>Ga0160433_100004_pt1 | contig 543746 bp, 533 predicted proteins | sample HID1972K_E0MG_FD_108235 | JGI IMG/M metagenome (GOLD analysis project Ga0160433, IMG submission 108235) | Enriched pill bug-associated microbial communities from UW Madison campus, WI, USA - HID1972K_E0 MG | ecosystem: Host-associated > Arthropoda: Insects > Digestive system > Unclassified ...
CGTGAGAAGATCGCGCCCATCCGAAGCTCGTCGAAAACCATGCGCGCGGAGCGTCGGACTTCGTCGAAACGGTAATACAAATCAGAACTCCGGGCGAAGCCCCGGCGCTCCGTCCAGCCCTCCAGACTTCGCTGCATTCGCGCGAAGGCGAACCCGCATGTCACCAGTCCGGCGCCGCCTCGCCCCGGAGGATCGCCTCGGCCTCGGCCGTGTGCTTGCCTCCTGTCCGGTCATGCAGCACCAGCGGCGGCAGCAGGCGCAGCGGCGCCCGTCCGGTCTTGATAGCGTGAACCAGCACCCGCTTTGCCGGCTCGTCGGCAAAGGGATGGATCGGCCGGATCGCGAAAGACCCTGCCTTTTCGCCCAGCAGCGACAACAGATCCGCCAGACGATCCGCCCGGTGCACAATGACGATGCGCCCACCCTCGCGCACCGCCTTCAGCAGGAAATCGGTCCAGGCCTTCAGCCCGTCGTCCGCCATCCAGGCCCCGCGCTTGCCTTCCGATGGCGCGCGCAGGGCGCCGGCGTCGTCGAAGAAGGGCGGGTTGGACACTGCCCAGTCGAACGGCGCCAGGTCCAACGCGCGGAAGCCGTCGGCCACATCGCCCCGTCGAATCGTCATGCGGTCCTGGGCGCCGTTCAGCACAACGTTCTCGACCGCCAGCGCGGCCATGGCCGGGTCGCGCTCGATCCCCGCCAGGGTCACGCCGGGACGCCGGGCCGCGATCTGCATCAGCACGGCGCCCGCGCCGCATCCGGCCTCCAGCATCCGTTCGCCCGCTCCTGCGGGAACCGCGGCCGCCAGCAGGGCCGCATCCATCCCCGCCCGATAGCCCCGCGCCGGTTGACGCAGACGCACCCGTCCGTTCAGCAGGCCGTTCTCCACGACGTCAGGCTTTGATGTTTCAGCCGATTCCAAGCCTCAATCTCCTTGACCCTCAAGGGGCCGAACACCATTGTGCGCCGCATCGCGACGGGGCAAGCCGGCCCGGCCGCAAAATCCTTCGACGCGGTTCGCCGCGCCCCTGTGAAAGAGTTTCTCTTGGAAGTCGCCATCGCCGCCGCTCCCCGTCCGAAGGGGGACGTCAACGCCCTCGTTCGGCTGGCCGAGGCCGACATGGCCGCCGTCGACGCCCTGATCCTGGATCGGATGCAGTCGGACGTGCCGATCATTCCCAAACTGGCCGAACATCTGGTCTCCGCCGGCGGCAAGCGCCTGCGTCCGCTGATGACCGTCGCCGCCGCCCGCGCCACGGGCGCCGAGGGCGACATCCCGGCGCCCAGGAAGCTGGCCGCCGCGGTCGAGTTCATCCACACCGCCACCCTGCTGCACGACGACATCGTCGATGCGTCCGAACTGCGTCGCGGCAAGGTCGCCGCCCACCTGATCTGGGGCGCCCCCACCAGCGTCCTGGTCGGCGACTTCCTGTTCGCCCGGGCCTTCGAACTGATGGTCGAGACGGATTCGATGCGCGCCCTAGGCATCCTGGCCGAGGCGTCGCGGGTCATCTCCGAGGGCGAGGTGCTGCAACTGACCCGCGCCCACGACCTGAACCTGGACCAGGCGACCTATCTCCAGATCGTCTCGGCCAAGACCGCCGAACTGTTCGCCGCCGCCGCCGAGGCGGGCGCGGTCGGGGCGGGGGCGGATGCGGCCGCGACCAAGGCCCTGCGCGACTACGGCATGGCGCTGGGGATCGCCTTCCAGCTGGCCGACGACGCGCTGGACTATGGCGCCACGGCCGAGGCCCTGGGCAAGAACGCGGGCGACGACTTCAACGAGGGCAAGGCCACCCTGCCGCTGCTGCTGGCCGTGGCCCGCACCCGGGGCCGCGAGGACGCCTTCTGGGAACGCACCGTGACCAGGGGCGAGCGCACGCCCGAGGACTTCGGCCGCGCCCGCGAACTGGTCGTCGGCTCCGGCGCCATCGGCGCGACGCTCGATCTGGCCGGCGACTATGCGGACCAGGCCAAGGCGGCCCTGTCGGTCCTGCCCGCGTCGGACTGGCGCACGGCGCTGGAAGACCTGGCCGACTTCGCGGTCTCTCGCGCGGCTTGACCGGGGCCTCGGACCAGCCGGGCGGCCTGCTGGACGCGCAGGTCCGCGCCGCCGACCTGGACCGGTGGCTGTCCAGCCGGCTGGTTTCGGACGCCCAGGCGCGCGCCGATCTGATCGCGCTTTACGCCTTCGAGGCCGAGCTGATGGCGATCCCGACCCGCGTCACCCAGCCCCTGCTGGCCGAGATGCGCTACACTTGGTGGGCCGAACAGCTGGACGGCGTCTTCGCCGGCGTCGCCCGCAAGGGGCATCCGGTTCTGGAGGCGCTGACCGACCTCGTCGCCCGCCACGGCCTGGACCGCGCGCCCTTCGACGCCCTGATCGAGGCCCACATCGGCCGCGTCCACCGCGAGCCGCACGACCTGGACGCCTTCTACGTCGGGCCGATGCAGGCGGCGGTGCATGTGCTGGCGGGACCGGGCCACGAGGCGGCGGTGATTGAAGCCGGTCGCGTCAGAGGCCTGGCGCAGACCGGGCGGTCAGACGAGGCGAGGGCGGCGCGCAAATCCGCCAACGCAGCCCTCAAAACCCTGCCGCCCGTCGCCTTTCCGGCCGTCGCTTCGGTTGCCCTGATCGATGCTGACGAACCGGAGGCGTTGAAGCGGCTCCGGCTGATCGGGGCCAGCCTTCGGGGGCGGATCTAGACGAGCCGATGCAGACGGTCAGCCCGCGTCGCGCCACGCCTTCAGACTCTCCATCGCGCGAAGGCTCATCAGCCGCTTCTTGGCGCGGCCGCGATCCTTGGGATTGATGCGCTTGCCTTCGGCGTCGACCTTGGGCGCCTCCAGCGGCGGCAGCAGGCCGTAATTGATGTTCATCGGCTGGAACTTGGAGCCTTCCAGATGCCCTCCGGTGATGTGCTCGACCAGGGCGCCGATGGCGGTCTCGGGCGGCGGGGCGGCCAAATCCCGGCCCAAGGCCTGGGCGGCGGCGAGGCGGCCGGTCAGCAGGCCCATGGCGGCGCTTTCGACATAGCCTTCGACGCCCGTGACCTGGCCGGCGAAGCGCAGGCGGGGCATGGCCTTCAGGCGCAACTGGCTGTCCAAAAGCTTCGGGCTGTTCAGGAAGGTGTTGCGATGCAGCCCGCCCAGCCGCGCGAACTGGGCGTCCTGGAGGCCGGGGATCATGCGGAAGACCTCGGCCTGCGCGCCATGCTTCAGCTTGGTCTGGAAGCCGACCATGTTGAACAGGGTCCCGAGCGCATTGTCCTGGCGCAGCTGGACGATGGCGTGGGCCTTGACCGTCGGATCGCGGGGATTGGTCAGGCCGACCGGCTTCATCGGGCCGTGGCGCAGGGTCTCGCGGCCGCGTTCCGCCATCACCTCGATGGGCAGGCAGCCGTCGAAATAGGGGACATGCTCCCAGTCCTTGAACTCGGCCTTGGGGCCGTCCAGCAGGGCGTCGATGAAGGCGTCGTACTGGGCCTTGTCCATCGGGCAGTTGACATAGGCGGCGGCGTCCCCGCCCGGACCTTCCTTGTCATAGCGCGACTGACGCCAGGCGATGTCGAAGTCGATGGAGTCGGCGTGGACGATGGGGGCGATGGCGTCGAAGAAACTGAGGCTCTCCTCGCCGGTCGTCTCAAGGATCGCCTCGGCCAGGGCTGGGGAGGTCAGGGGGCCGGTGGCGACAATGACATTGTCCCAGTCCTCCGGCGGCAGGCCGGCGATCTCCTCGCGGACGATGGTGATCAGGGGATGGGCTTCCAGCCTGGCCGTCACCGCCTGAGAGAAGCCGTCGCGATCGACCGCCAGGGCTCCGCCGGCCGGGACCTGATTGGCGTCGCCGCACTCCATGATGACCGAGCCCAGCGCCCGCATTTCGGCGTGCAGCAGGCCGACCGCGTTGTACCCCCAGTCGTCCGACCGGAAGGAGTTGGAGCAGACCAGTTCGGCCAGGCCGTCGGTCTGGTGGGCGTCGGTCTTCACGCCGGGGACGCCGCGCATTTCGTGCAGGATCACAGGGACGCCGGCGGATGCGATCTGCCAGGCGGCCTCTGAGCCGGCGAGGCCGCCGCCAACGACGTGGACGGGCGTGGGAGAGGTGGAGGAAGCGGTCATCGCGGCCTTCTAGCGGGCGGCTGGCGCGGTGTCATGGTCCCCTGCTATATCCGCCGCCGGTATGTCGGGGGCGAATGCGGTGACGGGGGGCGAGAAGCCATTGCGGATGGGGGACTTGCTGCGCGCGGCGGTCGCCGGACTGGTCCGCGCCTGGGTCGAAGGCTGGGCCGCGATCCTGGTCTGCGCCGCCGTCTGGAGCCTTCGTCCCTTCATCGGCGCGGGGGGGCAGGTCTGGGGCTGGAACCTGGCGGCCGTCGTCGCGACGCTGATGCTGACCGGCGCCCTGGCGCGAATCGCGATCAGTCCGGACGCCGAGGCGGCGAAACGGCTGGGGCTGGGACCCAGGGGGCTGCAACTCGGACTGACGGAGGCGCGGCTGCTGGGGGCCTTCCTGCTGTGCGCGGTCTTCCTGGCCATGATCCTGTCGGTGGCAGCGCTGGCGCTGCTGGCCGTGTTCGGCATGGCGGGGCTGGACGCCGAGGCCATCCGGATGCGCGACTGGAGCAACGTCGGACCTGTGTGGAAGCTGGTGCTGCTGGCGCTGCTGACGGTCTTCGCCTTCTACGCCGTGGTCGTGATGGTCGTCCGCCTGTCGCTGTTCGCGCCGGCGACGGTCGGGCGCGGCCAGATGACGTCGCTGAACGGCATGGGGATCACGCGCGGATATTTGCGGCCCCTGCTGGCGGGCCTGGTCGTGACGGCGGCGCCGAAGATCGGATTGCTGGTCCTGACCGGCGCCGGCCTGATTTCGGGAAGCGCGGGCTGGGTGGTCTGGGCGGTGGTGCTGAACGGGCTCCAGGCGCCGTTGACGATGGCTTATCTGGGCGCGGCCTATCGTCGGCTCGAACACTGGACGCCGCAAGGACAAGCAGATGGTTGAAGGCTTCTCGATCAGCGAGGCGATGGCGGCGCCCGTTCGGGTGATCCGGCGCCATCCCGTGTCGGTCTTCGTCTGGGGCTTCGTGATCATGGCCTTCACCCTGGTCATGATGTCCCTGGTCTTCGGCGCCATGGCCGATATTCCGCTGTCCGCCGACGCCGAACCTTCGCCCGAGCTGATGGGGCGGATCATCGCGATGCAAGGCGTGTCGATGATGCTCAACATCGGGCAACTGGCCCTGACGGTCATGGTCTGGGCCGCGACCATGCGCGCGACCCTGCGGATCGGGCGGCCGGACCGCTATTTCTTCCTGCGGGCCGGCATGGACGAACTGAGGCTGGCGGTCGTCGGTCTGGCCCTGTTCGTGGGGGCCTATATCGCCGTGATCGTCGCCGTGCTGGCGGGAACGCTGATCTCGGCGCTGATTTGGCAGATCAGCCAGGCGGCGGCGGTCGTGGCCGGGCTCGTGCTGCTCCTGCTGCTGATCGCGGCGGTGGCGGTCGCCATGGCGCGGCTGTCGATGATCGCGCCGGCGACCATAATCCTGAAGCGGTTCGCCTTCATCGAGGGCTGGACCCTGGGGAAGGGGAGGACTTTGCCGCTGGTGGGCCTGCTGGTCTGCACCTGGCTGGCCTATATGCTGATCTATTTCGTCCTGGCCTTCGCGGTCATCGTCGTCCTGTTCGCGAGCGGCGCCATCGCCTATCTTCAGACGGTCCAGGAGCCGGCCACCCTGGGAGAACTGTTCCCCTCGCCGCCGGTGATGTGGGGCGTGGCGGCCGGGGCGTTGCTGCCCGGCGCCTTCCTGTACGGCTCGGTGATCACCCTGCTCAGCGCGCCTTTCGCGGCGGTCTGCCGCGCCTTGCTGGACGGCGCGTCGCCACGGGACGCGGCCGCGACGATGGGCTAGGATCGCGACGAATCTGGTCTGGAGTCCGGTCATGACTATTTCCGCCACCGAAGCGGCGTTCGAGGGCTTTCGCGTCACGCGCCATAATCCGCTGGCGGTCCTGCTGTGGGGCGGGGTTTGGCTGATCGGCCTGATCGCGGTGATGCTGGTCGCGGCGCCGATGATCGCGCCCTTCGCCTCCGAGTTCGAGGCGGCGGCGGGCGACGTCAACGCCCTGTCCCCCGATGCGACGCGGGCCCTGACCATCGCCATGCTGGCGGTGCTGCCCGTCATGCTGCTGGTCCAGGCCGTCCTGGCGCCGGCGGTCTATCGCGCGGTGCTCGAGCCGGAGGCGCGCAGGTTCGCCTATATCCGGCTGGGCCGGGTGGAGGCGCGCATGCTCGGCGTCGTGGTCCTGCTGGCGCTGCTGTCGGTCGGACTGAACGCGGGCGGCGAAGCCCTGACCGGCCTGGCCCGACAGGCGGGCGGGATGCTGGCGGCCCTGGCCGTCAGCTTCGCCACCTTCGCCTTCACGATCTGGATATCGGTTCGACTGCTGCTGGCCGCGCCGCTGGTGCTGCGCCGCAAGGGTCTGCCGATCCGCGAAAGCTGGCGGATGACGGCCGGCGTGTTCTGGCCGCTGCTGGGCGTCTATCTGCTGAGCATCGCCATGACCCTGCTGGTGGTCCTGCTGCTGGTGCTGATCGGCTGGCCGCTGACGGCGGTGCTGGCCGGGGGCGGCGCGGGGGCGGCGATACCGGCGGTGCTGCTGTTCCTGCTGATCGCCCTGGGGATGGCGCTGGTGTCGGTGCTGATGTGGGCGCCCTTCGCTGCGGTCGTCGGCCAGATCGACACGGCGCGATAGGCGCCGCATCGCCGACCGGGAGAAAGACGGATGGCTGGAATCGAACTCTATGCGCCGCGCACGCCGCGCCACAGACGCACATGGACGGCGGCGGCTCTGGTGCTGGCCGTGGTCTTCATCGCGCTGGGGCAGACGATCAGCGCCGTGCCCGCCCTCCTGCTGGGGCTGATGACGACGACCGGCGAAACGGTCGGCTGGCTCGGCACGGCCTGGACCCTGGCCGGCTTCGCCTTCATCGCCCTGATCGTCATAGGCTGGGTGACGCTGTTCGAGCGGCGAAACCTCGGGACCATCGGCTTCAACGGCTCGGGCGTGAAGCGTTTCCTGCGCGGCTATGGCGTCGGCCTGGCCTTCCTGCTGCTGGTCGTCGGGGTGATCGCGGCGCTGGGCGGCTATCGCATCGAGGAGGGCGGCGCCTTCGCCGCGCCGTCGGTCGCGGGGGCGCTGTGGCCGATCCTGGTGCTGCTGGTCGCCTTCGTCATCCAGGGCTCGACCGAGGAGATCGTCACGCGCGGCTGGCTGATGCAGGTGATCGCCTCGCGACACGGGCTGGGATGGGGCGTGGGCCTCAGCGCCGGCCTGTTCGGCCTGTTGCACGCCGCCAACATCGAGCCGTCGCCGGAACTGGTCGTGGGCGTGGGCAATGTGATGCTGTTCGGCGTCATGATCGGCCTGTACGCCGCGCGTGAAGGCTCGTTGTGGGGCGTGTGCGGCTGGCACGCCGCCTGGAACTGGCTGCTGGGACTGGGCTTCGGCCTGGAGGTGTCGGGCCAGGTGATCGAGACCCGGCCGCTGGTGGTCGACCTGGCCACCCGTTCCGAGGTTCCTTGGTGGATCACCGGCGCCGCCTTCGGGCCGGAAGGCAGCGTGGTCACGACCGCCGTCCTGCTGACCGCCTCGGCGGTGCTGGCCCTGCGCTGGCGCAGCCGGGACCACGGCGTCGTCGCCACGGCCCCCGAAGCCGTGGAGGCCTCGAACTAGGCGGAGGCCTTGGCGCGCTTGCGGGCCGGCGCGCCCAGGGCGGCGACCCGCGCCTTGCGACGCTGCTCATGCCGGTCCAGCACCTCCTTGAGGTATTTGCCGGTCCAACTGGCGGGATTGGCGGCGACCTGTTCGGGCGTGCCGACTGCGACGATCTCGCCCCCGCCGTCTCCACCCTCGGGGCCGAAGTCGAGCAACCAGTCGGCGACCTTGATGACGTCGAGATTGTGCTCGATCACCACGATGGTGTTGCCCGCCTCGACCAGTTCCTGAAGCACCTCCAGCAGCTTGCGGGTGTCCTCGAAATGCAGGCCGGTGGTCGGCTCGTCGAGGATGTAGAGGGTGCGGCCCGTCGCCCGTTTCGACAGTTCCTTGGACAGCTTGACCCGCTGGGCCTCGCCGCCCGACAGGGTCGTCGCCGGCTGTCCGACCTTGACGTAGCCCAGGCCCACGCGTTCCAGCGTCAGCATCTTGTCGCGGATCGGCGGCACGGCCTTGAAGAAGGTCGCGGCCTCCTCGACCGTCATGTCCAGCACGTCCGAGATGGACTTGCCCTTGAACACGATCTCCAGAGTCTCGCGATTGTAGCGCTTGCCCTTGCAGACGTCGCAGGTGACATAGACGTCGGGCAGGAAGTGCATCTCGATCTTGATGACGCCGTCGCCCTGGCAGGCCTCGCAGCGGCCGCCCTTGACATTGAAGCTGAACCGGCCGGGGCCATAGCCGCGCGCCTTGGATTCCGGCAGGCCCGCATACCAGTCGCGGATCGGCCCGAAGGCGCCGGTGTAGGTCGCTGGGTTCGAACGCGGGGTGCGGCCGATCGGCGACTGGTCGATGTCGATGACCTTGTCGAAATGCTCCAGACCCTCGATCCGGTCGAAGGGGGCGGGGGCGTCGGATGCATTGTTCAGGCGGCGCGCGGCGGCCTTGTACAGGGTCTCTATGGTGAAGGTGGACTTGCCGCCGCCGGACACGCCGGTGATGCAGGTGAAGACGCCGACCGGGATTTCGCCGGTGACGCTTTTCAGATTGTTGCCGGATGCGCCGCTGATCTTCAGCATCCGCTTGCGGTCGATGGGGCGGCGGCCGTCGGCGGGAATTTCGATCTCGCGCGCGCCGGTCAGATATTTGCCGGTCAGGGATTTCGGATTGGCCATGACCTGTTCCGGAGTGCCCTCGGCGCAGACCGTGCCGCCGTGGACGCCGGCGGCCGGACCCATGTCGATGACATAGTCGGCGGTCAGGATGGCTTCCTCGTCGTGCTCGACGACGAGGACCGAGTTGCCCAGGTCGCGCAGCCCCTTCAGGCTTTCCAGCAGGCGGGTGTTGTCGCGCTGGTGCAGGCCGATGGACGGCTCGTCCAGCACATAGAGGACGCCGGTCAGGCCCGAGCCGATCTGCGACGCCAGGCGGATGCGCTGGCTTTCGCCGCCCGACAGGGTGCCCGACGCGCGCGACAGGTTCAGATAGTCCAGGCCGACATTGTTCAGGAACCGCAGCCGGTCGCAGATCTCCTTCAGGATGCGGCGGGCGATCTCCATCTGCTTTTCGGTCAGACTTTGTTCCAGCGTCGAGAACCAGAGGTAGGCCTTTGAAATCGACAGCATGGAGATGTCGGCGATGTCCTCGCCGCCCACCTTGACCGCCAGGGCTTCGGGCTTCAGGCGCTTGCCGCCGCAGGCCTCGCACGGGGTCTCGGACTGGTAGCGGGCCAGTTCCTCGCGCACCCAGGCGCTGTCGGTCTCGCGCCAGCGGCGCTCCAGGTTCGGCAGCACGCCCTCGAACGGCTTGGAGACCTCGTATTTGCGGGCGTTGTCGTCGTAGGTGAATTTGATCTTCTCGGCGTCGGTTCCGTACAGGATCGCCTTGTGCGCCGGGGCGGGAAGCTCGCGCCACGCCACGTCCATCGAGAAGCCGTAGTGGCGGCTCAGCGACTGGAGCGTCTGGGTGTAGAGGGGCGAAGGGCCGCGCGCCCAGGGGGCGACCGCGCCCTTGTGCAGGGTCTTGTCGCGGTCGGGGATGACCAGGTCGGCGTCGAAGGCCAGCTTGACGCCCAGGCCGTCGCAGACGGGGCAGGCGCCGAACGGATTGTTGAACGAGAACAGCCGGGGCTCGATCTCGCTGATGGTGAAGCCGGAGACGGGGCAGGCGAACCGTTCGGAGAACAGCATCGAACGCGGCGCGGTCTCGCCCTCGGGAATGCTGGCCCATTCGGCGGTGGCGATGCCGTCGGCCAAGCCCAGGGCGGTCTGAAGGCTGTCGGCGTAACGGCCTTCCTGATCGGCCTTGGTGACGATCCGGTCCACGACGATGTCGATGTCGTGCTTGAACTTCTTGTCCAGCGTCGGCGCCTCGTCGATCGGATGGAATTGGCCGTCGATCTTCAGCCGCTGGAAGCCCTGGCGCTGCCACTCGGCGATTTCCTTGCGGTATTCGCCCTTGCGGCCCCGCACGACCGGGGCCAGCAGCAGGATGCGCTCGCCGTCGGGCAGGGCGACCAGCTTGTCGACCATCTGGCTGATGGTCTGGCTCTCGATCGGCAGGCCCGTAGCCGGCGAATAGGGCACGCCCACCCGCGCCCACAGCAGGCGCATATAGTCGTGAATCTCGGTGACGGTGCCGACGGTCGAGCGCGGGTTCTTCGACGTCGTCTTCTGCTCGATGGAGATGGCCGGCGACAGGCCCTCGATCAGGTCCACGTCGGGCTTGCCCATCAGCTCCAGGAACTGGCGCGCATAGGCCGACAGGCTCTCGACATAACGGCGCTGGCCTTCGGCGTAGATGGTGTCGAACGCCAACGACGACTTGCCCGACCCCGACAGGCCGGTCATCACCACCAGCTTCTCGCGCGGAATATCGAGGTCCACGCCCTTGAGATTGTGCTCGCGAGCGCCGCGGACGCGGATGAAGTTGTGCTTTTCGGTCATGGATTCCGGGAACGCGGGGAGGGCCGGTCGGGTCCGGCGCGACATCGCTATATGGGGATCAATTCGCGCGATTCAGCAAGAACAATGTGGGAACATTGTGGTCCGACTCGGGGTTGCGCACGCCGGGATCGTCGGTAGAGTGGACCGCAAGGGAAGGGGACATCCATGCATCTCAGGGTCTTGGCCGGCGCCGCGGTCGCCACCGCATTGGCGAGCTGCAACTTCAACGCCACCTTGCCGAAGTCCGATCCCGCGTTGAACGCCGAGGCAGAAGCGAACTTCGCCGATCTGGCCGCCGGACGGGAAGAGGCCATTCTGGCGCGCCTTTCCTCGGGCAACAAACCTGATGAGGTCAGGGCGCAGATCCCGATGCTGCGCAATATCATCAGCCACGATGCGCCGCCCGAGCCGACGATTACAGGGTTCCAGAGCGTAACCAGCACCCAGGGGCGGTTTTATGTGGTGGGCCAGGATTACGCCTATTCCGACCGCGTCGCCCATGTGCAGACCAGATTCATCAGGGAAGGCGAGGGATGGAAGCTCATGGGGTTCAATGTGAACGTCACCATGTCCGCCCCGCCGACTACACCGACCACCTAGCGACCGGGCGTCCAGCCGTCGAATGGCCGTACGAACCGTTCGCCCTTAGCCAACATCACGCCATTGGCGTTGGCGACGCCCAACTCCAGGCTTTCGGCGATGCGGCGGGCGCGTTCGATGAAGTGGGCGGCGGCGATGGGCGGGCATAGGTCGCGGGCCGTCGCCCCGAAGATTTCCAACCAGCGGTCGAAATGGCGCGCGTCGATGGGCAATGGCAGGTGTTTGGGCATCGGCCGACCCTGATAGGCGCCGGTGGACAGGGCCACGGACGACCAGAACAGTTTCATCTGCGCCAGATGCGGCGCCCAGTCGGAGATGCGCGCCGCGAAGATCGGACCGATCAGGGCGTCATCGCGGACGCGGGCGTAGAAGCCCTCGACCAGGGCGTCGATCATGGCCTCGTCGATGCCGGTTTCGGCGCGTAATCGCTGCACGGCCGCGTCGCGGCGGGCGGCGGCGCCGGCGGGATCTTCGATGCGAAAACGGCTTTTCATGGCGCTGTCTTAGCCGGGAGCGGACGTTGCATCCATGGACTGGATGGCTCGACTGCTCACGGGGCCGTGTTCGCCGGCGGCGGCGGGCAGGGGTTGCGCTGGGCGCCGTTAAGACCCATCCTCCCCTCGTACGACGACTTTGGAGGCTAGACGATCATGATCAGCGCGTTGGGAACCGGTTTCGCCCTTTCCGCCATGCTGCTTGCGATCCTCCATGCCAACCAACCCAAGGCCAAGCGCGTCCGCATCCGCGTTCGCGACACTCAGCAACGTCGCCGCACGGACGCCTGACGGCGCTTCCCTCTTTGAAAATCTGAGCCTCGCCTTCGGGCCCGAGCGCACCGGCGTTGTCGGCCGCAACGGCGCGGGCAAGAGCACCCTGCTGCGCCTGATCGCAGGCGAGCAATCGCCGTCCGAAGGGGCGGTCGCGCGCGTGGGATCGATCGGCGTGCTGGCGCAACGGTATGATGCCGCTGCGGGCGAGACGGTCGCGGCGATGTTGGGCGTCGCCGACGCGATGGCGGTGATCGACCGCGTTCTGGCGGGCGAGGGGACGACGGACGACCTGGCCGATGCGGACTGGACGCTGGAAGCGCGGCTGGGCGAGGCGCTGGACGCCGTAGGTTTGGCGACGGTCGCACTGGACCGGGAGACGCAAGGATTGAGCGGTGGCGAGCATACCCGCTTGCGGTTGGTGCGACTGCTGCTGGATCGTCCGGATCTGATCCTGTTGGACGAACCGACGAACCATCTGGACGCCGAGGCGCGACGCCTGGTCGTCGAGGTGCTGGGCCGCTGGGAGGGCGGGGCGGTGGTCGTCAGCCACGACCGCGACCTGTTGCGGCGCATGGACCGGATCGTCGAAATCTCGAGCCTGGGCGTCGAGGTCTATGGCGGAAACTACGACCTCTATGCCGAGCGGAAGGCGGCCGAGCGCGAAGCGGCGGAACGGACGCTGGCGGTCGCGGAACGGCAGGTGGCGCGCATCGGCGCCGACGCCCAGCGCCGCATGGAAACCAAGTCCCGGCGCGACGCGGCCGGCCGACGCAAGGCGGCCAAGGGCGACATGCCCAAGATCCTGCTGGGCGCCCGCGCCGAGCGCGCCGAGAACAGCGGCGGGGCGGACAGGCTGCTGGCGATCCGGCAGGCGCAGGAGGCCGAGGCCGCCCTGTCAGCCGCGCGCGAACGGGTGGAGCGCACGCGCGCCCTGGCCATTCCAATGCCGTCCACCGGCCTGGCGCCGGGACGGACCGTCCTGGCGATGCACGACGCGGCCTGGACCACGCCGGAGGGTCGCGACCTCGTCGGGCCGCTGTCGTTGCGCATGACCGGGCCGGAACGCCTGGCGATCACTGGTCCGAACGGATCAGGCAAGACGACGCTGCTGCGCCTGATCTCTGGCGTGCTGGAGCCGACCGAGGGCGCGGTCGACCGACCCGTTCGCGCGGCCTTGCTGGATCAGGAGGCGGCGATCCTCCGGCCCGACGAAACCCTGGTCGAAGCGTGGCGCCGGCTCAATCCCGGCGGATCGCAGAACGACGCCCAGGCGGCGCTGGCGCGGTTCCTGTTTCGCAACACGGCGGCGCATCGGCGGGTCGGAACGCTGTCAGGCGGCGAGCGGCTGCGCGCGGCCCTGGCCTGCGTGATGACTGGCGCCTCGCCGCCAATGCTGCTGGTGCTGGACGAGCCGACGAACCACCTGGACCTGGACGCGGTGGCGGCGGTCGAGGCGGCCTTGCAGGCCTATGACGGCGCCCTGGTCGTGGTCAGCCACGATGCGGATTTCCTGCGGGCTGTCGGCGTGACGCGGGCGCTGGCTCTGTGAACGACCGTCAGCCCCAGGCCTCGACGGCGCCGCGGCGCCGCGCGGGCGCGAAGGTCGCCAACTGGGTGCGCGGTTCGGCCTCGGCCTTGCCGAACAGCCAGCCCTGACCATAGTCCACGCCGAGCGCCTTCAGCTCATTGGCCACGCCGTCACTCTCGATCATCTCGGCGATCGTCTCCAGCTTCATCGAGCGACACAGCTCGACGATGCTGCGCAGCAGGGTCTTGGAGCGCTCGTCCGTCTCCACATCCCGGACGATGGCGCCATCGATCTTGACCGTGTCGACCGATAGTTTGCGCAGATAATCGTAAGAGCTCGCCCCGGCGCCGAAGTCGTCGATGCAGACCTTGATGCCGGCTTCGCGCAGGGCGGCCAGGCGACGGTCGGCGGCCTCGATATCCGCCAGGGCCGAGGTTTCGGTGACCTCGACGATCAGGCGTCGCCTTTCGTCCGCCGCGCCCGCCGTCATCTTCAGCAGATTTTCGACATAGCCGTCCTCGCTCAGCGAGGCGCCCGAGACGTTGACCGCCATCTTCAACAGGCCGGCCCCCGGCTGGCGCATGCGTTTCAGCACCTTTTCGGCGACGGCCAGGTCGAAGGATTCGATCAGGTCCAGCTCTTCGGCCATGCGGATTGCGTCGGCGGGGCCGCTGTTAGCGTTGAAGCGCGCCAGGGCCTCGAAATGGTGGACGGCGCGCGAGGTCAGCTGAACGATGGGCTGGTAATGGACCTGAAATTCGCGCGACTTCACCACGCTGCGGAAGGTCTCGGCGTCGCGGAAGGTGCGCTTCAGCGAATCCGAGAAGGCGATCTGCGGGTTGGTCAGGCCGCCGTCTCTCAGGCAGCCCTCGATGGCGAAGCGCATGGCGCGCAGGACGCACAGCTTGTCCGAGCCTTCCGGCACGGCGGACTGGAAGGATTGTGCGCCGAGGCTCAGGCCTTCGGCGCGGCCGGCCTCGATGATTTCGGCGGCGATGTCGCGGCTGTCGCCGGCGGGGCGCAGGACGGCGAAACGGTCGGGCGTCAACCTGGCGGCGGCCGAGCCGGCGATGGCGGTGGATTGCAGCGTCGCCTCGATCCGGCGGCTCATGCGCTCGGATGCATCCGCGGTCAGGTCGTCCAGGCCGCGAATGTCCAGGAAGGCGAGCGACAGGCCGGTCTTGCCCTCCAGCACTTGAGCGGCGTCCGCCATGAAGGTTTCCGCATCGACCAGCGGCCGCGTCTCCAGGTCCGCCACCGCGAAGGCCGGCCCCTCATAGGACAAGGCGCACGACAGGGCGGGAGCCAGCTGTGGCATGGCGAAGGCGCGGATCACCGCTCGGCGCACCCGACCGGGGCCAGCCTGGAGAAGAACGGGAACGGCTTCGGTGCGAACGCCGGATCGCGTGCTTCCAAGAACCGACAGCACCTGGGCGCCGTCGTGCAACAGGCCGTCGAAAGGCTTGCCGGTCCAGACGGCCGCCGCGTCCTGACCGCTCACGGCGCCCGCGCCCATGGCGAAGGCGACCACGCCCTTGGCGTCGAGCTCGACGAGCGCGTCCGCCGAAGCAAAGGCCAGACCCAGAAGGCGGACAGTTAGCGACATGGGCCCAGCCTGCACCGACGCCGCTTAAAAAATCGGCAACGTCGCCGATCCGCGTTCTGCGTCAGGCCATGCGGTTCAGGGCCACGGCGCGGCCGTCGCTCTGTGTCGCGCTGCCGTCCGCCGCATAGGCTGCGGCGGGGGTGCGCGATGCGGTGACTTCCTGGGCGATGGCGCGAACCAAGCCCTCGGAAATCATGCGCGCAGCCTCCACCGCCAGGGCGTGGCGCGTCAGGACGGTGTTGAAGACCTCAGTCGCCCGGATCAGGTCAGAGCGGTCGCTGGCGGGTGCGCCGGCCAGCAAGGCGGGGTTGGCCTTCACATGGGCGGTGTCGCGGCGATACAGATTGGCCATCTCCTGCGTCGCGGTCAGGCTGCCGGCGACATCCTGCGGGCGGCGCTCTTCGAAGGCGGCCGTTTCCAGCGACAACCGATCCGTCAGCTGGCGCGTCAGCTGAACCAGTTGGCGCACGCGGGCCTGGGCCAGGTCGTCGCTGCTCACTGACCGCGCTCCTGCATTTTCAGCATCTCGCTCATCACCGTTCCCGACAGTCCGACGCCGCCGGCGGCGACGGTCTTCTTGGCCATCTCGTCCAGCAGGAAGCTGCGCCAGGTCGACTCGGCCTGGCCGCCGCCGAACAGGCCGTCGGTCGACAGGCCTTCGAACATCGGCTTCAGCATCTGGGACAGGAAGGAGGCCTCGAAGGCGTCGGCGGTTTCCTTGATCTTGCGGTCCGAAGCGCCCTGCGCGACGGCGAGGCCGGGCGCGGGCCGAAGCAGATCGGGGGGGATGGCCAGGTCGCTCATGCTCACATCACCTCGATATCGGCCTGCAGGGCGCCGGCGGCCTTGATGGCCTGCAGGATGCTGATCATGTCGCGCGGGCTGACGCCCAGGGCGTTCAGGCCGTTGACCAGGGTGGACAGGTTGGTTCCGCCGCCGACGATCCGCATCTGGGTGCCCAGGTCTTCTTCGACATTGACCTGGGAGCTGGGGACGACGGCCGTCCGTCCCTGGCTGAAGGGGGCCGGCTGGCTGACCAGCGGCTGTTCATCGACCGAGATGGTCAGATTGCCCTGGGCGATGGCGACGCGCGAGATGCGCACCGCGTCACCCATGACGATGACGCCGTTGACCTCGTCGATGATCACCTTGGCGGGCGCATCGACCGTGACGGGCAGGTTTTCGACGCGGCTGATGAAGCCGGCCATGCCCAACTGTCCGGGCGCGCGCAGCGATACGACGGTTCCGTTTTCCGCAAGGGCCGAACCGGGGTAGGCCGCGTTGACGGCGGCGGCGACGCGCTGGGCCGTGGTGAAGTCGGGGTTGCGCAGGTTCAGGCGCACCTCGTTCATATTGGCCATCTCGAAGCCCGTCTCGCGCTCGACCAGGGCGCCCGATGCGATGCGGCCCGCCGTCGGTACGCCGCGCGTCACTGACGAACCGGAACTGCCCGACGCCGAGACGGCCCCCGTCTGGATGGAGCCCTGCGCCACCGCATAGACCTGGCCGTCCGCGCCTTGCAGGCTGGTGACCACCAGGGCCCCGCCCAGCAGGCTCTTGGCGTCGCACATGGACGAGACGTTGACGTCGATCTTGGAGCCCGTCGTGGCGAAGGCGGGCAGTTCGGCCGTGACCATGACGGCGGCCATGTTCTTGGTGTTGGCGTTGGCGCCGCGAATATTGACGCCCAGCCGCTCGGTCATCCCTTCCAGCGATTGCCGGGTGAAGGGGCAGTTGCGCAGCGAGTCGCCGGTGCCGTTCAGGCCCATGACCATGCCATAGCCGACCAGCTGGTTTCCGCGCACGCCCTCGACCGAGGCTATGTCCTTGATGCGCGATTGCGCTAGCGCCGGGGAGGCGACGGCGCCCAATGCGCCGATCATGGCGATCGGGGCGATCAGTCGGGCAAGCAAATTCTGCATCGGTCGTTCGTCCTTGCGGCGGTGCGTTCAGCGTCTTGCGAGGAATGTGCCGCTCTCTAAGTCGTTGAAATCACGTCCGGCGACGAACGAGATGTCCCGACTGACCGGCATTTTCTGCCGAGACGTTAACCAAAAGGTCATTCCGCTCGGCCATTGATCGGGCCATGAGCCGGAGCATCCGCCGATGAAGGTCACAGGGACCACCGGGCCCAGCGCCCCTGCCGGGGCCAAGGCCACGCGATCCTCGTCCGGCTTCTCGCTTGGACAGGCGTCTTCGGCGCCCGCGCCAGCAGCGGCTTCGGCCAGCGCATCGGCCGGCGGCGTCGGCGACGTCTCGGCCCTGATGGCGCTTCAGGGCGTCGAAGGGCCGCTGGAGAAGCGACGTCGCGCGGTGAAACGCGGCGGTGGCATGCTGGATCGACTGGACGAACTGAAGCTGGGGCTGCTGTCCGGAGACGCCGACGGCGCGGTGGTGGAACGCCTGGGCCGGCTCATGCAGGAAGAGCGGCCCGACGATGGCGACCCTGGACTGAATGCCGTCCTGGACCAGATCGAGCTTCGTGCGGCTGTGGAATTGGCCAAGGCGGAACTGCGGCGAACCGCGCGCTGATCGCTAAAAGCTTTGCTATTACAATAATTTTTGGCCGCTGCGGTGAGGACGAAATGTCACGGCGAGCGGGATGTCGTCGTGTTCGTGATCACGGATGCGAGAACCAAGTTGCCGCGACTCGTCGGGCTGACTATACGGCGCATACGCCACAGGGGGGCGTGATTTGAGAGCGTGAGTGCGATGAACGCTTTGGCGTCCGTTGTGTCCGACGAAACCGGTCCTTATCGGCCGTCCGACGATGAGCCGTTCATGAATGAACGGCAGCTTGCCTATTTCAAGAAAAAGCTGCTCGACTGGAAGGACGACATCCTTCGCGAGTCCAAGGGCACGGTCGTCAATCTGAAGGCCGAAACCGAAAACCATCCTGATCTGGTGGATCGCGCCTCGTCTGAATCCGACCGCGCGCTGGAACTGCGGACCCGGGACCGCCAGCGCAAGCTGATCTCCAAGATCGATGACGCCTTGCGTCGGATCGAGGACGGCTCCTACGGCTATTGCGAGGATACGGGCGAGCCGATCAGCCTGGGCCGCCTGGAAGCCCGCCCGACGGCGACCCTGTCGGTCGAGGCGCAAGAACGCCACGAACGCCGCGAACGCGTCCACCGCGACGACTGATCATTCCGCCAGGGCCGATCTTATATCGGTCTTGGCGAAGTCGTCGCCCTTGTAGAGCAGCGGCAAATCCCGCCCCTTGGCCAGGGCGTAGGCGAAACAGTCACCGAGATTCAGGCGAGCGGGTGTCCGCTTGCCGAAATCGCGTTCGGCGTCTCGAGCAAGTCGGGCGGTGTCCGCCGACGCCGGGGCGATGGTGACGCCCAGTTCCGCAATCATTCGATCAAGCCGGACGACGCCCTCGTCGCCATGAAGCTGACGCGCCCTGATGGCTGTTTCCCAATATCCGACTGGTGAAAGTTCGCAGTCGTCGGCGAGAATTCGCGCCACGAAGGCCATCTTCTCCGGCTCATCGAGAAGGATGGCGACCAGGGCCGAAGCATCGACTGCTGTGGTCACTTCGGCAGCCCGTCCTCATCGTAGATGTCGTCATCGGTCAGCAGCGGGCCTAGGACGGGCAATGCATTGAACTCACGCACGATCTTGTTGACCGCCGCGATCTTGCGTTGAATCTCGGCGTTCTGAGCCTTATCGGCCCGCCCTTCACGTTCGCGCGCCATCTCATCGACCAGATCCGTGATGGACAGGCCCTCGCGCCGCGCGATATTCCGCAGCCTTTCCGCCACGTCGGGTTTTCTGATCTGCACAGGTGCGTTCATGATGTTGAGAAATCTATCATGACGGACGCCTCAATCCAACCCGCGCCTTGACTTCCCGGGGTTGCGGCGCGACCTAGCCGCCTCGCTTTCGAGGTCGTTGATCCCCCATGTCCGTCAAGGTTCGTTTCGCCCCGTCGCCGACGGGTAGGCTGCACGTCGGCAATGTCCGCACCGCCCTGGTGAACTGGCTGTTCGCGAAAGGGCAGGGCGGTTCGTTCGTGCTGCGCATCGACGACACCGACCTGGCGCGCTCGACGCCCGAGTTCGAACAGGGGATCGAGGACGATCTGACCTGGCTGGGCCTGACCTGGGACGAGCGCTACAACCAGTCCAAGCGGTTCGACCGCTATGAAGAGGCCGCCGAGCGGCTGAAGGCGTCGGGCCGACTGTATCCCGCCTATGAGACGGCCGAGGAACTGGATCGCCGCCGCAAGGTGCAGCTGTCGCGCGGCCTGCCGCCGATCTATGACCGCGCCGCGCTGGAACTGACCGACGAACAGAAGGCCGCTTACGAGGCCGAGGGCCGTCGCCCGCACTGGCGCTTCAAGCTGGAAGGCAAGCGTGTCGCCTGGGAAGACCTGGCGCGCGGTCATGCCGAGGTGGACACGGCCTCGATGTCGGACCCGGTGCTGATCCGCGAGGACGGCCTGTTCCTCTACACCCTGCCCTCGGTGGTCGACGACATCGACATGGCGATCACCCACATCATCCGGGGCGAGGACCACGTCACCAACACCGGCGCCCAGATCGAGATATTCGAGGCCCTGGACGCGCCGGTTCCCGGTTTCGCCCATATGCCGCTGTTGGTCGGCGCGGACGGCGCGGCCCTGTCCAAGCGCCTGGGCTCGCTGTCGATCAGCGACATGCGCGACCAGGGCTATGAGCCCGTCGCCATCACCAGCCACCTAGGCCGAATCGGCACGTCCGACCCGCTGGAGGTCGCCGCCTCGGTCCAGGCGCTGGGCGAGAGCTTCGCCTTTTCCAAGATGGGCCGGTCGCCGGCGCGTTACGACACGGCCGATCTGGATCGCCTGAACGCCCAGGCCCTGCACGCCATGGACTATGCGACGGCCCAACCGCGCCTGGCTGTGCTGGGCGCCGATCTGGGCGAGGCCTTCTGGAACATGGTGCGCGGCAATCTTAACAAGTTCGTCGATGTCGTTGAATTGGCGAAGGTCGTTCAGGGTCCGGTTCAACCCGTCATCGAAGACGCGGACTTCGTCGCCGCGGCCTTGCGCCTGCTGCCTGAAGTCATCGACGAGAACGCCTGGTCGCTCTGGACCAATGCGGTGAAGGCCGAGACGGGGGCCAAGGGCAAGACGCTGTTCATGCCGTTGCGGCTGGCGCTGACGGGACAGCCGCACGGGCCGGATATGGCGGCCCTGGCGCCGCTGATCGGCCGCGAGATCATTCAACGGCGGCTGGGCGGCGAGGCGGTCTGACGTAGGTCGAACCGCCTCGGCCCGATGTTCAGGCGTTGCAGACGGCCAGATCCTCGGCGTTGAGCTCCACGCCCTTGTAGGTGAAGGCGGTCACGGGGCCGAACCGCTGCACCACACGACGGCACGCGCGCGTGGCGGGCTGTTCCACGCCGCCTGAAGCGGTGCAGACCGCGCCATCGCAGGACCAGCGTGCGCCGTCGATGATGGTCGCGCGGGCAGGGGCCTTGGCGCCGTCCGCGAGGGTCAGGCTGGTGGCGGCCGGGGTCTGGGCGACTGCGGGCGCAGCCGCGAACAGGGCCGCGGCGATGAGCATGGCGCGCATGGGGTAGTCTCCGATTTGAAGAACGGCGTCGCGCCGTCATCCCAATGTCAGTTTTCTATAAAAACTGTCAATATGCGAGACAGGGTTTATTGTCGCAGATCAGTTATCGATGATCATGTTTCTGCGGCGCCGCCAAATCGCCGGCCTGGATCTGGACCATCGCCTCTTCGACGGTGTCCGCCACGGTCCAAGCGTCCAGGAACGACGCGGGCGTCATCCCCTCTTCGACGCTGTGGCGCATCAGGGCGAAGAAGCCGTCCCAGAACCCGTCAAGGTTCAGGAAGACGACAGGCTTGTGATGCAGGTCCAGGCGTTTCCAGGACAGGAGTTCGACCACCTCCTCCAGCGTGCCGATGCCGCCTGGGGCGACGACGAAGGCGTCGGACTGATCATACATCAGCTGTTTGCGCTCGTGCATCGAGGTGACGACGATCGTCTCGACCTCGTCGAACAGGCGTTCGCGGCTGCGCAGGAAGGCCGGCATGATGCCGACGACCCGTCCGCCGACCTCATGCGCGCCTCGCGCCGACGCCCCCATCAGGCCGACGCCGCCGCCGCCATAGACCAGCCGCCAACCCGCCTCGGCCGTCGCCTTGCCGAACGCCCGCGCCGCTTCGGCATAGGCGGGATCGGCCCTGTCGGAAGAGCCGCAGAACAGGCAAACGGACAGTCCGTCGAAGGGCTGGATCGAAACGGGGGGCAGGGACATGGGGCCTCGAAAACAGGAATGCACGATCCGGCCATGGCCAAACCGACGGCGGTCGAGCTAACAGAGCCGAGCCGCTGGGTCGCCAGCCATATATCGTCGAGGCGCAGGATGAAACGCCGGATCATCGTCTTGATCGCATTGGCCGCCATGACGGCCGCCTGCTCGGATGCGCACCCTGGATCGACCGACCCGGCCGAAGCACAGCCTACATCCGCCTGGGTCCAGCCGCCGCATATCGACGCTGTCGCGCGTGATAGGGGCGTGATTGTCGTGCGCGGCGCAGCCGGCCCAAACGCCCGCGTCGTTCTGAGAGCGGGCGACGGCGCGGCGGTGGCGGCGACGGCCGATGCGACCGGGCGATTTGAACTGCGGCTGCCGGTCTTGCAGGGCGACGTGTTTTTGCGGCCAGAGGTCCAGGTCGGCGAAGACGCCGCCGCTTCGCCAGAAACCCTGATCGTGGTGCAAGGCGGCGCCGGACCCATCGCCCTGGTCGCCTCGGGCCGTCCCACGATTCGCCTGGACGCCCACGGCCTCCTGGACGCCGTGGATCACGACGGCAAGACCCTGGCGGCGTCTGGGCGGGCTGTCGGCGGCTTGCCGTCCGTCTCGGTCGATGGCGTCAAGGCGCAGGTCTCTCCGACGGGCGCCGTCGGCTGGGTCGCTTTATCGGCGGATGCGACGCCCAACAGCATCGACGTCGGCGGTCGAGTCTTCACCCTTCCCGAAATGGGCGCGGGCGCCAGCTTTTCAGTCGAGCGCGCCGGCGACGGATGGCGTCTGACCCTGCCGGTCGCCCCTCAAGGCCGCCAGACGACCTGGCTGCCTGACCTCCGTTCTTAACGCCGTCACATCGAGCGATTGGCGAACAAACTGCGGACTTGGAAGGATGGAGGTTGATCGGAGAACGAGAAGCTCAATCCCATCAATCGCCGAGTGGCTCCGCGGGTAGGATTCGAACCTACGACCAGCCGATTAACAGTCGGCTGCTCTACCACTGAGCTACCGCGGAACTGCTCGGGAGGCGGGCCTATAGCAGCGGGCCTTCGATTCATGCAACGGGAAAAGTGCGCATGAATCAGATAATCATCTCCGACCCCGCCGACCCCCGGATCGCCGCCTTTCGCGATATTCGCGAGCGAGATCTGACTGGCCGCGAAGGCCTGTTTGTCGCCGAGGGCGAGGTTGTGGTGCGGGTTCTGGCGTCCGAGGCGTCGCGGTGTCGGGCGCGGGCGTTGCTTCTGGCGGAAAAGCGCGTCGCGGCCCTGACCGACGTGGTTGAAGCCCTGCCGGACGCCACGCCCGTCTATTTGGCGTCGCAGGCCGTGCTGGACCAGATCGCGGGTTTCCACCTGCATCGGGGCATTCTGGCTTTGGGCGAAAAGCCGCCGGTCTTGGCGCTGGACCGCGTGTTGGGTTCGGTCAGCGACACGGACGTTCTTGTCGTCGCCAGCGGGATCGGCAATCACGATAATATGGGCGGACTGTTCCGCAACGCGGCGGCGTTCGGCGCGCGGGCCGTCCTGTTGGACGATCTCTGTTGCGACCCCTTCTATCGCAAGGCCATTCGCGTTTCGGTCGGGGCGGCGTTGCGGACGCCGTTCGTCGCCGGCGGTTCGGTTGAGGCGCTGGTCGAGGCGTTGCAGCGCGCGGGGGTCGAGGTGCTGGCCCTCACGCCGTCGGCGACGCGGACCTTGGCCGCGTATCGACGCAGCGGCCCCGTTGCCTTGCTGGTGGGGTCGGAGGGGCCGGGGCTGGCGCAGGACGTGATCGCGCGTTGCACGGCGGTCGGCATACCGATGGCGGGCGGATTCGATTCGCTGAACGTGGCGGCGACCAGCGCGGTGGCCCTGCATCATCTGAGCTCGCCGTCGCTGTCGGGCGGCTGAGACGAAAAAGGGCGCGGCCCGTGCGGCCCGCGCCCTTTTTCGTATCGCGATGGAGGCCTGACCGGGAATCGAACCCGGGTGCAAGGATTTGCAGTCCTCTGCGTCACCACTCCGCCATCAGGCCGCTGAAAATCCCTGGTCGAAACCGGGGGCGGTCATCGCGAGGGGCGTTCGCTATCAGATCGGATTGTCCGCTGCAACGCACGGACCTATAAGCGCGCGAGAATTCCTCCCGGATCATCGTCAAAGGCTGTTTACAGATGGATTTCACCGCCGAGCGCAAGGCCATGGTCGACTCGCAGGTGCGGGTGAACGACGTCACCAACCACGACATCCACCTGGCCATGCTGGATGTCGCGCGTGAATCGTTCTGTGCGCCGGAACGCGCCTTCGCCGCCTATTCCGAGGATTCGGTCGTCATCGCCGGCGACCGGCGCCTGATGCCGGCGCGCGACGTGGCCAAGCTGCTCCAGGCCGCCGATCCGCGGGCAGGTGAGAAGGCGCTGGCCCTCGCCGGCCCTTACGCCGCCGCCATCCTGGCGCGCATGGGATTGAGCGTCACCGCCCAGGAGGCCGATCAGGCCGTGTTCGACGTCGTCGGCGACGCCCTGGCCGCCGAGGGCGTGCAGACCGTGGTCGCACCGCTTTCTCAACCCACGGGCGGGGATTGGGACCTGATCATCAGCGAAGGCGGCGTCTCTGTCGTGCCCGAGGCCTGGGGCGCGGCCCTGCGCCTGGGCGGCCGTCTCGTGGCGGTCGAGCGCCAGGGCGCGATCGGCAAGGCGGCGCTGTTCGTGAAGGGTCGAGAGGGGCTCTCGCGCCGCGAACTGTTCGATTCGTCACCCTCGGTCCTTGCCGAGTTGACCCCGGCGCCTACCTTCGCGCTGTAATTCATTCACGGTCACGCGACGGGGTCAGCGACCGCGAGCGTGAAAAAAACTTAACTGGCGTATGGTTGAACGAGACCGCAGTTACGCTGGTGAACATTCGGGCGCCGCGAAAGGCGCCAGGCAAGGACGAACAATGTTGAAACGCTCGCGTGTGCTGGCCTCGGCCGCTGTGGTCGCCCTCGTGACCGGGTTGGGCGCACCTGCCTGGGCCGAAACGCTGCAGGAAGCGATCGCCCTAGCCTACCAGACCAATCCCAATCTGCTGGCTCAACGCGCGAACCAGCGCGCCCTGGACGAGACGGTCGTCCAGGCGCGCTCGGGCCTTCGTCCGACCATCAGCGCCTCCGCCGGCGCGAACTACACGCGCAGCGATTTTCCCGCCGTGACCCAATTCGTCGACACCAATGGCGACGGCGTTCCGGACACCCAGATCACGAGCTCTTCGTCCGACACCAACTCGGGCAATGTCGGGGTCAGCGTTTCTCAGAACCTGTGGACCGCGGGTCGCACCGCGCGGGCCATCGACCAGGCGCATGCGGGCGTCCTGGCCGGACGTGAGAACCTGCGCGAGATCGAACAGTCGGTGATGCTGTCGGTCATCCAGGCCTATGTGAACGTCACCCGCGACATGCAGATCCTGAACATCCGCCAGGAGAACCTGGCGGTGCTGAGGCGCCAGCTGGACGAGACCAGCGCGCGCTTCGAAGTTGGCGAGATCACCCGCACCGACGTCGCCCAGGCCGAGGCGTCCCTGGCGCAGTCCGAGGCCGACCTGGCCAACGCCCAGGCCCAGCTATCGACATCGCGCGCCGCCTATGCCGCCGTTGTCGGCCAGTCACCGACGGAATTGGAGGCGGCCCCGACCCTGCCGACGATTCCGGCCGATTTCGACGCCGCCATCGAGACCGCCCTGGCGCGTAATCCCGCCGTGCTCGCCGCCGGCTATCGCCTGCAAGGCGCGGAGGCCGCCGTGGCCGCCGCCCGTTCCGAATATCTGCCGTCGCTGCGCGCCACCGCCTCCTACGGCGGCACGACGAACGATCTCAACAATCTGGACGAACTGACCGACCGCCGCAGCTTCACCGCCGGCGCGACCCTGTCGGTGCCGTTGTTCACGGGCGGACTGAACCGTTCGCGCGTGGCCCAGGCGTTGGAGCAAGCCAACGCCGCCCAGATCGCCATCGAGGGCGAGCGCCGCCAGGTGCTGCAGAACGTAAGCTCGGCCTACGCCCAGGTTCTGTCCACCCGCGCCGGCGTGACGGCCGGGGAAGAAGCGGTTCGCGCCGCCTCCGTCGCCGCCGAGGGCGTGCGCCAGGAGGCCCAGGTGGGCCTGCGCACCACGCTGGACGTGCTGAACCAGGAAGTGACGCTGCGCGCCTCGCAGACGGCTCTCGCCAATGCGCGCGCTGCGGAATATGTCGCGCGCGCTTCGCTGCTGGCCGCCATGGGGCAGTTGGAAGGTCCCAACCTGAACCCGAGCGTCGAAGTCTATGATCCGACGACGAACTATGACCGCGTCCAGGGTCGGGGCGGCCTGCCGTGGGATGGGGTGATCGAGTCGCTGGACCGCGTGGCGTCGCCGCCGATCGTCGGCGCGGTCGATGCGCCGGACGCGCCGATCGATGCCCAGCTCAAGGGCGAGGTCGTCCAGACCGCGCCGCGTAACTGACCAACGCCTGTCATGGACGGCGGAAATCGCCGTTGATTCCGGCGAGCGTTGATGCGACGACAAGGTTGCGGCGTCGAACATCCGATCGTTCGACGCCAACCCGTTCGTGGCGTGCGGACTGAATTCGGACGCCATGCTTCCTTCAAGGACTCGCTCCAAGGCTCGCCCATGACCGACCAATCCGCCCAGGAACCGACCATGGAAGAGATCCTGGCGTCGATTCGCCGGATCATCTCCGAAGACGAGGCGCCGGCCGAAACGGCCGCCCAGCCCGCGCCTGTCGCAGCGCCTGAGCCTGAGCCGGTGGTGGAACCAGCCGCTGTGGAAACGGTCTTCGCCGCGCCGGTCGAGGCTGGAGCGCCTGCCGAGGCGCCGGCCGCCGAGGACGACGTGCTGGAGTTGACGGACCGCTATGAGTCCTCGACCGACAGCATCGGCGACCTGGACGTGCTGGAAACCGCGGACGAGCCCTTCCCGGAAGACCCGTATCAGCCCCAGGCCGTCGCGCCCGCGGCGCCCGCGCCGTCGTATGATTCGCTCGTCGGAGACAGCGCCGCCGCCAGCGCAGCCTCGGCCTTCGCCGGTCTCGCCGCCTCGTTCAAGAAACCCGAGCCCGCGCCCGCGTCGTCTTCGAACGACCTGCCCTTTGTCAGCGGCAATACGGTCGAGGCAATGGTCGCCGAAATGCTGCGGCCCCTGCTGAAGGACTGGCTGGACGCCAATCTGCCCGCCATCGTCGAGGCGCAGGTACGCAAGGAAGTCGAACGCATCGCGCGCAGCGCCTAGCCCCTCGCTTCACCACAGCCTAATCCGAGGGGCGGCTCCTGCTGGGGCCGCCCTTCGTCATTCCAGACCCACGCTCATATAGCGACGCGCCGCGCGCGAAGTGTTAGCGAACCAAGATGACCATGCTTGAGAAGACATTCGATCCCCAGGCCGCCGAGCCGCGCCTCTATGCCCAATGGGAGGAAAGCGGCCTGTTCGCCCCCCGGACCGACGGGGCGGCCGAAGCCTATTCGATCGTCATTCCGCCGCCGAACGTGACGGGCAGCCTGCATATCGGCCATGCGCTGAACAATACGCTGCAGGACATCCTGGCGCGCTATCACAGGATGCGGGGCAAGGCGGTGCTGTGGCTGCCGGGCACGGACCACGCCGGCATCGCCACCCAGATGGTGGTGGAGCGCCAGCTGGCCGCCGCCGGCAATGTCGGCCGCCGCGACATGGGCCGCGACGCCTTCGTCGAGAAGGTCTGGGAATGGAAGGCGGAATCGGGCGGGACTATCGTTCGCCAGCTGCGCCGCCTGGGCGCATCCTGCGACTGGTCGCGCGAGCGGTTCACTTTGGACGAGGGGCTGAACGCCGCCGTCCGCAAGGTCTTCGTCCAGTTGCACAAGGACGGCCTGATCTATCGCGACAAGCGGCTGGTGAACTGGGACCCGCATTTCCAGACCGCCATCTCGGACCTGGAGGTCGAGCAGCGCGAGGTGGACGGCGCCTATTGGCATTTCGCCTATCCGCTGGCCGACGGCGTCACCTATGAACACCCTGTCGCCTTCGACGAGGACGGCGAGCCGACCGAGTACGAAACCCGCGACTTCATCGTTGTGGCCACTACGCGGCCCGAAACCATGCTGGGCGACACCGGCGTGGCGGTTCATCCCGAGGATGAGCGGTATTCGGGTCTGGTCGGCAAGTTCGTGACCCTGCCGATCACGGGGCGCCGCATTCCCATCGTCGCCGACGACTACGCCGATCCGGCCAAGGGTTCGGGCGCGGTGAAGATCACGCCGGCGCACGACTTCAACGACTTCGGCGTCGGCAAGCGGGCAGGGCTGGCGGCGCTGAACGTGCTGGACGCCTTCGCGCGCATCACCAATGAAGACGCGCCGGAAATCCCTACCGAACTGGTCGGCCTGGACCGGTTCGCCGCGCGCAAAGCCATCGTCAACCGCGCCGAGGAGGAGGGCTGGCTACGCGAGATCGAGAAGACCCGCCACGTTGTCCCGCACGGCGACCGTTCGGGCGTGGTCATCGAGCCGTGGCTGACGGACCAGTGGTACGTCGACGCCCACACCCTGGCCCAGCCCGCGCTGAAGGCGGTGGAGCAGGGTGATACGATCTTCGAGCCCAAGTCCTACGAGAAGATCTATTTCGAATGGCTGCGCAACATCGAGCCCTGGTGCATCTCGCGCCAGCTGTGGTGGGGCCACCGCATCCCGGCCTGGTATGGTCCGAACGGCGAAATCTACGTCGCCGAGACGGAGGAGGACGCCCGCGAACAGGCGATGGCGGACTATGATTCAGAGGTCGCCCTGCATCAGGATGAGGATGTCTTGGACACCTGGTTCAGCTCGGCCCTGTGGCCCTTCTCGACCATGGGTTGGCCAGAGAAGACAGAGGACTTGGCGCGGTTCTATCCGACCAGCGACCTAGTCACGGCGGCGGACATCATCTTCTTCTGGGTCGCCCGGATGATGATGATGGGCCTGCACTTCATGGACGGCGAGGTGCCGTTCAAGCGGGTCATCATCAACGGTCTGGTCCGTGATGAGAAGGGCCAGAAGATGTCGAAGTCCAAGGGGAACGTCATCGACCCCTTGGGCATCATCGACGAACTGGGCGCCGATCCCTTGCGCTTCACCATGGCCATCCTGTCCGGCACGCGCGACATCAAGTTGTCGAAGCAACGCATCGAAGGCTATCGCAATTTCGGCACCAAGCTGTGGAACGCCGCGCGCTTCAGCCAGATGAACGAGGCGCGTCGCGTCGAGGGTTTCGACCCGGCGACGGTCGAACAGACGATCAACCGCTGGATCAGGGGCGAACTGACCAAGGCCGAGCGCGCGGTGTCGGACGCCGTCGAGGGCGGCCGGTTCGACGACGCGGCGGGGGCGCTGTACCGCTTCGTCTGGAACGTCTTCTGCGACTGGTATCTGGAACTGGCCAAGCCGGTGTTCAACGGCTCGGACGAGGCCGCCAAGACCGAGACGCGGGCCATGACCGCCTGGACATTGGACCAGACGCTGAAACTGCTGCACCCGGTCATGCCCTTCATCACCGAGGAACTGTGGGCCGAACTGGGCAAGCAAGGTCCGGCGCGCGGGGGTCTGCTGATCGGCGCCGAATGGCCGGCGCTGCCGGATGCGTTCGTCGATGCGTCGGCCGAGGCCGAGATCGGCTGGCTGGTCGATCTGGTCGGGGAAATCCGGGGCCTGCGGGCCGAGATGAACGTGCCCCCGTCCGCCAAGCCGCCGCTGGCCTTCGTCGCGCCCGACATCGTAACCGCCGAGCGGATCGCGCGCCACCGCGACCTGATCCTGACCCTGGGCCGCGTGTCGGAGATCGGCTCGGCCGAGGCCGCACCAACCGGGGCCGTGACCTTCGTGTCGAGCGGCTCCACGGCGGCGTTGTCGCTGGCCGGGATCATCGATCTGACCGCCGAACGGGCGCGTCTGGAAAAGGAGATCGCCGCCTTCGACAGCGACATCGGCCATGTGAACAAGAAGCTGGGCAATCCCAACTTCGTCGCTCGCGCCGCGCCGGAAGTGGTCGATGAACAGCGCGCCAAACTGGCCGAGGCTGAGGCCGGCAAGGCCAAGCTTCAAGCCGCGCTCGCCCGTCTTAGCGAGATCGGATGAACTGAAATGAAGGGCCGGGCGGACCAGATCCTCGTCGCGCGCGGCCTGTTCGATACCCGCGCCCGCGCCCGCGCGGCCATCGAGGCCGGGCGGGTGACGGCGAACGGCCGCGTGGTCGCCAAGCCCTCCGAGCAACTCGACGAAAACGCCGTGATCGAAGCGGAACCCGCGCACCGCTGGGTCGGGCGCGGGGCGCTGAAGCTGGATCACGCCCTGACCCTGTGGCCCGTGGCGGTCGAGGGCAGGGTGGTGCTGGATGTCGGCGCCTCCACCGGGGGCTTCACCGAGGTCTGCCTGGATCGCGGCGCGGCGCGGGTGTTCGCGGTCGATGTCGGCTTCGGCCAGATGCACGACAAGGTCGCGGCCGATCCGCGCGTGGTCAACCTGGAGCGGACCGACGCCCGCGACCTGACGACTGCGCTTATTCCCCAGGCGCCCTCGCTGATCGTGTGCGACGCCAGTTTCATCAGCCTGAGCAAGGTTCTGCCGGCCGCCCTGTCCCTGGCCGCGCCGGACGCCGACCTCGTCACCCTGATCAAGCCGCAGTTCGAGGCGGACGGTCCAGGTGGAGTCGGCAAGAAGGGCGTCGTCAAGGACCCGCAGGCCCACGCCGCCGCCGTAGTGCGCGTCCGCGACTGGCTAGAAAGCCTCGGGTGGTCCGTCCAGGCGACCGCCGAAAGCCCGATCACCGGCGGCGACGGAAATGTCGAGTTCCTGCTCTGGGCGAGACGCCGCGGCTGAGACGACGTAGCGGAAGCTACTGCGATGGGCTCAGTAGCGCTTAGCCGGTAGCCCACTCAAACTGGGCTCAAGCAGCGCGACGCGCGGTAGCCCCAAAAAGAAAGAAACCGCCGGAAGATTTCTCCTCCGGCGGCTCCCGTCACGTCGTCGATCGACAGGGGGGCTGAAAATTAATCGACGACGCGATAGCGGCCGGACTGGTCGGGGCAGGTGCGGACGTAACGGGTGTCCGTGCGACCATCGGGCAGACGGATCAGGCTTTCGGCCAATCGGCATCCGTCGGTGTTCTGATAGGTTTCGACCGGGCGTCCACGGTCGTTGTAATAGCCGCCACGGTCATAGGCGTAGTCGTCGCGACGGTCGTAGCCGTCATAGCGATAACCTTGATCGCCCGTGTAGCGGTCGTCGTAATAGCCATAGCTGGGTTGGCTGTAGCCCTGTTGGTAATAGCCATAGTCAGGCTGGCCATAGCCTTGCTGGTAATAGCCGCCCTGGTCATAGCTCTGATAACTGCGGCAGGCGTCCGAACTGGAGCGGCCGACCTGCGATCCGACCACGGCGCCCAGAACCCCACCCAGGATGCTGCCTTCGGTGCGGCGGCCGCGCGCGGCCAGTTGCGAGCCGATGACGGCGCCCGCCCCGCCGCCGATCACCGCGCCGGCGCCGGTGCGGCCCTGTCGTTCTCGCGCGCAGGGATCGTACTGTTGGCCGCGGCCGTAGTCATAGGAGGGGCCATAGGCGCCGGTGCCGAAGTTCTGGCTTTGCCCATAGCTGTAATAGGTCTGGGCCGAGGCCGTCAGCGGCGCGACCGTAACCCCCAGAGCCAGGGCGGCGACGGCGGCGAGCGATGTTTTCGAGATACGCATATTCCAACCCCTTCGAGACCGGACCAAATTCCGTGGATCGTTAACGGCTCAGCCTCGCGTCTGTTGCAGCCATGATTAAGGCGGCGAAGCTGAACGGGATTTGAGCGCGCCGTTCATCTTCGTTCATGTACGAGACGTCCTGGCTCGGCGCGGCTTGGCGCGGGCGGTCGGCGCCGCTAGAAGCCCGGCGATGGAGACCTTCAGGATCGACCGCATCGGCGGGCAGGGCGACGGGATCGCCGACACGCCCGCCGGCCCGGTCTTCGCCCCGCTGACCCTGCCGGGCGAGACGGTGCGCGGCGAGGTCCGCGACGGGCGTCTGGACGGGGCTGAGATCGTCACGCCCAGCACGGATCGGATCGTGCCCGTATCGCCGCAATATGGCGAATGCGGCGGTTGCGCGCTGCAGCACTGGGCCGATACGCCCTATCTGGAATGGAAGCGCGAGCAGGTGCGCCTCGCGCTCGCCCGCGAACGGATCGAAACCGAGATCGAGGCGACGGTCGCCGTGCCGGCCGGGTCGCGGCGGCGCGTGGCCCTTCATGCGCGGCGGACCCAGGATGGGCGGGCGGTCCTGGGGTTCAAGGCGCGCCGGTCGTGGCGGCTGGTGGAGGTGCGTGCGTGCCCGGTCGCCGATCCCCGGATCGTGGCGGCGATCCCGGCCCTGACCCAGTTGGCGTCGGCCTTCCTGGAGCATCCGAAGTCGGCGCCGACCCTTCATGTGACCTGGACCCTCACGGGGCTGGACGTGGATGTGACGGGCGTGGAGCGGCGCTTCGGCGGCCTTTCCGCTGACGCCCGGATGCGGGCGGTCGCGGCGGCTCACCGCGCGGACCTGGCGCGGCTGAGCCTGGCGGGCGAGACGCTGGTCATGGCGCGCCAGCCCAAGGTCGCGTTCGGCCCGGCGACGGTGTCGCTGCCGGCCGGCGGCTTCCTACAGGCCGTCCCCGAGGCCGAGGCGGCGATGGTGTCGCGCGCCGTGGCGGCGGTGAAGGGCGCCAAAAAGATCGCCGACCTGTTCTGCGGCGCGGGGACCTTCACCTTTCCGCTGGCGACCGTCGCGCCGGTGATCGCGGCGGATGCGTCCAAGGCGGGCATCGACGCGCTTAAGGCTGGCATCGGCTCGGCCAAGGGGATGAAGGCGATCACGGCCGAGGCGCGCGACCTGTTCCGCCGGCCGCTGACGCCCTATGATCTGAAGGGGTGCGACGCCATAGTGTTCGATCCCCCGCGCGCCGGGGCCATCGACCAGACGGCGCAGATCGCCGGGACCAAGGCGGCTGTGGTGGTCGGGGTGTCGTGCAATCCGCAGACTTTCGCGCGCGACGCCCGTGTCCTGATCGACGCCGGTTTCCGACTGGAGCGGGTCACGCCGGTGGACCAGTTCCTGTGGTCGGCGCATGTCGAGCTTGTGGGCGTTTTCAGACGGTGAGGCGATGACGATGAACGACCTCGACGAGGAAGACGGCGGCGGCTTCGACGCCGAGGACTGGACGCGGCTGACCCCGTTCGTCGGCGCGGTGGCGACGCTGGACGACGTGCAGGCGCGGCGAGCGGTCTTCGCCCTGGGCGACACCGACGACCCGCGCCCCATCGACATGGACCTGCCGCAGCCGGTGATCTGGTGGGACGACGCGGGCGAGCAGGCGGCGGTCGTCGTGCAGGCCGAAACCCATCTGAGCCCCGAGGGCGCGGAGATGGATATCCTGGGCCTGATCCTTCCCGACGGCGACGCCGTGGTGGCGTTGATGGACGATGTCGATCTGGTCGACGACACCGACCCGACCTGGCGCGACCTGGTCGCCAACGCCATCGACCCGTCGGCGGTGGATGGTTAGTCGAGGGCGGCCCTGACGCGGTCGACGAAATCCGGCTGGCGGGCGATGTCGTCATGGCTGGCGTTCGGGAAGGACAGGCGTTCGACGGCGACGCCTCGCGCTTGAAGGCTGCGCGCCAGTTCCCAGCTGAGCGCAGGGGGCAGGGTGCGGTCCCGCCCGGCTTCGAGAACCAGCACCTTGCCGCCATAGCCGTCCAGGGTGGCAGGCACGTCCACCGTCTTCAGCGCTGGCGCCAGCCGGACCCGCACGAGTGGACGCCACAGGCCGATCATTTCATCGACGGCGGCGCGCGCGGTAGGCGTGGTGGTTTCCAGGACGATAGCGTCGGCGCGCACGGCGCGGCCCGCTTCGGCGCAGACTGGCCCGCCCAGCGAATGGCCCCAGGCGATCAGTTTGCGGCCCTCCCGATCAGCCTGGGCGCGGGCGGTCGCCGCGACCGCCTCTCCCGCAGCGCGGAAGGAAGCGAAATCGGCCCGGCCCGGCGTCTCGCCATAGCCGGGATAGTCGAACATCAACACGTCGCCGAACTGCGCGAGATCGGTCGCGACCCCGGCGCCCTGTGCGCCCCGGCGAAACAGATTGCCGCCGCAGTAGAGGATCAGGGGCGCGTTCGCCGACCCGCCCCTGACTCGGGTCGCGGCGACCGCGCCGCCGGAATAGGGCAGTGACAGGTCCTCTCCCGCACCAATGGCCGGACCGATCGGCAGAGCGATGTTTTCGGCGCGCGAGTTCGGATAAAAGAACTGACCCTCGGGCACGCTGACCGTCATGCAACCAGACAGCATCAACGCAGCGCAAAGCGCGGATAGGCGCTTGATCATGGCAATCCCCAAGAAGACGTCGACTCTAACCTCCGATTGTTGGCGAGACAATCGTGTCAGCCGGAAAGTCGAACAGGTCCATCTGAGGTCGGGCGTCGGCAGGGACACGGAACTGGGTCTCGTCCAGCAGGGACCTGGGCGTATCGAGGCCATAGCGTTTGACCGCGGCCTTGAAGCGGGCGCCGATCAGTTCGGCGACCGGCCCCGTGCCCTTCATGCGCTGGGACCAGTCCGCGTCGTAGTCCTTGCCGCCGCGCGTCTGGCGGATCAGGGACATGACGCGGGCGGCCCGGTCGGGCCGGGCGTCGGCCAGCCACTCGCGAAACAGGTCCTTGATCTCCAGCGGCAGGCGCAGGGTCACATACATGGCCCGACTCGCCCCGGCCTTGGCGGCCGCCTCCAGGATCGATTCCAGTTCGTGGTCGTTCAGGCCGGGAATGACGGGGGCGAAGCCGACGCCCACCGGGCAGCCCGCATCCGCCAGCCGGCTGATCGCCTCCAGCCGCTTGGCGGGCGTCGAGGCGCGCGGCTCCATGGCGCGGGCCAGGCCCCGGTCCAGGGTGGTGATGGAGACGAAGGCCGAGGCCAGCCCCGCCTGGCCCATCGGCCCCAGAATGTCGGCGTCGCGGGCGATCAGCACCGACTTGGTGATGATGCTGAACGGATGGTTGAAGCGGCGCATGACTTCCAGGATCGAACGCGTGGACTTCAGTTCACGCTCGACCGGCTGATAGGGGTCGGTATTGCCGCCTATGTGGATGCGTTTGCAGCGGTATCGGGGTGCGAGGAAGGTCTGTTCCAGCAGACGTGCGGCGTCGGGCTTGAAGAAGATCCGGCTCTCGAAATCCAGGCCCGGGGATAGGCCCATCCAGGCATGGGACGGACGGGCGTAGCAGTAGATGCAGCCATGTTCGCAACCTTTGTACGGGTTGATGGAGCGGTCGAAGCCGATGTCCGGACTGTCGTTCCGGGCGATGATGGTGCGGGCGTGTTCGGGCGTGAGGGTGGTGCGCAGCGGCGCGGCCTCGGCGTCGTCGCGCGTCCAGCCGTCGTCGAACGACTCGTGCTGCTCGGGCTCGTAACGGCCTGTGGCATTGGAACGCGCGCCTCTTCCCTTGGCGGATTGCATAGGAGGAAGATGGTGGAACACCTAGAACAAATCAAGAACATTCTCTTGGCGCCTTGGTACGCGCCCGGCGTGACCCTAGAAGCAGCGGCGTCGCGATGACCGCGCCGGCCGAGCCGACGAATGCCGAGGAGAGTTTGAAAAGTGACCGATCGCGACCTGGAAGGCTGGACCATCGCCTTTGACCTGGACGGGACGCTGGTCGATTCCGCGCCGGACCTGATCGGAACCCTGAACCGGCTGCTGGTCGAGGAAGGCCTGCCGCCCGTGGCGATGGACCAGGCCTCGACCCTGATCGGCCAGGGCGCCCGCGCCCTGCTGGTGCACGGCTTCGAGGCGGCGGGGGCTTCGGTCCAGCGCGCGGAATCGGAGGCGTTGTTCGAGCGGTTCCTGGTCGACTACGCCGGTCATATCGCCGACGGCAGCCGCCCGTTCGATGGGGTGATCGAGACGCTGGAACGGCTGACCGAACGTGGGGCGATCCTGGCGGTGGCGACCAACAAGCGCTCGGACCTGTCGGAACTGCTGCTGGAGAAGCTGGACCTGAGCCGCCATTTCGCCGCCATCGTGGGGCCGGATCGCGTCAGCGCCAGAAAGCCGTCGGGCGCCCATCTGACCGAGGCGGTGACGAGGGCGGGCGGCGATCCGCAGCGGGCGATCATGGTCGGCGACGCCGCGCCCGACGTCGATGCGGCCAAGGACGCCGGCATGCCCTGCATCCTCGTGACCTTTGGCTTTACGCCCGTTCCCGTCGAGACCCTAGGCGGGGACGTGGTGATCGACCATTTCGAGGACGTGGAAGAGGCGATCGACGGACTGCTTTCGGATTTTTATGTGATGCGGGCGCTGAAATTCTGATCGGCCCCGGCAGGAAATCTGTCGATGGAACCCGCTCCGTCGTGGTTGCGGATTAGCGCGGCAATGGACAGATTGGCGCACCTCCATTGAAGGCGTCTGCATGTTCGCTCGATTTTTCAAGATTCCCCTGTGGCAGCGCACGGCCGCCGGCTTCGCCCTGGGCATTGTCGCTGGCCTGATCCTGAGGGAGCGGGCCGAGACCTGGCTTCAGCCGATCGGCGACGTCTATCTGAACCTGATCCGCATGGTGGTGGCGCCCCTGGTGCTGTTCACCATCGCCAGCTCCATCGCCAAGCTGGGCGAGGGGGCGGGGGCCGTGCGGCTGGGCGTGCGCACCATCGTCTGGTTCGCCATCACCTCGCTGCTGGCGGTGTTGGTCGGCTTCGCGTTCGGCCACATCATCAACCCGGGCGTGGGTCTGTCCAACCTGCCGCTGGGCGAGGTTCGGGAGCGGGTGATCCCGACGCCGCTGGAAGTGCTGATCGGCGTGGTGCCGACCAATCCGTTCGCGGCACTGGCGGAAGGCAAGGTGCTGCAGATCATCTTCTTCTCGGCCCTGGTCGGCATGGCGCTGGTGGCGCTGGGCGACCGGGCGCAGGGCGTGCGGCGGCTGGTGGACGAGGGCGCGAGCGTGGTGTTCCGCATCACCCGCTGGGTGATCCAGTTGACGCCCATCGGCGTGTTCGGCCTGATCGGTTCGGTGGTCGGCGGCTATGGCTGGGAGGCGCTGCTGCCGCTGCTGAAGTTCATCGCCGCCATCTATGCGGCCTGCCTGTTCCATATCTTGATCGTCTATTCGGGCCTGTTGAAGCTGCATGGGCTGAAGGTGCGCGGCTTCTTCCGGGGCGCCTTCGCGGCGCAGCAGACGGCCTTCGCCACCTCCTCGTCGCTGGGCACCCTGCCGATCACCCTGCGCCAGACGGTCGAGCGGCTGGGCGTGCCCCAGGCCTACGCCGCCTTCGCCGTGCCGCTGGGGGCCAATGTGAAGATGGACGGCTGCGGGGCCATCTATCCGGCCATCGCCTCGATCTTCATCGCCCAGTATTTCAAGATCGACCTGACGCTGACCCAATACATCCTGATCGGCCTGACAGCGGTGCTGGGCTCTCTGGGCACGGCGGGGGTGCCCGGCACCTCCATCGTCATGCTGACCCTGACCCTGTCCACGGCGGGCCTGCCGCTGGAAGGCATCGGCTATATCGTCGCCATCGACCGGATCATCGACATGATGCGCACCGCGACGAATGTGACCGGCCAGATGCTGGTCCCCGTGCTGGTGGCCAAGGAGGAGGGCATCCTCAACGAGGACATCTACAACGGCCACGTCGCCTGGCTGCCCGGCGATCCCGAGGCGGACACGCCCGAGGCGGTCCAGGCCGCCGGAATCTGAAACGGACGCTTGCGCGCTGAGGACGGTCGGGCTATGTCGCCGCCTCCGCAAGGCATGGATGCGTAGCTCAGCGGGAGAGCACCTCGTTCACACCGAGGGGGTCACAGGTTCAATCCCTGTCGCATCCACCATTCCTTTCAATAATTTGGATTTGCAGCATCCGGCTTGCATCCCGAGATGCTTGGCGGCTACGCGGTCTCCGCTTAGGGGCGTGTCTATGCAGAAACCTTGTGATCACGCCGGTTTTCGTATATACAGAAATTCATGATGATCGTTTGGGACGAGACCAAGCGTCGGAGCAACCTAGCCAAACACGGCTTGAACTTCGCGGATCTGGATGAGGGCTATTTTCTCTCGTCGCTGGTCGTTCCCGCCAAGGATGGGCGTCACATGGCGATCGGTCGATTGGCGGACGGCGTCGTTGCGGTCGTTTTCGCTGTTCTGGGCGCCGAGGGCGTCTCGGTGATCTCGATGCGGCCCGCCAGCCGCAAGGAAAGGAGCCTCCTATGACCCGCAACACCATCGGCGACGCCGAAGAAGGGCGCATTCAGGCCATGATCGCCAGCGATCCGGATGCGCCTGAGGCTACAGATGAACAGCTTGCACAGGCCAGGCCGTTCGCCGAGGCCTTTCCCGCTCTTGCCGAGAACATCCGCAAGGGGGGACGGCCTCGCGCCGAGCGCCCCAAGCTCGCGGTTTCCATTCGTCTCGACCAGGATGTCGTGGATCGGTTCAAATCGTCTGGTCCTGGTTGGCAGTCGCGCATGAACGACGCCCTGCGCCACGCCGTCGGACTCTGACTGGCCTGAAGCGCGAAAGGCCGATCAGATGTCCTTGTCGTCCCGGCCCGGCGGCACATTGACGCCCCTGGATTTCAGGTAGGTCTTGATGTTGCGGGCGGCCTGGCGGATGCGCTGCTCGTTCTCGACCAGGGCGATGCGGACGAAGCCTTCGCCATTCTCGCCGTAGCCGACGCCGGCGGCGACCGCGACCTTGGCGTGGGTCAGCAACTGTTTGGAAAATTCAAGACTGCCCAGGTGCGCCAACGCGGGGGGCAGGGGCGCCCAGGCGAACATGGAGGCGGCGGGTTTGGGGATGTCCCATCCGGCGCGGCCGAAGCTGCCGACCAGCACGTCGCGGCGACGGTGGTACAGTTCGCGGTTCTTGTCGACGATGTCTTGCGGCCCGTTCAGCGCCGCGCAGGCCGCCGCCTGGATCGGGGTGAAGGCGCCATAGTCCAGATAGGACTTCACCCGCGCCATGGCCGCGATCAGCCTTTTGTTGCCGACCGCGAAACCCATCCGCCAGCCCGCCATGCTGTAGGTCTTGCTCAGAGAGGTGAACTCGATCGCCACGTCCTTGGCGCCGGGAACCTGGAGGATCGAAACAGTCGGCTTGCCGTCGTAATAGAGTTCCGAATAGGCCAGGTCGCTGATGATCCACAGGTCGTTGGCCTTGGCGAAGGCGACGACACGTTCGTAGAAGGCCAGGTCCACCGTCTCCGCCGTCGGGTTGGACGGATAGTTCATTACCAGCACCTTGGGGCGGGGCACTGTATAGGCCATCGCGCGCTCCAGGCTTTCGAAATAGCGTTCGTCCGGAGTGGTCGGCACGCTGCGGATCGCGGCGCCGGCGATGATGAAGCCGAAGGTATGGATCGGATAGGATGGGTTGGGGGCCAGCACCACGTCGCCTGGCTCGGTGATGGCGGTGGCCAGGCTGGCCAGGCCTTCCTTGGAGCCCATGGTGACGATCACCTCGGTCTCGGGGTCCAGGTCCACGCCGAAACGCCGGCCATAGTAGTTCGCCTGGGCGCGGCGCAGGCCGGGGATGCCCTTGGACTGCGAATAGCCGTGCGCGTCCGGCTTCTGCGCCACCTCGATCAGCTTGGCGATGACGTGCGCTGGCGGCGGAAGGTCCGGATTGCCCATGCCCAGGTCGATGACGTCCTCGCCGGCGGCGCGGGCGACGGCGCGCATGGCGTTGGTTTCCGCGATCACATACGGAGGCAGGCGCTTCATGCGGTAGAATTCTTCGGACATCACGAACTTCGGCAAGCAGAAGGGGAGAGCGAGGCGTCAAGCCGGCGCAGACCCTAACCATACCGAAAGACCGTGCCGATCAAGCATGGGGGCGACAAAAATCGTGTAGACGAGCGTCGATCCGCGCGCGCGGGCGCAAAAACCGTGCGTGGCGCCGTTCAGGGAGCGAACGAACGGGGCTCGCTGGCAACGCGGCGTGAGCCGCTCAAATCTCCAGTCGGTCCGCGCCGTCGCCGCACATGATCAGAAAGGCCGCGAACCTGCGCTTCGGCGACCCCGTCTCGTTCCATCAACTGACGGACGATGGGATCGGCCAGCATTTCATCCAGGGTCAGATCGTACGGCGTCATATCGAATCTCCGCCTGTTTGTCTGTCAGATGGGACGGCTGATGACAGGCGCCAGAGGGGCCGGGGCGATGTCTCGTAAAATTCATTGCCGGTCCGGCGGCGACGGATCGTCGTTCCGCTGAACGCCCAGGCCGATGGTGCGTTTTAGGAATATGAGCATCCTCGGAAACCTTCTGATCGCACTGGACGCCCTGGCCAAATATCTGACCCGTCGGGAGCGGTTGCTGTAGGCGGGCGCTGCGCTGCGCAAACCCGGAACGGTTCGCCGGACCGTGCGAGGTCGAACCCCATGACGAACGCCGCGCCTGATGCTCATTTGGAAATTGCACCAAATTGCATTTTGCACTGTTTTTGTCCGTGCAGTGCAATTCGCCCGATTGCATCGGGCGCCATCGCCCGCCACCTTCTCTACCGGATTGACAGAAACGAGGACGCCCATGGCCCGCAAGCCCAACTACAGTTTCGAACGGCAGGAGCGGGAACGCGCGGCGGCCATCAAGGCCGCGGAAAAGGCGGCCGCCAAGGCGGAACGCAAGGCCGAGGCTGCGGCGGAAAAGGCGCCGCCTGCCGAAGACTGAGCATTTCGGGCAAGACTTCAGTCCTGTTTTCATTGTTTGGGGCGGCTCAAAGCCCTATTCTTGCGCGATGACACGCTGGACCCCCGAAAGCTGGAGAACCAAGACCGCCCTGCACATGCCGGCGGACTATCCCGATCCCAAGGCGCTGGCCGCCGTGGAGGACGAACTGCGCGCGCTGCCGCCGCTGGTCTTCGCGGGCGAGGCGCGTCATCTGACGTCCAAGCTGTCGCAGGTGGAGCGGGGCGAGGCCTTCCTGCTTCAGGGCGGGGACTGCGCCGAGAGCTTCAAGGAGTTCTCGACCGACAACATCCGTGACACCTTCCGCCTGATCCTGCAGATGGCGGTGGTCCTGACCTTCGCGGGGCGCAAGCCGGTGGTGAAGGTCGGCCGCATCGCCGGCCAGTTCGCCAAGCCGCGTTCGTCGCCGCTGGAAGAGATCGACGGCGTCGAACTGCCCAGCTATCGCGGCGACATCATCAACGGCATGGGCTTCACGCCGCAAGAGCGTGCGCCCGATCCGCAGCGTCTGATCCGGGCCTATAACCAATCGGCCTCGACGCTGAACCTGCTGCGGGCCTTCGCCGGCGGCGGCTATGCCGACCTCTACAACATCCACCGCTGGACCCTGGGCTTCGCGGGTGACAACGCCGCCGGCGCCCAGTATCGCGAACTGGCCGACAAGATCACCGAGGCTCTGGCCTTCATGGAGGCCGTCGGCGTCACGCCCGAGACCCATCCGGACCTGAGCCGGGTCGAGGTCTTCACCAGCCACGAGGCCCTGCTGCTGAACGTTGAGAGCGCACTGACGCGTCTGGACGGCGGCTCGGGCGAATGGTTCGACACCTCGGCGCACATGCTGTGGATCGGCGAACGCACCCGCCAGCTGGACGGCGCCCACGTCGAGTTCATGAAGGGGATCAAGAACCCCATCGGCGTGAAGTGCGGCCCGACCATGAAGGCCGACGACCTGCTGCCGCTGATCGACGCCCTGAACCCGGACAATGTCTCGGGCCGCCTGACGCTGATCGGCCGGTTCGGTCACGACAAGGTCGGTGAACGCCTGCCCAAGCTGATGCGCGAAGTGAAGGCCTCGGGCCGCAAGGTCGTCTGGTCGATCGATCCGATGCACGGCAATACGCTGAAGGCCGGCAACGGCTACAAGACCCGGCCCTTCGACCGGATCCTGGGCGAGGTGCGCACCTTCATCGACGTGGCCGAGGCGGAAGGCGTCCACCCGGGCGGCGTCCACCTGGAGATGACCGGCCAAAACGTCACCGAATGCATAGGCGGCGCCCAGGCGGTGACCGAGGACGACCTGTCCAACCGCTATCACACCCACTGCGACCCGCGCCTGAACGCCGACCAGGCGCTGGAATTGGCTTTCCTGGTGGCCGAACGGCTCAAGTCCGGCCGGATCAACCAGTCGGCCGCCGCCTGATCGAGGCAAAGCGGGGCGACGACGCCGGTCGTCGTCTCGCCCTCTGTCACGGCCTGATCCCTTCGGGCGTCGCAACGGCTCGTGCCGCCAAGCTATCTCGCCGCCGCCCTTCGCTAGCGGCCGATTTTCGTCACGGGCTTGTCGGGAGGGGCTCGGGCGCCTCAGATACGCGCAAATCCGGTCACGACGCGGTCATCGAGACGGCGTCTGTTTCTTGACCGAAAACAAGGATGGCCGGCGCGAAGGCCCGGTGACGCATATGGAAACCCCAGACAGTCAAGACGAAAAGCCCGGCCGGGTCGCCTATCAGGGCGCGCCCGGGTCGTTCAGCCACGAGGCCTGCCTGGCGCTGCGCCCCTGGGACGAGGCGGTGGCGTTCGAGACGTTCGAACAGGCGCTCGCGGCCCTGACGTCCGGCGATTGCGGCTGCGCCCTGATCCCGGTCGAGAACTCCACCATCGGCGTGGTCGAGCCGGCCGCAACCCTGGTACGCGACCTGGGCGTCGAGCCGGTCGCAGAGGTGTGGCGCCCCATCCGTCACGCGCTGATGGCCGTGCAAGGCGCGCGGCTGGCCGACGTCAGGACCGTCGAGAGTCATCCCATCGCCCTGGCCCAGTGCGAGCAGACGCTCAAGACCCTGCATATGAAGGTCATCGAACATTTCGACACCGCCGGCGCCGCCCGCGACGTGGCGGAGGCGGGCGATCCGACGCGGGCCGCCATTGCGCCGGTGGGCGCGGCCGAGGTCTATGGCCTGTCGATTCTGCGCAACGATTTGCAGGATTCGAGCGATAATCGGACGCGTTTCGTCCTGTTGAGCGTGCTCTAGGGCTTGACGGCGCAAGGGCTTTGCGTCCTTAAGGGCCGCACGGATCGCAGACGATCCGCATAACCGGACCCGGACCCATGTCCCGCCAGCGCGTTCTTTCTGTTTCCCTCGACCGTTCGCGCGCGGTTGCCGGCTATTATTTCGGCTACGGCTTTTACGGCTTTCGATACGCCGGCTGAGGCGTCGGGCGCACTCCGTCCCTGACTGTCTCGCCGGCGACCGCTCTGGATCAGAGCGGCTGTCCGCCCCTGCACATCGAAATCCCCCATGCCGAAAGTCCGTTCCAATGCCCAATTCCAATCTCCAGCAAGTGTGGCCTGACGTGGCCGACCTGACCCCCGAGCAGCAGGCGCTGGCCGCCCTGCGCGCCGAGATCGACAGCATCGACGACCAGATCCTGGCCCTGTTCGAGCAACGCCTGGCCGTCGCCGCCACCGTGGGCCGCGCCAAGGACGCTCCGACCGGCCCGCACACCAAGCTGCGCCCCGACCGCGAGCAGACGGTCCTGTCGCGCATGCTCAAGCAATGCCGGCCCGAGAACGCCGAGGCGGTCGAACATCTGTGGCGCGAGATCGTCGGCTGGGGCCTGGCGCGCCAGGGCCGGCTCCAGGTCCAGGTCTGGGCCCCGATCGAGCCGACCCGCGCCTATGACGGCGCCCGCCTGCGCTTCGGCGCGGCCGCGGACATCAGGATGGTGCGCGACCCGCAGAAGGCCCTGGCCTTCGCCGCCGAGGGTCACGGGATCGCCGTGCTGGCCATCAACACCGAGGACGCCTGGTGGATGGGCCTGCGTCGCGAGTGGTCGATGCTGAGCGTGTTCGACGGCTATGGCGGCGAGACGCCGACGTCGCTGGCGGTCGGCAAGATCGATCCGCCGGCCCTGCCCAAGGGCCGCCGCGTAGTGGTGACGGCGGGCGGAGACGCCGGCGACGGCGGCGGCGCGCGCCGCTGGGGCCTGAATACGCACCACGGCTGGACCATCGCCCTGACCGACGCCGACCTGGCGCCGGGCGAGGCGGAAGGCTGCGTCGGCGCGATCGGTTGATGAGCGAGGCGCCGATCCAGATCGAACTGACGACGGTCTTCATCGTCATTGGCCGGGTGTTGCTGGGCAGCCTGTTCGTGATCGGCGGGGCGCGCCATTTCCTGGCCCTGCCGGCGCTGACCGAAGCCGTGCGCGCCAAGGGCGTGCCGAGTCCGGGCCTGGCGTTGATCGTGGCGACCGTGATCGAGATCGCGGCGGGTCTGGCGTTGATGCTGGGCCGGGCGTCGCCTTGGGCGTCGCTGGTCCTGATCGCTTACGTCCTGATGGCGTCTGTCGTGATGCTGGATTTCTGGAACCAACAGGGCGAGATGCGGACGCTGTCGATCAACGTCTGGCAGTCGAACGTCGCCCTGATCGGCGGCCTGTTGATCGCCGCCGTCGTCTGATCATACCGCCATGTTGTCGATCAGCCGCGTCTTGCCCAACCAGGCGGCGGCCAGGATGCGGGCGGGCGCATCGACGATGTCGTTCCTGAACGGCGTCAGGTCTTCGGCATGGCGAATGGCGACATAGTCCACCCGATCGAACCCGGCCTTTAGAATGCCGGCGTAGGCCTCGCGCTCGACGCCCGGCAGCGGCCGACCCGACGCGGCCTGGGCGGCGGTTTCGGCCAGGACCTCGTTCAGGCGGCGCGCGATTTCGAGTTCGGCTTCGGACAGATAGGCGTTGCGTGACGACAGGGCCAGGCCATGGGCGTCCCGCTGGGTGGGGGCGGCGATGATCGCGACCGGCAGGTCCAGGTCGCGGATGAAACGCCGGATCACCATCAGCTGCTGATAGTCCTTCTCGCCAAAGACCGCGAGATCGGGCTGGGCCTGGTTGAACAGCTTGGTCACCACCAGGGCGACGCCGCCGAACATCTGGGGCCGGAAATCCCCTTCGAGGCCCAGGGCCGGACCGTTCACGGCGACGCTCGTGGCGAAGCCGTCCGGGTACATTTCCTCGGCGCTGGGCGCGAACATCAGATGACAGCCGGCGCCGGCCAGGAGGCGGGCGTCCTCTTCCTGCTGGCGAGGGTATTTGCCCAGGTCTTCGTGCGCCGCGAACTGGGTCGGGTTGACGAAGTTGGAGGCGACGACGCGGTCGGTGCGGCTGGCGGCCTCGCGCACCAGCGTCAGGTGCCCCTCATGCAGGGCGCCCATGGTCGGGACCATCCCGACGGTCAGGCCCTGGCGTTTCCAGTCACGGACGATGGCGCGCAGTTCGGCGACGGTGCGGACCACGGCGAGGGGAGGGGCGTCGGGCATGGCGAGGCGATTAACCTTTCGGATTAAGCCTGTTGGTACACCAGAGTTCAAAGTCTGGAGGCTAGGGTGATGCTTATGACGCCCGCAGCAGCGACCCGTCCAGTTCTGTTCGTCCTCGCGCTGAGCCTCGCCGGCTGCGGCGTGGTGGAGGGCGATCCGCATCGCTTCCAGGCGATGGGCGACCGTGTCGCGGCCATCGACGTGCCGCTGGCCGCGCAGAAGGCGGATGCTCCAGCGCTCGTCAATACGCGAGGCGGGACCGGGCGGTTCACGCCGGTGCACGTCTCGGTCATGAGTCCGCATGAAATGTGGGACGCCCGCGACGCTCAGGCGCACGGCCAGAAGGGCGCCCTGACGCGGATGGCCCAGCCCGCCGTCGACTCGGCGATCCACGCCGCAGCGCCTGCGGTCGCCGAAGCCGTCGTGGCGCAGGTCGCGGCGCCCGCCGAGGCGAAGGCCCATCGGACCATTCAGCTGGGCGCCTTCTCCAGCGACGCCGGCGCGCGACAGGCCTGGAGCCGGCTTCAGACGCGCGCCGCCCTGATCGGCCTGTCGCCCGTGTTCGAAAGGGTCGAGATCGACGGGCGCAGCCTGACGCGCCTGAAGGTCGGGCCGATCCCGGTCGAGACCGCCGCCGACCTCTGTCGCGCCGCCCAGGTCGCCGATCCCTGGTGTCGTCACGCCGGATGAAGTCCACAGGCATCCATTAACGGCGCGTTGACCTTTGCCGCGATCCGCCCGAGTCTGGCGATCGAAGGTCGCGCAAGTCCCTGAGTCGCGTCGGCCGCCTTTAGAGGTCTCCCGCCATGACGCAGCCCCATGTGATCGTCCTCGGCAACGAGAAGGGCGGGGCGGGCAAGTCCACCCTGGCCATCCACATCGTCACGGGCCTGCTGCACGCAGGCCGCACCGTGGCGATCATCGATCTGGACCTGCGCCAGCGGTCGATGCAGCGCTTTTTCCATAACCGACTGGCGTGGCTGGCGGCGAACGCCCAGGACCTGCCCCAGCCCTTCATTCCCGACATGGGCGACGGCAAGGCGCTGGCGAAGGCCGAGGTCGCCGTTCAGATCACCGCCTTCGAGCGCGCCTTCGACGAAGCCGTGGCGGCGGGCGTGGACTGCATCCTGATCGACACCCCCGGCGGCGACACGGCGGTGTCGAGTGCGGCCCATGCGCGGGCCGACCAGATCGTGACGCCGATGAATGACAGCTTCGTCGATTTCGACCTGCTGGGCGAGGTCGATCCCGTGTCCCTGGAACTGCTGAAACCCTCCATCTATTCCGAGAGCGTGTGGGAGGCCCGCAAGGTTCGCGCGATCAGCCAGGGCCGCCATGCGACCATCGACTGGCTGGTGGTGACCAACCGCCTGGCCGTCGCCGAGGCACGCAACCGCAAGCGCCTCGAGGAACGGATGAGCAAGCTGGCCAAGCGGGTCGGTTTCCGGGTCGGACCTGGGCTGCGCGACCGGGTCATCTATCGCGAGCTGTTTCCGTTCGGCCTGACGGTCGCGGACCTGTCGAACGAGGTGCGTCCGGTGGCGGTGTCCCTGGCCCACGTCGCCGCACGCCAGGAGATGCGCAATCTGATGCAATCCATGGGGTTGGAACAGGCGCTCAGCCCTTTGGACGTGGCGGCCTGACGGGCGATCTGACTTCATGATGCTGATCGCCCTGGCGTTGGCGGCGATCGCCGTATGGGCCCTGGTGCGGCTGGGGCGTCAGACCGAGCGGCGGGGACGCGGTTACTGGCGGGTCACCGCGACCCTGTTGGGATCGGTGATGCTGGCCGGCGGGGCGCTGGCGGCGTTTCGCGGCGCCTGGCTGGCGGGTGCGGGCCTGGCGGCGGCGGGCCTCTATGTGACCTGGGCGTCGCGATCCCGCCCGACGGTTCGATCCGAACCGATCAGCGAGGCGGAGGCGCGGTCCGTCCTGGGCGTCGGTTCCGGCGCCAGCGAAGCGGAGATACGCGCCGCCTGGAAACGCGCCATGGGCCGCGCCCACCCGGATCAGGGCGGCACCGAGGGTCTGGCGATGCGCGTCAATGCGGCGCGGGATCGCCTGCTGAAACGCCGTCCGACGAGTAATCGCTGATCAGACCTGTCCGGTCCCGATTCAGGTCGCTAAAAGGCGCCATCTTTCCTCAAGGCGCCCATGTCGATCATTCCCGAAAAGCGGCTGAAGGCGGCCATTGGCTTCATCTTCGTGACGGCGGTGCTCGACATCGTCGCCATGGGGATCATCATTCCGGTCCTGCCGCAGCTGATCGAGGATTTCGTCGGGTCGAACGCGCGGGCGGGCGTCATCAACGGGGTGTTCGTCGCCCTGTGGGCTGGGATGCAGTTTGTCGCCTCGCCGATCATCGGCTCCCTGTCCGACCAGTACGGACGCCGGCCCGTGATCCTGCTCAGCTGCGCAGGCCTGTCGATAGACTATGTGCTGATGGCGCTGGCGCCGAACCTGTGGTGGCTGGCGCTGGGGCGGATCATCGCCGGAGTCACCTCGTCCAGCTTCACCACCATCTACGCCTATATGGCCGACGTCACCGCGCCAGAGAACCGCGCCCGGGCCTATGGGCTGATCGGCGCAGCCTTTTCCGGCGGATTCGTGCTGGGGCCGGTGATCGGCGGCTTCCTGGGCGAGATCGGGCCCCGGGCGCCGTTCTGGGCCGCCGCCGCCATGTCGGGGATCGCCTTCTTCTATGGCCTGTTCATCCTGCCCGAGAGCCTGGCGGTGGAGAAGCGGATGAGGTTCAGCTGGCGGCGCGCCAATCCGGTCGGGGCCATGGTTCTGCTGGGCCGCCACCCGGAGCTGACGGGCTTGGCGGGGGTCACCTTCCTGCTGCATTTCGCCCACCACGTCTTTTCGGCCGTCTTCGTCCTCTACGCCCAGTATCGTTACGGTTGGGGGCCGCGCGAGGTCGGCCTGCTGTTGGCCATGGTCGGATTGCTGGACATGGGGATGCAGGGTCTGGTCGTCGGGCCGGTGACCAAGGCGCTGGGCGACCGTAGGACCATGTTGCTGGGGCTGGTCGGCGGCACGATCGGCATCGCCCTGATGGGGTGGGCGCCCAGCGGCTGGGCCTTCGTCGCCGCCATGCTGCCCAACGCCCTGTGGGGATTGGCCATGCCGACGTTGCAATCCCTGATGACGCGCCAGGTGTCCGAAAGCGAGCAAGGCCAGTTGCAGGGGGCGACCATGAGCGTCGCTTCCATCGCCGGTGTGGCCTCTCCGCTGTTCTTCGGCTGGGTCTATTCGCTGTCGGTCGGCGACGGGTTCAAGCCGCTGACCGGCTGGCTGGATCGTCATGGCCTCGGCCTGATCGACGCCCTGGTTCACGCCCCCGGCCTCAGCTTCTGTATTTCCGCCCTGGTCCTGCTGGTCGCGGGGGTGATCGCCTGGATCACCGCGAGGCGGGCGGAACGGGCCGAAAGCTTGTCCGTTGATGTCCCGACCACGCCTTGATCCGGCCCGAAACCGGGTGCGGTATGGCGGGGCTTGAAGCCTGTTCTCCTCGGATGACTATGAAGACCCGATCGATCGTGCTCGCCGCCGCCCTGGCCCTGTCCGCCTGCGGCAATCCCAACAGCTCCAAGGCGCAGGAAGGCGAGTTCGCCCAGCCCACGCGCTCGCCGCCCAGCGATGCGGCAGGGATGAAGTCCAGCTTCGCCCCTGTGGTGCGATCCGCCGCGCCCGCCGTGGTCAACATCTCGGCCCGCAGCGTCCAGCGCGTCCAGTCCGATCCCTTCTTCGAACTTTTCGGCGGCGGCATTCCCAGGGCTCGGGTCGCCGAATCGGTGGGTTCGGGCGTCATCGTCCGCTCCGACGGGATCGTGGTGACCAACAACCACGTCATCGAAGGCGCCCAGCAGATCAAGGTCGTGCTGAATGACCGGCGCGAGTTTCCCGCCACCGTCATCCTGGCCGACGAACGCAGCGACATCGCCGTGCTGCGGCTGGAGAACGTCAACGACCGCCTGCCGGTCCTGGCCATCGACGATCAGGAGCAGCAGCAGGTCGGCGACCTGGTCCTGGCCATCGGCAATCCGTTCGGGGTCGGCCAGACCGTGACCAACGGCATCATCTCGGCCCTGAACCGCACCGAGACGGGCATCTCCGACAGCGGCTCCTTCATCCAGACCGACGCGGCCATCAACCCCGGCAATTCGGGCGGGGCGCTGGTGGACATGGACGGCGACCTGATCGGCATCAATACGGCGATCTTCTCGCGTTCGGGATCCTCGGCCGGGGTCGGCTTCGCCGTGCCTGCCGCCATGGTCAAGCGGGTGGTGGATTCCGCGCTGGGCGGCGCGACGACGGTCGTTCGTCCCTGGCTGGGCGTAAAGGGCGACACCGTCACCAGCGACATAGCCGGCAGCCTGGGCCTGACCCGGCCGCAGGGTCTGGTGGTCACCGACGTCTACGCCAATGGCCCCGCCGCCCGCGCCGGCGTGCGCCAGGGCGACGTGATCACCGCCGTCGACGGCCAGGAGATCAACGATCAGGGCGGGCTGAACTACCGCGTCGGCTCTCGCAATCCCAACGATCAGGTCCAGGTCGCCATCCTGCGCGACGGCCGGCCCGAGACGCTGACCGCGCGGGTTCAGACCTTGCCGGGCGACGCCGATCCGAAGCAGGGGACGACCATCGCGGCCGGCCCCTTCTCGGGCGCAGAGGTGGTGGCGCTGAATCCCGCCTTGGCCGACCGCCTGGGCGGCGATCCCTTCATGACGGGCGTGATCGTGACGGGGGTGTCGGGACGTGGATACGCCGCCCGCGCAGGCTTCCGTCAGAACGACTTGATCGTCAGCATCAACGGCCGCGCCATCGCCTCCGCCCGCGATGTGGAGGCGGCGAGCGCCGGTCGGGGACCATGGGAAGTGGTCATCAACCGCGGCGGCCGTCAGATTCGCGGCGTGCTGAGGTAAAGCCGACCAGCCTAGGCAGGGCAGGCCTTTGCCTGCATTTCGGCCTCGATTCCTGCGAGCCGCGCTTCTGCGGCTCGATCGGCGTCGGGCCTCGCCATCGAATACAGCCTCGGTCGCTCCTTAAGCGCCGACGGGTCGCCTGAGGCGATGCCCTCGATACGGCGCTGGAGCTGTCGGCTATTTTCGGCTTCGCTTCGCAACTGATCGCACGACATGGCTTGGCCCTCGGTCTGCGACCATGTCGGCGCGATCGGATAACGGGTGCTGGCGCACCCCCCGATCGCCAGGCAGGCCAGAGCGGTCACGGCCATGGTGCTGCGTTCGAACATTATTCTGTATCCATATGCTGCAGGCAGCGGCGACTTGCCGATGCGCTCTCAGCCTTTCGGCCCTGCGGTGGGTTTGGGCCAGTTAAAGTCCCGTAAGGCGCAAGGGCGTCCCCGGCTTGGCCTTACTTCGGCTTCGGCCCGCCGATGGACCAGGTGTGGCCGAAGGGGTCGCGGAGCTGGCCGTAGCGGTCGCCCCAGAACTGGTCCGCCATGTCCAACACCGGCTCGGCCCCGCCCAGCATGGCGCGGGTCCACCAGGCATCGGGATCGGGGACCTGGATATGAAGGGTGACGCCGGCGGGACGGATGTCCTGCTGCCCGGTGTATTCGGGAAATTCGTCGTTCAGCATCACGCTGGCGCCGTTGATCCGAAGATGGGCGTGGATCAGGCGTTCGCCGTCGTCGGCCAGTTTGCGGTCCAGCACCTCGGCGGCGAAGGCGATGATGTAGAAGTCTACGGCCGCCGCCGCGCCGCGCGACGGAATGGTCAGGTGCGGCGTCACGCCGGTGGTCGGTCCCTGGTTCGCATTGGCGTCGGTCATTGCGGTCTCCCTGGCTCACCGTCTTCTAACGCGTGAAATGGCTTTGGCGAACGACTACATAGATCGGACACATGACCGATCTGTTCGAAGCTTCCGGCATTCTGCCCCCCGACACGCCCCTGGCCGACCGCCTGCGCCCCCGCACGCTGGAGGAGGTGGTGGGACAGGACCACCTGTTGGGGCCCGGCGGCCCGATCCGCCGCATGATCGAGGCAGGCCGCCTGGGGTCGATGATCCTGTGGGGTCCGCCCGGCACCGGAAAGACCACCATCGCCCGGCTGCTGGCCCAGGCGGCGGGCTATGAATACCAGTCGATCAGCGCGGTCTTTTCCGGCGTCGCAGACCTGAAGAAGGCGTTCGAGGCCGCGCGGGTGCGTCGCGCGGCGGGCCAGTCGACCCTGTTGTTCGTCGACGAAATCCACCGCTTCAACCGCGCCCAGCAGGACGGCTTCCTGCCGTTCGTGGAGCAGGGGGTGGTCACCTTGGTCGGGGCCACGACCGAAAACCCCAGTTTCGAACTGAATGGCGCGCTTTTGTCGCGGTCGCAGGTCTATGTGCTGAAGCGGCTGGACGATGTGGCGCTTGGCCAACTGCTGACGCGGGCCGAGGCGCATATGGGGCGCGACCTGCCGCTGACGGACGAAGCGCGCCAAGCCATACTGGCCCTGGCCGATGGCGACGGTCGCTATCTGCTGACCATGTCCGAGGTCCTGTTCGACCTGCCGGAAGGCGAGGTGCTGGACGTTCAGGGTTTGGCGGGGGTGCTTCAACGGCGCGCGCCCGCCTACGACAAGTCGAGAGAAGAACACTACAACCTCATATCCGCCTTGCATAAATCGGTGCGGGGGTCGGACCCGGATGCGGCGCTCTATTGGCTGGCGCGGATGTTGAACGGGGGCGAGGATCCGCTGTATCTGGCCAGGCGCATCGTGCGGATGGCGGTCGAGGACATCGGCGAGGCCGACCCTCTGTCGATCCTGGTCGCCAATGCGGCCAAGGACACCTACGACTTCCTGGGCAGTCCCGAGGGCGAACTGGCGCTGGCGCAGGCCGTGGTGCACCTGGCCACCGCGCCCAAGTCGGTCGGCGTCTATGAAGCCTTCAAGGCCGCGAAAAAGGCGGCCTATGAGACGGGCTCGCTGATGCCGCCCGCCCATATCCGCAATGCCCCGACCAAGCTGATGAAACAGCTCGGCTACGGCAAGGGCTACCAGTACGATCCCGATACGCCCGAAGGGTTCTCGGGTGCGAACTTCTTCCCCGACGAGATGGAGCGGCGCGTCTTCTATTCCCCCAAGGGCGAAGGCCATGAGGAGAAGGTCAAGGCCCGGCTGGAACGCTGGGCCGAGATGCGGGCGCGAGCGCAGGACGGTGCGGAAGACTGAACGGCGTTCGTTGCCGCCTCGGTTCGATGGCGATAGGCTGCAACGCACATCCTGGGGAGGGGAAGATGATGCAGACCGTCAAGACGCCGTGGCATCTGTGGGTAATCGCGGTCCTTTCATTTCTATGGAACGCCATGGGCGCCTGGCAGTGGTTCCAGCAGGTGACTGGCGACCCGGCCTATTGGGGATCGCTGACGATGGCGCAGGCGGCCTATCTGCGCGCAGCCCCGTTGTGGACGGACGTGGCGTTCGGCGTCTCGGTCTGGTGCGGCGTGCTGGGCGCGCTGTTGCTGCTGTTTCGGCGGCGGCTATCGTTCAACGCTTATATCGCCAGCCTGATCGCGTTCATTGCCGACAGCGTCTATGTCCATCTGCTCAGCAATGGGCGAGAGGCGATGGGGGCGGCCGGCGTCCTGTTCGGTGTCGTCGTCTTCGTGATCGGCGTGATCCAGGTGGCCTATACGCGCTGGGCGGCCCGGCGGGGCCTGATCCGCTGACAGCGGAATCCAGGCTCGGATTTTCCGGCGAACCGGCTAGAAGCGGCGAATGACCACCCGCCAGCCTGTCGTCCTGTCCGAAGAGGAAATCGCCGCCGTCCGGTCCTGGGTGATCCACGAGGACGCCCATGTCATCGCCTTTTCCAAGCCGTCTGGCCTGTCCAGCCAGGGCGGGCGGATCAAGGCCCATACGCTGGACGACCTGCTTTGGGCCTTTGCGCGCTCGAACGGCAAGCGGCCGGAACTGGTGCATCGGCTGGACCGAGACACCTCGGGCGTCATCCTGGCCGCGAAGACGAAACCGGCGGCGGGTTTCCTGGGCAAGGCGCTGCAGATGCGGCGGTTTCGGAAACAATATCTGACGCTGCTGTCCGCCGCGCCCGAACCGGCCTCTGGAACCATCGACGCGCCCCTGCGCCGTGAAGAGATCGGGCGCGAGAGCTATATGCGCGTCGTCGCCTTCGACGCGCCGGGCGCGCAAGGCGCGCAAAGCCGATATCGCACCCTGGCGTCCAACGATCAGGGCGCTGTGGTCGAACTGGAGCCCCTGACCGGCCGGATGCATCAGCTGCGGGTGCATATGGCGCACCTCGGCCGTCCGCTGATCGGGGACGCCCGTTACGGCGGGGCGCTGACCACGCCTGTCGGGCCTGCGCCGCGCCTGATGTTGCATGCCTCCAGACTGACCTTTCCACATCCGGAAGGCGGAACGATCACGGTCGAGGCGCCGCCGCCGGAGGATTTCACCGCCTTGCGCGGCGCCTTGGGTCTGTAGCTTGTATCTGGGCGGCGCCGGATGCATTGGCGGTTAGGGCTTTGATATGGAACATCAAGCTGTCTGCGACGCTATAGCGTGGAAAGGGATACCTGTGATGAAGCGTTTCGCCATCGTCCTGACCGGCCTGTCGGCCCTGGCCCTGACCGCGTGCGCCAGCCTGGCGCCTTATGGGGCCCAGCGTGGGCCGGGCGGACAGGGATATTCGGACCAGCGTATCGAATCTAACCGCTATCGCGTCAGCTATAACGGTGTCGGCGCGGCCGGTCGGGTGGCGGACTATGCGTTGTTGCGCGCCGCGGACCTGACGACCGAGCAGGGCTATGACTGGTTCGAGATCACCCAGAGCTGGACGGACGGACGTCCGGGCGGCGAGGGCGGGGTGCGCCCCAGCGTCTCCATTGGGGGCGGCAGCAGTCGCTACGGCGGTTATTCGGCGTCGGGCGTGGGCGTTGGTCTGGGTCTGAACTTCACCGGGCCGCAACCGACCTCGACCGCGCTGGAAATCGTGCTGGGACGGGGCCAGAAGCCGGATCGGCCGAACGCCTACGACGCCCGCTCGGTACAGCAGTCGATCCCGCGTTGACGCTAGGCCTTCGCTTTCAGGAGCCGCGGCGTATATAGCGCCGCAGGATGTCACGTTTTATTCTCGTAGCGGCAGGCGGCGCCATCGGCTCGATGGCGCGCTATGGCCTTGGGCTTCTGGCGGGCCGTCTGGCGCCGGGCGCGGCCTGGCCTTGGGGCACCTTCGCCGCCAACCTCGCGGGCGGGCTGCTGATGGGGCTGCTGGCCGGTTGGCTGGCGTTCCGAGGCGGAGCGCAGCAGGAATCGATCCGCCTGTTCGCCGCCGTGGGCGTGCTGGGCGGCTTCACCACCTTTTCTTCCTATTCGCTGGAAGCCGTGCTGATGATCGAACGTCGGCAGTACGGCCTGGCGACGGCCTATGTCGCCGGCTCGGTGGTTCTGGCCATAGCCGCCCTGTTCGTAGGCCTGATGATCGCGCGCCGCACGCTTGGAGCCCCCGTTTGACCGATCAGCCGCCCGTCGATGCGCCGAAACGTGAAGTCCTGACGATCTATGTCGCCGAGGACGAGGACGGCATCCGCCTGGATCGCTGGTTCCGGCGGCGCTGGCCGCACCTGTCCAACATCCAGGTCCAGAAGATGGCCCGCAGCGGCCAGATCCGCGTGGACGGCGCCCGCATCAAGCCCGAGGGCCGGCTGACCGCCGGCGCCGCCGTGCGTGTGCCGCCAATCCCCGACGACACCTCGCGCCAGGCCGGCGACGCCCACACCCTGTCGGAACGCGACATCGCCTTCGCCAAGTCGCTCGTCCTTTATGAAGACGACATGGTCATTGCGCTGAACAAGCCGCATGGCCTGGCCGTGCAGGGCGGGACCAAGACCAGCCGCCACGTCGACCGGCTGCTGTCGGCCTGGGGCGAGGGGATGGATCGCCCGCGCCTGGTCCACCGGCTGGATCGCGACACCTCGGGCGTGCTGCTGCTGGGCAAGGGGCCGGAGGCGGCCAAGCGGCTGGCCGGCGCCTTCGCGCGGCGCCAGGCCAAGAAGACCTATTGGGCCATCGTCATCGGCAATCCGAAACCCTATTCGGGCCAGATCGATATGCCGTTGAAGAAGACCGGCATCAACGACTTCGAGATGATGCGTCCCGCCGACCGCAAGGACCCGCGCGCCGAACCGGCCGAGACGGCGTTCAGCACCATCAGCCGCGCCTCGCACCGCGCCGCCTGGATGGCGCTGCGCCCCTTCACCGGGCGGACGCATCAGCTACGCGCCCATATGGCCGGCATCGGTCATCCGATCCTGGGCGATCCCAAGTACGGCGATGAGAAATCCCGCGAACTGTCCGGCCCGCTGAAGCTGCAGCTGCACGCGCGCAGCATCGAACTGGATCACCCGCGCGGCGGCGTGCTGAAGGTCACCGCGCCCCTCAGTCCCGAGATGAAGGCCGGTTTCGCCCATTTCGGCTTCTCGGAGGACGAGGCTGAGAATGACCCCTTCCTGGGCGTAAAGAGGATTCGGTGACCGTCGCGGCCCAGGTCGAGCAGGCCCAGGCCCTGGCCGCCGTGGGACGGATCGACGAGGCCCTGGCGATTCTGGCGCCGATCACCGCAGCCCTGGACGCGCCCTGGCAGGCGCTGTCCGTCCACGCCGATCTGGCGAAGCGGGCGGGGCGGTTGCAGGACAGCGCCGATCTGTCGCGCCGCCTTGTGCAAGCACGGCCTCAGAGCATCCCCGCACGTCACAACCTGGCCTCGACCCTCGGCGATCTGGGCCTGGCGGCGGAGGCCGAGGCCGCCTGCCGCGGCGCTTTTGCGATCGGTGGCGACGCGCCCGAGACCTGGCTGGTGCTGGCGCGCGCGTTACAGACCCAGAACCGTTTCGACGAGGCCGAAGACGCCTATCGTCAGGCCGTGGCGCGACGCCCGACCTATGCCGACGCCCTGCGCGATCTCAGCCAGCTGATCTGGATGCGCCATGCCGACCTGGAGGCTGCGCTCGCGCCCCTTGACGCCGCGATCCTGACGACGCCCGGCGATCCGTCGCTGCGCCGGCTCAAGGCGCGGCTGCTGGAGTACGCCGGCCAGGCGCAGCGCGGCTATGCGTGCCTGATCGCGGATGAACTGGATGGTCCCGGCGAACTGGTGGCGGCGCAACTGATCCTGCCGTTCGACGCCGCCCTTGCGCTGCGTCACGCGGATCGGGCGGCGGCCTTGGCGCAGCGGCCTGTGCCGGCGGTCATGGTCACGCAGGCCGAGTGTTATCTGGCGCTGGGCCAGGCCCCGGCCGCGCTTACGCACATCGACGTTCTGAGACAGATTGAGCCGTTGAACCAGCATGTGCTGGCCGTCCAGGCGACCGCATGGCGAATGACCGGCGATCCCCGGTATCGCCAACTCTATGACTACGACGCCTTCGTCCGTGGGTATCAGTTGGACACGCCCCCCGGGTGGCCGTCGCTGGAAGCCTATCTGGCCGACCTGGCTCACGCCCTGAACGCCCTGCACAGGCTGGAGGCCCATCCCGTGGGCCAATCCCTGCGCGGGGGCTCGCAGACCACGGCGTCCCTGGCGCAAAGCCGTGATCCGGCGATCCAGGCCTTCTTCCAGGCCATAGACCGACCCATTCGCGATTACATGGCGGCGGTGGGGCAAGGCGATGATCCGCTGCGGTCGCGTAATACGGGGCGGTATCAGGTGGGCGGAAGCTGGTCGGTGCGGCTGAAGCCCCACGGCTTCCATGCCGACCACATCCATTCCGACGGCTGGCTGTCGTCCGCCTGCCATATCGAACTGCCGCCTTCCGTGTCGGACGGCGGGCGCGAGGGCTGGCTGCGGTTCGGCGCGCCGCCCGGCCTGCCGGACCTGCCGGCCGAGCGCCATGTCCAGCCCCGGCCAGGAACCCTGGTCCTGTTTCCCTCCTATATGTGGCACGGCACCCAGCCGTTCGGCGGCGAACAATCGCGCCTGACGCTGGCCTTCGACGTCGTGCCGGCCTGATCGCCACGGACCTGTCATGACCGACCAACCTGCGCCAAACCGTCCCCGTTTCGTCGAACTGTCGCCCGACCGTATTTCCCGCTTCTGGAAGGATGTCGCCGTCGCCCCGCATCCAGAGGGTGGATGGGCGGTGCTGCTGGATGGCCGCACGCCGAAGACTCCCGCCAAGGCGCCGCTGGTCCTTCCCACCCAGACGGCCGCGCAACTGGTCGCCGACGAATGGGCCGCGCAGGGCCAGTTTCTGGATCCATCGACCATGCCGGCGACGCGGTTAGCGTCCACCGCCATCGATCGGATCGGCCAGGCCCGCGAGGCGGTGGCCGAGGAGATCGCGGCCTACGCCGGATCCGACGTCGTCTGTTATCTGGCGGAACATCCGACCGCCCTGGTCGAACGCCAGGCGCAGGCGTGGTCGCCATGGCGGGATTGGGCCGCCCGAGAACTGGGCGTGGCCTTGCAGCCTGTCGGGGGCGTTGTCCATCGGCCGCAATCGCCCGAGGCGGTGGAGCGGGTGAAGGCGCATGCCCTCTCGCTGAACGATTTCCGCCTGACCGGCCTGGCCACGGCCGTGCCGCTGCTGGGATCGGCGGTTTTGGGGTTGGCGCTGGAGCAGGGGGCGTTGACAGGCGCCGAAGCCCTCGACCTGTCGCGCATCGACGAGGCGTTTCAGGAAGAGCAGTGGGGGGTGGACGCCGAGGCCGCGGAACGCACCGCCGCCCAGCGCGCCGAGGCGGACCTGCTTGACCGGTGGTTCAAGGCGCTCTGATCTGACTTTCCATTGTGGAAAGTTTTGACTTGACGATCTGGAAAGTCGCGTTCATTTTCCATCATGGAAAGTGAGAAGATGGCTATGCCCCAGGATGATCAATCGAACGAGCAGATGCTGGCCGAGATTCGGCGTTCGCAGGACGCCGTCCGCGAACGCGTTAGCAAGGGATCGTGGCGCTACGACCTGACCTATTCGGCCATCGCGGCGGTGATGGTCGGCGGGCAGGCGGCGCCGATGCCGTTCAATGTCCTGGCGTCGGCCGGAGGCGCGATCGGATTCGTCCTGCTGTGGCGAAACTGGGTCGAGAAGACCGGAGTCAGCATTACGGGATATTCGCCGCGATGGGCGCGATGGGTGGCGATCAGCCTGGCGGTCGTCTTCGTGGCCCTGATGCTTGTAGGACTCTATGCCGGGCGGCGCGGGGAGTATCTGTGGGCCTTGCCGCTGGCCGCCGTCGCCTTCATCGCCGCCTATGTCTTTTCGCATCTGTGGACGAAGGTCTATCAGGCCGAGACGAGGAGGCGGTCTTGAGCGCGCCTGTCTTCGACGCCGTTATCCACGCGCCGGGGCGGTTGCAGATCTGCGCCATGCTTTCGGCGGCGGACGAGGTCGAGTTCGGCGTCGTCCGCGACGGGATTCGCGTGTCGGATTCCGTGATGTCCAAACATGTGAAGCAGTTGGAAGACGCCGGCTACGTCAAGGTGCGCAAGGCGGCCTTCGCCGGCCGCCAGCGCACATGGCTGGGGCTGACCGCTGCGGGGCGGAAGGCCTTCGCCGGCCATGTCGCGGAGCTGACGCGTCTGGCGGGTCTAGCCGGCTTGTCCGTCGAGGCGTGATGCGGTGATCAAGGCGTCGCGTTCGGCGGGCGTCAGATGACGCCAGCGGCCCTCGGGCAGATCGCCCAGGGCCAGCGGACCGATGCGGATGCGCAAGAGATCGACAACCTCCAGCCCGACCAGTTCGCACATCCGACGGATTTGCCGATTGCGGCCCTCCTTCAGGATGAAGCGCAGGCGTCGCGGCTCGATCTGCGTGACGCGCGCGGGTTTCAGCTGGCGATCGTCCAGCGTCAGCCCATGGCGTAGGCGGCTGAGCTTGGCCTCGGTCACCGCGCCCTCGACGACGACCAGATACTCCTTGTCCAGATCGGACTGGGGACCGATCACCGCCTTGGCCACGACGCCGTCGGACGACAGCAACAGCAGGCCACGCGAATCCTCGTCCAGGCGACCGATGGGGGGCAGTGAGGCGTCTCGGGCCGGCGTCTCGCCCTCGCCGATGCGATTGGCGGTCTTCAGCAGACGCACCGCCGGGACCTTGCCTGGCTCGGGCTGGCCCGAGACATAGCCGACCGGCTTGTGCAGCACGATGGTCATTCCCGAGGCCAGGGCCGCCTGGGCGCTGTCGTTCAGGGTCAGGGTCTGGCCCGGTTCAATCTTGCGGCCGGCGTCATGAATGGTCTCGCCATCGATGGAGACCAGGCCGTCCGCGATCAGGCCCTCGGCTTCGCGCCGCGAACACACGCCCGTCTGACCCAGCCATTTGTTCACGCGGACAGGTTCGTCGCCGTCATAGGTGCGGGTGAAGGCCATGATGATGCTGTCTAGGGTCCGCTTCAGAGGTCGGCAAGGCGGTGCGCGGAGCTCGCGATCTTTTGCCGACGACACCGGTAGACATCGACGCTTTTATGCGCGGTTTGACGACAGGGGCCGACCGGCGCATTTCGGCTGTAACAGTGCGTGATTTTTACGTGTTGATGTCACGGCGACGCCAGATCGCCGGACCCGTTTGCTCAGGAGACGCCTTTGTCCAGTTCCTCCACGCCCGGACTCCATCCGGCGCCCACCGCCCATGCCGGGCTGATCGCCTGGGTCGAACAGATCGCGGCGCTGACCAGGCCCGACCGGGTCCACTGGTGCGATGGGTCCGAGGCCGAGAAGCAGACGATCATTGCCGACCTGCTGGCGAAGGGCACGCTGAAGGCGCTGGATCAGAACAAGCGGCCCGGCTGCTACTACGCCGCCTCGGACCCGCGCGACGTGGCCCGCGTCGAAAGCCGCACCTTCATCTGTTCCCAAGACGAGGGCGACGCTGGTCCGACCAACAATTGGTCCGATCCCATCGAGATGCGTGCGCGACTGGAAGGTCTGTTCGACGGCTGCATGGTCGGTCGGACGATTTATGTCGTCCCCTTCTGCATGGGACCGCTGGGATCGTCCATCAGCGCCCTGGGCGTCGAGATCACCGACAGCGGCTATGTCGCCCTGTCGATGGGGGTGATGACCCGCATGGGCAAACCGGCGCTGGACCAACTGGGCGACGACGGCGTGTTCGTGCCGGCCGTGCATACGCTGGGCGCGCCGCTGAGCGAGGGGCAGGCGGACGTTCCGTGGCCCTGCAACGACGACAAATGGATCGTTCATTTCCCTGAGACGCGGGAAATCTGGTCCTATGGCTCGGGTTACGGCGGCAACGCCCTGCTGGGCAAGAAATGCTACGCCCTGCGCATCGCCTCGGTGATGGCCCGCGACGAGGGCTGGCTGGCCGAGCATATGCTGGTCCTGAAGCTGACCGACCCGAAGGGGCGCGCGAAATACATCGCCGCCGCCTTCCCCTCGGCCTGCGGCAAGACCAACCTGGCCATGCTCCAGCCCAGCCTGCCGGGCTGGAAGGCGGAAACTATCGGCGACGACATCGCCTGGATGCGGTTTGGGGCCGACGGGCGGCTTTATGCCGTCAATCCGGAGGCGGGCTTTTTCGGCGTGGCTCCCGGCACCAGCCGCGACACCAACCACAATGCAATGGAGACGCTGGCGACCAACACCATCTTCACCAACACCGCCCTGACCGAGGACGGCGACTTATGGTGGGAAGGTCTGACGAAACAGGCGCCCGAAGGTCTGACGAACTGGAAGGGCCAGGCGCACGATCCCGCCTCGGGCCAGCCGGCGGCACATCCGAACGCCCGTTTCGCCGCGCCTGCCGGCCAATGCCCCGCCATTGCGTCGGAATGGGAAGATCCGCGCGGCGTGCCGATCGACGCCATCCTGTTCGGCGGGCGCAGGGCCAGCGCCGTGCCTTTGGTGACCGAGGCCTTCGATTGGGAACACGGCGTCTTCATGGGGTCGACCGTGGCGTCGGAAGGCACGGCGGCGGCGGAGAACAAGGTCGGTGAACTGCGCCGCGACCCCTTCGCCATGCTGCCCTTCTGCGGCTACAACATGGGCGACTATTTCGCGCACTGGCTGAAGATGGGGCAGGGCAGCGACGCCTCGAAACTGCCGCGCATCTTCTTCGTCAACTGGTTCAGGAAGGACGAGGGCGGACGGTTCGTCTGGCCGGGCTTCGGCGACAATGCGCGCGTCCTGAAATGGATTTCCGGGCGGATTGACGGCGAGGCCGAGGCGGTGGATACGCCCGTCGGACGCGTGCCGTCCCCAGCATCGCTGGACCTGTCGGGGCTGGACCTGACCGAGGCGCAGCTGTCGATCCTGCTGGATGTCGACGCCGATGTCTGGGGCGAAGAGGCCGCCCTGATCCCCGACTTCTATGCTCAGTTCGGCGATCGCCTGCCCCGCGCCCTGTGGAGCCAGCACGCGGCCCTGGTCGAACGGTTGGATCGCAGCCGCGCCGCATCCATGGCGGCGGAATAGGGCGCGTGCCGGCGACGGCGGCTTGCAATCGGGGCGTCGCGGGTCGATCAGACGGCCGTGACGTCCTCTTCTCCCATAGTCATCATTGGCGCCGGCGTGCTTGGCCTTTGCACGGCCTTTGAGCTCTATCGGCGCGGCCGGGCGGTCGTGGTGGTCGATCCGGGTGAGGCGAACGCTTCGCGCGTCGCCGCCGGCATGATCGCGCCGGCGATGGAATCGGCCATCGACGAGGTTTCGCCCGACCACGCGCGTCTTCTGCGCGCGGGCCGCGACCTGTGGCCGGATTTCGCCCAGGCGGCAGGCGTCGTGCTGGCGCGCCGGCCGGCGGAATGGCGCGGCGGCGACGTCGATGGGATCGAGGCGCGACTGCGTGCGCTGGGCTTTGATGTTCGGCGCGAAGGCGACCGCACGGTCACCAACGAGGACTATCAGGTCGATCCCGCCCAGGCCCTGATGGCGCTTCAGGCCGCCCTGGGCGACGCCGTCGTCTTCGGCCGAGTCACGGCCGTCGAGCGGTTGGACCAGGGTTGGCATGTGCATGTCGGACCTGTGACGATTGACGCCGGCGTCGTGGTGCTGGCGACGGGCGCGGACGGCGCGATTCCGGGTCTGCCCGATGCGGCGCGTGAGCAAGTCGAGGCCATCCAGCCGATCCGGGGCCAGATCGGCTTGGTGGCGCAACCCCTGAGCGACCATGTTCTGCGCGGGCCAGGGGCCTATGTCGCGCCGCTGGCAGACGGGGTGGTGATCGGCGCGACGATGGAGCCGGGTCGGCGCGATACGGCGCCGGAGGCTGAAACGGCCGACCGGTTGACCACGGCCGCCTGGCGCGTGCTGGACCGGGCGCCTGAGCCGTTGTCCATCGAATGGCGGGTCGGGGTGCGGGGCGCGACGGGGGACGGGCTGCCCCTGGCGGGCCCGGCGCCGGGCGGCGAGGACCTCTTCATGGCGCTGGCGCCCCGTCGCAACGGCTGGCTGCTGGGGCCGCTGGTCGCCGCCGTCGTCGCCGATGCGATCGAGGGGCGGGCGCCGTCGCCGGAAGCCCGCGCCCTCGATCCTGGTCGATTCAGCCCTCCATCGCGAAACGCACGGTGAAGTTCACCGTGGCCCCATCGACCGGGCGTCCGTCGATGGTGCGAGGGTTCATGCGGAAATCACGGCTCAGGCTCATTGCGGCGCGGCCGAAGCCCTGGCCGTTCGGCGTCTCTCCGGCGATGCGGCAGGCGGTCAGGCCGCCGTCGATGCGGACGACGCAGGAAAGGTTTGCGGACCCCGAAACCCCGTCTTCGGCCGCCCGGTTCGGATAGACTCGCGCCATCTGGGCCGCAGACGGACGGCTGGCCCAGGTGGGGTTGTTGATGACCGACACCGCGCGAGGCGGCGTCTCCACCGGCGCCGTGCCCCCTTCGATCCCGCTCGGGGCGGTGCTGATGACGATCTCGCCGGGAGGACCCGTCACGACCGATGCGTCTGGCGGCGTCAGAGGAACCGTCGGGATCGCGGTCGGAACCGTCAGAACCGGCTTGTGGATCGGGGTAGGCGGCGCTGGCGTCTCGACGGAGGGCAGCGGCTTGGGTTTCGGCGGCGGGGCCAGGCTGATGGACACTGGCGGGGGAAGCACGTCATCGACTGGCGGCTGGTTCAGCTCGAACCGTTGATTGTAAAGCACCACACCCGCCGCGACATGGGCGAGGACGGAAACTCCGATAGCCCCCCACATCCAGCGCGGGATGGGTTTCCGGCGCTCTCCGAGGTCGATGGGATTGACGGCGCCGGGGCCGCCGGCTGCACGGATCATCATGACTGCACTCCCTCGTTCACCGCCCCCGCAGCGCCCGTGGAACAAGATGAGCGCGCAGGTTGTGGCGGCTTTACGGCAGTGCTTCGGACCTCGACCAAGGTCGATAGGTTAATCACTTCGTTAAGAATTAGGGATTGGTTAACTACGTTCGCCGACCCTCACGCGTCATGGGCATCGGTGCGATTCCATCATCATCCGGCGGGGTAGAGGCGGCCATTCGGCGCGCCTCGAACGCCGTGGGCGTCGACTACGACTTCCTGATGAAGACCGCGCGTCGTGAAAGCGCGATGAATCCGTCGGCCAAGGCGCCGACCTCATCGGCCGCCGGCCTGTTCCAGTTCATCGAACAGACCTGGCTGGGAACGGTCAAACAGCATGGCGCCCAGCACGGCTACGGCCAGTATGCGGACCTGATCCGCAGGGGATCGGATGGCCGCTGGCGCGTGGACGGCTCGGCGCGCAATGTCGTGCTGGACCTGCGTTTCGATCCGCAGGCCGCCTCGACCATGGCCGCGGAGCTGACGGCGTCCAACGCCGCCTATCTGCGCGGACGCACGGGCAAGGAACCGGGGGCGGGGGATCTTTACGCTGCTCACTTCCTGGGACCCGCCGGCGCTGCGGGGCTGATGGAGGCGATGGAACGCTATCCGGGCGCCAATGCGGCGGCGATGTTTCCCGACGCCGCCCGCGCGAACCGCAGCATCTTCTATCGCAATGGCCGGGCGGCGACCGTCGCCGAGGTGCATGCCAATCTTCAGCGCACGGCGGGTGAGGGCGCTCCGGCCGCCGGGACGGGCGATGTCCGTCCGTCCGCGCCGCTCCTGAGCGACCGCGATCAGATGCTGGCGGCGCGAATGGACCGGCTGAAGCAGGACCAGGGCCTGCTGGCCCTGTTGCTGGGGCAGGACGGATCGTCCGGCGGCGGCTTCGGCGGGGCCTTTTCGCCCAATGGAAAAGAATCGGCCTGAGCTCTTGCGACGCCTGATGGTAAACTGGCCATTAAGCATGGCAGGTTCATCGTCAGGGTCACGACCGATTCCCTGACGAGCCGTCCATGACCGCCTATCGCGCACGACTGACAGAAGTGGATATTCGACGTCTGGTGAAGGCGGCGGACGACGACGAACGCGCCGAGGCGGCGCACAAGCTGTGCCGCAACATGGAACGGGCCGAACTCGACGAAGCCGGACGGGCGGCGGCTCAAAAGATCCTGCGCCTTCTGGCCGCCGACGCCGCCGAACTGGTGCGACGGGCCATGGCGATCACGCTGAAGGCGTCGGACCTGATCCCCAATGACGTGGCGCGCAGGCTGGCGGCGGATCTGGACAGCATCGCCCTGCCGATCATCGCCGCGTCGCCGGCGTTCAGCGACGAAGACCTGATCGAGATCGTACGGGCCGGATCGGCCGTGCGCCAAGTCGCCGTCGCCAACCGGGCCCGCGTGCCCCGCGACGTCGCGACGGTCCTGGCCGAGGAGGGCTGCGAACTGGCCGTCCGTGCGCTGGCGGCCAATGACAACGCCGACTTGTCGGAATCGGCCTTGAACACCGTCGTCGAGCGTTTCCACGATTCACACGACGTTCTGACGGCGGTCTCCTATCGGCAGGTCCTGCCGCTTCACGTCACCGAACGGCTGATCGAACTGGCCAGCGATACGGTGCGCGAGCACCTGATCAACCGCCACGCCATCGCGCCCGAAACGGCGATCCGGCTGGCCCAATACGCGCGCGAGCGGGCGACCGTGGACCTGGTCGACCAGGCTGCGGCCAGTCCCGATCTCCCGGCGTTCATGGCCCAGATGAACAGCCGCAAGGCGCTGACGGCGTCGCTGCTCCTGCGGGGATTGGCGCGGGGGCACATGGCGATGTTCGAGCACGGGCTGGCGGAACTCGCCCACACGCCGCATCAACGCGCCTGGCTGATGGTGCATGACGCCGGACCGTTGGGGCTGAAGGCGATCTACGACCGCGCCGGCCTGCCGCCCCGACTGTTCCAGGCTTTCCGCGCCGGCGTCGATACCTGGCGGACGCTGACCGCCGAGGGCGGCGGCGCTTCGCCCGAAGAGTTCCGCCAGCGGATGCTCGAACGATTTCTGACCCAGCGGCCCGGCGTCCAGCGCGATGATTTGGCCTATCTGATGGAACGGCTGGATCAGAACCCGTCGGCCCACGCGGCGACGGTCAGCGCGGCCTGACGAAGCTGCTCAGCGCTGACGGTGTTCGGCGACCTTGGCTTCCAGGGTTTCGGCCAGGACGCGGCCGGTCGGATGTTCATCGGTCTTGATCTGGTCGCGAACGACAGCGCGGATGGCGTCGATGTGGGCGTCCAGGATCAACACCGGCGCGGCCATACGGGTGTTCGGATCGTCCAGCATCTTGCACAGGGAGGCGGCGATGCGCGTCACCAGGGGGTATTCATAGGTCGTGCCCAGACCCTTCAGGTCATGCGCGCGGAAATACAGGGCCTCGGCGGTGGCGGGCGTATAGCCTTGTTCGCGGATGTCGGCCTGGGCCTTGTCCAGCTTGACGATTTCGTCGTCCAGCCACTGGCTGAATTGCGCTGACATGGCCTTCAGGGCCTCTTCCGCCTTGGCGATTGCCTCGGCGTTGATGCCGAATCCGCCGCCTACCTTCATCCGTAAGGTGTTGGGCGGACGAATGACTTGCGCGGGATCGCTCATCGCAAACTCCAGTGGAATTTCGGCGAGATCCTATCCCGCGCGCTGTTAAGAAGCTGTGACCGGATCAGTTCGAGAACTGTTCCGTCATCACCCGTTCGCCGAATGACCGCCCCGCGTCGAACAGCATGGTCAGGTGAATGTCGCGTCGCTCGCGCACCTCGACGGCGGCGACGCGCCTGACTTCGAAATTGTCGGCGGTGGCGGAGACGGGGCGTTTGTCGGGCTCCAGCACCTCGAAGCGCACCTTGGCCTCGTGCGAGAGCAGGGCGCCGCGCCAGCGACGGGGCCGAAAGGCGCTGATCGGCGTCAGCGCCAGAATATGGGCGTCCAGCGGAATGATCGGTCCATGCGCGGACAGATTATAGGCGGTCGAACCCGCCGGAGTCGCCAAGAGGCAACCGTCGCAGGACAGTTCTTCCAGCCTCATCCGCCCATCGACCAGAATCCGAAGTTTCGCGCTCTGTCGCGTCTGGCGCAGCAGCGAGACCTCGTTGATCGCCAGGCCGGTGTGAACCTCGCCGCTCTCGGTCCAGGCGTCCATCTGCAGCGGATGAATGACGGTGCGCTCGGCCGAGGCGATGCGTTCGAGCAGATCGTCCTCGGCATAGTCGTTCATCAGAAACCCGACCGAGCCGCGGTTCATCCCATAGACGGGCGTATGCCGGCGCAGGTTGGCGTGGAGGGTCTCCAGCATCTGGCCGTCGCCGCCCAGGGCGACGATCACATCGGCCTGATCCTCGGCTACGCCATCGTAACGCGCATGAAGCACGGCGCGGGCGGCTTGGGCTTCAGGGCGATCACTGGCGACGAAGGCGAGGGCGGGGGTCTGGCGGGTCACCGAAGGACGTGAACCGAGCTTGGAACCGAAGTCAAACCCTGTTCGGCCGTTCGATCATCTGGCGAAAGGCGCGCGACGCCGCCGAGACGTTCAGCGTGGCGGCGGTCCAGCCGCCGTCCGCCGGGTGACCGTCCGCCAGCTTGCGGACCTCGACCAGAAGCGCGGGAAAGACGGCCTTGTCCACCCCGACCGCAATACAGGCCAGATACAGCGGTTCGGCGGTTTCGGCGTGGAGCGCGCGCCGGACCTGGTCAGGGGTGAAGCCGCCCAACTTGGCCAGAGTCCGTTCGAACAGATCGAGCCGGTGTTCGCGCAGCGCCCGGATCAGCAGGCCGGGACGCAACTGGCCGGCGGCATGAAGCTTGTCCACCAGGCGCTGTTCCATCTCCTGTCGATCTCGATCCCCGTCCGTTCTGCGGGGACCAGGCACAGGCCGCCAGCCTCCTGTGCGTGAAGCCTTGTCCGCCGACCTCTGGATGGTGTCGTTCAACAGGCGATCGTCCACGCGGAAACGCTCGCCGATCGATTGCCGCAAGGCTTGGCCGACCCATTGGTAGAGTTCCCGGGCCAGCTCCGCGTCCAGGCGCGGATGGCGGGTCAAAGGGGCGCGCAGGCCGGCGATCCGCCGTGATTCGCCGACCAGGCGGCGCAGCGCCTTGTGGCTGATGTCTGCGGTGCGATTGGAGGCCAGAGCCGTCATCGTCACCGGTTCGCCGCGCTCCACGATGGCGTCGACCACTCCGCTGGAAAGACCGGGACGCCGGGCGACCGCGATCTGGTGCTCCAGCGTCGCCTCGACCAGCACCCGGATAAGGTCGGCGTCCTTGAGCAGCGGGCTGGAGGTGATGACCGGACGCGCGATCTCGATTTCGTCCAGGGCCAGCATGTTGATCAGGGCCGGCGGCGCCCAGTCCACGCTCGCCAGTTCCTCGGCCAACAGGAGCCGGATATCGCGTTCGGCCTGGCCCGCCAGAACCAGGAAGATTTCGCTGAGCACCGGCGCCATCCGCGTCGAAGGCGGCGCGGCCTGGCAAAGCGCGGCGACGCCCAGCAACAAACGCTGACGATCATCGGGGGATCGACTGCGCGCCAGGCTCAGCAATTCGGCGGCGCCGAGATCGTTGGCCGGGGCTGACGGTCTCATCTGAACGACTGCAGACACTGCGGCTCCTCGACAGGCGATCGAATGCGCCAATTTTGCCGTAACGGACGTGAAGGTACGGTTAATGAAATCTGAAGCGCGGCGGTTAACGTCGCGTCAGCCTTGTATCCAGCGACTTGACGACGCCGCGAGCAGGGGGGACGGTCGGGAAAGCGCCCAGCAGAGGCAGGAGGAAATCATGGCCGACGGATCCAATCCCGCACTGAAATCTCGCGTTTCCGAAGCCGAGTGGACGGTTCGCGTGGAACTGGCGGCGCTGTACCGGCTGGTGGCGCTGCATGGGTGGGACGACATGATTTTCACCCATATCTCCGCGCGTGTGCCGGGGCCGGATCATCATTTTCTGATCAATCCCTATGGCTACTATTTCGACGAGATCACCGCCTCGTCCCTGGTGAAGGTCGATCTGGACGGAAACATCGTTCAGGAGACGACCAACTTCATCAATCCGGCGGGCTTCACCATCCACTCGGCCGTCCATGCGGCGCGCGAGGACGCCAAATTCGTCGTCCATCTGCACACGGTCAACGGCGTGGGCGTCGCGGCCCAGGCGCATGGATTGCTGCCGATCAGCCAGAACGCGTGTTTACTACAGTATCAGGTTGCGTATCATGGCTACGAGGGGTTGGCTCTCAACCATGACGAACGCGAACGTTTGGTGGCCGACCTGGGGGACAAACCGCTCATGCTGCTGAGAAATCACGGCACGCTGGCGGTCGGGGAGACGGCGGCGCAGGCATGGATCGGGATATTCTTCCTGGAGCGGGCCTGCGCGCAGCAGGTGGCGGCCCTCGCGGGCGGACGCGACCATGTGCTGATCGCACCCGACGCGGCGCAGGCCGAGACCAAGGAGCAGGGACGAAGCATCGGCTTCATCTCGGCCCTGGCCTGGCCGGGCGCCTTGCGTCAGCTCGATCGCAAATCGCCAGGCTACGATATCTAGCGTTCGCCGGCGTTCTGATCTGGGCGGCGGCGGCGCCGGATGACGCGGCTGCTGGCGCCTGGACCCAGCCCAAGGGTCGGGGCCAGGCGATCGTCAAATATGAGGAACTGCGCGCCGATACCGGATTCGATCCGGAGGGCCAGGAACAGCCTTTGCCGGCGAAACGACGAGACGCCTCGCTGGGTCTGTTCGCTGAATACGGCGTCACGGATCGCCTGACTCTGCAACTGAAGGCGGACTGGCAGGACGGAGAAGATGCCTTCGTCGATTATCAGGGACGCGGTCCGGTCGAAGTCGGCGTGACCTGGCAGGTCTGGCGCGATGAGCGCAACGCCGTCAGCCTGTATGGCGGCTATGCGGACGGCGGCGAGGGGCGCAACGCCGGCTATGCGCAACCCGGCGTCGGCGCGCATGACTGGGAAGTGCGGGTCGCCGCAGGCCGCTCGCTGGGGGCGGCGGGCGCGCGGCTTGGATTCGAGGAGTCCTTCGTTGAAGTTCAGGCCGCGCGGCGCCTGCGCGACGGGCTTGCGGACGAAACGCGGGTTGACGCCACGGTGGGCGGGCGGATCGCCCGCGATTGGCTGGTTCTGGGCCAGGCGTACGGCGGGGCGGCGGATGGCGGGCCGCGATGGTTGTCCGTCGAGGCCTCGGTCGTGCGTGATGTCGGAGGCTGGAGTTTTCAGGCCGGCTGGCGGCAAACGGCCCTTGGTCGGGAGACACCGGTGGCAGGCGGACCGATCCTGGCGGTGTGGCGTCGCTTTTAAGCGCGCATTCCGCGACGGAATGAGCCAAGAGGCACGTTACAAACTGATAATGTTGCGCGCGCGGGATTTGCCGCTATGCGTGCGGCGCCCCAATCGTAGAGAGTTTGCGTGATCAAACGCCATTTCTTCATTGTCGCCGCAGCTATCCTGCTGGGGCTGATGGTTCTCGGCGCCGTGCTGAAGATCACCCTGGCTCAGGATCCCGTCGCTCGCGGGCCGGGCGGCGGGCGTCGAGGCGGGCAGGAAGTCTCGCAGGTTTCCGTCGCTGAACGCCAGTTCTCGGATCAGATTCGCGTTCTGGGCGTGGCGCGAGGGGTTCGCTCGGTCAACATCACCTCTTCGACCACGGAGTTGGTCACTCGCGTGCTGTTCACGGACGGCCAGGTCGTCTCGGCCGGCGCGCCTCTGGTCGAACTTCAGGCGCGTGAAGAAGACGCGGCGATCATCGAAGCGCGCGCCAACGTCGCCCAGGCGCAACGGGAGTATGATCGGTACAAGGCGCTGGCGGATCGCGGGGTCGCGCCCCTGGTGCTGCTGGAGCAGGCCGAGACGGCGCTCGAAACGTCGCGGGCTGGCCTGGAGGCCGCCGAGGCCCGCCGTGGGGACCGGCTGATCCGTGCGCCTTTCGCGGGCACCCTGGGTCTGACGACCGTGACAGCCGGCACCCTGATCAATCCCGGTGCGATCATCGCTACGCTGGACGACATCTCGACCATTCGCGTCGATTTCCCATTGCCGGAGCGGTACCTCAGCATCCTGCGTCCGAACGCGCCGATCACGGCGACGGCGGACGCCTATGGCGATGCGCCGATTCAGGGCCGCATCGCGCTGATCGATACGCGTGTCAACGAAACCACGCGGGCGGCGACGGCGAGAGCCGAGTTCGCCAATCCGGGCGGCCGCATTCGCCCGGGCATGCTGCTTCGCGTAGCGGTGCAGCAGGGGCAACGCCAGGCGCCGGCCGTGCCGGAATCGGCGGTCCAGTATGAAGGCGCTGGCGCCTTCGTCTATCGCATCGCGCCTGGCCGGGAAGGCTCTACGGCGCAGCGGGTCGAGGTGCAGACTGGCGCGGTCGAAAACGGCTTTGTCGAAATCCTTGCCGGCATCTCAGCCGGAGACCACATCGTCGGTTCGGGCCTGAACCGCATCCAGCCGGGCGCGCCCGTCAGCGTCGCAGGGGCCGAGGGCCGCAAGGGCGCCGCCAAATGATGCTGTCGGACCTTTCGGTTCGGCGACCGGTTTTCGCCGCCGTCGCCGCCATCGTCCTGTGCGTGATCGGCGTCGCGGCCTTCTTCTTCCTGCCGGTGCGGGAATTGCCGGACGTCGATCCGCCGATCGTCTCGGTCAATACGACCTACGCCGGCGCCTCGGCCGAGGTCATAGAAAGTCGGATCACCGAGCCGATCGAGCAGCAGATCGCCGGCATCCAGGGCATCGAGCGCATCAACTCCGTCAGTCGGGACGGCCGGTCCAACGTGAACATCGAGTTCTCGTTGGACCGCAACATCGACGACGCCGCCAACGATGTGCGCGACCGCGTCAGCCGTGTCGTCGGCCGCCTGCCGGATCAGGCCGATCCGCCCGAAGTGGCCAAGGCCGATTCCGACAGCCAGCCGATCATCATCGTCTTCCTGCGCTCCACCAGCATGAATCGGCTGGAGCTGACCGATTACGCCGACCGCTACCTGGTCGATCGCATGGCGACCGTACCGGGCGTGGCGCAGGTGAACATCTTTGGCGAGCAGCGCTATTCGATGCGCATCTGGCTGGACTCTTCCGCCATGGCGGCGCGCGGATTGACGGTCAACGATGTCGAGACGGCATTGACGAATCAGAACGTCGAGTTGCCGGCCGGCGCGCTGGAATCCACCGACAAGGACTATACGGTTCGCGTGGCGCGCACCTATGCGCGGCCTGACGATTTCCGCCAACTGCCCATCGGCACGCGCGGCTCGGCCTCCCTGTCGAACGCCGTCGCCACGGGTTCGGGAAGCGGCTCGGCGGCCATCATCCAGGGACAGCCCACCTATGTGACGCGCCTGGGCGACATCGCCCGCGTGGAAGAGGCGCCGGCGGAGGCGCGGCGTCTGTTCCGGGGCAACGGCATGGACCAAATCGGCCTGGCGGTCACCCGTCAGGCCCAGTCGAACGACCTGGCCATCTCTGACGGCGTTCAGAAGATGATCGAGGAAATCCGGCCCACCCTGCCGCCGGGCGTGACCATCGAGATCGGTTCCGACAATTCGGTCTTCACCTCGCACGCCATCGACGAGGTGTGGATCACCATCGGCATTTCGATGGCGCTGGTGGCCTTGGTCAACTTCATCTTCCTGGGCAGCCTGCGGGCGGCGCTGATCCCCTCGATCGTGGCGCCGATCTGCATATTGGCGACCTTCATCGTCCTCGCCCCCCTGGGCTTTTCGCTGAACCTGCTCACGCTGCTGGCCCTGGTGCTGGCGATCGGCCTTGTGGTCGATGACGCCATCGTCGTGGTCGAGAACATTCAGCGGCGACTGGATCACGGGGAGCCGCCTCTTGTCGCGGCTGAACGGGGCGCGCGCCAGGTCTTCTTCGCCGTCGTGGCCACAACCATCGTGCTGCTGTCGGTGTTCGCGCCGCTGCTGTTCCTTCCGGGCTATGTCGGACGTCTTTTCGTGGAATTGGCGGCGGCGATCGCGGCGGCGGTGGCCTTCTCGGCCTTCCTGGCGCTGAGCCTGTCGCCCATGCTGGCGTCCAAGATCCTGCGACCTGCGCAGGGCGGAGGTTGGGTCGCGCGGCGGGTCGACTGGGGCATGGATCGCCTGAAGACGTCCTACGCCAGGTCGCTGGACATGCTATTGGGCCGCCGCATCGCTGTTTTCGGCGTCGGCGCCCTGATCGCCCTGGTGGCGGCGGGGGCTGCCGGCATCTTCCTGGTTCTGCCCAACGAACTGGTGCCGGACGAAGATCGTGGCCGGGTTCAAGTGCGCGTGGCCGGGCCGGAGGGCGCTGGCTTCGATTACACTCGCAAAATCATGCTGGGTCTGGAGCCCCTGCTGGCCGAGTACAAGGCCAATGGGGAGGCGGACAGTTTCCTGGTGTCTGCGCCGGGCTTCGGGGGCGGCAGCTATAATTCGGGCAACGCTGTCCTGGTTCTGGCGGATTGGTCCAAACGCCACCGCTCGGCCGCCGAGATCGCACAGGAGCTGAATGGCAAGATGCGGGGGCAGACGGACGCCCAGGTCAACGCCTCGACGCCCGGCGCCTTCCAGCGCGGCGGCGGTAATTCGAACTCCGTCGAGCTGATCGCCACGGGCACGGACTATCAGCAGATCTACAACTGGCTTCAGCCGCTATTGGCGGCGGCCCAGGACAATCCGGGTTTTTCGCGTCCGCGTCTGAACTATGAACCCAATTCGCCGCGCCTGCTCGTCGATGTGGACCCGCAAAAGGCGGCGGCTCTAGGCGTTTCGTCCCAGTCGATCGGCCGGACGCTGGAGACCATGTTCGGCTCCCGCCGCGCCACGACCTACATCAAGGGCGGTCAGGAATACGACGTGATCCTGCAGACCGACCGCGACCAGCGACGCGAGGTCGCGGACCTGGAGGCCCTCTATGTCGCGACCGGCGGCGGGCAACTGGTTCCTCTGTCGGCTGTGGTGACAACCAAGACCACGGGCGACACGCCGGACCGTCGACGTCTGGACCGCCAACGCGCCATCTCGCTACAGGCCGACCTCAATCCTGGCATGACGCTGGACGACGCGGTCCAGTTCCTGCGGAACGAGGCGGCGAAACAGCCCCAAGGCGGCGTGGTCGTCCAATGGGGCGGCGCGGCGCGGGATCAGCAGGAGGCGGGCGGCGCCGTGATCGCGGCCTTCGGCCTGGCGCTGCTGCTGGTCTTCCTGGTGCTGGCGGCCCAGTTCGAAAGCTGGATCACGCCGGCGGTCATCATGCTGACCGTGCCGCTGGCGGCGGCGGGCGGGCTTTTCGGCCTGCTGATGGCCGGGTCCAGTCTGAACATCTACAGCCAGATCGGGTTGATCATCCTGATCGGGGTCGCGGCCAAGAACGGCATCCTGATCGTGGAGTTCGCCAACCAGCTGCGCGACCAGGGGCGTTCGATCCGCGAGGCGATCGTCGAATCGTCGTCGCTTCGCCTGCGTCCGATCATCATGACCTCCATCGCCACCGCCTTCGGCGCCTTGCCGCTGGTGCTGTGGCACGGGGCGGGGGCGGGCAGCCGCCAGACCATCGGCGTGGTGATCTTCACCGGCGCCATCTTCGCGACCATGCTGACGCTGTTCGTGGTGCCGGTGATCTATGGCGTCCTGGCGCGCTTCACCAAGTCGCCGGAATGGACCGCTCGCAAGATCGAGGAGTGGGAGGCCCAGGAATTGCAGCAGGGTGGCGAAAAGCCGATCCCGCTGGAATAGGACGTCAGGGCGCGGGCGCCCGCTCAGGCTGGTAGCCCGTCTCCACCTTCAGGAAGGCGATGACGTCGCGGCGGTCCTTGGCGTCCGGCAGGCCGGGGAAGGTCATCTTGTTGCCGGGCAGGAAGGTGCGGGGGTTCTGGAGCCAGTGGTCCAGATGGTCGGCGTCCCACGTAAAGGTCGCGGACCGCATGGTGTTGGAATAGCTGTAGCGCGGACGACTTCCCGCCTTGCGGCCAAAGACGCCGTACAGGTTCGGCCCCGTCATGTCTTCGCCGCCCTGGCCGATGGTGTGGCAAGACCGGCAGCGGGCGAAGGCGCGACGCCCATTTTCCAGATCGCCCTCGTTATAGGGCGAGGGCAGGGTGGCCAGAAGCGTCGCCTTTTCCGCGTCCGTCAGCACGTGGACGGGCGCCTTGGGCGCGGCGGGCGTGTCCGATCCGCCATTTCCACAGGCGGCGAGCAGCAACAGCGGGGCGGCGGCGAACGGTGCGAGACGGGGCATGGCGGTTCCTGTTTCGGCCCTGATACTCCAATCCGCCGTCGCGGCAATTGGTCAAGCTGTCCGGCTGGACGGGGGGCATGCGCACCTGATAATCACTGTCAAAGAAACGCGGGGTCGCTGGGGAGCGGGCGCCCGCTGGTGCGAGCGTGGATTTGACCGAGACCATCAAGCTGAGCCAAGCCCGACGCGGCGATCACGGAATGATCGTCCAGGTCGGAGCCCATTGTCATCACCAGCAGGATGCGGTCGAGCTGGAACGCCGTCTGCTGGAGTTGGGCTTCGTCGAGGGCGCGCACGTCGAGCTGCTGCACGAAGGCCTGTTCGGGCGCGATCCCATCGCCTTGAAGGTGGACGACATGCGCGTCGCCCTGCGCCGCCATGAGGCCGACAGCCTGACGATCCAGCTGGACGGCGTCTGATGGATGTCGCGCTGAAGACCGCCCGTGTCGCCCTGGTCGGAAATCCCAACAGCGGCAAGACCGCCCTGTTCAACGCCTTGACCGGCGCCCACCAGAAGGTCGCCAACTACGCCGGCGTCACGGTGGAGCGGAAAGAGGGGCTGATCCGCGCCGCGTCGGGCCGCACCATGTCGGTGCTGGACCTGCCTGGCACCTATTCCCTGCGCGCCCGCAGCCCGGACGAAGAGGTCACCCGCGACGCCGTCCTGGGCCGCCTGGCCGGCGAAACGCCGCCGGACGTCGTGGTCTGCGTCGCCGACGCCACCAACCTGCGTCTGGTGCTGCGCCTGATCCTGGAGCTGAAGGCGGTCGGCCGCCCGATGGTCCTGGCGCTGAACATGTACGACATCGCCCAGCGCCAGGGTCTGCGCATCGACCTGGAGAAGCTGGGCGCCGAATTGGGCGTGCCGATCATCACCACGGTCGCGACGCGCAGGCGCGGCGTCGACGATCTGATCGCCGCCGTCGAACGACAGGTCGATGTCGCGGCCCTGTCCGAAAACCAGTGGCATAGCCCCGACGCCGCGGAGTTGCGCATCGCCGCGCGCGAGGCCGAGCGGATCATGAAGGCCTGCGTGCGCCCGCCTGAGCGGCCCGACACCCTGACCGGCCGGATCGATTCCGTTCTGCTGCATCCGGTCGGCGGCCTTGTCATCCTGGCGGCCATTCTGTTCGTCATGTTCCAGGCCGTGTTCACCTGGGCCACGCCCTTGATGGACGGCATCGAGGCGGGCGTCGGCTGGATCGGTAGCCTGATCGCCGCGGTTATTCCCGACCAGGGGGGATGGGGCCTGCTTCAGAGCCTTTTGGTGGACGGGGTCATCTCCGGCGTCGGCAGCGTGCTGGTCTTCCTGCCCCAGATCCTGATCCTGTTCCTGTTCATCATCGCGCTGGAAGACTTCGGCTATATGGCCCGTGCGGCCTTTCTGATGGACCGGATCATGGGCGGGGCGGGCCTGCACGGCCGGGCCTTCATTCCGCTGTTGTCCAGCTTCGCCTGCGCCATTCCCGGCGTGATGGCGGCGCGGGTGATCGATTCCAAGCGCGACCGTATGACCACCATTCTGGTGGCGCCCTTGATGACCTGTTCGGCGCGCATCCCGGTCTATACGCTGATCATCGCCGCCTTCATTCCCAACGAAACCGTGTGGGGCTTCGCCAATCTGCAGGGCGTGGTGATGTTCGGCCTCTATGCCGCCGGCATCCTCAGCGCGCTCCTGGTGTCGTTGGTCATCCGCAAGATCTTCTGGAGGGGCGCGGTCGAGCCCTTCATGATGGAACTGCCCACCTACAAGGTCCCGGACCTGAAGAGCGTCGGCTTCAACCTCTGGCTCCGAGCCAAGATTTTTCTGACACGCGCCGGGCGGATCATTCTGCCCGCCGTGGTCATCCTGTGGGTGCTGGCGACCTTCCCCTATCCGCCCGAGAACGCCACCCTGCCGGCCATCGACTATTCGTTCGCCGGCATGATCGGGCATGCGTTGGAGCCGATCTTCGCCCCCATCGGCTTCAACTGGCAGATGGTCATCGCCCTGATCCCCGGCATGGCGGCGCGCGAGGTCGCGGTGGCGGCGCTGGGCACTACCTACGCCATCGCGGACGCCGAGAATGCGACCGGTCTTCTGGCCTCCACCCTGGCGCAGCACTGGTCGCTGGCGACGGCGCTCAGCTTCCTGGCCTGGTACATCTTCGCGCCCCAGTGCGTGGCGACCCTGGGCGTGGTGCGGCGCGAGACCAATTCGCTGAAATGGACCTGGGTGATGATCGGCTACATGTTCGGCTTGGCCTATCTGGCCTCGTTCGTGACCTATCATGTGGCGGTGGGCCTCGGAGGCGGTTAAGCGAGGGCGGGCCGCCGCCATCTGGACGCACTGATGAATCCTGCGATCACCGCCGCCGTCATGGGATTTCTGGGCTTGGCGGTCGGCGGCGTCCTGGCGACGATCAGCGTGCGTTTACCGCAAGAGGCGGGTGATCCCCTGGTGCGGCCCCGCTGTCCGGCGTGCGCCCGGCGCCTGCGGTTATGGGAAGTCGTCCCCCTGGTCGGTTGGCTGGGCCTGCGCGGCAAGTGCGCCACATGCCGAACGCCGATTTCGCCGCGCTATATGGCGATCGAACTTGCCAGCGCCGCCGTTGGCGTATGGGCTGCTCTTGGCGCCTCGTGCTGGCTGGCGGTCGGCGCGACCGCCGTCCTGGGCTGGCAGTTGCTGCTGATCGCGGTCATCGACACAGAACACCACTGGCTGCCGGACCGGCTGACTTGGCCGCTGGCCGCGACGGGGCTGATCGCCGCTGTGCTCAGCGGGTGGTCGTCCGCATCGGACCGTCTGATCGGCGTGGCGGTCGGCTTTCTCGGCCTGTGGGTGCTGGGCTGGCTCTACAAGATCGTCCGGGGGCGCGATGGCCTGGGCGGCGGCGATCCCTTCCTGCTGGCGGGAGTGGGGGCCTGGGTCGGCTGGCAGGGTCTGCTCAGCGTGCTGATCTGGGCCGCAGCCGCCGCCATGATCGTCGTCTTCTGGCAACTGATCGTTCGCCGTTCGATTAGCGGCGCGGAAAAGCTGCCCTTCGGCGTCTTCCTGGCGGCCGGCGCCTGGCTGACGTGGCTTTACGGCCCCGTGGGCGCCTAGCGGCCCGTCGTCAGCTTCACGACAATGATGGCGGCGGTGTCCAGAATGGCCTCCGGCGTGTCCGCACGGCGCAGCAGATCGAAGCTGGCGCCTGTCGATTCCGCGATCGAGGCGATCTGATAGGAAGCCAGGCGCGGGTTGTAGTCTTTCGGATGCAGGCCGCTGGCGTGCGCCTGGGCCACTCGGCGTTCGATGGCCAGATGCAGCCGACGCAGCCGACGCACGCGGCTTTCGACGAAGGCGGCGTCGCCATTGTCGGCCAGCATGTGCTCGACGCGCAGGACCTGACCGTGTTCTCGCCAGATCGCCATGATGTCCAGGATGAAGGCGCGCGCGATCACGAACGCCTTGTCTCCCGGCCAGTCCGCCTGGAAGTGGGCGGCCAGCCCCTGGAAATCCTCGGCCGCCGTTTCGCACAGCGCCAGCACAGGTTCCTCGACCGTCTTGAAATAGGTGTAGAAGTTGGAGGGCGACACGCCAGCCGCGGACGCCAGATCGGCGACGCGGATTTCGCCGTAATGACGCTCGTTCAGCAGGCGGCGCGTGGCGTCCAGGATAGCCTGGCGCGTGCGTTCTCCACGCGCGCCGATCCGGTGTCCCAGCTTGTTGGTGCTATCGACCATGTCCCCCGCTCGCCGATTGACAGGATGGTGTCGGTTGAATGTGGCTTCAAGACCAACAAAATCAATCGGTTAGTTCGCCTGTGCGAAACAAGCTTTAGCAATCCTGCGTCGGATTGGAAAGGGCGCAGGCCATTGGGGTGGCCAAGGTTTCGGAAAGGGCGGGGTCCAAACGGCCTCCTGGTGCGGCGCGCCCTCAATTTGTGGAGAGTATGTGGAGTTTATGATTAGAAGTTATGGAAAGTCGTCGTTTTGTCATACACCAATATTGCACATCTCTGTTGTCGCTCTGTGAATTGATCTACTTATAACTGCCGTATCCCCCGAGCTTCCATCAGGGGATGACAATGGACTCTCGCAACAAATTCCGCCTTCAGCTTTTGCTGGGCGCCTCTCTTCTAGCCACGCCGGTTTCCGCTCTCGCCGACCCCATCGTGGATCCGACAGCCGAGCCGACGGGCTTGGCCGATATCCTGGTTACGGCGACCAAGCGTGAGACCAATCTTCAGGACACGCCGATCTCCATTTCCGTCCTAGGCGCCGAGGCGCTGGAGAATCGCCACGTCCAGAGTCTGATGGACCTCGCCGACGGCGCCGTTCCCAGCCTGCGCGTCGCCACCTTCGAGGCGCGCCAGTCGGCCTTGACCATCGGCATCCGCGGCATCGTGCCGAACGATGCGAACCAGCCCGCCCGGGAACAGGGCGTCGGCGTCTATGTCGATGGCGTCTATCTGGCGCGTCAGCACGGCCTCGGCGCGGCACTGCTGGACATCGAACGCATCGAAGTCCTGAAGGGGCCGCAGGGCACCCTGTTCGGCCGCAACACCGAAGGCGGCGCCCTGTCGCTGGTGACCCGCAAACCCACCGGCGAGTTCGGCATGCGTGCGGTGGCCGGCGTCGGCAATCTCGATTCCTACAATTCGGAACTGCACGTCGACTTCCCCGCCCTCGGTGATTTCGCCTTCAAGGTCGATGGCGTGATCCAGGTCCAGGGTCCGGTCACCTCGAACCCGCTTCCTGGCGAAACGGGCTTCGGCCAATACGACCGTCGCGGCCTTCGCTTCCAGACGCGCTGGACCCCGACCGACAACTTCACCGCCACCCTGGCCGCTGACATCGGCAAGGACAAGAACACGCCCTTCTATTCGCAACTGCTCAACTTCAACCCGAACGGCCTCACGGTCCTGCCGTGGGATTCGGCTACGATCCCGAACGGCAGCATCCGCGATCTGGCGCCGATCGTTCAGGTCGAGGGCTCGAAGCGCATGACACGGGGCGACATCGGCGTGCCGCAGCAATGGAGCGTCGACGATACGCGCGGCGTCGATCTGCACCTGTCGTATCGTCCCAATGACTCGCTGGAGCTGCGGTCGATCACCGCCTATCGCGACCTGGACGTCGAGCAGTACGACAATATCGCCGGCGCTCACCGTCCCCCGGTCGTCGGCCCGAACGGCAACTTCAGCCGCTATTCGCTGGCCGGCTTCTGGCAGCACCAGTTCAGCCAGGAGTTCCAGGCGGTCGGTTCGCTGGGCGACAGCATCGACTATGTCGGCGGGGTCTTCTACTTCAAGGAAACGGTGTCCGACGACGCTTCGACGCCTTCGACCAACCGCTGGAACGCCGACGGCACGGGCTACACCATCCTGGACCCGACCCCGACCATCCGCGGCTTCCGTTCGCTGGACCGCAAGTCGACGGCCCATTCGGAATCGAAGGCTGTCTATGGGCAGGCGACCTGGACCCCGGCCAACATGCAGGCCCTGCACCTGACGGTCGGCGGCCGCTACACCTGGGACGACAAGGACGGCACCCTGGAACTGATCAACAATCAGCTGCCCGTCTATGCCGGCGTGTCGGGGGAGTTGCACTTCGCCACCTCGGTCGATCGCTTCGACCCGCTGGTCACCTTGGCCTATGACCTGAGCGATAACGTCAACGTCTACGGCAAATATTCGACTGGCTATCGCGCGGGCGGCGCATCCTCGCGTTCGCTCAGCTACCGCTCGTTCGATCCGGAAGAGGTCAAGGCTTACGAACTGGGACTTAAGAGCGATCTGTTCGACCGCCGGGTTCGCTTGAACGCCGCCATCTATCAGATGGACCGCACGGACAGCCAGATCGACTTCAGCTACGTGGAAGACGGCGGCCGGAACACGCTGGACACCATGAACGCCGAAGGCACCACCCAAATTCGCGGTCTGGAGTTGGAAGGTCAGTTCCAGGCGACCGAGAACCTGACCCTGTCGGCCGGTTACGCCTACACCGACGTTTCGATCCCGGATGCGGTCAATCCGCGGACGGGCACCAGCCAGCCGGTGTTCATCATCTACACGCCGGAGAACGCCGCCAACGTCGCCGCCGACTGGACCTCGCCGTTCATGGGCGCCACGCTGAAGGCTCACATCGACGCCAATTATGCCGATGCGACGCACAGCTTCGAGCAATACGACGTCAAGAACGACTCCTCCTTTGTCGTGAACGGTCGTATTTCGGTCGCCGACATTCAGACCAGCGCGAGTGGACCTGTACTGGAAGTGGCCCTGTGGTCGCGTAACCTGCTGGACGAAACCCACATCTATCGTCGGGATCCGGCCAATCGCGGCACGCTGGGCGATTACGGCAACTTCAACATGCCGCGCACCTTCGGCATCGAATTGCGCGCCACCTACTGATCCATCTCTGATCGCGACCGAGCGCCCCTTCCGCACCGTGCGGGAGGGGCGTTTTGCGTCCCTGGAATGTTGCGGTCCCGTGCAGCTTTCGTGAATTTTCCCTGATGACGGCGGGTTTCGCTGGACCTGGCGACCAACCGGGGAGATGGCGGCGCCATGAGCAGCTTGATCCTGATCGCGGACGCCGAGACCGAGACGGCGAACACGCTTGACGCAGAACTGCGTCGGCAGGGTTTCCGAACCGTCTGCGCCGCGGATGGGCAGGAGGCGCTGGACCTTCACGACCGGCTCAAACCCGATCTCGTTATCCTGGACGCCGACTTGCCGCGACGCGACGGATGGGACGTTCTGGGCGAACTGCGCCGGCGCGGCGAAACGCCGGTGATGATGACGGCGGTGGAGGGCGGGGGGCTCGGCCGGCTCCAGGCGTTGCGCATCGGCGCGGACGACTATCTCGTCCGGCCGTTCGATCCTATCGAGGTCGCGGCCCGTGTGCAGGCGATCCTTCGCCGAAGCGGCGCGCCGGACGGAAAGCTTTTGCGGGTGGGAGCGGTCGAGGTGAACGCCGCCAACTATCTGGCGACGGTCGTCCGGCCGGAAGGACGGCGAAAGCTGGACCTGACCCTGACGGAGTTTCGAATCCTGGCGCACATGGCGGGTAATCCGCTCAGGGTGTTCTCCCGCGAGGAATTGACGCGGACCTGTTTTCCAAGTCAGCGAATCCAGACGCGCACGGTGGACAGCCACGTCAGCCACCTGCGCCGAAAGCTGATCGAAGGCGGCGCAGGCGGGCTTTTGGCCAATGTTCGCGGCGTCGGATACCGGCTCGAACCGGACGCATAGGCTCCGCAACGCCGTCGCAATCCAGCCACACTAGATCGATTCCGGAGCCTGCGGGGGTTGCCGCCTAATACGGCTCTGTGCCATGTAACCGATTACATGAGTTGTCGACAGACCTTCGAGAAGGGGGCTGGGGCGGCGACGCAGGGAGAGGAAGCCGTTGGATATCGCCGCGTCGCCCGCTGCAAATGAGCGTTCGCGCGCCGCCAAGGCCGCAACGATTCGCGACGTCGCGGAGCACGCCCAGGTCTCGGTCGCCTCGGTGTCGCGGGTGCTCAACGGTTCCGAAGCCATCACCGAATATACACGACAGCGCGTGCTCGACGCCGTCGCCCAGCTTCACTATGTGCCCCATGTCGGCGCGCGAAGCCTGTCGACCAGCCGCACCGACACCATCGGCGTGATCTTGCCGGACCTGTTCGGTGAGTTCTTTTCCGAGCTGATACGCGGCATGGACGTGGCCGCCCGCGCGCACGGCAAGCACCTGATCGTGTCCAGCTCGCATGACGACGCCGAGGAAACCCTGACGGCGGTCCGCTCCATGCGGGGGCGGGTGGACGGCATGATCGTGCTGTCGCCGCATGTTCGCGCCGCGAACCTCGCGGCCGATGTCGCCGGCCGTATGCCCGTCGTCCTGATGAACGGCGGCATGGACGAGGCGGGTCGTCCGTCCATCGTCATCGACAATCACGGCGGCGCGGTCACGGCGGTCCAGCATCTGATCGCCACCGGCCGTCACCGCATCGTCCACATCCGTGGGCCCGCCGGAAACGTAGAAGCCGACACGCGGGCCGCAGGATACGTCGCGGCCCTGGGCGGCCAGGCGTCGATCATGGTCGAGGGCGATTTTTCCCAGGCTTCGGGCCATCGCGCCGCAACGGCCTTGCTTGCGCACGACGAGCGCCCGGACGCCGTCTTCGCCGCCAACGACATGATGGCGGTCGGGGCCTTGCTGGCGTTTCAGGAGGCTGGCGTCCGATGCCCCGAGGACGTCGCCGTCATCGGTTTTGACGACGTGCCGATCGCCTCCCTGGTTCGGCCGGCGCTGACCACCATGCGCGTCAACATCGCCGAGATCGGCCGTCGAGGCGTCGAACGCCTGGTCGGTCTCGTAAGGGCGAACGCCGCCGGCGAGCCGTCGGATGTCGCCTGTGAAATCGTTCGGCCGGTCCTGGTCGAGCGCCAATCAACCGCGGCGACGTCGGTCGCCGGGTCAATCAAAGGGTAGGGGACGATCATGTCGCCGCCAAACAAACCCATCAGGAGGGGAGAGCTCAGGATGTATCAGTTCAACACGCGCAAGGCCGCCCTGGCCGCCGCGTCGGCCATCGCGATCGGCATGGCCTTCACCGGCGTCGCCCAGGCGCAGAACGCCACCACCACCCTGCGGGGCGCCGTTTCGGATGGTCCCACGGCCGAGGCCGGCGCGACTGTCGTCGCCACCGAAGTGTCCACCGGATACGCCACGCGCGCCCGCGTCGGAGCCGATGGCCGTTATGTCCTGTCAGGCCTGCGCCCCGGCACCTATCGGGTGCAGGTGACCAGCACGGACGGCCAGACCGCCGAGGAAACCGTCACCCTGTCGCTGGGCCAGGTGGGGACCCTGAATCTGGACGTGGCCGGCGTCGCGACCGGCGCTGCGACGGAAGGCGCGACCGAACTGGGCGACATCGTCGTCACCGGTCGTCGGGTCTTCGAAGTCCGCACGCCGGAAGTCGCCACCAACGTGACCCAGCAGCAGATCAACAACCTGCCGCAAATCAGCCGAAACTTCCTGAACTTCGCCGCCCTGGCGCCCGGTCTGCGCGTCACCGAGGACGACACGGAACGCACGATTTCGGCGGGCGGCCAGACGGCCCAGGCGATCAACGTCTTCATCGACGGCCAGAACCGCAAGTCGCTGATCAACGACGGCGGCGTCGCCGGCCAGGATGACAGCCGCGGCACGCCCTTCCCGCAAGGGGCCGTGCAGGAATTCCGCGTCATCAGCCAGAACTTCAAGGCCGAGTACGAACAGGCCGGTTCCGCCATCATCACGGCGGTCACCCGGTCCGGCACCAACGAGTTCCATGGCGATGTCTTCGCCTTCTATCAGGATCCGTCCTGGATCACGCAGGACCTGATCTCCGAGCGCCGCGGTTCGGAAAAGGCGCCGTTGAAGCGCCTTCAGTACGGCGCCAGCCTGGGCGGCCCGATCATCCAGGATCGCCTGCACTTCTTCGGCGCCTATGAGCGCAAGGACGAGGACCGGATTTCCCAGTCTTTCCTGAACCGCACCGAATACAATGACTTCTTCGCGGACGACCTGGGCACGACCTCCACGCCCTACACCCAGGATGTCTTCTTCGGAAAACTGTCCTGGCAGATCGATGACCGCCAGCGTCTGGAATTCAGCACCGAATACAAGACGGAAGAGGATATCCGCGGCGCCAGCGGTCAGAATGCGCCTAGCCGCGCGGCCAGGAACAACGGCGAAACGACCGCTTTCAATCTGCGCCACCAGTTCCAGGGCTCGGGCTTCCTGAACGAATTCTCGGTCGACTATTTGAAGTCGAGCTATGAGCAGTCGGTGATCAATGGCGGCGACTATGGCCGTCAATACATCATCTTCCGGGACAATGATCCGGATACTCCAGGTTTCCAGTACAATGTGGATAACCGGGACTCGACCGTCTTTACTGCAGGCGGCCGTGCAGACGCGCAATTTCTCGAGCAGAAGAGCACGACGTTCCGCGACGATCTGACCATTCCGGACCTGGAATGGATGGGACTTCACACCATCAAGATGGGTGTGAAATATTCGATGCAGAACTATTACGTTCAGAAGGATTTCGGACGTAACCCGACTTTCCTGTATGACATCGAAGCCCGTCCCGAGATCAACGGCAGCCGCGAAATTCCAGTCGCTGTGAACCTGGGCGTCGCCGTGCCGCCGGCGGATGTCGATAACAACGTGCTGGGCCTTTACATCCAGGACGACTGGCAAATCACCGACAAGCTGGAACTGAATCTCGGCATTCGTTGGGATTACGAGGACAACGCCATCAACAACGATTACCGCACGCCGGATTCTATCCGAGACATGCTGGCGGCGATCCAGAACTTGCCTGGCTACGATTTTCCCTCCTATTTCAATCCGTCTGACTACATCTCCGATGGTGATCGTAAGGCGTTCAAGGGCGCATTCCAGCCGCGCTTCGGCTTCTCTTATGATGTGTTTGGAGACGAGCGGACGGTCATCTTCGGGGGTGCTGGCCGCTATTATGACCGTATCGGCTTCAACTTCGCTTTCGACGAGCGGTTCAAGCCCTTCCAGTTCAACAAGACGATCTACTTCTCCAATACCGGCGGCCCCGTCGGTGGTCAGGACACGATCGCTTGGGACCCCAGCTATTTGACCCCTGCCGGGCTGGACCCGCTGTTGGCCGCCAGTCCGGGCTCGGGCGAGGTCTTCCTGGTGAAGAACGACTTCGAGCCGCCGCGCACGGATCAGTTCAACATCGGCGTCCGCCAGAAGTTCGGTCGCTGGCAAACCGCGCTGACATTCGCCGCCGGTCATACCGAGGGCGAATCCGCCTGGTACATCGCCAATGCGCTGACCGAGACAGGCGGCCGTTTCGACGGTCCCAGCCCTGGCTCGGTCGGATTCCCGCAGTTCCGCAACGCGGTCTTCTTCCAGAACACCGACAAGGAACGTGACTACAAGGCGATCTATTTCACGGCCGACAAGCCGTACAACGCCGAAGATCGCTGGGGCTTCAACGTCGCCTACACCTATATGGACGCAACCCAGAACGGCAGCCGCGACAACGGCTATGCGGCGTTCGACTTCGACTACAATGTCCCCGGCCTGTCGCCGAAGTATCGTTCGTCCACCGACGAGCGTCACCGGATCGTGGCGTCGGGAACGCTGGGCCTCCCCGCCGACTTCCTGCTGTCTGGCATCGTGACCCTGGGCTCCGGCCTGCCCTACAACATCAACGACTGCCCCGATGCGCCGGCTGGCGGCCCGAACATCTGCTGGAACGCGGGTAATCCCGAGAAGCACGCCTTCCTGCCGGGTCTGAACTTCGCCTACCGCCAGGTGGATCTGCGTCTGACCAAGGGCTTCGACGTCTTTGGAGGACAGCGGGTGGAGTTGATCGCCGACGCGATCAACATCTTCAACTTCACCAACTACAGGTCCTTCGACACGGGCTACAACAGCCCGCGCTATGGCATCGGCACCGAGGTCTTCCTGCCGACGCGCAGCTTCCAGGTCGGACTGCGCTACTCGTTCTGAGACCCTGAGCCTGGGCCGCCTTCCGCTTGGTCGGAAGGCGGCCTTTCTTTTTTGATCTGCTGATGTGAGCGTGCCCATGAACCGTCGGAACTTTCTGATGCGAACGGCGGCTGGAGGGGCGGCCTTGGCCGTTGGATTTCCGGTGGCGGCGATGGCGCAGCAGGCGGTGACCGGGGCGGTGAACGGCGCCCAGCGGCGGCCCCTGCGGCTGGACGCCGAGATCGACGAACTGCAGGAGCGGACCTTCCGCTGGTTCGAAAAGGTCACGGATCGCCGCACCGGCCTGACGCCGGATCGTTGGCCGACGCCGTCCTTCTGTTCGGTGGCGGCGGTCGGTTTCACCCTGACCTGCTGGCCTGTGGGCGTCGAGCGCGGCTGGATGAGCCGGGACGAGGCGCGCGAACGCACCCTGACGACAATCCGCTTCTTCCATGATCTGCCGCAAGGACCCGAGCCGACGGGGACTGCGGGATACAAGGGCTTCTTCTACCACTTCCTGGACATGGAAACGGGCTTGCGGTTCGCGACCAACGAACTGTCCACGGTCGATACGGCGCTGTTGATCGGCGGCATGTTGTTCGCCGCACGCTACTTCAACGGCCGCCATGCCGAAGAGGTGGAAATCCGCCAGAAGGCCCAGGCCATCTACGAGCGGATCGAATGGCCGTGGGCTGTCATCCGCGACAACCGCATCACCATGGGCTGGCATCCCGAGAGCGGCTTCATCCCGTCGGACTGGCACGTCTATAATGAAGGCATGCTGGTGCTGCTCCTGGCCATCGGCAGCCCGACCCATCCGGTCTCCGTCAACGTCTGGCACGAATGGGCCGCCAGTTACGACGAGAGCTGGACCGACCGCTGGGGCAGCTGGCATCTGAACTTCGCCCCCATCTTCGGGCATCAGTACAGCCACATGTTCATCGACTTCCGGGGCATTCAGGACGCCTGGATGCGTGGCCAGTCGGCCCAGACGGGCGAGACCCTGGACTATTTCGAGAACAGCCGCCGCGCCGTCTATGCCCAGCAGAAATACGCCCACGACAATCCCGACGGCTGGGCCGGCTATTCGTCCGAGGTCTGGGGCCTGACGGCCTGCGACGGGCCTGGCGATTTCAAACAGACCATCGACGGGGTGGAGCGCGAGTTCTTCAGCTATTCCGCGCGCGGTCCCGGCGAGCGGGACGACGGCACCATCGCCCCCACGGCGGCCGCAAGCTCCATCGCCTTCGCGCCCGAGATCGTCGTGCCCTGTGTCAAGGCGATGAAGCAAAAGTACGGCGCGGCGATCTATACCGAATGGGGCTTCCTCGACAGCTTCAATCCCACCCTGACGACGCGCGACGGACCGCTCCAGCACGGCAGGATCGTGGACGGCGTGGGCTGGGTGGATGGCGACTATCTCGGCATCGACCAGGGGCCGATCGTCATCATGACCGAGAACCACCGCTCCGAACTGGTCTGGCGTCATATGCGCGGCGAGCCCAATATCCGCCGCGCACTGGAAATCGCGGGCTTTACCGGCGGCTGGATGAACGGATGATGCGGGCGGCCCATAGGCCTGACACGCATAGGCGCGGCGCACTCGCCCTGATGGCGGCGGGAGCGGCTGCGGCCTGCACCCCGCGCCGGTCGGGGGAGACCGTGCTGCGCTTCTGGGCCATGGGCAATGAGGGCGGGAGCGTCGGCCAGCTGATCCCCGAGTTCGAGCGCCGCAATCCCGGCGTCCGGGTCGAGGTCCAGCCCCTGCCGTGGACGGCGGCGCATGAAAAGCTGCTGACCGCCTACGCCGGGGATTCGCTGCCGGACGTCAGCCAGATCGGCAATACCTGGGTGGGCGAACTGACCGCCATCGGCGCCCTGTCGCCCACACCGCCCCAGGCGGCGGACCTGCTGACCGACCAGTTTCCGGCGGTGCTGGAGACGAACCAGATCGGGGGCCAGGCCATGACCACGCCCTGGTATGTCGATACGCGCCTGCTGTTCTATCGCACCGATCTGTTGAGGCGGGCAGGCTTCGACGGGCCGCCCCGGGACTGGGCGGAATGGAAGCGGGCGATGCACGGGATCAAGCGGGTGGCCGGCGGCGACAACTTCGCCATCCTGCTGCCGTTGAACGAGTTCGAGCAGCTTCTGACCTTCGGCCTTCAGATCGATGCGCCGCTGCTGCGTGACCGGGACACGCGGGGCAACTTCTCCAGCCCTGGCTTCGTCTCGGCCCTGGCCTTCTACAAGAGCCTGTTCGACGAGAAGCTGGCGCCCCTGGCTTCGGCGACTCAGATTTCCAACGTCTGGACCGAGTTCGCGCGCGGCTATTTCAGCTTCTACTTTTCCGGGCCGTGGAGCGTCGGGGATTTCCGATCCCGCCTGCCGGCGTCGTTCCAGCCGAACTGGGCCACCGCCGGCGTGCCGGGTCCGAACGGGCCGGGGGCTTCGGCGCCCGGCGGATCCAGCCTGGCGGTGTTCAAATCCTCGTCGCACCAGGAGGCCGCCTGGGCCCTGGTCCGCTATCTGTCCGAGCCGGCCGTCCAGGCCCGCTTCAACACCATCGTCGGCGATCTGCCCGCGCGCCAGAGCGCCTGGACCCTCGCAGGCGTGGAGCGTGATGCGATGCTGGCGCCGTTCCGCGGACAGCTGTCGCGCGCCAGGGCGGTGCCAAAGGTCCCGGAATGGGAGCGGATCGTCACCGAAATGCAGATCGTCGCCGAACGCATGGTGCGTGGCGAATACACCCCCGAGACCGCCGCCGCCGAAATCGACCGCCGCGCCGATCGGCTGCTGGAAAAGCGCCGCTGGATGATGGAACAGGGCAGGGCCGTATGACCGTCGCCGATCCGACCCTGGCCAGGACCCAACCCGTCCGCCATCGCAGCAATCGCGAACGCGCCGCCCAGGAACGCGCGGCATGGGGCTTTGTCGCCCCGGCCATGATCGCCATCGGCCTGTTCTTCGCCATTCCGGTCATCGCGGCGCTGGCGCTCAGCCTGACCGACTTCGACATCTATGCCTTGGCGAACCTGGACAATCTACGTTTCGTGGGCCTTCAGAACTATGAGCGGCTGCTGACCAATTCCCTGTTCTGGGGGGCGATGCGCAATACGCTTTGGTTCGCCGTGCTGGGCGTGCCCCTGTCCATCGCCGCATCGTTGGCCGCCGCCGTCATCCTGAACGCACGGGTGGTGAAGTGGCGGCCGATCTGGCGGGTGATGTTCTTCGCGCCCTACGTCACCACCTTGGTCGCGACTGCCGTAGTGTGGCGCTACCTGCTGCACACCCGCTACGGCGTCATCAACTGGGCGCTGCAAGGCGTCGGGCTGCCGGCGGTGGACTGGCTGGGCCAGCCCTCGACCTCCATCCCCGCCATCCTGATGTTCGTGGTCTGGAAGATCTTCGGCTACAATATGCTGATCTTCCTGGCGGTGCTTCAGACCGTGCCGGACGATCTGTACGAGGCCGCCCGCATCGACGGCGCGGGGCCGTGGAAGCAGTTCCTCAATGTGACTCTGCCGGCCATCGCCCCGACCATGCTGCTGGTCTCGATCATTTCGGTCGCCAGCTTCTTCCAGCTGTTCGCCGAACCCTATGTGATGACGCAGGGCGGGCCGGCGCAGAGCACGGTGACGGTGCTCTATTTCATGTACGAGGAAGGCTTCAAATGGTGGAACCTGGGGTCCGCCAGCGCCGTGGCCTTCATCCTGTTCCTGTGCATCCTGGCCATCACCCTGATCCAGTTGGCGGTCGCCAGGCGGGTCGGGGCCTATCAGTAGCTCACGTGGTCGCCAGCGCCACGGCCGCCGCGCCGCTCATCGAGTCGGTCAGGGCCGTCTGGTCCGGCCTGACGGCCAGGGCTGGTCCCAGACGCCGCAAATAGGCCGCCTGCGGCGTCTCCACCGCCCCGAACTGGCTGAGATGGTCGGTCAGGAATTGCGCGTCCAGCAGGGTCCAGCCGCCCTTACGCAGCCGCGCGACCAGATGGACCAGCGCCACCTTGGACGCGTCCCGCTCGCGGCTGAACATGCTCTCGCCGAAGAAGGCGCCGCCCAGCGACACGCCGTAAAGCCCCCCGACCAGCCGCTCGTCCTTCCAGCATTCGATCGAATGGACGAAGCCGCGCGCGAACAGGGCGGCGTACAGCCGCCGGATCGGGCCGTTGATCCAGGTGTCCTCGCGGTCCGGCCCCTGCGCCGCCGCGCAGCCGTCCAGCACGGCCTCGAAGGCGGTGTCGACCCGCACCTGGAACGGCTCGCCCCGCACCGTCCGGCGCAGCCGCGACGGGATGTGGAAGGCCTCCAGCGGCAGCACGCCGCGCTGGTCCGGCTCGACGATGAAGACGCGCGGATCGTCGCGCGATTCCGCCATCGGGAAGACGCCCCTGGCGTAGCAGGCCAGCAGGTCCTCCGGCCCGAAGCCGCCGAACGGCCCGCTGGCGCTGAAGTCGGGCTCGTTCATGGGGCGGGGCGCACCTGGTCGGAGGTCACGCGGTTGGCGGGGATGCGGCCGACCTCGATCTCGGCCAGGCCGGACAGGGTGGTGACGGCGATGGCCGTCAGCGCCTCCTCGGTCAGGAAGGCCTGGTGGCCGGTGATCAGCACATTGGGGAAGGTCAGCAGGCGCTGGAAGACGTCGTCCTGGACGATCTCGTTCGACAGGTCCTCGAAGAAGAGGTCGCCTTCCTGTTCATAGACGTCCAGGGCCACCCCGCCGACCTTGCGGCTCTTGAGCGCGTCGATCAGGGCCTGGGTGTCGATCAGGGCGCCCCGGCTGGTGTTGACGATCACCACCCTGGGCCTGGCCGCGGCCAGGGCCTCGGCGTCGATCAGATGGCGCGTGTCCGGCGTCAGCGGGCAATGCAGGGTGACGATGTCGGACTGTCGCAGCAGCGTGTCCCGGTCCACATAGCGGACGCCGATCTCGACCAGGGCGGGGTCCTCGACGACGTCGTGCGCCAGGACCTCGCAGCCGAATCCCAGCTTCAGCGCCCGCGCCACCAGGGCGCCGATGCGGCCCGTGCCGACGACGCCGGCCGTCCGGCCCGCCAGGTTGCGGCCGATCAGGCCGTCCAGGGCGAAGTTGTTCTCGCGCACGCGGGCCGAGGCGCGGGGGATGTTGCGGTCCAACGCCAGCAGCATGGCGAGGGTGAACTCCGACACCGCCTCGGGCGAATAGGCCGGGACGCGGATGACCCTCAGGCCCAGCGCCTCGGCCGCGCGCAGATCGACATTGTTGTAGCCGGCGCAGCGCAGGGCCACGACGCGCACGCCGCCTTGCGCCAGCGTCCCTAGGGTGGCCGCGTCCAGCACGTCGTTGACGAAGACGCAGACCGCGTCATAGCCCGAGGCCTGCGGCGCCGTGACGGCGTCGAGGCGCGGCTCGAACCAGCTCAGCTGGTGGCCGAAATCGGCGTTGGCGAGATCGAGGAACCGGCGGTCGTAGGCCTTGGTCGCAAAAACCGCGATGCGCATGGGCCGGCTCCTCGTTCGGACGTCAGGCGGCGCCCTTCTGCCGGGCCGCCCATTTCTCCAGCCAGTGGATGTCGTAGTCGCCCGACAGGATGTCCGGCTCCTGCAGCAGTTTCTGGAACAGGGGAATGGTGGTGTCGACGCCGCCGATGACCATTTCGCCCAGCGACCGCTTCAGGCGCGCGATGGCCTCCTCGCGGTCGCGGCCGTGCACGATCAGCTTGCCGATCAGGCTGTCGTAATAGGGCGGGATCGAATAGCCGGCGTAGATGGCGCTATCCAGCCGCACGCCCAGGCCGCCCGGCGCGTGGAAGTCGGTGATCGTGCCCGGCGACGGGGTGAAGGTCTCGGCGTTCTCGGCGTTGATCCGCACCTCGATGGCGTGGCCGTCGAAATGGATGTCCTCCTGAGTGAAGGACAGCGGCAGGCCGGCGGCGATGCGGACCTGTTCGCGCACCAGGTCGACGCCGGTGATGGCCTCGGTGACGGGATGTTCGACCTGTAGGCGGGTGTTCATCTCGATGAAGAAGAACTCGCCGTCCTCCCACAGGAATTCGATCGTGCCGACGCCCAGATAGCCGATGGCGGCGATGGCCTTGTTGACCGTCTCGCCGATGGCCTTGCGTCCTTCCGCAGAGAGGGCGGGCGAGGGGGCCTCTTCCAGCACCTTCTGGTGGCGGCGTTGCAGCGAGCAGTCGCGCTCGCCCAGGTGGACGACGTTGCCGTGGCTGTCGGCGATGACCTGGATCTCGATGTGGCGCGGCTTCTGGAGATAGCGCTCCATATAGACGGCGCCGTTGCCGAAGGCGGCCTTGGCCTCGGACTGGGCGGTCTGGACGGCCTCGACCAAGTCGTCGGCGGTCAGGGCGACCTTCATGCCGCGTCCGCCGCCGCCCGCCGCCGCCTTGACGATCAGGGGGAAGCCGATGGCCTTGGACGCTTCGATTGCGGCCTCGACGGTCTCGACCTCGCCGTCGGAGCCGGGGACACAGGGGATGCCGGCGTCCATGACGGTCTTCTTGGCGGTGATCTTGTCGCCCATGACCCGGATATGTTCGGGCTTGGGCCCGATGAAGGTCATGCCGTGCGCCTCGACGATCTCGGCGAAACGCGCGTTTTCCGACAGGAAGCCATAGCCGGGGTGGATCGCCTGGGCGCCGGTGATCTCGGCCGCCGCGATGATCGAGGGAATGTTCAGATAGGACTTGGCCGCCGAGGCGGGGCCGATGCAGACGCTCTCGTCCGCCAGCCGCACCCACATGGCGCCCCGGTCGGCCTCGGAGTGCACGGCGACGGTGGAGATGCCCATCTCCTTGCATGCGCGGTGGATGCGCAGTGCGATCTCGCCCCGGTTGGCGATGAGGACTTTCGTGAACATGTCAGGTTCCTGGCGCTCAGGCTTCCAGCAGGACCAGCGGCTCGCCGAACTCGACCGGCTGGGCGTCGCCCACCAGGATGTCGGCCACCACGCCGTCGCGTGGGGCCTGGATCGGGTTCATGGTCTTCATCGCCTCGACGATCAGCAGGGTCTGACCCTTCTTGACCTTGTCGCCCGGCTGGACGAACGGCGGGGCCTCGGGCGAGGCCTGGAGATAGGCGGTGCCGACCATCGGCGACTTCACCTCTTCGCCGGCGCGGGCGACGATGGTGGCGGGATCGCTGGGCATGGCGGCCGGAGCGACGGCGGCGGGCGCCGCGACCGGGGCCGGGGCGGCGGCGTATTGCACCGGGGCGGCGTTGATCGTGACCTCGCGGGCGACGCGGATACGCAGGTCGCCCCGTTCGACCTCGACCTCGGTCAGGTCGGTCTCGTTCAGGATGTCGGCCAGCTGGCGGACCAGGGTCGCGTCGATCTCGGCGTTTTTCTTGTCATCGGCCATTGGATTTGCGCCTTGTCTTTCGTGTGTAGTGCGAACGGGTCGGCTCTCAGGCCTGTTCCCGAACCTTGGTTAGGGCCGCCTGGACGGCCAGTTCATAGCCGGCCGCGCCGAAGCCGGCGATGACGCCGGTCGCTGCGGACGACACATAGGAGTGATGGCGGAACGCCTCGCGCGCCGCCGGATTGGACAGGTGAAGCTCGATCACCGGGATCGACAGCGTCTTCAGCGCATCGTGCAGCGCCACCGAGGTGTGACCATAGGCCGCCGGATTGATGATCAGGGCGTGTGCGCCTTCGCGCGCCTCTTGGATCCAGTCGACCAGCACGCCCTCGTGGTTGGTCTGGCGAAACACCACCGTCGCCCCGGCCGCCGCCTTGACGCAGCGCTGCTCGATGTCCGCGAGGGTGTCGCGGCCATAGATTTCCGGCTCCCGAACCCCGAGCAGGTTCAGGTTGGGGCCGTTCAGCACGTGGATGACGGGCGTTTCGGGCATGGGCTCCGGAATCGGCGGCGTTTGCAGCACAAGAGGGGCCTTTTAGACGACGCGGGCTGCGGGTCAAACGGTCCGAACACCGCAACCTTACGCAAGGTCATTTCGGCGTGGCGCGCAATTCGCAGCCTTTGTGGGGTTCGTCCCCCCGCGGGACGGCTCACGGGAGCGCCCTGGGATGCGCACGGATGGAAAATTGATCATTCGGACGGTCGTGGCTCTGTTCGCCGCCGCCATCGTTTCGCTTGGCGCCTTCCTGCTCGAAATCGGCTGACCGGCTGGCGTGGCGGGCCGCCAGTCTCTATGTCCCGGGCTAAGGCCCAACAGCGCCGGGAGACAGACCGCGTGCATCAGATCCACCTCAACGGCGAACCGCGCCAGGTCCAGGCCGCCACGATTCTGGCCCTGGTCGAGGAACTGTCGCTGGACCCCAGGAAGGTCGCGGTCGAGCGCAATCTGGAGATCGTCCCGAAATCCCTCCACGCCGCGACCCCCATTCAGGCCGGCGACCGCATCGAACTGGTCCAGTTCGTCGGCGGCGGCTGATCGCGATCAAATCCCGCAACGACCGCTTTCCCTGCCGGCTGCGCCGGACTAGGTCAGGGGCATGACCGATACCGCCGCCAATGAAACCTGGACCGTCGCCGGCCGCACCTTCTCCTCGCGCCTCATCGTCGGCACCGGCAAATACGCCGACTACGCCCAGAACGCCGCCGCCGCCGCGGCTGCGGGCGCGGAGATCGTGACCGTGGCGGTTCGCCGGGTGAACCTTTCGGACCCGACGCAGCCGATGCTGGTGGACTATGTGAAGCCGGATCGGTTCACCTTCCTGCCCAACACCGCCGGCTGTTTCACCGGCGAGGACGCGGTGCGCACCCTGCGCCTGGCGCGCGAGGCGGGCGGCTGGAGCTTGGTCAAGCTAGAGGTGCTGTCCAACACCGCTCATCTTTACCCCGACATGATCGAGACGCTCCGGGCGCTGGACCTGCTGATCAAGGACGGGTTCGACGTCATGGTCTATTGCACCGACGACGTGGTCATGGCCAAGCGGCTGGAGGATGCTGGCGCAGCCGCCATCATGCCCGCCGCTGCTCCTATCGGCTCAGGTCTGGGGATTCAAAACCGCGTCAATGTCCGCCTGATCGTCGAACAGGCCAAGGTGCCGGTCCTGGTGGATGCGGGCGTCGGCACCGCCTCGGACGCGACCCTGGCGATGGAACTGGGCTGCGACGCCGTGCTGATGAACACCGCCATAGCCGGCGCTCAGGACCCGATCCGCATGGCCCGCGCCATGAAACACGCCGTCATCGCCGGCCGTGACGCCTATCTGGCGGGCCGGATGGCCAAGCGCATGTATGCGGACCCGTCGTCGCCGCTGGCCGGCCTGATCTGATCCCCATATTAACCGGGTAATATTGACGGACGGCGTGGCGGCGGGCTAAGCCGCGCCCATGATCCCGAGCCCCGACCTGACCTGCGCCGTCTTCTCCGGCGACCGCCTGATCGCGAAGGGCGCCCCGCGCCAGGTTTTGCCCGCCGCCAAGGCGGCGTCGGACGCTGGCGAGGCGGTGCTGGTCTTCGATCTGGCCAGCGGCCGGACGGTCGAGTTCGACCTGCGCGGCGACCTGGAAGCCGCTCTCGCCCGCCTGCCGACCGCCGAACCCGAGACGCGAAAAGGCCCAGGTCGTCCAAAGCTGGGTGTCACGGCGCGCGAAGTAACCTTGTTGCCCCGCCACTGGGACTGGCTGGCCGAGCAGCCAGGCGGCGCCTCCGCAACCCTGCGCAAGATGGTCGAAACGGCCCTGCGCGACGCCAACGGCCCCGACCGCGCCCGCCGCGCCCGCGACGCCGCCTATCGCTTCATGACCGCCATGGCCGGCGACCTGCCGAACTACGAGCAAGCGACCCGTATGCTGTTCGCGGGAGACAAGGCGGCGTTCGAAATCGCCGTGGACGGTTGGCCGGAAGGCGTTCGGCGCACAGTAGGCGCCATGGCCGAGGAGGCCTGGCGAAACGAAGCGCAGGCCGAAGTCTAACGCGGTGTCGGCGCGTCCCGGATATGGCCGCCGTCAACGATGTAGAGCTTTCTCTCTTTCGTCATGACGTAGATCGGCATGCGGTGCTGTAGCGACAGAAGGACATGCGCCTCGGTCGGGCGGTCGGACACGACTGTATTGACCCACATCGCCTCGGGGCGTCCCTCGGCGGCCTCGTTCATTTCCATATTCATGCAACCGGCCGACAGCAGGTCGCGACGGAGAATGGACTTGCCGTCGTGGCTGATCCTTAGGCGCTGATGCCCGCCCATGGGCACAGTGTTGGCACCGGGTATCGGCGTCAGAATCCACACCAGCCAGCCATCGCCTTGAGGATCGCGGGCGACGGCGGTGTTGACGGTTGCCGAACACCGCATCGGATTGGCGGCGTCCAGGGCGGTCTGCCTGGCGGTGACCATCGCCGCTTCTTCGTCGGAAAGCGGGAGACGGCTGGTTTCGACCACGGCGCCGGCGACCCCGTTATGGATTGGCACGTCCCATCCGGTTTTCAGAACGCCGTCGATTCGGGTGACGAACCGGACGATCTGGTCATCGTCATCGGCTATGACGATCCAGCCCGTCAGACCGGTCGGCGTCCTGCCGCCGAGTTTCGCGATGAGGGCGTCTGTCGCGACCCAGACCGCCACGTCCTGGCGATAGATTCCCTGCCCCATGGCCTCGATCTGCGCCACAGGCCAGGCTTCGATCTGCGGCGCTGGCTCCTCGGCCAGCGCGGGCGACCGCAGCGCGGCGCTAAAGGCCAGGGCCAGGGCGAGGAAGAGGGCGGAGCGCATGATAGCCATCCTGGTTCAGCGACCGCCGGTCGTCAACCTGCACCCAGGGGTTGCGTCACCCGACCTTCACCCGCGTCGCCGCCTCGGGCAGGTCTTCGCCGAACGCTCGCTGGTAGAATTCCGCGATCGTCGGGCGTTCCAGCTCGTCGCACTTGTTCAGGAAGGTCAGCCGGAAGGACAGGGCGATGTCGCCGCCGAAGATGGTGGCGTTCTGGGCCCAGGTGATGACGGTGCGGGGCGACATGACGGTGGAGATGTCGCCGTTCATGAAGGCGTTCCTGGTCATGTCGGCGACGCGGACCATGGCGGCGATGCGGCGGCGGCCCTCGGCGTCCGACCATTCGGGAACCTTGGCGGCGACGATCTCGGCCTCCACGTCATGGTCGAGGTAGTTCAGCGTCGTGACGATGTTCCAGCGGTCCAGCTGAGCCTGATTGATCTGTTGCGCGCCGTGATACAGGCCCGTGGTGTCGCCCAGGCCGATGGTGTTGGTCGTGGCGAACAGGCGGAACCAACGGTTCGGGCGGATGACGCGGTTCTGGTCCAGCAGGGTCAGGCGGCCTTGCGCCTCCAGCACGCGCTGGATCACGAACATCACGTCGGGGCGGCCGGCGTCGTATTCGTCGAACACCAGGGCGATCGGCCGCTGCAGCGACCAGGGCAGGATGCCCTCGCGGAACTCGGTCACCTGCTTGCCGTCCTTCAGGACGATGGCGTCCTTGCCGATCAGGTCGATGCGGCTGACGTGGCTGTCCAGGTTCACGCGCACCAGCGGCCAGTTCAGCCTGGCGGCGACCTGTTCGATATGGGTCGACTTGCCGGTGCCGTGATAGCCTTGGACCATGACGCGACGGTCGAAGGCGAAACCGGCGCAGATGGCGATGGTCGTCTGCGGGTCGAAGCGATAGGCGTCGTCGATTTCGGGCACATGGCTGTCGCGCTCGGCGAAGCAGGGCACGGTCATGTCGCTGTCGACGCCGAAGGCTTCGCGCAGGGTCACGCGGCGGTGCGGTTCGAGCGTCAGCAGGGGGTCGGGGGAGGCGTCGAGCGGGGAGGTCATGACGCCCCGATTAGCGCAGCCGGACCGGGTGGTCGAGGCCCAGGCCGATTCGAAGCATCCGGTCCATCAGGGCGGGGAAACGCACGGCGATCGGCGGCGCGGTTCGCTTGGCCAGTTCGGCGATGGGGCCGTTGGACGTGACAATGCGCGTCAGGGTGCGGATGGTCTTGACCACAGCCGCGTCGGCGGGGCGGCGCAGGCGATCATAGTCGGCGATCCGCCCTGTCTCGCCGTTCAGGAAATCGGCGGCGCAGGCGGCGAAGACCCAGGCGTCCTCTATGCCCAGGTTCATGCCGCGCCCGCCGATGGGCGAATGGATGTGGGCCGCGTCGCCGCCCAGGGCGATCCGGCCGACGGACAGCCGGCGCGCGATCCGGTGCGACACCTTGAAATCGCTTTGCCACCGAACCGTCCCAAGCCGCCAGCTGTCGGGAACCCCGTCCAGCACCGCCTGGCCAAAGGCGAACAGGCGAAATGTCTGGCCCGCGAAAGGCAGGCAGACCAGCGCCCGGCCCCGGCCCAGGTTGATCCACCCTTCGTGCTGGGGCGGCCCCTCGATATCGACATCCATCAGATGCCAGGGCTCGGGCGAACCATCGCCGACGAAGTCGATCCCCAGGGCATGGCGGGCGACCGAATGGGCCCCGTCGGCGGCGAACAGCAGGGGCGCGGTCACGGTCTCGCCATCGGCGAACACGGCCGCGACCGCATCCTCCGTCTGGCTCAGGCCGGCCAAGGCGCGGCCGCGTTCCACCGTAGCGCCCAAGGCCGCGAGGGCCTCGATCAGATGGGCCTCGGACCGCGCCTGCGGCAGGATGGTCATCGGATGGGCGGCGCCGATCCGCCCCCAGTCGGGTTTGACGTGCGCCAGCAGACGGCCGTCATAGTTCAGGCGCAGCCCCTCTATCGCATTCCCCTCGGCGAGGATGGCCTCTGCAACGCCGCTGTCCTGAAGCAGGTCCAGGGTGCGCGGGCTGACCGCAAGGGCGCGCGAGGTCGTGTGCGGCGCGGCCTCGGCGTCCAGGATGCGGACCGGGACGCCGCGCCGGGTCAGGAAGAGGGCGGCGGCCAAGCCGACAGGCCCCGCGCCGATGATCAGGACGGGCTGCATCTCCGACATCCGCCGTCCTGCGTCAGACCGCCTTCAGTCGGACATCCACATTACCGCGTGTGGCGTTGGAATAGGGACAGACCTGATGCGCCTTCTGGATCAGGTCGTCGATGACGGCCTGGTCCAGCCCGTGGTCCGAGACGGTCAGATCGATGTCGAGGTTGAAGCCTTCGCCATGCGTGTTCTTGCCGAAGCCCACGCCGGCGGTGATCTTGGTGTCCGGCCCGACCGGCGCGCCGGCCTTGCCGCTGACCAGACGCAGCGCGCCGAGGTAGCAGGCCGCATAGCCGGTAGCGAACAGCTGTTCGGGATTGGTCCCGTCGCCGCCCTTGCCGCCCATTTCCTTGGGTGTGGACAGTTTGACGTCGATCTTGCCGTCGTCGGTCGTCGAGCGGCCGTCTTCGCGGCCTCCGCCAGACGCGGTGGCTTGGGCGCGGTACAGGACTTCCATGGCGATCTCCCTTGGGTTGAGCCTCTGAGATGGGCGCTTAACGGGAGACGCCAAGGGGGCGTTGCATCGGCGCCCTAGCATTGACCCGGCGACGCGGGCTAAAGCACGTCGTCGGGGCGCGTCGTCGGAGTACGCAGTGAAGATTGCCGAACGCTGGTTCGTATGGGCGGGCATGGTCCTGCTGGGCGCTATCGCCCTGGCCGGGCTGGTGGTCGCCGTCTATGCGGCGTGGCTGTTTCACGACCTGCCGGACGCCTCGGAACTGGCGGACTATCGCCCGCCCACGGCGACCCGCGTCTATGCCGGCGACGGCACCCTGATCGGCGAATTCTCGGACGAACGCCGAATCTATGTCTCCTACGACCAGATACCGACGACGGTGGTCCAGGCTTTCCTGGCCGCCGAGGACCGCAACTTCTTCCAGCACGGCGGGATCGACGTGGGCGGCATCGGGCGGGCCTCGATCAAGAACGTCTTCAACCTGGCGCAGGGCCGCCGGCTGGAGGGCGGATCGACCATCACCCAGCAGGTTGCCAAGAACGTCCTGCTGACCAATGAATCCAGCCTGAACCGCAAGCTGAAGGAAGCCATCCTGGCCAGCCGCCTGGAGGCGACCCTGTCCAAGGAGCAGATCCTCGAACTGTACCTGAACGAGATCTTCCTCGGCTATCGGTCGTTCGGCATCGCCTCGGCGGCCTACAATTATTTCGGCAAGTCGCTGGCGCAGCTGACGCCGGACGAGGCGGCCTTCCTGGCCTCCCTGCCCAAGGGTCCGAACAACTATCATCCCAAGCGTCACCCCGGCGCGGCCAAGGGCCGTCGGGACTGGGTGCTGGGCGAGATGGAGCAGAGCGGCTGGCTGACGCCGGCGCAGCTGGCCGAGGCGCGCGCCCGGCCGCTGGTCACGCGCGACGCGCCGCAACGGTCGGACTACAAGGACGCGGACTTCTTCGTGGAGGAGGCGCGTCGCCAGGCCGCCGCCAATCCGCGGTTCGGCGAGCAGTTGCGCGCCGGCGGATTCTACATGCGCACGACGCTGGACCCGACGTTGCAGACGGCGGCGCGCGAGGCGCTGATGCAGGGGCTGGAGAACTATGACCGCCGCCACGGCTGGCGCGGAGGCTGGGGCACGACCGACTTCGCCGAGGGCTGGCAGGCGGCGGCGCTGAAGGAGCAGGCTCCGCCGGAACGCCGGACCTGGGAGGCCGCGGCGATCGAGAGCGTCAGCGGCAATGCGGTCCGCATCCGCACGGCCAAGGAAGACAAGGCCGGAACCCTGCTGGCCGCCGACGCGGCCTGGGCCAACGCCAACCGCCAACTGCGGCGCGGCGAACTGATCTTCGTGGAGCCGAGGGGCGGCCAGTACGCCCTGAAACAGGTGCCGCGGGTCAACGGCGCCTTGGTCGCGGTCGAGCCGCAGTCGGGGCGGGTGCTGGCGATGGTCGGCGGCTATTCCTACGCCCTGTCCAGCTTCAACCGGGCGACCCAGGCCAAGCGCCAGCCGGGCTCGGCGTTCAAGCCTTTCGTCTATGCGACGGCGCTGGAGGGCGACTTCACCCCGGCCTCGATCGTGCTGGACGCGCCGATCAGCTTCGCCGGGGGGGCGAACGGCCAGCGCTGGACGCCCGAGAACTACAGCCGCCAATACTATGGGCCGCAGACGTTGCGGCGCGGGCTGGAGCTGTCGCGCAACGTCATGACGGTGCGTCTGGCCCAGTCGGTCGGGATGAAGAAGATCGTCGACCAGTCGGCGCGGATGGGCATTCCGGGCTTGACGCCGAACCTGTCGGTTTCGCTGGGCGCGGGCGAGGTGACGCCGCTGGAGATCACCGCCGCCTACGCCGCCTTCGCCAACGGCGGACGGCGCATCACGCCCTATCTGATCGACTATGTGCAGGATCGCGACGGAGAGACGATATTCCGCGCCGACATCCGCAACTGCCGCGAATGCGGACGCGGATTCTCGGGCCAGGAATCGCCTAGGCTGCAGCAGCGCGGGACCCAGGTCATCGACCCGATCACCGCCTATCAGATGAGCTCCATGCTGGAAGGCGTGGTCCAGCGCGGCACCGCCGCCAGCGCGCGCGGTCTCGGCCCGTGGGTCGCCGGCAAGACGGGCACGACCAACGAGTACCGCTCGGCCTGGTTCGTGGGTTTCACCACCGACATCGTGGTCGGCGTCTTCATCGGCTTCGACGACAACCGTTCGCTGGGTTCGGGCGAGACGGGCGCCTCGGCGGCCGTGCCGGTCTTCAACGACTTCATGCAGACGGCGCTGAAGCAGCGTCCGGCGCGTCCGTTCGTGCGGCCCAAGAACGCCATCTTCCGCATGGTGAACGGCATCGAGGAGGCGTTCCGCCCCGGCACCGAACGCCAGGCCCCGCCGCCGGTCCAGGCGCCCGCCGCGCCCGTGGGCCCGCAAAACTACTATGATGTCATCCGTCGCGAGCAGGAGGCTGTTTCGCCGGGGTCCGCCGCTCCGCCGCCGCCATCCGCCCCGCCGCCGCCGAAGCGGCAGCCGGCCGAGGACTTGAGCGGGCTGTATTGACGCTCTAGGTAGGGCCATCGAACGGCGCGTCCTCGTGGCGCGCCGTTTTCCTTTCACCTTGCCCTGTCGCGAAACCAGCGGGTCTCGCTGCTTGAGGGCACTATCGCTGGAGAATGCGATGAGACCGGATGTCGAGGCCATGAAGGCCGACATCGAGCAGAGCGTCGCTCTGCTCAGGAGGCGTCTTTGACTGGGATGTCGCTCTAAGGAAGCTCGACGAGCTGAACGCGCGGGTCGAGGACCCGACCCTGTGGGACAGGCCCGACGAGGCCCAGGCCGTCAGCCGCGACCGCTCGCGCCTGGAAGGTCAGATCAACGCCGTCAAAGCGATGGAGCAGGACCTGGAGGACGGGGTCATGCTGGCCGAGATGGCGGACGAGGAGGGCGACGAGGGCGCGCTGGAAGACGCGCGCGAATCGCTGCGCGGCATCAAGGAGCGCGCCGGCCGGGCCGAACTGGAAGCCCTGCTGTCCGGCGAGGCGGACGCCAACGACGCCTATCTGGAAGTGAACTCCGGCGCCGGCGGCACCGAGTCGAACGACTGGGCCGGAATGCTGTTGCGCATGTACTCCCGCTGGGCCCGCGCCCACGGCTACGAGGTCACGGTCGAGGCCGAGGAAGAGGGCGAACAGGCCGGGATCAAGTCGGCCACCATCCTGATCTCCGGGCCGAACGCCTATGGCTGGCTGAAGTCGGAATCGGGCGTGCACCGGCTGGTCCGCATCAGCCCTTATGACGCGGCGGCCAAGCGGCACACCAGCTTCGCCTCCATCGGGGTGTCGCCGGTGGTGGACGACGCCATCGAGATCGACATCAATCCGTCGGACGTGCGGACGGACACCTATCGCGCCTCGGGCGCGGGCGGCCAGCACATCAACAAGACCGACTCGGCGGTGCGACTGACGCACATCCCCACCAACACCGTCGTCTCCTGCCAGGCGGGCCGGTCGCAGCACCAGAACCGCGAACAGGCGTGGAAGATGTTGCGGGCGCGGCTGTACGAGCTGGAGCTTCAGAAGCGCGAGGCGGCGGCCCAGGCGTTGGCCGACGCCAAGACCGACATTGGCTGGGGCCATCAGATCCGGTCCTATGTCCTGCAACCGTATCAGATGGTGAAGGACCTGCGGACCGAGGTCGAGACCTCGGACACCCAAGGCGTTCTCGATGGCGACCTGGACGTCTTCATGGGCGCGGCGCTGGCCGCCAGGGTAGGCGAGACGCGCGGGTCGAGCACAGAATAAGGGAAAGGGGCGGTCCGATGGGCCGCCCCTTTTTCGATCGCGGTCGCCGTCGGATCAGGCGGCGGTCTTAGCCTCGGGCTTGTCCGCCTTGGCGGTCTTGTCGGCGGCTGGGGCGGGCGCCTCCAGCATGGCGGCGTCGGGCGTGTCGCGCTTGGCCTGGTTGCAGCGGCCCTGGAACCAGCCGCCCTGTTCGATCGACAGCTGCTCCTGGGTGATGTCGCCCTCGACCCGCGACGTGGCGTAGAGCCGGACCTGTTTGGCGACGATGGCGCCGGTGATGCGGCCCCGCACGTCCAGCACGTCGGCGTGGACCGTGCCCTCGACCGCGCCGCCTTCGCCGATGATGACGCGGGCCACGCGCACGTCGCCCTTCAACGTGCCTTCAATCTGAAGCTCGCCGGCGCCGGAGATGTTGCCCTCGTATTTGACGCCGGCGGCCAGGGTCGAGAGGTTGCTGGACCGCACGGCGGGCCGCGACGGCTCAGGCGCGCGGGGCGCCGGGACGCCGGCGGATGGGGCCGCCGTCGTAGCGGGGGGCTGGGCCGGGGTCGGGGCTGGCGGCGTGGGGGGAATGCCCAGCCCTTGCGACCCGTTGTCGTAGGATTTGCTCTTGGTGAACATGGTGCGCTCCGCATCTGCCAGCCAAGGCCGGCCAAACCCCTCGTAGCCCTCGGGACACTTTAGGGGGCCAGGGGAGGCGCAGGTCAAGCACGGCTTGCGAACCGTGCTCGCCGATCACGAAACCTTCACGGCTTCCAGCACGGTGGCGGCATGGCCCGGAACCTTCACATTGCGCCAGGCACGGACGATATTTCCATCCGCGCCGATCAGGAAGGTGGCGCGCTCGATCCCCATATATTCGCGGCCGTAGAGCTTCTTCTGGACCCACACGCCCCAGGCCTCGCAGGCCGTGCTGTCCTCGTCCGAGCCCAGGATGACGGCGAGGTCGTATTTGGCCTTGAACCGGTCGTGCTTCTTCACCGTGTCCTTGGACACGCCGATGACGGGGACGCCCAGGGCGGCGAAATCGGGCGCCAGGGCGGTGAAGTCCTGGGCCTCGCGCGTGCAGCCGGTGGTGTCGTCCTTGGGGTAGAAATAGACGACGGCAGGTTTGCCCTTCAGGGCGGCCAGGGAGACATGGCCGCCGTTGTCGGTCGGCAGATCGAGGGCGGGGGCGGGATCGTTGACTTCGGGCATCTCAAACCTCCGAGCATCCCGGCGAAAGCCGGGACCCAGTTCTTTGGCTAGGCAGCGCATTGGATGGCAGGTGGAGAACCATATCCACGATCCGTCCCCCAAGGCGCTGGGTCCCGGCTTTCGCCGGGATGAGCGGGTCAGGTGGGTTTCACCAGCACGATCTTCTTCTTTCCGGCCGCCAGCTTGATGACGCCGTCGGTCACGTCGGCCTGGGTCAGCAGTTGGGCGCCGTCCGACACGGGGACGTCGTTCAGGCGCAGGCCCCCGCCCTGGGCCAGGCGGCGGGCCTCGCCGTTGGAGGCGGTCAGGCCGGCCTTAGTGACGACGGCGGCGATCATGGCTCCGAAGACCTCGCCCGAGGGCAGTTCGACGGTGGGCAGGTCGGCGGACAGCCGGCCCTGTTCGAAGGCGGCCTCGGCGGCGGCGCGGGCGTGGGCGGCGGCCTCGGCGCCGTGGAGCATCGTGGTCGCCGCGTCGGCCAGGGCCTTCTTGGCGTCGTTGATCGCGGCGCCTTCCAGCGCCTCGAAGGCCGCGATCTCGTCCAGCGACAGGTCGGTGAACAGGCGCATGAAGCGGCCGACGTCGGCGTCCTCGGCGTTGCGCCAGAACTGCCAGTAGTCATAGGGGCTGAGCTGTTCGGCGTTCAGCCAGACCGCCCCTTGCGCCGTCTTGCCCATCTTGCCGCCCGAGGCGGTGGTCAACAGCGGCGTGGTCAGGCCGAAGGCGGCCTTCTGGTCCACGCGGCGCACCAGATCGACGCCCGAGGTGATGTTGCCCCACTGGTCCGAACCGCCCATCTGGAGCGTGACCTTCAGGCTGCGGTTCAGCTCCAGGAAGTCCACCGACTGCATCAGCATGTAGTTGAATTCGAGGAAGGTCATCGGCTGTTCGCGCTCGAGGCGCAGCTTGACCGAGTCGAAACTCAGCATTCGGTTGACGGTGAAGTGCGTGCCGAAATCGCGCAGGAACTGGATGTAGCCATAGGTCGACAGCCAGTCGTCGTTGTTGACCATGACCGCGTCGGTCGGGCCGTCGCCGAAGGTCAGGAATTTGGCGAAGACCGTCTTGATGCTGTCGATGTTCGACTGGATGGTCTCCTCGGTCAGCTGCGGGCGCGACGTGTCCTTGCCTGTCGGATCTCCGACCTTGGTCGTGCCGCCGCCCATCAGGACGACGGGCTTGCCGCCCGCCTGCTGGAGACGGCGCAGCATCATGATCTGAATCAGACTGCCGACATGCAGCGAGGGCGCGGTGGCGTCAAATCCGATATAGCCCGCGACGATCCCGGAAGCCGCCGCTTCGTCCAGTTCGACGGGGTGGGTGATCTGGTGGATATAGCCGCGCGCCTGAAGCGTTCGCAGGAAATCGGACTTGAAGGTCTGGTCGGTCATGGCGGGGCTCCGTTAGCAGGGATGCCGGCGGTCGTCTTCCCCTTCCGGCATGAGACGGAGGCAGGTGGGCGGGAGGGGATTTCAGACGGTCCGCGGAAAAACACCGTCTGAATAGTCTGAATTGTCTGAAATCAGGCGATGGCCGGAATTGAACTGCAGCCCGAAAAACCAGTGCAAAGTGCAAAAAGTGCAATCGGGATTGGCGTTGGACATCGGGTCACATGCCGGCAGGAACAGGGCGCGCCGATTATAGGGGCGTGTCCGACCAAGGCGCGTCGATTGCCGCTCTATTCGTTCAAGCGATTGAAAAATGACGAAATCCGTCGCCGGATTAGACGAGTTGGGGGCATTGGGCCTCGCATGCAGACGGATAGGAACGGACCCGGGGCCGATGCGCATTGACCCGCGGGGGCCGTTCGATACGAAGGCAGGATGCGTCTGTCCCTGATCCCGCACCCGACTTCGCCCCACGCCGGACTGACGATGGAGGTCGAGGCGCGGCGAACGGAGGGCGTCCTAAGTCTGGAATACACGCTGGCTGGAGCGGTGGAGATGGTGCGGCGGCCCGAGCCCGCGCCGCGTGTCCAGACGGACGGCCTGTGGCGGACGACCTGTTTCGAAGCCTTCGTGAAGACGCGGGCGGGCTATGCCGAGTTCAACCTGTCGCCGTCTGGAGCGTGGGCGGCCTATGCGTTCGACGGCTATCGCGAGGGGATGCGGGCGCTGGACATCCCGGCGCCCTTCGTCGTGACGCGGATGGCGCCGGGGCGATTCGTGCTGACGGCGGACGTGACGTTGCCGCAGGATGCGACGGGCGTGGTCGGCTTGGCGGCGGTGATCGAGCGGCTGGACGGGTCGATCAGCTATTGGGCTCTGGCGCATCCATCGGATAAGCCGGATTTCCACCATCCCGACTCCTTCGCGCTGGAACTGCCATGAACTTCGGTCTCGACCGCCTGCTGTCCGACGACGCCCTGCGCGCGCAGTTGAAGGGGCGGCGCGTGGCGCTGCTGGCCCATCCGGCGTCGGTGACCAAGGACCTCACCCATGCGGTCGATGCGCTGGCGGCCTGTCCCGAGATCACGCTGAGCGCCGCCTTCGGGCCGCAGCACGGGATGAAGGGCGACCTTCAGGACAATATGATGGAGAGCCCGGACTTCGTTGATCCGGTGCACGGTATCCCGGTCTTCAGCCTGTACGGCGAGGTGCGGCGGCCGACCGAGGCGTCGATGGAGACGTTCGACGTCATCCTGGTGGACCTTCAGGACCTGGGGTGCCGCATCTACACCTTCATCACGACCCTGCTCTATGTGCTGGAGGCGGCGGCGAAGCACGGCAAGGCGGTGTGGGTGCTGGACCGGCCCAATCCGGCGGGGCGGCCGATCGAGGGGCTGACGCTGAGGCAGGGCTGGGAGAGCTTCGTCGGCGCGGGGCCGATGCCGATGCGGCACGGGATGACGCTGGGCGAACTGGGGCTGTGGTTCATCGACCAGTTCGGGCTGGACGTCGAATACCGCGTGATCGAAATGCAGGGCTGGGCGCCGGAACAGGGACCGGGCTTCGGCTGGCCGCTGGGCGAGCGGTCGTGGATCAACCCCAGCCCGAACGCGCCGAACCTGTCGATGGTGCGGGCCTACGCCGGCACGGTGATGCTGGAGGGGACGACGCTGTCGGAAGGGCGCGGCACGACGCGGCCGCTGGAGTTGTTCGGGGCGCCGGACATCGACGCGCGGGCGGTGATCGCCGAGATGCGGTCGCTGGCCCCGCAATGGCTGGAGGGCTGCGTCCTGCGCGACATGTGGTTCGAGCCGACCTTCCACAAACACGTCGGCCGCCTGTGCAGCGGGGTTCAGATCCACGTCGACCAGCCGTCCTACGACCATGCCGCGTTCAGGCCGTGGCGGGTGCAGGCGCTGGGGTTCAAGGCGATCCGCCGGCTGTATCCCGACTATGAGCTTTGGCGGGATTTCCCGTATGAATATGCGTTTGGCAAACTGCCCATCGATGTGATCAACGGCGGGCCGGGGCTTAGGGAATGGGTCGATACCGCAGGCGCGACACCGGCCGATCTGGATGCGGCGACGCGCCCCGACGAGGCGGCTTGGGAAGAGGCGCGCAAACCCTTCCTGATCTATTGACCCCGCCGAACCGCTTGGGGCGGGCCGTCAACCGCCGAATCCGCCCTGGTCCAGGAAGGCCTGTTCGTCCGGGGTGGTTTCGCGCCCCAGGGCGCGGTTGCGGTGAGGAAAGCGGCCGAACGTCTCGATGATGTCGCGGTGGATGCGGCCCCATTTTTCGAGTTCGACGTCGCCGGCGACCAGTTCCAGATAGCGGTCCTGATCCTCCAGACGCTCGGAATGTTCGAACGGCAGCAGCAGGAAGTTCTTCAACTCCGGCGCCAGGCCCTGGTGATGGCCCTGCGCCACGGCCTGGCGGGCGAACATCAGGGCCAGCGGGTCGGTGGCGAACTGGTGCGCGGTGCCGCGAAAACTGTTTCGCGGATACTGGTCGAGCAGGATGATCAGGGCCAGCGCCCCTTCCGCCGTGGCCATCCAGTCGTCCAGTTCGCGGCGGGCCGCCGCCCAGTGAACCGCCCGGCCGCTGTCGCGGAACAGCGTGTCGAAAGCCTCGTCCTTGGCGAACCATTTTTCGGGCCCGGCGTCTTTCCAGAAGGCCACGACGGCGGATGCGGTTATGAGTACGGCCATGACCCAGACCCTATCAAACCCCCTGCCGGCTTTCCACGACCGCGATTGCGACCTGTCGATCATCCAGGGCAAGCGCGTCGCCATGATCGGATACGGCAGCCAGGGGCGCACCCATGCGCTGAACCTGCGCGATTCGGGCGTGGCGGACATTGTCGTCGGATTGAAGGCTGAATCGAAGACGCGCGACCTGGCCCGCGCGGACGGGTTTCAGGTGATGACGGCTGGTGAGGCGACGGCCGGCGCCGACGTCGTCGCCGTCATGGTGTCGGACGAAGCGCACCGCGACCTGTGGCGCGACGAACTGGAGCCGAACATCCGCGCCGGCGCCGCCCTGGTGTTCGCCCATGGCCTGTCGGTGCGGTTCGGCCTGGTCCAGCCCCGCGCCGACCTGGACGTCATCCTGGTCTCGCCCAAGGGGATCGGCCCGCGAATCCGCGACCTGTACGAGGCGGGGGAGGGGGTCTTCTGCCTGTTCGGCGTGCATCAGGACGCGACCGGCGGCGCGCACGCCCTGGGCCTGTCCTATGCGGCGGCGTTGGGGTGCGGGCGCAAGGGCATCCTGGAAACCACCATGCGCGACGAGTGCGAGAGCGACCTGTTCGGCGAGCAGGTGGTGCTGTGCGGCGGCGTCGCGGAACTGATCGATTCGGCCTTCATGAAGCTGGTGGACGCCGGCTATCCGCCCGAGGTCGCCTGGTTTGAATGCTTCTACGAAACCAAGCTGGTCACTGACCTGATGTACGAGCGCGGAATCGCGGGCGCCTTCGCCAAGATTTCCAACACGGCCGAATACGGCGCCTATCTGACGGGGCCGCGCATCATCAACACCGCCTCGCGCGCGGGCATGGATCAGGTTCTGGCCGAGGTTCAGAGCGGCGATTTCGTGCGCCGGCTGATGGCGGACTACGACGCGGGATCGCCGGATCTCCTGGCGCATCGCAGGGCGCTGGGCCTGCGCAGGATCGAATCGGTGGGCGAACACCTGAACGCGGTCGCCCGCCAGGCGCTGGAAGAGGCGGCGAACGACGACTGAGGCGGCGAAACCCGCCGTCGCCCTGTCGATCTTCTTGAAGGAGAAGATGGTCGGAGTGAGAGGATTCGAACCTCCGACCCCTGCGTCCCGAACGCAGTGCTCTACCAGGCTGAGCCACACTCCGACCGTGGGAGCAAGCCTTTCAGCGTCGCCCCGAAGTGAGGACGCGGCTTATAGCCATGGGTTTCGGACCCCGCAAGCACCCATTTCACCCATCTTCGTGAACCGCGAAAAATGTCCCGAAAGAGGGTGTTGCATCCGAAAACGGTTTGGCCTATCTGACCGCCTCCGTCGCACGGCGCTGCTTCGGAAACGCCGGACCTGCTGGGGAATGGTGTAATGGTAACACTACGGTTTTTGGTACCGTCATTCTAGGTTCGAGTCCTAGTTCCCCAGCCACCGCCCTCGGCGACTTTCGCAACCATCGACCACCAGACCTGACTGTCTCTGTTCTTGGCTAACGGCCTCAGAACTGGGCGTAGCCGTTGCCGTTCGATCCGTTGATCGAATAGCTGAAGCCGATGGGCATGGCGGCGCGCACCTGGGTGAAGAAGGCCGCCAGTTCGCCCAGGGTCGAGCGCGGCGCGAACAGGATGTCGCCGCGCCGCAAGGCCACGACTTCGCCGCGACGCGGACGCAGGTCGATCACCCGCATCATCCGTGTTCCGCCGGGGCCCCGTCGGATCAGGGCGACGCGATCAGGCCGTGAGGTCGGGGCGAAACCGCCCGCCTGGATGATCGCCTGATAGGCGTCCAGGTCGCTGGTCATCTCGATGACGCCGGGCGTGCGCACCTCGCCGTCCACCCAGACGCGGATCGGGCCCGCCTGGCGCAGCGTCACCTCGACCACCGGCCGGATCAGCTGGGAGCTGTAGGCGCCGGACACCGCCTGCTCCAGTTCCGGCAGGGTTCGATCCGCCGCCATGACCTGGCCGATCAGGGGCAGGGCGATGCGCCCATCGGGGCCGACCTTCATCGTGCGCGTCAGTTCCGCCGCCGTCGGGGTCGCCACCTCGATCTCGTCGCCGGGATAGAGCAGATATTCGGGTTCGTCGTCGGTCCAGGCGGCGAAGGGGATGGCGGGGAAGTCGTCGCGGCCGGCGGGCTGGACCCGCCGCACAGCACCCTCCGGCCGCGGCATCCGGCCCCTGGCGTCGCCGCCGCAGGCCGCCAGCGGGGCAGCCAGCGAAACCGAGCCCAGGGCCAGCAGGAACAGGCGTCGTTCTGAATTCATGGGAATCGGTCGGCCCCGGCAAAGATCGCTGGATCGGACCCTCGCCATTTATGGGTAACGTCCGGTTAACGTCGCTGGGCGAAGGGTGGCCGCTGACAGACGCCTCTAGGGATTCGGCCAGCACAATGCGTTCGACGGCCTATGTTTCGGCAAGACCGCGCTATGGCGTGCTGGACGTCGTGGGCCTGCTGATCCGCGAACTGCTGCTCATGATCATCGTCTTCCTGGTGATCTTCGCCATCGGGGCGGCGGCGGCGATGACGCTGAAAAAGAGCTATACCGCCACCGGTTCGGTGTTCGCGGGCGTCGGCCAGGAATATGTCTATCAGCCGCGCGTGGGGACCGCCGAGCGGGGCCAGGCGCCGCAGGGCGACGAGGTCGCCAACTCCGAAGCCGCGATCCTGAGCTCGGGCGCGGTGCGCCAGCGGGTGGTCGAAGCCCTGGGGCCCGCCGCCATCCTGGGCGAACAGCCCAAGGGTTCGCCGCAGAAGGCCGAGGCGGCGGCGCGCAAGGTGCTGGGGACCAGCCTGGGCGTGGTGACGGCGCCCGGCAGCGCGGTGATCCGCCTCAGCTACAAGGCCGACGATCCCGAGCGGGCGGCGCGGGTGCTGAACACCGTCATCGAACAGTATCTGGCCTATCGCCGGGAGGTCTTCCGCGACAAGACGCCCGCCATCGCCAGCCAGCGCGTCGCATTCGAGGACGAACTGGGCGCGGCGGACCAGGCCTATGAAAACTTCCTGACCTCCAACGACATCGGCGACTTCGCCGCCGCCAAGACGACCCTGGCGGCGACCTATCAGACGGTCTTCGCCGACCGAATGGCGACGCAGAGCCAGTTGAACCAGACCAGCCAGCGGCTGGCCACCCTGGAGGCCCAGCAGGCCGACACGCCGCCCGAGGTGGCGCTGCAGCAGGATCTGAACATCTCGGCGCAGGATCAGGTGCTGCAGCTGCGCACCGAACGCGAGCAGTTGCTGTCGCGCTATCAGCCCGACGCCCAGCCGGTGAGGGACATCGAGGCGCGGATCGCCCAGCTTCAGGCCTATGTTTCGACCGGCACGGCGGTGGGGGCCAAGGAGGTCCGCACCGGCCCCAATCCGGTCTGGACCGAACTGGAGACGACGCGGATCAACACGCGGGCCGAGCGCGATTCGCTGGCGGCGCGCCTCAGCGTCCTGGACAGGCAGTTGGCCGACATCCGAGCGCGCCAGGGGCGACTGACGGCGCTGGAATCCGAGAACACCACCCTGGCCGGCAATCGCGAGGTGCTGAGCGCCTCGATCCGCGAGTTCCAGCAGCGCGAGACCCAGAGCCGAGCCGATAACGCCCTGGTCGCGGCCGGCGCCGACAATGTCACCGTCATCGAACGCGCCCAACCGCCGGCGGCGGGCAAGAGCCTGAAGATTCCGCTGCTGGCGGCGGTCTTCCTGTTCGCGGGGTTCACGGCCTTGTGCGTCGGCCTGTTGCGTGTGTTCACCCGCAAGGGGTTCACCACCCCGGCCTCGGTCAGCCGGACCCTGGACATGCCGGTCTTGGCCGTGGCGCCCGCCAAGGCGCGATAAGTGCTAGGCTGAGGCGTGAGGGACTGCGCTTAGCGATTCGATGGTCGATCTGACGTCAGAAATGGCCGGCCTGTGGGCGGCGCTGGGACCAGCGCCGGCGCATCGCGCGCGCGTCATCCAGTTCGCCTCGGCCGCGACCGGCGAAGGCGTCTCGACCGTTTCGCGCGAGTTCGCCCGTCTGGCGGCGGTGAGGGCGCGCAAGCCCGTCTGGCTGATCGACGGCGACCTGGCCCAGCAGGGGCAGCTGGAGGCCGTATCGGCGGAGCCGGACCGGTTTGGGCAGCTGGCCAAGCCGGCGCAGGCGTCGCCCGACGGCTCCAGCTTCTATGCGATCACGCCCCGGGTGACGGGACGGGACGGCAAGCCGGTGCCGTCGGCGCGGCTGCTGACGGCGCGGTCATGCCTGGGCGGGCGGCTGTGGGTCACGCGCTTCCACATGGAGGCCCTGCGCTCGGGCCACCGGGTCGAGGCCATCGGCGACCCACGCTATTGGGACGCCCTGAGGCCGCACGCCGACACCATCGTGATCGACGCGCCCGCTGCCGACCGCAACGACATGGCGATCATCCTGGCGCCGTTCGTGGACATCACGGTGCTGGTCGTCGCGGCCGAGAGCACGGCGGCGAACGAACCGGTCATCCTGCGCGACGAGATCGAGGCCGTGGGGGGGCGTATCGCCGGGGTGGTGATGAACCGCTCGACCTATAGGGCGCCGGGCTTCCTGGGGCGGCTGGCGGGCTAGTCCGTGCGGCGCGACAGCATCGCCGCTCCATAAAGTTTCGGCTCGAACCCCTTGGTCCAGAAGACTTTCCCTAGGCCACGCGCCAGCCGGTCATAGGCGTAGGCGCGCATCGGTCGGCGCAGCAAGGCGGCCAGCAGCGACGCCAGGCCCCAGAGGCCCGTCTGGGCGAAGCCGACCAGCATCCAGCGCGCCACGGCCAGCCGATCGCCGCGATCCGCCGCCATCTGGCTGGGGCTCTGGCCGTAGGCGAAGGCGCGCAGCAGGGCGTAGCGCAAGGTGGCGCGCCCGGGCGGCGCGAACTCGTCCACCCAGGCGTCGGCGGCCCAGCCGAACCGCCCGCCGCGTTTTAGCAGGGCGGTGAACAGCCGGTCGTCTTCGCCGCCAGTCTCGTTGGTCGCCGTGTCGAAGGGGGCGGGGCCGGGCAGGGCGGCGGCGCGCACCATCAGACTGTTGCCGCAGCCGTGGATGTCGTCGGTCAGACCTGTTCGGTCCGGGCCGGCGCGGCCAAAGAAGCCTTCCAGATAACCGGTCGTCCAGCCGGTCCCGTCGGGCACGCGCCCGCGGATCGGCCCGAAGACGACATCGGCGCCCGTCTGGACCTGGGCGTCCAGCAGGGCCGACAGCCACTGCGGGGCGGCGGCCTCGTCGTCGTCTAGAAAGGCGATCAGCGGCGCTTCGGTCGCCGCCAGCGCGGCGTTTCGCGCCGTGGCCACGCCGGGGAGGGGAGCGGGGGCATAGGTCAGGACGACTGGCGCTTCGGCGCGCAAGCGCTCGACCAGGGGGGCGGCCGAACCCTCGGGGTCGTTGTCGGCGACGACGACGGTGGCGATGCGATCCAGCGCCTCGGTCTGCGCGAAGACCGAGCGCAGGGCGCGCTCCAGGCTGTCGGGGCGGCGCAACGTCGGGATCACGACGGCGACATCTCTGGCGGACGATGAGGCCATGTCAGACGGCGTCCGCATAGACGGCGGCGCGATAGAGCCTGAGCGCGAAGGCGCGGGTCTTGACCGGCAGTACGGGGGCCAGGGCGGCCTGTTTCATCAGGGCGCGCGCGACGGACAGGCCGGGCAGGTGTTTCAGCGCGCGCGCGGCCTTGTAGCTGGGATAGGTCTGGATGATCCGGGGGTGCAGGGCGACCACGCGGGCGAAGTTTCCGGCGCCCTGGTCGAACTTGCGCGCCAGGTCCGCGACCGTGTCCAGCCCCATGTGGGTGGCGGGATTGTCGATGTGGGTCACGGGGAACCGGCGAGACACGCGCATGGCCCATTCCACGTCCTCCCATCCCCAGCCGCTGAAGCCGGGATCGAACCCCTCGGCGGCGAAGACGTCGCGCCGGATCAAGAGGTTGGACGTATAGACATATTTCTCGGGCGTCAGGGCGCGCTGGGCGACGGGCACGCATTCGGAGGCTAGCGACAGGGCACGGTGGACGGTGAAACGGGCGTCGGTCGGCGCCTGGTCTAGCGAAAAGCCGCCGAACACGACCGCTGGATGATCGCGGGCGACCAGATCGGCCCAGGTCCGCAGAAAATGGGGCGTGTCCGGCCGCATGTCGCTGTCCAGGAACAGGAAGGCCTCGCCTCGCGCCGAGGTCGTCAGGCGGTTGCGGCCCCGCGCGCGGCCTTCGTTGGCGCACAGGGTGATCAGCCGGGCGGGCAGGGTCAGTTGGTCCAGCGTCGCCTTCAACCGCGCCGTCAGAGCGGCGTCGCCCGTGCCGTCGTCCATGAGGATCAGTTCGACCCGTCCCGCCAGCGCGGCCGCCTCGGCGTCCAGCTGACGCGCCAGCATCTCGGGATCGTCGCGCAGGAAGGGGATCAGCACCGAGATCACGGGGCGGGCGCCGGCCCAGGCGGGGTTGTCGTGATGGTCGGGGCTCATGCGGCGGCGCCCCGTTTGGCCTGGATCAGTCTGAGCAGTACGTCGCGGACGCCGGCCGCGTTCAGGATCAGCGCCAGGGCGGCATAGACCAGGCCGCCGACGCCGGTGTCCATCGCCAACTCCAAGAACCCGCCCAACGGCGGCAACAGCGCCACTACGGCCGCCATGGCCGCGGAGGCGAGGCCGCAACGGATCAGGCTGTCCCACGGCATGGGCAGGGCGATGGCGCGGCGGCTGAGCAGCAGGCAGGCGATCAGCCCGATAGCGAAGCTGAGCGCGGTGGAAATCGCAGCCCCGACCACCCCCATCCGCGGAATCAGGATCAGGTTCAGCCCGATGTTGCACACAGCCGGAATGGCCATGGTGACCAGCAGAAGCCCCGTCTTCTTGCCCAAGGTGAATCCGAAGCCGAAATAATAGGCGATCATGCCCGACAGAAAGGCGGACGCCGCGATCCAGGGCGTGACCAGGGTCGCCGCCGCGCGCAACGGCTCGCCGATCATCAGTTCCGCCATCGGCCGCGCGACCAGGGCCAGGCCGACGGCGGCGGGCAGGCCGATCAGGATCAGGGTCGAACCCTGTTCCAGCGCCGTCTGATGCAGGGCCTTCCTGCCGCCGCGCTCCAGCGCCATGACCATGGCCGGCGCCCCCGCCGCGCCCAGCCAGATGAACATCACGTCCAGCGTCCGGTTCGCCAGGCTGTAACTGGCGTGATAGGCGCCGACCGCCGCCGCATCCATGAAGGCCGCCAGCAGGAACCGGTCGGTCGAGGCCAGCACCAGCGCCAGGGTCAGGGACGCCGCGATCGGATAGCCATAGGCGGCGTAGGCCTTCAACCGCGCTCGATCCACGACGCCGCCCGTCGTCTGACGCAACTCGCCCGGCAGGATGAAGGGCAGGGCGAACAGGGGGGCGATCATCAGCCCCAGCATCGGTGACGCGGCGCCGGCGCCGGCCAGCGCAAAGCCCGCTCCGACCAGGAAACCCAGCACCGCCACCCCCACGTCCACGGCGGCGGCCCTGGACACCTCGCCCGAGGCGCGGAACCGTTCCTGCGCCAGCTTGGCCAGGTTGCGGATCGGGGCGCCGGCCAGGCCGAATCCGACCGCCAATTTCAGAGCCGGCGTCAGCGGCAGCAGCCAGACCACGACGGCGGCCACCGGCACGAAGACGGCGATGACGGCGAAAGAGGTGCGATACAGGCTGGCGAAATGGGTCGCCAGGCCGCCAGGCGTCCGCTCGGCCGCCCAGAAGCGCGCCATCGAAGCCTCCAGCCAGCTGAAGGTCGCGGTGTGCGCCAGGGTGGTGACCGAAAACGCCAGGGCGTAGTGGCCGAAATCCTCGGGGCTGAGCAGGCGGGTGAAGACGACGATGGTCAGGAAGCCCACCACGCCCTGGACGATCTGGGCCGGCAGATAGCCCCAGACGCCACGCCAGAACATGCGTTTCTCGCTCACCTGACGGCCGTCCGGTCGCCCAGCAGCACGGGGATGGTGATCAGCATGATCCAGAGGTCCAGCCACAGCGACTGGCGCTCGATGTATTCGACATCCAGCTGGACGCGTTCGCGCACCTGATCCTCGCAATCGACGGGGCCGCGCGAGCCCTTGATGGCGGCCCAGCCGGTCATCCCGGGCTTGATGCGGTGGCGGTGGGCGTATTCGGCGACCAGCAGGGCGGATTCGGTCTCGCCCGTCTTCATGCCGATGGCGTGGGGCCGCGGCCCGACCAGGGACATCTCGCCCGACAGGACGTTGAAGATCTGGGGCAACTCGTCCAGGCTGGTGGCGCGGATGAACCGCCCGACGCGGGTGATGCGGTCGTCGTCCACGCGAACCTGGCGGCTGGCGGTTGCGTCGGCGGCGGCGTGGCGCATGGAGCGGAACTTCCACACCACGATGACCTCATGATTGAAGCCGTGGCGGCGTTGGCGGAAGAAGACCGGCCCGGGGCTGTCCAGACGTACGGCCAAGGCGACCAGGGCCATCACCGGCGCAGCGACGACCAGGGCGACCGCGCCGATCAGCAGATCCTGCAGCCGCTTGTTGAACGCCCGACGATCCTTGTCGACTCCCCCGTCCAGCGACGCCAGCGGCATGTCCGCCAGACGATCCAGCACTTCGTCGCGCCTCAGGTCGCCGTCGATCAGCACGGTCAGCGGATTGGGCAGGGATTCCAGGCGCTGGGTCAGTTCGCGGATGCGCGGCGTCGGCGCCGCGTCGATGGCCAAGACGATCTGGTCGACGAAGGGCGTCATCCGATGGGTCAGCAACCCCTCGGCGCCGCCCAGCACCGGCACGCCCGTCATGCTCTTGGGCGAGCGCGCCAGCCGGTCGTCGAACACGCCTAGCACATTGATGTCGCGCCGTTCCAGCGCCCGCTTGATCAGCGCCTCGGCGTTCCGGGTCGCTCCGACGATGACGATATTTGGCGACAGCACGCCCTGGCGGCGCCACCGGCCGACGATGGTCATCCACACGCCATGCAGAAGCGTCAGTCCCGCCGTCGTTGTCACACCCCAACCGGCGACGTCGAGTAGAGCGGGCGCGCCGAACAGCAGGCCCAGCCCCATCGCCACGCCGGTCGATCCCAGGCCGGCGGCGACCACCAGCCCCAGATGCCGCGCCGCCGTCATCTCCTTGCGAAAGGCGTACAGCCGCATGGCGCGGACCAGCGACAGCAAGGTCGCCGCGCCCGCCACGACGGGCAGTACAGTGTTGACCGACAGGTCCAGCAGACTGTCCGAATGCATGATCACGGTCGTCAGCAAGCTCAGTCCCACGACCGCCAGCACGTCGATGGCGCGGAAGTAATGCGTCGCCAGCCGCACGCCGGACCGCTGGCGCGCGTTCAGCCAGACCTCGGGCCGAAACGGCCCACGCGCCGCGCGGGCGAGCGGTTTCGCGGCGGTTTCGGCGAGGGGGGCGGCGCAGTCGGGCATCGGGGTCCGTGGCTTTCAGGCGGCCCTAGAGAGCATGGTCGGCCTCTATGTCGCGTTAACGGCCGGCCTTTCGTTCCGAACCGGATTGCGCGACGCAACGACCTCCGCTATCGACGCCTTCGCTGGAGACGTGGCCGAGTGGCTGAAGGCAACGGTTTGCTAAATCGTCGTACCCTGTAAGGGGTACCGAGGGTTCGAATCCCTCCGTCTCCGCCATTCCTCTAAAAGCTAAGCAAAAACAGCACCATAACAGCTGTTTAGGTTGCGTGTGTGACGGTTTGTGTGACGCGGAGAGCCCGCGTCCGATAACGGCGGGCAGTTCGTCAGGACAATCGCCGGGGGTTGTCGTATCGAAGTTCCATGCGCGAAGAGATCATTCGGGAGATTCGCCGACTTACTGCGGCGAATGACGGCAAAGCACCGGGCAAAAACTGTTCGCCCGTGAAACGGGCATATTGGAGCATCATTGGCGCGGAAGCTTTTGGGCGCGATGGAGCGATGCGCTCGCCGAGGCGGGATATCAGCCCAATGAGTGGAATGGCCGACTGGATACCCAATCTGTCATGGACAGTGTCATAACGGTTTGCCGCCACCTAGGCCGGGTGCCGACACGCGATGAGATCGATCTATATCGTAAGACTGATCCCTCGGTTCCGAGATCGGCGGCAATAGCCCGGCACCTCGGCTACTCCTGAAACCGCCAGGACGACTTTGAACGTCGCCCGTGCCGTCGAAGGGTTCGTCTATCTGATCAAATCCGGCGACTTCTACAAAATCGGTCGCAGCGATGACATCGAGCGGCGAGTGAAGGAAATCCGGATCGCTTTGCCGGACAACTCGACGCTGGTGCATACGATCCGCACGGATGACCCCGCTGGGATCGAAGCCTACTGGCATCGCTGGTTCGCTGATCGACGCGCCAATGGTGAGTGGTTCCGGGTCGCGCTTTCGAGCGCAGTCCCATAGAGATCGATCTGCGACTTCACAAAGGTGATGTTCTCTTCCAGCGCCATGCCCACGTTCTCGACAGCGGCAACCTCAGCCTGCCGGTCACCGATGGCCAAGCCACGGACGTGGCTTTATTCTTCCTCCTCTGGGCCAAAGGGTCGCCGGCGAGAGCCGACATCTGGCCGTGGATGCGGGCGATGGTGCGGCGCTATCGGCATACGATCGGCCTCCAGAGGCATTACTCAACTTGCAAGAGCAGTTACCGTGAGGCTAGCCGCTTTTTTCGCCTAAGCGGCATTAGGTGAATTCCGACTGATTGTAGAAGTCTGGCTTGCTCCGTCGAACCGGGCGCACCTATTTTTCGTTCGCACAAAAGTAGAGGTCCGGCTCGCTCTCCGCTGTGGAGATGATCGAGCGGAGCGACTGTTTGATTCTCCTCCGTCTCGCCTGACGGATGGTGCCTGCCGTTCTTTGACGGAAATCTCGCGTCCGCGCATCGTGAACGGAAAGGGGAGGAGCTGGCTTGGTTTCGAAGGCGGAAAGCCCGAGCAACGCTGCGATCACGCACTGGCTGGCGCGAGAGATACTGCCGCACGAAGGCGACGTCAGGTTATGGCTGCGGCGATCGCTAGTCGTGTCGGGCGATGTCGACGATGTGATTCAGGAAGCCTATTGCCGCCTGGCGGACCTGGACGATCCTGCGCGGATCGTCAGTCCCCGGGCCTATTTCTTCCAGACCGCCCGTTCGATCGTGCTGGAACAGATGCGACGCGCGCGGATCGTGCGGATCGAGGCGGTGACGGAAATCGACGCCCTGCGCATCGAATGGGACGAACCGTCCCCGGAAAGAATCGTCGGGGGGAGAGAGGAGCTCAATCGCGTGATGCAGGCTGTCGCCACCCTGCCGGATCGTTGTCGACGCATCTTCGAGATGCGGCGTGTCCTGGGGCTGTCTCAGAAGGACATCGCCCAACGCCTGGGCGTCACCGAGAATGTCGTCGAGAACGAAGCCGCGCGAGGTCTAAAGGCCGTGCTGAAACTGCTGGGCGAGGGCGCGGATATCGGTCGCTCCGCGCGGGGGCGGCGTCGCGCATGACTCATCGGGAAACGGCGCAGCATATCGAAACCCGCGCAGCGGAATGGGTCGTGCGGATGGACCGTGGGCTAAGTTCTAGGGAGCAGGCCGCGCTGGATGAATGGCTGGACGGCGACGGCCGTCGTCGCGGCGCGCTGCTGCGCGCGCGTGCCGTGTGGATCGCGGCGGCGGCGCCTGTCGCGGCGAATGACGCCAGATCTTCGAGGTTGCCGCGCCGGGCGGTGCTGGGCGCCGGCTTGGGGATGGCGGCGGCGGTCGGCGCGGGGATGGTGATCGTCCCTCTGTTGACGCGACAGAGGCTGACCACCCAGATCGGCGAAATCCGCCGGGTGCCGCTGGCGGACGGATCGCTGGCGGCGATCAACACCGATGCGGCGGTCGAGGTGGATCTGGGCGCCAAGGTGCGTACCGTCGCCCTGCAAAAGGGTGAGGCCTGGTTCCAAGTCGCCAAGGATGAGCAGCGCCCCTTTGTCGTGATTGCGGGACAGATCAGGGTTCGCGCGGTCGGCACGGCCTTTTCGGTGCGTCGCAAGGCAATGGGCGCGGTGGTCATGGTGACCGAGGGGGTCGTGGAGGTCTGGAGCGAGACCGGAGGCACGCGTCGCAAGGTGCGCGCCGGGGAGCAGGTCTTCGTCAGCAAAGGCGCCGGGGCGACGACGCCGGTCAGCCGCCCGCTGGAGATGGAGCGCGCCCTGGCGTGGCGGGACGGCCAGATCGTGTTGGACGGCGACACGGTGGCCGACGCCACCGCCGAGTTCAATCGCTACAACACCCGCAAGCTGGTGATCGCCGATCCTGATCTGGCGACCCGGCGCGTCGTCGGATGGTTCCGCACCAATGAGCCGGAAAGTTTCGCCCGCGCGGTCGCCCTGGCCCATGACGCCTCGATCCAAGTGTCGGACGAGGTGATCGTCCTGGGGGCCGGCTGAAGAAAAATGTCCGGACACGTGACGGAAACGCCGTCGCCGGACATCTCCTATTCCGGAACCCTCGACAGAAGGGTCCGGGAAACAGGAAGCAGAGGGAGGGCAGCCGCATGTCATGTTCGCGGTTCGACGGCGCAAGAGCGTCTCTGATGATCGCCGCCAGCACGATGGCGCTGGCTTCGGCCGGCGGGGTGCAGGCACAGACCCGCCAGTTCAACGTTCCGGCTCAGCCGGCGGCGACCGGGGTGCCGGAGTTCGCGCGCCAGGCCGATCTTCAGCTTCTGGCGTCGGCCGACGCCGTGGCTGGCGAGCGCACGGCGGCGGTCCAGGGCGTCCTGACCGTGAATCAGGGTCTCGACCGCCTGCTGCAAGGCAGCAATCTGGTCGTTGCGTCCAATGATGGTCGCACCGCCGTCCTGACGCCTGCTCGCCAGTCGGTCGCTCAGGGCAGCGACACCGACGACGAGGTGGCTGAAGTCGACACTATCGTGGTAACCGGTTTCCGCGCTTCGCTTGGCAGCGCCCTGAACGCTAAGCGCCGTGCGAACGGGGTCGTGGACGTCATCAAGGCCGAGGACATGGCGGACTTCCCCGACGCCAATCTGGCAGAGTCCATCCAGCGCGTGCCGGGCGTCTCGATCGCCCGCGACGCCGGCGAGGGGCGTCAGATCACCGTGCGTGGCCTGGGCCCGCAGTTCACCCGGGTTCGTATCAACGGCGTCGAAGGCCAGAGCACAGCCTCGGGCACCGACAGTTCGGGCGGCGCCAACCGCAACCGGGCCTTTGACTTCAACGTCTTCGCCTCGGAGCTCTTCAACAGCATCACGGTGCGTAAGACCGCCTCGGCCGAGACGGAAGAGGGGTCGCTGGGCGCGACGGTGGACCTGCAGACGGGCCATCCATTCGATTATTCCGGCGCCAATCTCGTGCTGTCGGGCCAGTATGGCTACAATGATCTTTCGCAGGCGTGGGACCCGCGTTTCGCGGCCCTGGCCAGCAACACATGGTTCGACGGCCGCCTCGGCGCTCTGGCTTCGGTAGCCTACACCAAGCGCCGCCTGCTGGAAGAAGGCCACGGTTCCGGCGGCTGGTTGAACGGCACGGAGGCGGGCGGCTATAATCCGGCCTCGCCCTTCGCCCAGGCGGGTCAGGCGGATGTCTTCTCGCCCCGCTTTCCGCGCTACGGCCGGCTGGATCACGATCAGGAACGGCTGGGCCTGACGGGGTCGCTGCAGTTCAGGCCGTCGGAACAGACGCTGGTCAACGTCGATCTGCTCTATTCGGATTTCAAGGCGACACGTCGAGAGAATTGGCTGGAGGCGCTGTCCTTCGCCCGCAACGCCTCGCAGGGCGGACGACCCGAGATCATCGTGCGCGACGGCGTGGTCGATGGGAACGGCGACATGGTCTATGGCCTGTTCGACGACGTCGATATCGAGACGGAAACCCGCTTCGACGAACTGGACACGAAATACAGCCAGGCGACGTTGAGCGTCGAACACGCCTTCAGCGACCGTTTCCGGGTCAAGGGCCTCGTCGGCTGGTCGGAATCGGATTTCGACAATCCGATCCAGACGACGGTGATTCTGAACGCCGAGAACACCGGCGACTACTTCTATGACTATCGCGAAAATCGGAACGCCCCGCTGATCGGCTTCGGCTTCGACGTCACCGATCCAGAGGCGTTCAACTTCGGCGCTGATCGTTCGGAAATCCGGCTGCGCCCGCAGGGCGTGAAGAACACGATCAAGACTGCCCAGTTCGACGCCGCCTTCGACATCAATCCGTCTCTGACTCTGAAGGGCGGGGTCAATCTCAAGGAATACAAATTCGATTCCTGGGCGCTGGCGCGGGTCAATGAATCGGTAGTGCCGCAACTGCCGACCGGCACGTCGCTGAGCGACCTGACTTTCCTGGTCAGCGGTTTCGGTCGCAACCTTGGGGCGCCGGCGGGCACGATCACGGACTGGATCGCGCCGGACCTGGACGCCTTCGCCGACCTGTTCGACATCTACAACGGCACGGGCCTGTTCGAGCTGAGCGGCGCGAGCAACGCCAATGCGCGCGGCAACATCCGGGACGTGACGGAGAACGATACGGCCGTCTATCTGCAGGCGGACTTCAACACCCAGTGGGGGTCGATCCCGATCCGGGGCGACATAGGCGTCCGCTATGTGAAGACCGAGCAGAGCTCGACCGGCTATCAGTTGGTCGCAGGCGCGGCGCAGCAGACGACGGTCGATCGTGATTACGACGATGTCCTGCCGGCGCTGAATCTGACCGCCGAGGTCACGCCGGACTTCCTGGTGCGCTTCGGTGCGGCCAAGGTCATGACCCGTCCGAACCTGGGCAGCGTTACACCGGGCGGCAGCCTGAGCACGGTCGGCGTGTTCAGCGTCAGCTCCGGCAACCCCTATCTCGATCCGATCCGGGCCACGACCTACGACCTGTCGGCGGAATGGTATTTCGCGCCCGACGCCCTGCTGTCGGTCGGCCTGTTCTACAAGGACATTGACAGCTACATCCAGACGTCGCGGACCTCGATGCCGTTCAACCAGTCCGGACTGCCGCTCAGCTTGCTGGACGGCCTGGGCGTGTCGCCAAGCGACGTTTTCCTGTTCAGCCAGCCCGTCAACACAGAGGGCGGCCCCTTGAAAGGGATCGAGCTCAGCTACCAGCAGCCGTTCAGATTCCTGCCGGGCCCCTTCGACAACCTGGGCGCCATCTTCAACGTGACCCTGGTGGATTCCGAGATCAGCTACATCTCGGCGGCGTCGCCGACCGGCTTCATCGACGACGACCTGATCGGCCTGTCGAAGACGGCCTACAACGCTACGCTCTATTACGAGGATGATCGCTTCAGCGCCCGCGTCTCGGCGGCCTATCGCGACCGGTATCTTACGGCGGTGCCGAGCGGGACCAGCACCAACGACATCGACGGGGTGCGCGAGATCGTCACCGTGGATGCCTCTGCCTCCTATGCGTTGAACGACCGGGTCAAGTTGACGTTCGAAGGGCTGAACCTGACGGACGCCTTCAACGAGCAGTACACCGACAGCCGTCGGGACAGCATCTATGTCTATTCGCACACCGGACGGCAGTACAACTTCGGGGTGCGTTACACCTTCTGAGGATCCTCCTCCCCAGATGGGCGTCGGCCGGCTTGCCGGTCGGCGCCTCCTTTTTCATTGGAGACGCCATGATCCGCACACTCGATCGTCGCCTGGTTCTAGGCGGACTACTGGCTGCGGCGCCGGTTGCGGCTCTGGCGGCGGAAGCCCCCTTTGACGCGGTCGTGCAAAAGACCAACGGGCACCGTGACGGAACACCGACCTATCCCAGCCTGTCGGCGGCGATCGCGGCCGCGCCAACCGATGGCGACAAACCATTTCGAATCCTGATCACGCGCGGAATCTGGAACGAGCAGGTCGTCGTGGACAAGCCGTTTATCCATCTGGTCGGCGAGGATCGGGCCGGCTCCATCATCAACCATCTGGCGGCCTCGGGACTGGCCGCGCCCGACGGCCGGATGTGGGGCACCTTCCGCACCGCCACCCTGTTCGTGCGGGCGCCGGACTTCCGCGCCGAGCGATTGACGATCAACAACGCCTTCGACGGCCTGTCGGAGATGACCAAGCCCAACGGCTTGCATTCGCACGACGGCGCCGGTCCCCAGGCGGTCGCCCTGATGATGGACAAGGGGTCCGATCGCGCAGCGGTCGTCGATTGCGACATACTCAGCTATCAGGACACTCTGTTCACGGATGCGGGCGCGACCCTGTTCGAACGGTGCCTGATCGCGGGCAGTTACGACTTCATCTTCGGCGGCGGCCGGGCCTGGTTCGAACAGTGCGAGATCCGATCCCGGTTGCGGCCCGCCGACCCGGTCGAAGGCTATATCACCGCGCCCAGCACGGCGGTCGAACAGCCCTATGGCCTGGTATTCCACGACTGTCGATTGACCCGGGACGCCGGGGTTCAGCGTCATTCCGTCTTCCTGGGGCGGCCGTGGCGGCCGTCTAGCGCCTTCCCGGACGGTCGCTACGGCGATCCCCGCTTCGTCGGGTCGGCGACCTTCCTCGACTGCTGGATGGACGACCATATCGCCCCGGCCGGATGGACCGAGATGTGGTACACCGGCCGCGATGGGAACCCTCGCACCATGCTCCAACCAGAGGATGCGCGCTTCTCGACCTATGGAAGCCGGGGACCGGGCGCAGGTCCATTCCAGCGCGGAACGGTTCTGCAGCCGGGCCAGGCGAAAGCGGTGACGCGGGACAGGGTGTTGGCGTCCGCCGGCCTGTGAGCAATCTGGATTCTGGCGGACGGTAAGAAGCGTATCCGCCGATGGTTGTGTCATAAACCATCGCTCCGACTCTGGCGAAGAGGGCGGAAAATCAGGCCGCGCAGGGATTTTGACGTGGGTGGCAAGCTCGTTCCAAGGCGACAGCGCTGTCGGTTTAACCGCCACGACCGTAACTTGCCCAAGGCGAAGAGTCCCAGGCGATGGCGGCTGCCCCTGCGACGTCAGCTCCCGCGCGAAGCGATGCTGTCAGCTTGACGGTGTTAGGATGCAGCCTGCGCAGTCCTCGCCGACCTAGGCGATCGGCCTCCCACGCGGCAGGGGTCTCGACACGGAAGCGGCGAAGGGTAAGGCGACTGATCAGATGTCGCTGGATGAGAAGGTGTGTTGTAGATCGCGGCGTGAGTGGTGAGGAATCGCTGGGCGAAGGCTTGGATTTGAAGCCCAGGTGCTGACGCTCTCGTCGTCGGATCGGCAGGTGCGAGTTTTCGACCCCCAAGCGGGCAGGGCGGCGCCAACGCGCGCACAGGAGGTGTGGCGGTTCAACGCGGGAGTCTTGTGGGACTGTAAGTGCACGCACCACACGGCGGCGCGTGGAGCCGCCTGAGTTGGATGGGCGGCCGCTCTGATCGACTAAGCGCCACGCCGTCTTGATTGGTTGACGGCGTCCTGGAGCGAGTCGGCCCTCGCCGGTCCACTCGCACCCGGCATTGGCCTGTCACAGATTCGCCGATACACCTCTGCCTCCGCGGAGTGCGGCATCGCCCAGAGGTCAACCGCTTCTTCCGAACGCTCGCGTTCCGCACCGGCCTCGTCGTAGGTGACGATTTCGAACTGGATCATCGCGCTGTCCTGGCAGTTGAAGCGATAGCGGGCGATCTTATGGCCGGGGGTGTCGAGTTCCACTTGGAGTACGGGCACGACCAGTTCATCCTCGGGTCGTTGATCATTCGGCCCCAGAACGCGGGCAGCGGGCGCCCACCAGAAGGCGCCAGCGCTTGGCCAATAATCGGGATGGCTCGGGACGACAGCCGCCCAGGGTTCCCCGGCCAGGTCTCTTGGATCGCCTTGGCCTGACAGGGCCAAGAATAGGCTCGCGATGATCAAGGCTTGCATGAAAGACCCTTTTCCGCCACGAGAAACAATGATCGATGAGCCGTTCGTGTCAACGCGCTCGCGGTCTCAACAGCGCTGTCAGGTTAATTGCGATCAGCGGCACTTGCTTGTTCCACTGAGATACTAGGCGGCAGCCGCCACCCAAGCTGTCTACGCTCCGGCGCGGAGGCGGCAGGGCGGCTGATGAGATGTCTCTGGGTGTAGAAGGTGTTGTAGATCGCGACGTGGGTGGTGAGGAAGCGCTGGGCTGAGGCTTGGGATTTGAACAGCTGTTGTTGTCGCTCTCGCCGTTGGATCGGGAGGTGGGAGTTCTCCGCCCGATTGTTCTCCCGCAATCGACCCGGGGAATGCAGGCGCCGGAGACCGAGTTGATCGAGCGCCGCAGGATACGACCCGAGCCCGTCGGTGACGATCTTATCTGGCTCCACAGGCTGATTGCGCAACAGCCGCTTTAGCAGCTTCAAGGCCGCCTCCTTGTCCCGCCGGTGCTGGACGATCAAGTCGCGAACTTCACCTTCGTCATCGACGGCGCGCCACAGGAACATGCGCTTCCCACCGATCGAGCAGACGACTTCGTCGAGATGCCAACGTGGGGAAGGGCAGGGGCGTAGCTTCTTCAGCCGCCGGGCGATTTGCGGGCCGAACTTGATGGTCCAACAGCGGATGGTCTCGTAGCTGACATCGATCCCGCGGGCCGCCATCAGCTCCTCGACGTCACGCAGGCTGAGACTGAATCGGAAGTACAGCCATATAGCTTGGCGGATCACCGCCGCAGGGAAGCGGTGGCGCTTGAAGGACAGTGGCTTCACGAAAGCGATCCCGGTCAGGCGCTTACGCGACCTCCAGTGGAGAAAAGTTAGCGTTAGACTGACAGCACCGCCATTCGCTGCTCGACCGTGGCGTCGAGCTTGACATCCAGCCGGCTGGACGAGCGCTTGGCCTAGGGTGGGTGGCCTGGAGCCCGCTCGCCGCCGACATGCTCACCGGTGAATATGGTCGCGATAAGATCGTGTAGAGCGGGCCCGCCGGAACCCTGCCCGATCAGGCGGGAGACACTACGGAGAGCGGCAGCGACGGACGCCTGAACGGCGACAATCCGTTCGGGGGACTGTTGTTCACCGGCCAGAATTTCGATGTCGTGGATATGCTGCGCGAGGTCGCTGGCGAGATCGGTCGTCCGATGGCGCAGGTCGCGCTGGCATGGGTGCTGGGCGGCCCGGCGTGTCCTCGGTGCTGATCGGGGCCAGTTGAGCGGAGCAGATCGTCCAGAACATCGCGTCGCTCGACATCGTTCTGACTGCCGAACAGCAGGCGAAGCTGGACGCCGCGAATGCACCACCGCCGCTCAATCCATATTATATCTTCGATCTTCCGAAAACGCGTCTCTTCGGCGGACAGTCGGTCCAGGGCTGGACCGATGCCGTCAGCCCGCCAAGCGCATCGTCGTCATGTCTAGTCGCCGCCGTCTTCGTCGGTCTGGGCGACGGGGCATATCCGCTGTTGTTTTGATGTGACGGGCTACGATGCGCCGCCTGGCGCCGTCGCCCAAGCCGATGCCGCGGGGAGGACGCTCGGTCACGCCGCCCAGAAGCTGGAGGCGATGCGGTCGGAGATCGAGGCATGGGAAGAGGTGTCCCGTTCGACCAGCTTCGACGCCTAGGCGGCGATGGAGGCGTCCGGCGCTGGTCGGACGCGCCGCTTCAGGCGGGATTCATGGCGTTGAAGATGGCGTCATAGGCGCCGTCCCTCTCGGCCCATCGCCGGGCGTGGTCGCGGTCCAGCAGCACTTCGCCGCGTGGGGTGTCGCCCCGCCACAGCATGTCCATGACCTCCGCCACATAGGCGTCCAAGGGCATGGCGCGCGGATCGGACGCCTGCTCGGCGCCGGTCAGTTCGGTTTGGACGTAGGGCGGCGACAACTCCAGCACCTCAACCGGAAAGTCACGCAACTGATGGCGCACGGACTGCAGCCAGGAATGCAGGAAGGCCTTGCTCGCGCAATAGGCCGGGAAATCGGCGCGCGGCACGAAGGCGAGCGCCGAACTGGTGGCCATGAAGGCGGCGTTGGGCTGTGTCTTGATGAAGGGCAGGAAGGCGGCCGCCGTCCTCAGCACGCCAAGGATGTTGGTCCGCACGATGCTTTCGGCCTCCGCGGCGTCCCAGCCGTCGCCGGCCATGTCCTCGGTGCGGGATATCCCTGCATTGGCGACCAGGACGTTGAGATCGGGGAAACGGGAGAGGACCTCGTTCCCTAGCCCCTCCAGCGAACCCGCTTCGTCAAGATCGAGCGGCAGGCCGACGAGGCCGGGACGCGCGGCCTCGATCTCGTCGAGCAGCGCCTGCCGACGTCCCGTCACGATGACGCGGTTGCCTCGCTCGTGAAAGGCCTCGGCCAGGGCTCGGCCGATGCCGCTGGAGCCGCCCGTGATGAGGATGGTGTTGCCGGTGATTTTCATGAGTCTTCTCCGAGAGGCTCGATTTCAGGATATTGGGAGGCGGCGCCCTCAGGCGACGCGAGAAGGACGGATCAGGGGCAGCAGGCACAGGGCGATGGCGGTCGCCGCCGCTCCCACGGCGAACGCCGCCGAAACATTGAACAACAGGATGGCCGCCCCGACCGCAGGACCGGTCGCCGCCAGGGCGATGTCGGCGAAGGCCATGAAGTTGCCGACCGCACGACCCCTCTGCTCCGGCGGTACGGAGCGTGTCGCCAGCACGCCCATGGAGGGAAAGACCAGCGAGAAGCCGAGACCTGTCAGCGTGGCGCCCAGCACTGCGACCCATGGCGCGGGCGCGAGCCACAGCAGCGCCTGCCCGACGGTCTCGAACGCCAGAGATCCCACGGCGACCCGCGCTGCGCCGTACCGATCCGGGAGGTCGGAGCCGACGACCCGCACCAGTACATAGGCTGCGCCGAACCCGAAAAGGGCGAGACCGGCCTGCGACCATCCGTGCACCCGGTAGTGCAGGCCAGGAACGCCGCCATCGCGGCATAGGGCATGGTGGCCAGCGCGAGCACCAAGCCGGGCCGCCAGATCAGCCCGAGCATCCGGTGAAAGGGAACGCGGCCGCCGCCGCTGGCCGGGACCGCCGGGAGGCGCGCGCAAAGCGCCAGGGCGACAAGGGGCGCGACCAGGGCGACCACGCCGACACCGGCGAAGCCGAACCGGGATGACTGCACGACCAGGCCGACGGGCGCGCCCAGCCCCAGCGCCGCATAGATCGCGATGCCCGTCCAGGACATGACCTTGCCCGTGTGAGCGGCGCCGAGGCGCGCGATGCCGATGCTCATCAGGCCGGTCAGGAAAAGGCTTTCGCCGATTCCCATCAGGAGCCGGCCGACGACGATGGCGGCCAGCTGTCCGGACGGACCGAGAGGAAGCGCTGCGGACATCAGGTAGAAAAGACCCGACGCCGCAGCAATCGGCAGGCCCAGCAGGACGGCGCGACGCGGCCCGCGCCGATCGCAAAAAGCGCCGGACTGATGGCGGCTCAAGAGGGTGGCCAGGGATTGAAGACCGATCACCAGGCCAACGGTCAGTGGACCGAATCCGAGATGATCGCGCGCCTGGAGCGCGAGCGCGGCCAGGGGCGTGCTGACCGCGAGGAAGCCCAGGAAGACGGCCGCCACCACGGGTGCGAGCCCGGTAAAGGTCGAAAGTCGCGAATCCGCGAGAGAGATGTGTGAGGGAGTCATGCCATAGCGCCTTAAGCGTCGAGACACTCCCAGCTGGGATCCCCTCGACAACAGGACGCGTTGGATGACGGTAACGCCTACGGCAGCGCTCATCGCGACTGCGATCGGCCCAATAGGACCGACCGTGCCTGCGGTCAAGACCGGAACGGCGACGAAGCCGCAAATCAATTCATCGGGCGGTGACGGAATGTCCGCGCCTGAGGCGGACCCGAATGATCGATTCTAACGCATCTGCGACATGGGCGAGCGGGCATTCGCCTATGCGCGGCGTGCACCGAAACTGGACTGCGAGTAGATGTTCGGCCTGCTTCCGCGGACACGAAGAGGAGGCGATTTAAGGTGGATCCTCTTTTCATTCATTTATCGCTAAGTTAGTAAATGGTGATGCGCCCTTGCGAGCGTCGCGACAATCAGCGGCGTCGGGGCAAGGGGAGGGTGTTCGCGCCGTGTCGGATCATCAGGTTTCGTTGAGTTCCATCCTGGCCCACCATGCGGTCCGGGACCCCGGTCGGGCGGCGTTGGTGGTGGGGGATCAGTCCGTCACCTACGCCGCGCTGGACGCACGCTCGAACCGGCGCGCCCGGATGATGGCGGCGAACGGCGTGGGCCTCGGCGACTTCGTGACGGTGGCCCTGCCCAACGGTTTGGCCTTTTACGAGACCGTGTTTGGCCTGTGGAAGCTGGGCGCAATTCCCAACATCGTTTCAGCCAAGATGGCGCGCCCGGAGATGGAGGCGATCCTGGATCTGGTCCGGCCCCGACTTTTCGTCGGCGACGCGCCGATTCCGGGCTTGGCGACGCTGTCGGAGACTCCACAGGGGCTTGAGCTTCATTCCGCGGATCCGCTGCCGGAAGTCACCTCGCCGCATTGGAAGGCGATGACCAGCGGCGGTTCCACCGGGCGGCCGAAAGTGATCGTGGACGCTATGCCGGCGCAATGGAATCCACAGGAGGGCTTCCTGCTGCAAAGGCCCCGCGACGTGATCCTTAATCCCGGCCCGCTCTATCACAATGCGCCGTTCCACTGCATCACCATGGGGATGTTCGTCGGCGCGACTATCGTCGAAATGCAGAAGTTCGACGCCCTGCGCGCGCTGCAGCTGATCGAGGACCATGGCGTGAGCTGGGTCACGATGGTGCCGACGATGATGCATCGGATCTGGCGCTTGGGGCCGGAGGTGCTGTCGCAATACAGTCTGCCCAGCCTACGTATGATGCTGCATATGGCCGCGCCATGCGCGCCATGGCTCAAGGAGGCGTGGATCGGCTGGCTGGGCCCCGAACGGGTCTGGGAATATTACGGCGCCACAGAGGGTGTCGGCTCGACCATCATCTCGGGCGTCGACTGGCTGGAGCATCGCGGCTCGGTCGGCCAGGTGCGCCCCGGCTATGAAATGAAAATCCTCGACGCCGCCGGCCGGGAATTGCCGACGGGGAAGGTAGGGGAGGTCTATTTTCGGCCGGAAGGCGGGCCAGGATCGACCTATCACTATCTGGGAAGCCAATCGGCCCGGATCGGCGAATGGGAGACGATGGGCGATCTGGGCAGCGTCGATGAGGAGGGCTATCTCTTTCTGTCGGACCGGCGCAACGATCTGATCATCTCCGGCGGCGCCAACGTCTATCCGGCCGAGGTCGAAGCGGCGCTGGAGGCCCATCCGGCGGTGCGGGGCAGCGCGGTGATCGGCCTGCCGAGCGAGGAATGGGGCGCCGTGGTCCACGCCATCGTCCAGCGAGTCGAGGGCGCGAGCCTGGACGAGGCGGAACTGATCGACTTCTTGGCCGGTCGGATGGCGCGGTTCAAACTGCCCAAACACATCGAGTTCACCGACGAGCCGCTGCGCGACGAGGCCGGCAAGGTGCGGCGGGCGGCGCTGCGCCAAGCGAGGCTGGCGTCGGCGGAGACCGCCGCTCAGGGCGAGTGAGAAGACATGGATCGCGCCTATGGGGCGAGAGACGCGCTGCGGGTCTGGCGAGTCCTGTAGAGCGCGTCGAAGCCGGCGGCCATGAACGTCACGAACCGCTCGCGCACCGCCTCGAAGTCATCCGAGCGGCACAGGTCGTCCGACAAGCGATCGATGCGGCCCGTTCGCGACAGGATCAGCGTGTAGGCCCCCGAGGTGAACTGGAAGCTCCAGAACAGATCGCGTGGATCGGCGTCCGGCAACGCCTTCTGCAGCATGTCGATCAGGCGCAGCACCAGGGGATCGAAATAGAGGTCCATCTTTTCGGCGCCGTAGCCGGGGGCGTTGTTCACCTGGGCGAAAATCCGACCGAAGTTGCGCCATCCCTCGTCGCCGTTGATGTAGACGTCGAACGCGCCGTCGTAGTAGGCCCGCAGCACGCCCTCAACGGTTGGGCAGTCGCCCGCCTGGGCTTCGTAGGCATCCAGCCCGGCCGTTCGGATCGTAACCGCATAGCCGACGCGGCGTTCGAAGACGGCGTCGAAAATCGCCTTCTTCCCTGAATGATAATAGTGGATCAGCGCCGGGTGGATGCCCATGGCGTCGGCCACGTCCTTGATGGTGACGCCGTAATAGCCCCGCTGGGAGAAGAGGTCTTCGGCGGTGTCCAGGATCAGCTTCTCGGTCGCGGCGCGCTGTTCGGCGCGAGTGCGGCGACCCTTTGTTTCCGGCGAAGCTGCCATTCGGTCCTGACCTCCCGATCCTCGGTCAGCGGTCGTGCAAGTCCCGCCAAGGGCGCGGACGATGGAGCCGGCGCCGGCCGGGGTCAAGGACGCACGCCGGGTTTGTTTAGCCGCAAGATAATAAACTTGACGGATTTGGCTGATTTAGTGCTAAGTAAACGAACTAGGGATGCGCCCTCGTGGGGCGCTGGAATGCAGAGCGGCGAAGCCGCCATCGGGGAGGAGACTATGCGAGGATTCCGCCAATCCGTCAGGCTGCGCGTCGCCTATGGCGCGTCGTTTGCCGTCATGCTTCTGGCTGCGGGGCCGAGCTTCGCCCAGAACGCCGGAGGGCAAAGGACGACCGCCGAGCCGCAGGATGAAACCGTCGCCGATCTGGCTGAAATTGTCGTCACCGGCACCAGCATTCGGGGCGTGCCGCCGGTCGGTTCCAATCTGATCAGCATGTCGCGCCAGGACATCGAGACGCTGGGCGCGGCCAATACGCCGGACCTGCTGGCCAGCGTGCCTCAGTTGAATAGTTTCAACACGGCGCCATCGCCGAGTTTGGGCGGGGTGGGGTCGTTCGCGCCCGGCTTGCGCGGGCTCCCGGCGAACGCCACGCTTCCGCTGATGAACGGCCACCGACTGGTCGCCGCCGCCGCTAACGAGACCAATCCCGACTTCCCCCTGATTCCCAATCTGGCGATCGAACGGGTCGAGGTCGTGGCTGACGGCGCATCCTCGATCTACGGGTCGGACGCCGTGGCCGGGGTCGTGAACTTCATCACGCGTCGGAACGTCTCGGGTGTCGAGATGTCGGCGAACTACGGCGTGGGCGACGATTACTACTCTGGTCATATCGGCGCCCTGGCCGGCAAGTCGTGGGAAGGCGGCTCCATCCTGGCGGCCTATCAGTACACCGAGACCGACAACATCATCGGCGGCGACCGCGACTACCGCCTGCAAGACTTCCGCCCCTTTGGCGGGATCGACACTCGCGGCATCAACTGCCCCGCGCCCAACGTGCTTGTGGACACCACCTTCTATTCGGTCTTCTACGCGGCGCCGGATTTTGCGCCGAACACCCAGAACTTTTGCGACAACGGTGCGACGACCGATCTCCTGCCGGCCTCGCGCGTCCACAGCCTGTTCTTGTCGGGCCGGCAGGACGTGACCGACCGGGTCACGCTGTGGGGCGAGGTGCTCTACACTGATCGTCTGGATGAGATTCAGGTCTCGCCTCCGGTTCAGTCGGTAGCGATCACCAGCGCCAACCCCTTCTTCCGGGCCCCGCCAGGGACCGGCGCGACGACGGAGTTGGTCCTGTTCCGCCCCGACAACTTGATCGGCGACGACCACTTCACCAATACCGACAAGCGCAGGGTGGGCGATTCTTCCGTCGGCGTGGACGTGCAACTGCCTCATGAGTTCGAACTGAGCGTTTACGGCACCTTCGACTGGGCCGAGAACGTCGCCTATCTGCCCGCGATCAATGCCGACGCCTTGGCTGCGGCGGCGGCTGGCACGACGACATCCACGGCGCTCGACCCGTTCGGCGCCGGCACTGCGCCGGGCGTGGTCGCGGCCATTCTGGACTCTTCCACCTCGGTGACGATCAACCAGCGCACCGACCTGGGCGCGATCAAGCTGAGCGGGCCGCTGCTCGAACTGCCGGCCGGGCAACTGAAGGTCGCCCTCGGCGCCGAAACCCGGCGGGAGACATTCGAGCAGACCGGTTTCGTGGGCGCGACCGCCGTGCCCGAGGACCTGAGCCGCGACATCAACTCCTTCTATGGTGAGGTCTTCGTGCCGATCGTGGGCGCAACGAACGCCATGCCGCTGGTGCGCAGCCTGTCGCTATCCTTGTCGGGCCGATACGACCACTACAGCGACTTCGGATCCACGACCAATCCGAAGGTCGGTGTGAACTGGAAGCCTGTCGATGATCTGACGCTGCGCGGCTCTTATGGACAGTCGTTCCGGGCGCCGGGCATGCGCCAGGTCGGGGCCACCGTCGGCGCGTATTATTATGACGCCGCCACCGCAGCCACCTTGGCCAACGATCCAACGCGCGGCGCGGCGCAGGTCAACACCATCTATCTGCTGGGCGGCAATCGCGATCTGCAGCCCGAGGAGGCCGAGACCTGGTCGTTCGGCGCCGACTGGCGGCCGGCCTTCCTGCCGAACCTGCGCACCAGCCTGACCTACTACAATATCGAGTACACCAATGTGATCGGCACGCCGTCCACGGCCCTGGTCTTCACAGATCCGACCTTCGCCTCGGTGGTTTATCGCGATCCGACGGCCGAAACGCTGGGCGGCCTGTTGGGGATCGCCGTGCCGGTCAACCTGCCGACGCCGCTGCCGGCCATCGGCAACCTGCTGGACCTGCGCCTGAACAACTTCGGGGTCCGCAAGACCGACGGCGTCGATTTTGACGTCAACTACCGCTGGTCCCAAGGCTTTGGCGACATCTATGCGGGCCTGGCCGGCAATTATGTGCTGGGTTTCGACACCCAGCTGTCGCCCGCCGCCCCGGTCACGGACAGTCTGGACCTCGGCGTGCCGCGCTTCACCGCCCGGGCCAGCCTGGGCGTGGTTTCCGGCGCGGTCAGCGTCGCGGGCTTCGTCAACTATCGCGACGGGATACGCAACAACTTCGCCACCCCGACAGGCGTCGGCTCCTACAAGGCCGACGGCTATGCGACGGTGGATCTGCGGGTGACGTGGACCCTCCCTGGCGCCGGATGGACCCAAGGCACGGCCTTGGCCCTGCAGGTCAACGATCTGTTCGACAGCGATCCGCCCTTCTTCCCCGCCACCGACGGCGTGGGCGGCGCCTACAATCCGATCGGGCGCTTCGTGGCGCTGAACCTGCGCAAGTCCTTCTGACCCCGCCATCGCAGTTTGTGAAAAGCGTAACTGATGCCTGATGACACTTCGCCTGCCTCCGAAGGCTTCGATCCGGGCCGGTTGGCTGCGATCCGACCGGCCCTTCAGGGCTTCATTGATCGCGGCGAACTGGCGGGCGTAGTGACGCTGGCCTCGCGCGGCGGCGAGGTCGTGCATGCCGACGCCATCGGCTGGCGCGACATCGAATCGGGGGCGCCGATGCGGCCCGACACCTTGTTCCGCATCGCCTCCATGAGCAAGCCGATCACCTCGGTGGCGGCCCTCATGCTGATGGAGGAGGGGCGGATCGCGCTCGACGATCCGATCACGCGATGGATTCCCGAACTGGCCGACCTTCAGGTGCTGCGCGATGCGGCGGGTCCGCTGGACGACACCACGCCGGCCCATCGGAACATCACGATAGAAGATCTGTTGACCCACCGTTCTGGCGTCGCCTATGCGCCCTTCTCCACCGGGCCTATCAAACAGGCCTATGAGGCCGCGCTGGGCGATCCGGGCATGAACCGCATGACGGCCGATGAATGGCTGGCGGCCCTGGGAACCCTGCCGCTGGCGTACCAGCCGGGCGAGCGGTTTCATTATGGCCATTCCTCGGACGTGCTCGGCTTCCTGATCGGGCGGGTGGAGGCCAAGCCCTTCAGACAGGTTCTGCAGGATCGGATCTTCACGCCGCTGGGCATGGTGGACACGGACTTCTGGATTCCGGCGGACAAGCGCGCTCGGTTGGCCAGCCTGTATGCCTATGAGGAAACGGGCGAACGGCTGCGCAAGATCGAGTTGGAGATGTATGACGAACCCCCCGGCTATACGCCCGGCGGCGGCGGCCTGATCTCGTCAGCCGGCGACTATCACCGGTTCGCGCGCATGCTGCTCAACGAGGGCGAACTGGACGGGGTTCGCCTGCTGCGACCGGAGACGATTAGGCTGATGCGGACCAACCGCCTGACGCAGGCCCAGCGTCAGGTGCCCTTTGCGGGGATGGACCTGTGGACCAAGTCCGGCTTTGGTCTGGGGGTGTCGATCGCCGAGGATTTGACCGACAATCCCTATTCCTGCGGGGCGGCAGGGTCGATGACCTGGCCCGGCGTCTTCGGCACCTGGTGGCAGGCCGATCCGGCTAACGACCTGATCCTGATCTATCTGGTGCAGCATCAGGTGCCGGTGTCTGCCAATTCGGGATCGACCATCGCAACCGGCCGAGGGGCGGCGGGGCGTCGCGCCCTGCCGGTCTACCAGCAGGGAATTTACGGAGCCCTGCGGGGGCCGTCGGCCGGTCGGTAATCGAAAACAACAACAGGGAGCCGGTCATGCGACAGAGCGTCATCGACGAAAAGAACGCCGCGGCGTTGCGCAGCGTGCCTTTGACCCGCCGGTTCAAGACCGCTTACGGCTCGGGCGCGCTGGCGGACGGCATCGTCGCGGCGGGTTTCGGTTTCTTCTTGTTGTTCTATCTGACGGCGGTCTGCGGCATGTCAGGGACGATGGCGGGAACGGCCAAGCTGATCGCCCTGCTGGTCGATGCGGTGGCGGATCCGGCCATCGGCCTGGCCAGCGACCGGCTGAGGTCGCGGTTCGGGCGGCGCATACCGTTCATGGTCTTCGGCCTGCTGCCGTTCTCCGTGGCGTTCGGGCTGCTGTTCTCGATGCCGGGATCGCTGAGCGGCCTGCCGCAGTTTCTCTACGCCACCGTCTGTCTGATCGTGTTGCGCGTGTCCCTGTCCTGCTTCGTGTTGCCCTATACGGCGGTGGGCGCGGAGGTGACGGACAACTATCGCGAGCGGGCCAGCATCGTGTCCTTCCGCCTGTCGTTCCAGAACGCGGGCATATTGATCGGGGTGGTCCTGGGCCTGGGCGTCTTCATGAGCGGAACCGACGGGCTGCTGGACCGTGGCAACTATGTCCCCTTCGCCTGGAGCTGCGCGGCGGCCATGTTCCTGGCGGGCATGATCGCGATCCGCGCGGTGAACTCCGCCCAGCCTCGGCTGCACGGCCCGCAAAAGGGCGAAGGGAATTTCCTGACCGGCTTCGGTCGGGAGATGATCGGGCTGGCGCGGAACCGCTCGTTCCTGATCCTGTTCGCGACGGTGCTGACCTATTTCCTGGCCTATTCAGCGCATGTCTCGTTGGCGCTTCACGCCAGCCGCTATTTCTGGAAACTTGATTCCACCGCCATCCAGTTGATCCTGCTCAGCACCACGCTCGGACCGTTGCTCGGGGCGCCGATCAGCGCTTTCGCCTTGCGCTATATCGAAAAACGGACGCTCTCGATCGCGGCCTTCCTGGCCATCGCCCTATTCCTGATCTGGCCGCCGCTGCTGCAGCTCTACGGCCCGGTCACGCTGGCGCCCTCGGCGGCGGCGCCGATCCTGTTTGTCAACGGCCTGCTCGTCGGCACGGCGATCATGGTGGGCGGGATCGGCTTCCAGTCGATGCTGGCCGACACCGCCGATGAGCACGAATGGCTGTTCGGCGTGCGGCGCGAGGGTCTGTTCTTCTCGGGCCTGACGCTGGCCTACAAGGCCGCGTCGGGCCTGGGCGGCCTGATCGCCGGCCTGTCGCTCGATGCAATCCACTTCCCCACCGACCTCGCCGCGCGAGGCCCCGGCCAGGTCATTCCGCAGGAGGTGCTGGACAAGCTGGCGCTGATTTCCGGGCCTCTGCCGGCCGCCTTCGCCGCGCTCTCTCCGCTGTTCCTGATCGGCTACCATCTGACGCGCACGAAGCATGCGCGGATCATCGCCGATCTGGATCAACGCAAGATCGACAAGGCTGCGGCGGACTGACGGCCGGACGGCGAGCCGACTCTATTGGAAGATGAGGACAAGACCGTGATCAGACTGGATGGCCGTGTTGCGATCGTAACCGGGGCAGGCGGCGGCCTGGGGCGGTCACATGCGTTGCTGCTGGCGCGGCGCGGCGCGCGCGTGGTCGTCAACGACATGGGCGCAGCCACCGACGAGGTCGTCGCCGAGATCGTGGAGGCCGGCGGAGAGGCGATGGCGGCGGTGGGTTCGGTGACGGACCTGGCCTTCGTCGAGCAGATGGTCGAGGCGGCGAAGCAGAGATGGGGCCGCATCGACATACTGGTCAACAACGCCGGCGTCCTACGCGACAAGAGCTTCGCCAAGATGGATCTTGCGGACTTCCGCCTGGTGATCGACGTGCACGTCATGGGCGCGGTCAACTGCACCAAGGCCGTGTGGGACACGATGCGCGAGCAGAACTACGGCCGCATCGTCATGACCACATCGTCCTCGGGCCTGTTCGGCAATTTCGGCCAGTCCAACTACGGCGCGGCCAAGATGGCGCTGGTCGGATTGATGCAGACGCTGGCCCTCGAGGGCGCGCGTTATGACATCAAGGTCAATTGCCTGGCGCCGACGGCGGCGACGCGGATGATGGAGGGTATCCTGCCTGCCGACATGCTGCGTCTTCTGAACCCGGACTTCGTCAGCCCGGCCATGCTGGCCCTGGTGCGCGAGGACGCCCCCACGCGCACCATCCTGTGCGCCGGCGCCGGCGGTTTCGAGGCCGCGCACGTGACGATGACGACCGGCGTCCATATCGCTCCGGGCGAGGATGCGCCCGAGGCGGTCGTGGCGCGCTGGGACGATATCGTGGATGCAACGGGAGCCTTCACCCCCGACGACGCCCTGCAGCAGAGCCGGCTGGAGTTGGCCAAGGCAGGCTACCGGGGCGAGGGCCAATGATCAGGCGCTTCTTGGCGACGGCGATCGCAGCTCTGGGCCTGGCTTGGCCGTCGCCGACCCCGGCGCAGGGCGCGGCGCCGGTGGTCCGCGCGCCCGCCGGCGAACTTCGCGGAGAACTCGAGGGCGCTGTCGCGGTGTTCCGGGGCGTGCCCTATGCGCAGCCCCCGGTCGGTGAACGGCGCTGGCGTCCCGCGGAGCCTCTTCCGGCGTGGGAAGGGGTGCGCCAGGCGACTCGGTTCGGCGCGGCCTGCATGCAGCCGCCGTCGCCGTTCGAGCACCACGCGGCGATGAGCGAGGACTGCCTGTTCCTCAATGTGTGGACGCCGAAGGATGCGCGCGACGCACCGGTCATGGTCTGGATTCACGGCGGCTCGCTGGTCAGCGGCGCGGGCAGCGACGCGGTGACGGACGGCGCCCGGCTGGCCGAGCAGGGCGTGGTGGTGGTGTCGATCAACTATCGCCTGGGTGCGCTGGGCTGGTTGGCCCATCCGGCGCTGAGCGCGGAATCGCCCCAGGACGTTTCCGGCAACTACGGCCTGACGGATCAGGTCCAAGCTCTGCGCTGGGTTCATGACAATATACGCGCCTTCGGCGGCGATCCCGGCAAGGTGACGATCGCGGGGCAATCCGCTGGCGCGCTGAGCGTCATCCTGCTGATGGCGGCGCCACAGGCGCGGGGGCTGTTCGAGGGGGCGATCGCGCAAAGCGGCTATATGATCACCATGCCCGAACTGCGGAACGGGACGTTCCACGATTGGCCGGATGCGGAAACCATCGGCCTGTCGTGGGCCGGCAAGCTGGGCGCGACCAACCTGACCGCACTGCGGTCCCTCAGCGCCGAGAAAATCATCGCTGACACGCCTGGCACGGGCTACTTCCCGCTGGCCGCCGTCGATGGCCGCATTCTGCCGCGCCAGCTGGTCGATACGTTCGATCGTGGAGAGCAGGCGCCCGTGCGTGTTCTCGCCGGATACAATGACGGCGAGATTCGTTCCCTGCCCATCCTGTTGCCGCCGGCGCCGGCGGACGCGCAGGCCTATACGCAGGAAATTCGCGCGCGCTATGGCGATCTCGCGGACGCTTTCCTGGAACGCTATCCGGCGAGCGACATCCGCGAGAGCATGCTGGCGACGACGCGGGACGCCATGTACGGCTGGTCGGCCGAGCGCCTGGTCAAGGCCCAGGCGGCGGTCGGCCGACCCGCCTATCTCTATCTGTTCGATCACGGCTATCCCGCCGCCGACGACCGAGGCTTCCACGCCTTCCACGGGGCTGAGATTCCGTATGTCTTCGGCACGACGGCGATGGTCCCGGGATGGTGGCCCGCCATGCCGAAGACGGCGGCCGAGCAGCGCCTGTCCGACGCGATGCTGGGATATTGGACATCTTTCGTGAAGGACGGCAGACCGCATGTGTCGGACGAGCCGGATTGGCGACCTTATGGCCTGGAGCGCGCCTATATGGCGTTTGAAGATGCGCCGGAGCCGCGCGTCGATCCCCCCAACGGCTTCGATTTCAACGAGGCGGTGGTGTGCCGACGTCGAGCGGACGGTCATTTCGCTTGGCACTGGAATGTGGGCGTTATCGCGCCGCCGCTGCCAGCTGAAAGCTTAGGATGCGTTTCGTGCTGCCGCCCAACGGCGCGAGGACACACCTGACGTGCCTATGGCGGTTTGAGGCGGATGGACAGCGCGACTATCGCTTCTCCACCTCGGGCCTCGGCGTCGGCTACGGCCATGACCGGACCAGGATCGGCGACAACGGCACGCTGTCGGAAGGCGACAACCGTGTCGCCGCCCTCTACGGCAGTTGGCGCGCGACCGAGGGCCTGATCCTCGACGGGGTGCTGGGCTACGGCGGGCTGGAGTTTGACAGCCGCCGCTGGTCCGCCGACGCGGGCGACTACGCCTTCGGCGAGCGGTCCGGTTCGGTGGTGTTCGGCTCGGCCTCGGTCGCGCTGGAACGCAGCGCGCCCGGCCTGCGCTGGTCGCCCTTCGCCCGGGTCCAGTTCGGCTCGGCCAGCCTGGACGGCTTCACCGAGACGGGCGCGGACTATTTCGCCCTGACCTATGACGATCTGGAGGTCGAGACCCTGGCCTCGGTGCTGGGGGCAAGCTTCGACTGGACGTTGGAACGCCGCTCGGGCGTGCTGACGCCCAGCCTGCGGCTGGAGTGGCGCCACGAGTTCGCGGGGACGGACGACCAGGTCGTCTCCTACGCCGACTGGCTGGAAAGCCCCGACTACGCCGCGGGCCTGGAACGCTGGGCGCGCGACGACTTCAGTCTGGCGGCGGGCCTGCAATGGCGCGGCGTCTCGGGCTGGAGCTTCGGAGCCGACTATCAGGGGCGGGCCGGCTCCGACATGATCAGCAACGGCCTGCGGCTGAAACTTATGAAGTCGTTCTGATCTTCGCCCAGCCAGCGAGCGGACCTGCTCCGCTGGTTGGAGCGGGTGGGACTTCAGTTCACCTCAAGCGACCGGTGTTCAGGTTAATCGCGCCAAGGTGAAGTCGCCCATTGTCGGGGATTCGGGACCAGAAGTCTTCGGCTGCGGAGCCTTGGTGCAGGGCGGGGCGGGTGATCACGATGTCGAGGTGGACGTTCCAGCGATCTTCGACGCTGGCGGGAACCAGGCGACCGGCGGCGAGATCTTCTTCGGCCAGGGCTCTAGGCAGCCAGGCCAGGCCGCGCCCGTCACGCAACAGGGACTTGAGCGCGGCCGCCAAATGGGAGGTCACCACCGTCTTCAACCGCTCGACCGGCTGCTGGTCGAATATGGTGGCGGTCAAAATGCGGCCCAGGCCCGACTCGGAACTGTAGGCAAGGTAGGAGATTTCCTTCGCATCGCCGTCGAGCGTCCAGAGAGGATTTCCGTTCGGGCCCGGCGCGGAGAAGGGTTCGAGCCGGTCATGCCCCAACACCTTCGACTTGAAGCGGGGCGGGAAAAACAGCCCCGGGGCCTGCTTGTGATGGTGGGACAGGAGGAAGTGAACATCGCCCTGCAGCATCAGCGCCTCGCACCCCCTGAGACTGTCCGACACCAGCCGGAGGGGCCCCACCGGGCTCAGCCGTTCCAGGTCCCGCATCCAGCTCGGGAGGAAGGTGAAGGACAGGGCGTGCGTCGCCGCGAATTGGAGGGTCGCATCCTCCTCAGAGCCGACACGGCGCACCTCTCGCACAACTTGTCGCATGCGTTGAACGAGGTCTTCCGCACCCGGTCGCAACGCCGCGCCCGCTGATGTCAGCGTCACGCCTGTGGCGCAGCGATCAAACAAGGGGGTTCCCAACTCGTCCTCAAGGGCTCGGATTCGGCGACTGAAGGCCGGTTGAGTCACATTGCGGGCCTGCGCGGCCCGGGTGAAATTCCCCAGGTCCGACAGGGTGAGAAAGTCTTCCAACCAGACAAATTGCATAGGCAGGTCCCCAGGAAAGCGTGGCCGGAAGAGATCGCGCTCGCCATGCCGTGTGAGCATTGTTTTGACACCGTAGAACCACGAAATGGATATCGCCATGTCAAAACGGCATGACGCAGGGCGTCAACGGCATTGGCGGCCCCCGCTCGCCTGTCGGTAGATGGGCTCTCTGGAGGTTCCATGCGCATCATCGACATCCGCGAGAAGACGGTCTCAATCGCCTCGCCCATCGCCAACGCCTATATCGACTTTTCCAAGATGACCTGTTCGGTCGTCGCCGTGGTCACCGACGTGATCCGCGACGGCAAGCCGGTGGTGGGCTTCGGCTTCAACTCCAACGGCCGCTACGGCCAGGGCGCCCTGATGCGCGAGCGGTTCATTCCGCGCGTGCTGGAAGCGGCGCCCGAAACCCTGATCGATCCGGTTCACGACAATCTCGATCCGGCCGCCGTCTGGAAGACGTTGATGACGAACGAGAAGCCGGGCGGGCATGGCGAACGCTCGGTCGCCGTCGGCACCCTGGACATGGCCGTGTGGGACGCCGTGGCCAAGATCGCGGGCGTGCCGCTGTATCGACTGTTGGCCGACCGCTATCGGAGCGGGGCGGCGGACGACAAGGTCTGGGTCTATGCGGCGGGCGGCTACTACTATCCGGGCAAGGACCACGACAAGCTGAAGGCCGAGATGCGCGGCTATGTCGATCGCGGCTATCATGTCGTCAAGATGAAGATCGGAGGCGCGCCCCTGGACGAAGACCTGCGCCGGATCGAGGCGGTGCTGGAGGTGGTGGGCAGCGGCGACCGGTTGGCGGTCGACGCCAACGGCCGCTTCGACCTGGAGACGGCGATAGCCTATGCCGAGGCGCTGAAGCCCTATGGCCTGTTCTGGTACGAGGAGGCGGGCGACCCGTTGGACTACGGCCTGCAGGCCGAGCTTTCGAACCACTACGATCTGCCGATGGCCACGGGCGAGAACCTGTTTTCGCACCAGGACGCCCGCAATCTGCTGCGCTATGGCGGGATGCGGCCGGACAGGGACTTCCTGCAGTTCGACTGCGCCCTGTCCTACGGCCTGGTCGAATATCTGCGGACGCTGGACGTGCTGGCCGAGCAGGGCTGGTCGTCGCGGCGGATCGTGCCGCATGGGGGCCACCAGATGTCGTTGAACATCGCCGCCGGCCTGCATCTGGGCGGCAATGAATCCTACCCCGATGTGTTCCAGCCCTTCGGCGGATTCGCCGACGGCCTGGCGGTGGAGGACGGCTATGTCGGCCTGCCCGATGTTCCCGGCGTCGGCTTCGAGGCCAAGGCGGCGCTCTACGCCGTGATGCGCGAGCTGATCGAGTGAGCGTCGCCCGGCCCTGGCGCTGGCTGCGGCCTCTTTATGTGCAGGTGTTGATCGGCATGGCGGCGGGCGTCGTTCTGGGCGCGCTGGCCCCAGAGATCGGCGCGGCGATGAAGCCGGTCGCGGATGGCTTCATCAAGCTGATCCGCATGATGCTGGCGCCGGTCATCTTCGGCACCGTGGCCATAGGCATCGCCCGCATGGGCAGCCTGAAGGAGGTCGGCCGCATCGGGGCGCGCGCCCTGATCTATTTCGAGGTCGCCTCGACCCTGGCGCTGCTCATCGGCCTGGTGGTGGTCAACGTCCTGCGGCCGGGCGCAGGGATGAACGTCGACGTCGCCGCGCTCGACGCCGGTTCGATCGCCTCCTACACCAGCGCCGCCAAGGCGGAGAGCATGACCGGCTTCCTGCTGGACATCATTCCCAACGCCTTTCTCGGCGCCTTCGTCGAAGGGCATATGCTGCAGGTGATTCTGCTGGCGCTGCTGGTCGGCACGGCCCTGACCCAGATGGGCGCGCGGGCCGAGCCGCTGCTGGACGGGTTCGATCGCGCCATGGAGGTCTTGTTCCGCATCGTCGGCATGATCATGCGGCTGGCGCCCCTGGGCGCGGCGGCAGGGATCGCCTTCACCGTCGGCGCCTATGGGCTGGACAGCCTGTGGTCGCTGGGCCGGCTGATCGTCGCCCTTTATGTGACCACGGCGATCTTCGTGGTCGTGGTGCTGGGCGGCGTTCTGTGGTGGGTCGGCCTGCCGCCTCATCGCTTCCTGCTCTATTTCCGCGACGAGATACTGGTCGTCTTCGCCACCTGCTCAACCGAGGCGGTCCTGCCCCGGATGATGCAGAAGCTGGAGGCCCTGGGCTGCGAGAAATCCGTAGTCGGCCTGGTGCTGCCGGCCGGCTACACCTTCAACGCCGACGGCACGGCCATATACCTGACCATGGGCGCGATCTTTGTCGCCCAGGCCACCAACACCTCGCTCAGCGTGGCGGATCAGCTGCTGATTCTCGGCGTGCTGCTGCTGACGTCCAAGGGATCGGCGGGGGTGGCCGGGGCCGGTTTCGTCACCCTGGCGGCGACGCTGTCGGTGGTCGGCCATGTGCCGGTGGTGGGTCTCGTCCTGCTGCTTGGCGTCGATCGCTTCCTGAACGAGGCCCGGGCGGTGACCAATCTGATCGGCAATGCGGTGGCGACCGTGGCGGTGGCCAAATGGGACGGAATGCTGGATCGGACACGGGCGCGCGCCGTCCTGGCCGCCCCCGAAACGCCGGTCGGCTGAGCGGCGATCAAGCAGAACAGACGGAGGAAACGGATATGCGCGGAACGGAACTGTCGAGGCGGGGCGTGCTGGCTGCGGGAGCGGCGGTCGGGCTGGTAATGGGCGCGCCGGGCGTCGTGCGGGCCGCGGACCGCGCGGCCATTCTCCAGACGATGAAGCGCGCCACGCGGTTCATGACCGATACGGTGGCGGTCGGCGACGGCTATGTCTGGTCCTATACGGCCGACCGGTCGCGCCGATGGGGCGAGTTGGAGGCCTTTCCGACCATGATCTGGGTCCAGCCGCCGGGCACGGCGACGATGGGGCACCTGTTCCTGGACGCCTATCATGCGACGGGAGACGAGGATTATTACACCGCCGCGACCCGCGTGGCCGACGCCCTGGTGCGCGGGCAACTGCCGTCGGGCGGTTGGAACTATGTCATCGACACGGCGGGGGAGGCGTCGCTCCAGCGATGGTACGACACTATCGGCAAGAACGCCTGGCGGCTGGAGGAATTCCAGCATCATTATCCCAACGCCACCTTCGACGACGTCACGACGGTGGACGCCGCGACCTTCATGCTGCGGGTCTATGTGGAGAAGAAGGATCCCCGTTACCGTGCGCCGCTGGACAAGGTGATCGCTTTCATCCTGGAGAGCCAATATCCGATCGGCGGTTGGCCCCAGCGTTATCCACGCGTGCCGGACGGCGGGTTGCATGGACGGCCAGACTATACGGGCTACATCACGTTCAACGACGATGTCTCGGCCGAGAACATCAAGTTCCTGACCTTCTGCTATCAGGCCTTGGGAGATCGCCGCCTGGTCGATCCGATCCGCCGGGCGATGGACTGCTTCATCGCCACCCAGCAGCCGGCGCCGCAGCCCGGCTGGGCCATGCAATATGCGGTGGAAGACCTGAAGCCCGCCGGCGCCCGCACCTACGAACCTCTAGCTCTGGCCACCCATGCGACGGCCGGCAACCTCGAACAGATGATGGACTTCTATGTCCTGACCGGCGACCGGAAATATCTGGCCCGTGTGCCTGAGGCGATCGACTGGCTGGAGGCCATCGCCCTGCCGCCCGAGCGTCGCCGCGACGGCCGGTCGCATACGACCTATGTGGAGATCGGCACCAATGCGCCGCTGTTTATCCACCGGCGCGGCTCGAACGTGGTCAATGGCGAATACTATGTCACCAAGACGCCGGACGACATCGTCGTGCATACCGGCGGCTTCCGCGCCATCGACACGGCGGGCCTGCGCGCGCGCTACGCCGAACTGGCCGCCCTGACGCCCGAGGCGGCCAGCGCGGGGTCCGCCCTGCTGGCCGAGCCGGGGACTGTGCCCCTGCCGAAATACTATACGACCCGGGCGTTCCGGGTGTCGGACCTCAACAGCGGCAGCCTGATCGCCCGGCCCGAGACGCCGACCGGCTCGCGGGTCGACGATCTGATCGCTGGCCTCAACGCCGAAGGCTACTGGCCGTCACCCCTGCTGTCGGTCAGCAACCCCTATGTGGCGGATTCGACCGCCTCCGTGGCCCCGGGCGAATTCAGGATCACCCGCGTCGGCGACGCCTCGGACACCTCGCCCTATTTCACGGATTTCCCAGAAGAAGGCATTTCGACCGGCGTCTACATCCGTCACATGGGCGAACTGATCAAGGCCTTGGGGTAGGCCTTGCCGCCGTCAGGAGCTTGATATGACCCGGCCGCGTTGCCCACGTCTGATGTCGTTGTTGGCCGCTGTCGTGCTGGCGGGATGCACCCACGCCGAACTTCCAGCGGCGGGGCCGATCCAGGTCGATGTTCTCTTTGTCGGCGGCGCCTATACATCCGACGGAACGCGGATGACCGGGCAGGCCCATGTGCTGCGGCTGGCGTCGGCGCGGCCGCTCTATCGGACGCCACTGGTGTTCATTCCCGGCCAAGGCCAGACGATCGCCAACTTTCTGGGGACGCCGGACGGGCGCGAGGGTTGGGCGACGCAGTTCGTGCGGCAGGGCTTCGTCGTCTATCTGATGGATCAGCCGGGACGGGGCGCCTCGGGCTACGACGCCGACGCCTATGGGCCGTCGTCGCGGCAGGGACCGGCGGTGCTGGAGCAGAGGTTCACCGCGACCCAGGACTTCGATCCGGCGCCGGGACAGGCCTACGGCTGGCCCCAGGCGAAGCGGCACGTGCAATGGCCGGGGTCGGGCCATGCGGGCGATCCGGCCTTCGACCAGTTCTTCGCCTCCCAGGTCGAATACGCCTCGGGCGGGGTGTCGGCGGAGCTGGTCGCCCGAGCGGGCGCCGCCTTGCTGGATCGGATCGGGCCGGCGGTGGTGGTGACCCACTCCCAGGCCGGGGCGTTCGGTTGGGGGCTGGGCGAGATGCGGCCGGATCTGGTGCGGGGGATGGTCGCGATCGAACCCAGCGGACCGCCCTTCACCAGCGCGCCGCCGCCGTGGGGCGATGGCTCGCCCGACCGTGTTTCCCGCCCATTCGGCCTGACCACCACGCCCCTGGCCTATGATCCGCCCTTGGCGGAAGGGGAGGCGTTGAGTCGGGAATGGGTTCCGTCCGACGATCCCGAGCTGTCGGGCTGCTGGCGCCAGGCGGGAGCCGCGCGGCGGCTGGCGAACCTGTCGAAATTTCCCATCCTGGTGCTGACGGCGGAGGCGTCGTACCACGCGGGCTATGATCACTGCACCGCCGCTTATCTGGCGCAGGCGGGCGTTCAGACCGACTTTGTCCGGCTGCCGGACTGGGGCCTTCGCGGCAACGGCCATATGGTCATGCTGGAGCGGAACAACGCCGAGATCAGCGACCGCATCGGGCGCTGGTTGAGCGACTGGCGGCGCGCGGACGGAACACAGGTCGTCCTTCGCTGATCTCACCGGTGCCAAGTCCTGCCGGACGTGATACCGGTGTCATCAGGAGGAGGGAGCAATGATCAGAACGCTTATGACCGCCTGCGCCATTGGCGCGCTGCTGGCGTCGGTGCAGCCCGCGACGGCTCAGGACACCCTGGTCGACCTCGGGGATGTCCGGGGCTATACGGGCGTCGTGTTCGACACGACGGCGGAACGGTACGACATACTGGTGGACGCCTCTCGTCCGGCAGACCCCGACGCGGGACGGTATCAGACGATCCAGGCCGCCTATGCCGCCGCGCCGGCCGGCACGGCGGAGCGGCCGACCGTCATCGGCCTGTCGCCCGATGTCTATCAGCTGGGCGGCTCAGAGACCGAGCCGGGGCTTGTGATCACCAAACCCTATATCACCCTGATGGGATTGACGCGGGATCGCCGGAACGTGGTCCTGGCCGACAATCGCGGCAACCAGCAGGGGGCCGCCAACAACGGCTTTTCGATGATCGTCGATGCGGACGGGTTCTCGGCCGTGAACCTGACCATCCTGAACTACTGCAACCTAGACTACGACTATCCAGGCGATCCGTCCAAGAGCCTTCGCAAGCGCTCCGATGTCATCACCCAGGCGGTGGCGATCCAGATGAGCGGCGACCGCCACGTCTATTCCCACGTGGCCTTCCTCAGCCGCCTCGACACCATGTTCAACCGGACGAAGCGGTCCTATTTCACCCACGCCTATCTCGAGGGGACGGACGACTATCTGGGCGCACCCGGACGCAGCGTCTGGGAGGATTCCGAGATCAACTTCATCGAGGGCGGCGGCATCCTCTTCGCCGGCGCGACTACCTTCATCCGAACCCGGTTCCGTGCGACCAAGCCGATGCAGTTCTACAAGGTGCCCGTCGCGCCCGTTTCGCTGATCGAGTCGACCCTTCCCAACACGCCCGTCGCCTGGTTCGGCTGGCGCGCGCCGGAGCATGTGGGCGAGCCGTCGCTGACCTATCGGACCGTGACCGAGGATGGCCGGCCGGCGGACATCATCGACAGCATCGTGGGCGATCCGCGACGAACCATCTCGCGGGAGTTGACCGAGCAGGAGCGTCTGGCCTTCAACCCCTGGAACTTGCTGCGCTGGACCCCCGAAGGCGTTGACGACGGGTGGGACCCGGCCGGGGTGCGGTCGCGCTATGAGCAGAACGGCGTCCAGCCGTTCCGTATCGCGCTGACGAACGGTGCGCCCAGGATCAGGACGGCTGAAGCGCCCGCCGAGATCGAGGCGAAGGTGCAGCCGCCGGGATCGACCGGTCGCATCCAATGGACCACGCGGTCTCCCCTGGTGCGCCTGAGCGCGGCGGAGGGCGACCGGATCGTGGTCACAGCCGCCAATACGACCGAGCGGACCGAGGTCGTCGCCGTGGAGGCGACGGCGGACAATGGCTTCAGCAGCACCGCCTATGTCACGGTCGATCCGGCCTACAGGCCAGCCCCGGCGCTGAAGGGCGAGCCGATCATCCGATCCGAGGCGGGGGCTTTGCGGATCGCCTACGACCTGGCTCTGGACGCCGGGAGGACGGACCAGTCCCAGGTGACCTGGTTCGCCTGCGACGACGCGGCTTGCGGCCGCCCGGAAAGGATCGCCGTGTCGCGGGGGGATGAACCCCTGACCGACCTGGCGATGTCGGAGGCTTTGGCGGGTCATTTTGTCATGGCGACCATCGAACCCCGGCATGACCTCAGCCTGCCCGGTCCCGCGCAACGCACGCCGGTCGTCGCGGCGCCCTCCGCGTCAGCGGCGGCGGCGAAATCGGCGGCGCTCGACGTGCGGAGCCTGCCCGACACTTCGGCCGATGATCGCTGGGCGGGCGATTGGCGGCTGACGGGGGCCTGGGCCAGCGAAGCGCCGCTGGACGACGGCGGCGAATGGGGCCTGCGCGTCGGGGCCGAGGACAGCACCCTGCTGTACGTCGGCGAACCGAACGCAGACGATATGGACGTCACGGTCACGCTGGACACCGACAAGCTCGAAGGCCAGGGCTTCTCGATTCCGGGGTCACCCGAAGACGATGGCCGGCCGCGAGCGGACATCTTGTTCAAATACGATCCGGCGACGCGAAACGGCTACGCCCTGCGCTTCTGGCGGACCACGCGATCGGCGACCGCCGTCGCCTTTCAGATCTACAAGATTGTGGAGGGTCGGGGGACGCCGCTGGGCGATCAGCAGCTGACGGGCGTGCTGAAACCGACGACCACCCTGCGGATCACGGTGCGCGGCGACCAGATCGCCGTGACGGGGAGCAATATCGCGGACGGAGAGGTTCTCGATCTGACCGCGACCATAGAGCCCAATCGCCATGGCGGCGCCGGATTCTACTGGACCGCGTCGCGATTCAGCGGATCGGCGGTCCTTCGGGGGCTGGAGGTCGCCTATCCCGAAAGAACGCCGCCAAACTGAGGCCGCTCAGATCAGGCGGGGCCGAAGCCGTATTTCGCGGCCCAGGCCTCGAAGGCGTCCGGCCAGTGCGAGGCGGGTCGGTCCGGCGGCAGGCTGAAGCCGAAGCCGTGGCCGGCCTCCTGATAGATGTGCATCTCGGTCGGCACGTCGGCGGCCTTCAGGGCCTGGAACATGGCCAGGCTGTTGGCGACCGGCACGGTGCGGTCGTCGGCGGCGTGCAGGATGAAGGTCGGAGCGAGGCCCGGCCGGACCCGCTCGTTCGGCGGCGTGGCCCAGGCGGCGTCCTCGGCCATTCCGAGGCGCGGGCGGACGCTCATCACCGCATAGCCCAGCACGGCCAGGTCGGGACGGGCGGAGACGGTGTCGTGCGCATCGACGGCGTCATAGACCGCGTCGTCATGGCGGGTCAGGGAGGCTGCGGCGAGGTGGCCGCCGGCCGAGAAGCCCATGACGCCGATCCGGGCCACGTCCAGACCCCATTCGGCGGCGCGGCCGCGCACGAGGCGCACAGCGCGCTGCACGTCCTGAAGCGGCGCATCATAGGCGGCGGTCCAGCCGTCGCCGGGCAGGCGATAGTTCAGCACGAAGGCGGTGACGCCCGACTGGACCAGCCGCCGCGCGCCGCCCGCGCCTTCCTTGTCCACCGCCAGGCGGACATAGCCGCCGCCGGGCAGCAGGATGATCGCGGCGCCGTTGGGCCGCTCGGGACGGAAGACCTCGAGGATCGGCTGGGTCACATGCATGACGGCCCGGTCGTGCGCCTGGGGCGCGCCGCGCTCCAGCACCAGCCGCTGCACCGTGACGCCGTCCGCGCCCGGGACGCGGCCCTGCGGCCAGACCTCGACCACCTCGTTCGACAGCAGGCCCGCCGGCTCGGCCGGCGCCGGAATCTCGACCGGGCTGTCAGGCGTGCCGGACAAGGTTTGCGGCGTGTGGGTCCGGGCCTGGGCGGTCGCGGCGACGCCGGCCAGGGCCACGCCGCCCAGGACGGCGCGACGACTGGGAGCGAAGGTCATGGCAGGATCACCGTATTGTTGCCGCGGCTGATCTCGGCCGGTTCGCCGTCCAGCACCAGACGGGCGCGCAGGCCCGGGGCGGATGTCCCGGCGGGCAGGCGCAGGCTGACCGTCGCTGTCTTCGGCAGCAGGTCCGACGGCGCGGGCAGGGCGGGGAAGGCGGCGCGGGCCAGTTCGCGGCCGTCGGCCGTCTCGATCACCACCTGGCCGGCGGGGGCGTCGACGGCCCCCAGGCTGTGCACGGTGACGCGGGCCGTGCGGCCCTGGACGACCACGTCCTCGGGGTCCAGGCCCACGTCGGGGCGGCTGGACATCGGCTGGCCGGCCTCGGTCATGGCGAACTCCAGCACCGTGGTCTGTTTCGGCGCCAGGGTCAGCGGCACGTCGGCGCCTGGCTCGAAGGTCACGGTGCGGTCCTGGGGCGTGTCGGCCTTGTCATCGCCGTCCGCGTCCACGCCCTCGGTCACCCGCCACTGGCCGGGCGTGACGTCGGCGCCGGTCAGGGTCGCCTGGACCGGGTGGTTCTCGACGTTGAAGACGATCATCTTGAAGCCTGTCCGCGTGGCGAAGGGGGTCAGGACGGCCACGCTGTCGGCGCCGTCGTTCCCGCCGAAGCGCCAGGAGACGACATTGCCGGGATAGGTCTGGCCGCGTCGGGCCGCCACGCCGCCCAGGCGCGAGCGTTGCAGCATCTCGCTGGGGACCTGGACCCGGTCGGTCCACAGTTCGCCCGTCGTCATGATCTCCATCCGCTGGGCGGCGGACTGGATCTCGTCGGCGTAGAGGGCCTCGAGGAAGGACTTGTCGCCGGTGATCTGCCAGGCGCCGAAGCGGGACATGGCCAGCGGCGTGGCCAGGCGGCCGCCGACGGCGGATCGGCTGAAGCCCCCGGCCGCACGGGCGCGTTCGATCATTGCCGGTCCCCACGTCTCCTGCCGGTTCAGTGCGGTCAGCATGTCGGGGCCGACGCCCGCCATGCTGGACAGGCCGCCCGGCAGCAGGGGCTGCAGGTATTTGTCGTCGCCGGTCCAGCGCCAGGCCGCCAGGAAGGATGAGGTGGAGCCGGCCAAGCCCGCGCCGCCCGCGCCGGTGGCGGCGTCTATGGTCGAATCGCTGGGCCAGTCGATCTGGGGCGGCAGGGCCACGCCTTCCCCGCCGGGATCGGGACGGGCGTGGGCCAGGAAGCCGTCGAGCGTCTGCAGGATCGTATCGCGGACCTGCGGCGCGCCGTTCCACTGCACCAGCAGGATGCCGGGGTGGAACATCAGGAAGTTGTTGCCCTTCTGTCGCTGCCACGGCCCCTCGCGCGACAGGACGTCGTGCGAGAAGGAGTTGGAGGCGAAGTGACGATGCCCGGCCGGATTGACCTCGGTCAGGAAGTCGTAGCGCCGCGCGGTCGCCATCAGCCGCTCGACGGCGCGCGGGCTGCCCCAGTTCAGCATGGCGTACTGGGAGATCGCGTTGATCCCCTCTTCATAGGAGTGGAGCTCGTCGGCGCGGATGGTGTTCAGCCCATCGGTGATCATGCCCGATCGGTAGATGGCCTCCATCGCCGCCGCCTGGCTGGCGCGAATCTTGTCGGGGTTGGAGCCCATCATCGCCAGCGGCGGCCACTGGTTCAGCAGGTCGGAGTCGTCGGACAGGCCGCCGCCGAATTCGCCGTTGTCGATCTGGCGATGGTCGATCCACCAGTTCACGAAATGCTCGACCTGTTTCAGGTCCTCGATCTGGCGATGCGCCCACAGGGGCACGCCGGCCGGCGCCGGGGTCTGGGCGAAGGCGGGATAGGGCTGTTCGGTGTTCTGCTCGTTCCAGTAGATGCGGGCGGCCGCATTGTCGGGATCGACGCGCAGCAGGTCGGTGATGTCGCGGTCGAACCGCTCATAGACCGGCAGCAGGCGGTTGTTCGGCTGTTCCTCGACGAAATGGGCCAGGTTGCCCTGGACCTGTTCCAGCCGGTCGGCGACGTGCTCGGCCAGCGCCTCTTCGCGCGGCTTGAACACCAGGCGGATATTCATGCCGTCCAGCGCGGCGGCGTCGAAGCCGGGGCTGGCCGAGGCGATCTGGAGATACAGGCTGCGGTCGTTGGGCAAAAACCGGTCGCGAATGTCCAGCCACAGCGTCCGCGCCTCGCCTGGCTTCACCGAGACGTTGACATCCAGCATGTCGCGGTCGGGCCAGATCGGGTCCTTGATGCGGATGTTCAGCGGGATCAGGCCGTTCTGGGCGGCCGCGGCGTCCAACGCTGGAATCTGCACCTCCAGCCCGTCCAGCCCGTCGCGCATATTGGCCCAGCCGTAGTCGAAGCGCGCGGGCGAACCGCCCGGCTCCACCGCGCGGAAGTCGGCGGGGATCAGCACATGGACCAGCGGCATGGCCGGGCCGGTCGCGGCCGGCCGGGCAGTCTGGGGCGCACCGGCGGGCAGGGCGACGACGGTGGCCCGCTCGTCCGCCACGAAGCGGCCGGCGATATAGGCGTTCAGCTCGTCCAGCGTCTTGTAGGCGGGTGCGGCCGACGGACGGACGACGTATTCCAGGCTGCCCGATCCCTGCGGCGCCTCGCCCGGCTGGATGTCGTAGAAGCCGATCTCCCGGATCGGCGTCTCCTGCTCACGGTTGTCGAAGCGCACGGCGCCGCCTGTCGCGGGCTGGGCCAGTTGCAGGGTGGTGCGTTCCTGGCCCCGCGCGCGGGCGCCGATGCGAGTTTCGCCCGAGGCGTCGATGCGGGTCAGGGTTCCGTCCGCGGCGCCCTGGATCTCGATCCTGTTCCAGGGCCTGTCGGGCAGGGACACGGTCAGGGCCTTGCCGCCGACCTCATAGACGTTCCAGTCGGGCAGGACGAAATAGTCGTGGCGACCCGGCAGGCGCGAGCGGTTATAGACGCCCGGCCAGGTCGTCTCGCGCAGGCCGTCGTCGCCCTTCCAGAACCGCTCCTTGAGATCGCGCGCCTCGGTGGGGCGCACCACGCTGATCCGGGTCGAGGCCGCGTCCAGATAGGGCGGCGGGTCGTTCGGCCGGTTGAAGCCGTAACGCAGGTTCCATTCGTCGCGCCAGACGCCCTGGGTCAGGTCGCGCATCGGCGCGCCGGCGCCGGACGGCGTCTCATGCCGCGCCAGGGCCGCGACCTCGGCGTCGCCCAGACGGTGATCGAAGGTCGAGACCTCGTCCACGTCGCCGCCGCGCTGGTAATCGTAGGCGCTCTGCACCTGATAGCCGCTGATGATCCGGCTGTGCGGGCCGAAAGCGTAGAGCGCATTGTCCAGCACCGCCGGGGTCTCGCGCTTCGCCGCCGGCTTGCCGTCGATATAGAGGGTCAGGCCTGTGGCCTCGTCCCAGGCGACGGCGAAATGGGTCCAGGCGTCGGCGGCCGGGGCGGGGGCGTCGAACGAAACCCGCACCCGCGCCAGATTGGCGTCGGTGACGAAGGCGTCGAAGCCGTGACCGTTCCAGTCCAGCCGCAGGAAGGTCATGTCCCAGCTGGTGTGTTCGGGATAGCCGACGCGGAAGATGACGAATTGGCGTTCCCCGATCGGCTGGTGCGAGCGCCAGAAGAAGGAGACGGTCCCGCGCTGGGCGTAGAGGTTGCCCGGCGCGCTCCAGGCCAGCACCTGGTTGTCGGCGGCGCGCATGGCCGGGCCCTGGGCGCCGTCGGGGACGATGGCGACGTTCTCGACGAACAATGGCCTAGCCTCGCCGGCGGCCTGGTCGGCGGCGTAGTCGGCGTCGAGCGGGGCGTGGAACAGGCGGCCGTCTGCGGTCTGGGCCGTCGCCGAACCGGCGGCGAGCAGGGCGGCCGAGGCCATCAGGGCGGTGCGGAAACGCATGGTGTCTTCCTCTCCTGGCTCGGTCGGCGCTCTGCGTCGCCTGGCCGATGATGATGATGCGGCTAGTTCGGCTTTCCGGTGGTCATGCCCAGCCGATAGGGCGGATCGGCCGCGACCACGGCGGGCGGGACGTCCGGCGGCACCAGGCGTGCGGCGCCCTCCAGCCCCCGGCCGGTCACATTGTCGAGCGCCAGCTTCGGGCCGCTGAAGACGTTGACGGCGACGTTCTCGATGGTGACGTTGGTCATATTGGCCAGGGTGATCCCCTTGCCACTGGTCCCGGTGATGTCCCTCAGCACGAAGCCGTCCAGCGGCTTGTCGGGATGGATCTGCACCGCCTCGACCAGAATCGGCACGTCGCGCACGCGGATGCGTTCGAAGGTGAAGTTGCGCACGGTTGGAATGCCGTCCAGCCCGGGCACGGGGAACTGGTCCTGCTTGCCGCTGTCCAGGAAGTTCATCCGCAGGAAGCCGTAGCCGGCGCCGGAAACATCCAGATCCCGCATGGTGATGTCTTCGATGAAGGCGCCCCGGCCCGGCCGGCTCTTCAGATAGATGGCGAAGGTGTGGGCGCGCAGGCACTGGCACCGCTCGACCAGCACGCGGCGGATGCCGGCCGAGGTCTCGCTGCCGATGCCGATGCAGGCCCAGCGCTGGTCGCGGAAGACGCAGTCGGTGATGATCACGTCCTCGGTCGGGCGGGCGATGAGGTTCCCCTCCAGGCCGCGTCCGGATTTCAGCGAGATGCAGTCGTCCACCGTGTCGAAGTCGCAGCGGTCGATGACAACGCGGCGGCAGGAATCCACGTCGATGCCGTCGGCGCCGCCCTTCACCGTCACGCTGCGGAAAACCACGTCCTCGCAATAGACCGGATGGATCGACCACATGCCGTTTTGCTCGGTGTAGAGGTCGGTGACGCTGAGGCCGCTCACATCGACGAATTCCAGCAGGCAGGGGTGGCGGCGGCCGGTGCCCTCTTCTATCCGGCGCTCGATCGCCTGGGAGGCCAGGATGCGGCCCTTGCCAGCCAGGCCGACGTTGCGCGCCTCCTGCGCCCAGACCAGGCCGATGTAGCCGGGCACCCAGCGGCCCTCCCAGCGCACTTCCCGCACCGGATAGTCGGCGAGGTCGGGCGAGCCTTGCAGCGTCGCGCCCTCCTCGATGCGCAGGACGGTGTCCGAGCCGATGCGGACCGGCCCGGTCAGGAAGACGCCGCCCGACAGCACCACCTCGCCGCCGCCCAGCACGGCGCAGCGATCCAGCGCCTGCTGGATGGCCGCGGTGTCCTTGGTCGCCCCATCGGCCTTGGCGCCGAATTCGCGTGGGTCGATCCGCACGCCGGTCGCAGACGGGACGAACGGCGTCGCGGCGGTCGGCACGACCTGGGCGCGGGCGACCGGGGCGATGGCGGCCGTGACGGCGCCCAGTCCGGCGGCGGCGAGGAAGGCGCGGCGATTGGCGGGGACGGTCATCTGGGGACTCAACGGCGAGGGGATGAGGGCGGCGTGACGGGATCGCGCGCGCCCCGGAAGACGACATGGGCGGCAGGCGCGGCCTGGCCCGACTCGACGGGGGTCAGGGGCTCGCCGATGGAGTTGATCGGATTGACCAGGGTCAACCGGTCGCCAAGCACGGCCATCAGGTCCGGCAGGTCGTAGCGGCGCAGCACGCCGGGCAGGTTGACCTCGGCCATGTCGCGGCTGATCGGCCGATCGACGAACTCGCGATAGCTGACGATCGAGCCGACCGTCGTCACCTGGCCGATGCGGTCGTCCAGCACGGCGGCGTGCAGGGCGACCGGCCCCAGAGCCCCGACGCCCTGGACGGCGATGCGGCGCGGATCGACATCGGCGCGCGCGCTCAGCCAGTCGACCGCGGTGAGCGCATCATCCACACGCAGGCCGACCGGGTTGCGGCCGACCAGCAGGGCGCGCAGCGATAGCAGCGTCCAGTCGCCGGTGAGAGGCGATTTCAGCTCCTCCGTCCCGCCCGCGCCGCGCGGCTCCACCGCCAGCACGTTCCAGCCCGCGCGGGTCCAGGCGGCGAACAGGCCGTTCAGCGCGGCGGGCGGCTGGACGCCGAGCAACAGCAGTGTCGGCTTGCGGCCCGTCCCCTCGGCGGCGGCGAACGATCCCGTCACCTCCATGCCTTCGATGGAGAAGGTCACGGGCGTTACCTGATAGCCGTCGTGCGCGGCGGCGGCGCCCAGGGCGGCCTGTGGCGTGTCGCGCCCGGGCGTCACGGTCGGCCGTGCGATGTCGCGGATGGCGACGCACAGCCGCGCCAGGCGGGCGGCTTCAGTCTCGCCGGGGATCGCCGCCGGTCGATGTTCGTCGGCGTCGCCGCGGGCCAGGGTCTGCAAGGTCTCGCCGCCGATGGAGGTCGAGATCTGGCCGGTCTTTGTCGTCAGCAGACGCGCCGTGTCGCCGACCGGCAGGGGCGTGAAGGCGGGCGGCGTGGAATCGTCTTTCAGCCATTTGGAGAAGAAGGCGAGTATCTGCGGCGTGATCGGACCCAGATTCCCGTGACCGCCTGGCCCCTCGATCATGGTGATCCGGTCCTCGGCGCCCATCACGCCATAGAAGCGCTTCGCCTCGGCATAGGCGGCGCGGGCCCCGGCGATGGGGAACATGTCCTCGGTGGTCGAGACGATGGCGTAGGGGCGGGGCGCCGCCAGCTCGACCCAGTCCGGCAGGTCCAGGCCCCGCTCGATGAAGAAGGGAATCGACTGTTCCGCGTCTTGCGGCCCGGTCACGCCCGGCGCCAGAAGGTGGTCATAGTCGGTGACGTAGCAGGCGGTCGCCGTCGCCTTGATGCGCGGGTCCAGCGCCGCCAGATAGGCCGTCAGCGTCCCGCCGCCCGAGCAGCCGAACGCCCCGATCCGCTGGTCGTCCACCTCGGGCCGCGCCATCAGATAGTCAACGCCGCGTATCGCGTCCTGGATGAAGTAGCGCGACACATGCCCGCCGGTCGGCAGCGACTGGCCGAAGGCCATGCTGTGCTCGCCGGTCGGACGGCCGACCTTGGAGGCGCCGATCTCGGGATCGAAATGCTGGAGACGCTCGCCTTCGCCGACGATGTCGATGGCCAGGACGACGAAGCCGGCCTTGGCCAGGTTGGCGGCGAAGCCATAGCCGCTGGTCTTGCCGTCCACCCCGTGTCCGGGCTGGGTGATGATGGCCGGGTAGGGGCCTTGGCCGCCCTTGGGCAGATAGAGATCGGCGGTGACGCGATAGCCTGCCACGCTCTCGTACCAGACCGTCTCGATGTCGAAGCCGTCCTCGTGGACGACATTCGTCGTGGCCGAGACGACGGGGCCTGCGGCCGTCTCGAACTCGATCATTTCCGACAGCAGGGAACGGACGCGGACCTGTCGGGCGCGGGCTTCTTGTTCCGTCGTGATGGCCGCAACGGCTGCGCGGCGCTGGGCGGTGTAGCGGCCGGCCTGGTCGGTCAACCAGGCGATCAGCCGGTCGCGCGCCGTGACCTGGGGCGTCGCAGCCGCCTGGGAGGGCTGGGCCACGGCCTCGACCGGCGCCGACGCCGCTCCCAGCAAGGCGGCCGCCGCGAAGACGGCTGCTGATCTCGATCCCCGCATTTTCGCCCCCAAAGTCCTTAGATCAGCCCGAAATGTTCGCCGCCCGGATGACGCCGCCGGGCGTCGGCCCGGCCGCCACCGTCCCGTTCCGCCGCACCCCCGCATAGGTCAGGTTCTCGACATGGACGACGATGTCCGCCTCGGCCGCGCGCACGAAGTCGCAGTCGCGGATGGCGATGTTGCGGATCGGCGCGGTTTCGAAGCCCTGCAGGTCCAGCACCCGCTCGCAGCGGCCGACCACCATCCGTTCGATGGTCAGGCCGTCGAACACGGGGGTGAATCCGCCCCGCGCGCCCTCTGCGTAGTTGTAATCGATGGTCACGGCGGCGTGGGCCACCTGGCCTACCGTCACGTCACGGACGTGGATGTTGGCCAGGGTTCCGCCCCGCATCGCGTTGTTCTTGAACCGGATCGCCGTGTTCAGCTGCGGGCTGTCCATCCGGCAATTCTCGACGAAGACGTTTTTCACCCCGCCGCTGATCTCGCTGCCCAGGGTCACGCCGCCATGGCCGTCCATCATGGTGCAGCCAGCGACGATGATGTTTTCACAGGGCTTGTTCAGCCGCCGACCGTCGGCGTTGCGCCCCGACTTGATGGCGATGCAGTCGTCGCCGGTGTCGAAAACGCAGTCCTCGATCAGGACGTCACGGCAGGATTCCGGGTCGCAGCCGTCGTTGTTCGGCCCGTGGCTGGAGATGGTCACCCGCCGCACCGTGACGTTCTCGCACTCGACCGGGTGGATCTCCCACATCGGCGATCGGATGATGGTCACGCCCTCGATCAGCACGTTGCGGCATCGATAGGGCTGGATGAACTGGGGGCGGATGGTCGATCCAGGCCCGAAGACGCGTTCGGCGACCGGCGCGCCTTCCTCGGCCAGGCGGCGCAGCCGAGCGGGATCGCCCTCCTGCCCGTCAGCGCCGCGCTTTCGCGCCCACCAGTTCTCGGGGCCGGCCGAGCCGTCAAGAATCCCGTGGCCGGTTACGGCGATGTTCTCCTGGTCATAGGCGTAGATGAAGGGCGAAATGCCCATGAATTCCGTTCCCTCGTAGCGGGTCAGCACCGGAGGGAAATAGTCCGCCTGGTTTTGAGAGAACCGCAGCGTGCTTTCGCGGTCGACGTGCAATTCGACGTTCGACAGCAGATGAATGGGGCCGGTCAGGAAGACCCCGCCTTCGGCGACGACACGCCCGCCGCCCGGCGCCGCAGACGCGGCGGCGATGGCGCGGCGAAAGGCTTCCGTGCAGTCGGTGACGCCATCGGGCCGGCCGCCGAACTGCTGCGGCGTGAAACGGTTCGCACGGGGAAAGACCGGCGGGCGAATGCGGGCGCGGATGGCGCGCGCCTCGTCCCAGGGGGCAGGGCCCGAATTCAATGAGCCTTGCCCTTGCGCTACGGCAGGCGCAACGGCCGCCAGGACGCCGGCCAAGCCAAGTCGCCCGATGTCGCGACGCGCTGGAATGAACTGGTTCATGAGAACCTCCAGTCGCCGGGCGCGGGGGAGGGCCGCGCCCGGCGCTCCTAGATCAGAAGCTGTAGCGAACGCCGGCGTAAATCTGACGCCCGCTCTGGAAGTAATCGCTCAGCCTCTCGGCCTGGGAGTCAACGTAGGACACATTGACCTCGTCGGTCAGGTTGATGCCCTCAAGACTGAAGGTGACGTCGTTCCACCGGTAGGAGATGGAGGCGTCGACATAGGTGGACTTCTTCACGCCCGCGACATCGACGCTGTACGAAGCCGGCACCGAGGTCAGGTAAGGATCGCGATAGGCAGCCGAGATGCGAGCTTGGAACGGACCGTCCTCGTAATAGATCGTCCCGTTGTAGGCGACCTTCGACAGGTTCAGCAGCGGCTGGGTCACGGTCGTGATCGTGCCGCCTGGGCCGGCGACCTGATAGTCGATGTCCGACTTCACATAGGTGTAGTTGGCCAAGACGCCTAGGTTCGAGAGTCTGCCCGGCAGGAAGGTCAGGGCCTGTTGAAAGTTCAACTCGAGGCCCTTTAGAGGGCCGCCCGGCGTGTTCACCACCGTCGAGATCTGGAAGATGTCATTGGCGTTGACGCCGGTGCCGGCCAGCAGCGAGTCCGGCAGGCCAGTCGAGGAGTAAGGCGCCGATGTCGTGAGGTTTTGGATGTAGGTCGAGATGTCCTTGTAGAAGAATCCCGCCGACACGATCGATCCCCGGCGCGGGTACCATTCGACCGCTAGGTCGTAGGTATTTGCGCGATAGGGCTCCAGATTCGGGTTGCCAGTCGAGATCGAGCGGCCGCCGCCCGCGACGCTGACGTTCGTCGCCGCCGAAATGCTGCCCAAGCCCGGCCGCGCCATGACCTTGGCGGCCCCGAAGCGAAGCAGCAGGTCTTCACGGGGTTCCACCACCAGGTTTAGCGAAGGCAGGTTGTCCTCATACTCGCGGCCGACCACTGTCCACAGGAAGCCGGACGGATCCACCGATGTCGGAACTGTCGAGTAGAAGCCCGATTCCTGCTTGGTCTTGATGTAGCGATAGCCCACATCGCCTCGGACCGGAATGCCCATCAGGTCGAAGTTGAAATCCGCTTGGACATACGCGGCCTGATCCTCCTCCGAGACCGTCCGATTGTCGCCGCGGGCGCTAGAGGTGGTCTCCGACAGTGCGAAGCGACCGCTGTTGTCGAACACGCCGTAAGCTTCGGCCATGGCGTCCAGGCTAGGCGTGCGCCAGCAACGCGGCGTCCCGGCGGGCAGCGCCAGACCTCGGAAGCCGCAGTAGTCTTCCGTCAGGTCTGCCATCGTATAGCCGGCAGGCAGAGCGGGGATGTTGGTCTCGCCTTCGGCGAAGCGCATGCCTCGCCCTTCGAAGTCATACTTCTTGGCCTGAATGCCGCCTCGGATGGTGAGCGAGGGGCTCAGTTCGTAAGCGAGATCGATCTGGCCCGTCTTGTAGGTGTTGTCGTTCCAGTTGGGACGCAGGCGGATGTCTGGGCCGCTGGGGCCGGTGCCGCCTCCGGGTGCGACGCGCGTCGGGCCAATGTACCATTCGTTCGGGTCTGTGACGTCAAAGCCGTAGTTGATGGCCGGGAAATCCATCCCATTCGGACGCATGTCGTAGGAGTAGCCGTCAGCATTCTGACGGTCCATCTGGACGATGTAGTCCTTGAAGTTGTCGAAGTCGTTGTTGACGTAGCCGCCCAGCACGGTGACGGACAGCTTGTCGGTCAACTGATGCTCGACCTTCAGCGTATACTGCTGGAAAGCGGTCGAATATTCGTCGATGTAATTCTCCGAGCGGATATCGACGTTGTCCATCACCATGTAGATGGCCGAACCGTCGTCGTCCAGGACGATGTCGCGGACAATGGTCTCGGGTTTACCACCCTGAGACGCACCGCGGCTCAAGCCGATTGCCTCTAGTTGGCGCTCATTCCGCTGTCCGTCGAATTTCGAATAGAGGACATCCAGGCTGACCTCGGTGCGGTCGGTGGGGCGCCATTGGAACGACCCGGTGATTCCCAGGCGCTGGGTTTCCAGATTGTAGTCCTGGTAGCGCAGGAAGCGCGGATAGCGCGTCGTGTCGGCGGAGGCTATGGCGTAAAGCGCTGGATCGGCGTCGCCGCATAGCGTCGGGTTTGTCGCTGGATTACACCAGCCGTTATCTTGGGTGCCGAAGTTCCACTGACCTGTGGAGGCGCCGTTCTGCAAGGTGGTCTTTTCCGAATAAGCGACCGAGGCCGACAGGCCGATCTCACCGATGCCGGTCATCCAGCGATTGCTGCCTAGGACCGCGAAGCGAGGGTCGGCTTTTCGGGACAGATCGTTGTAACCGAGCTGGGCCGAGGCGGCGAAGACTGGCCCGCTGGAATCGAACGGCTGGCCGGTGTGGAGATCGACGGTGGCTCCCAGCGACCCTTCCTCGACATTCGCCGACGGGGTCTTGCGCACATCGATCTGGTTGAAGAGCTCGGAGGCGAACACGTTGAAGTCGAAGCCGCGGCCGCGGTTGCTGCCGGTCGTGGCCTGCGCCTCGATGCCGTTGATCCGGACGCGCGTGAAATCGGGACCCAGGCCGCGAACCGAGATGGCCCGACCTTCGCCGCCGTCGCGGGTGATGGTGACGCCCGGCACGCGCTGGATCGATTCTGCCAGGTTGTTGTCGGGGAATTTGGCGATGTCCTCGGCGACGATGCTGTCCACGACGGCGTTGCTGTTGCGCTTCACCGACAAGGCGCGCTCCAGGCTGCCCCGGAAGCCGGTGACGACGATCTCCTGGACTTCGGTGGGTTCGCTCTGGGTGTCGGAAGGGGCGGCGCCGACCTCTTGGGCCAGCACGGGCGATGCGGACGTAAGCGCTAGAACGAATGCGGTCGAGACGAGCGCGGAAGTGCAGAGCAAGCGGGTTTGACCTGTGGTCATCTGGATTCCTCCCCAGTTATGTGATGGTGTTTGGTCCTTGAGGACTCTTTATGACACCGGTGTCTAATGAGGTCAGTCTTCCCCGTTATTCCACCGGTGTCAACGTGCTGAAGAAAATGGCCGTAAACTCGGAAGCGACCCCTACCTGGGGTTGAGAGCCTCGCGCGCCACGGCGTCGTCCTCCGCAGCTGCGGCCCCTGAGACGCCGATTGCGCCGACGATCCGGCCGTCGATCAAAATCGGCACCCCGCCGGCGATGGGCAGATTATCCGGGTTGCCAAGGGTCACCGTGCGTCCTGCAAGGACACGTTCCTCCATCGTCGAAGTGTCGGTCCGATAGCGCGCCGCCGTCGTCGCCTTGCGCTGAGCGACCAGGATCGAGCCGTATTGGGTGTCGTCCATCCGGGCGAAGGCGACGAGTTCGCCGGACGGCTCCACGATCGCGACAGCCATTCGAAATCCACCTTTCTCGGCCGCGGCCAGAGCGCGATCGACCAAGGTGCGAGCGGCGGCGAGCGAGATGGGCGGCCCGTAGGCTGGCGGGGCGGACTGCGCCAACGCCGGCGAAGTCGCCAGGGATAGGGTGAAGGCGGCGATCAGAAGTCTCATGGGGATGCTCCTTGTTGAGGCGACCGGATCAGCAACTCCGATCTTTGCTGGCTCCGCGCATTAATGGTGTCGGCAGATGCGGCGTATTGACCCAGAACGAAACGATTCCAGCAAAACGAGCCGATTTCAGCACAAGAAATCCTATTAGGGCCCTTGGCTAAATAGGAAACCGGTGTCATTGATTTCACATGCGCCGCCAAAGAGCAATCAGAGCGCATGAGGAAACATCCAGTGGTGCGCTGGATCTCACAGGGGATCTCTGTGGCGCAGTGCAGAAATTCGAGCGCTCAAAAGGCGTGGGCTGCGTCGCTCGGCTTATGCGCAGGCGCCGACCACGATCCTTGCGCGGAAAAGCGGCGGGACGACGCAACCAACTTCGGCCGGCATCGAACCGGCCCTGAAAATCAGGATTGGGGGACTATGAAGAACACTTTGGAACGCTTCCGCAGGATCGCGCTGATGGCCGGTTGCGCCGCCCTGGCGCTGGGCGCCGCGGCACCGGCGGGGGCGCAGGACGCCGGCGCGCGTGTCGTCGCCGTGGCCATTCCCGCCAGCACCACGATCGAGGTGGACGCGCCTGCCCCTGTTCCCGCCTGGGCCCTTGCGGAGCGCGCCGTAATCGCCGCGAACGCTGAAGGGGTGAAGACCTTTCTCGACGCCTTCGTCGATGGGCGCGGCTATCTGCGGGGGCTTGAGCACTACGGCATCACCGACGGGGCCGACGATGCGGTGGAGCCGATCCGCAACTGGCCGATCGCCCATGCCGTCGGCGGCGACGACTCCATCATCGAAGCCTGGAGCAACGTCTGGGAAAATCACCTCGATCAATACTCCCGCACCCGCGTGCCTGAGGTCGCCTCGGTGTCTGAAGGCATCTACTATCGCGAGTTCATGCCCCAGTTCGACTGGGAGCATATCAGCGAGGGGATGGCCGGCTTCTACTTCTACGGCCTGAGCCGGCCCTACGACCGCAAGTACGAGACGCGCCTGCGCCGATACGCCGGTCTCTACATGAACGAGGACCCGACCGCGCCGAACTACGACGCCGAGCACAAGATCATCCGCAGCCTGTTCAACGGCAGCCGCGGGCCGCGTCTGACCCCGCCCAACGCCACCGATTGGGATGGACCTGAAATTCCCGGCGGCGATCCCGGACGCCGCACGCGTTTCCTGAACTCCGAAAACATCTTCGGCGACCATCCGCTGAATCTGAACACGGTCCAGCTGGCCTTTCACGCCTATCTGGTGACGGGCGAGGACAAATATCGAAACTGGGCGCTGGAATATGTCAACGCCTGGCGCGACCGCATCGCCCAGAATGGCGGCAACATCCCTTCCAACATCGGCCGAGACGGCGCGGTCGGCGGCGAGTGGGGCGGCAAATGGTATGGCGGGGTCTTCGGCTGGAATTCGCCGGACGAAGGCGTACGCAACTATGTTTTCCGTGGTCCGCCCGAGGCGTTCGGCGACGCCCTGCTGCTGACCGGCGACCAGGCCTACACCGGCGTGATCCGTCGTCAGCTGGACAATCTCTACGCCCAGCAACGGGTCGTGGCGGGCCATGTTCAAGTACCGCACTACTACGGCGATCAGGGCTGGTACGGCTTCTATGACGTGGACGGTCGCTCGCCCGGCCTGGGCAATCGCCGCCGCGTCGAAACCGACATCTATATCTGGGGATTGGAGCAGCACGATCTGGCGCGTCTGCCCAAGACCGGTTGGATCGGCTTCCTGCAAGGGCAAGGCCAGGACTATCCCGTCCAGGCTTTCCAGGCGGCGCTGGAGGATATCCGCGAGGCGGCCCAACGCATCCGCGACGACGACACGACGCTCCAGTATCCGACCGGCATCACGCGCTGGGAGCGGGCCAATCCGGTGGCCACCGAGGCCTTGGTCAACCTGACCATGGGCGGCGCCGATCCGGGCGGATCGGGCCATGGTCCGCTGCCCTTGCATACTCAGGTGCGTCACTTCGACCCCGACCAGCGCCGGGCCGGCCTGCCGGCGGATGTGGCGGCTCTGGTCGAGAAGATCGAGCCCGGCTCGATCGTGCTGACCCTGGTCAACACCAGCCCGCTGACCGCGCGGACGGTGACGGTGCAATTGGGCGGATACGGCGAGCATCGCTGCACCTCGATCCGTACGCGTTCGGGATCAGTCCGATGCGACGGGCGGTCGTTCAACGTCCGGCTGACGCCGGGTTCCAGCGAAACCCTGACGATCGGGGTGGACCGCTACGCCTATCGCCCGACTCTCGACTTCCCCTGGGACCAGGGGACGCCGGTGACGAACTGAGGTCATTGGAAGGAATCAATCTTACCGACGAGTTCGACTACCGCACCTCCACGAAACGGACCGCCCATGAGTCGCCGCGTCAAACAGCGCTCGCGCGTCTTTCCTGCGATGACTCGATAAAAAGAATATCGAGATGAGCGATCCGACCCATCTGACAGGCGCGTGGTCATAGTTGGCGGGCTGGCGTTGATGAGCGCTGGAGCGCTCGCCTCGGCCCGCGACCGACTATGGCCTAGTCGATGATCCGCGCGGACGGGAATGCGAACTGTTCGCCATTACACCTACGTGAAACCGGGCGCCTGATCCTCTGATGATCCTGCTCCATGAGCCGTCTACAAGGGTACGGCATCGGAAATCGCGGAAGCTGCTCGAATGACTTCCGCCTTGCGCCGCGTCGTTCGAACCCGCCATAAGCCGCCATCCACAACGGCTTTCCGCTATCCAGTGGAGAGTGGTTGGCGTTAACCTGACGCTGCCGCCATTCCTATAGACCCTACGCGTGGCTCCGCCCGCCCCGAGCCTGGACGATTTCCTGTATGAAGAAGCTGTTCGCCTATTTCGTCATTGGCGCGATGGTTCTGGGGGTGCTGGCGGGGTGGGGGCTGAATCATTTTCTGAATGCTGATCAGGCCAAGTCCGCCGCCGAGAATCTCAACCTGGTCACCGACATCTTCCTGCGGCTGATCAAGATGATCATCGCGCCCCTGGTGTTCACCACACTGGTCGCGGGCATCGCTCATATGGAAGACGCAGCGTCGGTCGGGCGGATCGGCGTGAAGACCATGACCTGGTTCATCAGCGCCTCGATCCTGTCCCTGCTGCTGGGCCTGGTCATGGTGCAACTGCTGCATCCCGGTTCGGGCATGCATCTGCCCGAAGCGGTGGTGGCGACGCCGACCGCATCGACCGACGCCTTCTCGCTGCAAGGCTTCATCGTCCATCTGGTGCCGACGTCGATCTTCGACGCCATGGCCAACAACGAAATCCTGCAGATCGTGGTCTTTTCGCTGTTCGTCGGCACGGCGGTCGCTGCGCTGGACGACAAGGCGCCGGCGGTGCTGCACCTGGTCGAACAGGCGGCCTCGATCATGTTGAAGGTGACCGAGTTCGTGATGAAGCTGGCGCCCTTCGCCATCTTCGCGGCCCTGGCCTCGACCATCGCCACCCAGGGGCTGGAGATGCTGGGAACCTACGCCAAGTTCGTGCTGGGCTTCTATGGGTCGATGGCGACGCTATGGCTCTTGCTGTTCCTGGCTGGGGCGGTGGTTCTGGGCCGGCGGGTCGTGCCGCTGTTCCGCGAGATTCGGACCCCCGCGCTGCTGGCCTTCTCGACCGCCAGTTCCGAGGCCGCCTATCCTCGCATTCTTGAGGCCCTGCCCAGGATCGGCGTGCGTCGCCGCATCGTCAGCTTCGTGCTGCCATTGGGCTATTCGTTCAATCTCGACGGCTCGATGCTCTATTGCACCTTCGCCACCATGTTCATCATGCAGGCGCACGGCGTGCATCTCAGCCTGCACCAGCAGGTGTTCATGCTGCTCCTGCTGATGGTGACGTCAAAGGGGATCGCCGGCGTGCCGCGCGCCTCGCTGGTGGTGATCATGGCGACCCTGACCTATTTCGGCCTGCCCGAGGCCTGGATCGCCATCGTCCTGGGCGTCGATCACCTGCTGGACATGGGCCGGTCCGCCACCAACGTCGTCGGCAACTCCGTCGCCGCAGCCGTGGTCGCCAAATGGGAAGGCGAACTGGACCCCATGCCGGACGACGAACAGCCGGCCACTTCCCCCGCCTTATCCCAATGACAGAAGGCCCCGGCGCTCACCGGGGCCTTTTCATGTGCGACGCCATCCAGCGGAAAGGGCGACGCCGCAAATCACGTCGAAGAACTCTCGGGGCGGATTCCAAGGTGTTGGAAAATCAGGAAAGACGATGGTGGGTGATCACAGGTTCGAACTGTGGACCCGCTGATTAAGAGTCAGCTGCTCTACCAACTGAGCTAATCACCCGACCGGTCGTCTTTTCCTCGGCGGGGCGTCGCCTTGCCGAAGGGCGCTCCTACTACCGAGCCGTTCGGGGGTTGGCAAGCGCCTTTCGCAAACTTTCTTCGGCGGGCTAAGATCGCCGCAGAATCGGCCGCGCAAGGCGGCGGGGAATTGAGGCACGATGGCGTTCTGGAACCGACGGCGCTCGATCGACACCATGCTCGCGCCGCACGACGGCCCGCGCCTGAAGCCGACGCTGAGTTGGCCGCACCTGCTGGCCCTGGGCGTCGGCGCCATCGTCGGCACGGGGATTCTGACGCTGATCGGCGTGGGCGCCGGGCTGGCGGGGCCGGCGGTGATGATCAGCTTCGCCCTGGCCGGGCTGGTCTGCGCCTGCGCCGCCCTGGCCTATGCCGAACTGTCGACCATGATGCCGGCGGCGGGCAGCGCCTATACCTATTCCTACGCCGTGCTGGGCGAGATGATCGCCTGGATCGTGGGTTGGAGCCTGATCCTGGAATATTCGCTGGTGGTCAGCGCGGTGGCCGTGGGCTGGTCCGGTTACGCCGTCGGCTTCCTGACCGGGCTGGGAATCGACCTGCCGACGGCGCTGACGGCCGGGCCTCACGCCGGGGGGATCATCAACCTGCCCGCCGTGGTCATCATCGGGGTGATCACCGGCCTGCTGCTGTTGGGCACCAAGGAAAGCGCGACCCTGAACGCCGTGCTGGTGCTGATCAAGATCGCGGCATTGGCGGTGTTCGTCGCCATCGCCCTGCCGACCTTCAAGCCCGAACATTTCACGCCCTTCATGCCCAACGGCTTCGGCGCGCCCTTCGTCCAGACGGGGGTGATGGCGGCGGCGGCCATCATCTTCTTCGCCTTCTACGGCTTCGACGCCATTTCGACGGCGGCGGAGGAGACCAAGAAGCCCGAGCGCGACCTGGCGATCGGCATCGTCGGCTCCATGCTGATCTGCACGGCGCTTTATCTGGTGGTGGCGGCCGCCGCCATCGGCGCGCGCCCGGTCGCCAGCTTCGCCGCCAGCCCGGAACCCCTGGCGTTGATCCTGCGCCAGATGGGGCAGGGGACGGCGGCGCAATGGATCGCGGCGGCGGCTGTGATCGCGCTTCCGACCGTGCTGCTAGCCTTCCTGTTCGGCCAGAGCCGCATCTTCCTGGGCATGGCGCGCGACGGCCTGCTGCCGCGTCGCCTCGCCAAGGTGTCCAGCCGGGGCGTGCCGGCGGTCGTGACGGTGTTCACGGCTGTCGTGGTGGCGATCCTGGCCGGCCTATTGCCGCTGGACGAGTTGGCCTCGTTGGCGAACGCCGGGACGTTGGCGGCCTTCTGCTCGGTGGGCGTCAGCCTGATCGTGCTGCGCATTCGCGAACCGGGCCGCAGGCGGGTGTTCAAGGCGCCGCTGTGGCCGCTGGTCGGCGCGGTCAGCGTCATCGGCTGCATCATCTTCTTCCTCAGCCTGAAGCCGGTCACCCAGATCGGATTCCTGATCTGGAACCTGGTCGGCGTCGCCATCTATCTGGCGTGGTCGTCCAGGAATTCGCGGCTGGCCAAGGGCGAGGAAACGGCGGCCTGATGGCGAGGCGGGACGTGACGGGCGCCGTCGATTTCGCCGTGCTGGAGAACATGACCGGCGGCGACGACGCCATCAACGAAGAGGTGCTGGGCCTGTTCGTCCAGCAGGCCGCTGTGTGGTCCGCACTGCTGGACCCCAAGATCGACGGCTGGCGTGACGGGGTCCACACGATCCGTGGGGCGGCGGCTGGGATTGGCGCGCGAACTCTGGCCGCCATCTGCGCCGAGGCGGAAGGGGCGGACCAGAAACTGGCCGCGCCGGCGCTGGAACGGGTCCGCAACGCGCTGGAGGCTGCGCTGGCGGACGTCGCGGCCTATCGGCACGAACTGCTGCTAAGGAGCCTGAAGGCTTAGAGCCTGATGGTTCGGATCAAACCGCTTCGCGGTTCGGGAAGTTGGACTCCAATAGGAAAAACAGTCCAAGAGTCCAACTCGAGTCCAACTTGGCAGCGGTTTCTCGGGTGATCGCGCGGAATGTCAAAGACCAGGCGCGCAGTATAAGGCGCCGCGAACGACTGTTAGGTCGATTAGCCCAAGCTCAATTCAAGGCGTTGAATTTGCTGCGTATGTTTTGCCGAAATGCGATGGTTGGCCGCCTTTGACGCCATGCGGTGTGGCCGCCTCAGCTTCGGGTCCGGTCGTAGGTGGCGAACTCATGGGCGATGCAGCGGTCGATCAGCAGGCGCCAGACGGGCTCGGCGATGCCGGGCGACAGGCCGTGCGCCTCGGCGGTGACCAGGACCTTTGACACCACGTCGTCGATGCGGGCCTGGTCGAAGACGGCGTCGCGGTTCGGCTTGATGCGGGCGGCGGCGTCCATATAGCGCTGGCGTTCGGCCAGCAGCGCGACCAGGGCGCGGTCCAGGGCGTCGACGCCCTGGCGGACCTCGGCCATGGACTGGCACTCGGCGGGATCGACCCGGGAATCGACGGACACGGACATAGGTAGAGGCATCAAGGTTTTCCGCTCATCCCGGCGAAAGCCGGGACTCAGTGCTTTCGCCGCACCGGTGTCTGGGATTGGGGTCTCGAACCATCGCCAAGACGAGATCACCCAAAGGTCTGGGTCCCGGCTTTCGCCGGGATGAGTGGATTTTTCAAGTCTTAGCCGACGAAGGCGCGTTCCAGCACATAGTCGGCGGGCTCGGCGTTGGAGCCTTCCTTCAACCCATAGGTTTCAAGCAGTTCGCCGGCTTCCTTGATCATGGCCATGGAACCGCACAGCATCGCGCGGTCGCGCGCCGGGTCGAAGCCTTCCGACAGACCGAGGTCGAGGAAAAAGTCGCCCGATTTGATCCGGTCGGTGATCCGGCCAGGGTTTTCAAAGGCTTCTCGGGTGACCGTGGGATAATAGGTCAACTGCGCCCTGGCCTCGTCGCCGATCAGGGGATCGTCGTGAATCTCGCGGCTGAAGAAGTCGCGGTAGGCCAGGTCGGCGACATTGCGCACCGTGTGGATCACATAGACATGGCCGAAACGGGAATAGGTCTCGGGATCGCGCGCCACGCTCAGCCACGGCGCCAGTCCCGTGCCGGTGCCGATCAGGAACAGCCGCTCGCCGCCGGTCAGGGCGTCCAGCACCAGGGTGCCAGTCGGCTTCTTGCCCATCAGAACGGTGTCGCCCGCCTGGATCTTCTGCAGGCGCGAGGTCAGGGGGCCGTCCTGAACCTTGATCGAGAAGAACTCCAGTTCCTCGGCCCAGCAGGGGCTGGCGATGGAATAGGCGCGCAGCACCGGCTTGCCGCCATCCTCGCCCGGCAGGCCGATCATCACGAATTCGCCCGAGCGGAAGCGGAAATCCTCGGGTCGGCGTATGCCGAAGCTGAACAGGCTGTCGGTCCAGTGGCGCACCCACAACACCTCCAGTTCGTGGAACGGACTGGCTTTGGCGGGCGCGGGGGAAACGGCGGCGTCGGTCATCGCGCGCTATCTAGTGTGAGAACCTTTCGCAGGGAAGGAAAAGCCGCGCGTTCCGATGCAAGATTTCCGCGTGACGGCTTGCCGTCGCGCGGCTAGCGTCGCGCCCATGCGCACAGTTCTTCTTGCTTCGACCCTTCTCCTGTCCGCCGGCTCGGCCCTGGCTCAACAGGCTCCTTCCAACATCCTGACGCCGGAACGGGTCTTCGCCAGCCCCAGCCTGAACGGCCCGGTGGCCAAGGGCGTCAGCCTGTCGCCGGACGGCCAGCTGGTCGCCTTCCTGCGGTCGCGCGAGGACGATGTCGACATCCAGGACCTGTGGGCCGCCCCGACGGGCGAGGGCGAGCCCTACAAGCTGATCGACGCCCGCGCCCTGGTCCCGGACGCCGGCGAACTGTCCGAGGCGGAAAAGGCGCGACGCGAGCGGATGCGGATCAGCGCGCGCGGGGTCGTCGACTATTCCTGGGACCAGCAGGGGCGCTACATCCTGGCGCCGCTGGAGGGTGACATCTTCCTGGCCAGCCGCGCCGACGGCCAGGTGCGCCGCCTGACCGAAACGCCGGCCGACGAGATCGACGCCAAGGTCTCGCCCAAGGGCGGCTTCGTTTCCTATGTCCGCGACCAGAACCTGGTGGTCTATGACCTGGCCAGCGGCCAGGAGACGGCGATCACCGACGACGGCGCCGGCCTGATCTCCTGGGCCACCGCCGAATTCATCGCCCAGGAAGAGATGGACCGCGACACGGGCTATTGGTGGAGCCCCGACGAACGCTACATCGCCCTGACCCGCGTGGACGAAAGCCCGGTGGACGTGGTCCCGCGCTTCGAGATCACCGGCGGCGGCGCGACCATGGTCGAGCAGCGCTATCCCCGCGCCGGCCGGCCCAACGCCCTGGTCGAGCTCTATGTCCACGACCGGCAGGACGGGCGGCGGATCAAGGTCGATCTGGGCGCCGACACCGACATCTATCTGGCGCGGGTGAACTGGTCCATCGACGGCAGGACCCTTTACGTCCAGCGCCAGTCGCGCGACCAGAAGACGCTGGACCTGCTGAGCGTCGATCCGACGACCGGCGCCTCGCGCGTGATCCTGAGCCAGAAGGCCGACGCCTGGGTCGATCTGAACGACGACTTCCGCGTCCTGGCCGACGGCCGCTTCATCTGGTCGAACGAGGATTCGGGCTGGCGGCATCTGTATCTGTACGACCGCAACGGCCGGCGCCTTCGCGCCATCACGCGCGGCGACTATCCGGTGAAGCATCTGGACGGGGTCAACGAACAGACCGGGGACGTCTATTTCACCGCCTCGATGCGCGACGGCAAGGAACTGCCGGTCGAGCAGCAGATGTTCCGCGCCAGCCTGAACCGCACGGTCGATCCGGTCGCCTTGACGCCGGCGGGCGGCTGGTGGTCCGTATCGGTCAACGGCCCGGCGACGGCCTATGTCGGCAACTATTCCGACCCGGCGACCCCGCCGCAGTCCGCGCTGTATCGCATCGACGGAACGCGCATCCGCTGGATCGAGGAGAACCGGCTGGACGGGTCCCACCCCTTCGCCCCCTATGTCTCGCGTCTGCGGGCGCCCGAGTTCGGTACGATGCAGAGCCACGGCCAGACGCTGGTCTGGCGCATGACCACGCCGCCCGACTTCGATCCGTCCAAGAAATATCCCGTCGTGATGCAGGTCTATGGCGGTCCGGGCACGGGCGCGGGCGTGCAGAAGAGCTGGCAACCCCTGACCAACCAGCTGCTGACCGAGGCGGGCTATATCGTCTTCCGCGTCGATAATCGCGGCGAGGGCGACCGGTCGCAGGCGTTCGAAACCAGCATCTATCGCCGCCTGGGCATCCCCGCCGTTGAGGACCAGGCCCAGGCCGCCCAGTGGCTGAAGACCCTGCCGTATGTCGATGCCGACCATATCGCCGTCATGGGCTGGAGCTTCGGCGGCTTTCTCAGCCTGCTGACCTTGACCGACAAGGACGCCAACCTAGCCGCCGCCCTGGCCGGCGCCGCGCCGACCCAGTGGGGCCTCTACGACACCCACTATACCGAGCGGTACATGTCCACGCCGCAGGACAATCCGGAAGGCTATGCGGAAACCGACATCCTGCCGCGTCTGGACAACCTGACCGGACGGCTGTTGCTGCTGCACGGCATGGCCGATGACAACGTCATCTTCGGCAACGCCACCCGCGTCATCGACGCCCTTCAGGCGAAAAGCATGCCGTTCGAGATGATGCTGTACCCAGGCCAGCGTCACGGCGTCCGGGGTGATCCCCGCCAGCTGCAGCAATGGCGCACCTACCTCGACTTCCTGGACCGCACCATCGGCGCGCGGTCGCATGACGGGGCGTCGGCCGACCGCTAAGGAACAACCGCCAAGCGCCGCCGTTGGGTCGGGATGGAAAAACTGTTCATCCGATTCGCCAACCGCACGGCCAAGATCGCGGGCAGTCCCTGGGCCTTCGTCGCCTGTTTCCTGACCGTCCTTTTATGGGCGGTCAGCGGGCCGGTGTTCGGCTTCAACGAGACGTGGCAGCTGGTCATCAACACCGGGACGACCATTGTCACCTTCCTGATGGTGTTCCTGATCCAGAACACCCAGAACCGCGACGCCTGCGCCATGCACGCCAAGTTGGATGAACTGATCTTCGCGGTGACGCTGGCGGACGCCCGCTTCATCGGCATCGAGCACCTGACCGAGCGCGAACTGGACGCCATCCTGGCCGAGGTCGAAAAGCGCGCCCTGGCCGTTCATTCCGGCAAGCCCGCCGGTCCCATCGGCGGCAAGCCGGGCGCGCGCGCGAAAGACATCGCGACCGAACAGTCGGCGAAGGCCAAACCCGCCAAGTCCCGCGCCCGGGCCGGCAAGTGAGCGACCTGATCGCCAATGTCGTGGGCTCAGCGGCGGCCCTTTGCTCCATCACCAGCTTCGCGCCCCAGGCCATCAAGATCTGGAAAGAACGTGACGCCTCGTCGATCAGCCTCAAGACCTACTCGCTAACCGTGACCTGTTTTGTCCTGTGGGTGATCTATGGCGTCATGACCCAGGCTTGGCCGGTGACGGTCGCCAACGCCTGCGCGCTCGTGATGGCTTCGGGGGTGCTGGCGATGAAATGGCGTTTTCGCGACGGCGATCCGGAATCCAGCGGATGACCGACGGGAAGTGACGCGAGCTTTACCCGACGTGATCTTGGCGCCCTGCGGCGGGCGGGGTAGGGCTGGGCTTCAACCGTCCTATGGGAGACGCCCCCAATGCCTGATCTCGCACAAGTCACCGAACACATCCGCGGCGCCGTCGGCGACAATTCCGGTCTGGGCAAGACCGTGAAGCTCGACCTCGGCGACGAGGGCAAGATCTTCATCGACGGCGCCTCGACGCCGAACACCGTGACCAACGAAGACAAGCCCGCCGACGCCACCGTCTCGATCAAGTGGGACGACTTCCTGGCTTTGTCGGAAGGCAAGCTGGACCCGATGATGGCCTTCATGCAGGGCAAGCTGAAGATCGCCGGCGACATGATGATCGCCCAGAAGCTGGCTCCGCTGCTGAAGCGCTGATGCCGGCCTGAGCCATGATCGACGACGGCGCGGCTCCCCGGGGTCGCGCCGTTTTCACGTCGGCGTCCGTCAGAGACGCGAACAGAAGAGGAAACGACATGGACTTCAAACATTCCGACCGCGCCCTGGACTGGCACGACCGCGTCCGTCGCTTCCTCGACGAGCAGGTCATCCCGCGCGAGGCCGAATATTTCGCCCAGGTGCGCGAGGACGCGACCCGCCAGCCCCCCGCCATGGAGCAGATGAAGGCCGCCGCGCGGGACGCCGGCCTGTGGAACATGTTCCTGCCGGGCGGGCACGGCGCCGGCCTGACCAACCTCGAATACGCGCCGCTGGCCGAGATGATGGGCCGCCACCTGTGGTCGGCCGAGGTGTTCAATTGCAACGCCCCGGACACCGGCAACATGGAAGTGCTGCACATGTACGGCGATGCGGCGCAGCAGGACCGCTGGCTGAAGCCGCTGATGGCCGGAGAGATCCGCTCGGCCTTCCTGATGACCGAGCCCGAGGTCGCCTCGTCCGACGCCACCAACATCCAGACCCGGATCGAGCGCGACGGCGACCACTATGTCATCAACGGCCGCAAATGGTGGTCCACCAACATGGGCCATCCGAACGTCGCCGTGACCATCGTCATGGGCAAGACCGATCCGGACGCCGCGACCCACGCCCAGCAGTCGCAGATCATCGTGCCGGTGGACACGCCCGGTTTCCGGGTCGAGCGGATGCTGTCGGTCTTCGGCTATGACGAAAAACCCATCGGCCATGCGGAGGTGGTGCTGGAGAACGTCCGCGTCCCCGTCGAGAACCTGATCGCCGGCGAGGGCAGGGGGTTCGAGATCGCGCAGGGGCGGCTGGGGCCGGGCCGCATCCATCACTGCATGCGGGTGATCGGCGCGGCGGAACGGGCGCTGGAGCTGATGGTGACGCGGCTGCTGAACCGCACCGCCTTCAGGAAGCAGTTGGCCGAACATTCGGTCTGGGAGCAGCGCGTCGCCGACGCCCGCACCAATATCGAGATGTGCCGTCTGCTGGTGCTGAAGGCCGCCTGGATGATGGACGAGGCAGGGGCCAAGAACGCCCGTTCCGAAATCGCCCAGATCAAGGTCGCGGCGCCGAAGATGGCCCTGCAGATCATCGACGACGCCATCCAGGCCTTCGGCGGCGCCGGCGTTTCAGGCGATACGCCCCTGGCCGAGCTCTACGCCGGGGTTCGCACCCTGCGGATCGCCGACGGCCCGGACGAGGTTCACAACCGCACCATCGCGCGGCTGGAATACGCCAAGCACGGCGGCAAGCCGATGCGTTGAATTCGCTCTTGCGCGGGCCCAAGTCCCTGGGAACCCTGACCTTGGCGTGACGTTCGGTCTTCATGAACGAGGCGACGCCCGGTCGGGCATCAGGACTGACGCGGGACGGCTGACATGAATGCTCGCTTCGAGCCCGATACGCGGCGCGGCGCCGACCTGGCGCGCTTCCGAGAGGTCCGCGCCGCCATGCTGACGCTCGCTGAAGGGCTTTCCGCCGAGGACCTGGCGGCCCAGTCGATGGCCGATTGCAGCCCCGGCAAATGGCACCTGGCCCATACCAGCTGGTTCTTCGAGGCCATGATCCTGTCGGCCGATCCGAACTACCGGCCTGTCGATCCGCGTTTCCAGCAGATGTTCAACTCCTATTACGAGGCCCTGGGCGATCGGGTGCCGCGTCCAGAGCGCGGTCTGATGACCCGCCCGTCCGTCGAGGAGGTCCTGGCTTATCGCCGCGAGATCGACCGCCGCATGACCGCCTGGCTGGCCGAGGCGCCGACCGCTGGCCTGAGCCGCTATCTGTTCGAACTGGGCCTCAATCACGACCAGCAGCATCAGGAGCTGTTCGTGATGGACCTGCTGCATTTGATGGCCCGCTCTCCACTGGATCCGGCCGCCTATGTCGATGAGCCTCGGTCCGCCCCCGTCGAGCCTGCGAAGGGCGGCGTGACGGCCTTCCCGGGCGGTCTGGTCGCCATTGGCCACGGCGGGCCGGACTTCGGCTTCGACAATGAAACCCCGCGCCACAAGGTCTGGCTGGAGCCTTTCGCCCTGGCCAACGATCTGGTGACCAACGGCGACTGGATCGCCTTCATCGACGACGGCGGCTATGCGCGGCCCGATCTGTGGCTGGCGGACGGCTGGGCGACGGTGAAGGCCGAAGGCTGGACCGCCCCCCTCTATTGGCGACGCGACGCGGACGGATGGTCGGTGATGTCGCTGACGGGACGTCACCCGGTCGATCCATCCGCGCCGGTTCGCCACATCAGCTTCTACGAGGCCGACGCCTACGCCCGCTGGGCCGGCAAGCGGTTGCCGACCGAGGCGGAATGGGAACATGCGGCCGCGACCGATCCGGCGGCCTTCTCCAACCTGTCGGGCGAGGTCTGGCAGTGGACCGCAAGCCCCTATGTTCCCTATCCGGGCTTTACGCCCACCCCCGGTACGGCGGCGGAATACAACGGCAAGTTCATGGCCAATCAGATGGTCCTTCGCGGCGGCGGCTTCGCCACGCCAGAGGGCCATGCGCGCGTGACCTATCGCAACTTCTATTATCCCCAGCAGAGGTGGGCTTTCATGGGTTTGAGACTGGCCGAGGACGCGCCGAAACCCCGCCGCGCCGAAACGGAGGACGCCCGGACCGCCGCCTTCCGACGCGATCTGATCGAAGGCCTGGCGCGCGACCAGAAGGCCGTGCCGCCCAAATGGTTCTATGACGCCGAAGGGTCGCGCCTGTTCGAGGAGATCACTGCGCTGCCGGAATACTATCCGACTCGTCAGGAGACGGCCCTGCTGCGCGATCGCGCCGCCGAGTTGACCGCCGACTTCGGCCCCGACGCCGTCCTGGTCGAGTTCGGGTCCGGCGCCAGCGAGAAGACCCGAATCCTGCTGGACGCCGCGCCGGACCTGGGGGCCTATGTGCCGCTCGACATCAGCGAGGCGGCCCTGTCCGACGCCGCGACGCGCATCCGCGCCGACTATCCGAACCTGCGCGTGCAGCCGGTGCTGGGGGACTTCGAGCATCTGGCGCCGCTCCCGGACGATTTGCCGCATGGGCGGCGCATCGGCTTCTTCCCCGGTTCGACCATCGGCAATCTGGGTCCGCAGCAGGCCGTTCGTTTCCTGGCCGCCGCGCGGCGGATGCTGGGGGAGGGCACCCTGTTCATTCTCGGTGTCGATCTGGTGAAGGAACCGAACGTGTTGGTCGCGGCCTATGACGACGCCCAGGGCGTCACCGCCGCCTTCAACCGCAACCTTCTGGCCCGCGCCAACGCAGAACTGGGCGCCGACTTCGACCTGTCCGCCTTTGCGCACCGCGCCGTCTGGAATGACGAGCAGGCGCGCATGGAGATGCATCTTCTGGCGACGCGTCCGACCGCCGTCCAGATCGGTGATCGTCGGTTCGCCCTGCTGGCCGGCGAAACGATCCACACCGAAAGCTCACGCAAATTCACATCCGAATCGGTCGCGGAAATGGCCCAGGCGTCGGGCTGGACCCTGACGGGCTTCTACGTCTCGCCCGCTCCTGGCGTCGCCCTGGCCCTGCTGCGTGGCTGAGCGATCCAGGCGTAAAAAAGGGCGGCGAACCTGCGTCCGCCGCCCTTCTTCATGATCCGCCAGTGTCAGCGAGCGGTTTCGTTCGCCTCGTCCTTGCGTGATCCGTGCGAGGCTTCGCCGCCTTTGCGGCCGGCCTGAGCCGCCAGACTGCGGTCCTGCGAAAAGCTTCTCTTCTCGCTCGGAACGCTTGCGCCGCCCTTGCGGGCGATCTCGCGTTGACGTTCCGGGTCCATGGACGCGAATCCTCTTTTGGATACGCCTGAGCCTCGAGTGGGCTGACCTTCCGCCATGGGTTCGTCCTTTCAGGTTTGCCGTTGCGCTTGCCAGATCAACACGATGAATCCCGAGCGGTTCCGCGCCAACCGGTGCTTTTTACTGTCCGACCACGGTCGCTCCACTGGGCGCGATCAGGCCGAGCCGTAGGGGCGGGAATCGCCTTCGCCGTCGCCGCCGGGCTCCAACGGCGGCAGTTCGTCGGGCGTATCGGACGGTTCGATTTCCGGCTGCGGCGGCGGATTGGGCTCGATTTCCGGCTGCGGCGTCGTGGGGGTGGGTTCGATATAGGTCATGACGTTCTCTCCGTTTGGAAGACAACGCGACGAGGCATACGATGTTCACAGGAACCCGCATCCGGGCGAGGGGTTGATCCCGCGAACCCAGGAGCATCCCATGACCCAGACCCCCGTTTCCCCACCTTCGCCCGACGACATCGTCCTGGAGGACGAAGGTCTGACCCAGCGTCTCGATCGTGACGCGGACGCCCTGATCGCAGAAGGCGAGGCGCGCGCGTCGGAAGGCGTCTCTTCCGTGCGGCAGGCCGTGCGCGACGACGCCGCCCATTTGAGGGACAAGGTTTCGGATCGGGTCGAACGCGTCCGCGACGACATCCGTGAGGAACCGCTTCGGACCACGTTCTACGCCTTGGGCATCGGCGTGGTCCTGGGGATGCTGCTTAGGCGTTAGGCTGGGCCGCTCGCCGGGCGTTGCAATGGCGCGCGCTGCAACGCCGCATCGGAGACGTAAGGGTTGGTCCGCCGCTCCTCGCCGAAGGTCGAGATCGGCCCGTGTCCCGGGACAAAGGTGACGTCGTCGCCTAGCGGCCAGAGCTTCTCGACCACCGAACGAATCAGGGCCGGCGGATCGCTCATCGGAAAATCGGTGCGTCCGACAGACCCCTTGAACAGCACGTCGCCGACCTGGGCGAAACGCGCGGCGCGATTGAAGAAGATCACATGCCCTGGCGTGTGGCCCGGGCAATGCCGCACCTCCCACATCGTTTTCCCCAGGCTGACGGCGTCCCCGTCCTCAAGCCAGCGATCGGGCGTGAACGGGCGGACGTCGGGCAGGCCGTACATCTGTCCGGTCTCGACGATTCGGTCGATCCAGAACTGATCGGCCTTCTGGGGACCCGTGATCGGTGCGCCCGTCTTCTCCTGCATCTCGGCGGCGCCGCCCGCGTGATCGAGATGCCCGTGGGTGATCCAGATCTGGTCCAGCGTCAGGCCGCGCCGCCTGACCTCGCCCAACACCGCATCGACCGAGCCGCCCGGATCGATCACCGCCGCCTTGTTCGTCGCCGTGCACCAGACCGTGGTGCAGTTCTGCTGAAGCGGCGTGACGGGCGTGACGAAGACGCCGATGGGGGATGCGGGCTGGCTCATTCGCCCTACATAGCCATGGCGGATGCGCGAAACCACTGCTTGGGACCACGCTCGCGTTGACCTTTGGAGCCCTTCTCGACATAAGGGCGGGCTTCGAGGCGCCGCTCCGTAATGGGGCGGCCTTCTTGCTTTATCCATTCCGCGCCGGCCGACATTCGGCCCATGCGCCCCAGAGCGTCAGAATCCCGCCATGCAAGTCGTCGAAAAGTCGAACGAAGGCCTCAGCCGCGTGATCGCGGTCACCATCCCCGTCGCGGAGCTGAACGAGAAGCTCGACGCCCGCGTCAAGGAAGTCGCCCCGCAGGTGAAGCTGAAGGGCTTCCGTCCGGGCAAGGTGCCGGTCACCCACGTCAAGAAGACCTTCGGCCGCGAGTTCATGGGCGAGATCATCAACGCCGAGCTGAACGAGACCAGCCAGAAGGCCCTGGACGAAGCCAAGATCCGTCCCGCCGCCCCGGCCGAGATGAAGCTGACCAGCGACATGGACAAGGTCATCAAGGGCGAGGAAGACCTGGCCTATGAGATGTCGCTGGAGATCATGCCGGACTTCACCCCGATCGATCCCAAGACGCTGAAGCTGGAACGCCCGACCTACGAAGCCTCGGACGCCGATCTGGACGAGGCGCTGACTGAACTGGCCGGCCAGGCCAAGACCTACGAGGACAAGAAGGGCAAGACCGTCAAGGCCGCCGAGGGCGACCAACTGACGATCGACTTCCTGGGCAAGCTGGACGGCGAACCCTTCGAGGGCGGAGCGGCCGAGGACGCGGACCTGGTGATCGGCTCGGGCCGCTTCATCCCCGGCTTCGAAGAGCAACTGACCGGCGCCAAGGTCGGCGAGGAAAAGACCATCGAGGTCACCTTCCCGGAGGATTACCAGGCCGCCCACCTGGCCGGTAAGAAAGCGACCTTCGACATCAAGGTGAAGGCCATCAAGGCCGAGGCCGAATCCAAGGTCGACGACGACTTCGCCAAGCGCATCGGCCTGGATTCGCTGGACAAGCTGAAGGAACTGCTGAGCCAGAACCTGAACCAGCAATACGCCGGCGCCGCCCGCTTCAAGCTGAAGCGCGCCCTGCTGGACCAGCTGGACGAGGCCCACGACTTCCCGCTGCCGCCCAAGATGGTGGACGCCGAGTTCGACGGCATCTGGCAGCAGGTCGAGGCCGACAAGGCCGCCGGTCGCCTGCCGGAGGAAGACGCCAAGAAGTCCGACGAGGACCTGAAGGCCGAATACCGCAAGATCGCCGAGCGTCGCGTCCGCCTGGGCCTGGTGCTCGCCGAGATCGGCCGCGCCAACAACGTCCAGGTCACCGACCAGGAGCTGAACGCCGCCATCCTGCAGGAAGCCCGCAACTATCCGGGCCAGGAACAGGCCGTCCTGAACTTCTACCGCCAGAACCCCAACGCCGCCGCCCAGATGCGCGCCCCGATCTACGAGGAAAAGGTCGTCGATCTGATCGTCGGCGTCGCCGACGTGACCGACAAGCCGATCACCAAGGAAGAGCTGCTGAAGGAAGAAGACGAGGACTGATCGTCATCTTACGGAACGGTAACTGTTCAGCCGAGGGTTGGAACGGTTAGTGCAGGGGGCGCTTGATCGAGCGCCCCTTTTCATGCTCGGAGCCTTCTATGATGCAATTCGCCGCGCTGGCCGCCACTGCGGTTCTGGCCATGGCAGGTCAGCAGGAGGAAAACAGCCGTCCCTCTCCGCCACAGTCGCAACCGCCGGTGGCCGAACTCGGCGATGTCGAGGTGACGGCGCGTCGATTGCAGGAGCAGGTGCAGTCGTTCATCAACGAAGTTGCAGCCCCGCCGCGCGGCCGAAATCTCGCCCGTTGGGACCGGTCCATCTGCGTGGGGGTTTCCAATATGAATGCGCGCTATGCGCAGGTCATGATTGATCGGATCGCCCATACCGCCGTCGATGTCGGTCTCGATGTCGAGGATCCCGGCTGCAAGCCCGACATCATGATCGTCGCCGCCGCCGACGCCGAAGCCCTCGCCAAGGCCCTGGTCGCTGACGACCCCCACGGTTTTCGCCCTGCTCGCGGCTCGACCGATCTCGGCTCCGCCGCCCTGGATCGATTTCAGAACACGGATGCCCCTGTTCGCTGGTGGCATGTCAGCTTGCCGGTCAGCGTCGATACGGGCCAGTTGGCGATCCGACTCGATGGTGAAGAGCCGCCGCAGGTGGCGGTTCGGGATGCGTCGCGTCTTAGAGCGAACATCCGCGACGATCTCGCCCGGGTCATCGTGATCATCGACGTAAATCGCGTCGGCGTCGTCGGGTTCGGGGCCCTCAGCGACTACGTCGCCATGGTGGCATTGGCGCAAGTGGAGCCGGACGCGGACACCTCCTCCTACGACAGTGTCCTGAACCTCTTTTCGGAAGGCGCGGATCGCACAGCCGGTCTGACCCAGTGGGATCGGGATTACCTGCGATCCCTCTACACCGCCCGCCGCGACCGGGCGCGCTCCACCGAACAGGCGCGGGATATTCAGCGCGGGATGACAGGTGAACGCGATGCGCGCGTTCAGGAAGAAGACGATCGCTAAAGCCTACGCTGTCGGACTCTTGTCATTCGGCGCGGATTGCATGACCTTCGGGAGGAGCGGCAAGCACCGCTCCATTTCGATCCCCTGTCGTGTTGGAGCGTGTCATGTCCTTTGCAGCCGTAACCGCCGCGCTCATGCTGGCCTTTATGCCGGTTGTTCAAGAGCAGCCACAGGCAGGACATACGTCAGACCAGGACGAAGTCTCCGAACTTGGTCCCGTTGAGGTTCAGGGGCGACGACTTCAACAGCAGGCTCATGCCTTCATTCAGGATGTGGCGGCCGCTCCGCCAGGTCGGACCCTGGCGCGCTGGCGCGGTCCGATCTGCATTGGCGTCTCCAACCTGAATGCACAATACGCCCAGTTCATGATCGATCGCATAGCGACGGTCGCCTCGGATTGGTCGCTGACGACCCCAACGGTTTCCGTCCAGCCAGCAATGCGACGGATCTTGGCGCGGCGGCGCTTGACCGATTCCAGTCCACCGACGCCCCGGTTCGCTGGTGGCAGGTGAGCCTGCCGGTCAGCTTCGATACCGGTCAGATCGCCATGAACCTGAACGGAGAGATCATTCTGGAGAAGGCGGGCGGGCCCGAAAGTGGAGAGCCGAAGCCGGTGATGATGCGCGTCCGCGATCCCTCCCGCCTGCGCGCCAATACCCGAAATGTCCTGGCCCGCGAAACCGTGATCATCGACGTCGCCAAGGTCGGACGTATCGGTTTCGGAGCACTCAGCGACTATGTCGCCATGGTGACGTTGGCTCAGATCGCGCCGGATGCCGACACGTCCGGCTACGACACTGTGTTGAACCTGTTCTCTGAGGGCGCGGACCGCACCGCCGGTCTTACCCAATGGGATCGCGACTATCTGCGGTCACTCTATTCCGCCCGCGAAGATCGGGCCCATCCGATCCAGCAGGCTCGGGACATCGCTCGCGGCATGATCGGTGAACGTGAGGCGCGTATGGGCGATGACGAGGGCCGCCAGTAAGCCCGCGCCTTGCATCCCGCCCTGTTGGACGCGATATGCATGGACAACGGTCGACGACGCTGAATCGTCGCCATCGCATCCGAGAAGGCTACATGCGCGATCCTATCGATTATTTGCAATCCAACCTCGTCCCCATGGTGGTGGAGCAGTCCAGCCGGGGCGAGCGTTCCTTCGACATCTTCTCGCGCCTGCTGCGCGAGCGGATCATCTTCCTGACGGGGCCGTTCGAGGACACGATGGCGTCCTTGATCTGCGCCCAGCTGCTGTTCCTGGAATCGGAGAACCCGAAGAAGGAAATCAGCATGTACATCAACAGCCCCGGCGGTCAGGTGACCTCGGCGCTCGCGATCTATGACACCATGCAGTACATCAAGAGCCCGGTTTCGACCGTGGTCATGGGCATGGCCGCCTCGGCTGGCTCCTTGATCCTGACGGCCGGCGCCGCGGGCCAGCGTATCGCCCTGCCGAACGCGCGCGTCATGGTGCACCAGCCGTCGGGCGGTTTCCGGGGCCAGGCGTCGGACATCGAATTGCACGCCGCCGATATCCGCTACACCAAGAAGCGCCTCAACGAGATCTACGTCCACCACACGGGCCGGACTTATGAGGAGGTCGAGAAGACCCTGGATCGCGACCATTTCATGAGCGCGGAAGAAGCCAAGGCCTGGGGCATCGTCGATCACGTCTATGACCGTCGCGAACAGGCCGACGCCGACGGCGTGAAGACGCCCGGCAACTGATCCCGGCCGTCAACGGAAAGGGAAGGGCGCATCGTCACGATGCGCCCTTTTCTTTTGTGCTATCAGGCCGTCATGCAAATCACGCGAGATCAGAGCGGCGTCGTTGATGTCGATGGCGAGACCTATGAATGGGAGCTTCGCCGCCAGCCCCAGCCGAAGTCTGGCGGAAAATGGGACGGCATGGCTGTGTCCCTGCGGCTGAAGGACTTCCAGCGCGAGGCCATCGTACAATTTCCCATGCCCATGCGCCCTAACGGCCGGCCGGACGTGGAGAAGCAGCGTGTCAACGTCGATGCAGTCCGCAACGCCATAACCGCCGCTATCGCGGCCGGCTGGAAACCGACCTCGCGCGGCAAGCCCGTCGTTTTCGATGTGGACGCCGACGGCCGCTGAGCCTTACGGCGTCTGCCTGAACACTCGAAAGCCCGCCTCCTGCGCCATCGCCAGCATCTCGGCGTCGCCAGAAGTGTCGCCATAGGCGGCGGTCAGGATCATGTCGTCGCCATAGGCGGCCTTCAGGCGATGAACCTTCTCCTCGCCGCGACAATTTGGGCCGGTGAAGGCGCCAGTGACCCGGTCGTTGGAATCGAACGCCAGTTCCGTGCCCAGCAGGCTTTCGGCGCCCAGCTTTCGGGCGAACGGCTTGACCGTCATGGTGGGGGAGGCGGTCACAATGACGCGATGCGCCCCTTGCGCGCCCCAGTCGTTCCACACCGTCAGGGCGTCGGGCCGCATGAAACGCGGCCAGATCATCTCGGCGAATCGCGCCGCATCGGCCTCAAGGGTGGCGCGGTCCACGCCCAGCAGGAACTCCCTGACCGAGGCCGCCTTGATCCGTTCCCTGTCCCGGTCGCGCGCGTAGGTCGCCAGAGCCGGCGCCATCTTCACCAAGCCCAGAGCCCAGCCGCCCGGACCGGCCCGCCAACGCAGGAATTCGATGAAACTGTCGCGAATCGTCAGCGTGCCGTCGAAATCGAAGGCCACGATCGGCCGCCCGGCCGAATCGGACTGGCGAAAATCTTGCTGGCTGCCCATGTCAGACATTCGCCTTGATCCCCGTCGACACTGATCCATCCTCGCACTGCAACAATCCCCTCCTGCCTTCGGGGTTGTCGTGGAACGATGGATGGGTGATTGTCATTTTTTGAAGACCTTCGCGTCCAGAGTGCTGGAATCAACGTGAGGAAAGCGCGTTTCGGTCCATATCGGTCCGCACCGCGGGAGTGAGATAAGGGTCTATGACCAAAGCAGCCGGCTCCGACGCCAAAAGCACCCTCTACTGCTCGTTCTGCGGAAAGAGCCAGCACGAGGTGCGCAAACTCATCGCAGGTCCGACCGTCTTCATCTGCGATGAATGCGTCGAACTGTGCATGGACATCATCCGCGAAGAGCACAAGATCGGCTTCAAGAAGACGTCCGACGGCGTCCCGACGCCGAAGGAAATTCGCGACGTCCTGGACGATTACGTCATCGGCCAGTCGCACGCCAAGAAGGTGCTCTCGGTCGCGGTCCACAACCACTACAAGCGCCTGAACCACGCGACGAAGAACAACGACGTCGAACTGGCCAAGTCGAACATCATGCTGATCGGGCCGACCGGCTCGGGCAAGACGCTGCTGGCCCAGACGCTGGCGCGCATCATCGACGTGCCTTTCACCATGGCCGACGCCACGACCCTGACCGAGGCGGGTTATGTCGGTGAAGACGTCGAGAACATCATCCTGAAGCTGCTCCAGGCCTCCGACTACAACGTCGAACGAGCCCAGCGCGGCATCGTCTACATCGACGAAATCGACAAAATTTCGCGCAAGTCGGACAATCCTTCGATCACCCGCGATGTCTCGGGCGAGGGCGTGCAGCAGGCCCTGCTGAAGATCATGGAAGGCACCGTCGCCTCCGTGCCGCCGCAAGGCGGTCGCAAGCACCCGCAGCAGGAGTTCCTGCAGGTCGACACCGCCAACATCCTGTTCATCGTGGGCGGCGCCTTCGCCGGCCTGGAAAAGGTGATCTCGGCGCGCGGCGAGGGGGCCTCCATCGGCTTCGGCGCCAAGGTCAAGGAAATCGACGAGCGTCGCACCGGCGACATCCTCAAGAACGTCGAGCCTGACGACCTGATGCGGTTCGGCCTGATCCCCGAATTCATCGGCCGTCTGCCCGTGCTGGCGACGCTGGAGGACCTGGACGAGGCGGCGCTGGTCACCATCCTGACCGAACCCAAGAACGCCCTGGTCAAGCAGTACAAGCGCCTGTTCGAGATGGAGAATGTCGAACTGACCTTCACCGACGACGCCCTGATCGCCGTCGCCAAGAAGGCCATCACGCGCAAGACCGGCGCCCGCGGCCTGCGTTCGATCCTGGAAGGCATCCTGCTGGAAACCATGTTCGAACTGCCGACTTTCGAAGGCGTCGAAGAGGTGGTGGTCAACGCCGAAGTCATCGACGGCAAGGCCCAGCCCCTGCTGATCTATTCCGAAGCCTCCAAGAAAAAGGCCGACGGCGCCGCCTGACCGGGCGTCAATCAACGGAAAGGGCCGGTGCAGGAAGCTGCACCGGCCCTTTTTCGTCAGCAGCCACAGATCACGACATCGGCCTAATCGGCGGTCTTCGCCTTCTTCGCCGGGGTTTTCTTTGCGGCGGGCTTCTTCGCCGCAGTCTTTTTCGGAGCCGCCGCCTTCTTGGCCGGAGCCTTCTTCTTGGGCGCTGCGCCCGCCTTGGCCGCGAGCAAGGGCAGAGCGTCTTCCAGCGTCAGGTCTTCGGGGGCGGTTCCCTTGGGCAGGGTGGCGTTGATCTTGCCCGACTTCACATAGGGACCGAAGCGGCCCGCCATGACGTGGATCGGCTCGCCCGTTTCCGGGTGGGCGCCCAGGTCCTTCAGCGGGGCCGTGGCGGCGCCGCGTCCGGGGCGGCCGGCGCGCTTTTCGGCCAAGAGGGCGATGGCGCGGTTCAGGCCGACCTCGAACACTTCGTCGATGTCGGAGACGTTCGCATAGGTGCCGGCGTGCAGGACGAAGGGGCCGTAGCGGCCCAGGCCCGCCGTGATCATCTTGCCGTCCTCGGGGTGGACCCCGACCTCGCGCGGCAGGGCCAAGAGGCGAAGGGCCTGGTCCAGCGTCAGGGAGGCGGGCGACCAGCCCTTGGGCAGGGAGGAGCGTTTCGGCTTCTCGCCGTCCGGCGGGGTGATTTCGACATAGGGGCCGAAGCGACCGATCTTGAGCTGCACCGGCTGGCCCGTCGCCGGGTCGATCCCCAGTTCGCGGTCGCCGCTTTCGGCCGAGCCGTCCTCGGCCGAGGGGCTGGCGACGGGGCGGGTGTATTTGCAGTCCGGATAGCGCGAGCAGCCGATGAAGGCGCCGAAACGGCTGGTCTTAAGGCTGAGCTGGCCCTGGTGACACAGGGGGCATTCGCGCGGGTCGGAACCGTCGCCCTTGTCCGGGAAGATGTGAGCGCCGAGACTTTCGTTCAGGGCGTCCAGAATGGCCGTGGTGCGTAGTTCGCCGGCGGCTTGGGTCGCCGCGTGGAAATCCTGCCAGAACTGGCGCAGCAGCACCTTCCAGTTCAGGTCCCCGGCCGAGACCTCGTCGAGCTGGGTCTCCAGCGCGGCGGTGAAGTCGTATTCGACCCACTTCCGGAAGAACTGCTCCAGGAAGGCGGTGACGAGGCGTCCCTTGTCCTCGGGATAGAAGCGGTTCTTGTCGACGCGGACGTATTCACGGTCGCGCAGGGTCGACAGGGTCGAGGCGTAGGTCGAGGGGCGGCCGATGCCCAGTTCTTCCAGCTTCTTGACCAGGGTGGCTTCGGAATAGCGCGGGGGCGGCTCGGTGAAATGCTGGTCCGCGCGGACGGCGTCGACCTTGGCCTTGGCGCCTTCCTTCAGCGCGGGCAGGCGGCTGGTGTCGTCGTCATCGTCGCCTTCGGCGCCCTTCTGCTTCTCGTCGCGGCCTTCCTCATAGACGGCGAGGAAGCCGTCGAAGGTCACGACCTGGCCGGTGGCGCGCAGGCCCGTCAGGCCGTCCGGGGTCTCGATCTCGACCGTGGTGCGGTCCAGGCGGGCGGCCTCCATCTGGGAGGCGACCATCCGCTTCCAGATCAGTTCGTAGAGGCGCTGGAGGTCGGAATCGAGGCGCAGGCTGTCGGGATGGCGGGCGATGTTGGTCGGCCGGATCGCTTCGTGCGCTTCCTGAGCATTCTTGGCCTTGGTCTTGTAATAGCGAGGTTCCTGCGGAACGAAGGCCGGGCCGAATTCCTTGCCGATGACCTCGCGCGCCTGGGCGATGCCCTCGGGCGTGGTCTGGACGCCGTCGGTCCGCATATAGGTGATCAGGCCGCCGGTCTCGTCGACGCCCTCATAAAGTTTCTGCGCCGCCTGCATGGTGCGCTGGGCGGAGAAGCCCAGCTTGCGGGCCGCTTCCTGTTGCAGGGTCGAGGTGGTGAAGGGCGGGGCCGGGTTGCGGCGGACGGGCTTCTTCTCGACCGAACGGATGGTGAAGTCGCCGGCCTGGATGGCGGCGCGGGCCGCGCTGGCGGTCGCCTCGTCCTTGATGTCCAGGCGCTGGACGCGCTTGCCGGCGTGCTTGACCAGGCGGGCGGTGAAGGGCGGGCTGTCGGCGGTCAGGTCGGCCTCGATGGACCAGTATTCCTGGGGCCTGAACTTCTCGATCTCCATCTCGCGGTCGACAACGATACGCAGAGCGACCGACTGGACGCGGCCGGCCGAGCGGGCGCCCGGCAGCTTGCGCCACAGGACGGGCGAGAGGGTGAAGCCGACAAGGTAGTCCAGCGCGCGGCGGGCCAGATAGGCCTCGACCAGCTCCATGTCGATCTGGCGCGGATTGGCCATGGCGTCCAGCACGGCGGACTTGGTGATGGCGTTGAAGGTGACGCGCTCGACGGGGGTGTCCTTCAGCGCCCTCTTCTTGTTCAGGACCTCGAGCACGTGCCAGCTGATGGCCTCGCCTTCGCGGTCGGGGTCGGTCGCCAGGATGACGCGGTCGGCGCGCTTGGCGGCCTCGGCGATTTCTGACAGGCGCTTGGCGCCCTTGGCGTCGGCCTCCCAGTGCATGGAGAAGTCGTCGTCGGGCAGGACCGACCCGTCCTTGGACGGCAGGTCCCGGACGTGGCCGTATGAGGCCAGGACCTCATAGTCCGCGCCCAGATACTTGTTGATGGTCTTGGCCTTTGCGGGGCTCTCGACAATGACGAGGTTCATAGGCATCCGGTCTCGGGAAGGGGCGCGAACGTGGTTGGAGCGGAGCCGCGTGTCAATCGTCGGTCGCAAGACGCACGTAAGGGTAGTTGAAAAATAAGAAAATACGCCTATAGATTGTGTAGCTCTGTGGGAGGGTTAAGATGGGACGGTCACGGACCAGGTCGGAGGCCCAGCCTGTGACGATGAAGGCCGCTCATGCCTTTCCGATGCGGGAGTATATCGGCGCCATGGCGCTGGAAATGGCGCGTATGGCGCGGGACGAGGGCGATGGGACGCTGGCGCTGCTGCTGGAACAGGCGGCTGCTGCGGCCGGACAGCCGGTGGACGTGTCGCACTAGGACGAGGCCAGGCCGCCGGGCAGGATTTCGGCGCGGCCGGCCAGGCTGAGTTCCAGCAGGGCGGCGGCGACCTGACCGACGGGCGCATTCAGGGCGCGGGCGATTTCGTCGCGGGGTGCAGGCGTCGGCGACAGCAGGGCGGCGACGCGGTCCAGAAAGGCCGGATCGACAGCGTCTTCGTCGAAGACGAGCGGGGCCGTCGGCGGCGCGCGCAGGGTGCGCAGAGTGTGGAAGGCGCGCTCGATGTCCTCGATCCCTTCGCACAGGATGGCGCCCTGGCGCAGCAGTTCGTTGGGACCGCGCGCCCGAGGATCAAGCGGCGAACCGGGGACGGCGAAGACGTCGCGGCCCTGTTCGGCGGCGAGGCGCGCGGTGATCAGGGAGCCGGAGCGAATCTCGGCCTCGACCACCACGACGCCGCGCGCCAAGCCTGAAATGATGCGGTTGCGGCGCGGGAAGTCGCGGGCTTGGGCGCGGGCGCCGATCGGGCTTTCGGAGACGACGCAGCCGTGTTCGACCAGGCGGGCGTAGAGATCGGCGTGCTCGGGCGGATAGATGTCGTTCACCCCGCCGCCCAGGACGGCGACGGTTCCGGTCGGCAGGGCGCCTTCGTGGGCCGCGGCGTCGATGCCGCGCGCCATGCCGGAGACGACGACGTGACTGGCCTGACCCAACTGTCCGGCCAGGCCGCGCGCGATCCGCTGGCCGCCGGCCGAGGCGATGCGCGCACCGACAATGGCGACGGACGGCTGGTTCAGCAGATCGGTGCGGCCCCGCGTCCACAGGATCGGCGGCGGAGGGTCGAGCGCCGCCAGCATCTCGGGATAGTCTGCATCGCCGAGAACCAGCAGGCGCGCGCTGATGCGGTCGGCGGCGTCCACTTCGCGCTGGATCGCTTCGATGGGAGGCGGAGCGAAGACCGCGCCCGATTTGCGCGCCAGGCCGGGCAGGGCCTCCAGCGCGGCGGTCGCCGAGCCGTGGCGGGCCAGAAGTTGAGAAAAGGCGACGGGTCCGATGCGGTCGGTGCGGGCAAGCCGCAGGCGGGCGAAGCGTTCGTCTGCCGATAGGCTCACGCCTTCTTGGCCCCGATCCGCGGCTCTTCGCCCTTCAGCAGGCGAGCGATGTTCTGGTGGTGGCGCACCCAGATCAGGACGGCGGCGAAAACGGTCAGACCCAGGATCGGCGCCGCGACGGGCAGGCCGACCATGCTCAGAGGCAGAAGGGCCAGGAAGGGCGCGGTCGCCGCCGAGATCAGGGCCGCCAGCGACGAATAGCGGAAGGCGAAGGCGCAGATCAGCCATACCGCCCCAGCCATCAGGCCCAGCGGCCAGGCGGCCGCCAGCAGCAGGCCGTAGAAGGTGGCGACGCCCTTGCCGCCCTTGAACCCCAGCCAGACCGGGAACAGATGCCCGAGGAAGGCTGCTCCGCCCGCGATGGCGCCGGCGGCGTCGCTGTGGAGCAGGTGGCGGGCGATCAGCAGGGCGACGGCGCCCTTGGCCGCGTCCAGCAGAAGGGTGGCCAGGGCCAGGTCCTTGCGGCCTGTGCGCAACACATTGGTCGCGCCGATATTGCCCGAGCCGATGTTGCGGACGTCGCCCGCGCCTGCTGCGCGGGTGATGACCACGCCGAACGGGATCGATCCGAGCAGATAGCCGCCCAGCGCCACGAGCGCCAAGGTCCCCAGGGCGGGTCCGACCAGATCCTGCACGATGATTCGCTCCCCCCCGATTTATGTCGGCAAAATGCGTCGGCGCGCGGCCTGTAGCAAGCGCGATCCGACCTCTTGACCCGTCCATCGCCAGGGCGTCTTTTCGCCGCGCCTTACGGGAGACCGCCATGATCAGAGTTCCAACGCCCGCCGCCCTGGTTATCGCGTTCTCAATAGCCGGTTGTGTCGCCGCGCCGCCGGTCGCGCCGCGCGGCCAGGCGCCGGCGATGGCGGCCTATTTCGACTGTGTCCGCGAGGGCGGGGTCGCGATTTCGGCACACCGGGCGGTCTCGGCGCCGGACCAGCCAGAGAATTCGATCGCCGCCATCGAGGCGACAGGCCGGGCCATTCCCAACGCCATCCTGGAACTGGACGCCGTGCTGACCCGCGACGGACGTCTGGTGCTGATGCACGACGAGACGATGAATCGCACCACGACCGGCCGCGGGCGGATCGGCGACCTGACGCTGGCGCAGGTGAAGCGCGCTCGGCTGAAGGCCTCGAACGGCGCCCTGACCGACGCCGCCCCGCCGACCCTGGACGAGGCGCTGGACGCCGCCGGCCGGGTCGGCGCCATCGCCAGCATCGACCTGAAACCCGCCGAGGGCGGCGGCACGATCGATCTGGCGCGGGCGGTGATCGACCAGGTGCGGCGGTCGCGGGCGGGAAACCGCGTGATCCTGATCACCTATACGCCTGAGGACGCACGGGCCGTGGCGGCGATGGCGCCGGAGATGATGATCTCGGCGGGGCTGAACGGCTTGGAGGACCTGCAGGGTTTGAACGCCGCGCAGATCCTGGCCTGGACGGGCACGCGCGAGGAGCGGCCCGCGCTGTGGCGGTCATTGCGGGACGCCGGCGTCGAGGTGCAGTTCGGGACGCTGGGCGCCGAAGGCGTGCGGCGCGACGACCGTTATGCGGCGGACGGCGACGTGTCGGAATACCGCGACCTTGTCCGCCAAGGGGTGACGGTGATCGCCACCGATACCCCGCTGGCCGTCAAGAGCGTGCTGGGCGCCGAGGTGGCCAAGGCCGCGACGTGCGAGCGGCCGAGATAAGCGATCTTCCTTCTCCCATTGGGAGAAGTTGGCCCGAAGGGCCGGATGAGGGGTCTGGCGGCAGGCCAACTCGCACGCCGCGACCCTCACCCTTTCGCACAAGAACGACGGCTGCGCCGCCGTGCGCTCAAGCCCTCTCCCGATGGGAGAGGGAAGATCGCTAATGAACCTTCCGGCCCGCGACCCAGGTTCCGATAACCTTGCCCTGAAGCCTGCGCCCGTCGAAGGGCGAGTTCTTGGACTTGGAGCGCAGGGCGTCCGCATCGACGATGATCGGCGCGCCGGGATCGAACAGGACCAGGTCGGCGGGCGCGCCCTCGGCCAGGACGCCGGCGTCGAGGCCCAGCAGCGTCGCCGGGCCGTGGGTCAGGGGCCGCAGCACATCCAGCAGGTCCAGCCCGTCCTCGTGGTGTAGCGTCAGGGCGGCGGGCAGCAGGGTCTCCAGCCCCACGGCGCCCGGGGCGGCCTCGGCGAAGGGGCGGCGCTTGTCCTCGGCGGGGGCGGGGGCGTGGGCGCTGGTGATGACGTCGATCAGCCCCTCGCGCACGGCCTCGATCAGGGCCTGGCGGTCGGCTTCGGTCCGCAGCGGCGGGTCCAGGCGGTAGAAGGTGCGGTAGTCGCCGATGTCCACCTCGTTGAAGCACAGGTGGTTGATCGAGACGCTGACGGCGACCTCCAGGCCCTTGGCGCGGGCGCGGGCCAGGGTCTCCAGCGCGCCTTCGGTGGAAATCTGATCGACCAGGAAACGGGCGCCGGTCTGTTCGACCAAGGCCAGGTCGCGCTCCAGGCCGATGCGTTCGGCGATGGCGGGGCTGCCGGACAGGCCCAGGCGCGTGGCCAGTTCGCCCGAGGCGGCGACGGCGCCTTCGGTCAGCCAGGGGTCGGCGGGGCGACAGGCGATCAGGGCGTTGAAGGCGGCGGCGTAGCTCATCACCCGCTGGAGGGTGCGGCTGTTGACGATGACCTTGTCGCCGTCGGTGAAATAGAGGGCGCCGGCCTCGTCCATCAGGCCGATCTCGGCCATGCGCTGTCCGTCCAGGGCCTTGGTGGCGGCGCCGGCGGCGCGGACGTTGACCAGGCTCAGGGCCGCGCCGCGCCGCTGGATGAAGTCGATCATAGCCGGGTCGTCGACGGCGGGATCGGTGTCGGGCTGGACGACGATGGTGGTCACGCCCCCGGCGGCGGCGGCCAGGCTGGCGGACTTCAGCGTCTCCTTGGGCTCGGCGCCCGGTTCGCCGGTCTTGACGCGGATGTCGATCAGGCCGGGCGCGAGGCACAGGCCGTCGGCGTCGATGACCTGATCGGCGTCGAGGGGGGATGCGCCGTGGACGACGCGCACGATGCGGCCGTCCTCGATCAGGATGCCGCCGTGACCGTCATAGTCGCTGGCGGGGTCCAGCAGGCGGGCGTTGACGATGGCAAGCGTTGTCATCGGAAATCCTCCACCGTGAAGCGAAGCGAAACGGGGGAGGGGGACCGCGAAGCGGTGGAGGGGGCGAGGGCGTGCGCGGTGCGGGAGGACTGGGAACAAGCGGAGTCCGGATGGCGAGGATGGAATCCGGTTCCGCCTCCTCCACCACGCTTCGCGCGGTCCCCTTCCCCCGCGATGCGGGGGAGGATCTGACGGGCGATCATGCCTTTTCTCCCCAACGGGCGGAGAGGGAGGCGAGGACGGCCATGCGGGCGGCGACGCCCATCTCGACCTGGTCCTGGATCAGGGAGACGGTCAGGTCGTCGGCGACGTCGGAATCGATCTCGACGCCCCGGTTCATCGGGCCGGGGTGCATGACCCTGGCGCCGGGCCTGGCCCAGGCCAGCTTCTCGCGGTCCAGGCCCCAGAAGCGGAAATATTCGCGGGTCGAGGGGACTAGGGCCCCGGCCATCCGCTCCAGCTGGAGGCGCAGCATCATGACCACGTCGCAGCCTTGCAGTCCCTCGCGCATGTCGTGGAAGACCTCGCAGCCCCAGCGGTCGGCGTCGCCGGGCACAAGCGTCGGCGGACCGATCAGGCGCACGCGCGCGCCCATCATCTGAAGCAGGGCGACGTTGGAGCGGGCCACGCGGCTGTGGGTGATGTCGCCGCAGATGGCGACGGTCAGGCTGGTCACGTCGCCGAAGGCCCGGCGCATGGACAGCAGGTCCAGCAGGGCCTGAGTCGGGTGTTCGTGGCGGCCGTCGCCGGCGTTGACGACGGCGCAGCCGACCTTCTGGCTGAGCAGTTCGGCGGCGCCCGAGGCCGAGTGGCGGATGACCAGGATGTCCGGCTTCATGGCGTTCAGGGTGACCGCCGTGTCGATCAGGGTCTCGCCCTTCTTCACCGAGGAGGAGCCGACCGGCATGGTGACGACGTCGGCGCCCAGACGCTTGGCGGCGATCTCGAACGAGGAGCTGGTGCGGGTCGAGTTCTCGAAGAACAGGTTCACGACCGTGCGGCCGTGCAGCACGTCCAGCGCCTTGGACGACTGGCGATTGAAGTCGACGAAGGCGTCGGCCAGGTCCAGCAACTGCGGCGTGACGAACGGATCGAGGTCCGACACCGCGAGGAAGTGGGGTTTCGGGAACGGGATCAGCCGCTCCTGAAGGGTCTGGTCGGTGACGGTCGGCGGCTGGGTCATCGAGACGCGGCTATAGGCGGGACTCAGCCGAAAGGAAACAGCGCCAGCAGGATCGGGATGACGATCGCGCTGCCGACGGTGGTCAGGGCGATGACCCCGGCGATCAGCGGGGCGTCGCCGCCCATCTGCCGCGCCAGTATGTAGGAGGCGGCCGAGCCGGGGGCCGCGCCGCAGATCAGGGCGACGCCCTGGGTCAGGCTGTCGCCGCCCAGCGCCCAGGCGACGAACCACATCAGGGGCGGCATGACGCCCAGCTTGACCAGGGCGATTCCGGCGATGGCGACGCGGCGGCGCCTGACCTCGGCGAAGGACAGGCCGGCGCCCGCGACGATCAGGCCCAGCGGCAGGGCGGCGGCGCCCAGCAGGTCCAGGCTCTGCGACAGGCTCGGAACGGCGGGGACGCGCAGCAGGTTCAGCGCAAGGCCGATCAGGCAGGCCATCAGGATCGGATTGGCGATCATCGACTTGAGAAGGCCCAGCGCCGACGGCTCGCGGTGCAGGGCGCCCCATCTGGCCAGGACGGCGACGCAGGCGATGTTGCTGACCGGAATGATGAAGGCGATGGCGACGGCGGCCATAGCGACGCCCTCCACGCCATAGACCGACTGGATCACCGGCACGAAGACGAAGCTGTTCCAGCGGATCACGCCCTGGAAGACGCTGGTGTAGCTGGGGCCGTCCATGCGGATCAGCGGCCTCGCAGCCAGCGTCGCCGACGCCACGATCAGGGTCGCGCCCACCGCCGCCGCGCCCGCCACGGTCGCCCTGCCGCCGGCGAGATCGGCATGCCAGATCGCGGGGATCAGGAAGCTGGGATAGAAGATGTTGATCGACAGCTTCTCGATCGGCCGCCACGCCTCGTCGGGCAGGAAGCCGGATTTCCGAAGGCCGTAGCCCAGGGCGATCATCAGGAAGACCGGCAGGACGCCGGCGACCAGGGCGCTCAAATCCAGGTCGCCTGGTCGCGCACGCGGTCGAGCGCGCCCTGCAATATCCAGGCGGCGGCGGTGCGGTCCACGACCTCGGCGCGGCGCTTGCGGTTCAGGTCCAGGTCTTCGATCAGGAAGCGTTCGACGGCGCTGGTCGACAGCCGCTCATCCCAGAAGGCGATGTTGACGGGGCGCAGCCGCTCCAGGTTGCGGGCGAAGGCGCGGCAGGACTGGGCGCGCGGGCCCTCGGTCCCGTCCATGTTGGCGGGCAGGCCGATGACCAGGGCCGAGACCTTGCGATGGGCCATCAGCTTGAACAACTGCTCGGCTTCTACGGTGAACTTGGACTTGCGGATCAGCTCCAGCGGGGAGGCGATCAGGCGCGTGGAATCCGACACGGCGACGCCGATGGTCTTTTCGCCCAGGTCCAACCCCATCCACGGCGTGTCGGGCGGGCAGGCGGCGGGCAGGTCGAGAAGGTCGAGGACGGGCACGGCCTGCGGTTAGGACTGGCGCGCGGCCGTGTCAAAGGCGATGATGCGGCCATGACACGCACGGTCCTGATCCTGACGGTCATGGCGGCCCTCGCGGCCTGCGACCATCCCGATGCGCCTGCGAGTCGCCCCAAGGCCGCGCCGCCGCCGACGCCGATGTCGGTCGCCAAGGCTCCAGCCCGTCCCAGCGAACCCGGAGCGATCGTTCCCGCTCTGTCGGGCGAGCGAATGCAGGAAGCCGCTAGCGTCTCTCAACTGCACGCCATGCCCCGGCTGAACGCCAAAGTTTTCAGCGTTTCAGGGGGCGATCCCGCGGTGAACGGCCTAGTGACCTATCTGGCCCTGTTCGCCGGATCGGCCGAGGGGTGGCGCGTCTATCCGCTGGGCGATTTCGCCGCCTGGCGGGTGGTGGAGGCGATGCCCGGCCGCATCGTCCTGGCGACCGTCGAGGACAAGGCCGGACCGGCCGGCGACATCGTCAAAAAGCAGGGACATGTTCATGTCGCTTTCGCCGCCGGGGGTCAGACGCCGCCCGATACGATTTCAGTGGCGCTGACCAATGGACGAAACCTTGTGAATCCGGGCACGGACCGCTAGTCACCGCCTCCTGATCTCGCATGACTGGAGGGCCGCATGGCCATCGACGCCGCGACGGTGCGCAAGGTTGCGCATCTCGCCCGCATCAAGACCCCCGAGGACCGGCTGGAGCCGCTGGCGCAGGAGCTGAACGGCATTCTGCAGTGGATCGAGCAACTGGATCAGGTGGACGTCGAAGGCGTGGAGCCGATGACCTCGAACGTCGCCCAGCCCTTGCGCCTGCGCGAGGACGTGGTCACCGACGGCGCCAAGCGGGACGCCGTGCTGTCCAACGCCCCGAAGTCGGCGGACGGCTTCTTCGTCGTGCCCAAGGTGGTCGAATAGCCATGAGCGACCTGACCAAATTGACGCTGAAGGGCACCGTCGACGGGCTGAAGGCCAAGGACTTCACCTCGGCCGAGATCACCCAGGCCTTCCTCACCAATATCGAGGCGGCCAATCCGACGCTGAACGCCTATGTCGCGGTGACGGCGGACAAGGCGATGGACATGGCCCGCGCTTCCGACGGCCGGCTGGCGGCGGGAGAGGGCGGGGCGCTGGAAGGCGCGCCGCTGGGGATCAAGGACCTGTTCTGCACCGACGGCGTGCAGACGACGGCCGGATCGAACATGCTGCGCGGCTTCGTGCCGCCCTATGAATCGACCGTGACCGCCAATCTGTGGCGGGACGGGGCGGTCATGCTGGGCAAGCTGAACATGGACGAGTTCGCCATGGGCTCGTCCAACGAGACCAGCGCCTTCGGCCCGGTGAAAAACCCTTGGAAGTCCAAGGCCTCCAACGCCGAACTGACGCCGGGCGGATCGTCGGGCGGGTCGGCGTCGGCGGTGGCGGCGGAGCTCTGCCTGGCCGCGACGGCGTCGGACACCGGCGGCTCGATCCGCCAGCCGGCCGCCTTCACCGGCACGGTCGGGATCAAGCCAACCTATGGCCGCGCCAGCCGGTTCGGCATGGTCGCCTTCGCCAGTTCGCTGGACCAGGCCGGGCCGATCACCAGGACGGTCGAGGACGCGGCCCTGCTGCTGCAATCCATGTGCTCGTTCGACGCCAGGGATTCGACCAGCCTGGACGTGCCGACGCCCGACTGGACCCAATCGGTCGGCAAGTCCGTGAAGGGCCTGCGCATCGGCGTGCCGCGCGAATATGTCGTGGACGGGATGCCCGCCGAAATCCAGGCCCTGTGGGATCAGGGCGTAGCCTGGCTGAAGGACGCCGGCTGCGAAATCGTCGAGATCAGCCTGCCGCACACCAAATACGCCCTGCCGACCTATTATATCGTGGCGCCGGCCGAGGCGTCTTCGAACCTGGCGCGCTATGACGGGATGCGGTTCGGGCACCGGGCCGAGCAGTTCAGTTCGCTGGATGACCTCTATGCCTCGTCGCGCGCCGAGGGCTTCGGCAAGGAGGTCCAGCGCCGACTGACCATCGGGGCCTATGTGCTGTCGGCGGGTTTTTACGACGCCTATTACGTCAAGGCGCTGAAGGTGCGTCGCCGCATCGCCGAGGACTTCGACAACGTCTGGGGCCAGGTGGACGCCATCCTGACGCCGTCGACGCCGTCGGCCGCCTTCGCCCTGGGCGACAAGCAGATCGACCCGCTGACCATGTATCTGAACGACGTCTTCACCGTGACGACCAACCTGGCGGGCCTGCCGGGCATTTCGGTGCCGGCGGGCGTGGACGCCGGCGGCCTGCCGCTGGGGCTTCAGGTCATCGGCAAGGCGCTGGACGAGGCGACGGTGTTCCAGGTCGGCGCTGCGCTGGAAAAGGCCGCGGGGTTCGCGGCGAAGCCCGACAAGTGGTGGTGACATCCTGATCCCTCTCCCGGCGGGAGAGGGAGGGGCCCGCGCCGCAGGCGTGGGAGGGTGAGGGGATGATCTTCGGCGTTCGGTCGGGTCCTTCCCTCGTCCGGCCCTCCGGGCCACCTTCTCCCTGGGGGAGAAGGGAGCGGGCTATGACGCGGCAAGGGCGAACGGATCGAGCGCGGGCGTTGCGGCAGTCCTCGGGACTGGCTGAGACCCGCATCTGGGCCTTGCTGCGCGGCGGTCGTTGCGATGGGCACAAGTTTCGCCGCCAGCACCCGATCGGTCGCTACTATGCTGATTTCGCTTGCGAAGCGCTGCGGCTGGTCATCGAACTGGACGGCGGCGTCCACGAACACGACGATGTTGTTTTGAACGACCACTATCGTCAGCAGGACATCCAGGCGCTCGGCTGGATCGTGCTGCGTTTCACCAATTCACAGGCGCTGAGCGAACCGCAGCGAGTGCTCGATGCGGTTCGCGATCATGCGAGGCGGGTAAGGGTGGTCCCTCACCCTCCCGCCGCCTGAAGCGGCGGGGCCCTCCCTCTCCCGATGGGAGAGGGTATGAATTTAGTATTTAGTGCGCCGCGATCGCCTTCAGGTCGGCGTCGATCGCGGCGATGATTTCGTCGGTGATCTTGCCGCCGGAAAGCGGGGCGACCTGGCGCAGGGTCATGCCCTTGAACTGGCTGTAGGCGGGGTGTTCGGCCAGGCCCGGCAGGTGCTTCTCCAGTACGGCCTTGGTCGCCGCATCGTTCTCGAGCGCCTCGATCGAGCTTTCGACGGTGGGGCGGGCGGCGGCCTGGGCGTGTTCGGCGTGGTCCGCGCCGTGGTCGGCGGGCGCGGTCTGAGCCTGGGCGGCGCCGGCGGCAAGGAGGGCGGCGGTCGTGAGCAGCAGGGTCTTCATCATAAGAAACTCCGTTTGGGGCCCCAGATGAGCGCGGTTTGACGACATCCTCACGACAGCCCCCTTTCTCAGCGCCAATAGGAACGCTAGGACGAGCGCATGACCGATACCGCTACGAACACCAAACTGATCCAGGGCCGCACCGGCCCGTGGGAAATCGTCATGGGGCTGGAGATCCACGCCCAGGTGGCGTCGAAGGCCAAGCTGTTTTCCGGGGCCGCCGTCGGCTTCGGCGCCGGGCCCAACGAGCAGGTGTCGCTGGTGGACGCGGGCTTCCCCGGCATGTTGCCGACGCTGAACAAGCACTGCGTCGAACAGGCGGTGAGGACGGGCCTGGGCCTGCGCGCCCAGATCAACAAACGCAGCCAATTCGACCGCAAGAACTATTTCTATCCCGACCTGCCGACCGGCTATCAGATCAGCCAGCTCTATTATCCCATCGTCGGCGAGGGCGTGGTCGAGGTGGAGGCTGAGGACGGCAGTTTCTTCAACGTCGGCATCGAGCGGCTGCACCTGGAACAGGACGCGGGAAAGCTGATCCACGACCTGTCGCCGACGGAATCCTACGTCGATCTGAACCGGGCCGGCACGGCGCTGATGGAGATCGTCTCCAAGCCCGACCTGCGCAGCCCGGAAGAGGCGGTCGCCTACGTCAAGAAGATCAGGACCATTCTGATCTACCTCGGCACCTGCGACGGGGACATGGAGAAGGGCAATCTGCGCGCCGATGTGAACGTGTCGGTCTGCCGCGCGGGCAACTACGACAGGTTCAAGGAAACGGGCGACTTCGGGTTCCTGGGAACGCGCTGCGAGATCAAGAACGTCAACAGCTTCCGCTTCATTTCTCAGGCGATCCAGTATGAGGCGCGCCGCCAGATCGAAATCCTGGAAGACGGCGGTTCGATCATTCAGGAGACGCGTCTGTTCGACCCGGTGAAGGGCGAGACGCGCTCGATGCGGTCAAAGGAAGAGGCGCAGGACTATCGCTACTTCCCCGATCCCGACCTGCTGCCGCTGGACCTGGAAGAGGCCTGGATCGCCGACATCAAGGCGTCGCTGCCCGAGCTGCCGGACGACAAGCGCAAGCGCCTGATGAGCGACTACGGCCTGTCGCAATACGATGCGGTGGTGCTGATCTCCGAACAGGCCAAGGCGGACTATTTCGAGGCCGCCGCGAAAGGGCGCGACGCCAAGCTGGTGTCGAACTGGGTCACGAACGAGGTCTCGGCCCGGCTGGCGGCCGACAACAAGGACTTCAGCGAAAATCCGTTGCCGGCGGCGCACGTGGCGCAGCTAGTCGAACTGATCGAAACGAACGTCATCTCGTCCAAGATCGCCAAGGAGGTGTTCGATCACGTCTGGAACGGCGAGGGCTCGCCCGCCGAGGTGGTCGAAAAGCACGGCCTCAAACAGGTCACCGACACCGGCGCCATCGAGAAGGCTGTCGATGAAATCATCGCCGCCAATCCCGACAAGGCGGCGGCGGTGGCCGAAAAGCCCCAGGCCATCGGCTGGTTCGTCGGGCAGGTGATGAAGGCCACCGGCGGCAAGGCCAATCCGGCGGCGGTCAACGACATCCTCAAGGCCAAACTGGGTCTCTGAATATCGAAGAAACAAAAAAAGCCCCCGCGGATCGCTCCGCGGGGGCTTTTCTGCGCTTGCCTCAGCCAGCCGGCGGCGTGGCCGGTTCTTCGGCGGGCTGTTCAGCCGGCGTCTCGTCCGTCTGACCGTCTTGGTCAGCAGGTTGGGCGGTTTCCGGCGAAGCCGGCTGTTCGACGGGCGTCGCCGACTCTTCAGCGGGCTGGGCCGGAGCGGTCTGTTCCGACGACGGCGCCGGAGCGGTCTGCTCAGCTTCCTGAGCAAAAGCGGAACCTGCAATCAGCAGAGTCGAGGCCAGGGCGGTGAGGGCGATTTTCATAAAGAATTCCTTCCATTTAGCACGGCGCATCACGGGGAGTGATTGTGAATACGCCAAGAATATAATGCTTGACGCCATGGGATCGTCAAAACAAAAATGGGCGGATTTTGGACTATGAATTCAATTGGTGTGAAGTCTATTATTGCGGTGACGATTATAGACAAATTGTAATGTGTTTTACTTTCTGCACGTGATCAATTCTTTGGCTTAACCATATTGAGGCAGGGTACGGGGCATTGCGTAGCTTGACGTAATTGCGACACATTTTGGACGCGCCGAAGCCGGGATGCAGAAAAGCCCGACAGTTCAAGCCTGTCGGGCTTTTGTAGCAATTCGGGAGATTGGCGTTACGTCACCAGTTCCAGGCGTCGCGGATGACGTCGATGATGTACCCATCGTATTCGTCGATCAGATAGATGCTGTTATCGACCAGCACCCAGCGCGTGCCTTCGGGCGGATAGCCCAGGCCATAGGTGCGCCAGTCGTCCAGGCGATAGCGCCAGAAGGTGTCCGGCAGATATTGTCCAATCGACCAGGTGCGGCCCCAATAGGAACGAGGAACGCTGTAGTAGCCCCAACCCGGTGCGAAGTAGAAGCCGACGCGGATGCCGGTGTAACCTCGGAATCGCCGGTCGTTTCGCCACCAGTCCGATCTGTGGTTGCGATAGAAATCGCGCCGCCACTGCTCGCCATTGAAGCGCTGGCGGAACTCCCGGCGCTGCCGATCGCGGTCACCCTGGTTCCATCCGGGACGGTTGGGCCGGTCGGGGCGCGCCTGGCCGTTATTCGGACGGTCCGGGCGATTCCAGCCGCCGTTGGGCCGGTCGGGCCGGACGCCGCCGTTGTTCGGCCGGTCAGGACGGTTCCATCCGCCGCTGGGGCGATCGGGACGCGCTTGGCCGTTGTTCGGACGGTCTGGGCGCGCCTGGCCGGCGCCTGGACCGTCAGGACGGGCTTGTCCGCCGTCCGGTCGATCGGGCCGGGGGGCGCCGGTGTTAGGCCGATCAGGACGGTCGCCGCCGGTCGGACGCTCTGGGCGTCCGCCGCCATTATCGGGTCGGTTCCATCCACCGGCCGGCCGATCCGGGCGATTGGGAACTGTGGGCCGTTCGGCGGATTGGGGGCGTTCCGGGCGTGCGCCGCTGTTCGCCGGACGTTCGGGCCTGGGGGCGCGGGCCTCGGGCTGGCGTTCGGGGCGGGACTGGAATGTGCGCGCTTCGGGACGGGGGGCTTCGGCCCGAGACGGCCGTTCGCGGCGCGGTTGATGCTGCTCTTGCGCCAGCGCCTGGATCGGCGCCGCGAGGGGTCCGGAGACTGCGGCGATGGCGGTGAAAGCCATCAAGAGGCGTTTCATGGTCTTTGGTTCCTGCACGCCGGTTCTCCGGCGGCTTGATGCGACGATCGCGCATTGTCGATGAACCCAGGCTGAACGTCGTTAGCAATCAACAGCATGCCTGAAGAACAAGACCCCGCAGGCGAGGCCTGCGGGGTCGAAAACAATCGGCGCTCGCCGGCCTCAATAAACGCCCGACATGACGCTGGCGATCAGGCCGGTGGCGACGGCGATCAACAGGATGTCGTTGCCGGCGTGCACATAGCGATAGCCGCGCGGTGCGGGACGCAGCCCATACACATAGGGGTCGCGCACATAATAGCTGCGGTATTGGGCTGGCAGATAGCCGCCTGTGCGCCAGCGATACCCATAGTAGCGCGGCTCTACGCGATAGTAGCCATAGCTGGGCGCGTACCAATAACCGTTGCGGGGACCGTTATATCCCCGGAAGTCCGACCGGCCGCGCCACCAGTTGCTGTTGTTCCGATCCCAGCGGTCGTTGCGGTAGTCCCTGCGGTCGTCCCGTCGGTGATTCCGATAGTCGCGGCGATCATCGCGGCGGTCGTGACGGTATTCCCGACGGTCGTCACGACGGCTCTGCGCCTCGGCGAGCATGGGGACAGCCGTGGTCGAAAGCGCGAGGGCGACGACAGCGGCCTTGGTGAGGCGGTTCATCATCTTGCTCCATTCTGGGCCGGCGCCGGAAGGGTCGGGCGGCCGTTAGTGACGATGAAGGTCCGACCGCGCGCCTGAACGCCTCCTGAACGGTCATGTCAGGATTGAGGAGGCCTCAAGTGCGAGCCCGTTCGGCCGTTAACGCTAACTTCAAACCAGCGGTATTTGATGGCTTATCGGAAGACGGGGCCAGAACGGCGCCCGTTGGGGAGATACGGTGATGAACGCGCAAGAAATGGCGCACGACCCGCAGGCTGCTTCGCAAGACGAAGGCCTGCCGCTGCCGACGCCGGATATGTCCGGCGACGACCTGTTCAAGCTGGGCATGATGTATTCGGCGGGATCGGGCGGTTGTCCGATGGACCGCGTCTCGGCCCACATGATCTTCAACCTGGCCGCCATGAAGGGCTCGATCGAGGCGCGCGTCTATCGCCGCGAAATGAGCATGGAGATGGAGCGGGAAGAAATCGCCGAGGCCCAGAAGGCCGCGCGCCGCTACATCGACCAGGGCGTGGTCCAACTGGTCGCCTGACGGCGCCGAAGCCGCCTCCAGGGGAAAACCCGCGCCGACCCTATGGCTCCCATAAGCAGAATTGACCTGGGGCGGGGCTTTCGTTCACTCGTGTTGCTGCCTAGCTAGACAGCGGGACTTCAGCCGAGGAGAACGACAATGGTCACTGCACGCGAAAAGCGCCTGGCGCCGCTCAGAACGCCTACCAGCCTGTCGGAGGACGCCACACGCGACATTTCGGCGGCCCTGACGGGTCTGCTGGCCGATGTGTTCGCCATCTATCTGAAGACGAAGAACTTCCACTGGCATGTGTCCGGTCAGCATTTCCGCGATTACCACCTGCTGCTGGACGAGCAGGCGGCGGAGCTGTTCGCCATGACCGATCCCATCGCCGAGCGGGCGCGCAAGATCGGCGGCCCGACGCTGCGCTCCATCGGCCAGATCGCCAAGGAGACCCGCGTGCTGGATAACGACGCGGACTTTGTCGATCCACTCGACATGCTGGCCGAACTTAGGGACGACAACAGCGACCTGGTCGGCCGGATGCGCGAGGTTCACGACCTCTGCGACGAGCACGGCGACATCGCGACGGCCAGCCTGCTGGAAAACTGGGTCGATGAGACCGAAAAGCGTGTCTGGTTCCTGTTCGAAACGGGACGGCGCGGAAACGGCTGATCGCCGCCGCTGCTCCGCTTGCGCGGTTTTCCGGATCGGCCATAGTCGATCCGGGGACGGCAAGGGGAGGGGCGCATGAACAAGGGTGCGGGGTTGATCTGTGGCCTGATGCTGGGCGGAACGGCGTTTACAGCCGCGTCGGCGAGTGTGGCGGACATGTCGAACGCCTTCGGCAATACGATCGTGTCCCATTATCCGCGGGGACAATGGATCAGGCACTATTTCGAACCGGATGGCCGCTACAGGTCGGAATATTCCGACGGACGGCATCTGGAAGCGCACTGGACGGTCGAGGACGGCAAGCTGTGTCTGCGAGAGTTTCGGCCACGCCAGATGCTGCCGCGCTTCTGCAGCCCTATGGTCGAGGCCGAAGTCGGCTCAAGTTGGCAGGCGCGAGACCCACTGGGGCGGACCATTCGCAATGAACTAGTCGCCGGACGCCGCTGAGCCCTTGCTAGGGCCGGTCTGAGGCTCTAGAGGCGACGGCCTGCCTGCATGCGGATGTGGCGGAACTGGTAGACGCACTGGATTTAGGTTCCAGCGCCGCGAGGCGTGGAGGTTCGAGTCCTCTCATCCGCACCAAAAGAAAAAAGGCCCCGGAGAGATCCGGGGCCTTTCTGCTTTAGCTGATCGGAGGAACAGGCGGCGGCGGCGCGTCGCTATCGGTCTCGTGGACCTCGACCAGGCCGCGTCCGACGTGGCTCTTGCGATAGCCATAGGCGAAATAGACCACCAGCCCGATCGCGCCCCAGACCGGCAGGACCAGCTTGGCCTCGGTCGGCAGGTTCAGATACAGGCCCAGCGTCCCGGCAACGGCGAGCGGCGCCGTGACCCAAATCAGCGGGGTCTTGAACGGACGATGCCGGGTAGGCTGGGTGAAGCGCAGGATCATCACCGCGATCGCCACCATGAAGAAGGCGAACAGCGTCCCGGAGTTGGAGATGTCGGCCAGTTGTCCGACAGGCAGGAAGGCGGCGAAGATCGCCACGGCCACGCCGGTGATCATGGTCACGATGTGCGGCGTCTTCCACTTGGGGTGGATCGTCGCCAGGAAACCGGGCAGCAGGCCGTCGCGCGCCATGACGAAGAAGATGCGCGTCTGGCCGAACAGCATGATCAGGATGACCGAAGGCAGGGCCAGGAAGGCGGCGATGCCGATGAAATCGCCGACCCGTTCATGGCCGACGACACGCAGGACGTGAGCCAAGGCTTCACGCGAGCAGACCAACGGCTCCTGCAGGGAAGAAAAGCTCTGGCATTGGGCGGCCAGGGCCGACGAACCGGCGTGCAGCACTTCGCCAGCTGGGCCAACCAGGGGCTGGGCGCCGACAGCGCCGATCGCGCCGGCGGCGACCAGCAGGTAGAAGACGGTGCAGATGCCGAGCGAGGCGATCAAGCCGATGGGCACGTTGCGCTGCGGATTCTTGGTTTCCTCGGCCGCCGTCGAAACGGCGTCGAAGCCGACATAGGCGAAGAAGATGGAGGCGGCCGCGCCTACGACGCCCAAGCCGGCGCCGTGGCCGTCGCCGAACCAGCCGTTGGGCAGGAAGGGGGTGAAGTTGGCGCCCTTGATGACCGGCAGGGTCAGGGCGATGAAGACCGTTAGCGCGGTCACCTTGATGGCCACCAGCACGGCGTTGACGCGCGCGCTCTCGCTGGTGCCGATCATCAGCAGGCCCGTGATGAGCAGGGCGATCAACAGGGCCGGAAGGTTGACGATGCCGCCGGCATAGGGGCCGACGGCGATGGCATGGGGCAAGGTTATGCCCCAACTCTGCAGAAGGCCGATGAAATAGCCCGACCAGCCGACGGACACCGCCGAAGCGGCCACGGCGTATTCCAGGATCAGCGCCCAGCCGACCATCCAGGCCAGCACCTCGCCCATCACCGCATAGGTGTAGGTGTAGGCCGAGCCTGAGACGGGCACCATCGAGGCGATTTCGGAATAGCAGAGCGCCGCGACCGCACAGACGGCGGCGGCGATAACGAAGCTCCACATCATGCCGGGGCCGGCCTTCTGGGCCGCTTCCGACGTCAGAACGAAAATCCCGGTGCCGATGATCGCGCCCACGCCCAGCAAGGTCAGCTGAACGGGGCCGAGGCTCCGGGTAAGCGATTTTTTCTCCGCAGATGCGAGAATCGCATCCAACGATTTAACGCGCCACATAAATGTATTCCCCACGTTTGCGGCAGCCCCTCGACTGCTTTGGGCGGACGCTAGCGACGGATCGCCCGGCGCGCAACGCGCATGACGCGCTGGTTAAGGCGAGACGACGCTTTCGTGATCCGGCCTTTGCGGGCTAGAGGCTGGCCATGCTGCCGATCCACGCCGTTCTGGAACCGCTGAAAGCCGCCCTGGCGCCGGGGAATACGGCGGTGCTGGCTGCGCCGCCGGGCGCGGGCAAGACGACGGTCGTGCCGCTGGCGCTGCTGGACCAGGCGTGGCTGGCGGGCGCCAAGGTGCTGGTGCTGGAGCCGCGCCGGATCGCGGCGCGGGCGGCGGCGGACCGGATGGCGCGGACGCTGGGCGAACGGGCCGGGGAAACGGTCGGCTATCGCACCCGGCTGCAGAGCCGCGTGGGACCCAGGACGCGCATCGAGGTGATCACCGAGGGCGTCTTCACCCGCATGATCCTGGACGATCCGTCGCTGGAGGGCGTCGGGGCGGTGCTGTTCGACGAATTCCACGAACGCAGCCTGGACGCCGACCTGGGCCTGGCCCTGGCGCGGGAAACGCAAGGCGTGCTGCGCGAGGACCTGAGGCTGCTGGTCATGTCGGCGACGTTGGACGTCGCGGGGGTGTCGCGGTTGCTGACCAAGGATACCGGGGAGCCGGCGCCGGTGATCGAGGCGCAAGGGCGGGCCTTTCCGGTGGAGACCCGATACCTGGGGCGCAATCCGTCCGAGCGGTTCGAGGAGGCGATGGCGCGGGCCTGCCTGATCGCTCTGGGCGAGGAGACGGGGTCGGTCCTGGCCTTCCTGCCGGGACAGGGGGAGATTCATCGCACGGCGCGGCTGGTGAACGATCGGTTGCGGCTGCCGAATGTGGACGTGGTCGCGCTGTACGGCGGCCTTGACCGAACCGAGCAGGATCGGGCGATCGAGCCGGCGGCCCCTGGGCGGCGCAAGCTGGTGTTGGCGACCTCGGTGGCGGAGACCAGCCTGACCATCGAAGGCGTGCGAGTGGTCCTGGACGGCGGGCTGTCGCGGGTTCCCCGGTTCGAACCGTCCAGCGGCCTGACGCGGCTGGCGACGGTCAGGGTCAGCCGGTCGTCGGCCGAGCAGCGGCGCGGGCGCGCGGGCCGGGCCGAGCCGGGCGTCTGCTATCGCCTGTGGCATGAGGAACAGACGCGGGGCCTGGTTCCGCACCAGAGGCCGGAAATCCAGGAGGCGGACCTGACCGGCCTGGCGCTGGACCTGGCGCGATGGGGCGCGCGGACAACCGACGGGCTGGCGCTGCTGGACCCGCCGCCCGCAGGGGCGATGGCCGAGGCGCGCAAGGTGTTGACGCGGCTGGGGGCGCTGGACGCGGACGGCGGCCTGACCGACCACGGGCGTCGGCTGAGTCGCATTCCGCTGTCCCCCCGGCTGGCGCACATGGTCGCGGCGGCCTCGGACGCGGGCGACGCCATGACGGGCGCGCGGATCGCCGCGGTGCTGGGCGAGCCGGGCCTGGGCGGATCGGGCGTCGATCTGACGGATCGGTTGGCCGGGTTGGCTCGGGATCGGTCGCCGCGCGCGAGGGACGCGCTGAAGTTGGCGGATCGCTGGGCCAGGGCGGCGGGCGGGGGATCGGGCGAGAGCGTCGAGCCGGGCCTGCTGCTGGCCGAGGCCTTTCCCGAGCGAATCGCCAAGGCGCGAGGACAGGCCGGCGAACTACTGCTGGCCAGCGGACGCGGCGCCGTGCTGGACGCCACGGACCCGCTGACGCGCGAGGCGTGGCTGGCGGTCGGGGAATTGGGCGGCGGGGAGAGCCGCGACCGGGTGCGGCTGGCGGCGGCGTTGGACGGGGACCGGATCGAGACCGATCTGGCGCGGCTGATCTCTGTCGAGGACCGGCTGGTGCGAGAACCATCGGGACGGTCGGTGATCCGGCGGTCGCGGCGGCTCGGGGCCATCGTGCTGGACGAGAAGGTGGTGGGGACGCCCGACGCGGCGACACTGACGTCGGCGCTGCGAGCCGAAGTCGAGGCGGAGGGACTGGGCGCGCTGAAATGGGGCGAGCAGGCGTCGGCGCTGAGGGCGCGGCTGAGCTTCCTGCACGGGCTGGACGACGCCTGGCCCGATGTTTCGGATGCGGGCCTGATGGCGATGCGAGCGGACTGGCTGTGGCCCCTGCTGGAAGGCGCGCGGTCGCTCGACAGCGTGGGCGACGGGCGGCTGGCGGACGCACTGCGTGGCCTGGTTCCCTGGGACCTGCAGCGCAGGCTGGACGAACTGGCGCCGGCGCGCCTGATCACGCCGCTGGGTTCGGCGGCTATCGACTACGCTGCGGAAGGCGGGCCGCGCGTGGACATACGGGTGCAGGAACTGTTCGGCGTGACGACCCATCCGATGGTCGGCGGCGGTCGCGCGCCGCTGACCCTGGCGTTGCTGTCGCCGGCGCGGCGGCCGGTCCAGGTGACCAGGGACCTGCCGGGCTTCTGGGCCGGCTCCTGGGCGGCGGTGCGGTCCGAGATGCGCGGGCGCTATCCCCGGCATCCCTGGCCCGAGAAGCCGGCCGAGGCCCAGGCGACCAGCCGCGCCAAGCCGCGCGGGAGCTGACTATTCCGCCGCCTCGACCAGATCGGCCGCGACGCGATACTGGCGCGGCGAGGCGCCGACGATGCGTTTGAAGGCGTGGGTGAAGGCGCTTTCCGACGCATAGCCCACCGAGCGGGCGATGGCGGCCACGCCTTCGCGCCCGTCGCGGAGCGCACGCTCGGCCAGTCGCATCCGCCATTGCGCCAGATAGGTCAGCGGCGCGACCCCCGCCGTGGCCTTGAACCGAACGGCGAAGGCGGTTCGCGACAGGGCGCAGGCGGCGGCCAGCTCCTCGACCGTCCAGGCGCAGGCGGGGCGGCCGTGCATCAGGTGAAGCGCCGGAGCCAGTCGAGGGTCGCCCAGCGCGGCCAACCAGCCTTCGGTCTCAATCCCACCCTGGGCGAGATGGGTCCGCAGCAGTTCCAGGAACATCAGCTGGCCGAGGTGCCCGGTCGCGGCGCCTGCGCCCGGCTGGATCGACGCCGTCTCGGCGCCCAGCCGGTTCAGCAACCAGCGCAGGGACGCGGCCTCCGGGCTGGCGCCGCGCACATGGATCAGCGGCGGCAGGACGTCCATCAGGGCGTCGCCGCGCCGGGCCTCGAACGCCACATGGCCGCCGATGATGCGGATGGCGTCGCCCGCGCCCGCCTGGGCGAAGCCTTCCCCGCGGAACAGGTCGCGGGCGCTGACCGGTCGTTGCGAGGGATCGCTCGCCAGGACGAAGGGCAGGCGGCCGTTGACGGCGATGACGTCGCCGACGTCTAGCCGGACCGGCGGTCGGCCGTCCATGACCAGCCAGCAGGCGCCGTCCAGCATGGCGCTGAACTTGATCTTGTCGGGCGGTGGAAACAGCACGGCCCAGTCGCCCCCGGCGTGGAGGCGGCCGGATACGAAGGTGTGCGCCTCGACCAGCGCCAGGATATCGGAAAGGGGATCGGCCATGGTTGAACGTTCGCGCATATAATCCGGACGAACAAGCATTCAACGTTCGAAACGCAAGGCGCACATGGGCGGAGCAAAGGAGACCTCCCCATGAACACCCCCCAAGCGCCCATTCCCTCCGGCCACGGCCCCGCGACAACCGCCGAGGCGCACGTCGCCGGCGTCGACCTGACCGGAAAGGTCGCGGTCGTCACCGGCGGCTATTCCGGCCTCGGGCTGGAAACCGCCCGCGTGCTGGCCGGCGCCGGCGCCGAGGTCGTCGTGCCCGCGCGCGATCTGGCCAGAGCCCAGGCGGCCGTCGCCGGGATCGAGCGGCTGACGCTGGAGCCGATGGACCTGATCGATCCGGCGTCCATCGACGCCTTCGCCGAAAGGGTGCTGGCGCGAACGCCGGCGATTCACATCCTGGTCGATAGCGCCGGGGTCATGGCCAATCCGCTGACACGGGATGCGCGCGGCCATGAATCCCAGTTCGCCACCAACCACCTCGGCCATTTCCAGTTGGCCGCGAGGCTGTGGCCGGGGCTGGCGGCGGCGAAGGGCGCACGGGTTGTGTCGGTGTCTTCCCGAGGTCACCACTATTCTGCGGTGGATTTCGACGACCTGGATTTCGAGCGTCGCGACTATGATCCATGGATCGCCTACGGCCAGTCCAAGACCGCCAACGTCCTGTTCGCCGTCGAACTGGACCGTCGCGGCCGGGACCATGGCGTGCGGGCCTTCGCCCTGCATCCGGGCGGCATCGTCACGCCCCTGGCGCGGCACATGGCGCCGGAAAGGCTGAAGGAGATGGGCTATATCGACGCCGACGGCGAACTGATCATCGACCCGGCGGCCGACAAGAAGACGGTGGCGCAGGGCGCGGCGACCTCGGTCTGGTGCGCGGTCAGCCCGCAGTTGGATGGGATGGGCGGCGTCTATTGCGAGAACAGCGACATCGCCGAGGCCGTGACGGCGGAGGACGAACGCCGGACCGGGGTTAAGCCCTGGGCCATCGATCCGGACGCCGCCCGCAGGCTGTGGACGGTGAGCGAGACCCTGACCGGCGTTCGTTTCCCAACTTGACGTAACGGCGCCGGGGAAGGCAGGCAGGACGGAAAAGGGGGAAACCATGGCCGACGCCGTCCTGCCGCAGAACTCCGCCGGTCGCGTGCTGTTCGCCAGCCTGATCGGCACGACGATCGAATTCTACGACTTCTACATCTACGCCACGGCGGCGGTGCTTGTGTTTCCGCGGCTGTTCTTCCCGGGCGCCGATCCGACCACGGCCATGCTGTCGTCGTTCGCCACCTTCTCCATCGCCTTCTTCGCCCGCCCCATCGGCGCCCTGGCGTTCGGCCATTTCGGCGACAAGGTGGGACGCAAGGCCACCTTGGTCGCCGCCCTGATGACCATGGGGCTGTCGACCGTGGCGATCGGTCTCTTGCCGACCCACGCGGCGGTGGGCGTCATCGCGCCGCTGCTGCTGGCCCTGTGCCGGTTCGGCCAGGGACTGGGCCTGGGCGGCGAATGGGGCGGGGCGGTGCTTCTGGCCACCGAGAACGCGCCGCCGGGAAAGAAGGCCTGGTTCGGCATGTTCCCGCAACTGGGCGCGCCGATCGGCTTCATCCTGTCGACGGCGTCCTTCATCGCCCTGACCTCGACGATGAGCGAGGGGCAGTTCGAGGCCTGGGGCTGGCGCATCCCGTTCCTGGCCAGCGCCCTGCTGGTCTTCGTCGGCCTGTGGGTGCGGCTGAAGATCACCGAGACGCCCGAGTTCCAGAAGGTCGTGGACCGGCAAGAGCGGGTGAAGGCGCCGGCGGTGACCCTGTTCGCCCATCACAAGGCGGCGCTGGTGCTGGGCACGTTCAGCGGGGTGACGACCTTCACCCTGTTTTATCTGATGACCGTCTTCGCCCTGGGCTGGGCAACGACGGGGATGGGGCTGGCGCGGGCGGACGTGCTGCCGATCCAGCTGATCGGCGTGCTTTTCTTCGCCGCCTTCATCCCGGTGACGGCCCTGCTGGCGGATCGGTTCGGGCAGGTTCGGGTGCTGATCTGGTCTTCGGTGGGCATCGGCCTGTTCGGCGTGCTGTTCGCGCCGCTGTTCGGAGCGGGCCTGACAGGGCTGCTGATCTTCTTCGCCCTGGGCTTCGGACTGATGGGCTGCACCTATGGCCCCATCGGCGCGGCGATGGCGCGGCCCTTCCCGACGACGGTTCGTTATACGGGGGCGTCGATGGCCTTCAATCTGGCGGGCATCATCGGGGCGTCGCTGGCGCCCTTCATCGCCATGAAGTTGGCCAGGACCTTTGGACCAGCGGCGGTCGGCGGCTATCTGGCGGCCTCGGCGGTGATCACCATCCTGGCCCTGTGGCAACTGGGTCGGGTCAGCCCGGAGACGGAACTTTAGGTCTCGTCCGTCGCCGCATAGACCATGATGCCCGTGGCGATGGCCAGGTTCAGGCTGTCGGCCCGGCCACGCATCGGGATCTTGACGTTGACGTCGCAGGCGGCGGCCAGCTGGTCGGTCAGGCCGGCCTGTTCGTTGCCCATCAGGATCAGCGCCGGTTTCTGCATCATGGCCGAGCGGTGGCTGACCTTGGCGTCCAGGCGAGTGCCGACGACGCTGCCCGGCCAGGACTGGCGCCAGGCCAGGAAGGCCTCTGGCGTCGTCCGGGTGATCGACACGGCGAAGACCGAGCCCATGGTCGCGCGCACCGCTTCCACCGAATAGGGATCGACGCAATCGCCGATCAGGATGACGCCGCCGCAGCCGGCCGCGTCCGCCGTGCGGATGATGGTGCCCAGGTTGCCGGGATCACGCACCTGCTCCAGCGCCACCCAGCAGGGGGCGGACGTCGGGTTCAGGCTTTCCAGCGCGGCGTAGGCCTGGTCGAACACGCCCAACACCGTCTGGGGATTGTCGCGGCGGCTGATCTTTTCGAGGATGGCGTGGGTGACGACGACGATGTCGCCGCCGGCCTTTCGGGTTTCGGCCTTGGCGCGGTCCAGCAGCGGGTGAGGACGGGCGTCCTCGCCGACCAGCAGCATCCGGGGCGCGCGGCCCTGGTCCAGCGCCTCGCCGATGAACTTCAGCCCTTCGGCCAGGAAAGTCCCGGTCGCCTCGCGTTCCTTGCGCATGTGCAGGGCGCGCACGGCCTTGACCGTGTCGTTGGTCAGGGAGGTGATGACGCGTTCCGTCATCGGTTCCACCGCGCGAAGAAGGACAGGCCGATGGCGCGGGCGTCGGGGCCATCCTCGGACAGGGCCAGTTCGCCCCAGTCGATGCGCCCGCCGCGACCTTCCGTCGCTTCGGCCATCAGGTGGGCCAGGGACAGGCCGGAAATCCGCGCGGCGTAGGCGTTGAGCAACAGGAAGTCGGCGTCGTCGGACAGCAGGGCGGCACAGTCCTTGAGCAGGCCCGGCATATCCTCGAACAGGCGCCAGACCTCGCCGGTCGGGCCGCGACCGTATTTCGGCGGGTCCAGGATGATCCCGTCGTACTTCGAGCCGCGCCGAACCTCGCGGGCGACATATTTGCGGGCGTCCTCAACGATCCAGCGGATCGGATGCTTGGCCAGGCCGGACTGGTCCGCGTTCTCGCGGGCGTAGGCGACCGACTTCTTCGAGGCGTCGACGTGGGTGACCTCTGCGCCCGCCACAGCGGCGGCGAGGCTGGCGACCCCGGTATAGCCGAACAGGTTCAGGATTTTGGGACGTTCGAGCTGCCGCACACGCGTATCCAGCCATTCCCAATTCGCCGCCTGTTCGGGGAAGAAGGCCAGGTGGCGAAAGGGGGTGAAGCGGCCGGTGAACCTCACGTCGCGCCATTTCAAGGGGAAGGCGTCGATGGGGCCGTGCCTGTCGAACTTCCAGCGGCCGGAATCCTCTTCCTCCTGCTGCGGATCAAACAGGGCGTTGGCGGCGTCGAAGGCGGCGGGATCGCGCGGCGTCCAGAAACACTGGGGCTCGGGACGCACCACCGTGTAGCGGCCATAGCGTTCCAGCTTGCGCCCATCGCCCGAGTCCAGCAGGGCGTAATCGGACCAGCCGCGGGTCACGAGCGTTTCGGGCATCTTGGAAAGGACGGGGGCCATCGTCGGGCTGATAGGCGCTCAGGCGGCCTCGCGTCCAGACTCCTGCGTCGCCGCGCGGCGCCTGTGTGTCTCCGAAATCATGCTTTCGGCCGCATCGTGGGGCGTCTTGTCCCAGACATAGGGTTCGAGAACCAGTCGCCAGACCGCATGGACAAAGGCCAGGCTGAGCAGCGACCAATAGGCCGGCGCCGCCAGCATGTCGCCGATCCGGTAATCCAGTCCGGCTCGCTTCGCTCCGATCGCACAGGTCGTCCATGAGGCGACCACCCCCATGGCCAGGACGGCCAGCGATCCGATCGGCGCCTCGGGCCTGACGCCTGCACTGAGGCCGATCAGCACCGCAGACGCCAGCCAGGCCAGGGTCGGCGCATGGGCGGCGGCCGAGACGACCCCGGCGCCCAGGGTCATCACCAGTGACAGCAGGCCGCGCGCACCCAACGACGCGGGCTGGCGCGTGTGCACGCCCCAGGTCTGCATATAGCCCTTGATCCATCGGGTCCGCTGGGGAAGCCAACGGTCGAATTCTCCGGGGGGAGTCTCGATCGTTCGGGACGCGATGACGCCCAGCTTCCAGCCGTGGGACCACAGCCGAAAGCCCAGATCGGCGTCCTCGGTGACATTGTAGGCGTCCCAACCGCCGGCGGCGCGCAGGGCCGACATCCGCAAATGGTTGCTGGTCCCGCCCAGGGGGAAAGGCAGGCCCAACCGCGCCATGCCCGGCAGGACGACCTCGAACAGGGCGGCGTATTCGAAGGCGAACTGGCGGTCGAGAAAGGGCGTGCGGGTGTGTCCGGGCGGGCGAATGCGCAGCGGCGCCTGGAGGCAGCCCAGCTTGGGATCGGCGACGAACCGGGCGGCGGCCGCCTTCAGCTGACGCGGGGAGGGGCGATCCTCGGCGTCATAGATGGTCAGCAGATCGCCGGTGGCATGGGACAGCGCATGGTTCAGCGCGCGCGGCTTGGTCAGAGGATGGCCGGGCGGCACGATCAGAATTTTCAGCCAGTCGGGCCTCGGCGTGCCCTCGGCCGCCGCGACGGTCGCATGATCGTGGGCCTCAAGGACCAGAAAGCCCTCGATGCGATCGGCGGGGTATTCCAACTGAGACAGATTGCGGATGAGCGTCGGCGTGACGGCCGGTTCGTCGTTAAGCGCGGCCAGAATCGTATAGCGCGGCCAGTCGAAGGGCCTTAGGGGGAGCGGCGAGGGCCTGAGGCTGGCGATGGCGAGCGTCGCGCGCCACAAGGCGGCGATCACGAAAGCCGCCTGAACAAGGATGATCAGGGTACGGATGGTCCGCTCGGGATCGGCGATGATCGCCGTCGTCAGGCCGATCAGGACGGCCAGCGTCAGCCACAGCTGAAACGCCGTCGGTGTCCTCCGGGCCGCGCCCACGGGCGGGGCGGCCTCCGACCGAGAGGCGGGATCCCGCGATGACTTCAACGACGTCTTCATGCCCACCCGCCCCAAGACACAATCCGTGATTGTTAATGATTGCAACCATTGTCGGCAAGGCGGTTGGCGCCTCCAGCAGATTGCCGCTATTCAGGCGCGACCCGAATTGGAGTCCTCGATTGCCCGCCGTTTCGTCATCGTCGCGGTCGAACCGCAAAGCCAAGGGTGAGGGGCATTCGCGTCGTGGCGAAATCCTGTCCGCCGCGGAACGCATCTTCGTCGAGCACGGCTATGAGGGCGCCACGATCCGCAAGATCGCCGACGAGGTCGGCCTGTCCTCGACCGCCCTCTATATGCATTTCGCCGACAAGGGCGAGATCCTGCAGGAGATCTGCCGCGACGCCTTTGCGCGCCTGATCGCCGCGACCGAGGCGCTGGCGCTGGCGGACGCGCCGCCGGAGCTGCGATTGCGACGGATGATGGAGGCCTATGTCGATTTCGGATTCTCGCACCCCAACGCCTATCGGTTGATCTATCTGACGCGGCCGATGGAGGCGCGCGACGGGGCCCAGACCATGGCGCGCGAACTGGGTTACGACCTTTTCCGGAGGCTGGAGGGCACGGTGGGCGACGCCGTCGCGGCGGGACGAATGGCCGGCGACGCCTCGATAATCGCTCAGACGATCTGGGCCACGGCGCATGGCGTGGTGTCCCTGATGATCACCAAGCCCTACTTCCCCTGGGCGGAGCGTCAGGTGCTGGTGCAGGCCACGCTGGACGCCCTGTTCAAAGGGCTGCTTAAGCCGTGAAGCGAACCGCCGCCGCCGTTGCGGCTCTGACCTTCCTCGTCGCGTCAGGTCAGGCGGAGGCCGCCCCGCTGCGCGTGATGGCGCTAGATCAATGTGCGGATCAATATGTGCTGGCCCTGACGCCGGACGCGGACCTTGCCCTGTCGCCCCGCGCGGATGATCCCGATTCCTGGTTGAGACGGGAGGCGGCGGGGCGTCGCCAGATTCGACCCACGTTGGAGGCGGCCATAGGCTTTCGGCCCGACGTCGTCGTGCGCTATTGGGGCGGCGAACCGCGCCTGTTGGCGGCCCTGGAGCAGCGCGGAGTCAAGGTCGTCACTATCCAGGACGCCGTCGATCTGGACGGCGTCCGCGACAATGTCCGCACCGTTTCTCGGGAACTTGGTCAAGCCGAACGCGGGATGCGGCTGCTTCGGGACATGGACGCACGGCTGGCGGCGTCGAAACCCGCGTCGCCCGCGGCGAGCCCGCCCGGCGCAGTCTATCTGACAGCCGGCGGCTTCACGGCAGGACCGGGCACGCTGGTCGATTCGATGATGCGCGCCGCCGGATTCCGCAATCTGACGACGGCGCCGGGATTCGGCGCCGTCAGCGTGGAACGGATCGCACTGCGGCCGCCGATCCGGTTCGTGCTGGGCTTCTTTGACCAGTTGCGCGCGGACTGGCGGGGTGCGGGGCGCCATCCCGTTGTCAGGCGCGCCGCCGAAGGTCGCACGGCGGCCAGACTGCCGGCGGCGGTGCTGACCTGTCCCGCCTGGTTCGCCGCCGACGGCGTTGCGATCATGGCGAGGGGTGGCAAGTGACGCGAACCTTGAGGCTGTGTCTTTTGCTCGGGCTGGCTATCGCCGCCGCGCTCGCCGTGGCGATCCTGATCGGGGAGTCGGCTTTTGACGGCGCCCGGTATGCGGCGGCGTTCGCCAATCCTTCGTCGGGACCGGCGGAAGTCTTGTGGCAGGTGCGCGCGCCGCGTGCGGTCTGCGCCCTGGTCGTCGGCGCGGCGCTGGGATTGGCCGGGGCGGTGATGCAGGGGCTGCTGCGCAATCCGCTGGCCGACCCCGGCGTGCTGGGCGTTTCGGCGACGGCGGCGCTGGGCGCGGCGCTGGCCATCGTGCTGGGCGGCGCGGGCGTTCCGGGTCTGGTCGAGATTTCGGCCCTGATCGGCGCCGGAATCGCGGGCGGGCTGCTGATCGTCGCGTCCGGCCTGGTGCGGGCGCCCGAGGCGCTGATCCTGTTCGGCGTCGCCCTGTCCAGTTTCGCGGGGGCGGCGACCGCGCTGATCTTCAACCTGTCGCCGTCGCCCATCGCCCAGGCGGAGGTCATGTCCTGGCTGCTGGGATCGGTGCAGAATCGTAGCTGGGTCGATGTGGCCTGGGTCACGCCCGCCGTGGTCGTTTCGGCGGTCTTCGCCGGCCTGTCCGCGCACGGCCTGCGAATGCTGACCCTGGGCGACGAGGGCGCGTCGGCGTCGGGTCTGTCGATGGGCCGGATGCGGGCCTTCGCCCTGATCGCCGCAGCGGTGGCGACTGGCGCGGCTGTGGCGGTGGCGGGGGTGATCGGCTTTGTCGGCCTGGCTGCGCCGCACCTGGTGCGCGCCGCCGTGCGGGGGGATGCGGGGCGAATCCTGGCGCCGTCGGCCCTGGCGGGCGGACTGATGCTGGTCCTCGCCGACCTGCTGGCGCGGATCACGCCGACGGATCAGGAACTGAAGCTGGGCGTGTTCACGGCCCTGATCGGCGCGCCGCTGTTCGCCCTGATCGCCTGGCGCGCGGCGCGGGAGTGGCGGCTGTGACCCTGCTGGCGCTGGAAGGGGTGCGCGCGCGCCTGAGCGGCAAGCTAGTGCTGGACGGCGTGGACCTGAGCGTCGCGCCGGGCCAGGTCGTGGCGCTGTGCGGGCCGAATGGCGCGGGCAAGAGCAGCGCCATTCGCGCGGCGGCGGGCCTGCTGGCGGCTGAGGCCGGGTCGGTGAAGCTCGGGGGCGTCCTCATCGGCCAGCTGTCGCATCGCCAGCGGGCCGAGCGGCTGGCCTATCTGCCGCAGGAGCGCCGGATCGCCTGGAACCTGCCGGCGGTCGAGGTGGCGGCCCTGGGCGCGCCCTTCCTGTCGGGAGAGACGGCGTTGACGCGGGCGCGCGCGGCGCTGGACGAGGTCGGGGCCGGGCACTTGGCGGATCGCGGCGTTGCGGAGATGTCGGGCGGCGAGCGTGCGCGGGTGCTGCTGGCCCGCGCCCTGGCGGTCGATGCGCCCCTGCTGCTGGCGGACGAGCCGATCGCGGGCCTGGATCCCGACGCCCAGCGCCTGGTGCTGGAGCGGCTGAGGGCGCGGGCGGACGCCGGGGCCGGCGTTCTGGTCAGCCTTCACGACCTGACGCTGGCGGCCGCCGTCGCCGACCGGGTGGTCGTGCTGGATCAGGGGCGCGTGGTCGCCGACGCCGCCCCGGTCGAGGCCCTGTCCCCGGCGGTGTTGCGCCAGGTCTTCGGCCTGGACGGAGTCTGGATCGAGGCCCCGAACGGGCCGCTCCTGGCGGCCCGCCGCGCCTAATAGGCGGCGTAGGGGCGCGGCCCTGCTGCGGCGCCGCGGGAAATATCGGCCGAGGGGGTGAGGGGGGCCACGCCGCCGTTCAGGCGGGCCTTGTAAACCGCCATATTCTCCATCACCCGCATCATATAGTTGCGCGTCTCGGTGAAGGGCGCGCACTCGATGAAGTCGATGGCCGCGTTGGCGTCGCCGCGCGGATCGCCGCAGCGAGCGACCCACTGGTTGGGACGCGCCGGCCCGGCGTTGTAGCCCACCGTCGCCAGCAGCATGGAGCCGTTGTTGGCCGCCATCAGCTCGCCCAGATGATAGCTGCCCAGCATCATGTTGTAGTCCGGCTCCCACAGGCGCTCGGCCGAATAGCTCGTGCCGATGCGGCGGGCGACGCCGGCGGCGGTGGCGGGCAGGAACTGCATCATGCCCCGCGCATCGGCGCCGGAGCGGGCGCGCGGGTCGAAGCTGGATTCCTGGCGCGTGATGGCCTGTGTGAACTCGATCGGCGCGGCGCCGGCGACCTGGGGCGGGACGCGGACGGGATACATCCGCTCGGGCATGACAAACCCTCGCTGGCTGGCGGCGCGGCCCACCATCATGGCGGTGAAGCCCTCGCCATAACCGCGCGACAGGTCCATCAGCAGGGCCAGGTCGTTGATGGTCGGCAGGTCGTTGTCCAGCTGATAGGCGAAGACCCGCAACAGGGTCATTTCACCGGTTTCGCCCAGGATGCGGGTGGCGCGAACGATCTCATTGCCTTCGAAGCGCGCGATATCCGCTTGAGACGGCACGGGATCGCCGGGAAGCTGAAGCGTCGTCAGGCCGGCCTTTTCCGCGGCCAGCTGGCCATAGAAGGTCTGCCAGTGCTGGGCGCCGTTGCGGTAGTAGTTGAGCGCGGCGTCGCGTTCGCCCCGCGCCTCGGCGGCCCGGCCCAGCCAGTAGAAGGCCCGGCCCTGGGTGATCGGGGTCGAGGAGGCGGCGCGCAGGGCCTCGAAGTGGCGGGCGGCGACCTCCGGCTGGTTCAGCTTGGTCATGGCCACCCATCCGGCGAAGAACTCGGCGTCCACCATCCGGTCGCCCGAGGTGAAGCCGTGGCCGTTCATGGCGTCATAGGCAGCCTGCCAATTCCCCTGTTGGAGCGCGTCCAGATAGTAGTTGCGGCGTTCGCTCCACAGGGTGTTGTCGCCGGCGGTATGGGCGGGCGCCGGCGGCAGGCTGGCCAACAGGGGGAAGGCCTCCGATTGGCGGTTCTGCGAGCGGAGAAGGCGAACGCGCTCCAGCACCACGGCCGGATCGGCCGCCTGCGCAGGCGTCAGGCCGGCGATGATGACGTCGGGGCTATAGGCGGTGCGCAGCGTCAGGACCGTATTGGCGATGGCGGCGCGGTCTGGCGAAACCAGTCCGATCATCGCGCGGGTCGCCGGGCCATGCTGGCCCAGCAGCAGCAGGTTCAGCCGCGCTTCGTGGTCGGCGGGCGTCAGCCAGCCGCCCCAGCGCCCCAGGATTCGGCTCTGCGGCGCCTCGTCGAACGAGCGGGTGCGCCACCAGTCGCGAACCACCTCGCGCGCCTGGTCCTGGCGTCCGCGCTGCTCCAGGGCGGAGGCATAGGCGATCGCCCCCTCGACGGTTGTCGGCTTGGCGTCGGCGAACAGGGCTAGGGCGGCGTCGGGACTGGCGCCGGATCGGTCCAGCACCTTCTCGGCGGCGGCGCGGCGCGATTCGCTGCGCGGCCAGCCGGCCAATTCATTCTGCGCCTGCGCCAACTCGGCATAGGACAGTTGCTCTCCCGACGTGTCGATCACGGCCCATTCCACCAGCTTGCGGGCGGCCTGGTCGCGAATCTGCGACAGGGCGTATTGAGCGCCGGCGACATCGCGTGCGCGCGCAGCCGCCAGGCCCTGTCGAAACAGCGCCGTGTCCTGATCGTTCAGCACTCGGTTCTGATAGGTGGGGGCATATCCGGGGACAGCGGGGGCTGCGGACGAATAGGGAACAGGTTGGCTGGGCAGCACGTCCTGCGGATTCGGCGCGAGGACGGCGAGGGCCGCCGCCAGGCTGGTCGCTATCATGATCTGTCCTGTTCCCATTCAATCCGGTTGCGGCGAAGCCGTCGGCGACCTAACGTCCCGCGCTCATTGCAAAAGGCGATGAACATTCGTCCGTCGTCTCTCCCACGCAGCCCAAGTTAGTCTCATGACCGCCCCCTTGTTCAAGGGCGTGATCACCGCCCTGATCACACCACTTCGTGACGGAAACGTGGACGAAGCCGCTTTCGCCACGCTCATCGAACGTCAGATCGTCGCAGGCGTCGGCGGCCTGGTTCCCGTCGGCACGACGGGCGAGGGCGCCAGCATGGATCTGGACGAGCACAAGCACGTCATCGAACTGTGCGTTCGATTGGCGGCGGGGCGTGTCAGCGTCATTGCGGGAACGGGGTCGCCCTACACCAAGGAAGCCATCGATCTGACTCGCCACGCCAAGATGGTGGGAGCGGACGGAGCCCTGATCGTAACGCCCTATTACATCCGCCCGTCCCAGGCGGGCATGGCCGCGCACTTCGAGGCCATCGCCGATGCGGTCCAACTGCCGATCCTGCTTTACAATGTGCCGGCGCGAACCGGGACAGACCTGGCGAACGAGACGGTTGCGCGGCTGGCGGCCCACCCGAACATCGTCGGCATCAAGGACGCCACGGGCGACATGAGCCGGGTCAGCTGGATGCGCAGCCATATCGACGGCCAGTTCGACCTGATCTCGGGCGACGATTCGAGCTATCTCGGTTATCACGCGTGTGGCGGCGTCGGCCTGATCTCGGTGGCGTCCAATGTCGCGCCCGAAGCCATGGTCGCGTTGCACGATGCAGCGGCGGCGGGCGACTACGCCACGGCGCGGGAATGGCAGGGTCGGTTGATCGGTCTTTGCAAGGCGCTGTTCCTCGATAATTCGCCGTCGCCCACCAAATACGCCCTGGCCAGGTTGGGGCTGTGCAGCGAGGAGGCGCGCCTCCCGCTCTCGCCAACCGCGGATGCGGTCAAACCGCTGATCGACCAGGCCATGGCGGACGCGGGTCTAGGCTGATGGCGCCGCAGCCTCAATCCAAGGCCAAGGTGATCGCCGAGAACCGTCGGGCGCGGTTCGACTACTTCCTGGAAGACAATCTCGAGGCGGGCATCCAATTGCTCGGAACCGAGATCAAGGCGCTGCGCGACGGGCGGGCCAATATCGCCGAAAGCTATGCGGCGGTCGAAGGGCGCGAGATCGTCCTGATCAACGCCGACATCCCGCCCTACAAACAGGCCAACCGCTTCAACCACGAGCCGCGCCGGCCGCGTAAGCTGCTGCTGCACAGGAAGCAGATCGACCGTCTGATCGGCGCGGTCCAGCGCGACGGCCAGACCATCATCCCGCTGAAGCTCTACCTGAACGACGACGGCAAGGCGAAGCTGGAGATCGCCCTGGCCAAGGGCAAGAAGCTGCACGACAAGCGCGAGGCTTCGGCCGAACGCGACTGGCAACGCGACAAGGCGCGCCTGATGCGGGACAAGGGATAGATCTGGATCTTGCTCGATAATCCCCCGTTCCTTGGTCGCATCGTCCAGCCTGCCGGCCGAGATGTAAGGTTGGTTCGATCGAAGTGAAAAAACGCGTTCTTTTCAACGATGGAGACCTTGAGGTCCGCCTCCACGAGCGGGGCGATGCGTCGAGAATCGTCGTGGTGTTCGACGCTTACAGCCACAGCATGGACCTGAATCGGCCGGCGTGGGGAGAAAGCTTTTTCGACAAGAAGAAAATCTCCGCCATCCATGTGCTCGGCCGAATCAATGACTGGTATCAGTTCGACGGCACGATCGAAGCTTTGGAAGTCGTAAGGGAAGCCATTCGCGGCGGCGATCGCGTCATGACCTACGGCGTCAGCATGGGGGCCTATGCCGCGGTCCGGTTCGCACCTCGAATAGGCGCGCACGTGGCGCTGGCGCTTTCACCGCAATATTCGATCGATCCAGGTCGGGCCCCCTTCGACAACAGGTGGGCGCATGACGCCGCGCGGATCCGGTTCAGGGAGGAACTTGATGGTCCGATTTCGAGCGAGGCATCGACGATCGTTGTCTACGATCCCCATTCCAAGGACGGTCACCACGCCCGCAGGATCGCGGAAGATATAGCGATTACACATCTCAGACTGCCTTACGCAGATCACTCGGCGCCAATGATGCTGAATGAAGCGGGATTGTTGCAGCCCATCGTCGAGCGCGCGCTGGAAGGAACGCTTGATACAAGGGAGTTCGAGCAGAAGTTTCGTGCTGCCCGGAATAGACTTTCCTCATACCATTCTGAGCTCGCCACTCATCAGCCAGCCTGGCGGAAGAAAACGGCCATAGCCTTGGCCCAGCGCGCAGTCTCTCTTAATCCTCGTCACAACATACCAATGCACGGCCTGGCGCAAATACATGCTGCGGCCGGGGAGCATCACGACGCAGTACGCTGGTACGAGAAGATTCTTGAAAATGGGGGCCGATATCTCGAGCTTCTCCTCATGCTCAGTCAGTCGCTCTGGGAAGTAGGCGACAAGGAGAGGGCGCTGTCGTTCGCTGACGAACTGACGCAGAAGTATCCCGCCTATGAGCACGGCATATATTGGTATGCCACGTTACTAATACGCGCTGGTAAGTTCGATGAAGCTGTTGATTTACTTTGTAAAAATGTATCGGAAAATCCGACATTCTCCAACTGTAGAGCATTGCTTGATTACGCAAAGGCAGAGCGTGTCAAACCGAAGCATGAGGTCTTTATCCGTCTATTAGCGCGGCGACTGAGGAAGCAGATACGCAAACTCAAGGCGGCAGGAACGAACGTCCTCAGGCGTTAGATCGATCGATTAGATTCCGCGCGCGGATGAAAACATCCTCGAACATTTCGGCCGTCAGACGGCCGGTGTTCGTGTTCAGGCGAGAGCAGTGATAGCTGTTGAGGATGGCGTATCCGCCGGCCTCGCCCTCCGCGCCGTGGCCCGCCGGCATGGCCGTGCCCGGGCGACCGAAGGCTTTCAGGATGTTGCGGCGAGACACGTCGCCCAGGGTCACGATCACCTTCAGGTTCGGCAGCAGTTTCAGCCGATCGATCAGGAAGGGGCGGCAGGTCGTCTCTTCGATCGGCAGGGGCTTGTTGGCGGGCGGGGCGCAACGCACCGCATTCACGATCATGCAGTCGGTCAGGGTCAGGTCGTCGTCGCCGTTCGGATCGTAATGGCCCTGTGCGAAGCCGGTCTTCCTGAGGGTGTCGTAGAGCAGCCAGCCGGCGTGATCGCCCGTGAAGGGGCGGCCCGTGCGGTTGGCGCCCGTGCGCCCCGGCGCCAGTCCCGCGATCAGCAGGCGCGCGTTCGGATCGCCGAAGGAGGGGGCGGGGCCGTTCCACCAGTCGGGGTTCTGGCGTGCATTCTCCTGGCGATAGGCGACCAGGCGCGGGCATAGCGGGCAATCGCGCGGCGGATCGGGCGTCAGGGTCATTGCGCGGCGCCCGTCTTTGCGCGGCCAAACTCGGCCAACAGGTCGTTCAGGTCCAGGAAACAGTCGGCCTGGCGGCGCAGTTCGTCGGCGATATGCGGCGGCTGGGTCTTCTGGGTCGAGACGACGGTGACGCGCACCCCCTTGGCCTGCACCGCCTGCAGCAGCCTTCGGAAGTCGCCGTCGCCGGAGAACAGGACGACATGGTCGAGCGCGGGCGCCAGCTCCAGCATGTCCACCGCGATCTCGATGTCCATATTGCCCTTGATGCGGCTGTGGCCCGCATTGTCGGTGAACCGCTTCACCGGCTTGGTGACGACGGAAAAGCCGTTGTAGTCCAGCCAGTCCACCAGCGGCTTGATCGGCGAGAACTCTTCGCCCTCGACCACCGCCGTGTAATAATAAGCCCGCGTCAGGACGGACTTTGCGCGGAACCAGTCCAGCATCCGCTTGAAATCCAGATCGTGCTGCAAGGCGCGCGCGGCGGAATAGAGGTTCGAGCCGTCGATGAAGATCGCCAGGCGATCGGTGGAATGAAACATGGTCGATGCCGTTGAAAGGGATGAAAAATCAGCGGGAGCGGCCTCGGCGGCCGTCGATGTAGGAATCGACGCCGGCTTCGACCTGAATGGTGCTGTCATCGTCGCGCTGGGCTGCAATGACAAGGGGGTCTGGTCCTCATGTCGCGAGGCGCTGGAGGCGGCGCTGGCGCGGTTTCGCGGCGAGGGGATCGACGTCGTGGCGCGGTCGTCCTGGTGGTCGTCGATGGCCTGGCCCGATCCGCAGGACCCGCCCTTCCTGAACGGCGTGATCATCGTGCGCACCGAACACGATCCTCACGCCCTGATGGCGGCCCTGGGCCGGATCGAGGACGCCTTCGGCCGCCAGCGATCCGCGCGAAACGCCCCGCGCACCCTGGACCTGGATCTGATCGCCTTTGGGCGGCTGAGCGGCGATCTGGACGGCCTGATCCTGCCGCACCCCAGGGCGGCGGAACGCAGGTTCGTCATGGGGCCGGTCGCGGAGATCGCGCCGGACTGGATGCATCCCGGGGGTGAAACCGCGCAGGCCTTGGCGGCGGCCGCGACGGTGGGCGCCGACGCCCATCGCGTGTAACGCCAAACTTCCGCCCCTCTGGCGTTGCAAAAAGCAGTCCCCATCTGTATTTGACGCGGTTCTCCCCCGCGTTCGAGGAATTTCATGGCCCGCGTCACCGTCGAAGACTGCATCGAGAAGGTTCCGAACCGCTTTGGTCTGGTTCTGCTGGCCGGTCACCGCGCCCGCAGCATCGCCAACGGCGCCGCCCTGACCATCGACCGCGACAACGACAAGAACCCGGTCGTCGCCCTGCGCGAGATCGCGGACGACACCGTCGTGCCGGACGAACTGCGCGAGACCATCATCACCACGCTGCAACGTGTCGATGAGCGCACCGAAGCCGAGGACGAAGCCGAAGTCGTGGCGCTGTTGGCCGAGCCGCAGCACATGAACATGGCCGAGGCCGAGCTGATCCGCGCCCTGCAAAGCGACCGCGACGGCGGTCAGGAGGAGCGCTACTGACGCCCGAGGGAGCCCCAGGCGTCACTATCCTGCCGGCGCGGACCGAGACGGTTCCGCCGGCGCCCCAAGCTGCGAACAAAAACGATCCCAAGGCGGGCGCCGATGACGCCCCGCCGGTTAAGCGCGCGCCGATCCTGCGCCAATTCGAGCTGATCGAGGCCGTCAAGGCCTATGACCCCACCGCCGACGAAGCGCTGCTGAACCGCGCCTATGTCTATGCGATGAAGATGCACGGCTCGCAGCTGCGGGCCTCGGGCGATCCCTATTTCGCCCACCCGATCCAGGTCGCGGGCATACTGACCGACTACAAGCTCGACACCGCCACCATCGTCACGGCCCTGCTGCATGACGTGGTCGAGGACACCTCGGCGACGCGCGACGACATCGCCCAGATGTTCGGCGAAGAGGTCGCGGTTCTGGTCGAAGGCGTGACCAAGCTGTCGCGGCTGGAGCTTCAGGCCGAACATACGCGCCAGGCCGAGAACCTGCGGAAGTTCATCCTGGCCATCAGCCGGGACGTGCGGGTGCTGCTGGTCAAGCTGGCCGACCGGCTGCACAACATGCGCACGCTTCAATATGTGAAGCCCGAGAAGCGCGAGCGGATCAGCCGCGAGACGCTGGAGGTCTATGCGCCGCTGGGCCGGTCGATCGGCATCCATTCGATCGCCTCCGAACTGGAAGAACTGGCCTTCACCCACCTGAACCCCACCGCCAAGACCGCTATCGAGCGGCGGCTGGAGGCGTTGAAGCTGGAGCATGGCCAGGCCATCGAGGGCGTGTCTCACGAGGTCGAGCGCGTCCTGTCGGAGGCCGGCGTCCAGGCCCGGGTGTTCGGACGCCAGAAAACGCCGTACTCCATCTGGCGCAAGTTGCAGCGGAAGTCGGTCGGCTTTTCGTCCCTGTCGGACATCTATGGCTTTCGCGTGATCGTCCAGGCCGAGGACGACTGCTATCGCGCGCTGGGGGTGATCCACCGCGAATGGCCGATGGTGCCCGAACGGTTCAAGGACTTCATCTCCACGCCCAAGTCGAACAACTATCGCTCGCTGCACACGACGGTCGTGGGGCCGCGCGGCCTGCGCATCGAGATGCAGATCCGCACCGAGCCGATGGATCGAGTGGCGGAGGACGGCGTTGCGGCGCACTGGCGCTACAAGAACAAGTCCTACGGTTTCGACCGTGAGGCGATGGAGAAGGGCGGGGGCCGCGACCCGCTGCAGAACCTGCGTCACCTGGTTCAGGTGATCGAGCATGGCGAGGGCGGCGAGGACTGGGTCGAGCACGCCAAGCTCGAAATGTACCTGGACCAGGTGTTCGTCTTCACGCCCAAGGGCAAGCTGGTGACCCTGCCGCGCGGGGGGATGCCGCTGGACTTCGCCTACGCTGTTCACACCGAGGTCGGCGACACGGCTGTCGGGGTGAAGGTGAATGGCGAACTGAAGCCGATGCGCACGCCGTTGCAGAACGGCGACGTGGTCGAGATCATCCGCGGCGCCAAGCGTGAGGTGCCGGCGGACTGGCGCAGCCTGACCGTCACGGGCCGGGCGCGGTCCGCGATCCGTCGCCACATCCGCACGTCCGAGCGCGAGGAGTTCGTCAAGCTGGGCCGGATCGCGCTCCAGCAGACGCTGAACCGGGTCGAAAAGACCCTGGCCGAAGTGTCTCTGAAGCCGGTGCTGGAAACCCTGGCGGTCGCTTCGGACGACGATGTGTTCGAGGAACTTGGGCGCGGGCGCCTGTCGCCGACGACGGTGGCGGAAACCCTGTTCCCTGCGCTGAAGGGGCGATTGAAGGCGGGGCCTGAGAAACAGCGGATCGAAGGCGACAAGGCGCGCTTGTTCGTGCGGGGCGGAGGGCTGACGCCGGGCGTCACGGTCCACTTCGGCCAGTGCTGCACGCCGGTGCCGGGCGACCGGATCGTGGGCATACTGGAGCCTGAGGTCGGGCTGACGGTCCACACCATCGACTGCCAGACCCTGGCGGACTTCGCCGACGACGATTCGGTTTGGCACGACCTGCAATGGACGCCCCAGGCCGAGACGGACGCGGTGGCGGCCGCGCGCATCCGGGCGACGATCCGCAACGCACCGGGCGTGCTGGGCCAGGTCACCACCCTGATCGGCGAGGCGGGCGGCAATATCATCAACCTGTCGATGGCGCACCGCCAGCAGGACTTCTTCGACGTGGACGTGGATGTCGAGGTCGAGGACGCCAAGCACGCGACCATGATCATGGCGGCGCTGCGGGCCAATCCTTCGGTGGATTCAGTGGAACGCGCGCGGGGCTGATGACGGACGAACCCAGGCCGAATGCGGCGCAGATGGCGTCGCCCTCCTATCGCATGGCGGCGATGGATCAGGACTTTCTGCTCGGCGATTCAATGCGCGGCGTGCGGTTCCTGATGGAATACGCAAAGCCCGAGGAGGCGCTTCGGGCCTGGGGCGTGCGCTCGACCATCGTGGTGTTCGGCAGTGCGCGCATCCGCGAAGGGCATGGCTGGTATGAGCAGGCGCGCGCGTTCGGTCGGCTGGCGTCCGAACGCGGCGGGGCGCTGCGGGGCGCAATCGGAGAGCCGCGCGACAACGTCATCGCCACGGGCGGCGGACCAGGCATCATGGAGGCGGCCAATCGCGGCGCGGTTGACGCCGGCGCGCCCTCCGTCGGTTTCAACATCACCCTGCCGCACGAGCAGGAGCCGAACGCCTATTCCACGCCGGAGCTGACGTTCCGCTTCCACTATTTCGCGATGCGCAAGATGCATCTGGCGATGCGGGCCAACGCCCTGGTGGTGTTTCCGGGCGGGTTCGGCACCTTCGACGAACTGTTCGAGATGCTGACCCTGCGCCAGACGAACAAGGCGCCGCCCATCCCCATTGTGCTGGTGGACAAGGCCTACTGGACCTCGGTCATCGGTTTCGACGCCCTGGTCGAGCACGGCATGATCGCGCGAGACGACCTGGACCTGATGGGGTTCGCCGACGACGCCGAGGGGGTCTGGTCCGAACTGCTGGCGCGGGGACTGCGTCCGAACGAAAACATCGAATGAAGCGTCGCCGGAGGGTTCATCCGCGTGCGATCCGGGTCTAGAGACGACGGATGAACACCGAAGACGTCCTCAACGAATTCCGCGACGCCGGCGCCCTGCGCGAAGGCCATTTCGTCCTGTCCTCCGGCCTGCACAGCCCGGTCTTCCTGCAGAAGAATCTGGTCTTCATGGACGGCGCCCGCTGCGAGCGGCTGTGCAAGGCGCTGGCGGAAAAGGTCGTCGCCAAGGTCGGGCCGGTCGACGTGGCGATTTCGCCCGCCGTCGGCGGCATCATCCCCGGCTATGAGACGGCCAAACACCTGAACGTCCGCTCGATGTACGTCGAGCGCGAGGGAGGCGAGTTCCGCCTGCGTCGCGGCTTTTCGGTCGAGCCGGGCGAGAAGGTCGTCATGGTGGAGGACATCGTAACCACCGGCCTGTCGTCGCGCGAATGCATCGCCGCCATCCAGGCGGCAGGGGGACTGGTGGTCGCCGCCGCCTGTATCGTGGACCGTTCGGGCGGCAAGGCCGATGTCGGCGTGCCGCTGATCGCCCTGGCCTCGCTGGAGGTGCCCGCCTATCCCGCCGACGCCCTGCCGCCGGAACTGGCCGCCTTGCCGGTCGAGGACCCCGGCAGCCGCAGATTGGCGAAATAGGCCGATGCGCGAACGGGTCAGACTGGGCGTCAACATCGACCATGTCGCCACCGTGCGGAACGCGCGCGGCGGGATTCATCCTGACCCGGCGCGCGCCGCCGAGGCTGCGCTGGCGGCCGGCGCGGACGGGATCACCGCCCATCTGCGCGAAGACCGCCGCCACATCACCGACGCCGACATCGACGTGCTGAGCGTCCTGTGCGCCCGCGCCGGCAAGCCGCTGAACCTGGAGATGGCGGTCACCGAGGAGATGCTGGCCATCGCCCTGCGCCATCGGCCCCACGCCGCCTGCCTGGTGCCCGAGCGGCGCGAGGAGGTGACGACCGAGGGCGGGCTGGCCGTCGCGGGCCATGAAGCCCGCATCGCGCCCGTGGTGAAGCCGCTGGCCGATGCGGGCGTGCGCGTCTCCCTGTTCATCGAACCGGCCAAGGATCAGGTCGAGGCCGCCGCCGCCGTGGGCGCCCAGGTCGTCGAGTTCCACACCGGCCGCTATTGCCACCTGACCGATCCGGGCGAGCGGGAGGTGGAGTTCGAACGCCTGGCCGCCGCCGCCGCTCAAGCCGACATCCTGGGACTGGAAGTCCATGCGGGGCACGGGCTGGACTACGACACCGCGCCGCGGATGCTGGCGATCCCGGAAATCCGCGAACTGAATATCGGCCATTTCCTGATCGGGGAATCGATCTTTATCGGCCTGGACGCCGCCGTCCGCCGGATGCGCGCGGCGATGGACGCGGCATGATCATCGGGGTCGGCGCGGACCTGTCGGACATCCGGCGCATCCAGGTGTCGCTGGATCGGTTCGGTGAACGGTTCAAGCAGCGTTGTTTCACCGACCTGGAGCGGACTCGGTCGGACCGCAAGCCCGATCCGGCCTGGAGCTACGCCAAGCGGTTCGCGGCAAAGGAAGCCTGCGCCAAGGCCCTGGGGACCGGCATGCGGGCGGATGTCTATTGGCGCGACATGGGGGTGGTGAATCTTCGCTCGGGCCAGCCGACGATGGCGCTGACGGGCCATGCGGCCGAACATCTTGCGCGCCTGACGCCGTCGGGCCACGAGGCGAAGATTCACCTGACGCTGAGCGACGAACATCCGTATGCGCTTGCTTTCGTGGTGATCGAAGCCTTGCCGCTGTCGTAATCAGGTTATAGGCGTGCGCGACGACCGCGAACACGCGGCAAGGGATGCCTGATCGCATGAGCGAAGACCAAAAGCCCGACGACGCCCAGCCTGACAGCAAGCGCGACGCCACTCCGGAGGAGGTCTTTGCGGCCTCCGAGGCCGACGCCCCGCTGTCGGCGGTGCGCGAGCCGACGACCGCCGACCAGACCGTCTATGCCGGACAGCCGGGCAAGACCGCCAAGGCCAAGTCCGCAGCCGGCGAAACCGGCGAGGTCTTCAAGACGATCGTCTTCGCCCTGCTGATCGCCATGGTGCTGCGGATATTCCTGTTCCAGCCCTTCACCATCCCGTCGGCGTCGATGGAGCCGAACCTCTATGAGGGCGACTACATCGTCGTGTCCAAGTGGTCCTACGGCTTCTCGAAACATTCGATCCCGTTCAGCCCGCCGCTGTTCGACGGCCGGATTATGGGTTCGGCGCCGAAGCGGGGCGACATCGTCGTGTTCAAACTGCCGCGCGACAACAAGACCGACTTCATCAAGCGCGTCATCGGCCTGCCGGGCGACCGCATCCAGATGATCGCCAACAAGCTGTATATCAACGACAAGCCGGTTCAGGACGTCGTGGTCAGCCGGCGCGAGATCGACGACATCTTCGGCCCGCGCCCGGTCACCGAGGTCCGCGAGACCCTGCCGGAAGGCAAGAGCTTCATGACCCAGGACTTCGGTCCCGGAAACGACCTGGACGACACCCCGGTCTATGAGGTCCCGGTCGGCCACTATTTCATGATGGGGGACAACCGCGACAACTCGATCGACAGCCGCGTCGAACAGTCCAGCGGCGTGGGTATGGTCCCGGCGGAAAACCTGGTCGGCAAGGCGCAGATCATCCTGTTCTCGTGGAAGCCCGGCTCGTCGCTGTGGAACCCCGTCAGCTGGTTCAACGTGCGGCTCGACCGATTCTTCAACGTCCTGAACTGATGGCCAATGCTCGGGCCGAGGCGGTCGCGGCGCTGGAGACGCGCATCGGCCATGCGTTCATGGACAAGGCCCTGCTGGAACGCGCCCTGACCCATGCCAGCGTGGGCGAGGGTGCGCCGGTCGGCGTCCACGGCCCGCGCGACAACGAGCGGCTGGAGTTCCTGGGCGACCGGGTGCTGGGTCTGCTGGTCGCCGAGCGGCTGTCCACGGCCTATCCGACCGCCGACGAAGGCCAGCTGTCGTCCAGCCTGCACGCCCTGGTGGACAAGTCCGCCTGCGCCCGCGTGGGCGAGGCGCTGGGTGTCGGCCCGGCCCTGCGCCTGTCGCCCGGCGAGACCAAGACCGGCGGTCGTCGCAAGGCCGGCGTCATCGCCGACGCGGTCGAGGCCATCCTGGCGGCGGTCTATCTGGACGGCGGACTTGACGCCGCGCGGGCCGTCTTCGAGACGGCCTGGGCGGCGGAACTGGCGGCGCCGCCGTCGCGCACCTTGACCAATCCCAAGTCGGCGCTCCAGGAGTGGGCGCAGGGCCAGGGCCGGCCGCTGCCGACCTATCGCGTGGCGGATCGGACGGGTTCGGATCATGCGCCGACCTTCACCGTCGAGGTGTCGGTCGAAAGCGTGGAGCCCTTGACCGCACAGGGGCGTTCGCGTCAGGAGGCGGAAAAGGCGGCCGCGACGGCCCTCTTGAAACGTGAAGGCGTCATTTGACCGATTTCGAAAACCAGCGGGCGGGCTTCGCCGCCATCATCGGCGCGCCGAACGCCGGCAAGTCCACGCTGGTGAACCGGCTGACCGGGTCCAAGGTCTCGATCGTCACCCAGAAGGTGCAGACGACGCGCTTTCCGGTGCGCGGCATCGCCATGGAGGGGGACGCCCAGATCATCCTGGTGGACACGCCCGGCATCTTCACCCCACGCCGACGCCTGGACCGGGCCATGGTCGCCTCCGCCTGGGGCGGGGCCGAGGACGCGGACATCGTCGTCCATCTGATCGACGCCCAGTCGCATATCAACGCCGAGGGCCGCGACGGCACGGCGGCGGATCGGCGCTCTGCCGAAGACACCGAAACCATCATCTCGAACCTTCAGGCCACCGGGACCAAGGTGGTGCTGGCGCTGAACAAGATCGACGGCATGCGCCGCGACACCCTGTTGGCCCTGTCGCAGAAGCTGTTCGAAACCGGCGTCTATGAAGAGGTCTATATGATCTCCGCCGCCAACGGCGACGGCGTGGACGACCTGAAGCAGCGGCTGGCCCTCTCCATGCCCAAGGGCCCCTGGCTCTATCCCGAGGATCAGGCCGCCGACGTGCCGGTGCGGGTCCTGGCCGCCGAGATCACGCGCGAGAAGGTCTATCTGCGCGTCCACGAGGAGTTGCCCTATTCGGCGGCGGTGGAGACGACCAGCTTCGAAGACCGCGCAGACGGCTCGGCCCGGATCGAACAGACCATCTATGTCGAGCGCGAGAGCCAGCGCCCCATCGTGCTGGGCAAGGGCGGCCAGACCCTGAAATGGATCGGCCAGAAGGCGCGCGAGGAGTTGAACGAAATCCTGGGCCGTCAGGTCCACCTGTTCCTGACCGTCAAGGTCGATCCGAAATGGCAGGATTCGCGGGCGCTCTACGCCCAATTCGGTCTGGATTTCGACGTCTGAGTTCCCGTGTTTGAAGTTCCGCGTAACGCCGGTGGCCATCCCCGGCTCGTTCTCGCCCTTTGCGTCGCGCTGATCCTGGGCGTCGCCGTCTGGGGCGGCGTCTCCACGGCCATGCGGCCCGCGCCCGACGCGCCGCCGCCATCCCGGAGCCAGGAAAAGCCCCGCCCGCCCGTTGTGGTGGTCGAGGACCTGCCGCAACTGGCCGCACGCCTGGACCGCGAAGCCGCAGCGGGTCGGTTCATGGGCGCCGTCCTGGTCACCAGGGGTGATCAGGTCGTCTTCCGCCAGGTTTACGGCAAGGCGAACTATGAGCGCGACCAGCCGCTGGCGCTGGATTCGCGCTTCCGCCTGGCCTCGATCTCCAAACAATTCACGGCGACGGCGATCCTGCGCCTGCAGGACGAGGGACGGCTCAGCGTCTCCGATCCCGTCTGCAAATGGATTCAGCCCTGTCCCAAGGCGTGGGAGCCGATCCGGATCAGCCACCTGCTGTCGCACACCTCGGGGATTCCCGACCTGATGGCGCGGGGAGGATGGGGAATGCGTCGCACGACGCCGGCGACGCTGGCCGAGCTGACCGAGGACTCGAAGGCGTTCCGTCTGCAGTTCGAACCAGGGACCAAGATCCGCTACGACAACGCGGGCTTCAACCTGGCCGCCGCCATCGTCGAGAAGGCCAGCGGACAGCCGTTCGAGACCTATATGCGCGACACCTTCTTCCAGCCGCTGGGCATGAAGGACAGCGGCCTGGACCTGGACGGCGGGGACCACGGCGTCGTCATGGGCTACGCCAACTTCCCCGGCGGGCTGGCGGCCCAGCCGAACGCCAACACCTCGATCGTGGCGGGGGCAGGGGCGGTCTATTCGACGCTGGACGACCTGCTGGTCTGGCAGCATGCCCTCCACCGCGACGGGCTGTTGAAGGCCGGCAGCTATCGTCAGATGCTGTCGGACCACGCCCCGGCGGACACGCCCGACGAACGCGGACACAAGCGGCGCGACTGGGGCTTTGGCGTTTTCGTCAACAACCTGGGGGACCAGGTCCGTCCTGCCTTCGCGGACCGCCAGATCTATCACACCGGCAGCTGGGGCGGGTTCCGCAACCTGATGCTCTATCAGCCCGACGCGGACGTGACCGTGATCGTCCTGTCGAACAACTATCACCTACGCGACCAGGTGTTCCTGATCTCGCAGCAGGCCATGGCCGAAGCCCTGGGTCGCCCGTTCCCGACCGCGCTGGCGCGTTAGACCTCGGCGGTTCGGAACCGTCGGGCCACGCGTCGGTTGCTAGGAGCGTCGCCGAGGGAGAAACCATGCGCGCCCTGATCCTGAACTGCACGCTCAAGCCGTCGCCCGAAAAATCGAGCACCGAGGCCCTGGCACAGGTGGTGATCGACGAACTGAAGAAGGGCGGCGCCGAGACCGAACTGATCCGTCTGGTCGATCTGAACCTCAAGCCGGGCGTGAAGACTGACGAAGGCGAGGGCGACGACTGGCCTTCGGTGCATGAGAAGATCATGGCCGCCGACATCGTCGTCTTCGCCACCCCGACCTGGGTGGGTCAGATGTCGAGCGTGTGCATGCGGGCGCTGGAGAGGATGGACGCCCTGTTCGAGGAGACGGACGACAGCGGCCGGCCCGTGGCCTTCGGAAAGGCCGCAGGCATCGTCATCACCGGCAACGAGGACGGCGCCCACCATATCGTCGCGACCGTGTCCCAGGCCCTGATCGACATGGGCTTCACCCTGCCGGCGCAAAGCTGGACCTACTGGCACCTGGGGCCGGGGCCTGGTCCTGACTATGTAGAGACGGACCAGGGGCACGACTATTCCGACCGCGTGGGGCGCAATGCGGCGCGCAACCTGCTGGCTCTGGCCAAGGTGCTGAAACCCGATACCTACCCCGTTCCCGAAAGCTGAGAACAGGACTAGAACAACGCCATGATCGTTGTTCTTCTCGCCGCGCTCGCCCTTCAATCCTCGGCGTCTCCACTGGACACGGCGTCGCCGCCCCAGGCCGAGAGTTCCAGTGTAGCCGCCGACCCCGACGCGGCTGCGGCGGCTGCGACCCTCGACCGGATGCATCAGGCGGCGTCGCGGGCGGACGGGGCCGCCTATTTCGAGCAGTTCGCGCCAGACGCCCGCTTCATCGGCACCGACGCCGCCGAGCATTGGAGCCTGGACCAGTTCAGGGCCTATGCCGATCCCATCTTTGCGCGAGGGACGGGCTGGACCTATCGCCCGCGCGAGCGGACGCTGACGGTTTCCGGCGACATCGCCTGGTTCGACGAGGTGCTGGACAACGACTCCTACGGCGTGCTGCGCGGCTCGGGCGTGCTGAAACGCTTCGGCCCCGATCAGGCCTGGAAGATTGAGCAATATGTGCTCAGCTTCGCCGTGCCGAACGACAGGGCCGACGCGGTCGTGCGGATCATCCGCGAGCCCGACCCCGCCCGCTGATGGACTTTCACGAAGAGGCCTTCGTCCTGTCGGCGCGCGCCCATGGCGACACCGGCGCCGTGGTGGACTTGCTGACCGAAGGCCATGGCCGGCGTTCGGCCTATGTCGCGGGGGGCGCGTCGCGCAAGATGCGTCCCTTCCTGCAGGCCGGCGCGCGGGTCGTGGCGGACTATCGCGCCAGAACCTCGGACCATCTGGGCGCGGCGCGGCTGGAGCCGATAGGCGAGGGACCCAGCGCCCTGTTCGACGATGCCCTGGCGCTGACGGGCCTGGCGGCGGCGGCCGGCGTGGCGCAAGGCGCGTTGCCCGAGCGGGAGCCGCATCCGGGCGTCTTCCTGGCGTTCGAGGCGCTGATGGCGGCCTTCGCCCTGCCGGAGGTCTGGCCGGCCATCTTCGTGCGGTTCGAGGCGGGGCTGCTGGAAGACTTGGGGTTCGGGCTCGACCTGTCGAAATGCGCGGCGACCGGCACGGCCGACGACCTGATCTATGTCAGCCCCCGCACCGGCCGGGCCGTCAGTCGCGAGGCCGGAGCGCCCTATGCCGACAAGATGCTGACTCTGCCGCCCTTCATGCTCGGCGCCCAAGCGGGCCTGGTCGAGGGCGACGTGAAGGCCGGTTTCGACCTGACCGGCCATTTCCTGGAACAGTTCGTCTTCCACCCGCAGAACAAGCCCCTGCCGCCCGCACGTGTGTGGATGCTGGACAAACTGGCCGAGGCAGGACGGCTTTAAGGTCGCTGCGCGGCAACTATCCCCGACTCAGGCGCGGCTTCGGGCTAGACTTCCGGCTTCCGTTCCTCGATTCGCTGGCCCATGACGATCCACGCCCCGCCGCCGGAAGGCGGCCGCATCATCGACGAGCCGATGGAGACGGCGCTCAGCCGCCGCTATCTGGCCTACGCCCTGTCGACCATCACCAACCGCGCCCTGCCCGACGTGCGCGACGGCTTCAAGCCCGTGCACCGGCGCATCCTCTACGCCATGCACCAGATGCGGCTGAACCCGCAGGCGGCGGCGCGCAAATGCGCCAAGGTCGTCGGCGAGGTCATGGGCGGATACCACCCGCACGGCGACGCCTCGATCTATGAGGCCCTCGTCCGCCTGGCCCAGGATTTCGCCCAGCGCTATCCGCTGGTGGACGGCCAGGGGAACTTCGGCAACATCGACGGCGATAGCGCGGCGGCCATGCGCTACACCGAGTGCAAGCTGACGCCCGCCGCCGTGCTGCTGCTGGACGGAATCGATCAGGACGCGGTCGATTTTCGCCCGACCTATGACGACCAGGACGAGGAGCCGGTCGTCCTGCCGGCCGGTTTCCCGAACCTCTTGGCCAACGGCTCGTCCGGCATCGCCGTGGGCATGGCGACCTCGATCCCGCCGCACAATGTCGGGGAGCTGATCGACGCATGCCAGCTGCTTCTGGAGCGGCCCGAGGCGACGACCGAGGAGCTGGTGGGACTGGTTCCCGGACCCGACTTTCCGACCGGCGGCGTGGCGGTCGAGGGCCATGCTTCGATCCTGGACGCCTATGAGACGGGCCGGGGCGGGGTGCGGCTGCGGGCGCGCTGGGAAACCGAGGACCTGGGGCGCGGCGTATGGCGGATCGTCGTCACCGAAATGCCCTATCAGGTGCAGAAGTCGCGGCTGATCGAGGCGCTGGCGGACCTGATCGAGCACAAGAAGGCGCTGCTGCTGGGCGACGTGCGCGACGAGTCGGCCGAGGACATTCGCCTGATCCTGGAGCCCAAGAACCGCACCATCGAGCCTGAAATGCTGATGGAAAGCCTGTTCAAGCTTTCCGATCTGGAGGTCCGCTTCCCGATCAACATGAACGTGCTGGACGCCAGCGGCACGCCGCGCGTCATGGGGCTGAAGGACTGCCTGCGGGCCTTCCTCGATCACCGTCGCGAAGTGCTGAACCGGCGCTCGCAATGGCGGATCGCGCGGGTCGAGAAGCGGCTGCACCTGCTGGAAGGCCTGCGCATCGTCTTCCTGAACCTGGACGAGGTGATCCGGATCGTCCGCGAGGAGGAACAGCCCAAGGCCGTCCTGATCGCGCGCTTCGGCCTGACCGAGGTTCAGGCCGACTTCATCCTCGACACCCGGCTGCGTCAGTTGGCGCGCCTGGAAGAGATGACGATCGAGAAGGAATTCAAGGAGCTGTCGGAAGAACTTGCCAATCTGAAGGCGCTGACGTCGTCGGAAGGCAAGCAGTGGAAAGCGATCTCCAAGGAACTGGAGGCCGTGCGCAAGGCCCTGATCTCGCCGCGCCGCACCACCATCGCCGAGGCCGTGGACACGTCGGCCTTCGTCGCGCCCGAGGCTTTCATTCCGCGCGAGGCGATCACCGTCATCCTGTCGGAGCGCGGCTGGATCCGCGCCGCCAAGGGCAAGGTCGAGGACCCGTCGGAACTGAAGTTCAAGGAAGGCGACCAACTCGCATACCTCGTGCCCGCCTATACGACCGACAAGCTGCTGGTCGGGGCCTCGGACGGACGCATCTTCACTATCGGCGCGGACAAGCTGGCGTCGGGGCGAGGGCACGGCGAGCCGCTGCGGCTGATGATCGACCTGGACGAGAAGGCCGAGATCATCAACGTCCTGGCGCACCAGCCGGGCGGCAAGCTGCTGATCGCGTCGAAGGCGGGCTATGGATTCGTGACGGCTGAGGATGATGCGCTGGCCCAGAAGCGGGGCGGCAAGCAGGTGTTGAACGGCGAGATGCTGGCCATGCTGCGCGTGCCGACCAGTCCCGGGGGCGACCACGTCGCCACCATCGGCGAGAACATCAAGACGCTGATCTTCCCCCTGGCCGAACTGCCCGAGATGGGGCGCGGCAAGGGCGTGAAGCTGCAGAGCTTCAAACAGGGCGGCTTGGCGGACGTGACCGTATTCAACGCCGAACAGGGGCCGGAATGGGTCGATGGCGGCGGGCGTCGCCGCAACTGGCCCGACTGGAAGGACTGGCTGGGCAAGCGCGCCGGGGCGGGTCGTCAGGGACCGCGTGGATTGCGCAAGTTCAGGTGACGACGGCTGCGATGCGCCTCAGTCTTCCAGGCGCGTCCAGCCCAGCTTGCCCAAGACCTCCATCGGGCGGAAGTCGGCCTTGTAGTCCATCTTTCGCGACCCCTGGACCCAATAGCCCAGATAGACGAAGGGCAGGCCGACCTGGGCCGCCTGGCGGACGTGATCCAGGATGGCGAACCGACCCAGGCTGCGTCGTTCCATCGTCGGATCGTAGAAGCTGTAGACCATCGACAGGCCGTCCTTGAGCAGATCGGTCAGGGTCACGGCCACCAGATCGCCGGGACCGCCATCGGTCGAGGGCAGGCGATATTCGATCAGATGGGTGCGCACAGCCGTATCCTCGACCATGGTCACATAATCCAGCCAGCCCATGTCGCTCATCCCGCCCGTTGGATGGCGGCTGGTCAGATAGCGGCGCAGAAGCTGGAACTGCTCGGTCGTCGCCTCGGCCTCCACCAGGCTGCGCGACAGGTCGTCGTTGCGCCTCAGCACCTTGCGCTGCGAGCGGGTGAAGGCGAAGTCCGGGACCGGCAGGCGCACCGAGACACAGGCGTCGCAGGCCTCGCAAGCCGGGCGATAGGCGATGTTCTGGCTGCGGCGGAAGCCAGCGATGGTCAGTTCGTCGTTGACGTGGGCACCGTCGGAAAAGGGCAGGTTGGCGAACACCTTCCGCTCAGTCTTGCCGGGCAGATAGGGACACGGAGCGACCGAGGTCATGAAAAACCGAAGCTGTCGTGTCGGAACGTGCTGCGTCACGGCCTTAGGTCCGCACCCGATCTTGCCAATATTGCGACGACTGGCGGTTCATGACGCGATTTGGCGTCATTCGTGGCGCGGCTGCAAGGACCTTCGCCATGCAGGCGATGCTGGTCACAACGAGGTGTCCATCGGCAGGACCGGCGCCTCGCGCAACAGGACGATGGCGATGCGGCGGTTGCCGGCCAGGGTCGGGTCGTCGGGATAGAGAGGGTCGGACCCCGCCTTGCCGGCGACGGAATAGACGCGGTCGGGATCGACGCCGGCGCCTTGCAGCACCAGACGCGAGGCGTTGGCGCGCTCGGACGACAGGCTCCAGTCGGCGGGCAGGCTGGCGCGGTTGGAGCGGGGCTGGGCGCTGGTGTGGCCCGTGATCGAGATGCGGTTCGGCAGCTGGTTGATCACCTTGGCCACGGCGCGCAGCAGGACCTGGGCGCGGGCGTTGGGTCGGGACGAGTTGTTGTCGAACATCGACCGGCCTTCCTGATCGACCAGCTGGATTCTCAGGCCCTCGGGCGTCTGGTCCACGATCAGCTGTTTCGACAGTTCGGCCAATTCCGGCATCGACTGCATGGCCTGGCGCAGCGATTCGGCGGCGCTGGCGAACTGGGCGGCCTCGCGGCGCTCGATCTCGGCCTGAAGGGCCGCATCGCTGGCCGACGACAGGTTGGAGCTGGGGCCGGCCGTGGTCGCGTCAGGCGGAGCCTCGGGCGCCAGCTGCTCGATCACAGACTGGGAGCCGGAGCTTTTCGGCCCGTCGTCGCCCAGGGCGGTGCCGCCCAGAATGCCGCCCGAACCGGACGTCGTCTCGGCCACGCTGGCGGGGGCGAAATATTCCGCTATGCCCTTCTTCTGCTCGGGGTCGGTCGCGTTGATCAGCCACATCAGCAGGAAGAAGGCCATCATCGCGGTGACGAAGTCCGCATAGGCCACCTTCCACGCGCCGCCGTGATGGCCGCCGCCGGTGACCTTCTTGACCTTCTTGATGAGGATCGGACGATCGCTCACTGACATGGGCAGCATCCCGAGGAGTGGTGTCCCATTGTGGGTCGCCAAGGTTAACCGTGCGTTGACCTTGAACGCCGGCGCGGCGCGGCCTAGTCGGACGACGAAACCAAGGAGCCTGTCATGAAGATCGCTTTCGCCGGCTTGGGCGTCATGGGCGCCCCGATGGCGCGTCATCTGGTCCAGGCGGGTCATGACGTGACCGGCTTCAACCGCACTGTGGCCAAGGCCCAGGACTGGGCGGCGGCGACCGGCGGCAAGGCGGCTGCGACCGCGGGCGAAGCGGCAAGGGGCGTCGATCTGTTCATCCTGTGTGTCGGCAATGACGACGACGTGCGTGCGGTCGTGACCGAGGTCTTGCCGCATCTGGCGGAAGGCGCGGTGATCGTGGATCACACCACGACCTCGGCCAAGGTCGCACGGGAGATGGCCGAACTGGCGCAAGGGCAGGGCCGCCGCTTCGTCGACGCCCCGGTGTCGGGCGGTCAGGCGGGCGCCGAGAACGGTCAGCTCAGCGTCATGGCGGGCGGCGACGCGGCTGCGCTGGCGACGGCTGAACCGGCGCTGAAGGCCTACGCCAAGGCGATCAAGCACATGGGGCCGGCGGGCGCGGGCCAGCTGACCAAGATGGTCAACCAGATCGCCATCGCCGGCGTGGTGCAGGGCTTGGCCGAGGCCGTCCATTTCGCCCAGGTCGCCGGCCTGGACACCGACGCCGCCTATGAGGCCGTGTCCAAGGGCGCGGCGCAAAGCTGGCAGATGGACAACCGCTGGAAGACGGCGTCGAAGGGAGAGTTCGACTTCGGTTTCGCCGTCGACTGGATGCGCAAGGATCTTGGGCTGGTGCTGGACGAGGCGCGCTCGAACGGCGCGCGGCTGAGCCTGACCGCCCTGGTCGATCAGTTCTACGCCGAGGTCCAGGCCATGGGGGGCAACCGTTGGGATACGTCCAGCCTGGCGGCGCGCCTCCAACGCTGATTGGGTTCAAATAACGCTGTCGAGACCGAGCCTGACGAAGGCGTCGAAGTCTCTGTCACTATACAACAGTCTGTGGCCGTCCATGATGCATCGGGTCGCGATCAGGCAGTCGATGGTCTTGCGAACCCTGACGCCCTCTCGTCGTAGCAGCCGAAAGTTGATCGCGGCCTGATGGACGACCTCGGCGCCGGCGATGTCGATGACGTCCAGCGCGCCGAACATTCGCCGTGCCTGAGCGAACTCGCGATCGGATGTGAACCCCTGGAGCACTTCCGCCAGGATCAGGTCGCCGGTTATGACCAGTTGCTGGCCCAGCTCGGCGTCCAGATAGTCCGTCTGTGGGGGTCGGAACGCCGCGGAAATAGTCGATCCAGACGCTGGAATCGACAAGGATCACGCAGCGTCCGTGCGCATGGCGTCCAGATCGCCGTCCCAGTTCAGCCGGCGGCGAGCGGTTCGGATGTCAGCCTGCTGTCGCAAGCGAACCAGAGTCCTGAGGCCAAGTTCGACGGTCTCTCGCTTTGATTTCAAGCCGGTGACCCTGAGCGTTTCCGCCATCAAGGCGTCGTCGATGACGATGTTGGTTCGCATGATGTGTATCCAATCGTGATTTTATACACATAACACGCCGCGACCGCTGTCGCCGCGTCAGCCCCCCAGCAGCCGCGCCGCCTTGGGGGCGAAATAGGTCAGGACGCCCGCGCAGCCCGCGCGCTTGAAGCCGTGCAGGGTTTCCAGAATGGCGCGGTCCTCGTCCAGCCAGCCGTTGACGATGGAGGCCTGCATCATCGCGTATTCGCCCGACACCTGATAGGCGAAGGTCGGAACGCGGAAGGTTTCCGACACCCGGCGCACGATGTCGAGATAGGGCATGCCGGGTTTGACCATGACGGCGTCTGCGCCTTCCGACAGGTCCATCGCCACCTCCTTCAGGGCCTCGTCGGAGTTGGCGTAGTCCATCTGATAGGTCTTCTTGTCGCCCTTCAGCATCTTCGACGATCCCACCGCGTCGCGGTAGGGGCCATAGAAGGCCGAGGCGAACTTGGCGGCGTAGGACAGGATCATCGTGTCCTGGAAACCGTTGGCCTCCAGCGCCTCGCGCACCGCCTGGATGCGGCCGTCCATCATGTCGGAGGGAGCCACGACGTCGGCGCCAGAGTGGGCGTGGATGAAGGCCTGTTCGGCCAAGCGGTCCAGCGAGGCGTCATTGGCCACGCGGTCGCCCTCCATGACCCCGTCGTGGCCGTGGTCGGTGTAGCAGTCCAGCGCCACGTCGGTCATGACCCCGATTTCGGGCGCCGCGTCCTTGATGGCCTTGATGCAGTCCGGGATCAGGCCGTCCGGATCGGTCGCGCCCGTGCCGACGGCGTCCTTGATGGCGTTGTCCACATTGGGAAACAGGGCGACCATCGGAATGCCCAGGTCGCGGGCCTCGACGGCGGCCTTGGCTGCTTCCCCGGGCGACAGGCGGAAGACGCCTGGCATGGAGGCGACGGGCTGCCGGGCCTCGGCGCCATCGTGGACGATCAGCGGCCAGATCAGGTCGGACGGCGTCAGCGTCGTCTCCGCGACCAGTCTGCGCACCCACGGGCTGACGCGCAGGCGGCGCGGGCGGGCGAGCGGGAAGGGGGCGGGCTGATAGGGAAGCATGGCGGGACCTTGGAAACCTCGGGCCGGACTAGCGCCGCCGGGGCCTGCGCGCAAATCGCGTCGTGCATCGCATCGTTACGCATGCGATCGCCGCTTGCGCGAACCGACGAAATGCGAGCCTATCGCGACCGGATCAGGGAGACGAAAAAATGATCAAGCGATTGGCGGCGGGCGCGGCGGTTCTGGCTCTGGCGGCGGGATTGTCGGGCTGTATCATCGTGTCGTCCGAAGGCGGCTCACGCACCGTGGTGGCGAGCGGCGACGCCGCATCGACGGCCGCCTCGTCCTATGATCCGCTTTACGCGGAAGCGATCGCCGATCCCAAACGCCCGGCGAACGAGGTCGAGCGCGATGCCGCACGGCATCCCGCCGAGATGCTCGCCTTCGCCCAGGTCGCCCCGGGCGACAAGATCGCCGACATCCGGCCGGGCGCGGGCTATTTCACCCGCCTGTTCTCGGACGTGGTCGGGCCCACGGGTCGGGTCTACGCCTTCATCCCCAATCGCACGATGGAGCGCGAGAATGCGGGGGCGGACGCCCTGGCGGCGGCCTATCCGAACGTGACGCGGGTCAACGGGCTGCTGGACTCCATGTCCTTCGCCGAACCGCTGGACATGATCTTCATGAGCCAGGAGTACCACGACTTCCACATTCCCAGCTTCGACACGGACGTGGCCAGGATGAACGCGGCGGTCTTCGCGGCGCTGAAGCCGGGCGGGCGCTATGTCATCATCGACCACCAGGCGGCGCCGGGCGTTGGCGTCTCGGCGGTCCAGACCCTGCACCGGATCGAAGGCGACTATCTGCGGCGCGAGGTCGAGGCCGCGGGCTTCGTGTTTGAGGGCAAGAGCACCGCCGTCGCCAATCCCGCCGACGACCACAGCCTGAACGTCTTCGACGAGGCCATTCGCGGCAAGACGGACCAGTTCGTCTATCGGTTCCGCAAGCCGGGCTGATCGGTCACGCTTATGAGAACCGTTATCAATTAAGGGTTTGGACGATTTGTCCATGTCCGAGACATGGACAAGCCCCCGGCAGGGGAGCAAATAACGCGAACACCTCGCCATAAGCGAAAGAACGCGAAGTTTGTTCGACTATAAGGCCGCCTTTAATAGCTCCGTTGAGCAGGTTCGCAGCGAAGGGCGTTATCGCGTCTTCGCCGATCTGAAGCGTGTGCGTGGACAGTTCCCGCTAGCGGTTCGCCGTCGCGAGGACGGGTCCGAGCAGGACGTCGTGATCTGGTGCTCCAACGACTATCTGGGCATGGGCCAGCACCCGGCGGTCCTGGCGGCCATGAAGGACGAGATCGATGCGGTCGGCGCGGGCGCCGGCGGCACGCGCAATATTTCCGGCACCACCCGGTCGGCGGTGGACCTGGAAGCCGAGTTGGCGGCCTGGCACCGCAAGGAAGCGGCCCTGCTATTCACCTCGGGCTATGTCGGCAACGAGGCGACGCTGTCGACCTTGCAGAAGATCCTGCCCGGCCTGATCACCTTCTCGGACGCGCTGAACCACGCCTCGATGATCGCCGGCATTCGCCAGGGCGGCGGCGAGCGGCATATCTTCCGGCACAACGACCTGGCGCATCTTGAGGCCCTGCTGGCCGCCGCGCCGGCCGATGCGCCCAAGTTGATCGCCTTCGAGAGCGTCTATTCGATGGACGGCGACATCGCCGACCTGGCGGGGACCATCGCCCTGGCGAAGAAATACGGCGCCATGACCTATCTGGACGAGGTCCATGCGGTCGGCCTGTACGGCCCGACCGGCGCGGGCGTGGCCGAGCGCGACGGCGTGCTGGACGGCATCGACATCATCGAATGCACCCTGGGCAAGGCGATCGGCGTCATGGGCGGCTATATCGCCGCCGACGCCGTGATCGTGGACGCGGTGCGCAGCTGGGCCTCGGGCCCCATCTTCACCACCTCCCTGCCGCCGGCCCTGACGGCGGGCGCCCTGGCCTCGGTTCGGCACCTGAAGGCGCACCCGGAACTGCGCGAACGGCATCAGGAACGGGCCGCGACGCTGAAGGCGCGCTTCGCCGCCGCCGGCATCCCGGTGATGGATAGCGAGAGCCACATCGTGCCGGTGCATGTCGGCGACCCGGTCCACTGCAAGATGATCTCGGACATGCTGCTGGACGAGTACGGCGTCTATGTTCAGCCGATCAACTATCCGACCGTGCCCAAGGGGACCGAGCGCCTGCGCTTCACCCCGTCGCCGAACCACACGGACGCCATGATGGACCACGTCGTCCAGGCGATGGACACGCTGTTCGCCCACTGCAACGTGGCGCGCCGGCCCGTCGCGGCCTGAGGCCTGCGTGTCGGACGACGACCTCGGTGAGGTGATCGTCGAGTTCGTCCGCAACGGCCCCTATGTCAAATGCTCGGCGATTCACGTCGCCTCGGGCCGCGAGGTCAGCGCCATGGGACCTGTCAACGAACCCAGGTCCGTAGAGCGGGTGGCGATCGCGAAGTTGAGGCGGGCGCTGGTTCCAGGCCGTTAGATGGATCGACTTCGAGGTCGAACGATGGTCCTGAGCGATATGGGAGGCGGCCATGTTGCAACCAGGCGGACCCGCGATCCTGGGTTTCGGCGCTTTTTCGATCTTCGCCATGCTCGGCGGCCTGGCGCTGCTGACCGGCGCCGACCATGCCGCGCCGGGTTGTACCGGGCCTGAGGTCAGGCGATGCGACTACATCGAGACGGCGAAGATCGCCCAGGCAAGCGATCCACATTCCCATCGCAAGTTTCATCCTGATCTCGGCTTCGAGATCGTCGAGATGGGTTCGTCGGTCCGGGTGCAGCAGTATCTGCCCGATGGTTCGCCCGGTCTGTTCGAGGGGCCGGCTGTCCTGATCGACCGCAAGAGTTGCCGCCCCTGCAACGTTGAGGTCCGCACGCCCACGGACAGTGACGCCACGGCGCGGTTCACGCGATTTCCTCCATCGGGCGTTTGAGCGTCATGGTCGGCTCCTCACCACAAGATGTTGTGGCGACGCTCGCTGGGGACTAGATAGGCGGCCTTCTGATTTGCGGGGATTTCCAGCGTGACCGCCTTCACCCACGACGCCTATTTCACCAAGACGCTCGCCGACGCCGATCCGGACGTCTTCAAGGGCATTCAGGGCGAACTGGGACGTCAGAAGGAACAGATCGAACTGATCGCGTCCGAGAACATCGTCTCCCAGGCGGTGCTGGACGCCCAAGGGTCGGTCCTGACGAACAAATATGCGGAAGGCTATCCGGGGCGGCGCTATTACGGCGGCTGCGAATACGTAGACATCACCGAGGACCTGGCGCGTGAGCGGGCGAAAAAGCTGTTCGGCGCAGCCTTCGCCAACGTGCAGCCGCACTCGGGGGCCCAGGCCAATCAGGCGGTGTTCTTCACCCTGCTGCAACCCGGCGACACCTTCCTGGGCATGGACCTGGCCTGCGGCGGGCACCTGACGCACGGGTCGCCGGCGAACCAGTCGGGCAAGTGGTTCCGGCCGGTGACCTACAAGGTCACGGAAGAGACCCATCTGATCGATTACGACCACGTCGCCGAAATGGCCGAGCGCGAGAAACCCAAGCTGATCCTGGCCGGGGCCAGCGCCTATAGCCGCCACATCGACTTCAAGCGCTTCCGCGAGATCGCCGACAGCGTCGGCGCCTATCTGATGGTGGACATGGCCCACTATGCGGGCCTGATCGCCGGCGGCGTCTATCCCGATCCGATCCCCCACGCCCACGTCGTCACCACCACGACGCACAAGACCCTGCGCGGTCCCCGCGGCGGCATGATCCTGTCCAACGATCCCGACCTGGGCAAGAAGATCAATTCGGCCGTCTTCCCCGGATTGCAGGGCGGCCCGCTGGAACACGTCATCGCCGGCAAGGCCGTGGCCTTCGGCGAGGCGCTGAAGCCCGAGTTCAAGCTCTACGCCCAGCAGGTGGTCAGGAACGCCCAGGCCCTGGCCGCCGTCCTGGTCGAGCGCGGCCTGGCCATCGTCTCGGGCGGCACCGACAGCCACCTGATGCTGGTCGACCTGCGGCCCAAGGGCGTGACCGGCAAGGCGACCGAGCACGAGCTCGAAAAGGCGCTGATGACCTGCAACAAGAACGGCGTGCCGTTCGACACCGCACCCTTCACCGTCACCTCGGGCGTTCGCCTGGGCACGCCGGCCGGCACCACGCGCGGTTTCGGAGAGGCCGAGTTCCAGCAGATCGGTCACTGGATCGCCGATGTCGTCTCCTCTATGAACGGCGGCGACGAAGCCGATCCGGCCGTGGTCGCAGGTGTGGCGGCGCAGGTGCGCGAGTTAACCTACCGCTTCCCGATCTACGGATAATGCGCTGATGAAGTGCCCTTTTTGCGGTCATCAGGACACACAGGTGAAGGACAGCCGGCCGTCCGACGACGGCTCGGCCATCCGCCGCCGCCGGTCCTGCCCGAATTGCAACGGGCGCTTCACCACCTTCGAGCGGGTGCAGCTGCGCGAACTGGTGATCCTGAAGCGCAACGGGCGGCGCACGCCGTTCGATCGCGACAAGCTGGAACGCTCGCTGGGGGTGGCCCTGCGCAAGCGCCCGGTCCAGCCCGAGCAGGTTGAACAGATGGTCAACCGGATCGTGCGCCAGTTGGAAAGCCTGGGCGAGACGGAAATCCCGTCCAGCACCGTCGGCGACTTCATCATGAAGGCGCTGAAGGGCGTGGATGAGGTGGCCTATGTCCGCTACGCCTCGGTCTACAAGGACTTCCGCCACACCGGCGATTTCGCCAAATTCCTGGGCGACGAGGGTTTCGACGAACCGTCCGGCAAGGCCTGATGCGCCCGCGCGTCACCCTGAAGCTGGCGACGTCGCTGGACGGGCGCATCGCCACGGCCTCGGGCGAAAGCCAGTGGATCACCGGCGAGGCGGCCCGGCTGGAGGGGCATCGGCTGCGGGCCGCGCATGACGCCGTCCTGGTCGGAGTCGAAACGGTGCTGCAGGACGATCCCGAACTGACCGTTCGTCTGCCGGGCCGGGGCGTGGATCAACCGTTGCGCATCGTCCTCGACAGCCGCCTGCGCACACCGGCGACCGCCAAGGTCGCGGATGGAAACACCCTCGTTCTGACAACCGCCGAAGCGCACGCCGTGGGAAAGGCGACCGTTCGCCGGGTCGCCGCCGGCGATGACGGCCGCCCCGCGATTTCCGCCGTCCTGGCGGCCCTGGCCGAGGCCGGCGCCGGCTCGGTCCTGATCGAGGGCGGCGGCCAGGTGGCGGCGTCCTTCCTGCGGGCGGGCGCGGTCGATGCGCTGGAGTGGTTCCGCGCCCCGATCCTGCTGGGCGGGGAAGGGCGGCCCTGCGTCGCGGCCCTGGCGCTTGCAAAGCTGGCCGACGCCCCCAAGTTCCGTCGCCTGGGCGTCGAGCCTGTCGGAGATGACCTGTGGGAGCGCTACGCGCGAGCGTGAGGCGTCCCTCGAACCGATTTCAGACGATCTAGACTATTCAGACTATGTTTTTTGGGTCCGAAAGGGACCGGAGCCTCAATGTTCACCGGCATCGTCACCGACATCGGCCGCGTCCGCGACGTTCGCGCCACCGACCGCGACCGCCGCTATGAGATCGAAACCGCCTGGGACACGGTCGGCATCGACCTCGGCGCCTCCATCAGCCACGCGGGCTGCTGCCTGACGGTGACGGAAAAGGGATCCGGTTGGTTCGCGGTGGAGGTTTCCAACGAAACCCTGTCCAGGACCACCCTGGGCGACTGGAAACCCGGCGACGGCGTCAATCTGGAACGGGCGGCGAAACTGGGCGACGAAATGGGCGGCCATGTCGTCTCGGGCCACGTCGACGGCCTGGGTCGGGTGGTGTCGATCACGCCGGAAGGCGGTTCGCACCGGATCGAGATCGAGGCGCCGGCACCCCTGCATCGCTATATCGCCGCCAAGGGTTCGATCACCGTCGATGGCGTGTCCCTGACGGTCAACGGCGTCGAGGGCCAGGTCTTCTCGCTGAACATCATCCCCCACACCTGGGATGTGACGACCCTGGGGCGGCTGAAGGCGGCCGATACGGTCAATCTGGAAATCGACATGCTGGCGCGATACCTCGCGCGGTGGCAGGAGACGGCATAATGCAATTGGCCGCGAACATGAACGACAGCCCGATCAGTCCCATCGAGGACATACTGGAGGACGCCCGCAACGGCCGTCCCTATATCCTGGTGGACGCCGAGGATCGCGAGAACGAGGGGGACATCATCATCCCCGCCCAGTTCGCGACGCCGGACCAGATCAATTTCATGATCCGCCAGGCGAGGGGACTGGTGTGTCTGGCGTTGACGGCGGATCGCGCGCGCCAACTGCGCCTGCCGCCGATGGCCGCCGACAATCGCGAGAGCATGAAGACCGCCTTCACCGTCTCGATCGAGGCCAAGGACGGGGTCACGACCGGCATTTCCGCCGCCGACCGGGCGCGCACCATCCATGTCGCCACCGACGCGACCATGGGCGTGGACGACATCGTTTCGCCGGGCCACATCTTCCCGCTGGTGGCGCGCGACGGCGGCGTGCTGGTCCGCGCGGGCCATACCGAGGCGGCGGTCGATATCAGCCGCATGGCCGGCCTGACGCCCGCCGGGGTGATCTGCGAGATCATCAAGGACGACGGCGAAATGGCGCGGATGCCCGACCTGATCGCCTTCGCCCAGCTTCACGGGCTGAAGATCGGCACCATCGCCGACCTGATCGCCTATCGCCGCCGCACCGAACGGTTCGTCGAACGCGTCATGGAGACGCCGTTCGAAAGCGTTCACGGCGGCCCGTTCCGCCTGACGCTGTATCGCAACACCATCGAGGGCGCCGAGCACGTGGCCCTGGTCCACGGCAAGATCGACCCGAAAAAGCCGACCCTGGTGCGGATGCACCAGGTGGACTTCGCCTGCGACCTGCTGGGCCATGTCGAGGCGCGCCAGGACTATGTGCCCAAGGCGCTGAGGCAGATCACCGACCATGACGGCGCTGGAGTCGTCGTTTTCCTCCGAGATCCGTCGCTCAATTCCCTTGCGGAGCGGCTGGCGGGCGCGGACAGGCCGGTGGATCGTTCGCTGCGGGCCTATGGCGTGGGGGCGCAGATCCTGCTGGACCTGGGCGTGCGCGACATGATCGTGATGAGTTCGACGCGACCCGAGCCGACGGCGCTGGAAGGCTATGGCCTGCGCATCGTCGGCTGGCGCGACATGGATGGAGAAGACAAGGCGTGATCGACGCACCCCGTATCCTGATCGTCGAGGCGCGCTTCTACGACGACCTGGCCGACGCCCTGCTGGAAGGCGCGAAGGAAACCCTGAAGGCGCGCGGCGCCGATTTCGACGTCGTCACCGTGCCGGGCGCGCTGGAAGTGCCGCCCGCCATCGCCATGGCCGAGGAGGCGGGCCGCTTCCCGACCGCGCCGCGCTATGACGGCTATGTGGCCTTAGGCACGGTGATCCGCGGCGAGACCTATCATTTCGAGATCGTCTCGGACCAGTCGGCGGCCGGGATCATGGCGCTGGGCGTCAAGGGCGTGGCCATCGGCAACGGCATATTGACCACCGAGGACGAGGAGCAGGCCTGGTATCGGGCGCGTCTTTTGGAAGGCGACAAGGGCGGAGGCGCGGCGAAAGCCTGCCTCGACCTCATTGCATTGAAGAAGCGGTTGCGCGTAGGCGTCGGCGCATGACTGAACCGAACAGCATCAAAGCCGTGCTCGAACAATTGGCCGAGGCCGAAAAGCAGCGCGCCGAGCCGAACCTGAGCTCCAAGCAGCGCCGCGCCCGCACCGTGTCGCGCCTCGCCGCCGTCCAGGCCCTCTATCAGATGGAGCTGGCGGGCGAGGGCGTGGAGACGGTGATCACCGAATTCTCCAACTTCCGTTTCGACGCCGACATCGAGGGCGAGGCCCTGGCCGAGGCCGACGAGGCCTATTTCGCCGACATCGTGCGCGGCGTGATCGAGAGCCAGCGCGACATCGACGCGGCCATCAAGGCGCGACTGGCCTCCAACTGGCGGCTGGAACGGATCGACGCGACCCTGCGCGCCCTGCTGCGCTCGGGCGCCTGGGAGCTGATCAAGCACCCGGAGACGCCGCGCGAAGTGGTGATCGACGAATATGTCGAATTGGCCAAGGCCTTCTTCGACGACGCCGAGGCCCGCTTCGTCAATGCGGCGCTGGACGGCGTGGCGAAAGACGCGCGCGCCTGATGCCGGCGCTCGACGTCGCGGGCGAGTTCGAGACGATCGAGAGGCTGCTGCGGCCCCTGGCCCATCCCGAATGGGGCAGGGGCCTGGCCGACGATGTGGCGGCGCTGCCTTCGCGACCCGGCTATGACCTGGTGATGACCAAGGACGCCCTGGTCGAGGGCGTGCATTTTCTGGCCGACGATCCGCTGGACACGGTGGCCCGGAAGCTGTTGCGGGTGAACCTGTCGGACCTGGCGGCCAAGGGGGCCGAGCCGTTCGGCTATCTGCTGGCCTGTTTCTGGTCCGAACGCTGCGGCTGGCCGGAACGCGAGGCCTTCGCGGCGGGGCTGGGCGAGGATCAGGCGACATTCGGCGTGCATCTGCTGGGCGGCGACACGGTTAAGACGCCGGGGCCTCTGTCGTTCTCGATGACGGCGCTCGGCTGGGCGCCGGCGGGGACGGCGGTGTCTCGGGCCGGAGCGCAGGCGGGCGACCTCGTCTTCGTCACCGGCGTCATCGGAGACGGCCTGCTGGGGCTCAGGGCCACGCGCGGAGAGCTGTCGCTGGAGCCGGAACGGATCGAAGCGCTGGCGGCGCACTATCGCACGCCGACGCCCCGGCTGGATTTCGCCGACGTGGTGCGGAACTTCGCGACGGCGTCGGTCGATGTGTCCGACGGGCTCGCCGCCGACCTGGCCCATGTCGCGGCCGCAAGCCGGGTCGGGGTGTCGCTGAACCTCAACGTCCTGCCCCTGTCGAGCGCGGCCCAGGCCTGGTTGGCCGATCGGGTCGATCCGCAGATTTCGCTGGAGGACCTGGCGACCGGCGGCGACGACTATGAGGTCGCCTTCACCGCCCATCCGCGTCACGAGGAGACGCTCAGGCAGGTGGCGGACAAACGCCTGTTGCGCCTGACCCGAATCGGCGAGGTCACGGCCGGCGCCGGCCTGACCGTCGTCTATGACGGACAGCCGGTTCCCCTGACGCGCGGCGGCTGGACCCACGACTGACGCCGGCAAGGGAATCCTAACGGCCTTGCGTCATAAGGGCGGGATGAACCGCCGCTCCCTGATCGCCGCCGGAACCACCGCTCTCGCCGGGGTGGTCGCCACATCCGCCACTGCATCGAGCAGCGACGCGCCCGCCACCCCCGCTGCGCTGAGCATCGCCGGCGTGGGGCTGCCCGTGATCGATGGCGGCCGTTTGAGGAACTACGTCTTCGTGTCGCTGCGCCTTCGGCTAGGGCGGGGCAGGACGGTCGAGCAGTTGCGGCCCAAGGAAGCCTTTTTCCGAGACGCCCTCGTCAAGGCGGCCCATCGGACCCCGTTCACCGTTCCGGGCGATTGGACCCGGCTGAACGAACAGGCGATGTCCGCCGCGGTCGTGGCGGCTGCGACCGCGATCTCGGGGCGGGGCTCGATCACCGGCGTCGAAGTCGTGTCCCAAAATCCGAGACGCCGCGCGGGCATGCCGACAACGCGTTAGCCCCCGTTGGCGCGCGTGTCGTTCTGGACATTGCCGCCCGTCGTGAGCTCTTCGGCTTCCTTGCGCTTCGCCGCCATTATCTCGGCATAGCGTTCGGGCGAGTAGCAGACGCGTTGTTCCAGTCTGCGGCCGGTCGGCGCCCGCTGCTCGCAGATGCGTTGAAGGCGAGCCGACGTCGTCTGCGGCGCCTGGGGAGCTGCGCTCGACGTCGGTTGAGCCGGAGCTGGCGCGGGAGGCGGCGGATCCTGGAATCCAAGCAAGCCGATGACAACCAGCGCGGCGTAAAGCATCGCGATCCTCCTTGACGACCGACGGTCTCACGACAGCGAGCGTGTGACAATCCTCGCCGGCCTATTCGTTTCGGCGATGAACGCCCTGGAAGCGTTGCATCACGGCGTTGGGCGTGACACCGTCCCTCCTGCAAATCCCAAGGGACGCAATGACGCGTCCGCCGCGTGCGGGGGGACCGGAAGGCGGATAGAGGCGACAACGCCCGCCGCGCCAAGGCCTGTGCGCCTGTTTGCAAGGGCATGGAAACGCTGATGACGACTTATCTTACGCTGGCCTTCGCGGCCGGTGTTCTGGCGGTGCTTTACGGCGCCGTGCAGACCGCCGCCCTGATGAAGGCGAGCACCGGCAACGACAAGATGCGAGAGATCGCCGCCGCGATCCAGGAAGGCGCCTCGGCCTATCTGAAGCGGCAATATCTGACGATCGGCCTGGTCGGGATCGTGATCCTGATCGCCGCCTATTTCCTGATCGGCGTCTATGCGGCCGTCGGCTTCCTGATCGGCGCGGTGCTGTCGGGCGCGGCCGGCTATGCAGGGATGCTGATTTCGGTCCGCGCCAATGTGCGCACGGCGCAGGCGGCGTCGGAGAGCCTGTCCAAGGGGCTGAACCTGGCGTTCCGCTCGGGCGCCATCACTGGCATGTTCGTGGCGGGCGGGGCCCTGATCGGCGTGTCGGGCTACTACATCGTGCTGACGCATCACCTGGGGCTGGCGTCGACCAGCCGTGAGGTGATCGACGGCCTGGTGGCGCTGGGCTTCGGCGCCTCGCTGATCTCCATCTTCGCGCGACTTGGCGGCGGCATCTTCACCAAGGGCGCCGACGTGGGCGGCGACATGGTGGGCAAGGTCGAGGCCGGAATCCCTGAGGACGATCCCCGCAACGCCGCGACCATCGCCGACAATGTGGGCGACAACGTCGGCGACTGCGCCGGCATGGCGGCCGACCTGTTCGAGACCTATGCCGTGACGACAGTGGCGACGATGGTGCTGGCCGCCATCTTCTTCCGGGGCCAGCCCTATGTGGACATCATGATGGCGCTGCCGCTGGCGATCTGCGCGGTCTGTATCGTCACCTCGATCATCGGCAGCTTCTTCGTGCGGCTGGGCAAGTCCAACAATATCATGGGCGCGCTGTATCAGGGCCTGATCGTCACCGGCGTGCTGTCTATCGGCGCGGTCTGGTGGGTGATCGACCAGATGGTGACAGGCCCCATCGTCACGGCCAGCGGGCTGGAAATCCAGCCGATGGCGCTATTCTGGTCCGGCATGGTCGGGCTGGCGGTGACAGCGGCGATCGTGGTGATCACCGAATACTACACCGGTTCGAACTTCCGGCCCGTGCGGTCGGTGGCCAACGCCTCGGTGTCCGGGCACGGCACGAACGTGATCCAGGGCCTGGCCGTGTCGCTGGAGTCGACGGCGCTGCCGGCGCTGACGATCATCGTCGGCATCGTGGCCAGCTTCCAGCTGGCGGGCCTGTTCGGCATCGCCATCGCCACCACGACCATGCTCGGCGTGGCGGGGATGATCGTGGCGCTGGACGCCTTTGGCCCCGTGACGGACAACGCGGGCGGCATCGCCGAGATGGCTGGCCTGCCCAGCGAAGTGCGTCATTCGACCGATGCGCTGGATGCAGTGGGCAATACGACCAAGGCCGTGACCAAGGGCTATGCGATCGGTTCGGCGGGCCTGGGCGCGCTGGTGCTGTTCGCGGCCTATACGTCCGACCTGCAGTACTTCTCGGCCAATCCGGCGGACTATCCCTTCTTCGCCAACATGGGCGAGATCGCCTTCGACCTGACCAACCCCTATGTCGTCGTCGGCCTGCTGTTCGGCGGGCTGCTGCCCTTCCTGTTCGGCGGCATGTCGATGATGGCGGTCGGCCGCGCGGCCGAATCGGTCGTGGCGGAGGTTCGCCGCCAGTTCCGCGAGAACCCCGGCATCATGACCTATCAGGTCAAGCCGGAGTATGGACGTGCTGTCGACATCCTGACCAAGGCGGCGATCCGCGAGATGATCGTGCCGTCGCTGCTGCCGGTGCTGTCACCCATCGTCCTGTTCGTCGCCGTCCTGACGATCTCGGACAAGGCCAACGCCTTCGCGTCGCTGGGCGCCATGTTGATGGGGGTGATCGTCACCGGCCTGTTCGTCGCCATCTCGATGACCTCGGGCGGCGGGGCGTGGGACAACGCCAAGAAGGTGATCGAGGAAGGCTTTACCGACAAGAACGGCGTCGTCCACGGCAAGGGCTCCGAAGCCCACAAGGCCGCGGTGACCGGCGATACGGTCGGCGATCCCTACAAGGACACGTCCGGCCCTGCGGTGAATCCGATGATCAAGATCACCAACATCGTCGCCCTGCTTCTGCTGGCGGTGCTGGCGAGCGGCAACATCGGCTGACCGACCAGGCCCGCAGACCAAAACGCCCCGGAGAGCGATCTCCGGGGCGTATTTCTTTGGCTATCGTGGCGGCGCCTAGTCCGGACGGCGCTGGCCCGGCGCGTCTTCGTCCGTACGCGGCAGCTGGCCACGTCCCACGTTGCCAAGCAGTTGTTCCAGAACCGTCAGCTCGCGGCCGCGCGTCGGGGTCTCGTTGCGGTTCATCGCGATCTGGCGACCGTCCGCCAGGCCCAGGGTGCGCACCGCCGCCACCTGGTCGCCGTTCGGCGTGAAGGTGATTTCAGTGACCGTGCGGCTTGAGACCACCGGGCGGTTGTAGGTGTATTTCTCGGTCGTCTGGCTGATGTAGTACCAGACGTCGTTCGGCTCGAACGTCGAAGTGGTCGAGGGCGAGCCCAGCTTGGCCAGCACCGTCTCCTTGGTGTCGGTGCCGGCGACGACATCCTGGGGCTTGGCGTCGATGGCCTGGAAGCCGTTGGAACCGATCACCGGCGCACAGGCGGCGGTGAGGCCGGCCAGTGAAACAGCGACGAAAAGCGGGGCGAAACGGGACATGGTCGGGCGCCTGCGAGAGAACAAGGTCTTTGACCTAGACGGACCTGCGTCCTAGTTCAACGGCGCGGCGGAAAAGGGGCCGTCGAAACCCATGCTGAAAAACCTGTTCAAACCTCGGCCGCGCGCCCGCATCGGCGACGATCTGTACGCCCTGGCGGTGTCGCAGGCCCGCAATGTCGCCTTTTACACGCGGCTGGGCGTGATGGATCGGATCGATGCGCGATTCGAACTCTACACCCTGCATGTGCTGCTGCTGGTGCTGCGGCTGCGCGACGAGAACACCGCCCAGGGGCAGGATGCGGCCCAGGCGCTGTTCGATGTCTATGTTTCGGCGCTCGACAATGTGCTGCGCGAGGAAGGCGTGGGCGACGTGGCCGTCGGCAAGAAGATGCGCAAGCTGGGCGAGGCGCTATATGGGCGGATGGCGGCCTATGAGCAGCCGTTGCGCCAGGCGGATGCGGCTGGCCTGACCGAGGCCCTGGCCCGCAACGTCTATGCCGATCCGGCGGCGGAACAGGCTGGGGAACTGGCGCGCTATGCGCTGGAGGCGCGGGCCGGACTGGCCGCGCAGAAGATCAACGAAGTGCTGGCCAAGCCGGCCTGGGCGGAAGTCTGAGACCATGAGCGCGACGCTCCCCTATAGTGAAATGGTGCGCATCAACCAGATCGGCGCCGGCTTGAAACGCTCGCTTGAGCCCGACGCCGAGGCGCGACAGCGAATCGCCCGCGCCCTGGACCTGCAGGCGCTGGAGGATTTCGTGGTCGATGTGGAGGTGACGCCCACGCCGTCCACCAGCGAATGGACGATGAAGGGGCGCGTCAGGGCCCATGCGGTCCAAACCTGCGGCCTGACGCTGGACCCGCTGCCCGTCGATGTGGACCGCCGATTCTCGCTCCAGCTGGTCGAGGCCGCGCCGCAACCGACCGACGAGATCGAGGTGACGCTGGACGAGGAAGACGCCGACCTGATCGAGGACGGCAAGATCGACCTGGGCCAATACGCCGTCGAACAGCTGGCGCTGTCGCTCGATCCATTCCCCCGCAAGCCGGGGGCCGAGTTCGTGCAGCCCGAAGAGCCGGCGGAAATCTCGCCCTTCGCGGTCCTGAAAGCGCTGAAATCGCAGGACGATCAAGGCTGAGGTTGACGCAGGGGCCGCGTGGTTGCATCCCCCGGCGTGGGCGTTATCGTTCCGCGCCCCCATATCAAGCGTCGCACGACAAGACGACGCGGCCAGACGAGGTCCATTTGCCAGCCCCAGTTACGATCTCGCTTGACGCCATGGGCGGCGATCACGGGCCCTCCGTGGTCGTCCCGGGCGTCCGCAGCTATGTCCGCGCGCACGGCGGGGAGGGCGTGAAATTCCTCCTGCACGGCGACCAGGACAAGATCGCGGCCGAGTTGAAGCGATACGGTCTCGAGGCCGAATCCGTCGAAGTCCGCCACACCGACAAGGTGGTGGCCATGGACGAAAAGCCCGCGCAGGCGATGCGGCGCGGCAAGGGCTCCAGCCTGTGGAACGCTATCGAGGCGGTGAAGACCGGCGAGGCGGGCGCGGTCGTTTCGGCCGGCAACACCGGCGCCCTGATGGCGATCTCCAAGCTGATCCTGCGCATGTCCGCGCCGGGGCTGGAGCGTCCGGCCATCGTCGCCAGTTGGCCGACCTTCAAGGGGCATACGGCCGTGCTGGACGTCGGCGCCAACATCGGCAGCGACGCCGAGCAACTGGTCGAGTTCGCCATCATGGGCGAGGCCTTCCAGGCGGCGGTGCGCGGCGTTGAACGCCCCACCATCGGCCTGCTGAACGTCGGTTCGGAGGACATGAAGGGCAATGAACAGGTCAAGGAGGCGCACGCCATCCTGCGCGACGGCCCTTTCGACCTGAACTATCACGGCTTCGTCGAGGGCGACGACATCGCCAAGGGCACGGTGGACGTGGTCGTCACCGACGGCTTCACCGGCAATATCGCCCTGAAGACCGCCGAGGGCACGGCGCGCTATATCTCGGGCCTGCTGCGCGAGGCCCTGACCTCGAACCTGCAGTCCAAGCTGGGCGCCGCGATCGCCATGCCCGCGCTTAGGAAGATGCGCCAGAAGATCGACCCCAGCGCTATCAACGGCGGCCCCCTGCTGGGCCTGAACGGCATTGTGGTGAAGAGCCACGGCGGCGCGGACGCCAAGGGATTCGGCGCCGCCATCCGCATCGCGGTCGATCTGGCCCGCAGCGACTATATGACCAAGGTCGGCGCCAATCTGGGCAAGCTGGACGCCGTGTTCGACCATTCCAAGCCTTCTGCCCCCGCCGGAGAACCCCTTCAGTGAGCGTCACCCGCAGCGCCGTGACCGGCGTCGGCTCCTTCCTGCCGGAGCAGATCGTCACCAACGCCGACCTGTCCAAGATCGTCGACACCTCCGACGAATGGATCCAGGAACGCACCGGCATCAAGCAGCGCCACAAGGCGCGCGACGACCAGCCCACCAGCGACCTGGCCGTCGAGGCCGCGCGGAAGGCCCTGATCGACGCAGGCAGGTCGGCCGAGGACGTCGATCTGATCATCGTGGCCACCACCACGCCGGACATGACCTTCCCGGCCGTCGCCTCAATCGTCCAGCGCAAGCTGGGCGCCGGCGTCGGCATCGCCTTCGATGTGCAGGCCGTCTGTTCGGGCTTCGTCTATGCGCTGAGCGTCGCCGACGGGTTCGTGGCGCGCGGCCTGTCGAAGTGCGCCCTGGTCATCGGCGCGGAAGAGATGACGCGGCTGATGGACTGGACCGACCGGACCACCTGCGTCCTGTTCGGCGACGGCGCCGGGGCCGTGGTGCTGGAGCCGCGCGAAGGGCAGGGGACGGCCGCGGACCAGGGGATGCTGGGCTTCGCCCTGCGCGCCGACGGCACCAAGACCGATTTGCTCTATGTGGACGGCGGGCCGGCCACGACCGGCACGGTGGGCCACCTGCGGATGGCCGGCAACCAGGTGTTCCGCCATGCCGTGGTCAACATCGCCGAAGGCATCACCGCCGCCTGCGCCGCAGCCGGCATCCAGATCGCCGACGTGGACTGGTTCGTGCCGCACCAGGCCAATCAACGGATCATCAAGGGGGTCGGCGACCGGCTGGGTCTGGACGAGAACAAGGTGATTTCGACGGTCGCCCTGCACGCCAACACCTCGGCCGCCTCCATTCCGCTGGCGCTGGACGCGGCGATCCAGGACGGGCGAATCAAGAAGGGCGACATGGTGCTTCTGGAGGCCATGGGCGGCGGCCTGACCTGGGGGGCGTGCGCCCTTCGGCTCTAAACGGGCCTGCGGGCATTGATTTTCCGGGCCCTTTGCGGCCCTATGACCTCAGCGGATCGACCGGAGCGGGGATACGATGGCAGGCCAACAGACGGTGACGCGCGCAGATTTGTGCGAGGCGGTGCATGAAGAAGTGGGGCTGTCGCGCCAGGAATGCTCGACCTTGGTCGAACGCACCCTGGAGCTGATCGTCGAATCCCTGGAGCGCGGCGATACGGTGAAACTGTCCGGTTTCGGCGTCTTTCAGGTCCGCGAGAAACGCGCCCGCATGGGCCGCAACCCCAAGACGGGCGAACCGGCGGCGATCAATCCGCGCCGGGTCATCAGCTTCCGCGCCTCGCAGATCATGAAGAGCCGGGTTCACGACGCCGTCGTCGAGGCCTGATCTCCGTGGCTAAGAGCGCCGACGCCTTCCGCACGATTTCCGAGGCGGCCGAGGAGGTCGGGGCTCCGCAGCACGTGCTGCGTTTCTGGGAAACCAAATTCGCCTTCGTCACCCCGGTGAAGCGGGCGGGCGGGCGGCGCTTTTACCGATCGCAGGACATCGCCGTGCTGAAGGCGATCAAGCGCCTGCTGCATGACGATGGCCTGACGATTCGTGGCGTCCAGCGCCTGCACAAGGAACAGGGGCTGAAAAAGCTGATCGGCGCCGAGGCGGCCGACCTGATCGAGACCGAAGACGACGCTCCCCGCACGACCGCCCCGGCCTCAGGCGGCGTAGAAACCTCGCGTTTGCAGCGCATTCTGGCCGATCTGGAGCAGGCCAAGGCCCGTCTCGACGCCGTTCTCTCAAGGTCGGTGGAAAACGCGTTTTAGCGTTTGCGGCCAGCGATCCCCCCGTCTATAGGGAGCGCCTTCGGAGCGTGGCGCAGCCTGGTAGCGCACTTGACTGGGGGTCAAGGGGTCGCAGGTTCGAATCCTGTCGCTCCGACCATTCTTGAAAAATAGAATGATGATGGTGGGGTCGTCCTGACGGGCGACCCCATCGCTGTTTCAGTATTGACGTCGAAGGGGGCTCTGTTCAGTCTGAGGTCTTGGGGGGAAGGCCATGACTGCATCCAGATCGGTCTTGCAGAGGGTATCTGATGGCAGGTCTGCCTCGATACGCCCCAAACTTACACGGTTTGACATACCGGGTCTGGCGCTCGCATCGGTCATGGTGTTGGTATTCGTGATCGAGCTCGCCACAGGCGATCTAACCAGCGGCGCGATTGAGTCATGGTCGGTCTCCGCGAACGCGATCCGCCAAGGACATGTAGTCGGCGCTCTGACCCATATGTTCGCTCATGCCAGCATCCCCCATCTCATGAACTTAGGGGCGCTCCTCGCATTCAGTTCGGTCATCATGCGAACGGTGGGTTTCGATGGCGCGGGCCTCGTTCGCTATGTCGCGCTCTTCCTTGGAAGCGGCCTTGCTGGAGCAGCCACCTATCTCGCCATTCGTCCCTTTGGTGTTGTGCCGATGTTGGGTGCGTCAGGCGCCATCTGCGGTCTTTGGGGCGCTATCGCCAGACTTCATCCTGAAGGCCAGTTCCGTTTGCCGCTGATGTCTCGGGAAATCCGGCTGCATCTCAAGGACTTTTTACAGTCGAATATCATCCTCTTCGTCATCCTGTTCGCCCTGACACGATTGGCCGGCGGTTCAGGCGGATTGGCGTGGGAAGCGCACCTGGGAGGATTTCTGTTCGGATTGCTCGTCGGGCCAAGCTTGCTCAAGCTAGCCCCTGCGGGATCGTCGCCTATCCCCGTTCAGCCCACCTCAGCAATGGGATGAGTGGCAGGCCCCAGGCTGTGCCGCCGATGGCGTAAAAGGCGAAATCGATCCATTGGGACGGCGGCAGGTGGCTGCGTAGCGCCAATAGCGCCCAGACCCAGAAGGCCAGGAAGGCCAGCACGCCCACCATGGCGATGAGGCGGCGCAGGCGCGGGTGCATCAGCGCTTGCTCCGAAACAGGAAGAAGGCGACCAGGCAGATAGCCGAGCCGATCATGGCCCACGGGACCCAGACCCAGCTGTCCATCGTGCTGACGGCGAAGACCCGCACCGCCAGGAACCAGCCGCAGGCCAGACCGATGCCTGACACCAGGCTTGTCCCGCCAAATCCCCGACGGCCCGTCAGCAGGTCCGCGATCCAGGCCAGAAGCAGTCCGCCCACGATGGCGGCGGCGATATCGGCGTATTGCACCCTGATCTCCTTGCGGCGTTGGCGCCGTTAACGCATTCCGACTCGCCCTCGGCGGTCGGGGCGGGCATACCGCCTCGGTCGCGATTTGGTCACGGTCGAGCGCGACAGCATATCCGGGTCAGTGTCGGGCGTCGAATGAACCGTTTCGGAAATCCAGATCGTAATCGCGCCGTCGCCGTGTGGCTGTTCGCCACGGCCGCGATCGTCTTCCTGATGGTCATCGTGGGCGGGATAACCCGCCTGACCGGATCGGGTCTCTCGATCACCGAATGGAAGCCCATCATGGGCGCCATCCCGCCGATGACCGACGCCCAGTGGGCCGAGGCCTTCGACAAGTACAAGCAGATTCCCCAGTACGCCCAGGTCAACGCCGGCATGAGCCTGGGCGAGTTCCAGGGCATCTTCTGGTGGGAATGGCTGCACCGGCTGATCGGTCGAGCGGTCGGGCTGGTCTTCGCCCTGCCGCTGGTCTTGTTCCTACTGTGCCGGGCTGCGCCGCCGCGTTCGGTCTTTCGCCAGTGGGCCATGCCGGATCGGCTGATCTGGCGTTGCGTCCTGCTGCTGGCGCTGGGCGGGCTGCAGGGATTGATCGGCTGGTGGATGGTGTCGAGCGGCCTGTCTGAGCGGGTCAGCGTCGCGCCGGAGCGGCTGGCGACGCACCTGGGCCTGGCTTTCATTCTGTTCGCCGCCCTGATCTGGACCGGGCTGGAGGCCTGGAACGGAGAGGATCACGGACGGCCGCCGGCGGGGTGGGCGCGCGGCGCCGGCCTGCTGTTGGGCGCGGTCTTCCTGCAATGCCTGCTGGGCGCCCTGGTCGCAGGCGGTCACGCGGGCTTGGTCTATACCGACTGGCCGCTGATGAACGGCTCGGTTCTGCCGCCGGCGGACTGGAGCCTGGGGGCAGGGGCCTTTCTGCACGACCAGGCCCTGATCCAGTTCAATCACCGGCTGGTCGCCTATGGCCTGCTGATCGCCGTCAGCATCTACGCGTTCCAGGCCTGGCGCTGGCGGGTGTCGGAGGGAATGGGCCTGGGCGCCTTCGCCCTGGCTGGGGTGGTCTGGGCTCAGGCGTTGCTGGGCGTCGTCACGCTGATGAACGCCGTGCCGGTGTGGCTGGGCGTGCTGCACCAGGCGGGGGCGGCCGTGGTGCTGGCGACGGCGACGGCGAACCTGTGGCTGGTGCTGCGGGCCCAGCCCCGGATTTTCATGTCAGGTCCCCGGTCCGTGAGGCGGTAATCGTCCAAACGACTGGCGTTTCGTCGGGTATTTTAATACCGCATAACAAAAGTTCTTCTATTTCAGTGTGATGCTCAACTTTCTGCGCGTCCGCTGTCGTTGACGCGACCAGTCGTCTCCTGTATCAGCGCGCCTTCATTCGGTTCCCTAGGGGGCCGGACCCGATTTCGTCTCCAGGAACCCCCCTCATGCTGAAGAGCACTACGGCTTCGTTGAAGCCGGCCGAGGTCGAGAAGAAGTGGATCCACATCGACGCCGAAGGCGTCGTGGTGGGCCGTCTTGCGACCTTCATCGCCAACCGTCTGCGCGGCAAGCACCGCGGCGACTACACCCCGCACGTCGATTGCGGCGACTATGTCGTCGTCACCAACGTCGACAAGGTGGTGTTCACCGGCAAGAAGAACACCGACAAGGTCTATTACCGTCACACCGGGCACCCCGGCGGCGTCAAGGAAACGACCCCGGCCAAGGTGCTGGGCGGCCGCTTCCCCGAGCGCGTGCTGGAAAAGGCGGTCGAGCGCATGCTGCCCAAGGAAAGCCCCCTGGCCCGCAAGCAGATGACGCACCTGCGCCTGTTCGCCGGCAGCCAGCACGACCACGAAGCCCAGCAACCGGAAACGATCGACTTCAAGTCGGCGTCCGCCAAGAACACCCGGAGCGCCTGAGCATGACCGACGCGACGCAAGACACCGCCGCCACCGGCTTCGACGCCCTGAAGGGCCTGTCGTCCTCGGTCGAGAACGACGCCCCCGTCTATGTCCAGAAGCTGGACGCCCAGGGCCGCGCCTATTCGACCGGCAAGCGCAAGAACGCCATCGCCCGCGTGTGGGTGAAGCCCGGCACAGGCAAGATCACCATCAATGGCAAGGACCAGGAGCAGTATTTCGCCCGTCCCGTGCTGCGCATGATGATCGCCCAGCCGCTGACCGTCTCGGACCGCGCCACCCAGTATGACGTGGTCTGCACCGTCGAAGGCTCGGGCCTGTCGGGCCAGGCCGGCGCCATCCGTCACGGCCTGTCGCACGCCCTGACGCACTTCGAGCCGGAACTGCGCAAGGTCCTGAAGCCGCACGGCTTCCTGACCCGCGACAGCCGCGTCGTCGAGCGCAAGAAGTACGGCCGCGCCAAGGCCCGCCGCAGCTTCCAGTTCTCGAAGCGCTGATCGCGTTCACGCGGTTTGGATTTGGGGCGCTTCGGGGAAACCCGAGGCGCCCTTTTTCTTTTGATCCATCTCCCATGGAGAGACGGGTCGGAGACGACGAATGACCCACACCATCTTCATCGACGGCGAGGCCGGCACCACGGGGCTGGAGATCCGCGAGCGGCTGGAGGCCCGCCCGGATCTGGAGCTGCTGTTGCTGGGCGACCGCCGGCGTGATGTCGAGGCCCGGCGCGAGGCGCTGAACAGCGCCGATGCGGTGATCCTGTGCCTGCCGGACGATGCGGCGCGGGAGGCGGTGGCGATGGTGCAGAACCCGTCGGTCAAGGTGATCGACGCCTCGACCGCCTATAGGGTCGCGCCGGGCTGGGCCTATGGCTTCCCCGAGATGGACGCGGCCCAGCGCGATCTGATCGCCCGGTCGCAATTCGTGTCGAATCCCGGCTGCTATCCAACCGGCTTCATCGGCCTGATGCGGCCGCTGGTGCGGGCGGGGCTGGTTCCCGCGAACTGGCCGGTCACGGTCAATGCGGTCTCGGGCTATTCCGGCGGCGGCAAGGCCATGATCGCCGAGTTCGAGGCCCCGGAGGCGGCGACCGCTTACCGCGCCTATGGCCTGTCGTTGAAGCACAAGCACGTGCCGGAAATGACCAGGCATGCGGGGCTGAGCCGCAGCGTGCTGTTCACGCCGGCGGTCGGGAACTATCGCCAGGGAATGCTGGTCGAGGTTCCGCTGCATCTGTCGGCCTTGCCGGAGACGCCCTCGGTCGAACGGCTGCACGGCGCCCTGGTCGAGGCCTATGACGGCCAGCGGTTCGTCGAGGTCGTCGACCTGGAAGAGACCGAAGCCATGACGGGGCTGGAGCCGGAAGGCCTGAACGGGACCAACCGCCTGCGTCTGCATGTCTTCGGCGACCGGGCGGGCGAACAGGCGCGGCTGGTCGCCCTGCTGGACAATCTGGGCAAGGGCGCTTCGGGCGCGGCGGTCCAGAATCTGAACATCATGCTGGGCCTGGAAGAGGCGGCGGGCCTGGTCTGACGCCTAAACCCTGTTGGCGCGGATGGCGGAATCGGCCGTCACACCGAACCAGACGGCGGCGATGATGATCAGCAGCCCATAGTCGCGCCCCGGCAGGAAGACCGGCGCGGCCGCCGCGATCATGGCCAGCAGCGGAAACAGTCCCGCCCAGACGGCGGAAGCCGGCGATCCAGGCTGGATCATCGGCCGAGGGCTTTCGCGCTTCATCATCCGGTTCATCACGCCGTTGAAGGCGACGAACAGCACCGAACAGATCACGGCGATGAGGACATATTTGGCCGCATTGCCCGGCTCGCCGAAGGTGCTGGCGGTCATCAGCAGCAGGACCAGGGCGACGCCGGTGCTGATCGCCAGCAGGATATTGGGTTCGATACGGCTCAAGACTTCACTTTCACATAGCTGCCCGGCGCTGGCTCGATGGGCTTGAGCGGTCCCTTGGCGGGATCGCGGGCGGGGATTTGCGGGCCGGAGCGCTCGTTCAGCCAGCCGGCCCAATGCTCCCACCAACTGCCGGGATGCTCCACGGCGCCGGCCTGCCATTCGGCCAGGGTCGCGGGCAGGGCGGCATTGGTCCAGTGCTGGTACTTTTTGGCCGCCGGCGCATTGATCACACCGGCGATATGGCCCGAGCCGGCCAGGGTGAAGGTCACGTCCTTGCCGCCGAACAGTTTGGCCGAGCGATAGACCGAGTTCATCGGCGCGATGTGATCCTCGCGACTGGCCTGGAAATAGAGCGGGATCGACACCTTCGACAGGTCCGCGGTCAGGCCGCCGATCTCGAACACGCCGCGCGCCAGAGCGTTGGCGCCGTACATCTGGCGCAGATAGGCCAGGTGCAGGGCCTTGGGCATACGCGTCTGATCAGCGTTCCAGAACAGCAGGTCGAAGGCGGGCGGGTCCTTGCCCAGCAGATAGTTGCTGATGAAGAAGGACCAGATCAGGTCGTTGGAGCGCAGGGCGTTGAAGGTTTCGGCCATGGCCGCGCCGGGCAGGACGCCGCCGGCCGCGTCCATCTGGCGCTCGATCTCGGCGATCCAATGTTCGTCAGTGAACAGCAGCAGGTCGCCGGCCTCGGCGAAGTCGTGCTGGGCGGCGAAGAAGGTGGCGGCCGCGACGCGCGTGTCGCCCTTGGCCGCCATATGGGCCAGGCCCGCGCCCAGCAAGGTGCCGCCGATGCAATAGCCGACGGCGTTCAACTGTTCCGTCCCGGCCTGTTCCAGCGTCTTTTCGACGGCGCGATAGACACCCTTCTCCAGATAGTCGTCGAAGCCGAAGCCGGCCTTGTCGCGGTCGGGATTGACCCAGGAACAGACGAAGACGGTGAACCCCTGGCTCGACAGCCAGCGGATCAGGGAATTCCTCGGCTGCAGGTCCATGATGTAGAATTTGTTGATCCAGGGCGGGAAGATCAGCAGCGGAATCTGGTGCTGGGTCTCGGTCGCGGGTGCATACTGGATCAGTTCGAACAGTTCGTCGCGCCAGACGACCTGGCCAGGCGCGGTGGCGACGTTCTCGCCCACCTTGAACTTGCCGTAGTCGGCCTGGCTGATCCGCAGCGAGCCGCCGCCGCGCTCCAGATCGGCGGCGAAGTTCTGCATCCCCTTCACCAGCGATTCTCCGCTGGTTTCGGCCAACGCCTTCAGCGCCACGGGGTTCGAGGCCAGGAAGTTCGACGGCGAGAAGGCGTCGGTCAGCAGGCGGGTGAAGAATTCGGCGCGGCGTTTCACCGCCGGATCGACATCCTCGACCCCCGCGATCAGGCCGTTCATCCAGTCCGACGTCAACAGATAGGACCGCCGCATCATGTCGAACATCGGGTTCTCGGACCAGGCCGGGTCCTTGAACCGCTTGTCGGCGGGCGGTGGCGAGGCGGCGCCCGGTTGCTGGCCCGCCGTGGTCGACCACAGCTCCATATAGCGATTGAACAGATCCGCCTGGGCCTGGAACAGCTTGTCCGGACGGGACGCCAGGCTGGTCATGACCGAGGTCATCGCCGGCGCGACATTGAAGGGATCGGCCGACAGGGCGGCGGGACGGTCGGCCTGGCTGAGCGCAGCCTCGGCGATGGCGCTCTGGGCCAGCATCGCCGCCTTGGCCAGGTTCATCGACAGGGTTTCAATCAGTTTCGCCTGGTCCGCCGCCGGGAGGGGAGGCGCGGCCTCTGGCTGCGGGGCGTGGCGGGACGTTGGGTCGGGCGCGGCCGTCTTAGGCGGTTTGGCTTTCCTCGCCGCGCTGGGTTTGGCCGACGTCGGGCGCCCGGCCTTGCGCGGCGGCTGCTTTTCGAGATCGCTGGAAGCCTTCTTGGACTTGGCCATAGGGGTCCTTCGCGTTTCCTCATATCGGCGGGTCGGTTCGTCCGCCCTTCCGCACCGGGCGATCATGGCATAAGACCAGCCGGGAAATGAACGCGCTGTTTTGCAAAAAGACGAGCCTGGTCGCGGCGATGGCGATTTTGCCGCTGTTGGCGGCCTGTTCCGGCGCCTTCTCGTCGAGGATCGACGAGGCGTCGCCGTTGGCCCCGCGCATCCAGGCCCTGGTTGACGCCAATCGCCAATATCCGCAATGGAGCGAGTTCCCGGCCGCGCCCCAAGCCCTGCCTGAACCCAGCCAGGTCGCGGCCAATGTTCGGGGCCTGGAAGGGCAGGGGACGACCTTGCGCGGCGAGGTGGCCCGCATCGACTGGACGCTGGATGACGCCGAAGCCATCGCCGCCGACGCCAGGGCCCAGGTCGGCGCAATCCCGCCATCGCCCGATTCCGTACGCACCCAGGCCGACATCGACGCCTTCGCCCAGTCCTTGCGCGACCGCGCCAAGGCGCCGCCGCCGATCGACCGCCGACCGCCGCAATGAATCGGTCGCCGGGGATCGAGAATCCCGGGATGATGCGCTGATGGCGGACGATGGCGGCATCAAGATCAACACGGCCTTTCTCGGCGTGAGCCGGTCGCTGTCCGGCCGCGCCTGGCGCCAGCGCCCGGCCGAAGCCGCGACGATCCGCGCCCATATGCAGCAGTCGGGATTGGACGAGCTGCTGGCCAGGGCCCTAGCCTCGCGCGGCGTGGGGGCGGAAAAGGGCGCAGATTTCCTGACGCCGACGTTGCGCGCCCTGTTTCCCGACCCCTCCAGCTTCATGGACATGGACCGGGCGTCCGCCGCAATTCTGGACGCTCTTCAGGGCGACGCCAGCATTCATGTCTTCGCCGACTATGACGTGGACGGCGCCTCCAGCGCGGCGCTGCTGGTGCGCTGGTTCCGGGCCATGGGCGCGGAACTGCCTATCTATGTTCCTGATCGGCTGACCGAAGGCTATGGTCCCAGCGCCCGGGCGTTCGACACGCTGAAGGCGTCCGGCGCGGACCTGGTCGTGACGGTCGATTGCGGGGCCGCCGCCAACGAAGCCCTGGCCCATGCGGCGGCCATCGACCTGAAGGTGGTCGTCATCGATCACCACCTTATGCGCGCCGATCCGCCCAAGGCCCTGGCCGTGGTCAATCCGAACCGCCCGGGCTGCACGTCCGGCCAGGGCAATCTGGCGGCGGCGGGCGTGGTCTTCGTCCTGCTGGCGGCGCTAAACCGCGAAGGACGCAGGCGCGGCCTGTTCACTGACAGGCCAGAGCCGGACATCCGCCAGTGGCTGGACCTCGCGGCGCTCGGGGCCATCTGCGACGTGACCGCCCTGACCGGCTTCAACCGCGCGCTGACCGGCCTGGGGCTGAAGGTGATGAGCGACTGGAAGAATCCCGGCCTGCGCGCCCTGCTGGCCGCCGCCGGCGCCGAGCCGGGACCGGCCAAGAGCAACCATGCCGGTTTCATCCTGGGGCCTCGGATCAACGCCGGCGGCCGGATCGGACGTTCGGACCTGGGCGCACGACTGCTGTCGACCGACGATCCCGCCGAGGCCGAGGCCCTGGCGATGGAGCTGGACGGCCTGAACCTGTCCCGGCGCGAGGTCGAGCGCGCCGTCACCGAATCCGCCGTGCGCAAGGTCGAGGCGACCGGCGCCCACGCCGACGACACGGCCGTGGTCGTGGTGGCGGGCGAAGACTGGCATCCTGGCGTGGTCGGCATCGTCGCAGGGCGCCTGCGCGAGCGTTGGCGCAAGCCCGTGATCGTGATCGGGGTCGATCCGGTCACCGGCCTGGGCAAGGGGTCGGGACGGTCGCAGCCGGGCATGAACCTGGGTCGCGCCATCCAGGCGGCCTGGGAAGGCGATATCCTTCTGGCGGGCGGCGGTCACGCCATGGCCGCCGGCCTGACCATCGACAGCGGCCGCATCCCCGAACTGACCGCCTTCCTGAACGATCGCCTGGCTGAGGAGCGCGTCGAAGCCGTGGCGCAGGACGGGCTGGATATCGACGCCCTGATCGATCCGGTCGCCGCAACGCGGGCGCTGTTCGACTCTTTCGAGCGCCTGGCCCCCTTTGGTCCCGCCAATCCCGAACCTGTTTTCGCCCTGACCGGCGTTCAGGCGCGCGAGCCGATGCAGATGAACGGCGGCCATGTGCGTTGCCGCCTGGTCGGGCCGGACGGCGCCTCGGTGCGCGCCATCGCCTGGCGGTGCGCCGACCTGCCGATCGGCCAGGCGCTGTTGTCGGGGCAGGGCGGTCTGAACGTCGTGGGCCGCCTGAAGGCGGATGACTGGAACGGCCGCAAGGGCGTGCAGTTCGAGATCGAGGATGTCGCCGACCCGCGCATGGTCTGATCCCGACGCGATTTCTGGTCGGCGGAAAAAACTCCAAATCCATGCTTGCGCCCCTGATAGGGCGCGGCTATATCGCCGGCTCTCCCGCGCAGCGGTCCCTTCGTCTATCGGTTAGGACGTCAGGTTTTCAACCTGAAAAGAGGGGTTCGACTCCCCTAGGGACTGCCACGCGGGTTGATCGCCTGAAATCAAGCAGCTGACGCCCGAACGGGCTCGCTCTTCCACGGCGCCTCCCTAGATATTACACGCCGCGACGCGAGTGTATTTCGTGTCTGATCGTGGGATCGCGAAACGACTGCAAGCGCCACGGCGCGGATCCTTTTGATGCCGCCCAGTGCCGGTTCGGAAGGGCGCTGCGCCGGCGTGTCGGTTCAACCAACACGATCCCAATGAAAACGTGCAGTTGGTCGCCATCCTCGCGATTTTGGCCTTTCCAAAGTTTCACGGAACGGTGTTAAACATAATGAGGAGTCCGTGAGAGAGGCGGACGGGGGTCTTAGGTTGTCTGAATATCAGAGTGAAACGGCGCAGACCGTTCGCGTTGTCGGTCGCGTGAAATGGTTCGATTCGTCAAAAGGCTACGGCTTCATCGTGCCCGACGACCCGACGCTGACCGAACTGCGCGACGTCCTTTTGCACATCACCAGCCTGCGCGAGCTGGGGCGCGAAACGGCGGACGAGGGCGCGGCGATCACCTGCCATTGCATCAAGCGCCAGAAGGGCTGGCAGGCGATCGAAATCCTTGATCTGGGGCAGGGCGATGCGAACGAAGCCGCCCGCCGTCCCGTGGCGGCTGCGGTCAAGCCGACTCCGATTGACGACGACGGCCTGCTGGAGCGGGCGATGGTGAAATGGTTCAATCGCACCAAGGGCTACGGATTCGTCGTGCGTGACGGCGAACCTGGCGATATCTTCGTGCATATAGAGACGCTACGTCGCTGCGGCCTGGACGATCTGGCGCCAGGCGACGCCGTTCAGGTGCGGTTCGCCAACGGTCCCAAGGGCCTGGTGGTCGCGGAAATCAGACCGGGCGCGTGATCAAGCGCCCCAGAGAGGGTGCATGACCGGTGCGACGAGACGTTTCCTGATGGTCGGCCTGGCCGCGCTGGCCTTGGCCGGTTGCGCGGCCAAGGCTCCGGCCGGGGCGAATGGCGAACCCATGGAGCGGCTGGCCATCGTCACCGCTTCAGGCGAACACGCCTTCTGGGTCGAGATCGCCGACGAGGAGGCCGAACGCCAACGGGGCCTGATGTTCCGGCCGCCGCTCGGCGACGACCGCGGCATGCTGTTCCAGTGGCCGGGCGAAGCCCCGCGCGAGCAGAGTTTCTGGATGCGCAACACGCCCAGTTCGCTGGATATCCTATACATCGACCCGAAGGGCCGGATCGTCTCCATCGCTTCGCACGCCACGCCCTTTTCGGAGGCGCCGATCCCATCGAACGGCGCGGCCAACGGCGTGCTGGAACTGCGTGCGGGCAGGGCCGAGGAGATCGGCGCGAAACCCGGCGACAAGGTTCTGCATCATTATTTCAAGCCTTGATTGCGGATTGCGCCTTGAAGTGGCAAGAGAGCGCTCCATTCGGTCCGGGGTGTAGCGCAGCCTGGTAGCGCATCTGGTTTGGGACCAGAGGGTCGGAGGTTCGAATCCTCTCGCCCCGACCAATGGACGGCCGCTGGATTCCGGTTCCGGCGCACGTTATGGCAGGTTCTTGAGACCTGATGATTGCTAGGGATTTCGCCATGCTCGCCCGCATCTACCGCCCGGCCAAGACTGCGATGCAGTCGGGCAAGGCCAAGAGCCGCGACTGGCGCCTGGAGTTCGAACCGGCGTCGGCGCGCACCATCGATCCGCTGATGGGCTGGACCAGTTCGTCGGACATGAAGGGCCAGGTCCGCCTGTCCTTCGATTCCAAGGAAGAGGCCGTCGCCTACGCCGAGCGTCACGGCATTCCGTTCCGCCTGCATGAGCCGCACGAAGCGCCGACCATCATCAAGGCCTACGCCGACAACTTCGCCACCAATCGCAAGCAGCCCTGGACCCACTGACGGCGCTGCGCCCCAAGCGCCCTTAGCTCAACCGGATAGAGCACCCGCCTTCTAAGCGGACGGTTGCAGGTTCGAGTCCTGCAGGGCGCGCCACACCTGTATGTCGGGATCGCGTTGACCATGACCGACCTGCACGCCTCGCCTGACGGCGCCTTTCGTGTCGCTGCCCTCTATCGGTTCGCTCCGGTGGCCGATCCCGTCGCAACCCGGGCGCGGCTTCAGGCCATTTGCGACGCCGGCGAGGTGAGGGGGACCCTGCTGGTCGCTCCCGAGGGACTGAACGGCACCATCGCGGGGGGCGAAGACGCCATCGAGGCGGTGCTGAGCGCCATTCGATCCATGCCGGGGTTCGATACGCTGGAACTCAAGTACGCCTGGGCCGAGACGCCGCCGTTTCACCGCATGAAGGTGCGCGTGAAGCGCGAGATCGTCACCATGGGCCAGCCGGACCTGGACCCGGCGCGCCAGGCGGGGGTCTATGTCTCGCCGCAGGACTGGAATGCGCTGATCGCCGATCCGGCCACCTTCGTCATCGACACGCGCAACGACTATGAAGGCGAAATCGGCGCCTTCGAGCGCGCCGTTCAGCCCAACACTCGCGCCTTCCGCGATTTTCCCGACTGGTTCCGCACCGAAGGTCGGGCTTTGCTGGAACAGTCCAAGGCGCATCGCGTAGCCATGTACTGTACCGGCGGCATCCGCTGCGAGAAGGCGACGGCCTTTCTGAAGGCCGAAGGGATCGACAGCGTCCATCACCTGGAAGGCGGCATCCTCCGTTATCTTGAGACCGTGGATGAAGAAGCCAGCCTATGGCGCGGCGAATGTTTCGTCTTCGACGAGCGTGTCTCAGTCGGACACGCGCTGACGCCGGGCGATCACGTCCTGTGTCGAGCCTGCCGCATGCCGGTAAGTCCGGAGGGCCGCGCATCGCCGAACTATGTCGAAGGCGTCAGCTGCGAACGATGCCACACGACGCGCGACGCCGACCAACGCCAACGCTACGCCGAGCGCCAGAAGCAGATCGAAATCGCCCGCCAACGCGGCGAGGCCCATATCGGAGCGCCGAAAAAGGCATGATGGCTGCCGACAACGTTTATCGCCTAAGATATATTATGTGAAATAATACGACTAACAGTAGAACCCTCGCTCACGCCGGCCCCTCGTTCCAAAGCGCCGTCAACGACTTGGGCAAGACTTCTGACAAATCCTCAGAGATCAGCCCAGGGCCGAACCGGGTCGCGGCGTCGGCGTGGAGCCAGACGGCGGCGCAGGCCGCGTCGAAGGTGTCCATGCGCTGGGCGATCAGGCCGCCGATCATGCCGGCCAGCACGTCGCCCGTGCCCGCGGTGGCCAGCCACGGCGAGCCGTTCACGTTTCGCCGGATGCGGCCATCCGGCGATGCAATCAGGGTTTCAGAGCCCTTCAGGACGATCACCGCCTGGGCGCGGCGCGCGGCCTCCGCGACGGCGGTCTCGCGGCCGGTCGCCAAGAGACCGGGAAACAGGCGCTCGAACTCGCCCTCATGGGGCGTCAGAACGTCGTCGCGGTCCAGCAGGGCGAACAGTTCGGCGCTGCGGCCCTTGAAGACCGTGAGTCCGTCGGCGTCGATCACCAGCGCCGCGCCACTCAACGCCAGGGCGTGGATGTTGGCGACCGTGGCGTCGTCTAGGCCGGCGGCGGGCCCGACGACCACGGCGTCCGTATCCATGACCTCCCGGCCCAGCGCATCGGCGGACGAGAACGGCGTCAGCATGATTGCCTCGACCGCCGGCGCGATCACCGCAACCGCGTCCGGGGGACAAAGGATTCGCACCACACCTGCCCCGATGCGCAGGCCCGCTCGCGCCGCCAGTCGCGCCGCGCCCGTCTGGTGCGCCCGGCCCGATACGACCACCAGGCGACCACGCGCATGCTTGTGCGTCTGCGGGCCCGGCCAAGGTAGAATTTTGCGCCAGATCGCCGGATCGTTGGTTTCTGTCATCCGCATCCTGACAATCCGTGACTTTTGCGTGAAAACCGCTTGCTTTCGGCGGCCTTGGTGTGTCCCATTCAAGCCCGAGCGCCGCTGATTTCCATGCGCCGCTTTGGGATCGCCATGAAGAAAATCGAAGCCATCATCAAGCCCTTCAAGCTGGATGACGTCAAAGAGGCGCTCCAGGACGTAGGCGTGCAAGGCATGACGGTGCTGGAGGCCAAGGGATATGGCCGCCAGAAGGGTCATTCGGAACTATATCGTGGCGCCGAATACGTCATCGACTTCCTGCCCAAGATCAAGATCGAGGTCGTCGTCTCCGACGACCTGGCGCCCGCCGTGGTCGAGGCCATCCAGACCTCGGCGCGCACGGGCAAGATCGGCGACGGCAAGATCTTCGTGTCCGATGTCGCCGACGTGATCCGCATCCGCACCGGCGAGACCGGGGCCCAGGCCGTCTGAGTTCGCGTACCCTCCCCGGCCCTCGACCCTCGGGTCGCTGTCCGGTTTCCTCCCCAACGACCAAAAAACAGGACTTCCGAGAATGAGCGCCAGCAAGATCCTCAAGGAGATCAAGGAGAAGGACGTCAAATACGTCGATGTCCGCTTCACCGACACGCGCGGCAAGCTGCAGCACGTCACCTTCGACATCGACCTGGTCGATGAGGATTTCCTGAACGAAGGCACGATGTTCGACGGTTCGTCTATCGCCGGCTGGAAGGCCATCAACGAGTCCGACATGCTGCTGAAGCCGGACCTGACCACGGCCTATATCGATCCGTTCTACCAGCAGACGACGATGTTCCTGTTCTGCGACGTGCTGAACCCGGACACCGGCGAGCCATACAACCGCGACAGCCGCTCGATGGCCAAGAAGGCCCTGGCCTATGTCCAGTCGTCGGGCATCGGCGACGTGGTCTATTTCGGGCCGGAAGCCGAATTCTTCATCTTCGACGACGTGCGCTGGAGCACCGATCCGCACAACACGGGTTACAGCTACGATTCGACCGAACTGCCCGCTAACACCGGCGCAGAATATTCCGAAGGCAATATGGGCCACCGCCCTGGGCCGAAGGGCGGCTATTTCCCCGTCAACCCGGTCGATAGCGGCCAGGACCTGCGCGGCGAGATGCTGGGCGTCATGCGCGACCTGGGCCTCCAGCCCGAGAAGCACCACCACGAGGTCGCCCCGGCCCAGCATGAACTGGGTCTGAAGTTCTCGGACCTGCTGACGATGGCGGACCGTCTCCAGCTCTACAAATACGTCATCCACAATGTGGCGGCGGCCTACGGCAAGTCGGCGACCTTCATGGCCAAGCCGATGTTCGCCGACAACGGCTCGGGCATGCACGTGCACCAGTCGATCTGGAAGGACGGCAAGCCCCTGTTCGCCGGCGACAAATACGCCGGCCTGTCGCAGGAATGCCTGTGGTACATCGGCGGCATCATCAAGCACGCCAAGGCCATCAACGCCTTCTCCAACTCGACCACCAACAGCTACAAGCGCCTGGTGCCGGGCTATGAAGCCCCGGTGAAGCTGGCCTATTCGGCCCGCAACCGTTCGGCCTCCATCCGCATCCCGCACGTCTCGTCGCCCAAGGCCAAGCGCCTGGAGGCCCGCTTCCCCGATCCGATGGGCAACCCCTATCTGACCTTCGTCGCCCTGCTGATGGCGGGCCTGGACGGGATCGAGAACCGCATCGATCCGGGCGCGCCCGCCGACAAGAACCTCTACGACCTGCCGCCGGAAGAGCGCGGCTCGATCCCCGAGGTCTGCGGCTCGCTGAAGGAGGCGCTGGACAGCCTGGACGCCGACCGCGCCTTCCTCAAGAAGGGCGGCGTGATGGACGACGACTTCATCGACGCCTACATCGAACTGAAGCAGCAGGAAGTCGCCCGGCTGCAACTGCACCCGCACCCGGTCGAGTTCGACATGTACTACAGCTGTTGATCGCGGGATCAGACTGAAATGCGAGGGGCCGGAGCAGCGATCCTCCGGCCCTTTTCTTTAACTCCGTCTCATCGGTGTGATGGTCCAGCGATGTTCGAAGCGATCCTGTTCAGCCCGATCCTCAGCCCGTTGGGACTGATCGGCGCTGTATACGCATATCCTTGGAAAACACGCCCGTTGTGGCCCTATCTCTGGATCGTTGGCATATTCGCCTTGCCGCTGCTTTTCATGCTCGGCTTGCAAGCAGCCTTCACAATGCCGGCCGGCTCCTGCGTCCAACGGCCGCTGAACAACTTGCCATTCGCCCTTGATCTGATCGTATTGTTGAGCGCGGCGGTTCTGGGTGTCCTGATGAAGGGCTATCGTCTCTTCATTTTGGGCATCGCCGTACTCCTGGCTCCGCCGACGCTCTCATGGTCTCTGATAACGGTAATGTCGCTGTCCGGGTGCTGGATCTGACCCGAACCATTGCGCCTCAGGCGGCTTCGGCCTCCAGGTCGTCCGCCTTCTTGCGCCGCAGTTCGATGATGCGGACGCACCAGATCGAGACCTCGTAGAGCAGCACCATCGGCACGGCCAGCATCAGCTGGCTGATGGGATCGGGCGGGGTCACGACGGCGGCGACCACCACCACGGCGACGATGGCGTAGCGGCGGCTCTGGGCCATCAGCTTGCTGTTGATCAGCCCCGCCATCCCCAACAGGGTCATGACGACCGGCAGCTGGAAGCACAGGCCGAACGCCAGGATCAGGGCCGTCACCAGGTTCAGATAGTCCGACACCTTGGGCAGCAGTTCGGCGGCCACGCCGTCGCCGATGATCTGCTGGCTCAGCGAGAACCACATCACGAACGGCAGCATGACGTAATAGACCAGCGCCGCCCCCACGACGAACAGGATCGGCGCCGCGACCAGGAACGGCAGGAAGGCGCCGCGCTCGTTGCGATAGAGGCCCGGCGCGACGAAGCGGTACAGTTGCCAGGCCAGGACCGGAAAGGCCACGATCACCGCGCCCAGGCCCGCCAACTTCATCTTGGTGAACAGGATTTCCAGCGGCGCCGTATAGATTAGACGCACCGTATTGTGGTCCACGTCCGGCACTGGGATCAGCCCCGCCGTGCCCAGGATCAGCTTGAACGGCGACACATGGCCGTGCGGACCCACCGTCTGGTGGAAGGCGGCCGAGACCACATAGGGCTTCACCAGGAACAGATACAGCGCCTCGGAAAAGGCGAAACAGCCGATGAAGGCGACGATGAAGGCGATCACGCAGATCAGCAGCCGCCCGCGCAGCTCGATCAGATGATCCATCAGCGGCGCGCGGGACGCCTCGATCTCGGCCTCGTCACGGTCAGGGGAAGTCAAAGCTCGACGGCCTTCTTGCGCGTGGTCTTGGGTCGAGCCGCCGTGGTCGCGGGCGAGGCTTTCGCCGCCTTTGGCTTGGCGGCGGCGGACGCCTTGGCTTTCGGCTTGGCCGTCGCCCTGGTCGCGGCGCGTTTCGGTTTTGCGGATTCGACCGGGGCCGATTCGACAGCCGGGGCCGCGTCGGGCCATTCATCAGCGGCGGGCGTCATGACCGAATCAGCAGCTTCTGCCGTTGGCGCTGGCAAGGAGCTGGCGGGCGCGGCCAGCCCGGCGTTTATGTCCTTGAAAGCGGCGTCCGCCTCGGCGCCCAGGGGGTACATCCCCTGCCCCGAGCGCAAGGCCTCGACCTCCTTGCGCAGGTCGTCCAGTTCGGACTGCCGCGCCATTTCATCGAAACTGGTGCGGAATTCGTTGGCCATGGCGCGCGCCTTGGCGACTATCTGACCGACGCGACGCATCAGGATCGGCAAGTCCTTTGGCCCCACGACAAGCAGGGCCACCAGGCCGATCACCACTAATTCGAAACCCCCGACTCCGGGGCCGAGCCCGCCCATGCGTCAGCCCTTACAGACGACGATCAGCGCTTCAGCTCTTCCTTTTCCGCCTCGGTGCGCGGCAGCGAGCTGACGCCTTCCTGCGGGCCGTCCTTCTTGCCGTCGTCCGCCAGCCCGTCCTTGAAGGCGCGGATGCCCTTGGCGGCGTCGCCCATGATGCTGGACAGCTTGCCGCGGCCGCCAAACAGCAGGGCGATGACGACAATGACGATGGCCCAATGCCAGATGCTCATGGAGCCCATGGCGTAATCTCCTCGTGGGGATCGCTAATCGATCCCATCCACTCTTCTTCGACCCGCATATAGGCGCAGTGATGGCCCCGCGCCAAGGGACGCTGTAGGTCTGCGCGACCATGAGTCCCTCCGATCACGTAATCATCCACACCGACGGCGCCTGCAAGGGCAATCCCGGCCCCGGCGGCTGGGGCGCCGTGCTCCAGACCGGCAGGGGCCACGAGAAGGAATTGTGGGGCGGAGAGCCGAACACCACCAACAATCGCATGGAGCTGATGGCCGCCATCATGGCGCTGGAGGCGCTGAAACGGCCCTGCCGCGTCGAACTGCACACCGACAGCAAATATGTGATGCAGGGAATCACCGAATGGATGCGCGGCTGGAAGGCCCGCGGCTGGCTGACGGCGGACAAGAAGCCGGTCAAGAACGCCGACCTGTGGCAGCGGCTCGACGCCGCCCGCGCCCGCCACGACGTCAAATGGCGCTGGGTGAAGGGGCACGCGGGCCATGAACTGAACGAGCGCGCCGATCAGTTGGCGAATCGGGGCGTCGCCGAACTGGCGAAGCGCTAAAGCGCCTCGACTTCCTTTTCCGGCTCTGACTTGCGGCGGCGCACGCGCGACCCGCTCATCACCGCGCCGAACAGTGCGGTGACGGCGGCGATCTGAAGGCCGTGCCGAACGCCCGCCACCGGCGCCGAGGCCAACAGGAAGGCGACCATCACCGCCCCCATCGACTGCCCCAGAACGCGCGCTGTGCCCAGGCTGCCACCCGCCGCCCCTGCCCGCTCCTTGGGCGCTTCAGACAGCATGGCGCGGTTGTTGGGCGACTGGAAGAAGCCGAATCCGGCGCCGCACACCGCCATGCGCCAGGCGATGTCGAACTTCGACGTATCCGCGTCGAGAAAGCTCAACGCCATCAGGCCGCACGCGAAGACGCTCAGCCCGATCGCCCCAAGGATTCCCGCCGAATAACGATCCGACAACCAGCCGGCCAAGGGCGCCGCGAACATGGTCGCCAGCGGCCACGGCGTCATCAGCAGGCCGGTCTCCACCGCGCTCAGCCCCAGCGAACCTTGCAGGAAGAACGGCAGGGCGACGAAGGCCATCATCTGGGCGCAGAAGGAGATGACCGAAGTGACGACTGAAAGCGCGAACATCGGCCGGGCCAGGAGGTCCAGCGGGATCAGCGGCGCCGCTCGCGGCTTTTCATGCCGCACCAGCAGCACGGCGGCCCCCAGCCCCAGGCCGGTCAGACCGAAACCCAGAATGGACGCTTCGCCGTGGGCCAGGGCCTGCATCCCGGTTATGGTCAGGCCAAAGGCCGCAGCGCTCAGCATGGCGCCGACCAGATTCAGCCGGCGCTTCTGCAACGGATTGTGCGGCAGGGTGAATCCCGCCATCGAGACGGCCAGGACGCCCAGCGGAATATTCAGCGCGAACAGCCAGCGCCATTCGCCGATCGACAGGATGGCGCTGGCGATAGTCGGGCCGGCGGCGGCGGCCAGGGAGACGATCACCGCATTGATGCCGACCGCCCGGCCCAGATACTTCTGCGGATAGGTGAACCGCACCAGGGCGCCGTTGACGCTCATGATGCCGGCCGCGCCGAATCCCTGCAGCACCCGCGCCAGACTCAACGTCAGGATAGAATCCGACAGGGCGCAGGCCAGCGAGGCCAGGGTGAAGACCGCCAAGCCGACCTGCGACACCCGGCGATAGCCGACGATCTCGCCTAGCGACGCCAGCGGCAGCAGGGAAACCACGATGGCGATCTGGTAGGCGTTGACGATCCAGATCGACGCCGCTTCCGACGCCCTGAGATCCTGCGCGATGGACGGCAGGGCCACATTGGCGATGGCGCCGTCCAGCACCGCGAGCGTGATGCCCATGCCGATCGAAACGATGGCCCAATATCGCCGGGGAACCGGCAATCCGTCCTGCGAGGGCGTGGGCGGCAAAGTTCGGATTGCAGGCATGGAGCCTGGAACGCTCCCGAACGGTCAAGGTTGCGTCAGAGCGGCGAGCGCACAGTCAGCAGAGAGCCGTCGACCCGGTCGACGATGACGTCCTGGCCCACGTCGGGCGCCTCGCCCTCGATGACCGCCGGCCATTCGGCGCCCGACACGAAGACGCGTCCTCGCCCCGCGACAAAGGGCTCGACGACCCGGGCGCGCTGCTGAACCAGGCGACTGTCGCGGTCGTTGATATCGGGTCCGACCGGATTGGCCTTCTGGATCAGCCGCCGCGACAGGATGGTGGCGATGACGGTCAACACGGCGAAGATAGCGACCTCGGCCGGCAGGCCCAGCCGTACGCCGACCGCCGTCAGAACCGCGACGACGCCGGCCGACACCGCCGGCCACAGCAGCCACTCGGTAGAGAACATCGACTCGATCGCCAGCAACAGCACGCCGATGGCCAGCCAGATCCAGAAAGGCTGGGCGGCGTAAAGGTTGGCAAGCGCCATCATGGTTCAGCCTCCCCGTTTCAGGCCGATGGCGGCACGGCGCCGCCGGCCGGACGGCGCGGCGCGGGCGGACGGGGCGGCGAGCCGTCGCGTTGCTGCCCCTTGGCCAGGCCGACCATCTCGCCGATGCCGGCAATAGTGCCGACCAGGGCCCCCATTTCGGCGGGCACGATGACGGTGCGCTGTTGCGGACTGCGGGCCAGTTCGGCGAACGCCTCGACATATTTCTGGGCGACGAAGTAGTTGATGGCGTTCACGTCGCCGCGCGCGATGGCCTCCGACACCATGGCGGTCGCGCGGGCCTCGGCCTCGGCTTCGCGTTCGCGGGCCTCGGCGTCGCGGAAGGCCGCTTCCTTGCGGCCCTCGGCCTGGAGAATCGCGGCCTGTTTGGCGCCCTCGGCGCGCGCGATTGCGGCGGACTTCTCGCCGTCCGCCTCGGTGATGACAGCGCGGCGCTCGCGCTCGGCCTTCATCTGGCGGGCCATGGCGTTGGTGATGTCGGCCGGCGGAGTCAGGTCCTTGATCTCGATCCGGTTGACCTTGACGCCCCATGGCTCGGTCGCCGCGTCGATGACGTGCAGCAGCCGGGTGTTGATGCTGTCGCGCTGGCTCAGCACCTCGTCCAGCTCCATCGAGCCGACCACGGTCCGCAGGTTGGTCATGCAGAGCTGCGAGATGGCGTAGGGCAGATCGTCGACGCGATAGGCTGCGCGGGCGGCGTCCATCACCTGGATGAAGACGATGCCGTCCACCTTCACCATGGCGTTGTCCTTGGTGATGACTTCCTGGGTCGGGACGTCCAGCACCTGCTCCATCATGTTCATCCGCTTTCCCACCCGCTCGACGAACGGGGTCAGGAAGCCGATGCCGGGGCTCAGGGTCTTTGTATATTTTCCGAAGCGTTCGACAGTGAATTCACGGCCTTGCGGCACGATCTTGATAACGCTGACCAAGAGTGCGATCGCCAGCAGCAATACGACGCCGGCGAAAATGGTGGCAAAGTCCATGTGATTTCTCCCTTGGCGCCGACGTTAGCGGCCAGTCGTCGCCTGCGCTACAGAAACCGCACGGCGTTCGGCCGAATTATCCGCTCGGCCGCACTGCATAGGTTGCAAGCCGAACTGCAACATCCGCTTCCAGATCGCCGTAGAATAGATTGTAAGGTCGCGCTTTTCTTCGATCCGCCCAGTTGCCGCGCTCGCGGATGGACTCCAGATTGGGCCAGCTGTGGCGTAACAGGCCATCGCGACACTGTGTCTCGACCTCGCGGGCCACCAGTGCGGGGCGCGCGCCCCATTCCAGATTGGTCGCGTTGGTGACGCCCCGGCTCAGGCGCGCGGGAACGACGCCTTCGTCGGTCGATCCGGTCACCGGGTTGACGCACAGCGCCGCGCGGCCGTTCAGATCGACCAACTGGCCATGATCGTTCCAGACCACGGCGCGGCGAAGACGACGCCGGGCTGGCGCCTCGTCATTGTCGCCGACCTGCGACCAGGCGACGACACAGTGCAACTGGCGGCGGTCGGAACAGGCCGGAACCTGAGGCGACAGATTGTCGGCGGCAATGATGGAGTCCATCAGATAGGCGACGACCAGCCGGTCGCGCACCGGCTTGTCCGGCGCGATGCGATCGCGGATCAGCCGGTCCAGCAGGTCCGCCCCCTGCTCCACCCCCGCAAGGACGATGGGGCCCGTCGGATGCCGCGACAGCCAGGCGTCGAACGCCGCACGAACGTCGCCATAGGCGAAGGCGCGGGCTTCTCTGGCGTCGTCGCGCAGGGTCAGGCGGGTGTAGAGGCTAGCCTGGCGATAGCGCGGCGCGCTGACCGACCCCGCCCGCGCGAACGGGCCGGCGTAGTTGGGCAGCACGACGCGGCGCAGATAGGCGTCGGACTTGCGGTCCTCGATCGGGCCGCTCCATTCCGATCCGCCGTCGAAGGTGGTGGAGTGGACGAAGAAGACATTGGCCGTCCCTGCTCCCGCAACCCGCGCATCCAGCAGCGCCCAGGCCTGGGGATCGGAATAATCGGGCGCGGGCGGGGGCTTGTAGGTCTGGAACGGCACCTGCGGGTCCAGGCCAGCGCGCAGGATGTCCCCGCGCCAGACGGCGACCGCGGCGGCGAACAGAAACACCAGGGCGAACCCGATGTAGCCGATCCATTGCCGGGTCGTCAGGCGTTTCATCGATACGGATCTGGCTTGGACAGGAAGTCTTGGACGTAGCGGCGCACGCCCTCTTCCAGCGGCGTCGATTGGCCACCGAATCCGGCGGCGCGTATGCGGTCCATCCGGGCCTTGGTGAAATACTGATACCGGTCGCGGATCGCCTCGGGCATGTCGACATACTGGATCGAGGCCTCCTTGCCAGCGGCGGCGAAGGTGGCGCGCGCCAGGTCGGCGAACGACCGCGCCTGGCCCGACCCGGCGTTGAACACGCCCGAGACTTCCGGCGACTGCAGCAGGAATTCGACGATGTCGACCACGTCGTCCACATAGACGAAGTCGCGCAGCTGGCCGCCGTCCGGATAGTTCGGATTGTGCGACCGGAACAGGCTGACCGTCTCGCCCGCCTGCACCTTGGGCCAGATCTGGGCCACGACCGACTTCATCGTGCCCTTGTGCCCCTCATTCGGCCCATAGACGTTGAAGAATTTCAGCCCCGCCCACTGGCGCGGCGCCTGGCCGCGATCCGCCTGGCGCACGGCATGATGATCGAACAGCATCTTTGAATAGCCGTAAGCGTTTAGCGGCCGAAGCTGAGCCAGAGAATCCGCATCGTCGTCATCATCGAATCCGGTCTCGCCGTCGCCATAGGTCGCCGCCGAAGAGGCGTAGATCAGCCGCGCGTCGCGGATGGCGCACCAGTCCCACAGGTCGCGCGACAGGGTGAAGTTGGTGCGCAGGATCAGGTCTGCGTCCGGCTCGGTCGTCGAGGATATGGCGCCCATGTGCACCACGGCCTCGATCCGTTCGGCGTGGCGTTCCAGCTGTTCGAACAGTTCCTCGGGCGACCAGAAGTCGGCGACGGGGTGTTTGGCCAGGTTCTTCCACTTGGCCAGGTCGGCCGTCTCCAGCCGGTCGCACACCACGACGTCATAGGCGGTCTCCGCCGTCAGCCGCGCCACGATGTTGGAGCCGATGAAGCCGGCGCCGCCGGTCACGACGATCATTCTCGGTGTCATGTTTCTTGCCCTATCGCTGGCGCTGCTTGAGGGCCGGTCATCTTCTCGATCGTCCGGGTGGTGGAGAACCCGTCCTTGAAATCCGCCAGGCGCACGACCCCGCCCCAGCTTTCCACAAGGTCGCCGCCCACCACGCCTTCGCGCGTATAGTCCGACCCCTTGATCAGCACGTCGGGCCGCAACCGTTCGATCAGGGCGATCGGCGTCGGATCGTCGAAGGACGTCACCCGGTCCACGCTGCTCAGGCCGCCGATGACCACGGCGCGGCTGTCCAGATCGTTGACGGGCCGCCCCTCGCCCTTCAGCCGCCGGACCGAGGCGTCGGTGTTCAGCGCCACGACCAGCCGGTCGCACCAGCCGCGCGCCTGGGCCAGATAGGCGACATGGCCCCGGTGCAGGATGTCGAAACAGCCGTTGGTGAAGCCGACCTTCAGCCCCTGGCGCCGCCAGGCCTCGACCTCGGCCGCCAGTTCGTCCAGAGGCGTGACCTTGGCCTGGGCCGCCACCGCATGCTGGCTCAGTTCCGCGTCGATCAGTTCGCTGGGCGTCACGACCGCCGTGCCCGCCTTGCCGACCACCACGCCCGAGGCCAGGATGGCGAACTGCACCGCCGTCTCCAGCGACGCGCCGGCGCCCAGCGCCAGCCCAAGGGCCGCCAGGCCCGTGTCGCCCGCCCCCGACACGTCGAACACCTCGCGCGCCCGGCCGGGGAAATGCCGCACCGGCCCGTCGCGCCGCGCCAGGCTCATGCCCTTGCCCGCCCGGGTCACGACGACGGCACGGGCCGTCGTCGCCGCCAGCAGCGCCGCCAGCGCCGCCTCGACCTCGGCGTCAGTCTCGACCGGCAGGCCGGTGGCGCCCGCCAGCTCCGAGGCGTTCGGCTTGATCACGTCCACCGCGCCATAGCGGGCGAAATCGCGTCCCTTGGGATCGACCACGACCGGCGCGCCCGTTTCGCGCGCCGCCTTCAGCGCCGAGGCGATCAAATCGTCCCCGACCACGCCCTTGGCGTAGTCCGACAACAATATGGCAGAAACATCGGAAAAGGCGTCTGTTTCAGTCAAGACGGCCGCCGCCGCCTCTTCGTCCAGACGCAGCAGCTGCTGGCCCGCCGCCACGAACCGCGTCTTGACGATGGTCGCCGCGCCGGCCGGCCGCGAGACGAAATCGACGATCCGGTCCTCGGCGGCGATCAGTTCGCCCAGTTCCGTCCCGGCCGCGTCCTCGCCCGCCACGGCGCCCAGCTGGGCCACGCCGCCCAAGGCCGCGACATTCCTCGCCACATTGCCCACGCCGCCAGGCATGGCGGTCGTGCGGCGCGTGCGCAGCACCGGGATCGGCGCCTCGGGCGATATGCGGCTGACCTCGCCATAGACATAGCGGTCCAGCATCAGGTCGCCGACGCAGGCGATCCTGAGGTCGCGCACACGCTCCAGCAGCTTTTGCAGGGCGCCCAGGTCCAGGGTGTCAGACATGCGTCCGACCTAGAGGATTCAGGCCGCCAGCGCCACCGGCGCCTTGACCCCGCTCTTGATGGCCAGGTCGTCGAAGGCGATCAGCTGCGCGGCCAGGGCTTCGAACTGGTCCAACGGCACCATGTTGGGGCCGTCGGACGGCGCGTGATCCGGGTCTGGGTGGGTCTCGATGAAGACGGCGTCCACGCCGACCGACACGGCGGCGCGCGCCAGGACCGGCACGAACTCGCGTTGGCCGCCCGACGACGTGCCCTGCCCGCCCGGCTGCTGGACGCTGTGGGTGGCGTCGAACACGACCGGGCAGCCGATGTCTCTCAGCACCGGCAGGGCCCGCATGTCGCTGACCAGGGTGTTGTAGCCGAAGCTGGCGCCGCGTTCGCACGCCATGACGTTCGGATTGCCCGCCCCGACCACCTTGGCGATCACGTTCTTCATGTCCCAGGGCGCCAGGAACTGGCCCTTCTTGATGTTGATCGCCTTGCCGGTCGCGGCGGCGGCCAGCAGCAGGTCTGTCTGGCGGCTGAGGAAGGCGGGAATCTGCAGCACGTCGACCACCTCGCCCACCGGTCCGCACTGGGCCTCGGAATGGACGTCGGTCAAGGTCGGCAGGCCGGTGACTTCGCGGATTTCGGCGAAGATCGGCAGGGCGTCCTTCAGGCCGATCCCGCGCGCGGCGCTGGCGCTGGTGCGGTTCGCCTTGTCGAAGCTGGTCTTGTAGATGATCCCCGCATTCAGCCGTTGCCCGATTTCCTTCAGCGCATGGGCCGTTTCCAGCGCGTGCTGGCGGCTTTCCATCTGGCAGGGACCGGCGATGAAGGCGATCCGGGCGCCTCCGCCGATGACGACCGGCGAAGACAGGCCTTCGGACAGGGTGATGACGGCGTTGGGTCGGCTCACGGGAGACTTTCTGAAAATGCTTGTTTGATGCGCAGTTGAAGCTGTTGACGAGCGTCTCAAGTGGCGCCGGTGCGAGACCGATGCAACCTAACATGCAGATTGCACGCCTGACTACCACATCGCCGAGGCGGTTGACCCCCGGCGCTCTGCGATGAAAAGTGATTGCGATGAGCATCGCCGCCGCAGAAATCGAAGCTGTCGCCCGCCGTACGCCGCGCGTGTTTGCGATTCTGCTTCGCCTCCTCGCCGCCAACTGGACCGTGGGCCGGCTGACGGTGCAGTTGCCGAACGGCGCTATTCACCGGCTGGACGGCGACCAGCCCGGCCCGCACGGCGTGCTGAACGTAAAGGACTATCGTTTCGCCCGACGTGTTCTGGCCGCGGGCGATATCGGCTTCGCCGAGGCCTATATGGCCGGCCAGTGGGACAGTCCGCATCTTGCGGCGCTGCTGGAAGCCCTGGTCGACAACTATGACCACATCCGCCGCCTGTTCGACGGCAATTGGATCATGAAGGCCGTCAACTGGATGGCCCACCGCCGCAATCGCAACAGCCGCGCCGGATCGAAAAAGAACATCCACGCCCACTACGACCTGGGCAACGCTTTCTATGCCGCGTGGCTGGACCGGACCATGACCTATTCCTCGGCCCGGTTCACTCCGGCGGATACGTCGCTGGAGGCTGGACAGACGGCGAAATACGCCGCGCTCGCGCGTATGATGGACTTGCGTCCCGGCATGTCGGTGCTTGAAATCGGCTGTGGCTGGGGCGGTTTCGCCGAGTTCGCGGCCAAGGAGATCGGCGCCGATGTCACCGGCATCACCATCTCCCAGGCCCAGCACGACTTCGCCCGCCAGCGCTTGTTCAACGCCGGACTGGCCGACAGGGCGCGGATCGAACTGATCGACTATCGCGACGTGCCCGGGCGGTTCGATCGCGTCGCCTCCATCGAAATGTTCGAGGCGGTCGGCAGAGAATACTGGCCCGCCTATTTCGGCAAGATCCACGAGGTGCTGAAGCCCGGCGGCCGCGCGGGACTTCAGATCATCACCATCCAGGACGCCCTGTTCGACGAATACAACGCCCGCACCGACTTCATCCAGAAATACGTCTTCCCTGGCGGAATGTTGCCGTCCGAAGAGCGGCTGAAGCCGGTGATCGCGGCGGCCGGCCTGGGCTGGGACGACATCGAGCGGTTCGGCCTGGACTATGGCGAGACGCTGAAACGCTGGGACGACCGGTTCCAGGCCGCCTGGGGCGATATCCAGCGCATCGCCGGCTTCGATGAGCGATTCCGCCGGCTGTGGCGCTTCTACCTGGCCTATTGCGAGGCCGGCTTCCGCTCGGGCCGCACCGATGTGGTACAACTGGCCTTGAGCCGCGCCTGACTGATAGGCTGGGTGAATGTCCCCGCCTCCCCTGATCTCGACCGACGAACTGGCGCAGCTATTGGCTGGCGATCAGACGGTTCGTGTGATCGACGCCAGCTGGCATCTGGACGGACGAGACGGACGCGCGGAGTTTCAGGCCGAACGCATTCCCGGCGCCGTCTTCTTCGATCTGGACGCCGTCTCGGATCCGGCGAGCGGCTTGCCGCACATGCTGCCGACGCCAGAGGCCTTCTCGCGGGCGCTGGGCGACCTCGGCGTCTCGGCGACCGATCGGATCGTCGTTTATGACACCGTTGGCCTGTTCTCGGCGGCGCGCCTCTGGTGGATGCTGACCGTCATGGGCGCGTCGCAGGCGCAGGTGCTGGACGGCGGCCTGCCGAAATGGCGCGTGGAAGGCCGCTCTGTGGAGACGGGGCACGCCCCAGCTCCCTCCCCAACTGTATTCGCCGCGCGGCTCACGCCGGGAGCGGTCGCCTCGCTGGACGACGTGCGCCAAGCCCTCGCCTCGGATGTTCAGGTGATCGACGCCCGGGGCGCGCCCCGCTTTCGGGGCGAGGCCGCCGAGCCTCGACCGGGCGTCCGCCCTGGTCATATGCCGGGGGCGATCAACCTGCCCTATCCGCGCCTGCTGAACGCCGACGGAACCCTGAAGCGCGGGGCGGCGCTTGAGGCCGCCTTCGCCGAGGCCGGCGTCGATCCGTCACGGCCCGTGGTGACCACCTGCGGCTCTGGCGTGACCGCCGCCATCCTGACGCTCGGCTTGGCGGTGCTGGGGCGTCCGTCACGCCTCTATGACGGATCCTGGGCCGAGTGGGGCTCCCGGTCGGACACGCCGGCGGCCACAGGCGCCTAAACCACAGCGGGCTTGAAGGGGGGCTCGATCGGCGCCGTCGCGTCGTCGTCCTCTTCGCCGCGCGAGACGACGGTGGCCAGCACCAGGTCGCCCGTGACGTTTAGCGTCGTGCGGCACATGTCGAGGAAGCGGTCGACGCCCAGGATCAGGCCGATGCCCTCAGGCGGCACCTTCACCATCACCAGGATCATCGCCACGACCGGCAGCGAGCCCGCCGGCACCCCCGCCGTGCCGATGCCGCCCAGCACGCAGACCAGCATCACCACCACCTGCTGGGTCATCGTCAGCTCGACGCCGAAGAACTGGGCCAGGAACAGCACGGTCACCCCTTCGAACAGGGCCGTGCCGTTCTGGTTGGCTGTCGCGCCGACCGTCAGGACGAACCGGGCGATCTTGCGCGGCAGCTTCAACTGCTCTTCGGCCGCCTTCAGCGACACCGGCAGGGCGGCGTTGGACGAGGCGGTCGAGAAGGCCACCACCATCGGCTCGCGCACCCCCTTGAAGAAGGCCAGCGGCGAACGCCCGCCCAGCAGCCAGACAACCAGCGGATAGACCACGAACATGTGGACCGCCATGGCCCCGACCGCGACCCCGACATAGGCCGCCAGCCGGACCAGCAGGTCCCATCCGAACAGGGCCGCCAGGTTGAACATCAGGCAGGCGATGGCGATCGGCGCCAGTTTGATGAAGAGGTTGATCAGTTTCATCGTCACTTCGAAGATGCCCTCGATCACCTGCTGCAGGCGGTCGGTCGCCGGGCTCTTGGCCATCACCAGCCCGACGCCGAAGAACAGGGCGAAGACCATCACCGGCAGGATCTGGTTCTCCGCCGCCGCCGTGAAGGCGTTGGACGGGATCAATTCCAGGAAGAAATCACCCAGTTGGATCGTGTCCGGCGCGCCCCTCACGATCCCGGCGGCCCCGTCGCGACCCTGGTCCAGCAGTTGTTGGGCCAAGACGGGATCGACGCCCCGCCCCGGCTGGAACAGATTGACCATGACCAAACCGATGATCACGGCGACGCCGGACACCAGGATCGTCAGCAGCAGGGTCTTGATCCCCGCCCGGCCCAAGGCGCTGAGGTCGCCCATCTCCGCCACCCCGACCACCAGGGCCGAAAACAGCAGCGGGATGACCATCATGAACAACAGACGCAGGAAGATCTGCCCCAGCGGCCCTGTCACATTGTCCGTCAGCCACACGACCCAGCCCGTGTCGGCCCCCAGCGCCAGATTGACCCACAGCCCGCCGCCCAGGCCCACGACAAAGCCGATCAACATCAGCCAGTGCAGGGCCAGGCCTCTGGATTTGATCTCGGTCATCTGAACTCCAGCAAGCGACGCGGGATGGGCGTCTATCGGATTGGCAAACTGTACAGCAGCCCGGCGGGTTGGGCGTTCCATTGAGCGTTGAGGCCGCGCGCCAGGTCCAGCGGCGACTGCGGCCCCAGGTTTCGGTCGAAGATCTGACCGTAGTTTCCGACCGCGCCGACAGCGTCCGCGGCCCAGGTCTTGGACAGGCCCAGCATGGCGCCGTAGTCGCCCTCCAGCCCCACCAGCCGTCGCACACGCGGATCGGCGGCGTTCTTGGACAGGGCGCCGACGTTCTCCTTCGTCACCCCCAGTTCCTCGGCCAGGATGACGGCGTTCAGGGTCCAGCGAACGACATCCGCCCATCGCTCGTCCCCCGACTTGACGATGGGGCCCAGCGGCTCCTTCGAAACCACGTCCGACAGGATCGTATGGCCCGCCGGATCGGCCAGGACGGTTCGCGCCGCAGCCAGGGCGGAAATGTCGGCGCTGAAGGCGTCGCAGTCCTCGCGGCCATAGGCGTCGCGCGCCGCTTCTTCAGTTGGCAGGACGACCGGCCGATATTCGATCCGGCGCAGGCGGAAGAAATCGTCGGCGTTGGCCTGGGCGGTCGATCCAGCCTGGACGCAGACGCGCGCGCCGTTCAGTTCCGTCGCACTGTTCAGGTTCAGCGACCGGCGCACCAGAAAGCCCTGGCCGTCGTAATAGTTGATGCCCGCGAAGACGAATCCGTCGCCCGCATTGCGGCTCATGGTCCAGGAGGAGTTGCGCCACAGGACGTCGATCCGTCCCTCGTTCAGCGCCGCGAACCGGTCCGAGGCCGACAGCGGCACGAACCGCACCGCGTCTGCGTCGCCAAAGATGGCGGCCGCCATGGCGCGGCAGAAATCGGCGTCGAACCCGCGCCACTGACCGCGATTGTCGGTGTAGGCGAAACCCACCAGCCCCTGGTGGACGCCGCAGTTCAGCCGACCGCGCCGCTTGACCGCGGTCAGGGTCGGACTTTCGGGACGGTCGGCGGCGCTGGTCGTCTCAGGCGCGGTCGCGACGGGAGTTTCGAGGGCTTGGTCGTCGTCGCCGGGGCCGCACGCCGCCGTCAGCAAAACCGCCGCCATCGCTCCGATCGTCAACACCCGCATCGGGTTCGAATCCTCCGCCGCTTGCGCCCCTCGAACTTTAGAGGCCTTTAGGCCACGGACCGCAACCCATGGAGGGGCCATGTCGCCGCACTCTGACCGCACCCGCCTGATCGCCTCGTCTACGCGTCGGGGCCTAGGGCGGCGTCCGGTTAATCCGCCGATCGAACGCGCCTCGACCATGCTCAGCGACCGGGCCGAGTCCATGCGCGACGACGCCGAAGGACCGGTCTATGGCCTGGAGGGGGGAACGGCCGCCCGTCAGTTGCGCGCCGCCCTGGCCGATCTGGAGGGCGCGGCGGACTCCTTCCTGGTCCCGTCCGGCCTTGCCGCCGTTACCGTGCCGCTTCTGGCTCTGACCCGCCCCGGCGACGAGGTGATCACCACCGACGCCGTCTATGGACCGACGCGCCGCTTCCTGTCCCGCTATCTGGCGGCGCGCGGCGTCACGACCCGCTTCCTGCCGGCTGATGCGGACGCCCAGGCCGTGATCGCCGCCATCGGCCGGCGCACCCGGCTGGTGCTGATGGAATCGCCCGCCTCCCTGACCTTCGAAATGATCGATGTCGCCGCCGTCGCCGAGGCCTGCCGCGCGCGCAGCGTCATCAGCGTGCTCGACAATACCTGGGGCGCGGGCCTGGCGTTCAAACCCCTGGCGCATGGGGTGGATGTCAGCGTCCAAGCCCTGACCAAATACGCCGCTGGTCATTCCGATCTCCTGATGGGCAGGATCGCCGCCAACGACCGTGCCTGTCTGCGCGCTGTCCATGACACGATCGAGGACCTGGGCTGGCACGTGTCGCCCGACGACGCCTGGCTGGCGCTGCGTGGCCTGCGCACCCTGCCCCTGCGCTATGCGGAGCAGGCGCGGTCGGCCCTGGTCGTCGCCCAATGGCTCCAGGCCCGGCCCGAGGTGTCGCGCGTCCTCTATCCGCCCCTGCCTGGCTCGACCAGCCATGACCTGTGGAAGCGCGACTTCGACGGCGCCGCCTCCCTGATGGGCGTGGTCATGCGGGGCGGCGACACGGCCGCGGGCCGCGCCCTGCTCGACGCCCTGGACCTGTTCGGCCTGGGTTATTCGTGGGGCGGGTTCGAGAGCCTGATCACCCATGAGACGCATCAGATGGCCTATCGCGACCATCCGCCGGCGTTGGAGGGCGAACTGATCCGCCTGCACGTCGGCCTGGAAGACCCCGCCGACCTGATCGCGGATCTGGAAAACGGCGTCGCGGCGTTCAAGGCCGCGCTCACCCTTCCTTAAGCGACCCCGGCGACTGTCGCCCCGTGCGCGCATCGCCCGACCAGTTCGACGATTCGGGGCGTCCCCCGCTGTGGGAACAGTGGGCGGCGGGCTTCGTCGTCTTCATGCTGACCGGCGCCCTGATCGCACCGGTCATCGCCCCCGATCAGGGCGAGACCCCGATCCTTCGCCTGATCTGGCTGCCGGTCTACGCCGTCACCGCAGGACTTCTGGTCTTCCGCTTCGACAAGGTCATTCGCGCCTGGCCGGCCTGGCTGATGGTCGCGGGACTGGTCGGCCTGGCCTATGTCTCGCAATACTGGTCGATAGACCCCGAGGTCACCGACCGCCGCGTCATCGCCATGGCCATCAACAGCGCCTTCGCCGTCTATCTGGGCGCGGTGTTCCGGGGCGCATCCCTGCCGCGCGTGCTGATGTACACCTGTCTGGTGATGGCGGTCGGCAGCCTGATCATGGTCTTCGCCTTCCCCCGCATCGGCGTGCATCAGCTGGACAACGCCGGCCTGTGGCGCGGCCTCTGGTACGAGAAGAACCAGATGGGCCTGGTCATGGTCGTCGGCGCCGTCTCGGCCGCCGCCAGCCTGGCCGCCGACAATCTGGCCGGCAATGGCCGCAGGCCCTGGATTCCGCTGCTGACCCTGGCCCTGACCACCCTTCTGGTCATCGCCACCCAGTCCAAGACCTCTCTGCTGTGCTGGATGCTGGGCGTCGGCATGGTCGGCGGCTGGTGGACGCTGAAACAGGGCGGGGCAGCCGTCACCGTGGCGGCCGTCTGGCTGGCTGTCGTCACCGCCGCCGGCGGCGCCTGGCTGTGGAACGTCGATTCCGGCGCTATCCTCGAGGCGCTGGGCAAGGACCCGTCCCTGACCGGCCGGACCCTGATCTGGGAGGCCCTGATGCGCAAGGTCGCCGAACGCCCCTGGACCGGCTACGGCTTCAGCGCCTTCTGGGGCGTGGATTCCATCCCTGCCCGCGAAATCCGGCTGGAGACCCAGTGGCCCGTCCCGTCGGCGCACAACGGCTGGATCGATCTGCTGGTCCAGCTGGGCTGGCCGGGCGCGATCGCGGTGGGAACGATCATGGCGATTTCGGCCGTGATGATCCTGGCCCGCCTGAACGGCATGGGCGCGCGCGAAGGCTATTGGAGCATCGCCTATCTGGCCGTCTTCTTCGCCCTCAGCCTTTCCGAAAGCGTGCTGCTGAACCATGCCAGCCTGCCCTGGACCCTGATGCTGGCCATCCTGGCGCGGGCCGTGACCTTCGATCCGGCCCCGGTTCGCGCGCCGCTTGCCCGACCGGCTTTGCGGGCCTACCAGAACCGGCCCCGAATCGCCTCAGACTATGTGAATGGCCGACGACCTCTTCGCCTTTGACGACGAACCCGAAGCTCGCAAGCCCGAGCCGCCCCAGAACGCGCCGAAGCCCGTCGCGGTGAAGCCGCCCGAAGCGCCGCCCGCGCCTGCGCCGACGCCTGTCCATGTGGCGACCTCCGCTCCCACCGCCGGCAGCGCCAACGCCTATTCCGCCTCCTCCATCGAGGTGCTGGAAGGGCTGGAGCCTGTCCGCAAACGCCCTGGCATGTATATCGGCGGCACCGACGAACGCGCCCTGCACCATCTGTTCGCTGAAGTCCTCGACAACGCCATGGACGAGGCTGTCGCCAAACACGCCAAGCTGATCACGGTCGACCTGGACGCCGAAGGCTATCTGTCTGTCCGCGACGACGGGCGCGGCATCCCGGTCGATCCGCACCCGAAACATCCCGGCAAGTCGGCGCTGGAAGTGGTCATGACGGTCCTGCACTCAGGCGGGAAGTTCTCGGGGAAAGCCTATGAAACCTCAGGCGGTTTGCACGGCGTCGGCGTCTCGGTGGTCAATGCGCTGAGCGAACATCTGGACGTCACCGTCTGGCGCGACGGCTTCGAGTGGAAACAGTCCTTCTCGCGCGGTCATGTCCTCGGCCCCATCCAGCAGGTCCAGCCGTCGAAAAAGCGCGGCACCCTGATCCGCTTCAAGCCGGACGACGAAATCTTCGGTGTCGGCGCCGCCTTCAAGCCCGCCCGCCTCTTCCGCATGGCCCGCTCTAAGGCCTATCTGTTCCGCGGCGTCGAGATCAAATGGACCTGCGCGCCGGAACGGATCACCGACGCGACCCCGGCCCAGGCGACCCTTCACTTCCCCGGCGGCCTGGCCGACGCCCTGATCGACCGCATCGGCGAACTGGACACCGTCACCCCCGCCTTCGCCGGCCGCGCTGAACGCCAGGGCGAGGCGGGCGCCTTCGAATGGGCCGTCACCTGGTCGCCCGTCGGCTTCGGCGAATCCGACGGCTTCATCCAGTCCTACTGCAACACCGTCTCCACCCCCGACGGCGGCACGCACGAGGCCGGCTTCCGCGCCGCCCTGGTCAAGGGGCTGAAAGCCTATGGCGAACTGACCAACGAGAAGCGGGCGGCCATCATCACGGCCGAGGACGTCATCGCCAACGCCGGCGCCCTGATCAGCGTCTTCATCCGCAATCCCGAATTCCAGGGCCAGACCAAGGACCGCCTGTCCTCGCCCGAGGGCGCCCGCTTGGTCGAACAGCTTCTGCGCGACCCGCTGGACCACTGGCTGACCGAAAGCCCCAAACAGGCCAACGCCCTGCTGGGCTTCGTCGTCGACCGCGCCGAGGACCGCCTGCGTCGCCGCAAGGACAAGGAGGTCCAGCGCGCCGCCGCCACCCGCAAGCTGCGCCTGCCCGGCAAGCTGTCGGACTGTTCGCGCCAGGCCGCCGAGGGCACCGAACTGTTCATCGTCGAGGGCGATTCGGCCGGCGGCTCGGCCAAACAGGCGCGCGACCGCACGACCCAGGCCATCCTGCCCCTGCGCGGCAAAATTCTTAATGTTGCGTCGGCCACCGCCGACAAGCTGCGCGCCAATGTCGAACTGTCCGACCTGGCCCTGGCCCTGGGCGTCCAGCCCGGAAACCGCTTCAACATCGACGACCTGCGCTACGAGCGGATCGTCATCATGACCGACGCCGACGTGGACGGGGCGCACATCGCGGCGCTGCTGATCACCTTCTTCTACCGCGTCATGCCCGAGACGATCCGCCAGGGTCGGGTCTTCATGGCCCTGCCGCCGCTCTATCGGATTTCGGCCGGTCCTCTGAGCGAATACGCCCGCGACGACGCCCACCGCGACGAACTGCTGGCCACCGTCTTCAAGGGCAAGAAGACCGAGATCGGCCGCTTCAAGGGCCTGGGCGAAATGATGGCCGCCCAGCTCAAGGAAACCACCATGGACCCCAGGAAGCGCACCCTGGCTCGGATCACCGTCCCCGACGCCGAATCCAGCGTCGAGGACCTGGTCGAACGCCTGATGGGCAAGCGAGCCGACGCGCGCTTTCAGTTCATTCAGGAAAACGCGCAGTTCGTGAAAGAAGAACTGGACGTCTGAGGCCTCTCTGGGCCTTCCAACGAACGGCGACGCCTGACACAAGGGGGCCATGCAGACGTCCGCCCCCTCTCCCGCCGTTCTCGACAAACTGAAGGCCGCGCTGGGTCCGGGCGGCTGGACCCAGGATCCGGACGTCATCGCCCCGTCGCTGACGGAATGGCGCAATCGCTGGACCGGAAACACGCCGATCCTGCTGACGCCGCGCTCGACCGAGGAAACGGCCCGGGCCGTCGCCATCTGCGCGCGCGAAGGCGTCGCCCTCACCCCGCATGGCGGCGGCACCGGCCTGGTTGGCGGGCAGATTCCGTTCGGCGAAGTCCTGCTCTCGACCCGCAGGATGCGCGCCGTCCGCGACGTCACCCCGCTGGACGACGCCATGACGGTCGAGGCCGGCCTGACCCTGCTGGAGGCGCAACAGGCGGCGACGGCGGCCGGCCGCTACTTCCCGCTCAGCCTGGCGGCCGAGGGCTCGGCCACTATCGGCGGCGTCATCTCCACCAACGCCGGCGGCACCCAGGTCCTGCGCTACGGCATGATGCGCGACCTGGTGCTGGGGATCGAGGCCGTCATGCCGAACGGCGAGGTCTTCCACGGCCTGAAACGGCTGCGCAAGGACAACACCGGCTACGACCTCAAGCAGTTGCTGATCGGCGCCGAAGGCACATTGGGCGTGGTCACCGCCGCGACCCTGAAGCTGTTCCCCGTCATGCGCTCGCGCGCCGTCGCGGTTGTCGGCCTGGAGACGGCGGCGGCCTCCATCGAACTGTTGGCCCGCGCCAAGGCCGAGACCGGCGGTGGCGTCGAGGCCTTCGAGCTGATGAAGCGGCTGGGCATGGAACTGGTGCTCAAGAACATCCCTGACACCCGCGAACCGCTCGAATCGACCCCGCCCTGGTACGTCCTGATCGAGATCGCCTCGGGCGCGCCGGGCGGCGCCGAAACACAGATAGGGCGGCTGCTCGAAGTCGCCTTCGAGGAAGGTCTGATCGTCGACGCCGCCATCGCCCAGAACGACAGCCAGCGGGCCGCCTTCTGGCGCCTGCGCGAGGAGCATTCGGCGGCGCTCAAGCCCGAGGGCGGCGGCTGGAAGCACGACGTGTCCGTCCCCATTAGCCGCATCGCCGAATTCATCGACGAGGCCTCGGCCGCCGTCGAACGCTTCCACCCCGGCGCCCGCGTCTCGGTCTTCGGCCACGTCGGCGACGGCAATCTGCACTACGACATCCTGCCGGGCGTGGGCGAAGACATCCCCGCCTTCATCGGCCGCTGGAAGCAGGGCTCCCAGGTCGTCCACGACGTCGTCGCCCGCTACGACGGCTCCATCTCGGCCGAACACGGCCTGGGCCGGCTCAAGACCGAGGAGGTCAAACGCTACAAGTCCGCCCTCGAAATCGAGACCATGGCCGCCATCCGCCGCGCCATCGATCCGAAGCGGATCATGAACCCGGCCGTGCTGTTCTGACCTGGCGCGGCGCCGGGACGCCGCCATGCGCCGCACCCGGTTCAAATCGTCACCGAAGCGGCCTATGTCAGCGGCGCTGTCACGGAGCCTGTCTTGCTGATCGTCCTTTCCCCCGCCAAGCGGCTCGACTTCACCGAAGCCGATCCAGCCCTGCCCGCTTCGGAGCGCCGCTTTCAGGAGGATACGGCCAGCCTGTCGAAGACCGCCAAGCGCCAGACCCGGGCCGATCTGCGCCGCCTGATGGGAATATCCGACGACCTGGCCAAGCTGAACGTCGAAAGGTTCAAGGCCTTCGATCCCGAATCGACGGAAGGGGTCCAGGCCGCCTTCGCCTTCGCCGGCGACGTCTATGAAGGCCTCAGGGCGCGGGAACTGACGCCCGCCGCCCTGGACTGGGCGCAGGATCACCTGCGCATACTGTCGGGCTTCTACGGCCTGTTGCGCCCGTTGGACCGCATCCAGCCCTATCGGCTGGAAATGGGAACCCGGCTGAAGACACGCCGTGGCGCCAGCCTCTATGATTTCTGGGGCGACCGAATCTCCAAGCAGTTGAACGCCGACGCCGAAGGCCGCGCCGATCCGGTCCTGGTGAACCTGGCCAGCCAGGAATATTTCGGCGCCGTGGACGCCAAGGCGCTGAAGCTGCCGGTCGTCACGCCGGTCTTCCGCGAGGAGAAGAACGGCGAGAGCCGCATCATCTCCTTCTTCGCCAAGAAGGCGCGCGGGACCATGGCGCGGTTCGCCATCGACGAGCGGCTGGAAAAGGTCGAGGATCTGAAGGCCTTCGACCGCGACGGCTATGGTTTCGACAAGGCCGCCTCGACCGAGAACGAATGGATATTCATCAGGTCGGGAAATTCTTGATCCCCTCCCGGTCCTGCCGCTAGTCTGGCGGCGCATGAATTGAAGGGCGAACCCATGTTCCAGTGGCCTAAGTCAGCGAAAGGCGGAAACGCCGCCCACGGCGAGGCGCCGGCGTTCCGCGACATCGGCGACCTGAAGGGCCAGGTCGCGGTCATTTCGGGATCGACCTCGGGCATCGGCCTGGCGCTGGCAAGGGCGGTGGCGGCGCGCGGCGGCGACGTAGTCCTGAACGGTCTGGGCGATCCCGCCGAGATCGAGCGCACCCGCGCCGAACTTGAGGCCTCGTCCAGCGGGCGGGTCCGCTATCACGCGGCCAACATGCTGCGGGGCGAAGAGATCGCCGACATGGTCGCCTTCGCCAAGCACGAGCTCGGCCGGCTGGACATCCTGGTCAACAACGCGGGAATCCAGCACGTCGAATCCGTCGAGAAATTCCCCACCGACAAGTGGGAGCAGATCATCGGCATCAACCTGTCCTCGACCTTCTACGCCACTCGCGCGGCGATCCCGATCATGAAGGCGCAGGGGCGCGGTCGGATCGTCAACGTCGCCTCGGCCCATGGTCTGGTCGCCAGTCCGTTCAAGTCGGCCTATGTCGCCGCCAAGCACGGCGTGGTCGGCTTCACCAAGACCGTGGCCTTGGAACTGGCGCGCGACAACATCACCTGCAACGCCATCTGCCCCGGCTTCGTCGAGACGCCGATCGTGGAAAAGCAGATCGCCGACCAGGCCCGCACCCGAGGAATTTCCAAGGAGCAGGTCCTGCACGACGTCATCCTGGCCGCCCAGCCCACCAAGCGGTTTGTCACCACAGACGAACTGACCGGCATCTTCCTCTATCTGGTCAGCGACCTGGGCGCCTCGGCCAATGGCGCCAGCTTCTCCATCGACGGCGGCTGGACCGCGCAATAGACCACTGACCTCGGGGGCGGCATGGCGATCTTCAAGCGCAAGACCGCCCACCCGGCGGACACGAACCCAGCGCCGCCCGCGCGGCGGCCGATCTGCCTGGCGCTGCAGGGCGGCGGGGCGCACGGCGCCTTCCAGTGGGGCGTGCTGGACCGGCTGCTGGAAGACGACCGTCTGGACATCCGCGCCGTCTCGGGCGTGTCGGCGGGCGCCATGAACGGCGCGACCCTGGTCTCGGGCCTGGCCGCCGGCGACCCGCGCGCGGCGCTGGACCGGCTGTGGCGTGAGGTCAACCAGTCCGGAGGACGCAACGTCTTCGGCGACAGCGCCTTATGGAACGCGGCCCAGCCGCCAGACTGGCTGAAGGACAATCCGTTCTGGCGAGCCGGCGAGACTCTGGCGATGTCCATGAGCCCCTATGAATTCAATCCGCTGAACCACAATCCTCTGAAGCGCGTCCTGAACGCCGCCGTCGATTTCGCGGCGGTCCAGGCCTCTGACCTCAGGCTCTTCGTCGCCGCCACAGCCGTTCGCCAGGCGCGGGCTCGTATTTTCGAAACCGGTGAGATCACCGCTGACGTCTTGATGGCCTCGGCCTGCCTGCCGCATCTTTTCCAGGCGGTCGAGATCGAAGGCGAGCCCTATTGGGACGGGGGTTATCTGACCAATCCGCCGCTGTGGCCACTGACAGGAACGGACACGCCCGACGACGTGCTGCTGATCACCCTGAACCCCATGACCCGCGACGAAACGCCCAAGAGCGCCGCCGACATCATGGATCGGCTGAACGAGATCGTCTTCAACGCGCCCCTGGTCGCCGAACTGCGAGCCATCGCCATTGCGGGCGACATGATCGGCCAGGGGCAGATCGACGTCGCGGGCCGGGGTCTCTATCGCCACGTTCGGCTGCACGCCATCGAGGCGGACCGCTGGCTGTCGGACCTGTCGTTGCGATCCAAGTTCGACACCGAATGGACGTTTCTCAACGACCTGAAAGCTCGGGGCCGCGCCGCCGCTGACGAATGGCTGGAAAGCTGCCTGCCTGCGGTCGGCGGGGCCTCAAGCGTCGATCTTCAGACCCGCTTCGTCTAGCCGACGAAACCGGCGGCCCGCCGCAGCCGATCGTTGATCGCCTCGCCCAGGCCGTCGAGCGGCACGGGCGACACGGCGATCCCGGCCGGCCGGGTGCGATCCGCTTCCCGCAGCAGGCGAAACAGATTGGCGGCGGCTTCGCGCGTATCGCCGGACAGGCTCAGGCTCCAGCGCGGATTGCCCACGCCGGGGCCGAAGCCCAGCAGAATCTCGCCGTTCCGCGCCTCGACCGCGTCGATGCGCACCGGCGCATTGGGCGCGTAGTGCAGCGCCAGCCTGCCCGGTGATCGATGTCCGTCGCCGGCGTTCGACAGCGGGCCGACCACAGCCTCGATCTCGGCGCGCGTCACCGCGCCGGGCCGCAGCAGCGAAACCTGGCCGCCCAGGACCGAGACGACCGTGCTCTCCAGCCCCACGGCGCACGACCCGCCATCGACGGCGGCCGAGACGGCGAAGCCCGTCTCTTCGACCGCGTCGGCGAAGGTGGTCGGGCTGGGTCGGCCGGATCGGTTGGCCGACGGAGCGACGACCGGTCCGTCGAAGGCCGCCAGCACGACGCGCGCCAGGGCGTGGCCTGGAACCCGGATGGCGACGCTGTCCAACCCGGCCCTCGCCAGGTCGCACACCCGGCCGCCGTCGCGCGCCGGTGTCACCAGGGTCAGGGGACCAGGCCAGAACGCCTCGGCGAGGCGGCGCGCCGCCGCATCGAACACGCCGATCCGCTCTGCGGCCGCGGCGTCGGCGACGTGGGAGATCAGCGGATTGAAGCGCGGCCTGCCCTTCGCCTCGAAGATCGCCGCCACGGCATCGGCGTCGCTGGCGTCGGCGCCGATGCCATAGACGGTCTCGGTCGGGAGCAGGACCAGGCCGCCGCGCCGCAGGGCTTCAGCGGCTTCCTCGGGCGTGTTTCCGGCCACGGCGCTCAGGGCCGGCGCGGGATCAGCGGGATCATCCGATGAAGCACATTGTCGCGGTTGATGAACTGGTGCTTCAGCGCGGCCAGCACGTGCAGGGCGATCAGGACGTACAGGCCCTTCATCACCAGTCCATGCAGGCCCATGAACTGGCGCGCGACCTCGCGCCCGCCGCTGACCGGCAATAGCGGCCATTGGAACAGGCCAAACCAGTTGAAATCACGCCCCGCTGCCGATGTCGCCAGCCAGCCCGTCATCGGCATGGCGATCAGCACGACATAGAAGAGCACGTGCGTCGTCCGCGCCGCCAATCGCTCCCAACGTGGCATTTCGCGCGGAAGGGGGATCGCCGGATGCGCCAGCCGCCAGCCGATGCGCGCCAGGGTCAGCATCAGGATCGTGACCCCCACGGACTTGTGCAGCATGACGAACTCGCGCGACAGCGGGCCTTCGACATTCTCATGGGCGGTGATCAGCAGCACCTGCGCCAGAATGGCGAAGGCGATGATCCAGTGCAGCGCCAAGGATACGGTGGAATAACGGTTACGCGGTTCGGCCATGACTTCCCTTCCGTGACGGCATGGCCTCACTGTGCCCCGCCTGACGCCCCGGCGCCAAGCGCCGCAAGCCGCTTGCAGCGAACGGCCTCGAAGGGGCACTTAGGACAGAATATATACCGAGGAAACCCATGAGCTACCGCGCACCCGTCCGTGATCTGGCCTTCACCCTGCAATCCGTCGCCGGGGTCGATGAAGTCGCCGCCACCGGCGCCTTTCCGGACTATGACGCCGACGTCGCCGGCGCCGTGCTGGAGGCCGCCGGTCAGTTTTCGCAAGAGGTGTTGGCCCCGCTGAACCGCATCGGCGATCAGAAGGGTTCGCTCTATGCGAACGGAGCCGTGACCGCCGCGCCCGGTTTCGCCGACGCCTATCGCCAGTTCGCCGCCGGAGGCTGGACCGGCCTGTCGGCCTCGGCGGAAGCGGGCGGTCAGGCCCTGCCCAAGGCGCTGGAACTGGCGGCCTATGAGACGGTCCATGCCGCCAATATGGCGTTCGGCCTCTGCCCCATGCTGTCGCTTGCGGCCATCGAGGCGCTGGAACAGGTCGGAACCGAAGACCAGAAGGCCAAATATCTGGCCCGGCTAGTCAGCGGCGAATGGACCGGCGCCATGGTCCTGACCGAACCAGGCGCGGGGTCGGACCTGGGGGCGCTGACGGCGACGGCCACGCCGAACGGCGACGGGACCTATGCGCTGAACGGCCAGAAGATCTTCATCACCTGGGGCGACCACGACGCCGCCGACAACATCGTCCACCTGGTGCTGGCCCGCCTGCCCGACGCCCCGAAAGGCCCCAAGGGCATCAGCCTGTTCCTGACGCCGAAGTTCGCGGTGAAGGAGGACGGGACCCTGGGCGACCGCAACGCCTTCCGTCCTGTCGGGGTCGAGCACAAGCTGGGCATCCACGCCTCGCCCACCTGCGTCATGAGCTATGAAGGCGCGACCGCCGAACTGGTCGGACAGCCGAATCAGGGCCTAGCCCATATGTTTGTCATGATGAACGCCGCTCGCCTGGCGGTCGGGGTCGAGGGCGTGGGCATCGCAGAGCGCGCCTATCAGCACGCCCTGGCCTATGCGCTGGAACGCCGCCAGGGCCGTTCGGTCTGGACGGGCGAACCTAGCGCGCCGATCTTCGACCATCCGGACGTGCGCCGGATGCTCAGCGTGATGAAGGCCAAGATTTCGGCCGCCCGCGCGATTTGCCTGTCCACCGGCGTCGCCGCCGATCTGGCGAAACACGCCGCATCCGAAGACGAGCGCCGGCGCTGGAAAGGCCGCGAGGACCTGTTCACCCCCATCGCCAAGGCCTGGTCCACCGATGTCGGCTGCGAGGTCGCCTCAATGGGCGTGCAGGTCCACGGCGGGATGGGCTTTATCGAGGAGACCGGCGCGGCCCAATACTATCGCGACGCCCGGATCGCCCCGATCTACGAAGGCACCAACGGCGTCCAGGCGATGGATCTGGTCGGGCGCAAGCTGTCGATGGACGGCGGCGAGTCGGCCAAGGCGCTGATCGCGGACATGAAGGCGACGCTGGCCGAGCTGCCGCAGCTCTACAGCGGAAAGCCGGTCGAACGGTTCGCCACCGCCATCGAGGCCGTCGAGGACGCCACCCTGTGGCTGCTGGACCAGAAGGCCGATCCCGACGCCGCCGCCGACGTCCTGGCCGCCGCCGACGCCTATCTGAAACTGCTGGGCGACGTGGTCGGCGGCTGGATGCTGGCCAAGGGCGCCCTGGCGGCCAAGGCGAAGCTGGATGCGAACGACGGCGACGCGGCCTGGCTGCAAGGCAAGGTGAATCTCTATGAAGTCTATGCCGCCAATGTCCTGGGCCATGCCTCCAGCCGCCTCGCGGCGGTCGGCCAGGGCGGCGCGCTGTTGCAACGCATGACCGTCGAGGCGCTGGCGGGCTGAATCCTCCGCCGCATCACGGCCTGATTGACCTCGTCAGCCGGCGCCCTGCAAGGTCGTCGCCTGGCTATCATGGGGGAAGAACTGATGAATCGTCGGCAACTGATCGTATCCACTGCGGCGACCGCGCTCGCCGCCTCGTCCTCTCCCGCCTTCGCCCGCCAGTCTACCGGAGCCACGATGCCCCAGCCTCCCGTCGCCAAGAAAATTCCCGTTGTCATCGAACAACTGGGTCGGACCCGCACCGACGACTATCAGTGGATTAAGGACGACAATTGGCAGGCGGTCCTGCGCGACCCGACGCTGATCAAGGCCGAGGTCAAGGAACATCTGACCGCCGAGAACGCCTATCGCGAGGCCATGATGGCCTCCACCCTGCCCTTGCAGGAGACGATGTTCACCGAGATGCGCGGCCGCATCAAGGAGGACGATTCCTCGGTGCCCGCAGCCAATGGCGGATGGACCTATTACGTCGAGTACAAGACCGGCGATCAGCACCCCCGCTACATGCGGGTCGAACGTCAGGGCACGTGGATGGTGAACGGCCAGCCGGTGACGAAGAACTTCGTCATGGCGCCGACGCCCCAACTGCTCCTGGACGCCAACGCCCTAGCCGAGGGCAAGGCCTATTCCGAGGTTTCGGCCGCCGCGCACAGCCCAGACCACGCCCTGTTCGCCTATGCCGAGGACGCGCAAGGCTCCGAGGTGCACAAGATCTACGTCAAGGACCTGGCGACCGGCGCGGTCCTGCCCGAGGTGATCGAGAGCGCGACCGGCGACTTCACCTTCTCGCCCGACAGCCAGTGGATCTTCTGGACCAACCGCGACGACAACGGCCGCCCGGACAAGATTTTCCGCCGTCCGGCGCGGGGCGGGGAAACCGTCCTGGTCTATGAAGAGGCCGACGACGGCATGTTCATCGGCGTGGGACGCACCGCCGACGACCGGTTCATCGTCATCGGCATCCAGAACCAGGAAACCTCGGAGGCCCGCTATATCCCGGCCGAGACGCCGACCGCCGAGCCGGTCGTGCTGGAACCGCGCGTGGTGGCCACCCGCTATGATGTCGACCATTGGGCCGACCGCTGGGTGATCCGCACCAACGCCGACGACGCCATCGACTTCAAGATCGTCGAGGCCCCAACCGAAACGCCGGGCCGCGCGAATTGGAAGGACCTGGTCCCTCATACGCCGGGCCGATTCATCGAGGGGCTGGACCTGACCAAGGACCATCTGGCCCGCCAGGAACGCGCCGACGCCAATACGCGCATCATCGTCCGAAACCGCGCGGGAGACGAACACGAGATCGCCGTGGACGAGCCCGCCTTCGCCCTGTCGCTGTCGGGCGCGTCGGAGTTCGAGACGACCAATACCCGCTACACCTACAACTCGCCGTCCACCCCGACCCAGACCTTCGACTACGACATGGCCACGCGCGAGCGGACCCCGCGCAAGACCCAGGAAATCCCCTCCGGGCACGATATCGCGAACTATGTGGTCGAGCGGCTGAACGCGCCGGCGGCCGACGGCCAACTGGTCCCGGTCACGGTGCTGCGCCGCAAGTCGACGCCGGTGGATGGCTCGGCGCCGCTGCTGCTGTACGGCTATGGCTCCTACGGTATTCCGATGCCGGCCAGCTTTTCGACCAGTCGGCTGTCGCTGGTGGACCGGGGCTGGATCTACGCCATCGCCCATATCCGCGGCGGCTCGGACAAGGGCTGGGGCTGGTTCCTGAGCGCGCGCCGGATGACGAAGAAGAACACCTTCACCGACTTCATCGCCGCCGCCGAACATCTGATCGAGCGGAAATACGCCGCCGCCGGAAACATCGTGGCTCAGGGCGGATCGGCGGGCGGGATGCTGATGGGCGCGGTCAACAACATGCGCCCGGACCTGTGGGCCGGGATCATCGGCCAGGTGCCCTTCGTCGACGTGATCAACACCATGAGCGACACCTCCCTGCCACTGACCCCGCCAGAATGGCCCGAGTGGGGCAATCCGATCGAGGACGCCGAGGCCTACGACTACATGTTCAGCTACAGCCCCTACGATCAGGTCGAGGCCAAGGCCTATCCGGCCGTGCTGGCGACCGGCGGCCTGTCCGACCCGCGCGTCACCTATTGGGAGCCGGAAAAGTGGGTCGCCAAGCTGCGGCCCGCGACCACATCGGGCAAGCCGGTGCTGCTGAAGATCAACATGGAGGCCGGGCACGGCGGCGCGGCCGGGCGGTTCGACTATCTGAAAGAGGTCGCCCACGACTACGCCTTCGCCATCTGGGCCATCGACAAGGGCTGGGAGACGGCGTGAGCCCCATCCGCATTCGAGACGCCGAGTCTGGCGACCTGCTCGCAATCACGGCCATTTATGCGGAAAGCGTGCTGAACGGGCGTGGCACCTTCGAACTGGAGCCGCCGGATCAGGTAGAGATGGCCGCTCGGTTCGACGCCGTGCAGGCGCTGGGCCTGCCGCGTCTCGTCGCCGTCATCGACGACGCCGTGGCGGGCTACGCCTATGCTGCGCCCTTCCGCACGCGCCAAGCTTATCGCTACACGGTTGAGGATTCGATCTATGTCGCGCCTGAATCTCGCGAGCGGGGCGTCGCCGGGGCCCTACTTGCGGAACTGATCGCGCGGTGCGAGGCGATGGGCCTTCGCCAGATGGTCGCGGTCATCGGCGATTCCGACAATGCCGGCTCCATCGCCCTGCACCGCGCTCACGGCTTTACGGACGCCGGTCTCTTCAGGGCGGCGGGCTGGAAACACGACGACTGGCGCGACGTCGTCTTCATGCAGAGAGCGCTGGGCGCGGGCGATGAGACGCCGCCCGATGTCCCCGGCCTGCCCCTGGTCGACAAGCCGGCGCGGTGACGCATTGCGACAGGCGCCGGCGCGCCCTATCCTGAAGAGGTGAAGGTTCTTCAATCCATTCTGATGCTGATCGGCGCCCTAGCGGTGCTGTCGCTTGGCGCTGTCGGCGCCTCGGCGTCCTCGCCCAGCGCGCCTTCGTGTCACGAAGCCGGACGTTCGGCGCCGCACGAAACGCCGGCCCATGCGCCAAAGGCGATGAAGGCGATGATCTGCTGCGTCGCCTGCGTGGCGGCGCCGGCGCTTGCCCCCGCGCCCCTGCCCGGCCTTGCCGTTTCCCCTGTCCGCATCAGTGCGGCCGCCGTCGATCTGCCGACGGGCCGCCTTCTGTCGCCTGAACCCGGCCCGCCGCGTCTCCTGATCGCCTGAACCGCTTGCGCCATTCGCGCGCCCTCAGTCACGATCAAACCCAGGAGGCCCTAGATGGCTATCCGCACGCTCGTCGGCGCTTGCGCCGGCGTTTCCCTGCTTGCCCTGGCCCAGGCGGCCGTGGCGCAGGACCACACCCACCATGCGGCGCCCACGACGCCGCAAACAACCGACCCCCACGCCGATCACGACATGGCCCCAGAGACGACGCCCGAGGCTGCGCCCCAGGATCACGCCGCCATGCAGGACCACGACATGAGCGCCCATGCGGGAATGGCGCACGCCATGACCAGCCCCTATGGCTCATGGCCCATGAGCCGCGACGCCTCGGGCGCCAGTTGGCAGCCCGATTCCGGCGAACACGGGGGCGTCCATTCCGTCAACGGCGACTGGATGGTGATGACCCACGCGCTGGTCAACCTGGTCTATGACACCCAGTCCGGCCCGCGCGGCGGCGACAAGACCTTCGTCGCCGGCATGCTGATGACCACGGCGCGGCGCGATTTCGACGACGGCTCGACGCTCAATCTGCGCGCCATGCTCAGTCCCGATCCGTTGATGGGCAAGTCCGGCTATCCGCTGCTGCTGGCGGCCGGAGAGACGGCCGACGGCGTCGATCCGCTGGTGGATCGCCAGCACCCCCACGACTTCTTCATGGAGCTGTCGGCCAGCTATTCGAAGCGCCTGTCGGACAAGGACAGCGTCTATGGCTACATCGGCCTTCCAGGCGAGCCCGCCTTCGGCCCCCCGGCCTTCATGCATCGGATGAGCGCGATGGACAGTCCCGAGGCGCCCATCACCCACCACTGGTTGGATTCGACCCACATCGTCTTCGGCGTGACGACGCTGGGTTGGGCGCATGACCGCTTCAAGATCGAGACCTCGGCCTTCAAGGGACGCGAGCCGGACGAGGAACGCTGGGGCATCGACGCGCCGAAGCTCGACAGCTGGTCGGTTCGAGGATCCTGGAACCCGACCGACGACTGGTCGCTGCAGGTTTCCTACGCCGACGTCTCGGCGCCCGAACAGCTGGAGCCTGACGAGAACGAGACCAAATGGTCGGCCAGCGCGATCCACACGCGCCGCCTGGGCGAAAGCGGCTGGTGGTCCTTGACCCTGGCCTGGGGTCGCAAGACCAATGACCACGACGAGTCCAAGGACGGCTGGCTGCTGGAATCGGCCGTCCATCCCAACGACCGCTGGACCGTCTTCGCCCGCGCCGAACGGATCGAGACGGACGAGCTGGTTCCCGGTCTGGGGGGCGGCCACGGCCCGCTCTACGTCGTTGGCAAGGCGTCGGTCGGGGTCGTGCGCGACTGGCGGATCGCGAAACACATGCGGTTCGGCGTCGGCGGTCTCTATGCGATGAACCGCGTGTCCGACGCGCTGGAGCCGCTCTACGGCGGCGACCCGGACGGTGGCATGCTGTTTCTGCGGCTGAAGATCGACTGAGGTCTCACGGCCGTCCGGTCTCGGCCGGGCGGGCCGATGGTTCGAACATGTGCCGCACGACGCCATAGCCGATGACGGCCGTCCCGACGATCAGCGCCAGACCGCCAGCCAGCAGCACCAGGCGAAAATGCCGGTGCAGGTGATAGAGCAATTCGCCGATCATCGACGGCCCCGCCGTTCGCGGATCGTGCCGATTCGATCCGTCCGCGCAGATTACCGCAAAATCCAAGCCAGCGGAATCGCAGGTCCGTGAACGTCGTTCGCTAGACCAGTCGGCTTTGCACCACGGCCGCGCCGATGAAGCTGGCGAACAGCGGATGCGGCGCGAAAGGGCGGCTTTTCAGTTCCGGGTGATACTGGACGCCGATGAACCAGGGGTGGTCCGGACGCTCCACGGTTTCGGGCAGGACGCCGTCGGGCGACAGGCCGGCGAACACCAGCCCTCCCTTGGCTTCGATGGCGTCGCGATAGTTGATGTTCACCTCATAGCGGTGGCGGTGACGCTCGCTGATGTGGGTCGAGCCATAGATGTCGGCGATTTTCGATCCCGCCGCCAGCGTCGATTCATAGGCGCCCAGACGCATGGTCCCGCCCAGATCGCCGCCCTGCTGGCGCAGGACGCGCTGGTTGCCTTGCGTCCATTCGGTCATCAGGCCGACGACCGGCTCGGTGGTGGGACCGAACTCGGTCGAGGACGCCTTGGGATAGCCGGCCAGGTTCCTCGCCGCCTCGATCACCGCCATCTGCATGCCGAAGCAGATGCCGAAATAGGGAATGTTGCGCTCGCGGGCGAAGCGCGCCGCCTCGATCTTGCCTTCCGAGCCGCGCTCGCCAAAGCCGCCTGGCACCAGAACGGCGTGCGCGCCCTGAAGCCGTTCCTCGCACGCCTCGGGATCGCCCTCGAAGGTGTCGGCCTCGACCCAGTCGATATTGACCTTGACGTTATTGGCCACCCCGCCGTGATGCAGCGCTTCGATCAGGGATTTGTAGGCGTCCTTCAGCACCGTGTACTTGCCGACGACCGCGATGGTGACTTCGCCATCGGGGTGCAGGCGTCGCCGCGCGATCTCCTGCCAGCCAGTCAGGTCCGGCTCGGGCGCGTCCTCGATGCCGAAGTGGGCCAGGACTTCGCGGTCCAGACCCTCTCGGTGATAGTCCAGCGGCACGGCGTAGATGTCGGCGGAATCCATCGCCTGGATCACGCCGCTTTCGCGCACATTGCAGAACAGGCCGATCTTGCGCTTTTCCTCTGGCGGAATCGGCTGTTCACAGCGGCACAGCAGGATGTCCGGCTGGATGCCGATGGAGCGCAACTCCTTGACCGAGTGCTGTGTCGGCTTGGTCTTCATCTCGCCGGCGGTCTTGATGAAGGGCAGCAGCGTCAGGTGGACGAAGCACGACCGGCCACGCGGCAGATCCTGGCCCAGCTGGCGAATGGCCTCGAAGAACGGCAGGCCCTCGATGTCGCCGACTGTGCCGCCGATCTCGACCAGGACGAAATCGACATCCTCGCCGTCGTCGGTCAGGGCGGGCGTCAGGCAGAAGGATTTGATCTGGTCGGTGACGTGCGGAATGACCTGGACCGTCGCGCCCAGATAGTCGCCGCGACGTTCCTTCTCCAGGATGGTCGAATAGATGCGGCCGGTCGTGACATTGTCCGACTTGGCCGCCGACACGCCGGTGAACCGCTCATAGTGACCCAGGTCCAGGTCGGTCTCGGCCCCGTCGTCGGTCACGAAGACCTCGCCGTGCTGATAGGGACTCATCGTGCCCGGATCGACGTTCAGATAGGGGTCCAGCTTGCGCAGGCGGACCTTGTAGCCCCGCGCCTGCAGAAGAGCGCCGAGAGCGGCGGAGGCGAGGCCTTTTCCTAGCGAGGAAACCACGCCGCCGGTGATGAACACATAGCGAGCCATGGGCGGACACCTTACTCCATGATTCGCCGCCGACGCATGGTCTCGGGCGAATCGAACTGTTGATCAAAAGAAGAAAGCGCGCCCTGCGGCGCGCTTTCGGAAGGTCGGTTGTCTGCGCCGCCCTTTACTGGGCGGGCGGCTGGGTCGGCTGGGCCGAGGTCACGCTGGCCTCCAGGTCGTCCAGGGACGGGGCGGCGGGCTGGGCCGGCGCGGTCGGTTGAGCCTGCGCGGGTTGCTGCTGTTGCTGGGGTTGCGGCGTCGTGGCCAGCGAGCCCACGGCGTTGGCGTCGATCACCGACACCGAGGCGCGGTCCATATTGCCGACGACCGTCAGCAGGATGGTCAGGCCGAACAGCAGGGCGGCCAGAACCCAGGTCACCTTGGTCAGAAGATTGCCAGCGCCCCGCGCCGTCATGAAGCCGGACGGACCGCCGCCCATGCCCAGGGCGCCGCCCTCGGACCGCTGCAGTAGCACGACTCCCGTCAGGGAGACGGCGACCAAGATGATGGCGACGAGCAGGATGGTCTGGAGCATGGTGTCATTCATGTGGGCGCGGACGTGCGCCGATCAAGCGGCGGCCTCTATCATCGAAGGCCGCGTGGGGCAAACATCACGCCGCGCGAATGATCTTCAGGAAATCCTCCGCCTTCAAGGACGCTCCTCCCACCAAGGCGCCGCCGACTTCGTTCGCGGCGAGAATCTCGGCCGCGTTTTCCGGCTTCACCGAGCCGCCATAGAGGATGGGGACGGTGCGCGCGCCCTCGCCCAACCGACCGATGATCGCCCTGCGAACGGCGACATGCACCGCCTCGATCTGATCGAGAGTCGGGGTGAGGCCGGTGCCGATGGCCCAGACGGGCTCATAGGCCACGGCGAAATCGTGTTCGGACAGACTGTCGGGCAAGGACCCGGCGACCTGGGCCGAGACGACAGCCACGGCCTCGCCAGCCTCGCGCTGCTCCAGGGTTTCGCCCACGCAGACGATGGGCGTCAGTCCAGCCGCGATCGCGGCCTCGACCTTGGCGGAGACCAGGGCGTTGGTTTCGCCAAAGGCGGCGCGACGCTCGGAATGGCCGAGAATCACCAGGGTCGCCCCCGCATCCGCCAGCATTTCCGCCGATATGTCGCCAGTGAAGGCGCCGGCCGGCTTCTCGTGACAGTCCTGGCCGCCCAGTTCGACGCCTCCCCCAGCCAGGACGCCGCGCATCCGGTCGATCAAGGTCGCGGGCGGGCACAGGGCGACGCGGCAGGCGGGTCTGGCGGCGTCCAGCGCCTCACGCAGGGCCGCCGCTTCGGTCAGCGCGGCGGACAGGCCGTGCATCTTCCAATTGCCGGCGACCAACTTCACGGATTGTTTCATGCGCGTCTGTCTAGGCGCCCGAAACCGCGAAGCCAAGAGGTTTCGCCGCAATCTGGACATCATGCCGTCCTTGCAGGCGCGCGCCCGCCCCGACTATACGCGAGGCTGACGCCACCTTCGGCAAGTCCTCGAGCTTTCGAATGATCACCGCCTTCCGCGCCTTCTCCCGATCCAAGTGGGCCGCCGCCCTGCTCGTCCTGATCGCGATCAGTTTCGTGATCGTCGGCGCGCGCATGGATGTGTTCGCCAACCTGGGTCCGAAGCATGTGATCGACGCGGGCGACCGTTCGATGAACGAGGCCGAGTTCCGCACCGCCTTCGACCAGGTGCGCGAGCGCCTGCAGCAGGAGGCCGGACGTCCCCTGACCAATCAGGACCTGGTCGCGGAGAACATCCACATCCGCTTCCTGGACAGCCAGACGCAGCAGCTCGGTTTCCTGAACTGGGCATGGAAGGCCGGCGTCCGCCCAGGCAAGGAACTGATCGTCAAACAGATTCGCCAGATCCCGGCCTTCTTCAACTCCGTGACCGGCCAGTTCGATCAGCAGGCCTATCAGGACGCCCTGGCCCAGCAGAACCTGACGCCGGCGATGCTGGAACAGGATCTGCGCGACCAATACGCCATCTCGCACGTCGGATCGGCGGTTTTCGCCGGCGCTCGCGTGCCGCGCATCTATGGCGCGCTGCTGGCGGCCTCGGCGTTCGAGACTCGCGACGGACGCTGGTTCGAAGTCACCCCCGCCATGGCCGGCCAAGTGACGCCGCCTACGGACGCGCAACTGAACGCCTTCATCCAGGAGAACGCCGAACGCCTGCGCGCGCCGGAGTTCCGCATGGTTTCGGTCGTGCTGTTCACACCTGAGCGCACCGCCGCCTCGCCGGTTTCGGAAGACCTTATCCGCGAACGCTTCGAGTTCAAGAAGGACAGCCTGGGCAAGCCCGAAACCCGGACGTTCGTGACGCTGACGGCCCCCAACCGCGAGACTGCGCAGAAGATCGCCGCGGCTCTTCGTGGCGGCCAGTCGCCGGCCGACGCCGGTCGCGCCAACAACATCACGCCCGCCGTCTTCAACGCCGCGCCGCGCACCGCGATCGGGGACGCCGCGACGGCCGCCGCCGTGTTCGGCCTTCAGCCCAATCAGGTTTCGGATCCCGTCCAGGCCGGGGTCGGCTTCGCGGTCGCCAAGGTCACGGAAATCCAGCCGGGCCAGCCCGCGACGCTGGAAAGCAGCCGCGAACAGATCGTGCAGGAATTGCGCGAGGAGGACGTGAAGTCCCAGACCTACGCCAAGGTCGAAAAGTATGAAGCCGCTCGCCAAGCGGGCAAGAACCTGGCCGACGCCGCCCAGGAAGCGGGCGGACGTATCGTCGACCTGCCCCCGTTCACGCGGGACGGCAAGCTGCCGAACGGCCAGGACCTGAACGCCCCGCCGCAGATCTTCGAACAGGCGTGGGCTCTTTCCAAAGGCGGCGAAAGCGACGTGATCGACGCCGGCCAAGGCCAGTATTTCGCGGTCCGCATGAACGACATCCGCCCCTCTTCCCTGCCGACGCTGGCCGAGGTGCGCGAGCCCCTGGCGCAGCAGTGGATTCAACGCGAAACCCTGCGCAAGCTGTCGGCCAAGGCCGAGGAACTGGCCGGCCGGGTTCGCGGCGGCGAAGACATCGTCGCCGTGGCTCGTTCGGTCAACGCGCCCTTGACGGTCCGCACCGGCGTGTCGCGCGATCAGGCCACCCAGCAGGCGCTGGGCCAGGGGGTGCTGCAAGGCCTGTTCGGCCAGAGCAAGGGCCAAGTGTTCTCGCAGCCGGGATCGCAGGCGTCCTTCATCGTCGGCCGGGTCGATAACGTCCATGCCGCCAACCCCGCCGTCGCCGGCCCGCTGGCCGAGCAAGCGCGTCCGCGCCTGACCCAGGAACTGGTCCAGGCCATGGCCGACGCCTCGGTGACCGCCGGCGCCAAGCGCTCCAAGGCCAAGAACGATCCGGCCATGGCGCGTCAGGCCCTGGGTCTGTCCGCCGATGCGACAGCGCCCGCCGCCCCGGCGCAATGACCGACGCGACATCGGGCGAACCCGACTTCGACGCCTTCGCCGCGGGTCTTTCCGCCGGGCGGCCGCAGGTCGCCGTCCGGCGGATCATCGACGATCTGGAGACGCCGGTTTCCGCCTTCCTGAAGCTGGGGCGGGACCGGCCCTACGCCTGCCTGCTGGAATCGGTGGAAGGCGGGGCGGTGAAGGGGCGCTATTCGATCCTGACGCTGGACCCCGACGTCGTCTGGCGCTGCCGGGCGGGCGCGTCGGAACTGGCGCGCGGCGCCCAGATCGCCCAGGGCCGATTCACGCCCGAGGCCCAGCCTACGCTGCGATCCCTGCGCGACCTTATCGCCGCCTCCAAGTTCGACCTTCCGCAAGGCCTGCCGCCCATGGCCGCCGGCCTGTTCGGCGTCTTCGGCTATGACATGGTGCGATTGCTGGAGCCGCTGGGCGAACCCAATCCCGATCCGCTGGACCTGCCCGATGCGGTCCTGACCCGTCCGTCCCTGGTCGCCATCTTCGATTCGGTGCGTCATGAGATCGTCCTGGTCGCGGCCGCCTATCCGGACGCAGGGGTCGCGCCCCGCGAGGCGTTCGACGCCGCCCTGGCGAGGCTTGACGCCTTCGAGGCCGCCCTGCGCGAGCCCCTGCCCCGTCGCGCGCCGCCGCGGGAAACTCAGACCCCAGCCTTCGAATCGCTGGTCGACGAGGCCGGGTTTGGCGAGTTGGTCGCCAGGGCCAAGGACTACATCTCGGCCGGCGACATCTTTCAGGTCGTGCTCAGCCATCGCTTTTCCGCGCCTTGGTCGGACGATCCCTTCGCCTTCTATCGGTCCCTGCGTCGCCAGAACCCCTCGCCCTATCTGTTCTACCTGAACTTCGACGGCTTTCAGCTGGCCGGGTCCAGCCCCGAAATCCTGGTGCGGCTGAAGGATGGCGAAGTCACGATCCGCCCGTTGGCCGGCACCCGCGCGCGGGGCGCCACGCCCGAGGCCGACAAGGCGCTGGAGGCCGAATTGCTGGCCGATCCCAAGGAGCGGGCCGAGCATCTGATGCTGCTGGACCTCGGCCGCAACGACGTGGGCCGCGTCGCCGCCCCCGGCACGGTCGAGGTGACCGAGAGCTTCGTCGTCGAACGCTACAGCCAGGTCATGCACATCGTCTCCAACGTGCGCGGCAAGGCTGACCCCAGGCTGGACGCTGTCGATACCCTGCTGGCGGCGCTGCCTGCTGGAACCCTTTCGGGCGCGCCGAAGGTGCGAGCGATGGAGATCATCGACGAACTGGAAAGCGAAAAGCGCGGCGTCGGTTACGGCGGCGGCGTCGGCTATATCTCGGCCAGCGGCGAGGCGGATATATGCATCACCCTGCGCACCGCCCTGTTCGCGAATGACCGCATCTTCGTCCAGGCCGGCGCCGGCGTGGTGGCCGACAGCGATCCCGCCGCCGAATACGCCGAGACCCAGCACAAGGCCCGCGCCCCGATGCGGGCGGCCGAGGACGCCTGGCGCTTCCGCACCGGCAACCGTTAGGGCGTAAGGATCGTCGCAGGGTCTTCGAAATGGACGCCCGGCCCGGCCACGACCACTCCGGCCATCAGCACCGCAGCCGTCGCGGCGAACGCCGCCGCGCCCAGCGCCGCAACCGGATTGGGCTTCTGTTCGTCCAGAACCAACCTCGCCCTGGCGGCGGAGATCTTGTCGGCGATGTCTTTTTCGGCGGCGAGTTTCACGGGCGCAATATCACCAAGGCCGGTTAAGATGCGCTTTACCGCCACGCCCGCTTGGCGCGGACACCGCTCGCGCCTAGAAGCCAAGACATGATCCTCGTCGTCGATAACTACGACAGCTTCACCTACAACCTCGTCCACTACCTCGCGGAGTTGGGCGCGCCGACGCATGTGGTGCGCAACGACGACCTGACGGTGGACCAGGCGTGGGCGCTGAACCCCGCCGCCGTGCTGCTGTCGCCCGGTCCCTGCGCGCCGGACCAGGCCGGCATCTGCCTGCCGCTGATCGAAACGGCGCCGGCCGCCATGCCGATCCTGGGCGTCTGCCTGGGCCATCAGGCCATCGGCCAGGCCTTCGGCGGCGACGTGATCCGCGCCAAGACGCTGATGCACGGCAAGACCTCGCCGATCCTGCATGACGGGAAAAGCGTCTTCGCCGGCCTGCCCTCGCCGTTCACGGCGACGCGCTATCACTCGCTGGCGGTGGATCGCGAAACCCTGCCCGAGACGCTGGAAGTGACCGCCTGGACGGCGGACGGCGAGATCATGGGCCTGCAGCATCGCACCCGCCCGATCCACGGCGTGCAGTTCCACCCGGAATCCATCGCCACCGAACATGGCCATGACATGCTGGCCAACTTCCTGGAAATCGCCGGCGTGAAACGCCTCGCGGCCGCCTGACATGGCCGATGGGTTCAAGCCGCTGCTCGCCCGATTGGTCGAGGGCCAGCCCCTGACATCGCAACAGGCGCACGACTTCTTCGCCGCCTGCCTGCGCGGCGAACCGACCCCGTCCCAGGTCGCCGCCGCCGTCACCGCCCTGCGGATGCGGGGCGAGACGGTTGACGAGATCGCCGCCTTCGCCAGCGCCATGCGCGAGGCGGCCCTCACGCTGGATCATCCCTATGAGGTGATCGACACCTGCGGCACCGGCGGGGACGGCCAGCACACCTACAACATCTCCACCGCCGCCGCCCTGGTGCTGGCGGGCGCGGGGCTGAAGGTCGCCAAACACGGCAACCGGGCGATCTCGTCGAAGTCGGGGTCTTCCGATGTCCTGTCGATCCTCGGCGTCAACCTGATGGCCAGCCCGGCGCAGCAGCGCCTTGCGCTCGACGAGGCCGGCATCTGCTTCCTGTTCGCCCCGGCCTATCACGGAGCCATGCGTCACGTCGGGCCGGTGCGGGCCGAGATCGGTTTCCGAACGGTTTTCAATCTTTTGGGACCGCTTTCGAATCCAGCGTCTGCGAAGCGTCAGGTCATGGGCGTCTATGATCCACGCCTTCTGGAGCCGCTGGCGGAAGTGCTGGGGCGGCTGGGCGCGACCCGGGCCTGGACCGTCCACGGCCAGGGACTGGACGAACTGGCGACCTCCGGGCCCACGGAGGTCGCGGAATGGAAGGACGGCGCAGTCCGTCGTTTCCAGGTCACGCCCGAGGACGCCGGCCTGCCTCGCGCGCCGCTCGAGGCCATTCGCGGCGGGGACGGCGAGCACAACGCCGCCGCCCTTCGCGCCCTGCTGGCAGGCGAGGCCGGTCCGTACCGCGACATCGTGTTGCTGAACGCCGCCGCCGCGCTCGTGGTATCGGATCGCGCGACGGACCTTGCCGAGGGCGCCGTTCTCGCCGCCGCCGCCATCGACGACGGCCGGGCCGCAGAGGCGCTGGAGCGTCTGGCCCGCATCACCTCCACGCCTCTGGACACCGAAGAGGACGCATGACCGACGTTCTGGACCGTATCGCCGCCTACAAGCGCGAGGACGTCGCCGCCAGGAAGGCCGCGACCCCGCAGGACGCGATCGAGGCGCTGGCTCGCGCGGCCTCGGCCCCGCGCGGCTTCCGCAATGCCCTGGCCCTGGTCGTCGAGGAAACCGGCCGCCCCGCCCTGATCGCCGAGATCAAGAAGGCCAGCCCATCGAAGGGCCTGATCCGCCCCGACTTCGACCCCGCCGCCCTGGCGGCCGCCTATGAGGCCGGCGGGGCTGCCTGCCTCTCGGTCCTGACCGATGGACCCAGTTTCCAGGGCGACGACGCCTATCTGGGCCAGGCCCGCGAGGCCACGGCCCTGCCCTGCCTGCGCAAGGACTTCCTGGTCGATCCGTGGCAGGTGGCCGAAAGCCGCGCCCTGGGCGCCGACTGCATACTGATCATCCTGGCCATGATCGACGACGGCCTGGCCGCCGAGTTGCTGTTGGAGGCCGAGCGTTTCGGCATGGACGCCCTGATCGAGACGCACGACGAGGCGGAGATGGCGCGCGCCTGCGCCCTGGGCGGCGATCTGGTCGGCATCAACAACCGCTCGCTGCGGACCTTCGAGGTCGATCTTGAGACCACGGAGCTTCTGTCGATGCTCAGCCCGGTCAAGGCCCTGCTTGTCGCCGAGAGCGGCATCTTCACGCCCGAGGACGTGGAGCGCGTCGCCGCCGCCCACGCCCAGGCGATCCTCGTGGGCGAAAGCCTGATGCGCCAGGCCGACGTCGAGGCCGCGACGCGGCGACTGCTGGCGGCCTGACCGTTCTTCGATGTCCTGCATGGCGTCCAGGCCGACCCCGTTAAGTTGACATTAGGAAGGAACACTTACAGAACATCGCAAATGTTCACGGCCCGTTCCGATTCGTCGGCCGGGCGCATGAGGGCCAGGCGATGCTCACGCGCAAGCAGCACGAACTGCTGATGTTCATCCACGAACGGATCCAGGAGACGGGCGTCTCCCCCTCGTTCGACGAGATGAAGGAGGCGCTGGACCTGGCCTCCAAGTCGGGCATCCACCGGCTGATCACGGCGCTGGAGGAACGGGGCTTCATCCGCCGGCTCGCCCATCGCGCCCGCGCCCTGGAAGTGACCAAACTGCCCGAACAGGCCACCGCCGGCGCGCCGCGCGGCCGAGCCGGCTTCAAGCCCGATGTGATCGAGGGCGGTGCAGGCGCTTCTCGCCCCGTCTTGGCCGCCGCCGCCAATGACACCCGGGAACTGCCCCTGCTGGGCAAGATCGCCGCCGGCACCCCCATCGCCGCTATCCAGCACGAACAGGATCGCTTGCCTGTGCCCGAATCCATGCTGGGCAAGGGCGACCACTACATTCTGGAAATCGAGGGCGATTCCATGATCGAGGCCGGCATCCTGAACGGCGACCTGGTGGTCATCCGCCGCGGCGACACCGCCAACAACGGCGAGATCGTCGTCGCCCTGGTCGAAGGCGAGGAAGCCACCCTGAAACGCCTGCGACGCAAGGGCGCCTCCATCGCCTTGGAACCGGCGAACCGCGCCTATGAAACCCGCATCTTCGGCCCCGACCAGGTCGAGGTTCAGGGCAAGCTGGTCGGCCTCATGCGCCGCTATCACTGACCTCGGGGTTGGGTTGTCGGCTCCACGGGCGGTCGCCACGCGCGTCGGCTGTCCAGGCGGCGCGCCACCGTCCGTTGGCGTCACGCCACAGTTCCACCGCGCCGCCCTGGGCGAAGTCCACGCCGTCGAGGACCAGCCGATCATCGCATGACGCCGGCAAGTCTATGACGATGGCGCGCACGCTGACGACCGGTGCGGATTGGCACAGCGCGTCCATCTGAACGGCGTCGGGCGCGCGCCGTCCCCACCACAGGGCGATCGGGCCGTCGGCCGACGTTTCCGGCCGGCACGAGAGGCGGTCGCAGATCCAGCCTTCGGCAGCGCGATCCATCATCGCCAACCCTCGGCGGCGCGACCACAGATCGACGGCGAATTCCCTTATGCCCGGGCGAACGACCACGGCCTCGCGCCCTCGGTGGAAGGCCGCGTTCGTGCCGCCATCGCCGATCCAGAGGTCTGGCGTCGGCGCGCGGGGCCAGATCAGAACCGCCGCCGCGAACGGCAGGCCCAGCCACCGCAGCCGTCCATGCCACAGACAGACGAACAGCACGCCCAGAAAGGCGACAGGCAGGACATAGTCCGGCGCGCTGGCCACCGTCCGCACCGCGCCCGGCAGGCCGGCCGTCCAGCTTCCGATCGCCAGCATCAGATCGACGCCCCAGCCCGCGACCGTCAGGAACGGCCCGCCCTGGCCCAACGGCTCCAACGCGGCGCCTAGCGCCAGGGCCGGCATCAGGATGAAATCCGCCACCGGCGCCGTCCCCAGATTCGCCAGCAGGCCATAGACGGCGGTGCGGTTGAAATGCTGCATGGCGAACGGTCCGGTCGCCAGGCCCGCCACGGTGCTGGCCGCCACCGCCGCCGTCAACCAGCCGCCAAACCGCTGGATCGCCACGATAGGCCAGGGCGCCGAAATCTCTCGCGTGCGTCTGGGCCAGACCTCCACCAGCGCCACCAGGGCGGCGGTGGCGGCGAACGACATCTGGAAGCCTGGCGTCACGATGGCTTCCGGCTGGATCGCCAGCACGACGAACGCCGCGACCGCCAGGCCGTGCATGGTCACCGCCTGCCGATCCAACAGTATGGCCAGGAGGGCGATGGAGGCGGTGATCGCCGCGCGTTCCGCCGGCGCCGGCGCGCCCGACACCACCAGATAGGTCCCGATGGCGGTCAGGCCGGCCACCGCGGCGATCTTCTTGCCGGGTGCGCGCAACGCCAGCCAAGGCCAGGCGGCTACGCCCAGGCGCACGGCGAAGAAGACGAACCCGCCGACGATGGCCATGTGCAGGCCGGACACCGACAGGATGTGCGCCAGGCCGGAATTGCGCATCACGTTCAGGTCGTCCTGGCTGATCCAGGTCTCGTGGCTGGTGGTCATGGCCGCGGCGATCCCGCCGGTCCGAGGACCAAGCCGCCCCACGATCCGCTCGGCCAGGGCGTAGCGCGCGCCGTTCACCGCCATGGCCAGCCGTAGCCGCCACGGCGCGGTCGGCAGGTCCACGCGCCGCGTTTCCCCCAAGGCGAAGGCGACCCCGCCCATACCCTGGAAATAGGCGTTGCGGCCAAAGTCATAGGCGCCGGGGCTGGCCGGCGCCGGCGGCGGATTGAGGATGGCGAAAAGCCTGACGGCCTCGCCCGGCCTTGGCGGCTCGCCTCGCACCGTGGCCCGCAGCCGGACCGGTGTTTGATCGGGCCCCAGCCCCCGTATCCAGACCGGCGCGATGACGATGCGCGCCCCGCGCTGGCCCGGACTGTCCACATCGACGACCCACGCCTCGACCACGGTCGGCTCGCTCATGGCGGGGGCGATAGGCGCCGCCTCCAATTCGGCGCGAACCTTCGCCGCCGCGACCCCGCCGGCCAGGCAGGCCAGCATCATCAGCGGCCAGGTCGCCGTCCGCCGCCACCCGCGCCGCCTCGCCGCAAGCCAGGCCGAAACCGCCGTCGTCGCCAGGATTAGCACCAGCCACAGCGCCGGCTCGACCTTCAGGGCGAAATAGATCCCGCTTCCGCCGCCGAACGCCACCGGCGCCCACAGCCGCCAGCGCAGAGCCTGGGCCGCGACCTGAGCGCGGAGCCACCCGCGCAATCGCGCGCCGGGGGTAGGCTTTGCCGCATCGGGGCGTATAAGGGCCTCGCTTACGGACCCTCCCCCTATGACCTCACCTTCCTCAACTGTCGTCACCCGCTTCGCCCCCTCGCCCACAGGGTATCTGCATATTGGCGGGGCGAGAACAGCGTTGTTCAACTGGCTATACGCCAAGAGACACGCTGGACGTTTCCTGATCCGGGTCGAGGACACCGACCGCGAACGCTCCACCGACGAGGCCGTCAAGGCCATCTTCGACGGTCTGAGCTGGCTGGAATTGTTCGCCGACGAGGAGCCGGTTTTTCAGTTCAGCCGGGCCGATCGCCACCGTGAGGTGGTCGATCAGTTGCTTGAAACCGGCCACGCCTATCGCGACTTCACCTCGGCCGAGGAGACCGGACGTCTGCGGGACCAGGCCAAGGCCGAAAAACGCGCTTTCGAATCCCCCTGGCGCGACCGCGAGCCGACGGTCGACGACCTGGCCCTGCCCCACGTCGTGCGTTTCCGCCGCCCGCAATCGACGACCGTCACCGTTCCGGACGAGGTCCAGGGTGCGGTCAGCTGGTCCACCGACGACCTGGACGACCTGGTGCTGCTGCGCTCCGACGGGGCGCCGACCTATAATCTCGCCGTCGTCGTGGACGACCACGACATGGGCGTGACCCACGTCATTCGCGGCGACGATCACCTGAACAACGCCGCCCGCCAGAGCCTGATCTATGACGCCCTGGGCTGGCCCCGCCCGACCTTCGCCCACATTCCGCTGATCCACGGCCCGGACGGCGCCAAGCTGTCGAAACGGCACGGCGCCCAGGCGGTGCATGAATACGCCGAGATGGGCTATCTGCCCGAGGCGATGCGCAACTATCTGGCCCGGCTGGGCTGGGCGCACGGGGACGACGAACTCTTCAGCGACGCCCAGGCGATCAGCTGGTTCGACTTCGCCGGCATCGGCAAGGCGCCGGCCCGTCTCGACTTCGACAAGCTGGCCCACGTCAATGCTCACTGGCTGCGCCTCGCCGATGACGAACGCCTGGCCAAGCTGGCGCTGGACGTCCACCTCCAGCGCGGCCGCGCCATCGCCGAGGCCGACGAAGCCAGGCTCCAGCGCGCCATGCCCTTCGTCAAGGACCGCGCCAAGACCGTGCTGGACCTGGCGGACCAGACCGAATTCGTGCTGAAAGCCCGCCCGCTCGCGATCGACGAAAAGGGCCGCGCCCTGCTGTCCGGCGAGACGCTGGAGCGCCTTGGCCGCCTGCGCGACCGGCTGGCCCTGTTCCAGTCCTGGGACGTCTTCGCGCTGGAGGCCGAACTCAAGAGCTTCGCCGAATCCGAAGGTGTCGGTTTCGGCAAGATAGGACCGCCCATGCGGGCGGCCCTTACCGCTGGGTCAGCTTCGCCCGACATCGCGCGAACTTTGTCCGCTCTCGGGCGCGACGAAAGCCTCGGGCGCTTGGATGACGCGCTGCAACAGACTAAGTGACACCCACAACCCAAAAAGCGCCCGACGCCTCCCCGCGCCTGGACGTATGATGCAAAGGGGCATTCATGACTGAACAAGCCAAACCCGCCAGCTCGGCGACCCTGTCCTTCGAGGACAAGACCGTAGAGCTGCCGGTCCTTTCGGGCTCCACCGGCCCGGACGTCATCGACATCCGCAAGCTTTATGCGGGAACGGGCGCCTTCACCTTCGATCCCGGTTTCACCTCCACCGCCGCCTGCGAGTCGGCCCTGACCTATATCGACGGCGACGCAGGCGTTCTGCTGCATCGCGGCTATCCGATCGACCAGCTGGCGTCGAAGTCGAACTTCATCGAGGTCTGCTACATGCTCCTGCACGGCGAACTGCCGACCGCCGAGCAGTACGCCAAGTTCGAAGACAGCATCACCATGCACACGATGCTGCACGCCCAGTTCGACCGCTTCTTCGAGGGCTTCCGCCGCGACGCCCACCCGATGGCGATCATGGTCGGCACCGTGGGCGCCCTGTCGGCCTTCTATCACGACAGCCTGGACATCCATGATCCGGTGCAGCGCGACATCTCGGCTATCCGCCTGATCGCCAAGATGCCGACCATCGCGGCGCGCGCCTACAAGTACCACATCGGCCAGCCCTTCATCTCGCCGCGCAACGACCTGTCGTACGCCGAGAACTTCCTGCGCATGTGCTTCGCCGTGCCGGCGGAGGACTATCACGTCGATCCGGCGCTGGTGCGCGCCATGGACCGGATCTTCACCCTGCACGCCGACCACGAGCAGAACGCCTCGACCTCGACCGTTCGCCTTGCCGGGTCGTCGGGCGCCAATCCGTTCGCCTGTATCGCCGCCGGCATCGCCTGCTTGTGGGGCCCGTCGCACGGCGGCGCCAACGAAGAGGCGTTGAACATGCTCAAGGAAATCGGCACGCCGGACAAGATTCCCGAGTTCATCCAGGGCGTGAAGGACCGCAAGTTCAAGCTGATGGGCTTTGGCCACCGCGTCTACAAGAACTACGATCCGCGCGCCAAGGTCATGCAGCAGTCGGCCTATGAGGTTCTGGCCGCAACGGGCCGCGAGAACGATCCCCTGTTCCAGGTCGCCAAGGAACTGGAAAAGGTCGCGCTGTCGGACGAATATTTCACCTCGCGCAAGCTGTTCCCGAACGTCGACTTCTATTCGGGCATCACCCTGTCGGCGATGGGCTTCCCGACCACCATGTTCACGGTCCTGTTCGCCCTGGCCCGCACCGTCGGCTGGATCGCCCAGTGGCAGGAAATGATGGCGGATCCGTCGCAGAAGATCGGCCGCCCGCGTCAGCTGTACACCGGTCCGACCGAGCGCGACTATGTGCCGATCGACCAGCGCGGCTGATCGCTGAAAGACAGGAATGTGGAAACGCCGGGGCGCAGTCCCCGGCGTTTTCGTTTGTGCGGCCTCAGGCCAGGCGAAGATCGCTGAACCGTTCGGCCAGGTCGTCCAGGTCGCGGTGCAGGTGGGCCAGTCCGATCGCGGCGGCGCCCAAGGCCATGTCGTCGCCCTCCACGGCCATCGACAATGCCAGGGCCTGATCGACGGGGCCCATCGGCTCCGCCGCCCGCCCCTTGGCCAGCGCCTCCAGCCGTTGGACAGCGCGCGCCGCATCCTCGGCCCAGGGACCAAGCCGGCCCGCCGCGCCTTCCGCCTGGAAACCCCGCCCCAGAATGACGATGTCGCTGCGCACGCGCCAGAAGGCGCGGACCAGGGCGGCGCGGTCCGCCGTCTCGCGCTGCGGACCTGGCAGATCGATGACGTTCCTGCCGGTCTCATCCAGCTTGTCCAGGCGCCGTTTCAGGTCGCTGTGCCGCCTTGTGATTTCGGCGGCGTCGCTCGGATCGCCTCTCGTCACCAGCGCCAGCAGCACGCCGGTTTCGCCCGCCGCGTCCCGCGCCTGATGCTTGAAGGCCTGGCGCGCATGTCGCGGGAACAGGATCAGAATCGCCGCCACGCCCACGCCGCTGCCCACCAGGATTTCCAGCACGCGATCCATGGCCAGCGACGCCGGCCCCTCGGCGCCGCTGCCGCCCGCGATGACGATGGCCGCCGTCACCGGCGCCACCTTCAGCCAGGGCCGACCTTGAGCGAGAAAAGCCAGCGCCGCCGTCGCCACCGCGATGCCCAGCGCCATGCTCTCCATCCCCGGCGGCCTGACGAAGGCCACGACCGCCCCGACCAGGGCGCCGGTCGCCGTGCCCATCGCACGATGCTGCGCCACGGTCAGAACCCCGCCCCCGACGCTGGCCTGGATGACCACGATGGCGGAGATCACGCTCCAATAGGGATGCGGCAGGTTCAACAGGGTGGCGAGGTAGAGGGCCGCCATCGCCCCGGCCGCCATCTGCAGGGCCGCGCGGACTTCGGCCGCTCGCCGGGGACTGAGCGCCCGCGCCACCGATCAGTCCGCCGACTTCGCCATCGCCTTTGCGGCGATCACCCGCAGCACGGCGTCGGCCGCTAGTTCCGATGGGTCCGGCCCGCCGCGCCCCATCAGATCCAACGCCTCGGTCTGTCGCCGCGCCTGCTCCGCCGCCGCGGCCGGATCGGCCAGCAGCCTGCCGACGGCGGCCGCGAGGATGGCGGGGGTCGCCTCGTGCTGAATGAATTCCGGCGCGATCCGGTCGTCGGCGGCGACGTTGAACAGGGTGATGTGTTTCGCCGTCACCATCCGCTTCATCAGCTGATAGCTCAGGCCGTCGATCTTGTAGGCGATGACCATGGGAACGCCGGCCAGCGCCAGCTCGGTCGAGACGGTGCCGCTGGTGGCCAGGGCCACGGTCGCCGCGCGCATCGCATCGTATTTCTCGGTCTCGTCGACCAGATGGGCGCGGAAGGGCCAGGCAGCGACCCGCGCCGCGACGTCCTTCGCTACAGTACCGGCGGCGACCACGGCGACCTCCAGCGCGGGATCGATGGCCTTCAGCTTGCCGATGGCCGCCTCATAGACGGGCGTCATCCGGGTGATCTCGCTGGGACGGCTGCCCGGCAGGACCAGCAGCAGTTTCGCATCGGCCGTCAGGCCGCGTCGCGACCTGAACGCCGCCCCGTCGGCGCCGGCCGTGTCCACATGCAGGGCCGATGACCCGACCACGGTCGTCTTCAGCCCCTCGCGCTCGAACCAGGGCGCGTCGAAGCCATAGAGCGCCAGCAGATGGTCCACCGCGCCCGCCAGCGTCTTCGCCCGGCCGGGCCGCGAAGCCCAGACCTGCGGCCCCACGTATTTGATCAGCGGCGTGTCGGGACGGGCCGCGCGGATCGCCTTGGCGACCCGGATCGTAAAGCCCCAGCTGTCGATCAGGACGACCGCATCCGGCTGCTCGCGGGCGGCCAGCGCCGCCGTCTGCTCGACACGCCGCTTGACCTTGCCATAGGCGCGCAGACCCTCGATCCAGCCCAAGATCGATAGTTCGGAAATGTCGAACGGGCTGACCACGCCTTCCGCCGCCATCCTGGGACCGCCCACGCCGACGAAGACGACATCCGCGCCCAGCCGCGCCTTCAACGCCCTGGCGAGGCCTGCGCCCAGCGCGTCGCCCGACGCCTCCGCCGCCACCAGCATGATCTTCAACGGACGGCTCATCGGTCCTCGCCCCAGACGAACAGGCCCAGACGGTCCGCCGTCTCTATGATCGCCCGCCGGTCGATCAGGATCAGCCGCCCCGCCACGCCGCCAACCCCGGCCAGACCCGCTGCCGCCGCCAGTTCGACCGTGCGCGGCCCGATCACCGGCATATCGACCCTCAGGTCCTGGATCGGCTTGGGGGCCTTGCCCAGAATGCCCCTGCGGTTCGCCGCCGAACCACGCAGATCGGACGGAAGACCGGCGACGCGGTCCAGCATGGCGTCGGTGCCCTCCTGCGCCTCGACCGCCAGCACCAGGCCGTCACAGACAACCGCGCCCTGCCCAATATCCAGTTCGCCTGATTTTTCCGCGACGTGCAGCGCCTTCTTCAGGTCCGACAGCTGGTCGCTATCGGGAGTGACACGTCCCAGCGCGCCCGCCGTCAGCGTCTCCCCGCCCAGGATGTCGTCGGCGCCTTCGACCGCAAACCCTTCCCCCTCGAACACCGACAGTATCTTGCGGAGCAGGGCGTCGTCGCCCTTCGCGGCCGCCGCCACGATGCCGGGCAGAAGGGTCGCCCCCTTGAAGTCCGGCTTCAGCGTCTTGAAGTCAGGCCGGCTGACGATGCCCGCCAGACAGACGGCCGCGCATTTCTCGGCCTTCAACGCCTTCAGGATCGCGCCGATCTGCGCCATGCCGAAGTCGGCGCCGGGCCAGCGGGTCAGATGCGGATCGGCGAAGCCTTCCAACCGCACGATGAAGACCGGCCGGTCCTCCGCGTCGCACCGCGCCGCCACCGCGGCCGGCAGGCCCCCGCCGCCGGCGATCAGGCCCAGCTTGCCGCGCCCCGTCATTCCGCGTTCGGCAGGCACAGCGGACGCCGCCCGCCGTCGCGGATGAAGGCGATGATCTCCATGATCTCGGGAAGGTCGGCATAGCGTTCCGCGACCGTGTCGATCCGGCCGGCGAATTCGCCCTCGCCCTCGAACAGATCGCGATAGGCCGCCAGCAGCCGCCGGACCTGGTCCTTGCCATACCCCTTGCGCTTCAGCCCGATCAGGTTCAGCCCGCGCAGTCGCGCGTGATTGCCCCAGGCCGAGCCATAGGGGATGACGTCGCGCGTCACCGCCGCCAGGCCGCCGATGATCGCCCCCTGTCCCACGCGGCCGTTCTGGTGCACGGCGCACAGTCCGCCCAAGAAGACCTTGTCGCCGACATGGGCGTGGCCGCCCAGGGTGGCGTTGTTGGCCATGACGACATTGTCGCCCACCACGCAGTCGTGCCCGACATGGGCGCCGGTCATGAACAGGTTGTTGGAGCCGACGACGGTGACGCTCGTCCCCTGCGGCGTGCCCCGGTTGAAGGTGCAATGCTCGCGGATCAGGTTGTTCGCACCGATCTCCAACCGCACGGGCTCGCCCTTGTAGCCATTGTGCTGTGGATCGCCGCCGATGACGGCGAAGGGATGGATGACGGTTCCCGCGCCGACCGTCGTGTCCTGCTGGATCACCACATGGCTGACCAGGCGTACGCCTTGGGCCAGGGTCACCTTCGGACCGACCGTGCACCAGGGTCCGACCTCGACGCCTTCGGCCAGGCTCGCCGTGGGGTCGATCAGGGCGGTCGGGTGGACGGTCATCAGGCCGCCGGCTCCGCCACGGTCACGACCATGGCCATAAACTCGGCCTCGGCCGCCAGCTTGCCGTCGATGAAGGTTTCACCCCGGAACTTGTAGGCGTCGCCGCGCGCGCGGATCACCTTGACCTCCATGCGCAGCTGGTCGCCCGGCCGCGCGGGCTTGCGGAAGCGCACGCCGTCGATCGACATGAACATGATGACCTTGTCCGCCACCGCGACGTCCAGCGACTTGGACATCAGAAGCGCGCCGGTCTGGGCCATGGCCTCGACGATCAGGACGCCGGGCATGACCGGGTCTATCGGGAAATGGCCGGGGAAGAAGGGCTCGTTGTGGGTGACGTTCTTGATTCCGACGATGGAGGTCGCGGGCGTGAAAGCCTCGGCCTTGTCCACCAGCAGGAAGGGATAGCGGTGCGGCAGCCGCCGCATCACCTCGGCGTAGTCGATCTTGCCCCCGTCCGTGCCTGCGTCGCTCATCCCTATGATTCCCTTGGGGCCTTCTTCGATGAGGCCTGTTTGGCGAGCCAGACCGTCTCGCGCAAGAACTGTCGGATCGGGCGTGCCGGATAGCCGGACCAGGTTTCGCCCGCCGGAATGTCGGCCAGCACGCCTGCGCCGGCCGCCACGCGCGCGCCCTCTCCGATGGTGATGTGGTCGCCGATCCCCGCCTTGCCGCCGAAGATGACATTGTCGCCGACGGTCACCGAGCCCGAAATCCCGGTGTTTGCGACCAGCAGGCAGTTGCGGCCGATGACGCAGTTGTGGCCCACCATGACCAGATTATCGATCTTGGTGTTCTCGCCGATGACGGTGTCGTCATAGGCGCCGCGGTCGATGCAGCTGTTGGCGCCCACCGTCACCCCGTCCTGCAGGATGACGCGGCCCAGCTGGGGAATGTCCATGACGCCGGCCGCCGTGCCTGTGGCCCCGAACCCCGCCTCGCCGATGCGAGCGCCGGCATACAGCTTCACCCGGTCCCCGATCAGGGCGAAGCTGACAGTGACATTGGAGCCGATGACGCAATCACGGCCGATCTGCACTCCCGGTCCGATGACGGTGTTGGCGCCGATCCGCGAGCCGCGCCCGATGCGAACCCCGGCGCCCAGAACCACGCCGGGCTCGATGACGACGCTGTCGTCTTCGGCCGCCTGCGAGGCCTCTATCGCTGCGTCGAGAGCGATGGGCCGATGCAGCAGCAGCGACGCCTTCGCCCACGCAGCCTGGGGCGTGCGCGACGTGACGACGGCGGCTCCCTCCGGCGCGGCCGCGACCGCTTCGACCGGCACGATCACACAGCCCGCGCGGGTTTCGGCCAAGGCCGCTGCGAACTTGCGATCGCCCAGAAACGCGATCGCGCCCCCTTCGGCGGAGGACAGGGGCGCGACGGACGCGATGATCCGATCCCCGCCCCTCTCGACCTCGCCGCCGATCCTGGCCGCCAGTTCGGCGACCGTCAGGGACGGCAGGCTTTCGAAGAAGCGGGTGTCGGGCATATCGACCTTAGTTGGCGGCGGCCGGTTGCTGACCTTGCTGAGCCGGCACCGGCATACGGTTGAAGCTGAGGGTCGGCAGGGCGGTGTTCAGCCGCTGGATGGCCGTGTCCGTCACATCCATGGCCGGGTTCATCATGAAGACGCTTTCGCGGTCCAGCAGCAGGCCGCAACCCTTTTCCTGATAGATGGCGGTCAGGATCGGCGACACGGCTTCCGTGATCGCCTGGCGTTGCATGGCCAGGGTGTAGCGCAGTTCGTTCTCGCGCGTGGCTTCCAGCTGTTGCGCTTCCTGCGCGCGTTGCTGCAGCGCCTGGCGACGCTGGTTCAGCTGGTCGGCCGGGAGGCTGGAGCCCGACGACTGCAGTTCCTGGGCGTCGGTCTGGATCGCGGTGGCGTAGGGTTGCAGTTCGCCCTGCACTTCCTGGGCGAGCTGCTGCATACGCGCATCGACCGCCTGTCCGGCGGCCGACTGAGCCAGCAGGCGGGCGTTGTAATAGACGCAGACGCCGGGGATGACCGGGCCAGGGTTCGCCGGAGCGGCGTCCGCCTGTTGAGCATTGGCGGTCGTGGCGAGAAGCGAAGCGACGGCCGCGGCCGTGATGATCAGAGCTTTCATGGTATCCTCTTGCAGCAGGTGAGCCGCGGTTAGAACTGGGTGGAAGTCGAGAAGCGGAACGATTCCGTCTTGTCGTAGTCTTCCTTGGACAGGACCTTGGAAATATCGAAACGGATCGGGCCCATCGGCGATCGCCAGTGGATGCTAAGACCCGCCGAGGCCCGCAGCGACATTTCATCGGCGATGGTTGTATCGATCGTTCCAGTCGGTGTCAGCTTATAGCGGTCGTCGAGGCCGCCGAGCGTGCCGAAGTCGGCGAACAGCGAAGTCTTGATGCCATACTGTTCGGGCAGATAGTTCGGCAGCGTCAGTTCGACGGTGCCGATGGCGTAGAAGTTGCCGCCCAAGGCGTCAGTCGTATCCAAGTCGCGCGGCCCCATGCCCGCCGTCTCGAAGCCGCGGAAGCTGTTGCCGCCCTTGAAGAAGCGGTCGTTGATCCGGATCGGATCGCCGTTCCAGCCGCTGACATAGCCGGTCGAGCCCTGGACGCTGACGACCCACGCCGGCGTGAGGCCATAATACCAGCTCGCGTCGGCCTCGGTCTTCACATAGTTCACGTCGCCGCCGACGCCCGCGAAGTCCTGGCGCAACGACCCTGCCCAGCCCCGCGTCGGGCGGATGGGATCGTTGGTGTAGTTCATCTGCAGCGTATAGCCGACCGAAGAGTTGATATAGCTGCCGATCTGGTCGCACAGCGCAGACGAACCCAGGCCGGCGTTGTTGCAGTATCCGAACGGCACGATGATCTCATCGCTCTTCAGGAAGTAGCGGGTGCTCAGCAGCATGTTGCCGTTCAGCGGATAGGACAGACGCAGGCCCCCGCCGGTCGAGCGATAGTCGTAGGACGAATATTTGCTGAGGTCGTAGCGTGAGTGGAACAGGTCGAACCCGGCGCGCAGGTCGCGGCCCAGGAACTTCGGCTCGGTGAAGCGGAAGTCGACCTGCTGACGCAGCGAACCCCACTCCAGACGGGCGACCACGTTCTGACCACGGCCGCGGAAGTTGCGTTCCGAAATGCCCAGGTTGACCGTGAAGGAGTCGACCGAACTGAAGCCGGCGCCGACCGACAGCTCGCCCGTCGGCTGTTCCTGGACGTTGACGTTGATGACCGAACGGTCCGGCGCGCTGCCGCGCTCTTCCGCCACGGTCACGTCCTTGAAGAAGCCCAGCGCGCGCAGGTTGTTGCGTGAGCGCTCCATCAGCGCGCGGTTGAAGGCGTCGCCTTCCGTCAGCATCAGTTCGCGACGGATGACGGGATCGACCGTGCGCGTGTTGCCCACGACATTGATGCGGTCGATATAGACGCGCTGCCCTTCGGACACGTTGAAGGTAACATCGACCGTGTCGGTGTCGGGATTGGCGCGGTAGGTCGGGTTGATGTCGACGAAGGCGTAACCTGCGGAACCGGCTGCGAACGTCAGCGCATCGACCGACTGTTCGATCTTGTCGCTCTCATAGAGCTGGCCTTCACGGATCGGGATCAGGGCCTTCAGGAAATCGGCGTTGAGACGGTCGTTTTCCGTCACCACGTCGATCTTGCCGAAATTGTACTTATCGCCCTCGTTGAGCGTCAAGGTCACCTGAAAAGCCTGATCGTCAGGTTGCAGCTCCGCCACCGACGAAACGATGCGGAAGTCGTAATAGCCGCGGTTGGTGTAGAATTTCCGCAGCTGTTCCTGATCGTATTCCAGCCGGTTCGGATCGTAGTTGTCGTTGTTGGAGAAGAATTTCCACCACGTGGACTTCTCGGTCACCATCACATCCCGCACGTCGCGATCCGAGAAGGCGTGGTTGCCCAGGATGTTGATGGCGCTGATGCCGGTCTGCGCGCCCTCGTTGATCTCGAAGATCACATCAACGCGGTTCTGCTCCAGTTGAACCAGCTTGGGGGTCACCGTCGCGGAAATGCGCCCTTGAAGACGGTACAGTTCGACGATGGCGCCGACGTCTTCCTGGACCTTGGCGCGGGTGTAGATGCCGCGCGGCTTCAGCGTCACTTCCTTGGTCAGCTTGTCCTGGGAAAGCGCGTGGTTCCCCTCGAACACGACCTGGTTGATGATCGGGTTCTCAACGATCTGCACGATCAGGTCGCCATTCTGGACGCCCAACTGCACGTCGGCGAACAGGCCTGTGCGCGACAAGGTGCGGACCGCGACGTCCAGCACGGACGCATCGACCGCGTCGCCCGGCCGGATCGGCAGATAGGACAGGACCGTCGTCTGATCGATCCGCTGGGCGCCCTGCACCACGATGCGATTGATCGTGATCGCCTGGGGCGCCGCGATTTCGACATGCGGCTCGGACGAGGCGGGCGCGGCCTGGGCCGGCGCGGTCTGGGCCAGCGCTGGCGCGGTGAATCCCGCGGCGACGGCGAGGGCGAGCAAGCTGGAACGGGCGCCCAGTCGGATGGCGGCGCGAGAGGTCATTTCGTTCATTCTGAAAACCATCGGGGGCTGGCGTCGGCTCACGAGGCGAGCCCGCCGAGGAATTGGAAGATGTTGAGCTTCTGTAAGTCGTTCCACGTCGCGAACAACATAAAACCGGCCAGAAGCGCAAGACCTGCGCGATAGCCCATCTCCTGATACCGGGCGGCCACGGGTTGCCTGGCGACGGCTTCATAGCCGTAGAAAAGCAGGTGGCCGCCGTCCAGCACAGGAATGGGCAGCAGGTTTAGAAAGCCGATTCCGATCGAAAGTATGGCGGCGAACTGCACCAGGGTCAGCAGCAGGTTCACCGCAATGGCCTCCGGCGCCGGATTCGCCTGGACCGCCGCATTGGTCAGGGCGCCGCTGACCTTGGCGATCCCCAAGGGCCCGCTGAACTTGTCGCCGGATTCACGCCCGGTCGCCAGTCGGCCCAGATAGGTCAGGGTCGCGCCGATCACGTCGCCGACCTGGCGAACGCCGCCGTCCACGGCCTCGACCGGACCGTAGCGGACACGGCGCACGTCGGCGCGCGTCGATCCGAGCGACAGGCCGATCCGCGCTACCTTGACGCGTCCCTCCAGCGCGTCGTTTTCCGCGCGGCGCTCAGGCGTCGCGGTCAGTTGCAGGGTCTGGCCGCCGCGCTCGACGGTGAAACGCACCGGATCGCCGGCGCTCAGCATCACGGTGCGGGTCACCTCCTGGCCGTCCTTGATCGCGCGGCCGTTCACGTCGGTGATCAGATCGCCCGGCAGGAAGCCCGCCTGGGCGGCCGGCGACCCAGCCTGCACCTCGGCCACGCGCGCGGGACGGATTTCGCTGCCCATCGTCATGAAGACGGCGGCGAAGATGGCGATCGCGAGCAGGAAGTTGGCGACCGGACCCGCCACCACGATCAGCGCCCGCTGCCACAGCGGCTTGAAATGGAAATAGTCACGCTCGGCGCCGGGACCGCCCTCGCCGATCACCCGCTGACGCAGTTCGGCCAGGCCCGCCCGATCCGGCACGCTCGACGCGTCCAGATCGCCGGAAAACTTCACATAGCCGCCGGCGGGAATCCATCCCACGCGCCATTCGATGCCGTGGCGATCCGTGCGGCTGAAGATCGCCTTGCCGAAGCCGATGGCGAAACGGTCCACCTTCACGCCAAAGGCGCGGGCGACCAGGAAATGCCCCAGCTCATGGATGGTGACGATGACCGTCAGCACCAGCAGGAACGGCACGATGTAGATCAGCACCTGACCCAGGACGCCCAGCATTCGAAAATCGTCTCCCCTGCCCGTTCAGGCCGCGTCTGCGAGGTTGGCGATGATGTCCTGGGCCATCCGGCGAGCCTGCGCATCGACCGAAAGGGCCGCGCCGCAAGCGTCTCCAGAGCCGAAAACCATCCCCGCTTTCGTCGCTCGCTCAAGGGTTTCGGCGACGACTGCGGCAATATTGAGAAACGCCAGCTTGCGGTCAAGGAATGCAAAGGCCGCCGTCTCGTTGGCGGCGTTGAAAATCGCCGGCGCCGCACCGCCCGCCTGCAGGGCCTGCCGGGCCAGATCCAGCGCCGGAAACCGCCGGGTGTCCGGCGCCTCGAACGTCAGCCTGCCCAGTTGCGCCAGGTCGAGCCTGCGCGCTGGCCAGGCGATCCGGTCCGGCCAGGCCAGGGCGCAGGCGATGGGCGTGCGCATGTCCGGCGGTCCCATCTGCGCCAGCGTCGAACCATCCACATATTCCACAAGGCTGTGAATGATCGATTCGGGATGGACCACCACGTCGATCCGCTCGGCCGGCATGCCGAACAGATAGGCCGCCTCGATCATCTCTAGGCCCTTGTTGGCCAGGGTCGCGCTATCGACCGAAATCTTGGCGCCCATGCTCCATTTCGGATGGGCGACGGCCTGTTCCGGCGTGACGCCGATCATCTGTTCGCGCGCAGTCTGCCGAAACGGACCGCCAGACGCGGTCAGGACCAATCTGGCGACGCGCTCGGGCGCCTCGGCCGGAAAGACCTGAAAGATGGCCGAATGTTCCGAATCGACCGGAATCAGCCGCCCTCCCGCCTGCTTGACCCGTTCGATCAGCGCCGGACCGCAGCAGACCAGGCTTTCCTTGTTGGCCAGGGCCAGAACGGCGCCGGTGTTCGCCGCCGCCCAGGCCGACTTCAGACCAGCTGCGCCAACGATTGAGGCCATGATCCAGTCTGCCGGCCGCGTCGCCGCCTCGACGATTGCATCCTCGCCAGCGGCGACCTCAACACCCGTGCCGGCCAGAGCATCCCGCAGTTCCTCCAGCTTCGCGGGGTCGGCGGTCACCGCCAGGCGCGGCTTCCAGCGACGCGCCTGTTCGGCCAGTTTGGCGATATTCGCTCCGCCCGTCAGGGCCTCAACCTCGAACTCGCCTGTGCCCGACGCGGTCGCCTGGTCCATCAAATCCAGGGTCGAGGACCCGACCGAACCGGTCGAGCCCAGAATGGTGACGCGGCGGCGGATCACGCGCCGCGCTCCAGCATCAGCACCATCAGCCGCCCGGCCGCGACGACCACGACGGCGAACATCAGCCCATCGACCCGGTCCAGCAGCCCGCCATGCCCCGGGATCGTATTTCCGGCGTCCTTGACCCCGAACCGCCGCTTCAGCGCCGATTCCCACAGGTCGCCGCCCATGGTGGCCAACGCCGCGGCCAGGCCCAGCGCGGCGCCCCAGAAGACCGTCAAACGTCCCATGTCCAGCCAGGCGGCCATCACGGCCCCCGCGACCGTTCCCGCGATCAGGCCGCCGATGAAGCCGGACCAGGTCTTGTTGGGCGAGAAACGCGGCCACAGCTTCGGTCCGCCCAGGGTCGAACCCGCCAGATAGGCCAGGATATCCGCCGACCAGGCGACGGCGAAGACCAGCACGGTCCAGTGCAGCCCCACGTGACTGTCCACCGCGCGCAGCCAGATCAGCAGGACCGCCGGCCATCCCAGATAGAGCACCCCATATGAGGCGTCCAAGGCCTGCTGCCCCCGGCTCCTGGCATAGACGCCCGCCGCCGCGGCGCCGAACACCAGCATCACGAAGGCCACCGACATCACGCCGAAATGGGCGCTGATCACCGCCGCCACGATGCCGAAGGTCACCGCCCCGCCCATCACGCGACGGGCGTGCGGCGCGCTCATCGCCGCCCATTCGAAGGCCAGCACGACGCTGGCGGCGACCATCAGCGCCAGGAACCAGACGCCGCCGGCCCAGGTCGCCGCGACCGCCGCCGGGGCCAGCACGACCGCCGATGCGGCCCGCAATGCGATGTCACGCCCCTTGACCGCCATCAGGCCGTCGCACGCGCGGGCGACGCGATCTCGCGCCCGCCATACCGTCGCTCGCGTTGAGTGAAGACGGCGACCGCCTCGGCCAGGGCCTTGGGGCCATAGTCGGGCCACAGGATGTCCTGGAACACCAGTTCGGCGTAGGCGGCTTCCCACAACAGGAAGTTCGACAGCCGCTGCTCGCCCGAGGTCCGCACGATCAGGTCCAGCGGCGGCGATCCGGCCGTCGCAAGTCCGGCGCCGATGGTCTCTTCGGTGAGAGGCTCCACTGTCTCGCCCGCCAGCATCCGTTCCATGTGCCGCCGCGCGGCGTCCACCAGATCGGCTCGGCCGCCATAGTTGAAGGCGACCTGCAGCAGGAAGCGGTCGTTGTGCGCGGTCTGGGCCTCGGCCTTGTCGATGATGGCGGCGATATCGGAAGGCAGACCCTGACGGCGGCCGAGAATGCGCAGCCGCACCCCCGCCTTCTCCAACCGCGCCAGGTCGCTGGCCACATAGGTCCGAACCAGCCCCATCAGGTCGGACACCTCGTCCTCGGGCCGGCTCCAGTTCTCGGTCGAAAAGCCGAAGACGGTCAGGCAGCGGATGCCCAGGTCTGGCGCCGCCTGGATCGTCCGCTTCAGCGCCTGCACGCCCTCGCGGTGCCCCAGGGCGCGGGGCAGGCCGCGCGCCTTGGCCCAACGCCCGTTGCCATCCATGATGATGGCGACATGGCGCGGCCCCGCGACGCCTTGCGCGGCGAGATCCGAACCTGTTGGCGCGGCCGTCATCCGTTGTGCGATCCCTTCAGCGCCAAGCCGTTCGTCTCAGACCTGCATGATCTCTTGTTCCTTGGTCTTCAAGGCTTCGTCGATGCGCTTGATGGCCGCGTCCGTCTCCTTCTGGACGTCGGTTTCCAGCTTCTTCTGTTCGTCCTGGCTGATCTCGCCGGCCTTTTCGGCCTTCTTGAAATCGTCGTTGGCGTCGCGGCGCACATTGCGCACGGCGATCTTCTGCTGCTCGGCGTATTTGCCGGCCAGCTTGACCAGATCCTTGCGACGCTCCTCAGTCAGCGGCGGCACCGGAATACGCAGCATCTGGCCGTCGACGATGGGGTTCAGACCCAGGTTGGCGTTGCGGATGGCCTTTTCGACCGACACGACCATGCCCTTGTCCCAGACGTTGACCGTGATCATCCGCGGCTCGGGCACGCTGATCGCCGCGACCGCCGTCAAGGGCGAGGCCGACCCATAGGCCTCGACCCGCACCGGTTCCAACAGGCCCGCATTGGCGCGGCCGGTGCGCAGGCCGCTGAATTCTTCCTTCAGGGCGGCGACCGACTTGTCCATGCGGTCGCGATAGGTTTTGACGTCGGGTTTAGCCATGGTCTTGGTCTCTCTTGTCTCTTTCAGGTCTTTCGGGACGCTCAGGCGGCGTCCTTGATGACCGTGAACGTGCCTTCGCCCGTCAGGGTCCGGCGAAGCGAATTGTCTTCCCGTATGGAGAAGACCACGATCGGGATGCCAGTGTCGCGCATCATGGCGATGGCCGAGGCGTCCATGACCTTCAGGTCCTTGGCCAGCACATCCTGATAGGTCAGCGTCTCGTAGCGGGTCGCGGTCGGGTCCTTCTTGGGATCGGCGGTATAGACCCCGTCCACGCTGGTGCCCTTCAGCAGGGCGTCGCAGCCCATTTCGGCGGCGCGCAGGGCCGCGCCGGAATCGGTCGTGAAGAAGGGCGCGCCGACGCCGGCGGCGAAGATCACCACACGCCCCTTCTCCAGGTGCCGCAGAGCCCGCCTGCGGATATAGGGCTCGGCGATGGCCGCCATGGGAATGGCGCTCTGCACCCGGGTCGAAACGCCGATCTTCTCCAGCGCCGACTGCATCGCCAGGGCGTTCATGATGGTGGCCAACATGCCCATGTAGTCGGCCTGGGCCCGCTCCATGCCCGCCGCCGCCTTGGACAAGCCGCGGAAGATGTTGCCGCCGCCGATGACCAGGCAGATCTCGACGCCCTCGGCCGCGACATCCGCGACGGCCTTGGCGACCGTGTCCACGGTCTTCATGTCGACGCCGAAGGCCTGGTCGCCCATCAGCACCTCGCCCGACACCTTCAGCAGGACGCGTTTGTAGCGAAAGTTCGAGGGGGCGTCGGGCATGCGGGAAGGTCCGTTGGCTGCTGCGCCCTTGAATCAGGCGACTTCTTATAGACGAAGGGCGCGCCGACCATCAAAGCCGAACGCGCCCTTCTGATACAAAACCCTCACGAATGAGGGTGATGGCTTTAGTTGCCGCCCATCATCGAGGCGACTTCCGACGCGAAGTCGGGGCCTTCGACCTTCTCGACCCCTTCGCCCAGCGCCAGGCGGACGAAGCCGGCCAGGTGCAGGTTGGAGGAGCCCAGTTCCTTGGCCGAGTTAGCGACCAGCTGTTCGATGGTCACGTCCGGGTCCATGACGAACGGCTGCTTGGACAGCACCACGTCCTTCTGGAACTTGTTGATCTGGCCTTCCACGATCTTGGCGATCATGTTTTCCGGACGGCCTTCTTCCTTGGCCTTCTCGGTCAGGACGGTGCGTTCCTTTTCGATCGCGGCCGGGTCCAGATCGTCCGTGTTCAGCGACAGCGGCGCGGTCGCGGCGACGTGCATGGCGATCTTGCGGCCCAGCTCGCGAAGCGCCGTCTTGTCGCCTTCGCCGTGCAGGGCGACCAGCACGCCGATACGACCGACGCCCGGCGAAACCGCGTTGTGGACGTAGGTCGAAACCACGCCTTCTTCGACCGACAGGCGGGCGGCGCGGCGCAGCTGCATGTTCTCGCCGATGGTGGCGATCATGTTCGTCACTTCGTCCTGGACCGTCTTGCCGGCTTCCAGTTCGGCGCCATGCAGGGCTTCGACCGAGTGATGCTCCAGGCCCAGTTGGGCGAACGCCTTGGCGGCGTTCTGGAACAGTTCGTTGCGGGCGACGAAATCGGTCTCGGCGTTGAATTCGATGGCGGCGGCGACTTCGCCCTTGCCGTCTTCCTTGGACGCCACGGCGACCAGGCCCTCGGCGGCGACGCGGTCGGCCTTCTTGGCGGCCTTGGACAGGCCCTTGGCGCGCAGCCAGTCGATGGCCGCGTCGATGTCGCCGTTGTTCTCAACCAGCGCCTTCTTGCAGTCCATCATGCCGACGCCCGAACGCTCGCGAAGCTCCTTCACGAGGGCGGCAGTGATCTCGGCCATGTTCTTCTCCTTGGGGGATGTATCGTATGCGGAACGGCCGGACCTGTATGGCCCGGCCGTGTGTCGGTTCTATGCACGGCCCTCTTGATGAAGACCGCCGGGCGATCAGCCCGTGGCCTTCTCGGTTTCGACGGCGTCGTTGGCTTCCGAAGTGGCGGCTTGCGCAGCTTCGTCGGCGACAGCCGGTTCAGAAGGGGCCGGCTCAGCAGCGGCTTCCAGTTCGGCGGCCACGTCTTCCGTGCCGGCCGGGGCGGCGTCGGCTTCGACCGGGGTCGAGGCTTCACGCAGCATCGGCTCGACCGGCGCTTCCGAGGCGCCCAGGTCCACGCCCGAGGCCGAGGCGCCGGCAGCCAGGCCGTCCAGCACCGCGTCGGCGATCAGGTCGCAATAGGTCTGGATGGCGCGCGCGGCGTCGTCGTTGCCCGGGACCGGATAGGTGATGCCGTCCGGGTCCGAGTTGGTGTCCAGGATGGCGATGATCGGAATGTTCAGCTTGCGGGCTTCCTGGATCGCGATCGCTTCCTTGTTGGTGTCGATCACGAACATGATGTCCGGGATCGAACCCATGTCCTTGATGCCGCCCAGCGACAGCTCCAGCTTGTCCTTCTCGCGCTGCAGGTTCAGCAGTTCCTTCTTGACGCGGCCTTCGCCGCCGTTCTCGAGGATGCCTTCCAGTTCGCGCAGGCGGGCGATAGAGCCCGAGACAGTGCGCCAGTTGGTCAGCGTGCCGCCCAGCCAGCGGTTGTTCATATAGTATTGGGCGCAGCGCTTGGCAGCCTCGGCCACCGGCTCGGAGGCCTGGCGCTTGGTGCCGACGAACAGCACGCGGCCGCCCTTGGCCGCGACGTCGCGCACGGCCACCAGCGCCTGGTGGAACAGCGGCATCGTCTGCGACAGGTCGATGATGTGGATGTTCGAGCGCGAGCCGAAGATGTAGCGGTCCATCTTCGGGTTCCAGCGGTGCGTCTGGTGGCCGAAGTGGGCGCCCGCTTCCAGCAGGGTGCGCATCGAGAATTCAGGCAGAGCCATGATCGTTCAGTCCTTTTTCCGATCAAACGTGGCGCGGGGGATTAAAGGTCTGACGACCCTCGGAATGGAGCGAATCGGGATGTCTCCCCGAAACGCGCCTCGCCCGCGTTGCGAAATGCGGGGGCCATGTAGGCGGGATGGGCCGCAATAGCAAGCGCCGCGTCATGGGACGGCGAAAAGCGGCCCCTTCCGGGACCGCCTTCCTGACCGAAACCGGTCGTTCTTAATTCATCGCATCCAGCAGCGCCTGGGCGCGGTCGCGGTGTGCGGTGACCGTCGGGATCAGCTCTTGCGCCAAGCTCGACAGGGCTGGCGCGTCCGTATTGCCCGAGAAGCCATTCAGCAGCGTCAGCGTCTCGTTGTGCGCTGCGACCTGTTGGCCCAGATAGACCTTGTCGAAATCGCCCGGCGTGGCGGCATTCAGATTGTCGATCAATCCCTTGCGGCGTTCGTCCAGCGTGGTCGGGATGGTCACGTCGGGGGCGGCCGCAGGCGCCGCAGCCATCAGCTTTTCGCCGGCGGCGGTGTGATCCTTGGTGATCATGGCCGCCAGGGCCTTGACGTCGGCGTTGGTCGATTTGGCGGCGGCGACCTTGGCGGATTCCAGCTCATACATGTTGCCGGTCGCCAGGCCCGTCACGAAACCGCCCACCGTATTGGCGCCCATCGTGGCCGCCGAGGTCTGGCCCACGACGCCGGACGCGGCGTCCTGAGTGGCGTTGACCGCTTCGCTGGCGTTCTGGCCGGCGCTGTCGCCGCCCTGGTTGCAGGCCGCAAGAAGAGCCAGCGACGCGACGCTGGCGATTGCGAGGTATTTCATTGGATCAGTCTCCCTATGGACTCTCCAAACCCCTCACGGAACCGTGAGGTTCCGTGAAATCAACAGCTTGACCATACTATATGGACCAGCCGACCGTCACATCCGGCTCAGCCCATCGAAACGGACATTCGACGTGATGCTGAAGGGAACCACGTCAGTCAGGCACCGGATGTTGACCGCCGCCATCGCCTTGCCGTCCGGCCCCTTTCCGAACCCGAATGGCTCCACGCCGCAGGTCGGGCAGAACTGATGGTGGATGTTGTGGGTGTTGAACAGATACTCACGTGTCGCCTCTTCGCCCGTCGTAACGCGCAGCTTGTCGGGTTCAACGAAGGTCAGCATCAGGCCTTTGCGATAGCAGTGGGTGCAGTTGCACTCGATGACCTGGGACAGGTCCGTCTCGACCTCGAAGGCCACCGCGCCACAGTGGCATGAGCCCGAGTGCAGGGTCGTTTCGGTCATCAGGCGTCCTCCAGCATGACGACTCCCGGCGCGGTCTTCAGCGCGCCCCGCAAGGCTCCGTCCAAACGATAGCGGCCGGGCAGCCTGACCTCCACCTCCTGGCGGCCGTCCAGCGAGGCGACCAGCGACACCTCCCCGCCCTTGCCGATCGCGCCCGAGCGCGCCCGCTCCAATCGCGCCTTCAGCGCCTCCGCGTCGGCGGTTCGCGCCGAGACATGGATGCGCAGGCCCAGGTTGGCGTCGTCCAGCAGATTGTCCATCTGGGAGGCGTCGTCGCCGAAGAATCGCACCTCCCCGTCCGAGGCCTTGGCCCGCACCCGCACCATGACGGCGGCGCCGGGCTCCAGCACCTCGCGGCATTTGCGCAGCTGTTCGGGCGGGAACAGGCATTCGAACTCGCCCGTCGGGTCCGAGAAGGTGACGAAGGCGAACTTCTCGCCCGTCCGCGCGCTGGCCCGCTCCTGCTTGCGCCGCACCACCCCGGCCATCTGGAAGGCCTCGTGCCCGCCCTCGGCCAGCGGCAACGCCTCGGCGACGAAGGTGACGCGCTTGCGCTTCAGGGCCGAGGTCATCTCGTCCAGCGGGTGGCCGGACAGATAGAATCCCACCGCCGCCAGTTCGTGATCCAGCCGCTCGGGCCCGACCCAGGGATCGACGCTCTTCAGGCGCGGGCGGGCGGCGTGGGCCTGGTCGCCGCCGAACAGGCTGACCTGGGACGAGGCGCGTTCCGCCGCCACGCTCTGGCAATAGGCCATCAGCACATCGGCCTGTTCGACCAGTTGGCGACGGTTGGGATGGATGCTGTCGAAGGCGCCGGCCTTGGCCAGACCTTCCAGCGCGCGCTTGTTGACGCTGCGCGGATCGACGCGTTCCAGGAAGTCGAAGATGTCGGCGAACCGCCCGCCCGTCTCGCGCACCTCGATGACGTGTTTCATCGCCTCCAGGCCGACATTGCGGATGGCGCCCAGCGCATAGAGCACCGCGCCCTTGTCGTCGTCCCAGGCCACATCGAAGTCGGCCGACGACCGGTTGATGTCCGGCGCCAGCACCGGCACCTCGAACCGTCGCGCGTCCTGATAGAAGACCGCCAGCTTGTCGGTGTTCGACAGGTCCAGGCTCATCGAGGCGGCGAAGAACTCCACCGGGTGATTGGCCTTCAGCCAGCCGGTCTGGAACGAGATCAGCGCATAGGCGGCGGCGTGCGACTTGTTGAAGCCATAGCCCGCGAACTTGGCCACCAGGTCGAAGATGGAGCCGGACTGGCTTTCGGGGACGGCCTTCTCCAGCGCGCCCTTGACGAAGCGCGCCCGCTGGAAGTCCATCTCCTCCTTCTTCTTCTTGCCCATGGCGCGCCGCAGCAGGTCGGCCTCGCCCAGGCTGTAGCCCGCCAGGATCTGGGCGATCTTCATCACCTGCTCCTGGTAGATGATGACGCCATAGGTCTCGGTCAGCACCTCGGTCAGGGTCGGGTGCAGATAGTCGACCTCGGCCCGGCCGAATTTGCGGTCGATATAGGTGTCGATCATCTCCATCGGCCCCGGCCGATAGAGGGAGATGAGCGCCGTGATCTCCTCGATGGAGGCGCAGCGCATCTTGCGAAGCGTGTCGCGCATCCCTTGGGATTCCAGCTGGAACACCCCGACCGTCTGGCCCGAGGCCATCAGCTCATAGGTGCGGGCGTCGTCCAGCGGCAGCTGGTTCCACACCGGCGCCGCACCGCGCCGCGACAGATAGCCATGCGCCCGGTCCAGCGTGGTCAGGGTCTTCAGGCCCAGGAAGTCGAACTTCACCAGGCCTGCCGGCTCCACCCACTTCATGTTGAACTGGCTGGCCGGGATGGTCGAGCGCGGGTCCTGATACAGCGGCACCAGCTCGGTCAGCGGACGGTCGCCGATGACGATCCCGGCGGCGTGGGTCGAGGCGTTGCGGTAAAGCCCCTCCAACTCCAGCGCCGTCTCCAGCAGCGTCCTGACCGCCGGCTCGGCGTCCCGCGCCTCCTTCAGGCGCGGCTCCAGCTCGATGGCCTGGGCCAGGGTCACCGGATTGGCCGGGTTGTTCGGCACCATCTTGCAGAGGCGGTCTACCTGGCCCAGCGGCATCTGCAACACCCGGCCCACGTCGCGCAGCACCGCCCGCGCCTGAAGGGTGCCGAAGGTGATGATCTGGGCGACCCGGTCCTTGCCGTAGTGGGCCTGGACGTAGTCGATCACCTCCTCGCGCCGCTCCTGGCAGAAGTCGATGTCGAAGTCGGGCATGGAGACCCGCTCGGGGTTCAGGAACCGCTCGAACAGCAGGCCGAACCGCAAGGGATCCAGGTCGGTGATGGTCAGCGACCAGGCCACCAGCGACCCGGCGCCCGAGCCCCGCCCCGGCCCCACCGGAATGCCGTGCTCCTTGGCCCATTTGATGAAGTCGGAGACGATCAGGAAATAGCCGGGGAATCCCATCTGCTGGATGATCCCGACCTCCCATTCCAGCCGGGTCCAGTATTCCTCTTCCGGCACGGCGGGCGTGATCTGCGCCAGGCGGACCTTCAGCCCCTCGCGGGCCTGATGCGCCAGTTCGTCGGCCTCGGACCGTCCTGCTCCCGTATCGAACCGCGGCAGGATCGGCGCATGGGTCTTGACCAGGAAGGCGCAGCGCCGGGCGATGTCGATGGTGTTGTCGCAGGCCTCGGGCAGGTCGGCGAACAGCGTCCGCATAGTCTCGGACGACTTGAACCAGTGTTCGCCGGTGATGCGACGCCGGTCTTCCTGTCCCGTGAAGGCGCCGTCGGCGATGCACAGCAGGGCGTCGTGCGATTTCGCCTGCGCCGCCTTGGCGTAATAGACGTCGTTGGTCGCGACCAGCGGAACGTCGGCGCCGTAAGCCCAGGCCACCAGTTCGGCCTCCGCGCGCCGTTCGTCGTCCAGGCCATGACGCTGAAGTTCGACGTAGAAGCGGTCGCCGAACGCGGCCTTCATCGCTTCGAGCGCGGCGGTTCCTTCGGCCTTCTTACCTTGAACGAACAGCGGGTCCACCGGCCCGTCCGGTCCGCCGGACAGCAGGATCAGGCCTTCCGCGCGCTCGACCACCTGGTCCCACCGCACGCCCGGCTCGGCCATCTCGCCGGCGTCGAGATAGGCGGACGACGACAGGGCGCACAGATTCCGCCAGCCCGCCTCGTTCTGCACCAGCAACACTACGGTCGGAACCTTGGCCCAGCGGGCGTTGACCTGACCGCCGATGCCGACGACCGGCAGGGCGCAGGCCACGATGGGCTGCACCCCGGCGTCCTTGGCGGTCTGGCTGAACTCCAGCGCACCGAACAGATTGGCGCGGTCCGCCACCGCCACCGCGGGCATTCCGGCGTCCGCCGCCATCTTGCCGATCTTGCTGGCCTTGATCGCGCCTTCCAGCAGCGAATAGGCCGATCGGACCCGCAGATGGACGAAACCCTGACTGTTCACCGGCTCGCTCACGCCTTTTCCGCCTCCGTCCCCAGTGGGCCGCTATCCTGCCCCGAGTCTCACATCGAAGGGCGAGCGAACATCGCAAAACCGCCTGTCAGGCGGACGGGATCGAGGATCGGCTGTGGATAGGCGTTCAGGCCGTGACGCTGATCGCCAGGCTCCAGACCATCCAGACGAAGCCGCCGCACGACGCCAGCGACAGCGCATCCCTCATCAAACGCGGCATGATCTCATCTCCGGTTTCACTCAGTGTTCCGGCTATGTTCTATGTTCCGATTTTGTTCCAGTCAAGCCTCGGGCGGATGGAATCCGATCCGGGTCAGGGCCGAGGCCAGGGCGGCCGAGTTGGGCGACTGCGTCTTGCGCAACAGGCTGGCGCGGAAAAACTCGACCGTTCGGGGACTGAGCGACAGGGCCTGGGCGATCTGCTTGGTGGTGCGGCCGGCGACGATGAACTCGGCGACCTGCCGTTCGCGTCGGGTGAAGGTCAGGCTGTCCTGGGCGGGAATGGAGGCCAGGACGTCCAGCGCCCGACGCGCCGCCGCCAGCAGGGCTTCGGGCGCCGTCGGCTTGGTCAGGACGTTATCGACGCCCAACCGCATCGCATCCACCGTCGTCAGCACGTCCACGTAGGCGCTGACCAGCACGACCGCATGCCGGCCGAAGGCGCAGAAGGCGCCCACCAGATCCAGCCCTTCGATGCCGGGAAGTTTCAGATCGACGACGATGCAGGTCGGCTCTGCGTCCGACGCCCACATCAGCGCGTCCAGAGGATCGGTGAAGCCCCTCGCCGCGAATCCCGCCTCGCGGAAGGTCAGCAAGGTCATCTCCAGGATCGAGGGATCGTCATCGACCACCAGGATCTCGTTCACCGCTGGGTCCCCATTGCCGCGCACGACATCGGAACCAGCGCCCTGCCCCCGATCAATGGCGTTCGACGCCCCGTTCTCGGTCGTGGCCAGTGTGAAACTCTGCATATGGCCAAGATACAGGCTGTCGGGCGCGCGGTAACCTAGTAGTCCCACGCAATTGAACAACCGCGACGCTTGGTCCAGCCGCTCGAGTATGATCAAGCCTCCCGAAGAACGCCGCATGGACGCGCTGGAAGCCGCCATTCTGGCGACGACCGTGACTCAGGGCTTCGAACATGGGCGCCTCTGGCCGGCGCTTCGGGATCTGCGGCGCGGGCATGCGCGGACGCTGGGTCTGGGCGGCGTGATCCTGTGCGACGACGACAGGGTGATCTATGCGCTGGAGGGAAGCGGCCGGTATCTGGATCGGTTCGGCCAGATGCTGGACGCCAGTCCCTGTGAAACTGCGGCGCAACTGCTGTGGCGTCAGGCGATACCGCGCCGCACCTATCCGACCATGACCCTGACGTCCCCGGTCCTGGGGGCCGGCGAGCGACAGCGGTTGCGTCGGGAACTGGCCCTGGCGCCGGGCGACCCGAACATCCTGCCGACCTTCCTCACCTGGCTGGCGCTGCGCCAGGCCGAGGCCGCCATAAGCGGCCACAGCGAGCAATTTCTGGCCTTCGAGGAGCCGTTTCCGCCGTGAACGGGAAACGATCAGTAGGCGTGGCTCTCGGCCGCCCGCTCTTCCAGATGCCCGTCCTTCAGGGCGAAGACCCGGTCCATATGCCCGGCCAGCTCCATATTGTGGGTGGCGATCAGGGCGGCGACGCCCGTGGTCTTGGCCAGGTCGCGCAGGGCTTCGAACACGGACTGGCTGGTGGTCGGGTCCAGGTTGCCCGTCGGCTCGTCGGCCAGCAGCAGGCGCGGCCCGTTCGCCAGCGCCCGACCGATGGCGACGCGCTGCTGCTCCCCGCCCGACAGCTGGGCCGGCTGGTGCGTCAGTCGCTCGCCCAGACCCAGTTGCGTCAGCGTCGTCTCGGCGCGCCTGCGGGCCTCGGCCTGCGACATGCCCGCGATCCGCATCGGCAGGGCGACGTTGTCGCGCGCGTCGAACTCGGGCAGCAGGTGGTGGAACTGATAGACGAAGCCGATCCGGCTGAGGCGCAGCCGCGTGCGCGACCGTTCGTCCAGGTCGCCGACCGCCTCGCCGTCGATGGTCACCACGCCTGCCGTCGGCCGCTCCAGCAGGCCGGCGGCGTGCAGCAGCGACGACTTGCCCGAGCCCGACGGCCCGATCAGGCCGACGATCTCGCCCGGAAACACGTCCAGATCGACGCCCTTCAGCACCGTCAAGCCGCCCTGCGCGGTCTCATAGGTGCGCGTCAGGCCGCGCACGGACAGGATGGCGGCCTTACTCATAGCGAAGCGCCTCGATCGGATCGATCCGGGTGGCGAGCCACGACGGGATCAGGCTGGCGACGCAGGACATGAAGGTGGCCCAGACGGTGATCCAGATCACGTCCACCGGATCGACCAGCGCCGGAATGGCGTCCAGCATATAGACGTCGGAGTTGAACAGCTTGGTCTGGAACACCCATTCCAGGAAATGCTGGATGGCGCCGATGTTCAGGCAGAACACCAGCCCCAGCACCAGGCCGGCGATGGTGCCCGCCACGCCGATCATCGAGCCCGCCATGAAGAAGACGCGCAGGATCGCCGACGGACTGGCCCCGATGGTGCGCAGGATGGCGATGTCCTTGGTCTTGTTCTTCACCAGCATGACGATGCCGGAGATGATGTTCAGCGCCGCGATGGCGACCACCATGCCCAGGATGATGCTCATGGCCACGCGCTCGACCTTCAGCGCGCCGTAGAAGGCGGCCTGACGTTCGCGCCAGTCCGTCACGACGGCGCCCGGCCCGGCGGCCTTGCGGATCGCATCGGTCATGGCGCCCACCTTGTCGGCGTCGGCGACCTTGATCTCGATCACGTCCCAGACGCCTTCCTTGCCGAAGAACAGCTGCTGCTGCTCCAGCGGCATGAACATGAAGGCCCGGTCGTAATCGGCGGCGCCCGACCGGAACAGGCCGCCGATGAAATAGGTCTTCTCCAGCCCGCCCAGATTGCCGAAGGCGCTGTCGGCGCCGGTCGGCGAATAGAGCGTGATCGGGTCCCCCACACGCACGCCCATGGAGTTCGCCAGCGCCGCCCCGACCAGCACCCGGTCTCCGCCATAGGCGCCCTGGCCAAAGCTGGTCCGCTCGGCCGGCGTCAGGCTGTCGAAGACGAATTTGGTGTCGGCCAGGTCTTGCGGCCGCACGCCGCGCACCACGGCGCCGGTCGTATAGCCGCCGACCCGCACCAGGCTCTGGGATTCGTTCAGCGGGCTGGCGCTGACCACGCCCGGCACCGCCGCGATCCGTTTCAGCGCGGCATCCCGGTCCGGCGAGGTCAGCACGCTGCCCTGCACATACATGTGCCCGTTGAAGGACAGCATCCGACCCAGCAGTTCGGTGCGGAAGCCCGACATGATGCTGAGCACCACGATCAGGGCCATCACCGCCAGCAGGATGCCGATGAAGCTGATGATGGCGATCAGGGCGACCCCGCCCTCCTTGCGCTTGGCGCGCAGATAGCGAAGGGCCAGCCCGATCTCCCACGAGGAGAAGGCGCCGGAGGAACGGGACGACAGGCTCAAGCGGTCAGCCTTTCAATGGCTTCGGCCAGGGGCACGGACACCTTCTCGCCCGTCGCCCGGCGTTTCAGTTCCACGACGCCCTCGGCCAGCCCCTTGGGACCGATGGTCAGTTGCCACGGCACGCCGATCAGGTCGGCGGTGGCGAACTTGCCGCCCGGACGTTCGTCGGTGTCGTCATAGAGGACATCCTTGCCCAGCGCCTCCAACTGAGCCACGGCATCCTCGGAGGCTGCCGAAACGGCCTCGTCATTGGCGCGCAGATTGATCACCACCACGTCGAAGGGGGCCACCGCATCCGGCCAGATGATGCCGCCCGCGTCATGGCTGGCCTCGATAATCGCGCCCAGCAGGCGCGACACGCCGACGCCATAGCTGCCCATGTGAACCTCGGCGTCCTGGCCGTCGGGACCGGCGACCTTGGCCTTCATCGGCGCCGAATATTTCGTGCCGAAATAGAAGATGTGCCCCACCTCGATGCCGCGCGCCGACAGGCGGTCGGCTTCGGCCGTCTCGCTCTCGAACCGGGCCTCGTCGTGCATTTCCTCGGTGGCGGCGTAGAGACCCGTGCGCTCGTCGACGATGGCCTGCAGGTCGTCCCAGTCCACGTCCGCGCCCGGCGCCGGCATTTCGACCAGCTTGCGGTCGCAGAAGACCGCGCTCTCGCCCGTCTCGGCCAGGACGATGAATTCGTGGCTCAGGTCGCCGCCGATCGGGCCGGTGTCGGCGCGCATCGGAACGGCCTTCAGCCCCATACGGGCGAAGGTGTTCAGATAGGCTGTGAACATGCGGTTATAGGCCTTGCGAGCCGAGGCCTCGTCGATGTCGAACGAATAGGCGTCCTTCATCAGGAACTCGCGTCCCCGCATCACGCCAAAGCGCGGGCGGCGTTCGTCGCGGAACTTCCACTGGATGTGAAACAGGTTCAGCGGCAGCGACTTGTAGGACTTCACATAGGCCCGGAAGATGTCGGTGATCATCTCCTCGTTGGTGGGGCCGTACAGCAGTTCGCGCTCATGCCGGTCGGTGATGCGCAGCATTTCGGGGCCATAGGCGTCGTAACGCCCCGATTCCCGCCACAGGTCGGCCAGTTGCAGCGTCGGCATCAGCAGTTCGACCGCCCCGGCGCGCTGCTGCTCCTCACGCACGATCTGCTCGATCTTGCGCAGCACCCGCAGGCCCAGCGGCAGCCAGGCGTAGATGCCGGCGGCCTCCTGCCTAATCATGCCGGCGCGCAGCATCAGCTGGTGCGAGACGATCTGGGCGTCGGAAGGGGCTTCCTTCAGCGTGGGCAGGAAATAGCGCGACAGGCGCATGATCGGGAATCCTAGGCGTCGAAACAGTCCCAAGGCTTTAGCCGCTGGACCGGGGCGAAAGCTAGGCCGCCGCGTCGTTTAGACCGCCGGCGCGCTCGAGAAGTCGGGCAAGGGCAGCCAGCCGGTGAAGATCAGCACCATGATGAAGGCCCAGACGATGACCGACACCCAGGTCGTGGTGATGAATTTGCGCTTCAGATTCGGCGTTCGGGGCGCGCCCCACTGCGCGCCGTCGGTCGGCGGCTCGTGCGTCTCGCTGGCCGTACCCAGCGGCAGAACGGCGAACAGCACCGTCCACCAGACGACGATGTAGATGCCGGCCATGGTGATGAGACCGATGGGCATGGCGAACCTCTAGGGATGCGGCCGGCCGACGCCGTAGCGGGCCGCCAGATAGGGGGCGATGGCGTGATCCTGCAGGAACCGACGGCCGGTCGCCGCGCTGGTCGCGGCCTCGGGCCAGTCCAGTTCCCCGTCCAGCAGCAGCACCGGACAGCTCTGGTTCGCCTCGCCGACCTGTTCGATCACGGCCGCGCGCGGGCGCGGATGGTCCAGATAGACGACCTCCAACGCCTCGCGCAGGCGCGGATAGAAGGCCAGGACGCCTTCGATATAGGCCCCCGCCGGACAGAACCACGGCCCGCCCTGGTCGTCGCGCCAGTCGGGGTTCAGCAGAAAGAGTCGCTCGGCCATGCCCTGCTCTACCTCGCCCCCGCCCCGGTTTCCAACCCATCCTGCTTGGCGATCTGCGAGTCGCGGGCTTAGCATTACGGCGTGCTCAGCTATCCCAAGCGAATTCAGGCCTTCGCCATCGCCGCCGCCGCCCTGGCGGGGTTCGTGGACGCGGTCGCCTTCATCCAGTCGGGCGGCTTCTTCGTCTCTTTCATGAGCGGCAATTCCACCCGCATGGCCGTGGGATTCGCCCAGCACACCCAGGCGGCGGGGACGGCCCTGGCCCTGATCGGGGCCTTCCTGTTCGGCGTCATCGGCGGGTCCAGCTTGGCGCGCTGGCCCCGGCATGGTCGGCTGGCGGTGATCGTCTCGGTCAGCACCCTGCTGTTCGCCGCCGCCTGCGCCAGTGTGTTGCGCCAGCCCTTCCTCGCCGCCCTGCTGTCGGCCCTGTCGATGGGCGCGCTGAACATGGTGCTGGAGGAGAACGGCGAGACGCGCGTGGCCCTGACCTATATGACCGGCGCCCTGGTCAAGATCGGCCAGAGGATCGCCGGCGCCCTGTTCGGCGGGCCGCGCTGGGCGTGGCTGCCCTATCTGCTGCTCTGGCTCGGTCTGGCGAGCGGCGCGATCCTGGGCGCCGTCGCCTACAGGGCGATCGGATCGATCGCCCTGCTGATCGCCTCGGCGCTGGCCCTGATCCTGGGCCTGATGCTCAGAAGCGAGGCCGGGCGGCGCTGAGCCGTCACAGACGCAGGACGATGGTCTCGACGATCGGGCGGCGATCCCAGATGCGCTGGCTGGCCTTCTTCAGCACGCGTGCGACGGCCTGTTCGATGACCATCTCGTCCTCCAGCGCCTCGCCTTTCAGGCTGCCGACCACCTGTTCGACCCGTTCGGCCAGATCGTCCAGGGCGTCGCCCAGCGGCGTGTCGACGTCGCCCGGCAGGCCGACGCTGCGGATGTCGATGTCGCTGACGATGCGGCCGCGCTTGTCCAGGCAGAAGCTGACGATCAATACGCCGTTGGTCGAGGCGTGGCGGCGCTCCTTCAGGGCCTCGCCCTGTTCGGTCACCAGCATGCCGCCATCGACATAGAGGCGGCCGTTCGGAACCTCGTCGATGATGGCGGCTGGACCGGGGGCCAGGCGCACCATGTCGCCGTTGCGCGGCGTCACCGTCTCCTCGACGCCCATGTCCCTGGCCAGGTTGGCGTGTTCCAGCAGGAAGCGTCGGACGCCGTGGGTCGGCACCGCGATCTGCGGCCGCGCCCATTCGTAAATCTGCTTCAGTTCGTCCCGGCACGGGTGACCCGACACGTGAATGCCGGGATGATCCTTCTCGGTGTAGAGGCGCACGCCCCGGTCGGCCAACCGGTCCTGAAGCCGGCCGATCGCCAGTTCGTTGCCCGGAATCTGGCGCGACGAGAAGATGCAGTGGTCGCCCATCCCCAGCTTGACCGTCGGGTGGGTGCCGTCGGCGACCCGCGACAGGGCCGCGCGCGCCTCGCCCTGGCTGCCGGTGCACAGATACAGGATCTGGTCAGCCGGCCAGACGCGGGCCTCCTCGTCCGACAGGAAGGGCTTGATGTCCTGCAACAGACCGACGTGCTTGGCGGCGGCGGTGATCCGGTGCATCGACCGCCCGGCCAGGGCCACGCGACGGCCGCACGCCTCGGCGGCGCGGATGACGCTGTCCATGCGCGCGACGTTGGAGGCGAAGCAGCCCACGGCAACCCTGCCCGTCAGGCTTGAGATCAGCTTGGCCATGGCCACGGCCACATCGCCCTCGGACCCGGCGACGCCCGGCACGAAGACGTTGGTGGAATCGCACACCATCGCCAGCACGCCCTTGTCGCCCAGCGCACGGATGGCGGGCGCGTCGGTCATGGAGCCCACGACCGGCTGGTCGTCGATCTTCCAATCGCCGGTGTGGAACACCAGGCCCAGGGGCGTGTCGATGGCCAGGCCGTTCGGCTCGGCGATCGAGTGGGTCATGGTGACGAAGGTCACGCCGAACGGTCCCAACTGCACCGAACCGCCCAGCGGAACCTCGATCAGTTCCACCTCGTCCAGGATGCCCCGCTCGCGCAGCTTGTCCTTGATCAGATAGGCGGTGAAGGGCGTGGCGTAGATCGGCGCCTTGATGCGCGGCCACAGCCAGCCTAGCGCGCCGATATGGTCCTCGTGCGCGTGGGTCAGGACGATGCCGCGAATATTCTCCCCTTCCAGGAAGCTGGGATCGGGCACGATCACGTCGACGCCAGGCGTCGAGAGGTCGCCGAAGGTCACGCCGACATCGACGACCAGCCATTCGCGATTGGCCTCTGGCCCATAGCCATAGGCGTTCAGGTTCATACCGACCTCGTCCGAGCCGCCCAGCGGCAGGAAAACGAGTTCGTCTTGGGTTTGCTTTTTCATTCAATCAGTCAAATGGGCGTTGCGACGCCAGATTTCGAGGAGTCCGCGAATAGTCAGGTCGGAATCGAAGTGGTCGATGCTGTCGGTCGCGCCTTCGAACAGGCTGGCGACGCCGCCGGTGCCGATGACGGTCATGGGTTTTGCCCACTCCGCCTTGATACGTGCGACCAGTCCCTCGATCAGCGAGATATAGCCCCAGAAGACCCCAGACTGCATGGCCTCGACCGTGCCCTTGCCGATGACCTGTTCCGGGCGCTGGATGGCGATGCGCGGCAGCTTGGCCGCAGCCTCGTGCAGGGCCTGCAGCGACAGATTGATCCCCGGCGCGATCAGCCCGCCCTCGAAGGCGCCGTCCGCGCCCACGATGTCGAACGTCGTCGCCGTGCCGCTGTCGATCACGATCAGGTCGTCGGGATAGACCAGCTTGGCTCCGATGGCGTTGACCAGGCGGTCTGCGCCGGCCTCGCTGGGCTTGGCGATGCGGACGTCGATGCCCAGTTCCGCATTCTCGCCGATCACCAGCGGCTCGATGTTAAGATAGCGCCGCGCCAGGTTGCGCAGGTTGAAGATCGACTGCGGCACCACGCTGGAGATGATGCAGCCGGTCACGGCGGCGAACTCCAGCCCCTTCATCTCCATCAACTGGTTCAGCCAGACGGCGTATTCGTCTGCGGTGCGGCTGGCCTCGGTCGCCGCCCGCCATTGGGCGATCCATTCCGATCCGTCATGGACCGCGAACAGCGTGTTGGTGTTTCCCTGTTCGATGGCCAGCAGCATCACGCCGGCTTTCCGAAAAAGACGTCGCCCGCCGAAATCAGCCGAACCGATCCATCGGCCAGACGCAGGCGCAAAGCGCCGTCGGGCTCGACCCCCTCGGCCAGGCCTTCGACGGTTTCATTGTCCAGCCGCGCGACGCACGGGCCGTTCAGCCCGGTCAGGCGGCTGGTCCAGGCGTCCAGCACCGGCTCGAAGCCCAGGGTCTGCCACCGCCCCCACCAGACCGCGAAGGTCTCGGCCAGAATCTCGGCGGCGGCCTCGATGGGCGGCACATAGGCCAGGTCCGCGCGCAGGCGGGCGGCGACCGAGGTAGCGCCGCTCTCGGTGTCGTCCGGCGCATGGGCCAGGTTCACGCCGATGCCCACCGCCAGCCACAGGTCGCCGTTCGCATGGGCGCCGGATTCGATCAGCACGCCCGACGCCTTCACCCCGTCCAGCAGGACGTCGTTGGGCCATTTGATCGACACCAGCGCCGGCGAAACGAACACGTCCAGCAGGTCGGCGACCGCCAGGGCGGCGACGAAGGTGGCCTGCGCCGCCTCGGCCGCCGACTTGGGCGTGGTGATCAGCAGCGTCGCGGCCAGGTTGCCCTTTTCGCTTTCCCACCTGCGGCCGCGGCGACCGCGCCCGGCGGTCTGGCGGCGCGCCACGATCCAGCGCGGCCCGGTCTCGCCGGCCTCGGCCAGGCGGCGCGCCTCGGCGTTCGTCGAGTCGATCTCGTCGTGGATGATCAGCGGAACGGGCGCCAACGCCCTAACCGTTCCCGAAGCCGGCGCTCGCGGCCTTGGTCAGCGGCTCCAGCCAGGTCAGACCGACGATCACCAGCGGGAAGGCGAAGGCGGCGGACGCCCAGCCGATCCACTTGGCCTCGACCGGCGCCTTGTCGGTGGCAATCTCGTCCAGCGGCGCGTCGAACCACATCAGCTTGATGATGCGCAGATAGTAGAAGGCCGCGACGACCGAGGCGACCAGGCCGATGGCGGCCGCGATCCACAACCCCGCATTGGCGGCGGCCCCGAACACATAGTACTTCGCCCAGAAGCCCGAGAACGGCGGCATCCCCAGGACCGACAGCGACAATATGGTCAGGGCCACGGCCGTCAGCGGCCGATCCCGGCGCAGGCCCGCCAGATCGGCGATGCGGCGGATCGGACGGCCCGACTTGGACAGCGACAGCAGGATGGCGAAGAAGCCCAACTGGTCGATGACATACAGCGTCATGAACATCAGCATGGCCTGCAGGCCCGCGGAAGTGCCCGCCGCTATGCCCAGCAGGGCGTAACCGATATTGGCGATCGACGAATAGGCCAGCAGCCGCTGGATGTCCTTCTGCACCAGCCCCCCGAAGGCGCCGACGACGAAGCTGATCAGCGAGATGGCGATCAGGACCTGCGACCACTGGGCGTGCGCCTCGCCGAAACCACTCTCCAGCGCTCGGGCGATCAGCACCATGGCCGCGACCTTGGGCGCGGTGGCGAACAGGGCCACGACCGGCGTGGGCGCGCCTTCATAGACGTCGGGCGTCCACATGTGGAACGGCGCGGCCGACACTTTGAACGCCAGGCCGCAGATCAGGAAGACCAGGCCGAACAGCAGGCCGGTCGAGGGGTGATCGACGGCGAAACGGGCGATGTCCTCGAACCGCATCGACCCGGCGAATCCATAGACCAGGCTGGAGCCATAGAGCAGCAGGCCCGACGACAGGGCGCCCAGCACGAAATACTTCAGGCCGGCTTCGGACGCCTTGGCGTCGTCGCGGTGGAAGGCGGCCAGGACATAGAGGGCCAGCGAATGCAGCTCGATCCCGACATACATGGAAATCAGGTCGCCCGACGACGCCATCATCCCCATGCCGACCGAGGCCAGCACGATCAGGACCGGATATTCGAACTTGGCGATGCGCGTGCGCTTCATCCAGCCGTCGCCCAGGATGATGGCGACCGCGGCCGACAGATAGATCAGGCTCTTGGCGTAGATCGCCAGCGGATCGGCGACATAGGCCCCGTGGAAGGCGACGCCCCACGGGCCGGTCACGGCGATGACGGCGGCGGCGATCAGCAGCAGCACCGACAAGATGGACACCAGCCGGGCGCTCTTGTCGCCGATGAAGGCGCCGACCATCAGCAGGATCAGGGCCCCGACCGCGAGGGTCAGTTCCGAGGCGGCGAGATGCAGGGCGGAGGACAGATCAGGCATTATGGTCTCACCCGCCGATCGCGGCGCGATAGGCGCTGGTCAGGGCCTCGACGGCAGGCCCGGTATAGTCGAGGACGGCGGCGGGATAGACCCCCAGCCACAGCGTGCCGAGGATCAACGGCACGAAGATCAGCAGTTCGCGCTTATCGATGTCGGCGATGGTTTCCAGCTTCGGATTGGTGATCTCTCCGAACATGACCGCGCGATACAGCGTCAGCGCATAGACCGCCGAGAAGATCACGCCCGACGCCGCCACAAGCGCCGCCCAGGTCGAGGCGTGATAGGCGCCCGTCATCGTCAGCACTTCGCCGATGAAGCCCGAGGTCCCTGGCAGGCCGACATTGGCCATGGTGAACATCAGGAAGATGGCCGCGTACCACGGCATCCTGGACGTCAGGCCGCCGTAGAAGGCGATCTCGCGCGTGTGCATCCGGTCGTAGACGACGCCGACGCACAGGAACAGCGCGCCCGAAATCAGCCCGTGGCTGATCATCTGGAACACGGCGCCCTGCATCCCGATCGCATTGCCCGAGAAGATGCCCAGCGTCACGAAACCCATGTGCGCCACCGACGAATAGGCGATCAGCTTCTTGATGTCCGTCTGACGCCAGGCGACCAGCGACGTATAGACGATGGCGATCACCGACAGGGTGAAGACCAGCGGGCGGAACATCTCCGACGCCTGCGGGAACATCGGCACGTTGAACAGGATGAAGCCGTACCCGCCCAGCTTCAGCAGGATGCCGGCCAGGATGACCGAACCCGCCGTCGGCGCCTGGACGTGGGCGTCGGGCAGCCAGGTGTGCACCGGCCACATCGGCATCTTCACCGCGAACGAAGCGAAGAAGGCCAGCCACAGGATCGGCTGAACCGCCGGGCTGAAGGCATAGGTCTTCAGTTCCGGGATGCTGGTGGTGCCGGCGGCATGCGCCATCCACAGCATGGCCAGCAGCATCAGCACCGATCCCAGCAGGGTGTAGAGGAAGAATTTGTAGGCCGCGTAGATCCGGTTCTGCCCGCCCCAGATGCCGATGATCAGGAACATCGGCACCAGGGTGCCCTCGAAGAAGATGTAGAACAGGAACAGGTCCAGCGCCGTGAACACGCCGATGACCAGCGTCTCCAGGATCAGGAAGGCGATCATATATTCGACGACGCGCGTCTCGACCGACTTCCAGCTGGCCAGGATGCAGATCGGCATCAGGAAGGCCGTCAGCAGCACGAACAGGATCGAAACCCCGTCCACGCCCAGGTGATAGCTGGCCCCCGCGAACCAGGGGGCGAACTCCACGAACTGATAGGCGACGTTCGACGGATCGAAACCGGCGACCAGCACGACCGAAACCGCCAGCACGACCAGGGTCGTGATCAGGGCGATCCAGCGGGCGGCGGGCGCGGCGGCGTCGCCGGTCTTCGACGTCAGCCGGGCGATGAAGATCGCCAGGGCGCCGACCAGCGGCAGGAATGTAACGAGGCTCAGGATGTAGGGCACGAGATCAGGCTCCCCACGCGAGGATGGCGAAGGTGAGCAGACCCGCCACCCCGAGCAGCATCACGAAGGCATAGTGATAGACATAGCCGGACTGGATCTTGCCCAGTCGCGCGGCCGATTTCAGCGAGGCCCAGGCCGCGCCATTGGGACCGAGCCCGTCGATGATCTTCACGTCCCCGATCTTCCAGAAGAAGTTCCCGATGGCGCGGAAGCCGCGAACGAAGACGAAGTCATACAGCTCGTCGAAATACCACTTGTTATACAGGAAGTTATAAACAACCCCGCCACGCTCGGCCATGCGACGGCCCATGCCTTCGCGGGCGACGTAGATCCAGTAGGCGAAGGCCGTGCCGATCAGCGTCAGGATCAGCGGCGACCACTTCACCCAGGTCGGAACCTCGTGGCTTTCGTGAAGCACATGGTTGTGCTCGCCCGTGAAGATGGCCCCGCGCCAGAACTCGCCCTCGTGATGGCCGATGAAGTGCGGCGCGAACACGAAACCGGCGGCGACCGCGCCGACCGACAGCAGGATCAGCGGGATCAGCATCACCGCCGGGCTCTCGTGCGGCTTCAGCGGGCCGTGATGGCCATGGTCGTCGTGGGCGTCGGGCTCGGAATGGGTTTCCAGCTGGGCGTGCGAGGCATGGTCGTCGGCATGATCATCGGCGTGATGCGCGTCGCCCTCCTCTTTCCAGACCGGCTTGTTGTGGAAGGTCATGAACACCAGCCGCCACGAATAATAGGCCGTCAGCCCGGCGGCGAAGATGCCGACGAAGAAGGCGAACAGGCCGACCGCGCTGTGGCCGCTGGCGGCCGAGGCGTAGGCGCTCTCGATGATCGAGTCCTTGGAATAGAAGCCGGCGAAGCCGCCGATCCCGGGGATGCCCAGGCCGGTGATGGCGATGGTGCCGATGGTCATCACCGCATAGGTGACCGGCAGCAGCTTCCACAGCCCGCCCATCTTCCGCATGTCCTGTTCGTGGTGCATCCCGTGGATCACCGAGCCGGCGCCCAGGAACAGCAGGGCCTTGAAGAAGGCGTGGGTGAACAGGTGGAACATGGCGGCCTGATAGGCGCCGACGCCCGCCGCGAAGAACATGTAGCCCAGCTGCGAACAGGTCGAATAGGCGATGACCCGCTTGATGTCGTTCTGGGTCAGGCCGACCGTCGCGGCGAACAGGGCCGTGATCGCGCCGATGATGGCGATGATCTGGGCCGCGCCCGGCGCGTGCTCGTAGATGGGGCTCAGCAGGCAGACCATATAGACGCCGGCGGTCACCATGGTCGCCGCGTGGATCAGGGCCGACACCGGCGTCGGGCCTTCCATAGCGTCGGGCAGCCAGGTGTGCAGGAAGAACTGCGCCGACTTGCCCATGGCGCCGATGAACAGCAGGAAACCGGCCAGGTCGAGCGCCGACCACTGGACGCCCAGGAACTCCCAGGTCGTGCCGGCCTTGGTCCCGATCAGGGGGAACAGTTCGGCGAAGTTGATCGTGCCGTACATCCAGAAGATCGTCATGATCCCCAGCACGAAGCCGAAGTCGCCGACGCGGTTGACGACGAAGGCCTTGATGGCGGCGGCGCTGGCGGTCGGCTTCTTGTACCAGAAACCGATCAGCAGATAGGACGCCAGGCCCACGCCTTCCCAGCCGAAGAAGATCTGCATGAAGTCGGCCGCCGTCACCAGCGCCAGCATCATGAAGGTGAACAGCGACAGATAGGCGAAGAAGCGGGGCTTGGAGTCGTCCTCGGCCATGTAGCCCCAGGAATACAGGTGCACCAGCGACGAGACGCTGGTGACCACGATCAGCATCGTCGCCGACAGGGCGTCGATGCGGATCGACCAGGCCGACTGGAAGTCGCCCACGTTGATGAAGGGCATGAGCCGGATGGTGAAGGGCTCCAGATGGCCCCACGTCCACTGGCCGAACACGGTCCAGGCGACGGCGCACGAGAAGAACAGCATGCCGGTCGTGACGGCCTGCGACGGGACATTGCCGATCCGGCGGCCGAACAGGCCGGCGACGGCCGCGCCCAGCAGCGGGGCGAAGATCCCGAGGATGATCAGGGTGTGGAAAGTCACGCTCAGCCCTTCATCACGGAGGCGTCGTCCACGGCGATGTCGCCGCGGTTACGGAAGAAGGTCACCAGGATGGCCAGGCCGACGGCGGCCTCGGCCGCGGCGACGGTCAGGACGAACATGGCCATGATCTGCCCGCTGATGTCGTTCAGATAGGCCGAGAAGGCGACGAAGTTGATGTTCACGGCCAGCAGGATCAGCTCGATCGACATCAGGATGATGATGACGTTCTTGCGGTTCACGAAGATGCCGAACACCCCGATGGTGAACAGGATCGCGGCGACCGTCAGATAGTGGGTCAATCCGATGACCATCAGAGAAGCTCCTCGGGCGAGACGCCCTGCCCGGTCTGGACCGACTTGACCTCCATCGCCTTGGCGGAGGAGCGATTGATCTGGTCGGCGATGTTCTGGCGCTTGATGTGCGGCTTGTGGCGCAGGGTCAGGGTGATGGCGCCGATCATCGCGATCAGCAGCACGATACCCGCCGCCTGGAAGAAGTAGATGTAGTCCGTATAGAGCACCCGCCCGATGGCCTCGACATTGGTCACGTCGGCGCTTGGCGCATTCGGGGCCGACAGGCCGGCTGCGGCCCCGCCCTGGACCACGGCGACCGACACCATGATCATCTCGACCAGCAGCACGGCGGCGATGATGGCCCCGATGGGCAGATAGCGCGCATAGCCTTCGCGCAGCTTCAGGAAGTCCACGTCCAGCATCATGACGACGAACAGGAACAGCACCGCCACCGCGCCGACATAGACGACGACCAGCAGCATCGCCAGGAACTCCGCCCCCAAGAGGACGAACAGGCCCGCCGCCGAAAAGAAGGTCAGGATCAGCCAGAGCACGCTGTGCACCGGGTTACGCGCGGTCACGACCAGAAGGCCGGAAACCGTGGCGACCGCCGCCAGCAGGAAGAAGGCTATGCTTTGCAGCATGTCGGGACGAAGCCCCTTTCGTATCGGCCGCGACCCCGTTTCGGAATCGGCGACCCGTTCAAGCGATGAGCGCCTTAGCGGTAAGGCGCGTCGAGTTCCAGATTCTTGGCGATCTCGCGTTCCCAGCGATCGCCGTTGTCGAGCAGTCGGGCCTTGTCGAACAGCAGCTCCTCGCGCGTTTCGACGGCGTATTCGGAGTTCGGTCCTTCGACGATGGCGTCCACCGGGCAGGCCTCCTGGCACAGGCCGCAATAGATGCATTTGACCATGTCGATGTCGTAGCGGGTCGTGCGGCGGCTGCCGTCGGCGCGCGGTTCGGCCTCGATGGTGATGGCTTGGGCCGGGCAGATGGCCTCGCACAGCTTGCAGGCGATGCAGCGTTCCTCGCCGTTCGGATAGCGGCGCAGGGCGTGCTCGCCCCGGAAGCGCGGCGACTGCGGATTGCGCTCGAACGGATAGTTCACGGTCGCCTTGGGGCGCGCCATATATTTCAGGGTCAGGCCGATGGCGCCGATGGCGTCGAGCATCATCGCGCCCTTCGCGGCCTGGGCGATACGAGTGAACATTAGCGATCCTCTGGCGCCGGGGCGCCGTTGGTTGAAGTCTGTGCCGGCGCGGCTTGGGCCGGCGTCTTGGCCTGACCGGCGCGCCAGTCGCGCTCGATCTGTTCCTGGCGGCGCTCCCACTGATAGCTGGACTGCGGCATGCGGGCGTCGGGCGCGCAGGCGCCGACCATCACCATCAGACCGAGACCAGCGACGAAGGCTTTCATCACGCACCCACCGCGAAGACGCGCCAGGCGGCCGTGATGACCACGGCGACCAGAGAGGCGGGCAGGAAGACCTTCCAGCCCAGGCGCATCAGTTGGTCATAGCGATAGCGGGGCACAAAGGCCTTCACCAGGGCGATGGCCAGGAACCAAAACACCGTCTTGGTGACGAAGGTCAGCAGATAGATCGTATAGGCGATCCACGCCGGCAGGCCGTCCAGGAATTCCTGCGACAGGAAGCCGGGGTTCCAGCCGCCGAAGAACAGGATGCTGATGAAGGCCGACATGAAGACGATGTTGACGTATTCGCCCATCATGAAGAGCAGGTAGGTCGTCGAGGAGTATTCGACCTGATAGCCGGCCACGAGCTCGGACTCGGCCTCCGGCAGGTCGAACGGCGGGCGGTTGGTTTCCGCCAGGGCCGAGACGAAGAAGACGATCGACATCGGGAACATGATCACGATCAGGGGCCAGGTGCCCTGGCCGCCGCCGAACGCATACCAATTCCAGAAATAGCCGCTCTGCCCCTCGACGATCTGCGACAGGTTCATCGTGCCGGCCAGCAGGATCACATTGATGATGATCAGGCCCAGCGAGACTTCATAGGACACCATCTGCGCCGCGGATCGCAGCGAGCCCAGGAACGGATACTTCGAGTTCGAAGCCCAGCCGCCCATGATGATGCCGTACACGCCCAGCGACGAGACCGCGAAGATATACAGGATGCCGACGTTCAGGTCCGACACCACCCAGCCGGGCGCGAACGGGATCACGGCCCAGGCCATGAAGGCCAGGATCACGGTGATGATCGGCGCCAGGATGAAGACCGCCTTGTCGGCGCCGGAGGGGATGACCACCTCCTTCAGCACGAACTTCAGCATGTCGGCGAACGATTGCAGCAGGCCGAAGGGACCGACGACGTTCGGACCCTTGCGCATCTGCACCGAGGCCCAGACCTTGCGGTCCGCCAGCAGCAGGAAGGCGACGGCGATCAGCACGCCGACGGTGATCAGCAGAATCTGGCCGACCGTGATCAGCGTCCAGCCGGCGGGCGTGGCCCAGAAGGAAACGGGGTCCATGGCTTACTCCGCCGCCATCGCGACCGGGGCGATCCGCAGGGCGGACAGCTCGGCCATCGTCGCGCTGGCGCGCGCAATCGGGTTTGAAAGATAGGGGTCGGTCACGACCGAGGCGAAGACGCGGTCGCCCAGATCGCCCTTGGCGCCCAAAGAAGCCACGTCGAACGCCACCGGCGTCGGCAGATAGTCGATCCGTCCGAAGGTCGGATGATCGGCCATCAGCCTGGAACGCAGCTGGTCCAGCGTGTCGTAAGGCAGGGTCTGGTCCACGCGGGCGGACAGGGCGCGGATGATGGCCCAGTCTTCCTTGGCCTCGCCCTTGGGGAAGACGACCCGTTCGGCCATCTGCACCCGGCCCTCGGTGTTGACGTACAGGCCCGACTTCTCGGTATAGGCCGCGCCCGGCAGGATGACGTCGGCGCCGTGCGCGCCGCGGTCCCCATGGCTGCCCAGATAGACGCGGAAGGCGTTCGACCCGGTCGGATCGACCTCGTCGGCGCCCAGCAGGAACAGCACGTCCAACGCGTCCGGCTTCAGCATCTCCGCGACCGTCAGGCCGCCTTCCGCTGGCACAAAGCCCATATCCAGACCCGCGACGCGCGCTGCAGCATGGTGCAGCACGTTGAAACCGTTCCAGTCCTCGGTGACCACGCCGACCTTCTTGGCCAGGGCGCCCAGGGCGTTCAGAACGGCCGCGCCGCCCTCCCCGCCCAGCGCGCCGGAACCGACGATGATCGCCGGACGCTCGGCCTTGGTCAGGAAGTCCAGCGCCGACTTGGGCAGTTTGCCCAGCGTCTTCGAGCCCGCGCCCAGATAGCTGTAATCGAAGGTCAAATCAGCCTGTTCGCCGATGACGCCGATCTCGACCCCGCCCTTGATCCAGCTCTTGCGCAGCCGGGCGTTCAGCAGCGGCGCTTCCAGGCGCGGATTGGCGCCCACGATCAGGATGGCGTCAGCGTTTTCAATGCCTTCCAGGCCAGTGTTGAAGAGCCAGCCCTCGCGCGGGCCATAGCCCAGGGCGGCGCCGTCCTGGCGACAGTCGGTGTTGGCCGAGCCCAGCGCGCGGAACAGGTCCAGCGCGGCCTTCATCGACTCGGCGTCCTGCAGATCGCCCGCGATCACGCCGATACGCTCGGGCGAGGCCGCCCTGATCCTGGCGGCGACGGCGTCCAACGCCTCGTTCCAGGTCGCGGCCCGCAGCTTGCCGTTCTCGCGCACCCACGGGCGGTCCAGCCGGCGCGCGGTCAGGCCATCGACGACATAGCGGCTCTTGTCCGACAGCCACTCCTCGTTGATCCCCTCATTCACGCGCGGCAGCACGCGCATGACCTCGGACCCTCGATAGTCGGCGCGGATGTTCGATCCCAGGGCGTCCATGACGTCGATGGTCTCGGTCTTTTTCAGTTCCCACGGGCGATAGTGATACTGCCACGGACGGTGCGTCAGGGCGCCGACCGGGCACAGGTCGTTGACGTTGCCCGACAGTTCCGAGGCGACCGACTTCTCCAGATAGGTGGTGATCTCGGCGTCCTCGCCGCGCGAGATCATACCGATGTCCGGCACCCCGGCGACTTCCGTGATGAAGCGGACGCAACGCGTGCACTGGATGCAGCGCGTCATGAAGGTCTTGATCGTCGGCCCCATGTGCTTTTCTTCGACCGCGCGCTTGTTCTCGGCATAGCGAGAGCCGTCGCGGCCATAGCCCATGGACTGGTCCTGCAGGTCGCACTCGCCGCCCTGGTCGCAGATCGGGCAATCCAGCGGGTGGTTGATGAGCAGGAACTCCATCACCCCTTCGCGGGCCTTCTTGACCATCGGCGTGTCGGTGAAGATTTCCTGGCCGTCGGCGGCCGGAAGCGCGCACGAAGCCTGCGGCTTGGGCGGTCCAGGCTTCACCTCGACCAGGCACATGCGGCAGTTGCCGGCGATGGACAGGCGCTCGTGGTAGCAGAAACGCGGGATTTCCTGCCCCGCGCGTTCGGCGACCTGGAGCACCGTCATGCCGGGCTCGAACTCGGTTTCGACGCCGTTGACCTTGGCGACTGGCATCAGCGGGCCTCTTCTTCAGCGGGAACGGCCAGTGCGGCCCGTTCCGTCGTCCCATCCGGGAGCGTCTGTGTAATGGTGACCGCATCGCCGTCCATGACGTAGCGGATCACCGGGTCGCCGGACTGGTTCATCCAGCGGACCAGGGCGGCGTCGGGCAGATCGAGCGGCTTCCACACGATCAGGTCGTTCTCGACGCGGCAGTCGGCGCGCATCCGCCCGCCATCGACCGGCGCGCGCCACGAGGCGTGAACCACGCCGCCTTCGACCCCGTCCAGCGTGATGGCCGACGGCTCCTGCCCATGGATCGCAGCCAGGCCCGCGCGGCAAACGCGGCGCAGTTCGCCGGCGGTCAGCACCTTCGGCGCCGTCTGCACGGCGTCGGAGGTTTTCACTTCGGCCGAGACCGTCTCCGCCGGCGTCGGCGCGGCTTCACGCTCGCCGCAGGCGGCGAGAGCGAAAGCTCCGATCACGATGGCGGACGGCAGACGCATCGTCACTCCGCCGCGATCGCATGGCCGGCGAAGTTCGCGCGGCGGCTGCGGTAGTTGGCGATGCGTTCCTCGATCTCGGGACGGAAATGCCGGATCAGGCCCTGCACCGGCCAGGCGGCGGCGTCGCCGAGCGCGCAGATGGTGTGGCCCTCGACCTGGCCGGCGACGTCGAGCAGAAGGTCGATCTCGGACGGATCGGCCTCGCCCACCGCCATCCGCTCCAGCACGCGCCACATCCAGCCGGTGCCCTCGCGGCACGGCGTGCACTGGCCGCAGCTCTCGTGCTTGTAGAAGTAGCTGATGCGGGCGATGGCCTTCACCAGGTCGGTGGAGTTGTCCATCACGATGACGGCGGCGGTGCCCAGGCCCGAACGCATCTCGCGAAGGCTGTCGAAGTCCATCAGCGCCGTCTCGGACATCTCGCGCGTGATCAGCGGCACCGACGACCCGCCCGGGATCACGGCCTTCAGATTGTCCCAGCCGCCGCGCACGCCGCCGCAATGCTCTTCCAGCAGTTGCTTCAGCGGGATCGACATGGCCTCTTCGACCACGCAAGGGCTGTTCACATGGCCGGAGATGGCCATCAGCTTGGTGCCGGTGTTGTTCGGACGGCCGAAACCGGCGAACCAGTCGGCGCCACGACGCAGGATGGTCCCCACGACCGCGATCGACTCGACATTGTTCACCGTGGTCGGGCAGCCATACAGGCCCGCGCCGGCCGGGAACGGCGGCTTCAGGCGCGGCTGGCCCTTCTTGCCTTCCAGCGATTCCAGCAGCGCCGTCTCTTCGCCGCAGATATAGGCCCCGGCGCCGTGGTGGATATAGACGTCGAAGTCCCAGCCGTGGACGTTGTCCTTGCCGATCAGGCGGGCGTCATAGGCCTGCTTGACCGCCGCCTCCATCCGCTCGCGCTCAAGCACATATTCGCCACGCAGATAAATGTAGCAGGCATGGGCCTGCATGGCGAAGCTGGCGATCAGGCAGCCTTCGATCAGCAACTGCGGATCGTGGCGCATGATCTCCCGGTCCTTGCAGGTCCCGGGTTCGGATTCGTCGGCGTTGACCACCAGATAGTGAGGACGGTCCTTCACCTCCTTGGGCATGAATGACCACTTCAGGCCGGTCGAGAAACCGGCGCCGCCACGGCCGCGCAGGCCCGAAGCCTTGACGTTGTTGATAATCCAGTCGCGGCCAAGGTCCAGCATGTCCTTGGTGGCGTTCCACGCCCCGCGCGTCTTCGCCCCGTCCAGCGTCCAGTCCTGGAAGCCGTACAGGTTGGTGAAGATCCGGTCCTTGTCTTCGAGAATGCCGACCATGGCCCTCAGAGTCCTTCCGCCAGACGGCGCTTGTGGTGGCGGTTGCGCAGATAGATGGCGGTGATGACCATCGCCCAGCCTGCGGCCAGCATTCCGTAGGAGACGGTGACGCCCCATTCGCCGATGCCGAACGTGCCGTTGCGTGAAAGCAGGATCAGCAGTGCGGCGGCGACGACCATGGCCAGTCCGCCCGCGCGCAGGGGCCGTCCGACACTGCGCAGTTCCTTGCGATAGGCCGCACGGCCTTCTTCGGTGGAGAGATCGGGGGCAGGCATCAGGCGGGCGCCTTCTCGACCGGCGCCGGGTCGCTGTTCGGCAGTTTCTTGATCGGCTTGGCGGCCGAGCCGTCGTACAGTTTCGGATCGAGCAGGGTCTTGGCCCCGCCCGCCGGTTCCGACGTCGCCCTGCCCTCGTACGAACCGGCCTTCGGCGACTTGCCGGCGGCGAAGTCGTCGATGATCTGCGCCATCGTCTCGGGCGTCAGGTCTTCGTAATAATAGTCGTTGATCTGGGCCATCGGCGCGTTCGAGCAGGCGCCGAGGCATTCGACTTCCTGCCAGGTGAAGCGGCCGTCGGCGGACAGATGGTCCTTGGGACCGATCTTCTCCTTGCACACCCGCATCAGTTCATTGGCGCCGCGCAGCATGCACGGCGTCGTGCCGCACACCTGGATCAGCGCCGTCTTCCCGACCGGCTCCAGCATGAACATGGTGTAGAAGGTCGCGACCTCCAGCACCCGGATGAAGGGCATGCCCAGCAGTTCGCCGATGGCGCGGATAGCGGGCTCCGAAACCCAGCCCTCCTGCTTCTGGACCAGCCACAGGATGGGGATCACCGCCGACTGGCGGCGGTTTTCCGGATACTTCTTGATCCACCACTCGGCCTTCGCCTTCGTATCCTTTGAAAAGGCGAAGGATTCCGGCTGTTCCTTGGCGAGACGACGAACGCTCATCGGTCCACTTCTCCGAAAACGATGTCGAGCGAGCCCAGGATGGCGGACACGTCGGCCAACTGGTGGCCCCGGTTCATCCAGTCCATCGCCTGCAGGTGACGGAAGCCCGGCGCCGAAATCTTGACGCGATACGGTTTGTTGGTGCCGTCCGACACCAGATAGATGCCGAACTCGCCCTTGGGCGCCTCGACCGAGGCATAGACCTCGCCCTCGGGCGTCTTGAAGCCTTCGGTATAGAGTTTGAAGTGATGGATCAGGGATTCCATCGACCGCTTCATCTCGCCGCGACGGGGCGGAACGATCTTGTTGTCCTCGATCATCACCGGCTCGCCGGGGCAGTTGCGCAGCTTGTGAATGCACTGCTCCATGATCCGCACCGACTGCTTCATCTCCTCGATGCGGCAGAGGTAGCGGTCCCAGCAGTCGCCGTTCTTGCCGACCGGAATATCGAACTCCAGCTCGGCGTAGCATTCATAGGGCTGGGCCTTGCGCAGGTCCCAGGCGATGTCCGAGCCGCGCAGCATGACGCCGGTGAAACCCCAGGCCAGGGCCTGTTCCTTGGACACCACGCCGATGTCGACGTTGCGCTGCTTGAAGATGCGGTTCTCGGTGACCAGGCTCTCGATGTCGGCCAGGGCCTTGGGGAACTCCTGGCACCAGCGGCCGATGTCGTCGATCAGGTCCATCGGCAGGTCCTGGTGGACGCCGCCGGGCCGGAAATAGTTGGCGTGCAGGCGCGCCCCGCAGGCGCGCTCATAGAACACCATCAGCTTTTCGCGCTCTTCGTGGCCCCACAGCGGCGGCGTCAGGGCGCCGACGTCCATGGCCTGCATGGTCGCGTTCAGCAGGTGGTTCCCGATCCGGCCGATTTCCGAATAGAGCACCCGGATCAACTGGGCGCGGTAGGGAACCTCGACGCCCAGCAGCTTTTCAATGGCCAGGCAGAAGGCGTGCTCCTGGTTCATCGGCGCGACATAGTCGAGGCGATCCAGATACGGCACGTTCTGCAGATAGGTCCGCGCCTCCATCAGCTTCTCGGTGCCGCGGTGCAGCAGGCCGATGTGCGGATCGACGCGTTCGACGATTTCGCCGTCCAGCTCCAGCACCAGGCGCAGCACGCCGTGCGCGGCCGGGTGTTGCGGGCCGAAGTTGATGGTGAACTTCCGGTCGTCCATCGCCTTGGCGTGGTCGGTGCGGTGATCGACCGGCATGTCCTCGAACACGTCGATCGTCGGGGTTTGGGCTCCGTCGGCCATCAGCCCTTCACTCCAGCCTTTTCGTCGCCAGGCAGCACGGGCGCCGGATACTCGGCGCCTTCCCACGGCGACAGGAAGTCGAACGTCCGGAACTCCTGCGTCAGCTTGACCGGCTCATAGACAACGCGCTTCTGTTCCTCGTCGTAGCGGACCTCGACATAGCCCGTCATGGGGAAGTCCTTGCGCAGCGGATGCCCCTCGAACCCATAGTCGGTCAGCAGCCGGCGCATGTCCGGGTGCCCTTCGAAGATCACGCCATACATGTCGTAGGCTTCGCGCTCGAACCAGCCGGCGGACGGATAGATTTCCGACACCGTCGGGACGGGCTTGACCTCGTCGGTCACCACCTTGACCCGCACCCGGGCGTTCCGGGTCAGCGACAGCAGGTGATAGACGATCTCGAACCGCTCTTCCCGATCCGGGTAATCGGCGCCGCAGACATCCAGCAGCTGCTGGAAGCCGAACCGGTCGCGCAGCGCCGTCATCACCTCGGCGATCCGCTCGCGGGGCGCCAGCAGGGTCAGCTCGCCGAACGCCACCTGCGCTTCCACGCCCAACGCCCCGACCAGCTCGGCGCCGATCGGCGTCAGCACGGCCTCGAATTGCGCTTGAACAGCCAGGGAGCTCATCGATCGATGGTCCCCGTGCGGCGGATCTTCTTCTGCAATTGCAACAGGCCGTACAGCAGCGCCTCGGCGGTCGGCGGGCAGCCGGGGACATAGACGTCCACCGGCACCACACGGTCGCAGCCGCGCACGACGCTGTAGCTGTAGTGATAATAGCCGCCGCCGTTGGCGCAGCTGCCCATCGACACGACATAGCGCGGATCGGGCATCTGGTCGTAGACCTTGCGGATGGCCGGGGCCATCTTGTTGGTCAGGGTGCCGGCGACGATCATCAGGTCCGAGTGACGCGGGCTGCCGCGCGGGGCCATGCCGAACCGCTCGACGTCGAAGCGGGGCATCGACATCTGGATCATCTCGACGGCGCAGCAGGCCAGACCAAAGGTCATCCACATCAGCGAGCCGGTGCGCGCCCAGGTGATGACGTCGTCCAGCGAGGCGGTCAGGAAGCCGCGGTCGCCCAGTTCGGTGTTCACCGCCTCGAAGAATTTGTCGTGGACCTTGGGGTCATAGCCCTCGACCATCGACCGGCCGGCCGAACCGGCGGGCACGAGCGGGCTGAGCGGCGTGGAAGGCGCGATCACTCCCATTCCAGGGCTCCCTTCTTCCATTCGTAGATGAAGCCGATGGTCAGGACGCCCAGGAAGACCATCATCGACCAGAAGGCGAACACCATGCCCGCGTGCGACAGGTCGAACATCGACACCGCCCACGGGAACAGGAAGGCCACTTCCAGGTCGAAGATGATGAACAGGATCGACACCAGGTAGAAACGCACGTCGAACTTCATCCGCGCGTCGTCGAAGGCGTTGAACCCGCACTCATAGGCCGACAGCTTCTCGGAGTCCGGGCTTTTCGGCGCCAGCAGCAGCGGCAGCACGATGAAGAGCACGCCGATCACGGCGGCGATGCCGGCGAAGATGAGAACCGGCAGATATTCGAGCAGGAATGCGTTCATTCGAAGAACCTCGTCCGCCGGGGAGAGGCGGATTCGGGGCTTCTTAGACCCAACAACGTCGCCGTTCAAACCCCCGTGGCCATTGGCTTTTCATTGAGAATGGATCGCAACTCCGCGCGCCATATGTCGCAGCCCCAATGCTTGCACGGCGGGCGTCGGCAAAGCCCTATGGCCCGCCTGGCCCTGTAACCGAAAGTCATCCGAATGCGCGCCGCAAGCCGTGTCCTGAACGCCGTGGAACGCATCGGCAATCGCCTGCCCGATCCCGTCTTTCTGTTTCTGTGGCTGATCGCCGGACTGGTCGTGCTCAGTCTAATCGGCGCGGGCCTGGGCTGGTCCGCCGTCAATCCGGTGACCGGCGACCGGCTGGTGGCGGAAAGCCTGCTGTCGGCCGCCAATCTGGAACAGCTGATCATTGGCATGCCCCGGACCTTGGCGGACTTCCCCCCGCTGGGGATCGTCATCACCATTATATATGGGGCGTCCGTCGCCGAGCGGACGGGCCTGTTCTCGACGGCGATCCGGGGCGCCCTGCTAAATGCGCCGCGCGCCATACTGACGCCGGTGGTGGTCGTGACCGGCATGGTGTCGCACCATGCGTCCGACGCCTCCTATGTCGTGGTGATCCCGCTAGCGGCCGTCATTTTCGCCGCCGCCGGCCGTCATCCGCTGGCGGGACTGGCCGCCGGGTTCGCCGCCGTTTCTGGCGGCTATGCCGGCAATCTGTTTCCGGGCGCCAGCGACGCCCTGATCCTGGGCATCACCGAGCCGGCCGCCCGGCTGATCGACCCGTCCTATTCCGTGAATATCGCCGGCAACTGGTTCTTCATCGTCGGGGTCGTCTTCGTCTTCACGCCGATCGTCTGGTTCCTGACCGACCGGGTGATCGAGCCGCGCCTGGGCGTCTGGAAGCCGTCGGAAGGGGTCGCCGCACCCGCCGCCTCGGAAAAGGAACCCCTGACCGCCGCCGAGAAGCACGGCCTGCGATTCGCGGGGCTGACCCTTCTGGGCATGATCGCCCTGTGGGCGGCGATCACCTGGATGCCCGGTTCGCCCTTCGTCGATCCGGACGCCGACCCCGAGCAGCGGTTCAATCCGCTCTATCGCTCCTTGGCCGCCTTCTTCGCCGTGACCTTCTTCGTCACTGGCGCGGCCTATGGCGCGGGCGCCGGTTCGATCCAGTCCCACCGCGACCTGGTGCGGATGATGCGCGACGGCATCGCCCAGCTGGCGCCCTATATCGTGCTGGCCTTCTTCGCCGCCCATTTCGTGGCCATGTTCAACTGGTCGGGCCTGGGGCCGATCCTGGCGGTCAACGCCGCGGCGGGTCTGAAGAGCATCGCCCTGCCCGCCCCGCTGCTGCTGATCTGCGTCGTCTTCGTCTCCTGCTTCTTCGACCTGTTCATCGGTTCGGCCTCGGCCAAATGGTCGGCGCTGGCGCCCATTGTGGTGCCAATGTTCATGCTCCTGGGCATTTCGCCCGAGATGACGACCGCCGCCTATCGGATGGGCGATTCCGTCACCAATATCGCCACGCCGCTGATGAGCTATTTCCCGCTGATCCTGACCTTCGCCCAGCGCTGGGACCCGCGATTCGGCCTGGGTTCGCTGATGGCGACCATGCTGCCCTATGCCGGCGCCTTCCTGATCGCCGGCCTGGCCATGGTGGCGGCCTGGGTGGCGTTCGACCTGCCGCTGGGGCCGGGCGTGGGCGTCCACTACACGCCTCCGCCCGCCGCGATCGCGGCCCAGGAGCCTGCCGGGGGCGGCCTGACGGGCCCGCACAGCCCTCCCCAACCCACCGCCGTCGCCCCGTCCACAGCCCCGTCGCGCTGAGGCCGGTCTTTCTGGCAAAAGGTCGCTTGACGCGCTCAACCAGCCCGCCTAAACGACGCCCCTCGCCGGGGCGCACAGCCGCTTCGGCCGGGAAACGCGGGTGTAGCTCAGTTGGTTAGAGTGCCGGCCTGTCACGCCGGAGGTCGCGGGTTCGAGCCCCGTCACTCGCGCCACTTCTTCTGAACGAAGGAGTGGCGCAACCGCCCTTCCCACACACAGCTTTCGGAACAGCTCAAAAGTTTCGACCGGATACGCGGGTGTAGCTCAGTTGGTTAGAGTGCCGGCCTGTCACGCCGGAGGTCGCGGGTTCGAGCCCCGTCACTCGCGCCACTTCCTTGAACACGATCAAGAAGTGGCGCGCCCCCCTATCCTCCCCGACCCCGGCTCATTGCGTATTCCAGCCAGCAGAAGCGCGCCGTTTCAATGACTTGGGCGTGATCAGGAGCGATCAATCTGGCGCCCCTCCAGGCCGTGCTATACTCGCCGCCCGGTCTTTGAAATCGTCACGGCGCGTCGCATTGGACTTTATTGGACTCTATTGGACTGTTTTTTGAGTCCAATGGCCGCCTGCCTCAGTGGACGGCGAACGCCTCGTCCGGCTGAACGAAGGCGGCGTCGCCCGTCAGTTCGCCATAGACCATGCACAGGTCCTCGAACACGCGGTTCCACGCGAACTGGCTGACCGCCTTCTCCCGCGCCGCGCGGCCGATGGCCTCGATGTCGCGTTCGAACAGGGCCTCGACGGCCTGGGCGTAGTCGTCGGCCTCGGCGCGCGCCGCCAGCTGGCCGACCGTCTCATCGACCGTTTCGGCCACGCCGCCGGCGTTCACCCCGACCACGGGCCGCCCGCAGGCCATGGCCTCCAGCACGATCAGGCCGAAGGGCTCCTTGTCGTTCGCATGGACGAAGGCGTCGCAGCTGGCGATGATGCGCGCGACCGCCCTGGGGTCTTTCTCATAGGGCAGCGAGATCACCCGATCCTCGGCCGGCATCCCCGACCCCGCCCCGACCAGGACAAGGTGATAGGGCGACCCCAGCTTCTGGACCGCCTCGATCAGGACATCGACGTTCTTTTCCTTGGCTGGCCGCCCCGCGAAACACAGCAGCCGCGCCTCCTGCCCCAGCCCCAGTTCGTCCAGCAGCCACTGGCGGTCGCGGCGGTCGGGCCGGAACGTGTCGATCTCGACGCCCAGGGGCCGGATGACGATGTTCTTCACCCCCGCCTCTTCCAGCCGCCGCGCGATGAACCGGCTGGGCGACACCACCCGGTCGAACTGCGAGAACAGCCGCGCCCAGCGTTTTTCAACCGGCTTCTTGGCCCATTCGCCGAAATGCAGCGCCGCCAGGCCCGCCGGATCGGAATGGCAGAAGCCGACGACCGGGCATCCCACCCGCTGTCCGGCCTCCAGCGCGCCCTGTCCGGGCGTATAGGGATCGCCCGCTTCGATGATCGACGGCTTCATAGCCGCCACCCAGGCGCTCCAGCGCTTCACCGAACTGGGCCAGCGATAGCCATCGCCGAAGGGCAGCTTGGTCGCCCGCAGCTGCACGACCCCGTCCGTCCGCGCCTTGTGCCGTGCGCCCGGCACGATCAGCGAATGGCTGACGCCGGGGCGGTTCTGCTCGATCCAGGCCTTCTTCGACAGCAGATACCGCTTCACCCCGCCGGAACGGGGGGCGTACAGCATGGTGGTGTCCACCAGCCGGGGCCGCTCGTCCTGCGCCGCAAGCCGCAACGCCCTCAGCGTATCGGCGACCTCGACGTCCAGACCCGGAATCAACCGGAGTTCGCTTTCCTGAACGTCTAGGTCGGTCATGCTCATGTGAGGACTGTCTCGCCTGGTCTGGGCTGTCGAACGCCGGGCGGCGCCGTTTGGATGCGTCGCGTCGAACCGCGCTTGACCGTGATCTCGCCCCTAGACCCGGGCGCGGCAAAGCTCAATAGCGTGTCGCTCGAATCCTTCCGTGATCGGCCTAACATCAGGGAATGCGACGCCTTACGCCGAACGGCGGTTCGGACTTAGGGGCGGCCCGGCCTTGCATTCGCCTCAAATTCGATAAACTTGAGGAACGCTGGCGCAGACCCTGCTAAGGGGTCGCCCGTATCGTGATCGCGTGACCACCCAGGGGTTTCTTCCGAATGCGTAATCTGCTTGCGACCGCCGCCGCGATCGCCCCCTTGCTGGCTGCGACGGGCGCTCAGGCCGAGATCGTCATCTCGAACGCCCGCACCACGCCGATCCAGACTTCCAACGCGACCGGAACCGCCGCCGACGACATCCGCATCGCCAGCGGCGGCAGCATCGCCGTGGCGTCCGGCGTCGCGATCACCGTCGATTCGAACAATTCCATCGACCTGGACCCCGGCAGCAACATCACCATGGACAAGTCGGAGGACGGCTCCACGGGCGTCCTGGTGAACGGCGGCAATACCGGTTCGGTGACCATCGGCGGCGCCATCACCATCAACGACAAGCAGGAAGCCGCCGACATCAAGGATGCCGACGGCGACGGCGACCTGGACGGCCCCTTCGCCACCGGATCGGATCGTTACGGGGTTCGGCTGACCGGCGCCTCTCCCTTCACCGGCGATGTGCTGATTGAATCCTTGGCGGCGATCACCGTCGAGGGTAACAACTCCTATGGTCTGTCGGTCGAATCCGCCCTGAACGGCAACTTGCAAAGCCTGGGCGCAGTACGCGTGACCGGCGACAACTCCACGGCCATCCGCACGACCGGTCCCATCTCCGGCGATGTGGATCTTGCGGGCGCGATCTCGGCGATTGGGGAAAACGCGACCGGCGTTTCGGTCGAGGGTGACGTGGGCGGCGCGCTGACGATTTATTCGTCCGTAGCCGCCACGGGCTATCGCTACACCACGCCGCCACCGGCGCGGCCCGCGACCGGCAACTATGACAACGCCGCCACCCTGTTCCTTGACGAACTTGACGAGGACGATCTGCTGCAGGGCGGCCCCGCGGTCAGCATTGCCGCCAACGTCGCGGGCGGCGTTCTTCTGGACAAGGCCCTCAGTTATTCCAATGCCGGGATTGAAGGCGATGACGATGACGACGGCGTCAAAAACGGCGACGAGGACGACGACGGCGACGGCATCAAGAACCGCGACGATCCTGATCGTGACGGCAACGGCGTGCCCGACGCCAGCCAGACGACGGCGTCGATCACGTCGCTTGGCGGTGCGCCGGCCCTCCAGATCGGGTCCACTTCGCAGGCGATCACCCTGGGCGCCGTGGGAACGGGCGACGCCGCATACGGCCTGATCAACCGAGGCTCGATCACAGGCGCCGGCATCTACTCCGGCATCGAGTCCCGCGCGCTCCAGATCGGCGTCGAAGGCGGCCAGGCCGTGACCGTCGATGGCGGCGTTCGCAATGAAGGCGGCATCGCATCAACGGCCGTTGACGCCGATGCCACCGCCGTATGGGTCGGCTCGGGCGTCACGACGTCTGCGATCGTCAACACCGGCAATATCCAGTCAGTGGCGTCCGGCAAGGAGACCCAGTCCTCGACCGCCATTCTGATTGGCGTCGGGGCTGATGTTCAATCGTTGACGAACACGGGCAATATCGTGTCCTCGTTCGGCGGCAATCACGGTTCCGCCGTAGCGATCCGCGATGCATCGGGCACGCTTACGGAATTGTCGAATGCAGGTTCGATCATCGGATCGCTCAGCCGGGACAGCACCGATGAGACCGCAGTCGATGGCGTTGTGACGGCGATCGACCTGTCGGCCAATACGACAGGCGTCACTCTGCGCCAGTATGGTATCCAGGTCGATCCCGATGACACCGTGCCAGACACCGACGGCGATGGCGTGCCGGACAGCGCCGAGCCGGCGATCGTCGGCGCGATCAAGCTCGGCTCGGGCGCCGACACGGTCGACATCGAGAACGGCGCCGTGCGCGGCGACATCGACTTCGGCGCCGGCGCGGACACCTTCAACATCAGCGGCGGCGCGACCGTCGTCGGCGCGATCAAGAACAGCGACGGGCTGCTCGACATCAATCTGTCGAACGGCGTGCTCAACGCGACCCAGACCAGCGCGACCGCGATCTCGAACCTGAATATCGGCGCGGACGGCACGCTGATCGTCACCGTGGACCCGGCGAACGATCAGGCTGGCGGCTTCAACGTCAGCGGGACCGCGACGCTCGCCGATGGAGCGAACCTCGGCGTACGGTTCGCCTCGCTGCTCGAAGGGCCCGAACGCTTCGACATCATCACCGCCGGCACGCTCAACGCCGGCGAGATCGACCAGAGCCTGCTGACCGACAATTCGCCCTACCTCTACGTCGTCGAAGGCGGCGTCGATCAGGCGGCGGGAACCGTCTATGTCGATGCGCGCCGCCGTACGGCGGAAGAGGCCAATCTGATTCCCGTCGAGGCGTCTGCGTATGACGCAGTCTACGCCGCGCTGGGCTCGAACGAGACGCTGCGGAACCTGTTCCTGAGCCAGACGGACCGGGATGGCTTCATCGACGCCTACGAACAGATGCTGCCGGATCACTCGGGCGGACCGCTGATGTCGCTGTCGGCCGGCGTGGACGCCGTGACGCGGGCCCTGACCGGGCGCAACGCCTCGGCCGCGCCCGGCGAAACCAGCGCCTGGCTGCAGGAAATCAACTTCTACGCCGACAAGGACAAGACCGATTCCTACGGCTTCCGCTCGGAAGGCTTCGGGATCGCGGGCGGCGTCGAGAAGGGCACGAACCTCGGCGCCCTCGGCATTTCGGCGGCCTTCACCTCCTCCGACATCAAGGACCCGGAATCGGCGGCCGAAGAGGTGTTGTCCGCCAATCTGCTGGAACTGGGTCTCTACTGGCGGGCGCAGGGCCAGTACTGGACGACCTGGGCCCGCGCGGCCGGCGGTTACGCCAGTTTCAACGCCGACCGGTCGCTGGTCGCCGACGGGGTCTATCTGAACAACACGTCGGACTGGCATGGCTGGACGGCGGCGGCTGCGGGCGGCGCGTCCTATGAGCGCAACTTCGGGCGCCTGAACGTGCGCCCCGAAATCTATGCGGAGTATTTCCGCTTGTCGGAGGGTGCGCGGACCGAAAAGGGCGGCGGCGACGGTTTCGACCTCGATATCGACTCGCGCGACAGCCACATCTTCTCGGCCGTGGCGGCGATGAATATCGGCTACGGCTTCGGGCGTAACCAGTGGCTGCGGCCCGAGTTGCGCATCGGCTATCGCCAGAACATCTCGGTGGACGCCGGCGAGACCATCGCCCGCTTCGCCAGCGGGGGGCCGGACTTCATCCTGACGCCGGACGCGATCGAAGGCGGCGGGCCGATCCTGGGCTTCCGCGTGAACTTCGGCAACGAGCTGGGCATGCTGTCGCTGACCGGCGACGCGGAACTTCTGGAAGATTACGTCCGCTATTCGCTGCTGCTGCGGGCCAGCTTCCGGTTCTGATCGGGGCTTCCGCCAGAAATGCAAAGGCCGCCGGAGCGATCCGGCGGCCTTTTCTTTGGTGGGTGGCGAGGGGTTCGAACCCCCGACCCCCTCGGTGTAAACGAGGTGCTCTGACCAGCTGAGCTAGCCACCCGAAGGCGGAGCCGGGCTTATGCCCGGCCTGGTTCAGCCGTTCAAGGCGCTTTTCAAGCCTTCGCCGGGGCGGAATCGGGCGGTGCGCGAGGCGGGTCGCGCGACGGTCTCGCCGGTCTGGGGATTGCGGGCCACCCCGGCCTTGCGGTCCACGCTGACGAAGCTGCCGAAGCCGATCAGCTTGACGTCCCTGCCCTGCGTCAGGGCTTCGGCGACGCCGTCGGTGAAGGCGTCCAGGGCCGCCTTGGCCTGATCCCGGCTGATATTCGCCGAGCGGGCCATTCGGCCGATGAGTTCCGCTTTGGTCATCCGTCCCCCCACCCGAATCACTTAAGGGCGGATTGGAGGCGGCGTCAAAAGCGAAAACGCCGCAGGGTTGTCTCCCTGCGGCGTTCCGCGTTCAACTTGCCGTCAATGGCTGACGGTCGCCGTGGCGCCGTCCACGGGCGGAACCGGCGTCGGCAGCGGGTCGGACGCCTCGTCCCACTCCACCGCCGTCAGGGTGCCGGTCAGGGCCCACTTCAGCGCCTCGTCCGCCGTGGAGATAGGCACGATCTCCAGCGCCGACTTCACATTGTCCGGCACCTCGGCCAGGTCCTTTTCGTTCTCCTGCGGGATCAGCACCGTCTTGACGCCGGAGCGCAGCGCCGCGAGCAGCTTTTCCTTCAGGCCGCCGATGGCGGTGACGCGGCCGCGCAGGGTGATCTCGCCGGTCATGGCGATGTCCTTCCTGATCGGCACGCCCGTCAGGACCGAGACCATGGCCACCGTCATGGCGACGCCGGCGGACGGGCCGTCCTTGGGCGTGGCGCCATCCGGCACGTGGACGTGGATGTCGGTCTTCTCGAACACCGGCGGCTTCACGCCGAAGGCCAGCGACCGGGCGCGGACGTAGGACGCCGCCGCCGAGATCGATTCCTTCATGACCTCCTTCAGGTTTCCGGTCACGGTCATGCGGCCGCGCCCCGGCATCTTGATCGCCTCGATGGTCAGGATGTCGCCGCCGAACTCGGTCCAGGCTAGGCCGGTGACGATGCCGACCTGATCCTCCTCGTCCGTCTCGCCATAGCGGAACTTCTTCACCCCCGCGTATTCGGCCAGCTTGTCCGCATCGACGGTGATCGAAACGGCCTTGGTCTTGGCCATCTCGCGCACCGCCTTGCGGGCCAGGCCGCCCAGGGCGCGCTCCAGCGACCGCACCCCGGCCTCGCGGGTATAGTAGCGGATCAGGTCGCGGATCGTGTCTTCCGGCACGATCAACTCGCCGTCCTTCAGGCCGTGGTCCGCCAGCTGCTTGGGCAGGACGTGACGCTTGGCGATCTCGACCTTTTCGTCCTCGGTGTAGCCAGAGACGCGGATGATCTCCATCCGGTCCATCAGCGGCTGCGGCATGTTCAGGCTGTTTGCGGTCGTGACGAACATCACCTGCGACAGGTCGTAGTCCACCTCCAGATAGTGGTCGCCGAAGGTCGAGTTCTGGGCCGGGTCCAGCACCTCCAGCAGCGCCGAGGACGGGTCGCCGCGCCAGTCGGCGCCCAGCTTGTCGATCTCGTCCAGCAGGACGAAGGCGTTGGTGGTCTTGGCCTTCTTCATCGACTGGATGATCTTGCCGGGCATGGAGCCGATGTAGGTCCGGCGGTGGCCGCGAATCTCGGATTCGTCGCGCACCCCGCCCAGCGACATGCGGACGTATTCACGCCCCGTCGCCTTGGCGATGGACTTGGCCAGCGAGGTCTTGCCGACGCCGGGCGGGCCGACGAGGCACAGGATCGGGCCCTTCAGGCTGCCGGTGCGGGCCTGGACGGCGAGGTATTCGACGATCCGCTCCTTGACCTTCTCCAGGCCGAAGTGATCCTCTTCCAGGATGTCCTCGGCCTTCTGCAGGTCGATCGGCTTCTGCTTGGCCTTGCCCCACGGCACGGACAGCAGCCAGTCGAGATAGTTACGGACGACGGTCGATTCCGCCGACATGGGCGACATGTTGCGCAGCTTCTTGACCTCGGCCTCGGCCTTGGCGCGGGCCTCCTTGGACAGGCGCGTCTTACGGATGCGCTTCTCCAGGTCCATGATCTCGTCGCGCGCGTCGTCGGTCTCGCCCAGCTCGCGCTGGATCGCCTTCATCTGCTCGTTCAGATAATATTCGCGCTGGGTCTTCTCCATCTGGCGCTTCACGCGCGAGCGGATCTTCTTCTCGACCTGCAGGACCGAGATTTCACCCTCCATCAGGCCGTAGACCTTCTCCAGCCGCTTGGGCACGTCGAAGGTTTCCAGCAGGCCCTGCTTGTCGGCGATCTTGACCGACAGATGGGCGGCGACGCTGTCGGCCAGCTTGGAGGCGTCGGTGATCTGGGGAATGGAACTGAGCGCCTCGGGCGGAACCTTCTTGTTCAGCTTCACATAGGATTCGAACTGCTCGACCACGGCGCGCAGCATGGCCTCGGCCTGGGAGGTCTCGCCCGGTTCGTCCTCGATCTCGACGGCCTCGGCCTCGAAATAGTCGGTGCGGTCGGTGAAGCGGGTCAGGCGCGCGCGGCCCTTGCCCTCGACCAGCACCTTGACGGTGCCGTCGGGCAGTTTCAGCAGCTGCAGCACCGAGGCCAGCACGCCGATGGGATAGATGGCGTCGGGCGACGGGTCGTCGTCGACGGAATTCTTCTGGGTCGCCAGAAGGATCTGCTTTTCGCCCTTCATGATCTCGTCGAGGGCCTTCACGGACTTCTCGCGGCCCACGAAAAGCGGCACGACCATGTGCGGAAAGACCACGATGTCTCTCAACGGCAGGACGGGCAGTGTCTTGGTGTCAGTCATGATGCGTACTCCTGGGCCATTGATGATCTCCGGCCCGCCGTCACGGTCGCCCGGACAAGAGGCCCGGCCAGCGCATGACGACCCGTCGATTCCGACGGCGTTCGGATGAGTATGTGGTTCACGCGCGACACGGTTCAAGCGTAACCGCGCAACCGCCCACATCTGCGTTCACCGAGCGCAGGCGCACTCGTCCTGGGCGTATGATTCGATTTCCTGTGGACGCCCGTCCGACGGCCCAGATTTCCGAGGTCACGAATCACTTTCTGAGGCACCTTCGCGCCATGACCGTCCAGATGATCCTCTCCGATGCTCAGACGCGCGCCAGCGCGGCGCCGGTCGATCATCCGGAACGGCAGTATCTGAACCTGCTGCGCGACATCCTGGACAACGGCGCGCGGCGCGACGACCGCACCGGCACCGGGACCCTGGGCGTGTTCGGCCGCCAGATGCGGTTCGACCTGTCCAGGGGCTTTCCCGTCCTGACGACCAAGAAGCTGCACCTGCGCTCGATCATCGTCGAACTGCTGTGGTTCCTGCGCGGCGAGACCAACATCGGCTGGCTCAAGGACAACGGCGTCCGCATCTGGGACGAATGGGCCGACGCCGAGGGCGAGCTGGGCCCGGTCTATGGCAAGCAGTGGCGCTCGTGGACCGCGCCGGGCGGCCGGATCATCGACCAGATCGAAAAGCTGGTCCACGGGCTGAAGACCAATCCCAACAGCCGCCGCCACATCGTCACCGCCTGGAACCCGGCCGACGTGGACGACATGGCCCTGCCGCCCTGCCACTGCCTGTTCCAGTTCTTCGTCGCCGACGGCAAGCTGAGTTGCCAGCTGTACCAGCGCAGCGCCGACGTCTTCCTGGGCGTGCCGTTCAACATCGCCTCCTACGCCCTGCTGACGATGATGCTGGCCCAGGTGGTCGGGCTGGAGCCGGGGGAATTCGTCCACACCTTCGGCGACGCCCACCTGTATCTGAACCATCTGGAACAGGCGGAACTGCAGCTGAGCCGCGAGCCCCTGCCCCTGCCGACGATGAAGATCGCGCCGAAAACCGACCTGTTCGCCTTCGAACTGTCGGACTTCACGCTGGAAGGCTACGAGGCCTGGCCGCACATCAAGGCCGCCGTGGCCGTCTGATGGATCTCAAGGGCCTGCAGGCCTCGGTCCTGCGCATCTCCGACATCTATGCGGCCGAGCACGGCATCGACCGTGACCGCGACTGGGCGCTGCTCAAGCTGCAGGAAGAGTTGGGCGAGTTGACCGCCGAGCATCTGCGCCTGTCCAGCCGGGCGCGCGGGACGCCCGACGAACGGGCGCTGGGCGATGAGGCGGCGGACGTATTGGGGATGCTGCTGATCTATTGCGCGCGCGCCGGCGTCGATCTGGACGAAGCCATGCGTCGCAAATGGCTGAAATGGCTGGAGCCCCAAACAGGAGATGTGACCGGAGAAGACGCATGAGCGCGCCGATCATCGCCCTGGTCGTGGCGCGGGGCCGAAACGGCGTGATCGGGCGGGATGGCGACCTGCCGTGGCGCCTGCGCAGCGATCTTCAACGGTTCAAGGCCATCACCGTGGGCAAGCCGTGCCTGATGGGCCGCAAGACCTGGGAAAGCCTGCCGCTGAAGCCCCTGCCCGGCCGTCTGAACCTGGTGCTGACCAAGGACGAATCCTACGAGGCCGACGGCATGGCGAAGGGCGCGCTGGTCTGCGCGACCCTGGACGAGGCGATCGAGATCGGGCGGGAAACCGCCGAGGAAGACGGCGTGGAGGAAATCTGCGTCATCGGCGGCACGGCCCTGTTCGCCGCCGCCCTGCCCCGCGCCCGCCGCCTCTACATCACCGAGGTCGATGCGGCGCCCGACGGCGACGCCGTCTTTCCGCCGTTCGACGAAACCCAATGGATCGAGGTATCGTCCGAAAATCACGCGGCGGGCGAGAAGGACGACCACGCCTTCACCTTCCGCGTCCTGGAACGCCGCTAGGAGCCAACCATGTATGTCGCCACCACCAACGACCTGCCCGGCTTTCGCGTCACCCGCCACATCGGCCTGGTGCGCGGCGTGACGGTGCGGTCCAGGAACGCCATTTCCGACGCCATCGGCGGGGTGCAGTCGATGCTGGGCGGCCGCGTCGGCGCCTATGTGAAACTGGCCGAGGCCGGGCGTCAGGAAGCCTATGACGAACTGGTCAAACACGCCGAGGCCCACGGCGCGAACGCCATCCTGGCCGTGCGCTACGACGCCACCGAGATCATGCCTGGCGTGACCGAGGTCCTGGCCTATGGCACGGGCGTGATCGTCGAACCGGCCTGATCCGCGACGGATCGAGCCGGCTCGATCCAGGTCTCAGGATAGGCTCATCAGCGCCGAACGCTCGAAGTTCTGCAGTTCCTCGCTGCGGCCCTCGCGGATCTTCCTGACCCACTGCGGATCGGCCAGCAGGGCGCGGCCGACGGCGACGAGATCGAACTCCTCCTTCTCCAGCCGGCGCAGCAGGCCGTCCAGCGAGGCCGGACGCGATCCCTCTCCCCCGAAGGCGGCGATGAACTCGCCGTCCAGCCCGACCGAACCGACCGTGATGGTCGGCTTGTTCATCAGCTTCTTGGTCCAGCCAGCGAAGTTGAGGTCCGACCCCTCGAACTCCGGCTCCCAGAAGCGGCGCTGCGAACAGTGGAAAACATCGACCCCGGCGTCCGACAGCGGCGTCAGCCATTCGACCATCTGGTCCGGCGTCTCGGCGATGCGGGCGGCGTAATCCTGCTGCTTCCATTGCGACAGGCGCAGTATGACGGGGATGTCGTCGCCCACGCCCTCGCGCACCGCCTTGACCACCTCGGCGCCAAAACGCGCGCGGTCGGCGATGGTCGGCCCGCCCCAGCGGTCCTCGCGGGCGTTCAACCCGCCCCAGAAGAACTGATCGATCAGATAGCCGTGTGCGCCGTGAATCTCGACGGCGTCAAAGCCCAGTTCCCGCGCCGCCCGGGCCGATCTGCCGAAGGCGGCGATGGTGTCGGCGACATCCTCCTCGGTCATCGGCTCGAACTTCGCCTTGCCCGGCGCCGTCAGGCCGGACGGGCTGTCCACCTTGCCCAGCGGGCTCCAGTCGGCGCCCTGGCCGCGCGCCGAACCGACGTGCCAGATCTGGGGCGCGATCAGGCCGCCGGCGGCGTGGACCTCGTCCACGACCGTCTTCCATTGCGGCAAGGCCTCGCCGTGGAAGACCGGGACATTCACGTCATTGCGGGCGGCGGGCCGTTCCACGACCGTGCCCTCGGTGACGATCAGCCCGACTCCGCCCTCGGCCCGGCGACGATAATAGCCCGCCACATCGGAGGTCGGGATTCCATTCGGCGAGAACGACCGCGTCATGGGCGCCATGACGATCCGATTGGGCAGGGTCAGCCCCTTGACGGTGAACGGGCGAAACAGGGCATCGACGCTCATGGGCGCTCCTCGGCGATTGGCAAGCGCCAAGGTGGCGAATGGGGTTGCGTTTGAAAACCCCCTGCGCGCGGTTTTTCGCTAGAGGCCCAGCGCCGCCGCGACCCGTCCGGCGATGTCGGCGAAACGGGCGGCGATGTCTCCGTTCGGATCGCCGACGACCGGCGGCAGGCCCACATCTCCGCCCTCGCGCAGGGCGGCGTCCAGCGGCAGGTCGCCCAGGAAGGGTATGGACAGGCGTTCGGCCTCAGCCTTCGCCCCGCCGCGCCCGAAGACCGGCCCGCTCATGTTCTCGATCAGGCCCAGGGTCGGGACGTTGACGCGCTGGAACAGCGTATGGGCGCGCCGCGCATCGGCCAGGGCGACCTCCTGCGGGGTCGAGACGATGACGGCGCCGTCCAGCGGCGTCTTCTGGATCAGGGTCAGTTGCACGTCGCCGGTGCCAGGCGGCAGATCGACGACCAGCACGTCCAGCGGCGCCTCGGCCGTGCCCCAGCGGGTCTGGGTCAGCATCTGGGTGATGGCCTGCGACGCCATCGGACCCCGCCAGATCATGGCGTCGTCCATCCTGGTCAACAGCCCCACCGACATGGCCTTCAGGCCGTGGGCGATGTGGGGAACGATGGCGCCGTCCTCATAGGCCGGCTGGCCGCTGATCCCCAGCATGGTCGGTAGCGACGGACCATAGACGTCGGCGTCCAGCACGCCGACCGACAGGCCACGCTCCGCGAGCGCCGCCGCCAGATTCACCGCGACGGTGGACTTGCCCACCCCGCCCTTTCCGCTCGCCACGGCCAGGACGCGTCGGACGTGGGCAGGACGTTCAGTCGCCACCGGGGCCCTGGCCCGCCCCTGGTCCACGGCGGCTTTCGACAGGCCCGCCATGCGCGGCCGAGCGGGCGCCGCCTTGGCCTCGGCCGTCAGGATGACCGAGACCCGTGCCATGCCCGGCACGGCCTTCAACGCCGCCTCGGCCGCATCGCGGACCGGCGCATAGGCGGCGACCTGGCTGCGATCAACCTCCAGCGCGAAACCGGCCCGATCCTCGGCCACCACCAGTCCCTGCACCAGGCCGGCCGCGACCAGGCCCCGGCCGGAAACAGGGTCGATGACGGCGTCGAGGGCGGCGATGACTTCGGTACGATCGACCAAGGCGGTCTCCACTGGGACTTGCGGGCGATAAGGCGCGCGTTCTATCGCCCCTGGACACCGCCTGCGAGCCTCCATTTGCCCCCACCGCCCTCCATCACCCTGATCGCCGGCCCGACCGCCTCGGGCAAGTCGGCCCTGGCGCTGAAGATGGCGCGCGAAACCGGTGCGGTGATCATCAACGCCGACAGCCAGCAACTGTACGCCGACCTGCGCATCCTGACCGCGCGGCCGTCTGTGGAGGACGAGGCGCTTGCGGATCACCGGATGTATGGCGTGGCGGCGGCGTCGGAAATCTGGTCGGTCGGCCGGTGGCTGAGGGCGACGACGCCGATCATCCAGGCGACAGCCGCCGAAAAGCGCGCCATTCTCATCGTTGGCGGCACCGGCCTCTATTTCAGCGCCCTGCTACACGGCCTGGTCGATATTCCCGACATAGATCAAAGTGAGCGAACGGCGGCCGAGGCGACTTACGACCAAGAGGGCGAAGCGGTCGTCCGTCGCCTTCTTCACGAGAAGAATGCGGCCTCCGATATCATGCCGGGAGACAGGCAACGCCTCGTTCGCGCCCTGTCGGTCCTAAGGGCCACGGGCCGCCCGCTGGCGGCTTGGCAAGCCGACACCAAGCCCGCAATAGACATGAACCACTGCCGCAAGATGATCGTCGTCGGCGACCGAAGCGTCCTTTATGCGCGTTGCGAGCGACGTGTTGATCTGATGATCGAACAGGGGGCGGTCGAAGAAGTCTCGGCCTTGCTTCAACGCGGCCTCTCGCCTGATTTACCCGTGATGAAGGCCATTGGGGTTCGGGAACTAGGCTCCTATATCGTGGGCCGGACAGGTTTGGACGAAGCGTCCGGGGCCATTCGACAAGCCACCCGACGCTACATCAAACGCCAATTGACCTGGATACGCAGCCGGATGTCGGACTGGGAGAACGTGACAGTTGCACCGCCATGCGCGGAACGGTAGCGTCGATATTCGTGATCCAATTTCCCAGAGTTGAAATTCCATGCTGCTGGCCTTCATGCTTATCGCGCTCTCATCTCCGATGCAGCAGCCTCCTGTCGCCCGGCCCACGCCTTCCGCTCCTCCTGCCGCGACGCCCCCCGAAGCTCAAAGCGAAGACTCTCGGCAGATTTGCCGCCGAGAGCGACTGGTGGGATCAAATCGCCCTCAGCGCGTGTGCATGACCCGTCGCGAGTGGAACCAGCAACGCGACACCTCACTGCAGATGATGGACCGCACGAGCCAGGGACAGGGCGAAAGCCTCCCCCGCATGGGTGGATGAACGTCTGAACCTTTTCTTTCACCGGTTTGCACCCTATATTCTCTACGTCCGGTTTCGGCCGGACTATGGCGATAAACGCGCTTGTAATAAGCGGACCGGACCCGGGTGCGATTCCCGGCGGCTCCACCATTCCTTCCCCGCGTTATCGGCGGAGCGAGCATGGGGCCGACTAGCATCGACGGACGTGTAAAGAAGATTGCTTTCGCTCGTCCTGGCCCACCGTATCGGGCCATTTTCTAACTGCGAACGATAACTTCGCTGGAGAAGTCGCTCTCGCCGCGTAATGCGGTTCGAGTGATTTCGAATCTTAAGTCCTAGGGGTTCAGATCCTTGGGCGGGGCCCGTCGGGGGGCCTGGCAACAGAACCCCCGGCACTTTCTCGAAAATGATCGGGAGCCTGGCGCCAGAATCCCGGCGCTTTACCTTCATGACATCTTTCGCCTGCGCCCCGGCGCCGCTATCAGTCGCGCTCAGTTGCGAGGTGACGATGAGCGACCAGACCCCTCCGGTCGATGAGATGCAGTACGAGCGGCTTGCGCACGAGGCTCTGAGGGGCGTCGTCCGCGCGGCGCTGGAACGGGTGCTGGCGGACGGTCTGCCTGGCGCCCATCATTTCTACATCACCTTCAAGACCCGCGCCGCCGGCGTCAGCGTCCCACCGGACATCCTGGCCAAATACCCGGAAGAGATGACGGTCGTCCTGCAGCACCAATATGAAGATCTGCGCGTCGAGGCCGACCGCTTTTCGGTCAAGCTGCGCTTTGGCGGAATGCCCAAGAATCTGGTCATGCCCTATTCGGCGGTGACCCGTTTCTACGATCCCAGCGTCCAGTTCCTGCTGCAGTTCGAAGAGCCCGAGATCGTCGCGCCGATCGAGGAGGAGCCGACGCCGCCCAACGATCCAGCGCCGGTCTCGGACGGCCCCAAGGTCGTCTCGCTGGACCAGTTCCGCAAGAAATAGAGATCAACTGGCGCGGGGATAGGCGCGGATGGTGATCCGCTCCCTTTCGCCTTCGTGACGTTCGACCAACAGCCGCGCGACCTGGGAGTCGTCGTGGAACAGATAGCCCTTGATGGAATCGAGCAGGGCCTTGGCGAGGTTGTCCAGATCCATCCAGGGCGGGTCGCCGACGTGTTCCATGCGGATTTCCACGACATGGTCGCCCCAGGATGGGCGTGACGCCCACTCCTTGCGCATGAACTCATAGACCAGCGGCTTGTAGTATTTGGCCTGGGTCGTCAGGCCGTCGATGACGATCTCGACCGCCTCGCCGTCCTCGCGCGCCCGCACCTTGCCAGTTCCAATCCAGTCCGCGCTCGTCTTGCCCTGCATGGCTCCCGTGCTACACCGCCGCGCAACCAACCGCCACGCCTGAGAGACGAGTCCCGCGCATGAGCAACGTCCGTATCGAAACCGACACCTTCGGCCCCATCGAGGTCGCCGCCGATCGTTACTGGGGCGCCCAGGCGCAGCGGTCGCTGGGCAACTTCAAGATCGGCTGGGAGAAGCAGCCCCTGCCGGTCGTGCGGGCGCTGGGGATCGTCAAGCGGGCCGCCGCCGAAACCAACCGCGACCTGGGCAAGCTGTCGCCCGAACTGGCCGACACCATCATCAAGGCCGCCAACGAGGTGATCGAAGGCAAGCTGAACGACCACTTCCCCTTGGTCGTCTGGCAAACGGGTTCGGGCACCCAGTCGAACATGAACGCCAATGAGGTGATCTCGAACCGCGCCATCGAGATCCTGGGCGGCGAGATGGGCTCCAAAAAGCCCGTCCATCCCAACGACCACGTCAACATGAGCCAGTCGTCGAACGACACCTATCCCACGGCCATGCACGTCGCCTGCGCCGAACAGGTGGTCCGCGACCTGATCCCGGCGCTGAAGCATCTGCACGCCGCGCTGGAGGCCAAGTCCAAGGCCTGGGCCCACATCATCAAGATCGGCCGCACCCACACCCAGGACGCCACGCCCCTGACCCTGGGCCAGGAATTCGGCGGCTATGCGCAACAGGTCGCGAATGGCATCGAGCGGATCGAACAGACCCTGCCCAAGCTGATGGAACTGGCCCAGGGCGGCACCGCCGTCGGCACCGGCCTGAACGCCCCCATCGGCTTCGCCGAAAAGGTCGCGGCCCAGATCGCCGAGATCACCGGCCTGCCCTTCACCACCGCCCCGAACAAGTTCGAGGCCCTGGCCGCCCACGACGCCATGGTCTTCAGCCACGGAGCCATCAACACGGTCGCAGCCTCGCTGTTCAAGATCGCCAACGACATCCGCTTCCTGGGCTCCGGCCCACGTTCGGGCCTGGGCGAACTGGCCCTTCCGGAGAACGAGCCGGGTTCGTCGATCATGCCGGGCAAGGTCAATCCGACCCAGTGCGAAGCCCTGACCCAGGTCTGCATTCAGGTGTTCGGCAACAACGCCGCCCTCACCTTCGCCGGTTCGCAGGGGCATTTCGAACTGAACGTCTACAACCCGGTGATGGCCTACAACTTCCTGCAGTCGGTGCGCCTGGTCGCCGACGCGGCCATAAGCTTCACCGACAACTGCGTCGTCGGCATCGAGGCCCGCGAGGACAACATCGCGCGCGGCCTGAACAACTCCCTGATGCTGATCACGGCGCTGAACGGCAAGCTGGGCTACGACATCTGCGCCAAGATCGCCAAGACCGCGCACAAGAACGGCACCACCCTGCGCGAAGAGGCGGTCGGCGGCGGCTATCTTACGAATGAGGAATTCGACGAGTACGTGCGGCCGGAGAACATGATCTCTCCCCAATAAGCACCCGCGCCGGGCGCTCAGGTTGCAATGATCGCTGAACAGGCGCTTACTTCCTGATGTGGAGGGTTTGACATGCTTGCTGTGCTGTTTCCATTAGCCGCCACGATGATGATGGCTGGTCCGACCGGTTCGGCGGAGCTGCCGACCTATCGGGATGTCGGACTTCAATGGGCCCGTGGCCCCTCGATACGCGACATGGCGCGTCAGCATCGTGTAAGCACGACGGGCTTTCCGTTCCGCGGTGAAGCCGAGGTCAGTTGCACGCCCGATCCCCGCGGACGCCTGGCTTGTGAAGTTCTGAACGAGACGCCCGAGAACCGTGGTTACGGTCGAGCCGCCCTCCGGGTCATGCGCCCGGCGCGCGTAACGTCTTCCGACGGCTATTCCCCCGAGGGACGGACCTTTGGCTTCCGCCTGCGGTTCGGGAACTGGCCTGTCAGCAGCCTGCCGGACACCTATCATCCCGTGGATCAGAATCTCCGCTGGACCGCGCGGCCCGAGATGCTGGGCTGGTTTCCCCACGGCCTGACGGTCGGGCAGGAGGTGCGAGCCAGCGTCGATTGCACCGCCAAGGCGGATGGTGCCCTGACGTGCAAAGCTATCGATGGCTCCAATCCCCGCCTGATCGAAGCGGCGTTGCACAGCATGGAATCCGCTCGGGTGGAACGGACGGACGGAGAGCCGCTCGAAGGCTCGCCGCTGCGCTGGACGTTCCGCATCGTCAATCAGTCCCACTGCGGTGGCGGCGGCCTCGGCTACGGCGTCCCCGACGCTGCAAAGGGCGGAATGCCGCCGCCGTCTTCGGACTCTGGCCAAAACGATCCACTGGGCCCTCTCACCAGCCTAGGAGGCTCCTACAACGGCGGCGCCAGCGGCGGTTCTTGCCTGGGCTCCGTCGTTCAGATGGCCGGATCGACATCCGAGCCCTAGCGACTCTAAGGGAACGGCTAGGCTTCCCAGATAGTGGAAGACCCCGCTGCAAAAAAGCGGGGCCTTCGTGAATCGGCTTGGCAAGCGACGCTAGTGGGGCTTTTCGGTCCAGCGCGCCTTGGCGTCGTCCTGGGTCAGATTGAGGTGGACGTGCTTGTCGTCCACACGCTCCACCCAGCTGACGGGGATCATGTGATGCTTGAATCCACCGGCGAGATCCAGCTTGGCCAGTTCGATCTGATCGCCGATGACGTGATCGACCCGGCCGACGTGGCCTCCATCCGAACCCACGACCTCGAGATGTTCCTTGATGAGCGAGGCATCGACCATGTTCGTCTCCATTCGTGCAGTTTGTCCTGCGGATAGGAACGCGACGGTCTGGACAGGGTTTCAAACGGCGCCGCTCGGCTGGCCGGGATGACAGCAGCCCTTCCCCGGCTGTAGAAGGCCCTTGAACGACAGGGCTGGAACTGAGCGAATGCGACGGATCGGATCGGGCTTCCTCGGCGTCCTCATGGCCCTGGTCCTGGCCGCCTGCGGCACGCTCGATCGGCCGACCGGGCCCGTCAGGATCGCCAGCGGGACGCTGATCAAGGCGGCGGACCCGCGCATCCGCGCCAACGACGGCGCTCGGCTTCAGGCCTTCACTCAGGAAATCGGTGGGCGGTTGCGGGCCGATCATCCGACCACCATCCTGGCCCTTTCCGGCGGCGGGGCGAACGGCTCATACGGGGCCGGCGTTCTGGTGGGATGGAGCGAACATGGCGATCGTCCCCAGTTCGACGTGGTCACGGGCGTCAGCACCGGCGCCCTCGCCGCCCCGTTCGCCTTCCTCGGCCCGGACTGGGACGACGAGCTGGAGCGCGCCTACACCAGCGGCGCCGTCAGCAATATCCTGAGCTGGCGCAACTTCGCCGCCTTCCTGAACCCCAGCCTGTTCTCGTCGCGCGTGCTGCGCGATCTGGTGGACGAGAACGTCACGCCCGAATTGATCCAGGCCGTCGCACGCGAACACGCCAAGGGCCGCCGCCTGCTGGTCGCCACCACGGACCTGGACAGCGAGGAGACGGTCATCTGGGACATGGGCATCCTGGCCGCCCAGGGCGACGACAACGCCCGCGAACTGTTCAAGGAGGTGCTGGTCGCGTCCGCCAGCATCCCCGGCGTATTTCCGCCCGTGCTGATCGCCGGACTTCAGGACAACGACGAGGTGGTTCAGGAGATGCACGTCGATGGCGGGGTGAACACGCCCTTCCTCGCCATACCCGAAGATCTGATGCTGTGGACGCGCCCCACCGACGAAGGCGGCGTCGGCTCCCTGTATGTCATCGTCAACGGCCAGGTCGGCCGCAACGACGGGGTCACGCCGGGCCGCCTGTCGGGCATTCTGAGCCGCACCTACGACAGCATGAGCAAGGCCTCACTGCGCATCCATCTGACGGTCACGGCCGCCTTCGCCCGGCGCAATGGTCTGGAAATGGCGCTGTCGGCGATCCCCGACAATGTCGCGGCCTCCAGCCTGAAGTTCGACCAGGAGACGATGACCGCCATGTTCGAACTCGGCCGTCAGCGGGCGCGCGGCCCGGACGCCTGGACCCGGCTGGACCAGCAGCAGCCTGACCGTCCGTTCATTCCCCTGACAACCGTACCGGCGTCCGCGGCGCCTGCGGTCCTTGCGCCCGCGACGCCGACGGAGACGCCCGACACCGAGCCGCCGAAGGAGTAGCGATGGGCGAGATCGTCAATCTGAACCGGGCGCGCAAGACGCGCGCCAAGGCCGAGGACAAGGCCCGCGCCGTGGCCAACCGCGTCGCGCACGGCCGCGCAAAATCGGAGAAGCAGATCGCGGCCAAGGAACGCGAGCGCGCATCGAAGCTGCTGGACGGCCAGAAGCTGGACGACTGAACCTCAGGCCTTGGGCGCGCGGATCAGCAGGACCTGACCGGTCAGGACCAGCGCCAGGCCGGCCAGGGCGCTCCATCCGAACCGGGCGTTCTCGAACGCGACCGACACCAGCATGGCGATCGGCGGCGTCAGCGCGGAAATATAGCTGGCCAGCGCATAGCCGCGATGGCGCGCGATGGTGAAATACAGGCCGAACGCGATCACCGAACCGAACAGGGACAGATACAGCAGCGACAGCACATAGGCCGGCGTCGGCTCGATCCGCCATGTGACGCCGGTGGCTACGCCATAGGCCGCCAGCATGGCCGCGCCATAGGCCATGGCCCAGGCCGTGGCGGCCAGCACCGGCGCGCCCGCCTGCTGGCCGCGCCATGCGAACCAATTGCCCAGGGCCGAGGCCAGCACCGCGCAGATCGCGAAGAGAACGCCCAGACCGGGATCGAGGCCGGCGCCGGCCGTCGTCAGCTGACCGAACGACAGCACGCCGACGCCCGCCACGCCCAGGACGGCGCCCAGCCAGGCGGCCGGGGCGGCCCGCTGCCCCGCCATCACCCGAAACAGGATCAGGTTCACGAACGCCAAGGCGGCGAAGATCACGGCGACGACGGCGGAAGCCACCTGCCCCTCGGCGGCATAGACGAAGCCATAGCTGACGGCGAAGACGAACGCCCCCTGCCCCACGGCGGCGAAATGCTGGGCGCGGGTCAGGCGCAAGGGCCGGCGCGTGACCGCGCAAAAGCCGAACAGCACGGCCGCCGCCAATCCGAAACGCCAGACGATCGAGACGATCGGATCCACCGGCCCGAGTTGAAGCGTAATGGCGAACCAGGTCGTCCCCCAAATGAGGGCGCAGACGGCGATGGCGGCGACGACAAGGGGGCGACTCAAAGGGCGGTCTCCAAACGGGGTCCAGCCGCTTAGCACGGCGAAACCCGCCGCGCCGTTCACGTCTCGCGCCTGAATGTGGCACACTGATCCGCAAAGGAGACCGCCATGCGTTACGCCCCCCTGATCCTGCCCGCCGCGCTCACGCTGGCCGCCTGCGCCGCGACGCCGACGCCCGCTCCCGGTCCCGACATGACGACGGGCGCGACGGTCGTGAACGTCACCGCCCTGTATCGCGAGCGGATCATGCTGCCGCCGGGCCATGTGCTGAACGTGCGGATCGAAGACGTCAGCCTGGCGGATGCGCCCGCGCGCGTCCTGGCCGAGGCGAACGAACCCCTGGCGGGGCCGCCGCCCTATCGGCTCGTCCTGGCCTTTTCCAGCGCGGAGATCGATCCGCGCCATACCTACGCCGTTCGGGCCGACATCCGCGATCCCTCGGGCGCGCTGGTGTTCGTCACCGATACGCGCCACACGGTCCTCACCAATGGCGCGCCCGCATCCGCCGAGATCGTGCTGAAGTCCGCCCGTTGAGCGGCCTTGCCAAACGGTCGGTCGTGCTGTCCGGCCATGCCACCTCGGTGGCGCTGGAACCGGAGTTCTGGGCGGTGCTGGACCGCATCGCCGAGACTCGCGCCCTCAGCAAGGCGCAGCTTCTGGCCGATGTGGACGCCGGCCGTGGCCGTCGGCCGCTGGCGTCCGCCTGCCGTCTGCTGGCGCTGGCCTGGGTGGCGGAGCACGGGCAGCCGTCGTAACCTGCCGTCACAGGAGACGCCCATGGACACCAGCCGCCTCATCCCAGCCGCCGTCTTCGGAGGCATTCTGGCGCTCGGCTTCATCGGGGCCGGCGCCCTGATCGGCCAGGGCGTGATCCACGCCCGCGCCGGCGACCGCACCGTGACCGTGCGGGGCCTGTCGGAACGCGACGTCAAGGCGGACCTGGCGGTTCTGCCTCTGCGGTTCACGGCGTCCGGCGATGTCCTGTCCGAGGTCCAGGCCCGGATCGACGGCGACCTTGCCCTGGTTCGCCAGTTCCTGAACGCCCAGGGTTATCCGTCCGAGGCGGTCGATCTCGGCCGGCTGGAAGTCGCCGACACCCGTTCGCGCGAATACGGCGCCCAGAACGGCGGCCCGCGCTTCATCCTGGCCCAGACCGTGATCGTGCGCACCAACGATGTCGCGCGCGTCCAGGCGACCACCCGCGCCCTCAACGACCTGGTCCGCCAGGGCGTCGTGCTGCAAGATTTCCGGGGACCGTCCTATATCTTCACCAAGCTGAACGACGTGCGTCCGCAAATGATCGCCGAAGGCACCGCCGCCGCGCGAACCGGGGCGGAGCAGTTCGCCAAGGACTCCGGCACGCCGCTGGGGCCGATCCGCCAGGCCACGCAGGGCTCGTTCGAAATCCTGCCCCGCGACGGCGCGGGCGAGGACGAAGCCGCCGCCATCGACAAGAAGGTGCGGGTGGTCACGACCATCACCTACAGCCTGAAATAGGATCAGGGCTCGGTCTGGTCATCCGCCGCCTGGACGGTCTGGGCCAGGCCTATCGGCCTGACCCGTTCGCCGCGCGGCGGCTCGGCCGTCTCGAAAATTGCAATCCACAAGGCGATCAGGGCCAACATGCCGGCCATGCCCAGGACGAAGGCTTGCCAGCCGGACATTCCGGCCTTCGCCCCCTTCCTCGATCGCCCTGGCATCGTCGCGTCCTTGATGGTTTCCCTATCGGAACAGGCCTGCCTTGGGGCCGGTTCCGACTTCATTTGTCCCACGGCCCTGACATCGCCCCCCGGTCCCCTTATGTTCCGGTTTCGAATCTGAGTTCTGGATAGCTTCCCCCACGTGACCGACCTGCCCGCCCCCCGCATTTCCGACCTGGCCCGGGCCCGCGCGCCCGAAGGGGCGGAGCCGCGCGACTACATGAAGGGGCTGAATCCCGAGCAAAGGCTGGCGGTGGAGACGACCGAAGGCCCGGTTCTGGTGCTGGCCGGCGCCGGCACGGGCAAGACGCGGGTGCTGACCACCCGGCTGGCGCACATCCTGGCGACGGGCCGCGCCCGGCCGTGGGAACTGCTGGCCGTCACCTTCACCAACAAGGCCGCGCGCGAGATGCGCGAGCGGATCACCCACCTGATCGGCCCATCCGCCGAGGGCCTGCGCTGGCTGGGCACCTTCCACTCCATCGCCGCCCAGATCCTGAGGCGGCATGCGGAACTGGTCGGGCTGAAGTCGACCTTCACCATCCTGGATGCGGACGACCAGGAGCGGCTGCTGAAGCAGCTGATGGAGGCGGCCAACATCGACACCAAGCGCTGGACGCCCAAGTCGCTGTCGGGCCTGATCGACCACTGGAAGAATCGGGGCTGGACGCCGGACAAGCTGCCGCCCGGCGAGGATTTCGCCAACGGCAAGGGTCAGGGCCTGTACGCCGCCTATCAGGCGCGTCTGCGCACCCTGAACGCCTGCGACTTCGGCGACCTGCTGCTGCACAACATCACCATCCTGTCGCAGCACGCCGATCTGGCCGAGGAATACCGCCGCCGGTTCCGCTACATCCTGGTGGACGAGTACCAGGACACCAATGTCGCCCAGTATCTGTGGCTGCGGCTGCTGACGGCCTCGACCGGCAACGTCTGCTGCGTCGGCGACGATGACCAGTCGATCTATGGCTGGCGTGGGGCCGAGGTGGACAACATCCTGCGCTTCGAACGCGACTTCCCCGGCGCGAAGATCATCAAGCTGGAGCGGAACTATCGTTCGACCAGCCACATCCTGGGCGCGGCCTCGGGCCTGATCGCGGCCAACCGCGACCGGCTGGGCAAGACCCTGTGGACCGAGGACGACAGCGGCGACAAGGTCCGCGTGCGCGGCGTCTGGGACGGCGAGGCCGAGGCCCGGCTGATCGCCGACGAGATCGAGACCGCGCGCCGCCCCCATGCGGGCGAGCCCGGCCTGAAATACAAGGACATGGCCATCCTGGTCCGCGCCTCCTTCCAGATGCGGGCGTTCGAGGAACGGCTGGTCATGCTGGCCATCCCCTACACCGTCATCGGCGGCCCGCGCTTCTTCGAGCGCGCCGAGATCCGCGACGCCCACGCCTATCTGCGGCTGATCCTGTCCGAGGACGACGACCTGGCCTTCGAGCGGATCGTCAATGTGCCAAAGCGCGGCATCGGCGACACCAGCGTCCAGAAGATTCTCCAGATCGCCCGTCAGCACGACCTGTCGGCCCTGACCGCCGTGCGCGGCCTGATCAACACCGACGAGCTTCAGGCGCGCACCCGCACGGCCCTGTCCAACTTCGTGCGCGAACTGGACCGCTGGCGGGCTCTATCGGCCGACACGCCGCACTGGCAGGTCATGGAGATCGTGCTGGAGGAGAGCGGCTATACCGACATGCAGAAGGCCGACCGGGTCTCGGGCCAGACGCGGCTGGAGAACCTGAAGGAGCTGGTGCAATCGATGCAGCAGTTCGAGACGCTGCAGGCCTATCTCGAACACGTCTCTCTGGTCATGGACCTGGAGCGCGCCACCAGCGACGATCCGAACGGCGACGGGGCGGTCCAGATCATGACCCTGCACGGCGCCAAGGGGCTGGAGTTCCCGCTGGTCTTCCTGCCCGGCTGGGAGGAAGGCGTCTTCCCCAGCCAGCGCAGCATCGACGAAAAGGGCGAAAAGGGCCTCGAGGAGGAACGCCGCCTGGCCTATGTCGGCGTGACCCGCGCCAAGCAGGACGCCCGCATCTCCTTCGCGGCCAACCGACTGGTCTATGGCCGCTGGACCTCGCAACTGCCCAGCCGCTTCGTCGATGAGTTGCCCATCGCCCACGTCGAGGCCCAGTCGGACACCGGCTACTACGGCGCCTCGACCGGCATGAAGGAGGCCAAGAGCCGCTGGGACGACGCCCCCTCGTTCGGCAGCGGCTATTCCTCGCCCGGCTGGAAACGCGCCCAGAGTTTCACCGCCGCCCAGACGCCGCGCGCCGCCCACGCCCGCAATACCGTGATCGAGGGCGAAGGCCGCCTGATCGCCACCGCCGATCCAAAGGCCGGCTCCAGCTGGAAGAAGGGCGAACGCGTCTTCCACCAGAAGTTCGGCTATGGAATCGTACGCGTCATCGAGGGCAACAAGCTGCTGGTCGAGTTCGAAAAGGCCGGGGAAAAGCGGGTGATCGACAGCTTTGTGGAACGGGCGGAATAGCGCCCGCCCTTTAGGTTTCTCTCTCACACTTCGTCATCCTCGGGCTTGACCCGAGGATCGGATGCGGAGCCGCTCGACGCCGGCCGCCAGTCGCAAAGCCCGATCAATATCCGGCCCTCGGGTCAGGCCCGAGGGTGACGAACAGTAGAAATCCCCCTCTTCCTAGAGGTGGATGACCCGCCCATAGGCGTCCAGCGCGGCCTCGTGCATGGCTTCGGACATGGTCGGGTGCGGATAGACGATGCCGTGGATGTCCTCTTCCGTCGCCTCCATGGTGATGGCGGTGACATAGCCTTGGATCATCTCGGTGACCTCGTGGCCCATCATGTGGGCGCCGATCAGGGCGCCGGTCTTGGCGTCGAAGATCACCTTGACGAAGCCGTCCGGTTCGCCCGCCGCCACGGCCTTGCCGTTCACGCGGAAGGGGAAGCGGCCGATCTTGACCTCGCGCTTGGCCTCGCGGGCGGCCTGTTCGGTGACGCCGACCGAGGCGACCTGAGGCTGGGCGTAGGTGCAGCCGGCGATGGGCGAATGGACGTTCGGGGTCTTGTAGCCCGCGATGTGCTCCGCGGCGTGAATGCCTTCGTGTGACGCCTTATGCGCCAGCCAGGGCGCGCCGGCGCAGTCGCCGATGGCGTACAGGCCCTTCACATTGGTCTGGCAGTGGCTGTCGGTCTTGATGTTACCCCGGTCCAGTTCCACGCCCAGCGCCTCCAGCCCGATGCCGTCGGTGTTGGCGGTGATGCCCACGGCCGAGATGCAGACCTCGGCTTCCAGCGTCTCGGCCTTGCCGTCGATCTCGACGGCGACGGACACGCCCTTGGCCGACTTGGTCACCTTGGTGACCTTGGCGCCGACCTTGAACTTGATCCCACGCTTCTCGAACGACTTCTGCGCGGCCTTGGAGACCTCTTCGTCCTCGACGGGCATGATGCGGTCCACCGCCTCGACCACCGTCACCTCGGCGCCCAGCGCGCGATAGAAGCTGGCGAACTCGATGCCGATGGCGCCCGAACCGATGACGACGAACGACCTGGGCAGGCTCTTGGGCGCCAGGGCGTCGCGATAGGCCCAGATCCTGTCGCCGTCCGCTTCCAGGCCGATCTGCGGCAGGGCCCGGGCGCGGGCGCCGACGGCCAGCATCACCGACTTGGCCTCGATGGCCCGTGTGCCGCCGCCCTTCAGATCGATCACGACCTTGGGCGCAACCGCCCCCTTCTCCAGCTTGGCCGAACCCTCGATCACCTCGATCTTGTTCTTCTTCATCAGGAAAGCGACGCCCTTGTTCATCGTCGCCGCGACGCCGCGCGAGCGCTGGATGATGGCGTCGAAGTCAAACGACGCGCCGGCCGCCGACAGACCGTATTCCTTCAGGTGGCTCAGGCTCTCGAACTTCTCGCCCGACTTCAGCAGGGCCTTGGTCGGGATACAGCCCCAGTTCAGGCAGATGCCGCCCAGATTCTCGCGCTCGACGATGGCGACCTTCAGGCCCAGCTGGCTGGCGCGGATGGCCGCGACGTAACCGCCGGGGCCCGAACCGATGACGACGAGATCGAATTCAGCAGCCATGATCAGATCAACTTCTCGATGTCGGCCTTGATGGCCTCGGGTTCAGTCTGGGGCGAATAGCGCGCGACGACGCGGCCTTCGCGGTCGGTCAGGAACTTGGTGAAGTTCCATTTGATGGCCTGGGAGCCCAGGAAGCCGCGCTTCTGGCGGGTCAGCCAGGCATAGAGCGGATGCCGATGCGGCCCGTTGACCTCCACCTTGTCGAACAGGGGAAAGGTCACGTCGAAGCTGGTGGCGCAGAAGGCGGCGATCTCCGCCGCCCTGCCCGGCTCCTGATTGCCGAACTGGTTGCAGGGAAAGCCCAGCACCTCGAACGGGAGGTCGGCGAACGTCCGATGCAGCCTTTCCAGCCCCGCATACTGACCGGTGAAGCCGCACTTGGACGCCGTGTTGACGATCAGCAGCGCCTGGCCGCGAAAACGGTCCAGCGGAACGTCCGCGCCGTCGATGGCGCGGGCGGAGAAGTCATAGACCGAGGTCATGACTTCCCTCCCCTTACGCCAGCATCGCGACGGGATCTTCGATCAGCGGCTTGAACGCCTGCAGGAAGCGGGCGCCGGTCGCGCCGTCCACCACGCGGTGATCGCACGTCAGGGTCACGGTCATGACGGTGGCCGGCACGACCTGGCCGTCCTTGACGACCGCACGCTGCTCGCCCGCGCCCACGCTCATGATGCAGCCCTGCGGCTCATTGATGATCGAAGTGAACTGCTTGATGCCGAACATGCCCAGGTTGGACACCGAGAAGGTGCCGCCCTGGAACTCTTCCGGCTTCAGCTTGCGATCGCGGGCGCGCTTGGCCAGGTCCTTGGACTCGGTCGCGATCTGCGCCAGGCCCTTGGTCTCGGCCTTCCTGATGATCGGGGTGATCAGGCCGCCGTCGATGGCCACGGCCATGGAGACATCGGCGTTGTGATGCATGGCGATGCCTTCGGGCGTGTAGGAGGCGTTCGCCTCCGGCACGGCCTTCAGGGCCAGGGCCGCCGCCTTGATGACGAAGTCGTTGACGGAGACCTTGATCCCCTGCGGCTCCAGCATCTTGTTGACCTTGGCGCGCACGGCCATCAACTGGTCGATCTCGACATCGATGAACAGCGGGAAGTGCGGCACGTTCTGGATGCTGTCGACCATGCGGCGGGCCACGGCCTTCCTCATCCCGTCCAGCGGGATCAGGTCGTAGCTGCCATCCGGAATGCCCATCTGCGCCAGGGACTGAGCCTTGCGCGGCTCGATACCCGAAGTCGCGGCGGCGGTCGCCGTCGAGGCGGGCTGGGCGGCGCCCTTCGCAACCCCTTCCACGTCGCGCTTGACGATGCGGCCGTGCGGGCCGGTGCCCTTGATCGACTTCAGGTCCACGCCGTTCTGCGCGGCGATGCGGCGCGCCAGCGGCGAGGCGAAGATGCGTTCGCCGCCGTCGGATTTCGGTGCAGCGGGCGCCGCCGGAGCAGCGGCCTTCTGCGGCTCAGTCTTGGCCGTCGCGGCTTCGGCCTTCGGGGCCTCTTCCGCCTTGGCGGCAGGCTTCTGGGGCGCGGCCGCCCCGCCTTCGTCCTTCAAACGGGCGATGGGGGTGTTGACCTTCACGCCTTCCGTACCTTCCGGCACCAGGATGTCGGTGACCTCGCCCTCGTCCACGGCCTCGACTTCCATCGTGGCCTTGTCGGTCTCGATCTCGGCGATCACGTCGCCGGCGGAGACGACGTCCCCGACCTTGACGTGCCACTTGGCCAGAACGCCCTCTTCCATCGTCGGAGAAAGCGCGGGCATCAGGATATCAGTCACGACTTCACTCTTTCGCGGTCTTGGACACAGACACGGTCGGCATGAGAGGCGGCGCCTCAAGGCCCTCGGCGCGTTGATGCGCGTCCTGCCAGCCCTGAACAATCTCCTTCAGCGCCTGGGCTTGATCAATCCCGTGGCTACCGGCGTAGGCACGCGAAAAATTCCAAGATAGTTCAGCCAAAACGCCCCCCATTAATGCCGGATCGCGGAGGGCGGGCCGGATTATCATCGCGGGGACGTCGCCGTTCCACCAAACACGCGCGAGTTCGGTGACGCCGTCTCCGCCCGCAGCGGGGATCTCATCGGGGATAGGAAGCGTCGCGTCGGTCATGCCACCACCTGTTTCACAGCCGCGATGATCTTGTCCACGCCGGGCAGCGACAGGGCTTCCAGGTTGGCGGCGTAGGGCAGCGGCACGTCTTCCTGGTGTACGCGCAACGGCGGCGCATCCAGATAGTCGAAGGCGTGTTCGATGACCCGGGCCACCACCTCGGCGCCGACGCCCATCGGACCCCAGCCTTCTTCGGCCGAGACCAGACGGTTGGTCTTCTTCACGCTGTCCACGATGGTTTCGTGGTCCAGTGGGCGCAAGGTGCGCAGGTCGATGACCTCGGCCTCGATGCCTTCCTCGGCCAGCTTCTCGGCGGCCTGGAGGGCGAAACCGACCATGCGGGCGTGGGCGGTGATGGTGACGTCCTTGCCCTCGCGTCGGACCTTGGCCTTGCCGATGGGCAGGACGTAGTCCTCGACCTCCGGCACGTCGAACTCGGTGCCGTACAGCATCTCGTGCTCGAGGAAGACGACCGGGTTCGGATCGCGGATCGCCGCCTTCAGCAAGCCCTTGGCGTCAGCGGCGTCATAGGGCGCTATGACCTTCAGCCCGGGAACCTGGGCGTACCAGGCCGAATAGTCCTGGCTGTGCTGGGCGCCCACGCGGCTGGCGGCGCCGTTCGGACCGCGGAAGACGATGTCGGCCTTGATCTGTCCGCCCGACATGTAGAGCGTCTTGGCGGCCGAGTTGATGATGTGGTCGATCGCCTGCATGGCGAAGTTGAACGTCATGAACTCGACGATGGGCTTCAAGCCCGCCATCGCCGCGCCGACGCCCAGGCCGGCGAAACCGTATTCGGTGATGGGCGTGTCCACCACGCGCTGGGGCCCGAACTCCTGCAGCAGTTCGCGGCTGACCTTGTAGGCGCCCTGATACTGGGCGACTTCCTCGCCCATCAGGAAGACCCGGTCGTCGCGGCGCATCTCCTCGGCCATGGCGTCGCGCAGGGCGTCGCGCACGGTCGTCCTGACCAGCTTGGCGTCGGCGGGGATTTCCGGGTCGCGCAGTTCCACCTTGGGGGTCGAGGTCTGCGGCGGGGCCTTCTCGGGATCGCCCGTCTTGCCTTCGGCCGCCGCCTTGGGCGCCTCGGCTTCGGCCTTCGGCGCCGGGGCCGCCGCGCCGTCCTCGCCGGCCAGACGCGCGATCGGCGTGTTGACCTTCACGTTCTCGGAGCCTTCAGGCACCAGGATTTCCAGCACTTCGCCTTCATCGACGGCTTCGACTTCCATCGTGGCCTTGTCGGTTTCGATCTCGGCGATCACCTGGCCGGCCGACACGGTGTCGCCCGCCTTGATATGCCATTTGGTCAGCGTGCCCTCTTCCATTGTAGGGGACAGCGCCGGCATGAGGATGTCGGTCATTGTGAATTGCCCCCAATGGCTACGTCGCAAGTTTTAACGATGACGATCTGAGGCGCATTCGTCACATGAGCAGCGGCGCTCACCGCCGCCATCCCTTGAACGTCGCTCTGCGCCCGCTCATTAGCGAACATCACAAAGACGGGTCGGCCAGCAGGAATCCGCTCGACCAAGGCCCTCGCCAGCGCTCTATCTCTCAAACGCCGGCCCTTTATCAACCCAGCGCCAGCGCCTTGAAGCTCCACGCAGGCGTCCTCTGCCGTTAGAGCTGGCGACTCTGCTTCAGCGCTGGCCGACGCTTGCAGACTCACCGCGATCAGCAATGCGATCATGCCGTCGCCTCCACGTAGACGTCGGTATAGAGCTCGGACGGATCGGGTTCCGGGCTCTCTTGAGCGAATTGAACAGCTTCGGCGACGATCGCCTTGACCTCGTTGTCGATCGCCTTCAGCTCTTCGTCGGTAGCCTTGGCGGCGCTCAGCAGCATCTTCAGGTGATCGATGGGATCGCGGGTCTTCTTGACCTCGTCCACCTCTTCCTTGGTCCGGTATTTGGCCGGGTCGGACATCGAGTGGCCGCGATAGCGGTAGGTCTTCACTTCCAGGATATAGGGGCCGCCGCCTTCGCGGGCGCGCTTGACGGCGCGGGCGGTGGCGTCGCGCACGGCCAGCACGTCCATGCCATCGACCTGCTCGCCCGGAATGCCGAAGCTGGCGCCGCGCATGTAGAGTTCCGTCGTGGACGACGAGCGTTCGATGCTCGTGCCCATGGCGTACTGGTTGTTCTCGATGATGTAGATGGCCGGCAGCTTCCACAGCTGCGCCATGTTGAAGCTCTCGTACACCTGGCCCTGGTTCGAGGCCCCATCGCCGAAATAGACAAAGGCGACACTGTCATCGCCCCGGTACTTGCCCGCAAAGGCCAGGCCGGTGCCCAGCGCCACCTGGGCGCCGACGATGCCGTGACCGCCATAGAAGCCGGTCGGCACGTCGAACATGTGCATCGAACCGCCCTTGCCCTTGGACGAACCGCCGATGCGGCCGGTCAGCTCGGCCATGACCTGTTTGGGGTCCATGCCGGCGGCCAGCATGTGGCCATGGTCGCGGTAGCCGGTGATGATCTTGTCGTGGCCCTGTTTGACGCTCTCCTGAACGCCCACGGCGACGGCTTCCTGGCCGATATACAGGTGGCAGAAGCCGCCGATCAGCCCCATGCCGTACAGCTGGCCCGCACGCTCCTCGAAGCGACGGATCAGCACCATCTCGCGGTAAAAGCGAAGGAGGTCTTCCTTCGACGCCGAAGGCGTATTCGGCAGTTTGTCAGGCGCTGAGGACTGAGCAGATTTGGCTGGGGCTTTCGCCATCCGGCATCTCCCGGCTAGGCGCCAGGAAGCGACGCCTTCTTATCGTTACGGAAAGGGGCTTTAGCAGCCTTCGTTCCCGAAACGCAAAGGGGGGTCGCCCTGCCTGTAACAATAGTTCAAGCGCCGGCGCCGACGCCAGCCGGGGCTCAGCCCTGGACCGGCTGGGCCGAAACGCGGATCACATAGTCGCGCGGATCGGAAAAGCCGAGCACGGCCCGCGCGCGCTCTTCCAGCAGGTCCTTGGAAAGGCTGTCGGTGCGCAGGTAACGGACGCGCGTTTCCAGGTCGTTGCGCTGTTCCGTCAGGTGCGACAACTGGTCCGCGCGCTGCGCCAGCAGGGCGTCGCGCGCCGCGCCGCTCAGCAGCCCCCTCTCGCCTGTCAGGGCTTGCACGCCGAGATAGACGAGCAGAGCGGCAAGGGCGAGGGAAAGACGGTAAGGCTTCATCCGCTCGGGCACGTCAGACGCTCCTTCTGAGCGCAAAAACACAGTTCACGAACTGTGTCCCGGAATGCCTAACAAATTGTAGCGTGGCCGTAAGAAAATCGGTGGAGAACGCTGATTCTCCACCGACAATTCCGCCAGCCTATTTCAGCAGCATGCCGTCGCCGAAATAGACGCCCTGGTCGCCCAGCATCTCCTCGATGCGCAGCAGCTGATTGTATTTGGCGACCCGGTCCGAACGGGCCAGCGAGCCGGTCTTGATCTGTCCGCAGTTGGTGGCGACCGCCAGGTCGGCGATGGTGGAATCCTCGGTCTCGCCCGAGCGGTGGCTCATCACGGCGGTATAGCCGGCGCGCTGGGCCATATCGACCGCATCCAGCGTCTCGGAAAGCGTGCCGATCTGGTTGACCTTGATCAGGATGGAGTTGGCCAGGCCCTCCCCGATGCCGGCGGCCAGGCGGGCGGGATTGGTCACGAACAGGTCGTCCCCGACCAGTTGCACTCGGTCCCCCAGGCGCTCGGTCAGCAGGCGCCAGCCGTCGAAGTCGTCCTCGGCCATGCCGTCCTCGATCGACACGATCGGGAAACGCTCGCACAGGTCCACCAGATAGGCGGCCATGCCCTCGGCGTCGACGGTCTTGCCCTCGCCGGCCATGACGTATTTGCCGTCCTTGAAGAACTCGGTCGAGGCGACGTCCAGGCCAAGGTGGAAGTCTTCGCCGGCCAGGTAGCCGGCCGCCTGGCCCGCCTTGGTGATGAAGCTCAACGCCTCCTCGGCCGAGGCCAGGTTCGGGGCGAAGCCGCCCTCGTCGCCGACGTTGGTGTTATGGCCCGCGTCCTTCAGCTGCTTCTTCAGGGCGTGGAAGATTTCCGTGCCCATGCGCAGCGCGTCGGTGAAAGTCTCGGCGCCGGTCGGCAGGATCATGAACTCCTGAATGTCGATCGGATTGTCGGCATGGGCGCCGCCGTTGATGATGTTCATCATCGGCGTCGGCAGCACGCGGGCCGAGACGCCGCCGATGTAGCGATACAGCGGCAGGCCCGACGAGATCGCGCTGGCCTTGGCCGCGGCCAGGGACACGCCCAGGATGGCGTTGGCGCCCAGGCGGCCCTTGTTGGGCGTGCCGTCCAGATTGATCATCGCCTCGTCGATACGGCGCTGATCCTCGGCGTCCATGCCGGACAGGGCGTCGAAGATTTCGCCATTGACGGCGTCGACCGCCTTCTGCACGCCCTTGCCGCCCCACAGATCCTTGTCGCCGTCGCGCAGTTCGACGGCCTCGTGGGCCCCGGTGGAGGCGCCGGACGGCACGGCGGCGCGGCCGAACGAACCGTCGTCCAGGATCACGTCGACCTCGACCGTCGGATTGCCCCGGCTGTCGAGAATCTGGCGGGCGACGATGTCGGCGATGTCGGTCATGGCTCGTTCTTTGGCTTCAAGGCGGAAAGGAGGGGGATCGGTTTAGCCGCCTCCCCGCCAAACGCCAATGCCGCGTCGCCTCACGACCTATGAACAGCCCTCGACCAACTGGATCGACGGATCGCCCGCATGGACCGTCATCACCTTGCCGTCGGTCCCCACTTCATAGCGGACGCCGCGCGCTGCGGGATCGACGACATAGGCAGTCGAACCGCCCCGCGACCAGACGAACAGATCTTCGGCGGGCGGCGATTGATATTTGTGCGGCTGGGCGAACAGCGCCCAGCCATAGGCCTGTTTGATCGCCAGGCCGTCGTCGCCGACGCCAAAGCCACGATCCGTCTTGACCGTCGCCCCCCGCGCCAGGGTGATGCGGGTCAGAATTCCATCCTGGACCATGACGCGCACGTCGGCCGGCGCGTTCGCCGGGTGGAATTCGTCGCAGGTTTCGGGATCCGGTCCGCCCGCCGCGTTCGGCTGCGAATCCTCGCCCCAGACGCCGACCAGCGCCGCGCGCGTCATGCCGATTCGCGCCGGCCCCAGCCCTTCCGACGTCAGCACCGTATCGCTCGCGGCGGGCGCGGCGGGCGGCGGCGCTGCGGGCGGCGCGCTGGCAGGCGCCGGACTGGGGCCGGCGGCCTGGTCATCCCTGCGGTCGCACGCGGCGAGCGCCAGCAGGGCCAGGCCGCTGACGGCGGCGAAACGAATCATCATGCGGCGTCTCCAATGGAAGCTTCGCCGCCCAGAACGCACGAAAACGGCGCGCGGGTCACCGCGCGCCGTCGAAAATCGTGTCCCGGCCGAAGCCGGCGCCTATGAAAGGCCTAGTCTTCCTTGGGCGTCAGCACCTGACGGCCGCGATAGGTGCCGCTCTTCAGGTCGATGTGGTGCGGGCGCTTCAGCTCGCCGGTGTCCTTGTCCTCGACGTAGACGTTCGAGGTCAGGGCGTCGTGAGCGCGGCGCATGTTGCGACGCGAGGGGGATACTTTACGCTTCGGAACGGCCATGTCCGTCTCAATCTTCTAAGTCGGGCGCCGCTCAGAGCCGAAGCCTGTCAGGCGCGAAAACAATAGCGGCGGCCCAACCGAGCCGCCACGCGAGGCGCGGCTTATGCATGAGACCGCCGACGATTTCAAGGCGCTCGCCACGGAATCATTTCTCCGTCACACCGGAAACAATTCTGGACAGATCGTTCTGTAATCCCTATCTGCCCTGTATGGCCAGACCCAAGAGCTTCGATCAGGACCAGGCGCTGCTGGCGGCGGCGGCGGTCTTCGCCGACCACGGCTTCGAGGGGACGTCCACCGAGATCCTGCTCGCGCGCATGGGCATCAGTCGACAGAGCCTCTACGACACCTTCGGCGACAAGCGCCGACTCTATCTGGACGCCTTGGAGCGCTACAACGCCGACAGCGTCAACACCATCGCGGCCAGCCTGAACGGCGCCGAGGCCCTGCAAGGGATCGAGGACGCCCTCTACGCCTTCGCCGCGCGCAGCGGCGCCGACGGATGCCTCGGCGTCGGCTCCATCTGCGAATTCGGCCGATCCGACCCGGACGTGAACACGCGCAACGAGGCCGCCGGGCGGGTTCAGCACAGTGCCTTCGCCCGTCGACTGGAAGAGGCGCGCGCCGCCGGACTTGTCGCGGCCGATCTGGACATCGACGCCGCCATCGGATTCCTCGGCGTCACCCTCGCCGGGATGAAGGTCGCCGCGCGCGGCGGCGCTTCCACAAACGTTCTCAGGGACACCGCCCGCCTGGCGATCCGCGCCCTTCGCTGAGCCCTCGCTTCACCCTTCCGCCGCTTCGCGCGGCCAATTTCGGACCATTTAGTCCATAACGAAAGGATATTCCATGACGTCCCATCTCTCCGACAAGGTCGCCCTGATCACGGGCGGTTCGCGCGGCATAGGCGCGGCGATCGTCCGACGGCTGGCGCGGGATGGCGCCGCCGTCGCCTTCACCTACGCCGCCTCCGAGGCCAAGGCCCTGGCGTTGGCGCAGGAGATCGCGGACGCAGGCGGCCAGGCCCTGCCGATCCTCGCCGACAGCGCCGATCCGGCGCAAGTCCGCGCCGCCGTGGATCGGACCGTCGCGGACCTGGGCGGGCTCGACATCCTGGTCAACAACGCTGGCATCATCGTGCGAAGCCAGGTCGAAGATTTCGATCTGGCCGAAATGGACCGCATATACGCGATCAACGTCCGAGCCGTATTCGCCGCCGTCCAGGCCGCCTCCCCGCATCTGAAGGCCGGCGGCCGGATCATCAACACCGGCAGCGTGGTCGCTGAGCGCTCGGGATTCCCGCAATCCGCGATCTACAGCATGTCCAAGGGCGCGGTGGCGGCCATGACGCGGGGCCTGGCGCGCGACTTCGGGCCGCGGGGCATCACCGTCAATGCCATCCAGCCCGGCCCGACCAAGACCGACATGAACAACCATGACGGCGTCGAGGACATGCTGAGCCCGCTGATGGCCCTTGGCCGTCTGGGCGAGGACCACGAGGTGGCCAATCTCGCCGCCTGGTTGGCGGGACCGGAATCTTCCTTCGTCACCGGCGCCAACCTGACGATCGACGGCGGCTATCTGGCCTGATCAGGCCTCGGTCAGACCCCTGGCCACGGCCTCGCCGATGGCCAGGGAACTGGTCAGGCCCGGGCTTTCGATGCCGAACAGAGCCATCAGTCCGTCGATCCCGTGATACTCGCGGCCATGCAGCTGGAAATCCGGCTGCGGCTCGCCGGGACCATGCAGCTTGGGCCGGATGCCGGCGTAATCGGGCGTCAGGACGCCGTCGGGCAGGCCAGGCCAGAAGCGGCGGATATAGGCGGCGAACTCGCCCGCCTTAGCGGGATCGACCGAATAGTCCTCGGTCTCGACATAGGCGAGGTCGGGACCGAACACCGCCTGGCCGCCCAGATCCTTGCGATAGTGGGTGCCCAGCGCACCAGGGATCGGCGGAGGATAGATCAGCCGGTCGAACGGCGCCTTGCCGACCAGTCGGAAATAGACGCCCTTGCCCAGATGGCGCGGTGGAATGTCGACCGCCGGATAGCCCATGATCGTCGCCGCCACGGTCTGCGACGACAGTCCCGGCGCGGCGACCAGCAGGCGGCTGGTGACCGCCATCGCCCCCTCCCCGCCGACACGAACGGTGAAGCCGCCCCTCGTCAACGGCTCGGCGCCCTCGAACGGCGCGGACGTCACGACCGAGCCGCCCGCGTCCTCGATCTCGCCTTGCAGCGCCAGCATATAGCCGTGGCTGTCGAACAGGCCGCTCTCGGGCGACAGGATGGCGGCGTGGGCGTTCAGTTCCGGCTCCAGCGCCCGCGCCTGGGCGCCGGTCAGATGCTCCAGCCCCTCGACGCCGTTGGCCGTCGCCTGCTGGAAGATGGTCTCGATCCGCTCGACCTCGGAGACTTGCGTCGCGACGACCAGCTTGCCGCATTTCCAGTGGTCGATCTTGCGGCTTGTCAGGAAGTCATAGAGGGCGCGCCGTCCCTCGACGCAGAACCGCGCCTTCAGCGAGCCCGTCGGATAATAGAGGCCGCCGTGGATGACCTCAGAATTGCGCGACGAGACGCCCTGGCCGATGTGGCCTTCCTTCTCCAGCACCAGAACCGTCAGGCCCCGTTTAGACAAGGCCCGGCCGCAGGCCAGGCCCACGGCCCCGGCGCCCACGACGACCGCGTCGAAATCGAAGCTCATTTCGGCCCGTACCTCCGCTGCGCCTCGGCCTCGAAACAGCCGATCAGCTTGCTAACCGCCAGGTCGAAGTTCGCCTGCAACATCACATCCAGCATCTTCGACTTGAAGGCGAAGTCGATCATGAACTCCAGCCGCGTCCCGTCGGGATGCGGAAAGAAGGCCCATCGGTTGTTCAGATGCTTGAACGGTCCGCGCAACAGGCCGACCTCGACCTTGGGCGCATTGCGGTCATGCCTGACCCAGGTGGAGAACCGCTCCTTCAGGAAGGCGAAGCCGACGCCCGCCTCGGCGTCGATCACGCTGACGCCCTCGCTTTCGGTCCGGTCGTTCCAGACCCGCATGGACGTCACCCACGGGACGAAGTCGGGATAGGCGCGGATGTCGGCGACCAGATCGGCCAGTTGCTCGGGCGCATAGGGCAGGATGCGGGTGAGACGGTGGACGGCCATCTAGCGTCCCGCCTCTGTCATTTCCGGCTCGTCATCCTCGCCCTTGTGGCGAGGATCCAGACTCCCGGTGTCAGTTTCCAGAATCCAGTCGGCAGAAACCGAGTGTATGGATCCTCGCCACAAGGGCGAGGACGACGGCACAGGGATACGGGCGTCCGCTCGGGTCGAGCCCAAGGGTGACGGCGGGAAAACCGACGCGATCAACGCTTCAGCTGCGCCTCGCGCGCGGCCTTCAGCCGGGCGAAGTCGTCGCCGGCGTGGTGCGACGAACGCGTCAGCGGGCTGGACGACACCATCAGGAAGCCCTTGGCCCGGGCGATCGCCTCATAGGCCTTGAACTCTTCCGGCGTGACGAACCGGTCGATGGCGGCGTGTTTCCGCGTCGGCTGCAGATACTGGCCGATGGTGATGAAATCGACGCCGGCCGAACGCATGTCGTCCATCACCTGCATGACCTCTTCCTTGGTCTCGCCCAGGCCGACCATGATGCCGGACTTGGTGAACTGGTTGGGGTCGCGCTCCTTGACCATCTGCAGCAGGCGCAGCGAGTGGAAGTAGCGGGCGCCGGGCCGGATCTTCAGATACAGGCGCGGCACGGTTTCCAGGTTGTGGTTGAAGACGTCCGGCCTGGCGTCGATCATCACCGCAGCGGCGCCGTCCTTCCTCAGGAAGTCGGGCGTCAGGATTTCGATGGTCGTGTCCGGCGCCTGGATGCGGATCTGGCGCACCACCTCGGCGAAGTGGGCCGCGCCGCCGTCCGACACGTCGTCGCGGTCGACGGAGGTGATCACCACGTGGTTCAGGCCCATCTGCTGGACGGCCAGCCCGACCTTGCCGGGCTCTTCCGGGTCCAGCGGCTGGGGCAGGCCCGTCTTGACGTTGCAGAAGGCGCAGGCCCGCGTGCAGGTGTCGCCCATGATCATCAGGGTGGCGTGCTTCTGGCTCCAGCACTCGCCGATGTTGGGGCAGGCCGCTTCCTCGCAGACGGTGACCAGCCCCTTGGACCGGACGATCTCCCTGGTCGCATTGTACTGGCCGGACCCCGGCGCCTTGACGCGCAGCCAGTCGGGCTTTTTCAGAACGACCGTTTCCGGACGGTTCTGCTTTTCCGGGTGACGCAGCTCGGACGGCTTCTTCGTCAGGGTGTCGATCAGGGTGACCATGGCCGGTATTTCGGACTTCGGAAGCGATTAGGCAAGCCACAGCCGGTTACAGATCGTCGCCCCTTGCCGGAACTCACGCGGCGTAACACATCTTTTCAAGATGACGCGGCGTCATTAATGACGAACGCCCTGACAACACAGAGAGGGCCACGCACGCCCTCCGTAGGAGACGCGCTTGCGCCAGGCCCTGGATCCCTCGCTGTACAACGTGTCGCTGATCGACGCCCTGGTCGAGGCGCGCTCGAAGTTCGGCGACAAGGAGATACTGGAAGATCAGGACCGCCATCCCCTGACCTACACCGGCCTGATCCGCGCCGCCTTCGTCCTGGGCCGCAAGATCGCCGCCATGACCGAACTGGGCGAACGCGTCGCCATCCTGCTGCCGTCGTCGATGGGGGTGGTGGTCACCTTCTTCGGCCTGCACGCCCACGGCCGGGTGCCGGTGATGCTGAACTTCACCGCCGGCGAGGCCAATCTGAAGGCCGCGATCAAGGCCGCCGGCGTCAGAAAGGTCCTGACCGCCAAACGCTTCATCGACCAGGCCAAGCTGGACGACCTGATCGTCGAACTGGAAACGGTCGCCCAGGTCGTCTGGCTGGACGACGTGCGCAAGACCATCGGCCTGGGCGACAAGCTCTACGGTCTCGCCGCCGGCGCGGCGCCCAAGCGCTTCCGCGTGAAGACCGACCCCGATGCGCCCGGCGTGGTCCTGTTCACCTCCGGCAGTTTCGGCACGCCCAAGGGGGTGGTGCTGAGCCAGCGGAACCTGGTCGCCAACGCCCGCCAGGTGGCGGCCCATATCGACCTGAAGCCGGAATGGGTGATGTTCAACCCTCTGCCGACCTTCCACTGCTTCGGCCTGACGGGCGGGGTCATCCTGCCGCTGCTGCAGGGGATGAAGGCGTTCGAATACCCCTCGCCGCTCCACGCCAAACAGATCACCGACCTGCTGCCCCAGGTGAAGGCCTCGATCCTGTTCGCCACCGACACCTTCCTGAGCCAGTACGCCCGCGTCGCCGAACCCGACGACTTCGCCACTCTGGAGTTCGCCGTCGCCGGCGCCGAGAAGGTGCGCGAGGAAACCCGCAAACTGTTCGACACCAAGTTCGGCGGTGTCCGGCTGCTGGAAGGCTATGGCGCGACCGAGGCTTCGCCCGTTGTCGCCGTGAACCATCCGGACCGCAACGCCCCCGGCACCGTCGGCCAGATCCTGCCCGGCATGGACTGGAAGCTGGAGCCGGTGGAGGGCATCGAGGAGGGCGGCCGCCTGTTCCTGCGCGGCCCCAATGTCATGAGCGGCTATGTCACCTCGGCCGAACCCCTGGCCTGGGAAACCGTCGAGGACGGCTGGCTGGACACCGGCGACATCGTCGATGTGGACGCCGATGGCTATGTCACCATCAAGGGCCGCGCCAAGCGGTTCGCCAAGATCGGCGGCGAAATGGTGTCGCTGACGGCGGTCGAGGGCATCGCCGGCGCGGTCTGGCCTGAGCAGCGGCACGCGGTCGTCTCGATCCCTGACAGCCGCAAGGGCGAAAAGCTGGTTCTTGTCACCGACCACGCCGCCGCCGAGGTCGCCCCGATGGCCGAGTGGGCCCGCACCAACGGCGCGCCCGAACTGATCGTGCCCAAGAAGATCGTCAAGGTCGCCGAGGTCCCGGTCCTGGGTACCGGCAAGACCGACTATGTCGCGATCCAGAAGATGGTCGAGGCGGCCTGACCTTCAGCCGATCCGTACGCCGGTCATCGAGATCGAGCCCCCGTCGATGGCGTCGTTGAAGAAGCTGACCGGCTCGCCCGGTTCCTGTTGCGCGGCGACATAGAGAACCGGCAGATAGTGTTCGTCGGTCGGGACGCTCAGTTGCGCGTCTTCGGCCAGATCGACCCAGTCGATCAGGGCCTCGTGGTCGCCCTTTTCGAAGGCGTGCTTGACCGCCTCGTTGAAGCTGGTCGCCCAGCCATAGGGTTCGGCGCCCGCCTCGCGCTTCCAGGTCCGCAGATTGTGGACGAAGTCGCCGGAGCCCGCGATCACGATCCCTTCGTCGCGCAGCGGACGCAGGGCCTTGGCCAGTTCATAATGCTGGCGCGCGGTCAGGTCACGGTTCAGCGACAGTTGCACCACCGGCACGTCGGCCTCGGGCCAGACATGAACCAGCACCGACCAGGTTCCATGATCCAGGCCCCATTGTCGCGTCTGGACCGCGCCGGTCAGTTCCGCGACCCGCGCGGCCAGTTCGGGCGAACCTGGCGCAGGATACTGCACCTCATGAAGTTCGCGTGGAAAGTTACCGAAGTCATGGATGGTTTCTGGGCGTTCCTGCGCGGTGACGCCCAGCCCGCGCGTCTCCCAGTGGGCCGAGACCATGACCACGCCCCTGGGCTTGCCGATCGACAGGCCCAGGTCGCGCCAGGCGGCTCCGAAGGGGCCGCCCAGCGCGTTCATGGGCGAGCCGTGGCCGAAGAAGACGGCGGGCTGGCGCATCGGATCAGCCGTGCAGCTTCTTGGCGATTTCGGCGATGTGCCTGCCCTGGAACCGGGCGCCGCCCAATTCGATCTCGCTGGGAAAACGCGAGCCGTCGCCGCCGGTGATCGTGGTGGCGCCGTAGGGCGAGCCGCCATGCACCGAGTCCAGCGTCATCTGCGCCTGATAGGCGTAGGGCAGGCCCACGACCGGCATGCCATGGTGCATGAAGAAGTTGTGCAGCCCCTGGAAGGTCGTTTCCTGGCCGCCGTGCTGGGTCGCGCTGGCGGTGAAGGCGCCGCCCACCTTGCCCAGCAGGGCGCCGGTGAACCACAGGCCGCCGGCTTGATCGAGGAAGGCCCGCATCTGCGACGCGGCCGAGCCGAAGCGGGTGCCGGCGCCGATGATGATGGCGTCATAGTCCTTCAGGTCGTCGATCACGGCGACCGGCGCCGCCTGGTCCAGCTTGTAGCCGGAGGCCTTGGCCAGGTCTTCCGGCACGGTCTCCGGCACACGCTTGATATCGACCACCGCGCCGTCGACCTCGCGCGCGCCCTCGGCGACGGCCTCGGCCAAGGCTTCGATATGGCCATAGGTGGAATGATAGAGAACGAGAATCTTCGGCATCGGGGAGGCTCCGTTGAATGGCGCGGCCGTCATTCGCAACAACGACCGTTGCTAACTTGGTCGATCCGTCTGCGCCACGCAAGTCCCCTCGCCCGCCTTTCCTTCGCCGAACGGACAGACGGCGTCATAGAAGGCTGCGTCGCCGGGCGCCGCGCCGCCACGCGACCGATGGAACCGATGCTCCATCACCATCGCCTGCTGCTCGATGTTCAGCCGGTCCCAACGACACCGGCTATCGGCGACATAGGCGTAGGCGGCCGCGCTGTCGCCCGCCTTCAGCTTGGCGAGCAGCAGATTGACGCCTTGCTGCGCCTGCCAGACGTGCGTCAGCTCATGCACCAGCACGCCCTGCACCCGCACGGAAGCCCCGGCGAAATCCTCGACCAGGGCGCGCCGGGGCCAGACGATCCAGTCGCGGCCGAACCAGCGCCCGGCGACGAAGGCGCGGCGGAACGGCCAGCCGACCAGCCGCACCCGGTCCAGCCGCAACGCCGCGCCGAACGCCTCGCGCGCCAGCGCCGCCTCGCCATCGGTCAGGGCGCGAACGAAGGGTCCCATGGGCGCACGAACTCCCAATGCCACGGCTCATAGACATAGGGGACGAAGCCGAACCGCCCCGCATTGGCGACCAGCCAGCGATAGGTCGCCTGACGCGCCATATATTCACGACTGGCCGGACTGGTGGAATCGACGCCCAGCCCCGGCGCCTGCCCCACATAGAGGTCGACCGCCGTGCCCGTCCGGTGCGGCGAACAGACGGCGCGGCGCAGGCCGTCGCAATTGCCCTGCTGGGCGCACCGCGCGGCGTCCGCCTCAGGATCGCGGAAGCCGGAAAAGATCTGCAGCAGTTCCGGATCGGCCGCGACCTCCGGAACCTCGGCGCGGGCGGCGGCGACCAGTTGACGATAGGCGGCCAGGACGTCGCGGCGCAGCAGCCGCGTCAGCCGGTCGGCGTGCTCCTCCTCCGCGACCAGATAGCCCAGTTGGTTGATCGGCGGCGGTTCGGGGCACAGCCCGCCGACGCGCGCCATCACGAACGGCCGCCGCTCCTGCCAGACACCGCGAAACACCTGGAATGTCGCCGCATCGAACAGGCCGGTCGGCGCCAGACCGTGCGTCTGCTGGAACCCCGCCAGCTGCGAGGCGAAGATCGGCGTTCCCGGTCCGCACCGGGTGTGCAGTTCCTGCTGGATCAGCGGCAGATAGGCCTGCCATCCCCACTCCGTCGCCCCGAACGGCGCCCACTCCAGCGTATAGAAGGAGGCGGCGTTGGCTAACCCCTGTCCGCTCCACACATCGGCGTTGGTGTGACATGGACCGGCGGCGCGCGCTCCGCCTGCCGCGACCAGAACGACGCCGAACGACAGGACCGCGAGAAGGCTTCGCCACATCCCGACAGCAAGCCCCAAGCCGCGGATTCCGACAAGCGCCAATCGCATCGCCAATCCCGGTGCAAGCGGCGCCGATCGCTGGCATGGTGACGCGCGGCCGACTCGCGCCGCGCCTTCGGGACCGACGATGTCGACTGTGGCTCCCCAGACCGCGCCCCGGCGCTCAAACGCCGTCTTGGCCGCCTTTTCCGGGCCGTGTCTGCCGCTGGCGGCCTTCGGCGTCGCCCTGCCCGTCACCCTGCCGGAATTCTACGCCACCCATGTGGGACTGGAATTGGGCGTCGTCGCCGCCGTCTTCATGGCTGTGCGCCTGATCGACATCGTGTTCGATCCCTTCATCGGCTGGGGCATGGATAGGACCCGGACGCGCTTTGGCCGCTATCGCCCGTGGATGGCCCTGTCGACGCCGATGCTGATGCTGGCCGCCTTCATGATGTTCGTCGTGGTCCAGCCCGGCGCGCCGCCGGCCTATCTGTTCGGCTGGCTGCTGTTCCTCTACCTCGGCTTCTCCATCGGCACCCTGGGCCAGTTGGGTTGGGCCGCCGTCCTTGCGCCGCAGTACGATCAGCGCAGCCGCGTCTATGGATGGTGGCAGGTGTTCAACATCATCGGCGTGGTGCTGATCCTGGTCCTGCCGACCATCGTGGTGAAGTCCGGCGTCGGCGACTATGCCGACGGCGTCCGCATCATGGGCTGGGCCATCGTCGTCGCCCTGCCCGTCACGATCGGCCTGGCCCTGGTCGCCGTGCCCGAGCCTGTCACCGCGGGCGAACAGCCGCACGGCAGCCTCGGCGCCTATATCGCCCTGCTGAAGAAGCCGGTGGTGCGCAAGCTGCTGATATCGGACCTGCTGCTGGGCGTGGCGCCGGGCATCACCGGCTCGCTGCTGTTCTTCTTCTTTGGGCAGATCAGAGGCTATGACCACACCCAGGCCGGGCTGTTCATGCTGGTCTATTTCATCGCCGGACTGTGCGGGGCGCCCTTCTGGGCGTGGTTCGCCACGCGTGTCGGCAAGGATCGAGGGCTGGCCGTCGCCAGCATCGTCTCGGCGGTGCTCTATGTTGGCGCCACCCTGGTTCCGGGGGGCAATTTCGCCCTGACCGCCGTGGTCATGTTCATCGCGGGCCTGCCCTACGCCGCCGGCCTGTTCCTGACCCGCGCCATGATGGCCGATGCGGGCGACGAGGAACGGTTCGAGACCGGCGTGGATCGGACGGGGCTGATGCTGTCCATCCTGTCGGCGACGACCAAGATCGGCCATGTCGTGGCGCTGATCCCCTATCTAATCCTCCAGGGGGTGCGCTTTCGGGCGGTTCCGGGGCCGGCGGGCAACAGCGATATGGCCCTGCTGACCCTACAGATCCTCTTCATCGCCGTCCCCGGCATCCTGCTGGTGCTGGCTGGGCTGGTGCTGAAGAACTATCCTTTGACCGCTTCCCGTCACAACGACATCCGCAAGGCGCTGGACGCCCGCGACGCCGGAGCTGCGGCTTGAGACCCATCGACCGGCTGCTCGCCATCATGGCCCGGCTGCGCGATCCCGAGGGCGGCTGCCCGTGGGACGTCGAGCAGACCTTCGCCACCATCGCGCCCTATACGATCGAGGAGGCCTATGAGGTCGCCGACGCCATCGAGCGCAACGACCTGACCGAACTGAAGGGCGAACTGGGCGATCTGCTGTTCCAGGTCGTTTTCCACGCCCGGATGGCCGAGGAACAGGGGCTGTTCGTCTTCGACGACGTGGTCGCCGCCATTTCGGACAAGCTGGAGCGCCGCCACCCGCACGTGTTCGGAAACGAGGCCCAGCGTTCGTCCCGCGAACAGACTGTCGCCTGGGAGGCCATCAAGGCGGTCGAGCGCAAGGACCGCCAAAAGCCCGGCGTGCTGGACGACGTGCCGACAGGCCTGCCCGCCCTGACCCGCGCCGCCAAGCTGACCAAACGCGCCGGCCGCGTCGGCTTCGACTGGCCCTCGACCGACGAGGTGTTCGACAAGCTGGCCGAGGAGGTTGAGGAACTGCGCGTCGAGATCGCCGCCGGCGAGAAGGCCAAGGCCCGCGAGGAGCTGGGCGACCTACTGTTCGTCGTCGCCAACCTGGCGCGCAAGCTGGATGTCGAGCCGGAAGACGCGCTCCGCGCCGCCAACGCCAAATTCATGCGCCGCTTCGGCTTCATCGAGGCCGAATTGGCCAGGGACGGCCGCACGCCCGACCAGTCGACGCTGGAAGAGATGGACCGCCTCTGGGACGCCGCAAAGGTCGCCGAGAAGACCCGCGCGTGACCTACGATCTGATCATCTTCGACTATGACGGCGTGGTCGCCGACAGCGAGGTGCTGAACAGCACCGTCATGGCCGAGCAGTTGACGGCCATCGGCCTGCCGACGACGCTGGACGATGTGCTGGCCGCCTATACGGGCAAGCGCTGGCGCGACAACCGCCCCGTGGTCGAGGCCGCCCTGGGCCGCCCCTGTCCCGAGGACTTCCACACCAACTGGTTCGCCGCCTGCCGCGCCCGCGCGCCGATCCAGCTGAAGCCCGTGTCCGGCATGATCGACTTCGTCGCCCGGCGCACCGAGGCGCGCTGCATCGCCTCGTCCAGCGGCCCCGACTGGATCGGCGTCGGCCTGGACCTGTTCGGTCTGACCGACCATTTCGGCGGCGCCGTCTTCACCGGCCTGAACGTCGAGCGCGGCAAGCCCCATCCCGACATCTTCCTGCACGCCGCTCACAACATGGGCGTCGATCCGGGGCGCGTTCTGGTGATCGAGGACAGCGAGGCGGGCGTCACGGCTGGCGTCGCCGCCGGGATGACCGTTGTCGGCCTGACGGCAGGCGGCCATGTCCGGGATGGACACGGCGAACGGCTGATCGCCAGGGGCGCGCACCATATCGCCGACAGCTATCCGGCGGTCGCCGCCTTCATGGACCGATAGCCGCGCGTCACGGGCTTGACCCGAGGATGGCGAACGTCAGTGGGTCACATGTAGCGTAGTTCCTGCAGGTCCACTTCCCGGATCATCCTGCGCGCCGTGACTTCGTCCAACTGTCGCGCATTGGCCATGCGGCTCAGTTCATCCCGCTCGGCCGCCAGGCCCGCCAGCCACAGCCGCCGCTCCACGTCGTCGACCTTGCGCGCCAGGGCCGCATCGTCCTCGTCGGTGCGCGTGTGCGTCTCGATCCGTTGGCGATAGACCTCCATGATGCGGCTGGCGATGTCGGAATAGAGGTCGGGGTTCGGCTTGCCCTCGGCCATGGCGTGGGACACGTCCTCGATGGCGCGCAACGCGGCCGAGGCGGCGGCGACGCGGCCGCGATCCTCTTCCCGCTCATGCGACGGCTCGGGCGGCAGTTCGACATTCTTCAACAGGCGCGGCAGGGCGAAGGTCGCCAGCAACAGGGAGACGATGATCACCCCCGCCGCCAGGAAGATGGCTAGGCTGCGCGACGGCATCGGCGATCCGTCGCCCAGCACGAACGGTAGGGTCAGGATGCCCGCCAGGGTGATCGCCCCGCGCACGCCGGCCAGCGACATCACCATCGTCAGGCGCAGCCCCACCTTGGCCGGAGGTCCCGCCTCCTTGCGCCGGAACAGCGTCAGCTTCAGCGAGGTCCACACCCAGATGAACCGCAACGCCGCCAGCGCCGCGACGATCCCCAGGACATAGACCGCCAGCCACCACACCTCGGGCCGGCTGGTGTCCGCCACCACCTCGGCCGCACGGGCCAGGATCGACGGCATCTGTTCGCCCAGGATCACGAAGATGAAGCCGTTGGCGACGAACTGGACGGTGTCCCACACCACGCCGCGCCGGATGCGGGTCATGGCCAGCGACTGGCCGCCCACTCCGCCGCTGCGTTCGGTGAAGCTCATGGTGATGCCGGCCGCGACCGCCGCCAGGATGCCCGAGGCGTGCAATTCTTCCGCCACCAGATAGGCCGCGAAGGGGATCAGCAGGCTGATCAGGATCTGCGCCCCGACGTCCTCGCCCCAGCGCCGGCTGATCCAGCCCTTGGCCGTGCTGATCGCCAGGGTCACGACCGCCCCGACCGCCACCCCGACCAGCGCCAGCCAGGCGAAGGTGCCGACTGCGTGGCCGATGGAAAAGGCGCCAGTCGTCGCCGCGATCACGGCGATCCGCATGCAGGTCAGGCCGGTCGCGTCGTTCAGCAGCGACTCGCCCTCCAGAATGTGCATCAGCCGCTTGGGGATCGGCGCGCGCGCCGCGATGGCCTGCACCGCGATGGGATCGGTCGGCGACAGGATGGCGGCCAGGGCGAAGGCCACCGCCAGGGGCATCTCCGGGATCATCCACCAGATCAGGAAGCCCAGCCCCGCGACGGTGAACAGCACCAGCCCCAGCGCCAGCTCCAGGATCACCGCCCGGTCGCGGAACAGGTCCTCCTTGGGAATGCGCCAGCCATCGAGAAACAGCAGCGGCGGCAGGAACAGCAGGAAGAAGATGTCCGGCTCCAGATCCACCGTGCTGCCCGTGACCAGCACGATACAGGCCCCTAGCCCGATCTGAACCAGGGGCAAGGCGATGCGCGTGATCCGCGCAATCGATCCCGACACCACCACGGCCAGAAGAAGCAGCAGTACGGTCTCGATCAGATGCATGGGTCAGCCGGCAAGGTCAGGGTAAAGGCGCTCGAATCGCCCGAGCGCCGCAGGATGCAACCTAACTGAGACATGGGTGCGGCCAAGCTCGTCCGTGTCACGAAATGTCACCCGCCCGTGTTCGTACAGCCAGGCCAGGGCCTCGCCCTGTTCCGCCGCCAGGGTCAGGCGGGTTTCGGGATCGTCGTCGATCAGGCCGGCGATGGTTTCGCGCAAGGGTTCGATCCCCTCGCCCCTCCAGGCCGAGACGGCGACGGCCGCCCCCTCGCGCCGCAGCCGATCCGCCTGACCCAGCACCGCCTCGCGGGCCTCGTCGTCCAGCAGGTCGATCTTGTTCCAGACTTCCAGCACCCGGCGGGTCTTGCCCTCGGGCGTCTCGATCTGTTTCAGCACCGCCTCGACATCCCTGGCCTGGGCGTCGCTGTCGGCCGAGGCGATGTCGCGGACGTGCAGGATCAGGTCGGCCTCGCCCACCTCTTCCAGGGTCGCCCGGAAACTCTCGACCAGTTCGTGCGGCAGGTCGGAAATGAAGCCGACGGTGTCGGCCACGATGGCCGGACGCCCCTGTGGCAGGCGGATGGTGCGCTGGGTCGTGTCCAGGGTGGCGAACAGCAGGTCCTTGGCGAAGACCTCCGATCCCGTCAGCCGGTTGAACAGCGTCGACTTGCCGGCGTTGGTGTAGCCGACCAGGGCGATGGTCGGGAACGGGACCTTCTGGCGCTGCTTGCGGTGCAGGCCGCGCGTGCGGCGCACCTCTTCCAGCTCGGCCTTCAGCTTGACGATCCGGTCGGCGATCAGGCGCCGGTCCAGTTCGATCTGGGTTTCGCCGGGGCCGCCGGTCGCGCCGGTGCCGCCGCGTTGCCGCTCCAGGTGGGTCCAGGTCCGCACCAGCCGCGACCGTTCATAATCCAGCCGCGCCAGTTCGACCTGCAACCGGCCTTCCTTGGTCCGCGCGCGGCGGCCGAAGATTTCCAGGATCAGGCCGGTGCGGTCGATGACCTTCACCTCCCAGGCTTTTTCCAGATTGCGCTGCTGCACCGGTGTCAGGGCGTCGTCGATGATGGCCACGTTGGCCTCGGCCGCGCGCATCAGGGCGGCCAGTTCCTCGACCTTGCCGGAGCCGAACAGGGTCGCCGGCGCGACCTTGCGGACGCGCACGATCTCCTCGGCCTGGATGTCGAGGTCGAGCGCGCGCGCCAGGCCGGACGCCTCCTCCAGCCGTTCTTCGGCCAGACGCGGCGATTCCGACCGTCCGTCGGGGTGGATGACGACCGCCCGCTGAACCGGGGCGGCGTGGTCGATGAGTTTGGTCAAATGGTCTCTATGGTTGTGACGGTCGATCCGCCGCGCGTTCGAAGCCCTTGCCCGTCATCCTCGGGCTTGACCCGAGGACCGGATGGTCCCGCGTCCAGTGCGGCGATCATGGCTTCGCCGGCCTGAACACGCTGCCGCGATCTTTGCGCACAGCGTCCGATCCCCGGGTCAAGCCCGAGGATGACGGAACGGGAAGAACAGGGATTTCAATCTTCTTCGGCGTCGGGCTCGTACAGCTGCACGGGCGCGGACGGCATGATGGTGGAGATGGCGTGCTTGTACACCAGCTGGGACTGGCCATCGCGGCGCAGCAGCACACAGAAGTTGTCGAACCAGGTCACGATGCCCTGCAGCTTGACCCCATTGACCAGAAAGATGGTCAGCGGCGTCTTGGTCTTGCGGACCGAGTTGAGGAAGGTGTCCTGAAGGTTCTGGCGTTTGTCTTGCGACATGGCAGGTTTTTCCTGTTCTTCGTTGTTCGTCGCCGTGGGAGCGGCGCGTGGCCAAAGGCGACCGGGGACGACCTTAACCGCCGCCTCCCCGCCGGGGCAACGTCCTAAATGGCGTCTCTGCGCGCCTGTTCAAGATAGAGCGCGCGCAATCGGGTCGCGACGGGCCCCGGCCGGCCATCGCCGATCTTGACGCCGTCCAGCGACACCAGCGGCATGACGAAGGCGCTGGCGGCGGTGACGAACACCTCGCGCGCGGCCTTGGCCTCCTCGACGCTGAAGGGGCGTTCGTCCAGTTCGACGCCTTCGCTCTGGGCCATCTTCAGGATCGCCGCCCGGGTTATGCCTTGCAGGATGTTGGCCTGGGCGTCGCGGGTGCGCAGCCGCCCCTCGGCGTCCACGATCCAGGCGTTGGTCGACGCCCCTTCGGTGATCAGACCCATGTCATCGTACATCAGACACTCATAGGCGCCCTTTTCCCGCGCCGCCTGCTTGGCCAGGACATTGGGCAACAGGCCGACCGTCTTGATGTCGCACCGCCCCCAGCGAATATCGGGCTGGGTTACGCCGGCGGCGCCGTTTCGGGCCATCGCCTGCCCCCGGCCCATGTCCATGCGCTTGGCCGTGACGACGACGCTGGGCGCCACGTCGGCGGGAAACGCGTGGTCGCGCGGCGCGGTGCCGCGCGTCACCTGCAGATAGACCAGACCGTCCCGGACCCGATTGCGCCGGATGGTCTCGTTCAACACCACGCGCAGGGCGGCGACGCTCATCGGGATCTCGATGCGCAGTTCGGTCAGGCTGCGGTGCAGGCGCGTCATATGTCCGTCGAAGTCCGCCAGCCTGCCGTCGAACACCGACCAGACCTCATAGACGCCGTCGGCGAACTGGAACCCGCGATCCTCGATATGCACCACGGCCTGGCCGTGCGGCCTGTAGGTCCCGTTCACATAGGCGACGCGCGACATCAGGCCGGCTCGTCTTCTTCGCCGCCCCGCGCCGGCGACACGCCCAGCGACTTCAGCTTCCGGTGCAGAGCCGACCGTTCCATGCCGATGAAGGCGGCGGTGCGCGAGATGTTGCCGCCGAAGCGCATGATCTGCGCCGCCAGATATTCCCGCTCGAACACCTCGCGCGCCTCGCGCAGCGGCAGGGCGATGGTGCGTTCGGCCCCCAGAGACGTCGAGCCTCCGTTCGTGGTCGCCACCTCCTGCGGCAGCATGTCGGCGGTGATGGGCTCGTTCGGATCGCCCGTCGCCAGGATCAGCAGCCGCTCGATATTGTTGCGCAGCTGGCGGATGTTGCCCGGCCAGGGATGGACCTGCAGCACCGCCACCGCGTCGTCTCCAACGATCCGCCTGGGCAGGCCTTGCGACGCGCTGATCGTCTCGACGAAATATTCGACCAGTTCGGCGATGTCCTCGCGCCGCTCCGACAGGGCCGGCACACGGATCGGCACCACGTTCAGCCGGTGGAACAGGTCCTCGCGGAACCGCCCCTCGGCGATCTCGACCTTCAGGTCGCGCGAGGTCGAGGTCACGACCCGCACGTCCACCTGCACGTCCTGCTCGCCGCCGACGCGGCGGAACCGCTGATCGACCAGGACCCGCAGGATGCGGCTCTGGCTCTCACGCGGCATGTCGCTGATTTCGTCCAGATACAGGGTGCCGTTGTGGGCGCGCTCGAACACGCCGATCTTGCGGGGCCGCCCGTCCTGGCCCTCTTCGCCGAACAGTTCGACGTCCAGCCGTTCGGGCGTCATGCCGGCGGCCGAGATGGCGACGAATTCGGCCCGCGCCCGGGGGCTGTTCTCGTGGATCTGGCGCGCGACCAGTTCCTTGCCCGATCCGGCGGGCCCCGCGATCAGGACGCGGCTGTTGGCCTGGGCCACCTTGGCGATGGTGCCGCGCAGCGCCTGCGCCGCCTGGGACCGCCCGATCAGCCCGGACGGCGTCATGGTCTGGACGCGCAGCCGACGGTTTTCCCGCCGCAGGGTCGCCGCCTCGATCGCGCGCTCGACCACCACCACCAGCCGGTCCGACTTGAACGGCTTTTCGATGAAGTCATAGGCGCCGCGCTTCAGCGCCGTCACCGCCGTCTCGATATTGCCGTGGCCCGAAATCATCACCACCGGCAGGTCCGGGTCGATCTCCTTCACCACCTCCAGCAGCTCCAACCCGTCCAGCCCCCCGCCCTGCATCCAGATGTCCAGGATGGCCAGCGACGGCTTCCTCGCCCGAATCGCGGCCAGGGCCTCGTCGGAGTTGGAGGCCACGCGCACGGCGTGCCCCTCGTCCTCGAGCAGGCCGGAGACCAGATCGCGGATATCGGCTTCGTCGTCGACGACCAGAATGTCGGAACCGGTAGGTCGCATCTTGCCTCGCTATTCGGCGGCGACGTTCAGGAGCTTGCGCGCCGTCGCGTCACCGTTCTTGCCGGGTGGGTTCAATGGAAAGATCAGGCACACGCGTGCGCCGCGCAGGGTCTCCGCATCGGCCAGCTTCAGCTCGCCGCCGTGGTCCTCGCAAATCCGTTTGACGATCGCCAGGCCCAGGCCCGTGCCCTTCTCGCGCGTCGTCACATAGGGCTCGGTCAGCCGGTCGCGGTCGCGCGCGGGCAGGCCCACGCCGTCGTCCTCGACCACGAAGGTCGCATGACCGTCCTGAACCGTCAGGGAGGCGATCACGCCCGCGCTTTCCGACGCCGCCGGCTCGCCCGCCATCAGACGGCGCGCCGCGACGGACTCGCCGGCGTTCTTCAATATGTTGAGCAGAGCCTGGCCCACCATCCGGCCGTCGCACTGCAAGCTCGCCTTCGGCAGCGGCTCGGTCATGTCCACGACGATGTCCGGCGCGGCGACGCGCTGGGCGAACACCGCCTCGCGCAGCATTTCGGCCGGGTTCTCGGCGGCGAACCGGGGCGCGGGCATCCGGGCGAAGGACGAGAACTCGTCCACCATCCGGCCGATGTCGCCGACTTGGCGGATGATGGTGTCGGTGCAGCGGTCGAAGATCTCGACGTCGTCGCCGATCCGCGAACGATACTTCCGCTTCAGCCGCTCGGCCGATAGCTGGATCGGCGTCAGGGGGTTCTTGATCTCATGGGCGATGCGGCGGGCCACGTCGCGCCAGGCCGCGTTCCTCTGCGCCGTCACCAGGCGGGTGATGTCGTCGAACGTCAGCACCATCTCGCCGCCCTGCCCGCCCTCGATCCGCACGCGCAGCCGCCGCGTCTCGCCATTGCGGCTGACGTCGATGTCTTCCTCGATATGGGCTTCGACCCGGTGCACCAGTTCGCTCAGCTCCGGCGACAGCGTCGCCAGTTCCTGGCCCAGCACCTCGTCCTCGTGGATGCGCAGCAGTTGCAGGGCGCTGTCGTTGATCGCCGAAATCCGCCCCCGACGGTCCAGGCCAATGACCCCGGCGCTAACGCCCGACAGCACGGTTTCGATGAACCGGCTGCGATCCTGCGCCTCGTCGCTTGCGGCCCTCAGCGCGGTCTGCTGCGCCTGAAGGTCCCCGGTCATGCGGTTGAAGGCTTCCGACAGGGTGGCGACCTCGCCGGGCGCGCCCTGGCCATCGACCCGCGCGGAAAAGTCGCCGCCCGCGACCTGCCCCGCCGCCTTCACCAGCCGCCCGATGGGGGCCGAGATGCTGCTCGCCGCCGACATGCCCAGCCACACCGCCCCCACCAGCACCAGCAGGGCCGTCTCCAGATAGCTCAGGATGAAGGCCGACTGGATCCTGGCTCGGCTTTCCTGCGCCTCGCGATAGGCGACGATGGACTCCTCGGCGTTTCGCAGCGTCGAGATCAGACCGGGCTGAAGAGGCCGCACGACATATAGGAAGGCGTTGTCATAGTCAGGCAGCGGATAGATGACGCGAACGGCGTCGGGATTTTCCGTCACCGCGCTAGGCGCCGTTTCGCCCTCCTTGGCGATCTCCAGATCGGATTTGGTCGGCGTCAGATAGGGCGGCGCGCCCCTGCTCTCGGCCTGGGCCAGGATGTCGCCCTGCGCGTCGATGATGTAGAGCGCGGGATAGCCGAAGAAGTCGGCGATCTGTCCCAGCGCCTCCGAGAACCAGATGCGGTTCTGGAAACCGGACCGAACCTCCGGCGCGCTCAGTTCGTTGGCGATGACGTCCAGGTCCGAGTTCACAGTGCGATTGACGTCGCTGATGTAGGCCCGCCCGATGCTGGCCCCGTTCTCGACCGAGGCCTGCACGTTCTGGCTGAACCATTGATCGACGCCGCGTGTGACCAGGACGCCGAACGCCAGCGCAATGACCACTGAGGGAATCAGGGCGACCGCCGAGAACAGGGTGACGAACCGCAAGTGCAGGCGCGATCCGGCCTCGCTCGTGCTCCGCGCCAGCCCCAGCACCCGCCGCCCGACGATCAGCGTCAGCCCCACGATCAGCGCCAGATTGGCCAGCAGGACGTACAGCACCACCTGGTTGGCCGCGCCTCGCGAGCCGTCGGGACCGGCGTCGGGCGCAACGGCGACCAGCCATATGCAGGCGGCGGTGACGGCGACCGCGATGAAATAAGCGATTCCGAACCCGGCGCGGGTCCGCTCTCCATCGATCCGTCCCCAGAACGACTCGCCGTCCGACGGGAGGTCGGCGCGAGAGGTCGTTGCTGAAGGCGTATCCGTCATGCCACAGCAGTCTCCGCTACCTGTGGCTCAGTTTCAACATAAGAGTTCGGCGAGAGCGGCAAATTCCGCCGCCACAACTGCGCCATCGCCGCCTCGACGGCCGCAGGATCGTCCAGCCGGCAAATTCTTGCCTTGGCCTCGCGCCGGTGTTGCGGATCGGCCGGCCAGGGCGCCTGTTCGATATACCAGCCCAGATGCTTGCGGAACATGCGCAGACCCAGCGGCAAGCCGTAGAATTCGGCCGACGCCCTCAGATGCTCGACCACGATCGCCAGCCGATCCTCCGGTCCCGGCTCCTCCAGCGCGACCCCGTCGATCAGCGCCCGCTCCAGGTGCGCCGCAAGCCAGGGCCGCCCATAGACGCCGCGCCCCAGCATCAGGCCGTCGGCCCCCGACCGGTCCAGCGCCTCGCGCGCCGCCTCGGCCGTCACGATGTCGCCATTGACGATCACCGGCACGCCGACCGCCGCCTTGACCGCCCCCACCGCGTCCCAATCGGCCTGGCCGGTATAGAATTGCTTGCGGGTGCGGCCGTGAACGGTCACGGCCTTGATCCCGATCTCCTCGGCGCGGCGCGCCAGGTCGGCGGCGTTCTTGCTATCGTCGTCCCAGCCCAGGCGCATCTTGACCGTGACCGGACGGTCGGTGGCCTTCACCGCCGCCTCCATGATGCGGCAGGCCAGGTCGGGGGTCCGCATCAGGGCCGATCCGGCCGCCGCGCCAGTCACCTCCTTGGCGGGGCAGCCGAAGTTCAGGTCGACGATGTCGGCGCCTGCCTTCTCGGCCATGCGCGCGCCCTCGCCCATCTGCTCGGGATCGCGGCCGACCAGCTGGATCACCGTCAGCGGCAGTCCCGCGCCGACCGCCGCGCGCCGCACCACGTCGGGCCGCGCGCGCGCCAGTTCCCTGGCCGCCACCATCTCGGTCGCCACATAGGCCGCGCCCAGTTTTGAGGCCAGCACGCGGAACGGCAGGTCGGTGACGCCGGTCATCGGCGCCATCAGCACCTGGCCGGGCACGGTCACGTCGCCGATTTTCAGTGTCTTGGCCATTCCGGTCTTTCGCCGCATCGCATGGCCCCTCGTCAAGCATGACCGCGGCGCTTTGATGGTTTCCCCCGCCAACAGCGCGCTCTAGAAGGCCAGCATGACCTTCTCAGCCATCATCGTCGCCGCGGGTTCCGGCTCGCGCGCGGGCGGCGACAAGCAGTGGCGCGACCTGGGCGGCAGGCCCGTGCTGCGCTGGTCGGCCGAGGCGCTGCTGAACGCGGGCGCGCAAGACCTCGTCATCGTGGTCGCCCCCGGCGCCGAGGGCCGCGCCGCCCAGGCCCTGTCCGGCCTGTCGAACTGGCGCGCCGTCGCGGGCGGCGACGCCCGCGCCGATTCCGTCCGCGCGGGTCTGGACGCCCTGACCTGTCCGCCGGACCAGCCGGTCCTGATCCACGACGCCGCCCGGCCCCTGCTCGGTCGCGCCGTCGTCGAACGCCTGCTCGCGGCGCTGGAAACCGCCGACGGCGCCCTGCCCGCCCTGCCGGTCGCCGACAGCCTGCGGCGCGGCGGCGACGGCCTGATAGCCGGCGTGGTCGAGCGCGACGGCCTGTGGCGCGCCCAGACCCCCCAGGCCTTCCGTCGCGGCGTGATCCAGGCCGCCTACGCCGCCTGGCCCGGCCCCGAGGCCCCGACCGACGAGGCGGTCGTGGTCCAACGCAACGGCGGCCGGGTCGCCCTGGTCGAGGGCGATCCGCGCCTGATGAAACTGACTTATCCCGAGGATTTCGCCATGGCCGAGGCCCTGTCGCCGCGCCAGACCCGCATCGGCTCCGGCTATGACGTCCACCGCTGGGGTCCGGGCGGTTCGGTCTGGCTGTGCGGGATCGAGGTGCCGCACGACCAGACCCTGATCGGCCATTCCGACGCCGACGCCGGCCTGCACGCCCTGACCGACGCCATACTGGGCGCCATCGCCGAGGGCGACATCGGCGACCACTTTCCTCCTACCGATCCGAAATGGAAGGGGGCCTCGTCCGACCGGTTCCTGATCCATGCCGCCGAGTTGGTCGCCCGGCGCGGCGGCCGAATCGTCAATGTGGACGTGACCCTGATCTGCGAACGCCCCAAGGTGAAGCCGCACCGCCTGGCCATGCGCGAACGCATCGCCGGCCTGCTGTCGCTCCCGCTCGACGCCGTCAGCGTCAAGGCCACGACCAGCGAGGGCCTGGGCTTCACCGGCCGTGGCGAGGGCCTGGCGGCGCAGGCCGTGGCGACGGTGGACCTGCCCGCCGCGATCTGACCGCCCTATCGCGCCGCATACTGCATCTGGCGCACCAGCGAACCGAACAGATTGACGTAGTCGTCGGTCCAGGGCCGCACCGTCGTCGGCGCCAGCACCTGCCAGCGCCCGTCCTGCCGGAACGGGGCCAGCGCCGCCTCGCTCTTGCCGATGGCCAGCGCCTCGGTCGAGGCCTCGGCCATCGCGCCCAGGTCCGAACCCTCGATATAGACCTGATGCAGGTGCGGGACGTTCAGCGCCTGGGCCGCCGCCTCGGCCGGCAGGGTGATCTCCAGGTTCCTGTTCGACAGGTGCAGCACCACCACCCCGTCGGGCGACAGCAGCCGCAGATAGCCCCAGATCGCCTCGACCGTCAGCAGGTGCGTCGGCACCGCGTCCGATGAGAAGGCGTCGATGATCAACAGGTCGTACGACCCCGCCGGCTCGCGATCCATGGTCAGGCGGGCATCGCCGATCACCGTGCGCACCGGCCCGTCCGCGCAACCGTTGATGAAGCTGAACCACTTCGGGTCCCGCGAAAGGCGGTCCACCATCGGATCGATCTCGAAGAAGGTCAGTTGGTCCTGCGCCCGCTTGTAGGCCGCCATGGCGCCCGAGCCCTGGCCCACCACGCCGATGCGCGCCCCATCGGGCCGCTGCGCCTGCACCTGCAGCGCCGCCTGCCCCAGCGGCGTCGAGGTGGCGTAATACAAGGTCGGCATGCACCGATGCCGCTCGGCCTGGGCCTGGGCGCCGTGCAGGGTCGTGCCGTGCATCAGCACATGGACCGGCCCGCCCATCAGCGGATCGTTGGTCGTCGCCACCCTCATCACGCCAAAGAAGCTGCGCTCGGTCAGGCTCCAGTCGTATCCGCGCGCGAGATGATACCCCGACCACGTCATGGCCCCCAGCACCACCGCGAACAGCACCGCCCGGTCCCGCACCAGAAAGGCGAACAGCGCCGCCACGCCCAGCACGGCCTGCGCCACCCGCATCAGTTCGACGTCCGGCATGGCGGCCCTGACGGCGGGGGCATAGCGCACCGCCTCCATGGACAGCGGCGCCAGGAAGGCGATCACCACGCCGGCGACGCAGCAGACGATCTCCCACGGCTTCAGCTCGGCGCGGCGCCAGGGCCTCAGCAGGGCCACGGCGACCAGCACCAGCGGATATTCCCACACCATGTCGAACACGACCGGCGCGACCAGGCCGTTGAACGCCCCGCCGACCACGCCGCCCAGCGACAGCAGCAGATAGAATTCCGTCAGCCGATCCGGCGCCGGCCGCCGCGCCGCCAGCCGCTGATGGCACATCAGGGCGGTGAAGAAGAAGGCGATCAGATTGACGCCGAAGACCAGCAGCCACTCTCCGGTCCGAAACGCCACCATGGCCGCGCACGCCGCCCCCATCCCGGCCTGGATGATCAGGGTCAGATAGGGCGGAACGACAGGCCGGCTCTGGAAGGCGATGACGAAGGTCAGCAGATAGAGCGCCAGCGGGATCACCCACAGGAACGGCGCCGAGGCTACGTCCGTCGACAGATGCGCCGTCACCCCCAGCATCAGGCTGGACGGCGCAGCGGCCAGCAGCACCAGCATCCCCTTTTCGCGCCAGGCGATGGGCGCGCTGGTCGTCAGCCGCGCCGGCTCGGGCGCCGCCGCGTCCCGCCGCCGCCAGACCACGAACGCCAGCCCCACGACCATCAGGACGAACAGCCCATAGCCCCCGCTCCAGCCCCAGCGCTGGTCGGACAGGCTGGTCAGCGGCTCGATCAGGACCGGATAGGCCAGAAGCGCCAGGAAACTGCCCAGGTTCGACGCCGCATAGAGGACATAGGGGTTCTTGCCGTCCGCATGGCCCGCCCGCACCCGCGCATACCAGGCCTGCAACAGCGGCGCCGTCGCCGACAGCACCGCGAACGGCGCTCCGACCGACAGGGCCAGGGTCGCCAGCAGCCACAGCGCCGGTTGCGACGGATCGGGATCGCCGAACACGCCGCTGACCCTCAGCGGCAGGAACAGCGCCGCCAAGGCCAGCAGACCCAGGTGCGCCGCGACCTGCGTCCGCATCGACGCCATCCGCTGCAACAGGTGGGCGTATCCATATCCGACCAGCAGCGCGGTCTGGAAGAAGACCATCGAGGCGTTCCACACCGACGGCGACCCGCCCAGCGTCGGCAGCACCAGCTTGGTCACCATCGGCTGCACCACGAACACCAGGCAGGCCGAGGTGAAGATGGCCACGGCGAACAGGATCGGCGTCGTGCGGTCCCGCTTGCGGGGGATGTCGAGCGGACGGTCCAGGGCGTCGGTCATGCCTCTGGTTAGAGCGGGTCGCGCGGCCTATGAAAAGGCCATGTTTCCGCAAGACATCCAGCGCCTGGCGCAACAGATCGTCGCAACCGCGGCCGAACGCGGCCTGATGCTGGCGACGGCCGAAAGCTGCACCGGCGGCCTGGTGGCGGGCGCCCTGACCGCCATCCCCGGCTCGTCCTCCGCCCTCGACCGGGGCTTCGTCACCTACAGCAACGAGGCCAAGATGCAGATGCTGGGCGTACCGGAGGCGATCCTGGCCGCCCACGGCGCGGTGTCTCGCGAAACCGCCGAAGCCATGGCCTCCGGCGCCGTCGCCCGGTCGCGCGCCGCCATCTCGGTTTCGGTCACCGGGATCGCCGGTCCCGGCGGCGGGTCGGCGGAAAAACCCGTCGGCCTGGTTCATTTCGCGGCGGCGGGGCCGAAAGGCCTGGTCCACCGCGCCGAGCGTTTCGGCGACATCAGCCGCGACGCCATCCGCCTGGCCAGCGTCCGCGTCGCCCTGTACCTGCTGGCGGACCAGTTGGCATGACCGACGCCGTCGTCGTGGACGCGCGGGGCCATCACTGCCCGGTCCCCAGTCTGAAACTGATGAAGGCGATGGCCGGCGCCCGGCCCGGCGCCCGCTTCATCCTGCTGGCCACCGACCCGATGGCGCGCATCGACGTGCCCTATCTGATGGCCCAGAAGACCGGCCGCCTGATCGCCGTGGACGAGGCCGACGGCGTGCTCACGATTACGGTCGAGACCGGCGACCGGCCCGACGCTCCGACAGGCTGACCACGCTGGCGGCCGGCGCGTCCGCCAGCGCCTGCGCCTTCGCCGCCAGCTCCATTTCCGTGGCGAAGGCCCCGCCGTAGAAGATGGCGTTGACGTTCCACGACAGCCAGATCAGCAGCACGACCACGGCGCCGACCGAGCCATAGGTGGCCCCCAGCGGCGCGATCTGCTCGACATAGATGGCGCACAGCCACGACGACACCACCGACATCAGCGTCGCCACCAGTCCCCCGGCGAGGGACGGCAACCAAGCGACCGGGGTCCTGTGGCTCATGGCGTAGCGGTAGAGCAGCGTCAGGCCGATCACCAACCCGATGGCCGGCAGCAACGCGTCCAGCGGCATCAGCCGCCCCTCGCCCTGCGCCGCCGCCACGGAGGTCGTGTGCGCCAGGATCCGCACCGTCACTACGGCGCCGGACACCGCCGTGAACAGGGCGAAGGCGAAGACGGCGACGAAGAAGGCCAAGAGGTTGAACTTGAAGAATCCATGCGGCTCCGTCTCGTCATGGATCAGGTTCAGACCCGCCAGCAAGGCCTTGAATCCTCTATGCGCAGCATAGGCGCCGACCAGCAGGGCGAAAGCGCTCTGGGCGGACACCGTCCGGGCGGACGCATTGCTCAGCCGGCTGATCTCGTCGCGGAATATCGTCTGGGCGGCGCTGGGCAGCAGGTCCGACAGGGCGGCCGCCTGGGCGCTGACCTCGTTGATCGACAGACCCAGCTTGTAGAAGCCGATCAGGATGGCGATGGCGGGAAACACGGCCAGCAGGGCGAAGAACGAGACGCCCCCCGTGTACAGCATCACGTCCCGGCCCCAGCTGCGGGTGAACGCCCGCACGGCCAGCCGTCCCCAGAATCCGGGCGCTTTCAGGACCGACCGCGTCAGATGTTCGCTCAAGCCGGTCCCCACAACCGTTGCACAAGGGGCGGAACCTAGCGGATTCCTCCGCGCGGGAAAGCCTCGTCGACGTAAACATATTTCTCGCCCCGAACGGCACGGCGACATTGTTTCCTTAAGGTCCGGTTCGATATGGTCGATCAGCCCGAACGGGGGCGCCGGGCCGGGGGCGGCCCACGGAGACGACCGGCTTGGATTTCGACGCGCGTGTATTGGTTCTGGCGTCTGGGGATGAACGGATCGGCCCTCTCGCCTCAGGCCTCGACGCGCTGGGTTGGCGCACGGTGACGGCGCGTGCGATCGAGGCCGCCGAAACCACTCTGAAGGACTTCCCGCTCGAAGCGGCCATCGTCGATATCGAATCCTTCTCGCCCGAGGTCGTCGCGCGGCTGCGGGCGGCGGCCGAGCCTCGGCGGCTTCCGATTCTGGTGATCGGCGGACGGCCCGAACTGGCCCAGGGCGCCGATCTGGCCATGTCCCTGTCGCCCCATCCCGCCCAGGCCGCGCTGCGGCTGGAGCAGCTGGTTCGCGCCGCCATCGCCGAGGAGGAATTCCGCCTGCGCGTCGCCACCTTCGCCACGCGTGGCGTGGGCCTGAACACCGAGGGCGAGGACGAAACCCCCTTGCGCGTGCTGGCGGCGGGCGCCGCCGACCGACGTTTCCTGGCCCTGTCCAACGCGCTGGCCGCCTCGGGCGTCGAGGTGATCGCCGCCCCGACGCCGTACACCGCCTTCGACTATCTGCACGAAAGCACTTTCGACGCCGCCGTCCTGTGGGGCGCCCAGGATCACGCGCCGGCCCTGTCGATCGCCTCGGGCATGAAGCGCAACACCCGCCTCTATCACATCCCCCTGATGCTCTATCTGCGCGGCAAGAACGAGATCAGCCTGTCGGAACTGTTCAACCGCGGCTTCGCCGACGTCGCCTCGGCCGAGACGCCCGAGATCGAGACGGCCGAACGCATCCTGGCCCTCGCCGGCGCCCATCGCCGCCACCTGACCATTCGCAAGGCGCTGGATTCGGTGCGCAGCCTCGAACTGATGGACCCCTCAACCGGCCTGTTCACGCCCGAGCTTTTCGCCGCCCACCTGGGCCGCGTCGCCGAGGCCTCGCGCGCACGAAAGCGCCCCCTGTCGGTCTGCGTCCTGCGGGTGCGCGAAAACGACGCCGTCGCCTGGGCGCGCCAGGGCGGCTGGCTGGACCGCGCCATGCCCCAGATCGGGGCCATGGTCTCGCGCCTGGTCCGCGTCGAGGACACCCCCGCCCGCCTGGCCCAGGAGGTCTTCGCCCTGGCCCTGCCCGCGACGCAAGGAGAGGCCGCGCGCCTGGCCGCCGAGCGCATCGCCGCCGTCATCGGCTGCACCGCCTTCGACGCCGGCCCCGACCGCTCGCCCTTCGTCGCCGAATTCGACGTCGGCGCCGCCCAGATGCAGCCGGGCGAAAGCGCCGCCGCCCTGCTGGAACGCGCCTCGGCCGACCTGTTCGAAAAGACGCGCTGACGGACCAGCCCATCGTCCGTCTCCGTCACCCTCGGGCTTGACCCGAGGGCCGGGTTATCCGTCGCATTGCGTCAAAAGCGACGCACAGCCCGCTCCCCACCCGATCCTCGGGTCAAGCCCGAGGATGACGACCCGGGAGAGGCAAGAGCGAAAACCTACGCCCCCGCCACCCGCGCCAAGTCGGCGGTGATCCGTTCCGCCACCTTCAGCCGATCCTCCGCCGTCGGCCAGTCGCCGGACACGACGATCTTCTGGTCCGGCCTGATCTTCCAGAACGCATGGTTCTTCTGAATCAGCCCCACCAGCCCCACCGGATTGGGGAAGCTGTTGTCGCGCAATGTCAGCACCGCCCCGCGCGGCCCGATATCGATCTTCTCAATGCACGCTTTGCGGCAGTTGGCCTTGATCCCGACGATCTTCAGCAGTTGCTGCGCCTCGTCCGGCAGCGGCCCGAACCGGTCGATCAGCTCGGCGGCCAGCGCCTCGCGATCCTCGGCCTGTTCGGCGTCCGACAGGCGGCGATAGAGGCTCAGACGCACATTCAGGTCCGGCACATAGTCCTCTGGAATCAGGACGGAAGCGCCGACATTGATCGATGGCGACCAGCCGCGATCGACCGCCCCGCCCTCGCCCTTCTCTCGCAGCTCCGCGACGGCGTCCTCCAGCATCTGCTGGTACAGTTCGACCCCGACCTCGCGGATATGGCCCGACTGTTCGTCGCCCAGCAGATTGCCGCCGCCGCGCTGGTCCAGGTCGTGGCTCGCCAGTTGGAACCCGGCTCCCAGATTGTCCAGCGATTGCAGCACCTGCAGCCGCCGCTCGGCCGACAGCGTCATCGGCTTGATCGGATCGGTCGTCAGATAGGCGAAGGCCCGCGCCTTGGACCGCCCGACCCGTCCCCGGATCTGATAAAGCTGCGCCAGGCCGAACATGTCGGCGCGATGCACCACCAGCGTATTGGCCGTCGGAATGTCCAGCCCGCTCTCCACGATGGTCGTGGACACCAGCACGTCGTATTCGCCGTCGTAGAAGGCGCTCATCACCTCTTCCAACTGGGTCGCGCTCATCTGGCCGTGGCCGACGACGAACTTCACCTCGGGAACCTGTTCGCGCAGGAACCGCTCGATGTCCGGCAGGTCCTTCAGGCGCGGCGCGACATAATAGGCCTGGCCCCCGCGATATTTCTCGCGCAGCAGGGCCTCGCGCACCAGCACCGGGTCCCACGGCGTCACATAGGTCCGCACCGCCAGGCGATCGACCGGCGGGGTGGCGATGATCGACATCTCGCGGATGCCCGACAGCGCCATCTGCAAGGTGCGCGGGATCGGCGTCGCCGTCAGCGTCAGCAGATGCACGTCGGCCCGCAGCGTCTTCAGCTTCTCCTTGTGCTTGACGCCGAAGTGCTGCTCCTCGTCCACGATCACCAGGCCCAGGTCGCGGAAGCCGACCTGTTCGGACAGCACCGCATGGGTGCCGACGACGATCTCGACCGAGCCGTCCTTCAGCCCGGCGCGCGTCTCCGCCGCCTCCTTGGTCCCCACCATCCGCGACAGCTGGCGCACCTTCACCGGCCAGCCGGCGAACCGTTCGGTGAAGGTCTTGTAGTGTTGCCGCGCCAGCAGGGTCGTCGGCGCGACCACCGCCACCTGCTGGCCCGTCATCGCCACCACGAAGGCCGCCCGCAGCGCCACCTCGGTCTTGCCGAAGCCGACGTCGCCGCAGATCAGGCGATCCATCGGCGTCCCCTTGCCCAGGTCCTCCAGCACGTCGCCGATGGCGTTCAACTGGTCGTCCGTTTCCTCATAGGGAAAGCGCGCGCAGAACTCGGCGAACAGGCCCGGCGGCGGCGTGACCGCATCCGTCTCGCGCAGCGCCCGCTTGGCCGCCAGGGCGATCAGTCCTTCGGCCATCGCCCGCAGCCGTTCCTTGGCCTTGGCCTTGCGCGCCTGCCAGCCGGCGCCGCCCAGCCGATCCAGCTGCACACCTTCGGCGTCCGATCCGTATCGGGTCAGAAGGTCAATGTTTTCAACCGGAAGATACAGTTTGCTCTCACCGGCGTACAACAGTTTCAGGCAGTCGTGGGGCGCCGACTGGATGTCCAGCGTCTTCAACCCCTCATAGCGCCCGATGCCGTGATCCAGGTGCACCACTAGATCGCCGGTCGTCAGCGCCGAGGCCTCGGCCAGGAAGTTCGACGCCCGCCGCTTCTTCCGGGGCCGCGCCAGCCGGTCGCCCAGGATGTCGGTCTCGGAAATCACCGCCACGTCTTCGGTGACGAAGCCGTGCTCCACCGGCAGGACGCCGCGCAGATAGAGGTCCTTCGGCGCGGCCTGCACGTCGTTCCAGTCGCGTACGGCGACGATGTGATCCAGCCCGTGATCCGCCAGCATGGTCGCCAACCGCTCCGACGATCCTTCGGTCCAGGAGGCGAACAGCACCCGTTTCCCGGCCGCCTTCATCGCCTGGGCGTGCGCCGCCACCGCCTCGAACAGATTGACGCTGTCCTGCGCCCGCTCGGCCGCGAACGTCCGGCCCAGCCGCCCCCCGGCGTCCTCACCCGCGCCCGAGAAGGGCGTGAACCGCCGCACCGACCGCCCGGCCAGCGCCTGGTTCCAGTCGCCCGCATCCATATACAGCCGGCCGGGCGGCAGCGCCCGGTTGGCGCCCGCATTGCCCTTGGTCCTGGCGGCCTCGGACCGCGCCTCATAGGCGTCGGCGATCAGGTCCCACCGCTCGCCCCGCGCCGTCTCGACCTGATTGTCCAGGAAGACCAGCGCCTGGTCCGGCAGATAGTCGAACAGCGTGTCCAGCGTCTCGTAGAACAGCGGCAGCCACTGCTCCATGCCCTGACGCCGCGCGCCCTCGCTGATCGTGGCGTACAGCGGATCGTCGCCCGGCGCCCCGAACAAGGTCAGATAGCCGGTGCGGAAGCGCGAGATCGCCTCCTTGTCCAGCAGGGCTTCCGACACGGGCGCCAGCGACACCGTCGTCATCTGGCCTGTCGATCGCTGCGTCTCAGGATCGAAGGTGCGGATCGATTCCAGTTCGGAGCCGAACATGTCCAGCCGCACCGGCTCCTCGAAGCCCGGCGGATAGACATCGACCACCCCGCCGCGCACCGCGAACTCGCCGCGCTCCGACACGGTCGAGGCCCGGACATAGCCATTGGCCGCGAAATATCGCTCCAGCGCCTGGATATCGAGATCGCGCCCGACCCGCGTCTCGAACGCGGCCGCCGTCGTCACCGATCGGGGCGGGGTCCGCTGCATCGCCGCCGAGACGGTCGTCGCCACCAGCACCGGCGGATCGCCCGCCTTGCGCTGCGCCAGCCGCGTCAGCGTCGCCATCCGTTGGGCAGCGATGCTGGCGGTCGGGCTCAGCCGGTCATAGGGCAGGCAATCCCACGCCGGATAATCCAGAACTTCAATGTCTTTCGTGAAGAACTGGAACGCCTGGACGAAACTCCCCGACCGCTGGAAATCCCGCGCGACGAACAGGCCGACGCCGCCCGACGCCTTCAGCCGCTCGGCGACGACCAGCGCGTCCAGCCCTTCCGGCGCCCCGCCCAGGTCGGCGTCGGTTCTGTGCTCCACCTTGGCGTCCATCAGCCGATGCCCTTGCCGACCTCGGCCGCGACGTGCGCGCGCATGAAGGCCCGCACCTGGGCCATCACGGGGGTCTCGAACTCGGGCGGGGTCGGATCACGTTCGATGATCCAGCCGTAGAGCCACTGGTCTTCCTCGTTCAGCAGGGCCTCGAACTGATCCAGCTCCACATCCGTCAGCCTCGGCGCCACCTGGTCCGAGAACGGCCCCAACACCATGTCGGCCTCGCGGAAGCCGCGCCGCCAGGCGCGGAACTGGATGCGCCCCAGCCGCAGCTTGCGCTCCGGGGTCATTGCGATTTCGAGACGCGCGTCGATTTCGGCCACAAGAATCCTTGCCCGGTCCAGACTTTCAAACAGGAGCGGTGAGATAGCGTTCCTGAGCCCGTTTCGCCACCCGTCATGGTCACGCTATGTTCCCCGGCGATGCGCCCGCAGATTCTCTTTCCCCTGTTCGCCGACGTTTCCAGCCTGAAGGGCGTGGGCCCGCGCGTCCTGCCGCTGGTGCAGAAGGTCGCCGGCCCGCTGGTGCGCGACCTGGTCTTCCTCAGCCCCTCGGGCGTGACCTTGCGCCGGCCGATGCAGGCCGCGACCGCCGTGGACGGCGAGGTCGGAATCTTCGAGGTGACCATCGATCGCCTGTTCGCGCCCGGCCGCCCCGGCGCCCCGCTGAAGGTGCGCGCCAGCGACCCGACCGGCTTCGTCCATCTGGTCTGGTTCGGCGGCTCGCCCCAGCATATCGACCGCCTCCTGCCGCGCGGCGAGACCCGGCTGGTCTCGGGCAAGGTCGAACGCTTCAACGGCGAGGTCCAGATCGTCCACCCCGACATCGTCACGGTGGACAGGGCCGCCGATATCCTCGCCTCCGAGCCCGTCTATCCGGCGACGCAGGGCCTGACCTCGCGCCAGTTACGCAAACTGGTCCAGGCCGCCCTGCCCGCCGCCCCCGACCTGCCCGAATGGCAGGACCCCGCCTGGCTGAAGAAGCAAGACTGGCTGTCCTGGCGCGCCGCCCTGGACGCCCTGCACGCCCCGACCAACGAGGCCGACCTGTCGCCCGATGCGCCCGCCCGTCAGCGCCTGGCCTATGACGAATTCCTGGCCCACCAGCTGGCCCTGGCCCGTCGTCGTCGCGCCCGCGAGATCAAGCCTGCGCCCGTCATCGTCCCAGGCGGGGCCTCCGAACACCTGCTCCAGGCCCTGCCCTTCCGGCTGACCAACGCCCAGGCCCAGGCCGTCGCCGAAATCCGCCGCGACCTTGCGTCAGGCCAGCAGATGGGCCGTCTGCTGCAAGGCGACGTCGGCTCCGGCAAGACCGCCGTCGCCGCCCTGGCCTTGGCCGACGCCGCCTCCAGCGGCTTCCAGTCCGCCCTGATGGCCCCAACGGAAATCCTGGCCCGCCAGCATTTCGAAAAACTCGGTCCGTTGCTGGACGCCGCTGGCGTTTCCGCCGTCCTGCTGACCGGCCGCGACACGAACGGCCAGCGGCGCGAGAAACTGGCCGCCCTCGCCTCTGGTCAAGCCCAGGTCGCCATCGGCACCCACGCCCTGTTCCAGGACGCCGTCCGCTTCGACCGGCTGGCCCTCGCCGTCATCGACGAACAGCACCGGTTCGGCGTCAACGAACGCCAGCGGCTCCAGGCCAAGGGCGACCCGCGCATCGGCGCCGTCCACCTCTTGACCATGTCGGCCACCCCCATCCCCCGCACGCTGGAGCTGACCCAGTACGGCGAACTGGAGGTCAGCCGCCTGACCGAAAAGCCGCCCGGCCGCACCCCTGTCACGACGGCCGTCGTGCCGCTGGTCCGCATCGGAGAGGTCGCCGCCCGGCTGAAGACCGCCATCGACGGCGGCGCCCAAGCCTATTGGATCTGCCCGCTGGTCGCCGAATCCGAGGCCATAGACCTCGCCGCCGCCGAGGATCGCGCCGATGACCTGCGCCGCCTGCTGGGCGTCGATGTCGGCCTGGCCCACGGCCAGATGCCCGGCGCCGAGCGCGAGGCCGTCATGGCCGACTTCGCCGACGGCCGCATCCCCCTGCTGGTCGCCACCACCGTGGTCGAGGTCGGCGTCGACGTGCCCAACGCCTCCATCATGGTCATCGAACACGCCGACCGCTTCGGCCTGGCGCAACTGCACCAGCTGCGCGGCCGCGTCGGACGCGGCGCCAAGGCCAGTTCCTGCATCCTGCTGTACGGCGGCCAGGATGGCGCGCTCGGGGAAACCGCCAAGGAACGCCTGGAGACCCTGCGCCGCACCGAGGACGGCTTCGTCATCGCCGAAGAGGATTTCCGCCTGCGCGGCGGGGGCGACCCCCTGGGCCTGAAGCAGAGCGGCTTTCCCGCCTACCGCTTCGCCGACCCGATCCGCCACCGATCCCTGATGCTGGCCGCCGCCGACGACGCCCGCCTGATCATGAACCGCGACCCCGACCTGACGTCGGAGCGCGGCCAGGCGGTTCAGGTGCTGGAGGAGCTGTTCGACTGGAAGGGGCACAAGGCGGGGTCGGATTGACATCGCCGCGACGCCGCCCCCACAGTCGGGATACGATCACCAGAAGCTACGGACGCTGGTCATGGACGGCAATCAACGTCGCCTCGGATATGCGATCATAGCAATCGTCTGGCTTGTCGCATTTCTGGTGATGACCGGGACCATGATGGGGAATTGCACTCCGGTGGGCGGTACGACCTGTCCAACGGAGACTGAACGCGCTTTAGAGATTCTATGGGTTCTGATCGGCGCGGCTGTGCTGACAGCACTGATTTGGTTTGGAACTCGACAGCCGGGTCGAGGTCGCTAGCACGAATCACTGTTCCTACTGAGTTCATGGGATCAGGCGTCGCAAACACCCTTCAGTTCAGTCGATCACCCGGTTCCACCCGTCGAATCCAACCTCGACGTTAGCGGGAACTATCGCCGACAATTCCTTGTAATCCATGTCGATATGCAGGTTCGTCAGCACCGCCCGCTCGACATCCGCCGCCGCGATCCATTCCAGCGCCCGGTCCAGATGGGCATGGGTCGGATGCGGCGTGTAGCGTAGCGCATCCACGATCCAGACCTCGCATCCCGACACCGCCGCGATCGCCGCCTCGTCCAGGTCGGACACGTCGCTGGAATAGGCTACGTCGCCCAGCCGATAGCCGACCGACCGGATCGGCCCGTGCGCCTGGTCGAAGGTCACGACCGGCACGGCCCCGCCCGGCCCGTCCACCGACCACGGCGTCCCGTGCGGCGGAATGATCCGCGCATCCAGCAGCGGCGGATAGCCCAGCCTGGTCTCGAAGATATAGTCGAACCGGTGCGACAGCGACGCATGGGTCGCCGCGTCCATCCAGGCCGGAATCCGCTTTCTGGCCCGCGCGGCGAAGGTCCTCAGATCGTCGATCCCGTGAGTCTGGTCGGCATGGTCGTGGGTATAGAGCACCGCATCGACATGTTTCGTCCCGCTGGCCAGCATCTGCTCGCGCAGGTCCGGCGAGGTGTCGATCAGCACATTGGTCACGCCCTCGGGCCCGACCTGCCGCGCCAGCATCGAGCACCGCGTCCGGCGGTTCCTCGGCTCGCTCGGGTCGCAGGCGCCCCAGTCGCCGTCGCCGCGCGGCACCCCGCCCGACGATCCGCTGCCCAGTATGACGACTTCCAGGCTCATTCAGGCCTCGGTATCCGGTCGAACAGGTTGAAGAAGGCGTCCGTCGTGCGCCGGTCCGCCTCCTCGGCGTTCCAGCCCCGGATTTCAGCCAGCTTGTCCAGCACCAACCCCACATAGGCCGGCTCGTTGCGCCGCCCCCGATGCGGAATGGGCGCCAGATAGGGGCAGTCCGTCTCGACGATGATCCGGTCGGCCGGCATGTCGCGGATGATGGCCCGCACGTCCTCGGCCGCCTTGAAGGTGGCGATCCCCGAAACCGAGAACCACGCCCCCAGTTCCGCCGCGATTCCCGCCAGTTCCGCGCCACTGGTGTAGCAATGCATCAACATCCGGAACGGCCCGGCGGCATATTCCTCGCGCAGGATATCGGCCATGACGGCGTCGGCTTCGCGCGTATGGATCACCAGCGGCAACCCCGTCTCGCGCGCCGCCGCCACATGCTGACGAAACACCGCCGCCTGCACCTCGCGCGGGCTGAGGTCGTAATGGAAGTCCAGCCCGCATTCCCCGATCCCGACCACCTTGGGCCGCCCGGCCAGTTCCACCAGCGTCGCCGCCGTCAGGTCCGCCGCATCCTTGGCCTCGTGCGGATGGACCCCGACCGTGCACCAGATGTCGTCGTGCGCCATGGCCAGCCCATGCGTCGCCTCGAACGTCGTCAGCCGGTCCGAGATCTCGACCATCAGACCGACCCCCGCCGCCCGCGCCCGCGCGATGACCCCGTCGCGGTCCTCGTCGAACTGGGGCGCATGCAGGTTCACATGGCTGTCGATCAGCATCAGACGCCTCCCGCCTGTCGCTGCGTCCGCCGCAGATCCGCCAGAGCCCCCACCAGCACGTCGCCGCGATCCAGGTTCAGTCCCGCCGTCCGGTCCGACAGCGGCTGCAACCGCTCCCACAACTCGGCCCAGCGATTGCCGGCGCCCGGCGCGGATTGCAGCGCGCGCATCCGAACCGCCGCGACCAACCGGTCCATCAGCACCTCGAACCGCTCCTGTCCCTCGGCGCCGCGGAACCGGTCGGCGACGGCCAAGGCCTCGGCCCGATCCACGTCGCCCTCGACCCACCGGCGCGCCAGTTGATCCATCTCGAAGGTGGCGCCGGACGCCAGCGCCAGGGCCGCGCCCGGCGACCCGCCGGCCATCGCCGCCGCATGGGCCGCGTCCTCGGGCTCCGCCCCCGTCCGGTTCCGCACCAGGGTCTCCAGCCGATCCGGCGTCCAGATCGGAAAGCTCAGCCGCCGGCACCGCGAGCGGATCGTGGCCAGCAGACGCCCCGGCGCATGGGTGACCAGGAACAGCACGCCCCGCTCCGGCGGCTCCTCAAGAACCTTCAGCAAGGCGTTGGCGGCGTTGATGTTCAGATCGTCCGCTGCATCGATGATCGCCACCCGGTGTTGGGCCTGCGACGGGCTCTTGGAAAAGAACTCCGGCAGTTCGCGCGACTGATCGACCGAGATCGACTTCTTGACCTTGCCCCCCTCGACCAGCCGTTCCAGCACCAGCAGATCCGGATGCGACTGGGCCGAGATCAGCCGGCTGACCGGATCGTCCCGCCGCGCGCCCAGCGGCCCGCGCGCCGGATCGGCCTCGGCCCCCAACAGCCGCCGCGCTGCCCGATAGGCGAAGGTCGCCTTGCCCGTCCCCTCGACCCCGCACAGCAGCCAGGCATGGTGCAGCCGCCCCCGCGCCCAGGCGTCGAGGAACGATTCCTCCGCCGCCGTATCGGGGATCAGGTCGAACCGGTCGCGGGGATGGTCCTGGCTCACAGCAGCCGATCCTGGACCGCACGCCAGACCCGCGCCTCGACCTCGTCCAGCGTCCCGACCGCGTCGATCAGCACGCACCGTTCCGGATGGGCCTTAACGATGCGCAAAAAGCCCTCGCGCAGCCGCTGATGAAACGCCAGTCCCTTCGATTCGAACCGCGTCTCGAACAGGCCGCGCCCGAACGCCCGCTCTAGCCCCACCTCGACCGGCAGGTCGAACACCAGGGTCAGGTCGGGCTGGTCGGCGCCGACCACGCCCGCGTCGATCTGTTCGATGAAGCCCTGGGCCACGCCGCCCCCCGCGCCCTGATAGGCCCGGCTGGAATCGGCGAAGCGGTCGCATACGACCCAGTCGCCCGCCTCCAGCGCCGGCCGTATCGTCCGCTCCAGATGGTCGGAGCGCGAGGCGTACATCAAGAGGGTCTCGGTCATCGCCGACCACGGCTCGGCGTCGGTGGCCACGACCAGGTTTCGGATGACTTCCGCCCCCTTGGAGCCGCCCGGCTCGCGGGTGCGCACCACCGTGCGTTCGCCCAGCCTCGGCTTCAGCCGCTCGACCAGCCGCCCGACCTGGGTCGACTTGCCGGCGCCCTCGCCGCCTTCGAATGTGATGAACTTTCCACGGGTCACGGGCCTTCATGGCGCGCGCCCCCCGCCGGACGCAAGCCCGCGCGCGCGATCAGCTGCCCGATATCAACAGGGCGCCGGCGTAACCCCGCGCCACGACGGACTGACGGGCCGCCTCGGCCGCATTGACGTTGTCCCAGGGGCCGACGACGACGTTGTATCGCCCGGCGTTCCGGTCCGCCCGCACCCAGCCGCTCAGGCTGTCCGCGATTCGCCCCGCCTCGGCCTGGTCGGAGAACGATCCCGCCTGCACCCAGAAGGCCGAAACCTCCGCCGCCGCGACCTGAACCGGAGCAGGCGCTGCAATCGGCGGCGCGACGGGCGGCAGCGCCCGGGTCGGCGCCCGGGTCGGCGCCCGGGTCGGCGCTGCCGTCGGCGCGGCGGCCTGAAGCACCGTCCCGCCGCCCTGCCGGGGCGCCGGCCCCAGATACCGCACCCGCACCCGCCCGACGCCCTGCGACAGCATCCCCAGTTCCTGCGCCGCCTCGCGCGACAGGTCGATGATGCGGCTGTCCACGAACGGTCCGCGGTCGTTGATGCGCACCACCACCCGGCGCCCGTTCTCCAGATTGGTCACCTCGACCAGACCCGGCAGCGGCAGGGTCTTGTGGGCCGCCGTCAGGGCGTGCATGTCGAACCGCTCGCCGGACGAGGTCGGACGGCCGTTGAAGGCGTCGCCGTACCAGGACGCCATGCCGACCTCTTCATAGTTCGGCTGGTCCTTGGGCGTGTACCACCGCCCCCGCACCTGATAGGGCCGCATCGTCCCCGACACGATGGGCGCCGGGTCCTTGACCACGGGAACGCCGCCGGAGCCCCGGCCGCCGCCCAGGGTCGAACAGGCGGCGAGCAACGAAAACAGCCCCAGGATCAGGACCCTCTGCATCCACCGTCCAGCCGTCATCCGCTCGCCTCGCCTGAGAAGTGGAAAACAGCATGGCCGAAGACATTTCCGCTTTGGTTAATGACCCGTTCGCCTGCTATGGCGTCCGTCCGCACGGAGGACAGGTGGCCGAGCGGTTTAAGGCAGCGGTCTTGAAAACCGCCGTAGGTGGAAGCCTACCGTGGGTTCGAATCCCACTCTGTCCGCCATCGCCAACGCCGGGCCTCCCCGCCCGCCGAGTAATTCAATGACCTCCACGCCCCCGATCACGATCGGCATCGACTTCGGCACGACCAATACGGTCGTCGCCGTCACCGACCCTGACGGCCAGGCGCGGCTGGTGACCTTCGACGGCGGCGAGGATCACAGTCCCACCTTCCGCTCGGCCCTCAGCTTTCAGATGCATCCCGGCCGGGACGGACAGCCGCCCGACCGGGTGGTCGAGGCCGGGCCATGGGCCATCGCCACCTATGTGGACGATCCGCTGGAGACCCGCTTCATCCAGTCGTTCAAGACCTTCGCCGCCAGCGCCGCCTTCACCGAGACCCGCATCGACGACCGCCGCTATCGGTTCGAGGATCTGCTGGCGGCCTTCCTGCTCCGGCTGCGCCACCACGCGGGCGACGGCCTGAACGACATTCCGCCGCGCGTGATCGTGGGCCGGCCCGTCACCTTCGCCGGCGGCAATCCCGACGAAGGCCTGGCGCTGGAACGGTATGAGGCCGCCTTCGGCCGGCTGGGCTTCACCGACATCCGCTATGCGCACGAGCCGGTGGGCGCCGCCTTCTATTTCGCGCGCCAGCTGAAGGAAGACGCCACCGTCCTGGTCGCCGACTTCGGCGGGGGCACCAGCGATTTCTCCATCATCCGCTTCGAACATTCGGGCGGCGCTCTGCGCTCGACGCCGCTGGCGCGCTCGGGCGTCGGCGTGGCGGGCGACGCCTTCGACTATCGGATCATCGACCAGCTGGTCTCGCCCGAACTGGGCAAGGGGGGGCTTTACCGGTCCGTCGGCAAGACCTTGCCGATCCCCCAGCGCTACTATTCCGCCTTCGCCCGCTGGGACCAGCTGGCCCTGCTGCGCGCCTCGCGCGACATGCGCGACATCCGGGCCCTGGCCCGCACCGCGCTGGAGCCGGAGAAGATCGAGCGCCTGATCGAGGTGCTGGACGACAATCACGGCCATGCCCTCTACCGGGCGGTGTCGGCGCTGAAGATGGGCCTGTCTGCGCACGAGACGGCGACCTTCGACTTCACCGCCGGCGACGTCCAGATCCGAAAGGACGTCGCCCGATCCGACTTCGAGGCCTGGATCGCGCCCGAATTGGCGGCCATCGAAGCCGCCGTGGATCGCGCCATGGCCCAGGCGGGCCTGACCCCCGGCGCCGTCGACCGGGTGTTCCTGACCGGCGGCACCTCCTTCGTCCCCGCCGTCCGCGCCATCTTCCAGCAGCGTTTCGGCCAGGAGAAGATCGAGACCGGCGGCGAGTTCGAATCCATAGCCGCCGGCCTGGCCCTGATCGGCCTCGAACCGCAACTGGACCTGTGGAGCGAGAAGGCGGCCTGAGGTTCGACGGGGACGCCTGGCCCAGGCTCCATCCTTGCCCCCTCGACGTCCGGCGCCTAAGTCGGTCCAGCGCTGCGGTTCAGCCGGGCGGATTTCAGACGATTCAGACGATTCAGACTCTCTTTTTCCCAGAGTCTGAATCCGGAGACCCCGATGGCGACCTACGACTACGACCTCTTCGTCATCGGCGCCGGCTCCGGCGGGGTGCGGGCGGCGCGCCTGACCGCCCTGGGCGGCAAGAAGGTGGCGGTCGCCGAGGAATATCGCGTCGGCGGCACCTGCGTGGTCCGGGGCTGCGTGCCCAAGAAGTTCATGGTCATGGCGTCGGAGGTCAGCCACGCGCTGGAGATCGCCGAGGGCTATGGCTGGTCCTTCGACAAGGCGACGTTCGACTGGCCGACCTTCCTGGAGGCCAAGGACGTCGAGATCGCCCGCCTGTCCGGCATCTACGCCGCCAATCTGGGCAAGGCGGGCGTCGAACTGGTCCACGGCCGCGCCGTGCTGAAGGACGCCCATACGGTCGAGATCGTCGGGAAGAACCGCACCATCACCGCCGACAAGATCCTGATCGCCACCGGAGGCCGGCCGTGGGTCCCGCACGACCTGCCGGGGATCGAACACGCCATCACCTCCGAGGAAGCCTTCCACCTGCCCGAGCTGCCCAGGCGCATCCTGATCGCGGGCGGCGGCTATATCGCGGTGGAGTTCGCCGGCATCTTCGCCGGCCTGGGCGTCGAGACCACCCTGATCTATCGCGGCCCCAACATCCTGCGCGGCTTCGACGACGACGTGCGGGCGCACCTGGCCGGCGAGATCGAGAAGCGCGGGATCAAGGTCGTGCTGGGCTGCCAGCACGAAAGGATCGAAAAGACCGCGACCGGCCTGGTCAACCACCTGGAAAACGGCATGGCGCTGGAGACCGACGTGGTCATGTTCGCCACCGGCCGCATTCCCTACGTCAAGGACCTGGGGCTGGAGAACGCCGGGGTCGAGCTGAACGACGAAGGCGCGATCAAGGTCGATCCCCATTCCCGGACCACGGCCGACAACATCTGGGCCATCGGCGACGTCACCGACCGGATGAACCTGACGCCCGTCGCCATCCGCGAAGCCGTGGCCTTCCACGAGACGGTGTTCAAGGACAACCCCCAGCATTTCGACTACGAGGCGGTCGCCACCGCCGTCTTCAGCCAGCCGCCCGTCGGGGTGGTGGGCCTGACCGAGGCCGAGGCGCGGCATTCCTGCGCCAAGGGCGTCGATGTCTATGTCACCCGCTTCCGGCCCATGAAATACGCCTTCACCGGGTCGGACGAGCGGGTGTTGATGAAGCTGGTGGTCGATGCCGACACCCAGCGCGTGGTGGGCGTCCATATCGTGGGGCCGGACAGTCCGGAGATGATCCAGCTGGCCGCCATCGCCGTGAAGGCCGGCCTGACCAAGGCCCAGTGGGACGCGACCTGCGCCGTCCACCCGACCATGGCCGAGGAATTGGTGACGCTGAAGGAGAAGCAGTCCGGCGCGACCTCGGCCGGCTGAGGCGTCGCCTCAGCGCCTTGGCCGCTCCCGGAACTGCTCCAGCAGATCCAGCCGCGCGCTGAACGGCACCGGCATGGCGGTCGGACCGCTGTTGCCGAAGTTCATCAGACGGGTGTCCCTCGCCCTCGCCCGCGGCCATTCGGGCCGCCCGACGCCGTTGGGATCGCCGGACCGCGCGAACGCCGTCCAATAGCCCATCATGACGTCCGACGCCTTCCGGTCCCGGTCCTCGACAAGGTACGGCAGGGTGTTCAGCGTGCCGAAGACATAGGGCCGCTCGATCGCATGGGTCGCCCCGCCGTGCGGCTCGGGGTTCTGCGGCGAGGTGATGTCGAACCGGTAAAGCCAGGCCTTGGCCCCCGCGGCGTTGTGCAGCCGCGCCAGCCGCCGCGCGGGCTCCGAAAACACCGCATCGGTGATGAACTGCCTGTCGAAGGCGTCCAGGCCCCCATAGGCCTGGATCGCGTCCGCCCGCTCCAGCCAGGTCATGTCGTCGTCGATGACGCCATAGCCGTTGCGGTCGGTCGGCCGCATCCACCAGAACTCGGCGCTGTTCGTGCCGATGATCAAGGGCACGCGCGCCTGCCGCCCGGCCCGGAATGCGGCCTCGACGGTCGTGGGCGCGATACGACCGTCGATCAGCGTCAGATCGCCGTTGGCGAACACCGGCGGCGGCGTCAGGAAGACCTCGGCCGGGGCCGCGCGCAGATCGGCCGCCGTCCTCAGCCCCGCGCCGAAGGCCCAGACCTCGCCGCGCTCACGGGCGGACGGCGCGCCGCCAGGGCCTTTCCGGTCCAGCGGCGTCTGCAGCTCGCGCCCCAGACCCGACTGAACCACGGCGCGGCTGAACAGCCCCTGCGCCGGCGGCGAGATCATCAGGCGTGTGACGATGGCCCCGCCCGCCGATTCCCCGAAAATGGTCACGTTCGACGGATCGCCGCCGAACTGGGCGATATTGGCCTTCACCCATTCCAGCGCCGCGATCACGTCCATCAGGCCATAGTTGCCCGCCGCCTCGCCCGCCGGCCTTTCGGCCGCCAGCGCCGGATGATCGAAGAAGCCCAGACGCCCCAGGCGATAGTTCAGCGTCACCACCACCATGCCGCGCCTGGCCAGGTTGGTCCCGTCGTACAGCGCCGCCGTGCCCGATCCGTTGACCAGGCCGCCGCCGTGGATCCACACCATGACGGGCGCTGGCGGGGTCGCGCCTACGGGCCGCCAGACGTTCAGGTTCAGGCAGTCCTCGCTCATCGGCAGGGGACCGACGCCCGGATCGCCGCCGGGCGGCGCCTGGATGCACAGCGGCCCATAGGCCCCGGCGTCCCTCTGTCCCTGCCAGGTCGGGGCGGCGCCCGGCGGCCGCCAGCGACGCTCCGCCGCCGGAGAGGCGGCATAGGGAATGTTCTTGAACGCGGCGACGTCCGCGTCGGCGCGTCCGATCAGGACGCCCTGATCGATGCGAACGGTCGGTTGGTCGGCTGCGGGCGCCATCATGAGCGAGAGGGTGGCGAAGACGCCGGCGATTGTCATCCTCGCTGCTTAGCAAATCCTGAGACCGCGCCAATGGTCTTGGGATCACAGTCGATGACATTGGCCAAAGAACCCTTTAGCCCAACGCGCGTTAGGCGAACGCTATCCGGGGATAGTCATTGAACGATCACTTTACCGTCGAACAGCTGGACGCCGGCCTCCGCGCCGCATTCGAGGCGTCGCCCAACGCCTACATCCTGCTGACGCCGGACCTGCACATCCTGCAGGCCAACCAGACCTATCTCGACCTGACCGGCGCGCGGCGCGAGGACATTCTGGGTCAACCTCTGTTCGCGGCCTTCGATTCGGGACCGGCGGAAACCGCGCCCGAGAATGTCCGCCAGGTGCAGGCCTCGCTGGAAAAGGCGCGCGAAACCCGGCAGCGGGATCATCTGGCGCTCGTGCACTTCGCGACGCCGCGCACCCTGGATGACGGTCGTCAGGTCTTCAAGGAGCGGGTGTGGAGCGCGACGCACACCCCGATACTGAACGCCCAGGGCGAGGTGACGATGCTGCTCCAGCACACCGTCGACATCACCCACCTTTCGGATACGCCCCGGGCCGACACGACGGTCACGGCGCTGGACGCGATCGTCGGCGGCTCGCTGCTTCTCCGCGCCCAATCGGTGCAGGAAGACAATCTTCGCCTGGAAAGCGAACGCAACCGGCTGGTGGAAATGTTCATGCAGGCGCCGGGCTTCGTCGCCATTCTGTCGGGGCCGCACCATCGCTTCCAGATGCATAACCCCGCCTATGGCCAGTTGATCGGCCATCGGGACATCGCCGGCAAGCCGATCCGCGAAGCCTTGCCGGAGCTGGCCGGCCAGGGCTTCTTCGAAATCCTCGACACGGTGTTCGAGACGGGCGAACCCTATGAAGGCCGCGAAAGCCTGGCCCAGTTGCAACGCTCGCCAGACGCGCGCCTGGAGCCGCTCTATCTGAACTTCATCTACCAGCCGATCCGCGACGACGCCGGCTCGGTCGTCGGCATCTTCGTCCAGGGCCATGACGTCACCGCCAATGTCGAGGCCGCGCAACGACAAAAGCTGATGATCGACGAACTGAACCACCGGGTGAAGAACACCCTGGCCACGGTCCAGTCCATCGCCATCCAGACCGCCCGCTCCCACGTCGATCCCCACACCTTCGCCGAGACCTTCCAGTCCCGCATCCTGGCCCTGTCGCATACCCACAACCTTCTGACCCAAAGCCATTGGGAAGGCGCGGAACTGCGCGCGATCCTGCAGCACGAGACCGAGGCCTATGGTCCGACGCGGATCAGCCTGAACGGCCCGCCGGTGTCGCTGGCGCCGGCGGCGGTGCTGTCGCTGGGGATGATCTTCCACGAACTGGCGACCAATGCGGCCAAATACGGCGCGCTGCACACCGAGGACGGCCGCGTCCTGATCGACTGGGCGATCGCCGATCAGCGGGCCCCGCGCCTGGTGCTCAGCTGGCGCGAGATCGGCGGGCCGAAGGTCACGCCGCCGGATCGCAGAGGATTCGGTAGCCGATTGATCGAGCGAAACATTCGCCATGATCTGGCGGGACAGGTCGATCTGGTCTACGCCCCGGATGGATTGATCGTGGAACTGACCGTTCCGCTCGACAGGACCCTCGACCAATGACCCATCCCCTTTCCGGCCGGCGCGTGCTTGTGGTGGAGGACGAGTCCCTCGTCGCCATGCTGCTTGAGACCATCCTGGAAGACATGGGCTGCACCCCCGTCGGTCCCGCCTCCAACATCGACGAAGGCGAAGCCATGGCGCGCGAGGCCGAGCTGGACGCCGCCCTGCTGGACGTCAACGTCGCCGGCCGCCAGGTCTTCCCGGTCGCCGCGGCCCTGAAGGCGCGGGGCGTCCCCTTCGTCTTTTCGACCGGCTATGGCGAGAGCGGCCTGCCCGACGAATGGCGCGGCAATACGACGATCCAGAAACCCTTCACCGAGGCCGCCATCCGCAACGCCCTGATGCAGGCCCTGGGCGTCGCCGAGGTCTGACCCTCACCGCGCCGCCCGCCTGGGCGCGAACCAGCCGACGTCGGTCTGCTGAACCGCCCCTGTCACCGCCAGAACCGCAAGCGTCTGCTTGATCTTCCTTCGCGCCCTCAACCTGCTGCCCTCGAACTCGTTTACGAGCACGGTCGGCGATAGCGGCACACCCGCCTTGCGCATGATGGCCAACAGGCTTGAAGCCAAGGCGCCGGGTTCTTGCGGCAGCTCCATCTTGGCCTGCGACGCCGGAAGGCTGACTTCGATCTGTTTGCTGCGTCTGCCCACCTTCACCTTCCCTGCCTGATAGGCGGGGCGGAGGAACTTCACCTCGCCCAACGCCTCCTGTTCGCCCCGTCCGCGATTAAGCTCGATCAGCCGATCAACGATCTGCTCGTCTCTCAGGTCGGATGGCCATCCATAGGCCTCGGCGACCACACGATCGAGGCGGTCGTGCAGGTGGTCCAGGATGCCGACGCATCCCTGTTCGTAAGCCATGCGCTCGGCCTCAGTCAGCTCCTCCTGGCTAGTGACGCGCGCCCGGGCGTTATAGAGGCCTGTCATCGTAAGGCCGCCATGTCGCGCGAGGACCTTGGCGCGAAGACCGTCGATCTCTTCTGCGAGCGCTCCGATTTCGGCGGCCTGATGAGCATCGAGTTCTGGAAATGGGAAGGCGTCGAAACACGTCCCCTTCACATAGACCGCCTCACGTTCATACTCGCCGATGCGGCCCGCATTGGCGGCGAACCAGGCGCGATGGTGTCGCGAAGAAAGGATTCCAAGGTGCGTCGGGTCATCGCTCGCAATGACCACCAACTTGTTGTCTGGCAGGGTCGCCGCATCCATGAAACGGAACCACCGATGTTTGGCGGTTTCGACCGTCGCTATGTATCGGTTCAGGCCATTCAGCGCCTCACGCAAGTCCCGACGTGGTTCGCCGAAAATCCACCAGTTGTCGCGATAGGTCGCGCGATTGTTGCGGTCCCGCTCCGGCTTCACCGTCTCAAGCAGGTGCTGATAGACCAGAGGATGACGGCGACGTGCGTCGCTCTCGTCCCACCCAAAAAAGTCTATGACTTGCAGACCCCTTGGGCGATCCGCCAGATCGCGGCCATTCCGATAATCGCGGAAGGGCGAAGGCGCATGGGGATCCGACCCCGACAGCAAGGCGCGCGCCCTCTCTGGCGTGACGAGGAAACCCCCACCCATCAACTGCACGCCGCGATAGGCCAAGACGGCGTTCGCCTTGAGGGCCGCGATCCTTGTCAAACGGCTATCAAGCATAAGGTCGGCGCCGATAACCCCATGGCGCTCCTCAAATGTCAGCGCCTCGGCGTCGCGCACCTTCAGCCACCGACCTTGGCCGTCCGGCTCGCCACGCTCGGCCACCGACATGGCGATCCTGACATCGGCGCAGCCGACACCTCTTACCCACGGGTGATCAGCGATCGCAAACACCAGGCGAATAGGCGGGCTCTTCTGCAGGTGATGCTCAAGCACACGGCGCGAAAAAGTCTGAGTGATCGAATTCGTCGTTATGAAGCCGAAACGACGCAAGGCAGAACCCGGCGTCGTAAGAATCTCCGCCGCTCGATCCCACCAGGCGGTGACGAAGTCGGCCGACAGAAACCGGCCGCCTCTGATCGTGGACAAGGCCTCTACATAGCCATCCCCCAGTTCCCGCCGCATGTCCTTGCCGCCAATGAACGGCGGATTGCCGACGATGAAATGGACCGACGGCCAGGGCGTGGGTCGCGGGTCGATATAGCGCAGGCGTTCCTTCTCGTTGTCCCGATCGGACCCCGCCACGCGTGGTTCACCCGCGTCGCGAACGATCTCTACGCGGGAATATTCCAGGAGCGCGTCCGTATGTGTGACGGTCTTGAAATCCTTGAGGATCGGTTCACTCGGCATCGCGTCCTTGAACATTCGAAAATGCCATTGGAGATGCCCGATCCACATGACCATCTCTGCGATCCACGCAGCGTTTGCATTCTTCTCCAACCCATAGAACTGTTCTGGGCTGACCACATGACCCTGAAGGCTGAGCACGCCTTGCTGCTCTCCCATCTCGGTCAGGGTGCTTAGGACCTCTTCCTCCAGTTCCTTCATCATGCGCATGGCGACATAGAGGAAATTGCCCGTTCCACAGGCCGGGTCGAGGACGCGTATCTTGCAGAGTTGATTATGAAAGTTCCGGATCAGGCGGCGCGCTTTAACGGCGTCTCCGATCAGATAATGACCGATAGCGTCGGCCTCCACAGCCTCCCAGTCGGTGCGAAGAGGCTCCATGATGGTGGGTTCTATCAACCGCTCGACAAAGGCCCGCGGCGTATAATGCGCGCCCAGTTCAGCCCGTTGCGCCGGATCGAGCGCCTGCTCCAACAAGGCGCCGAAGATGGCAGGCTCCACATGGGCCCAATCACATTGGGCGGCTTCGATAAGCGCTGACAGTTCGTCTTCCTTGATCGGAAGCGGTTCCACATTGCGGTAAAGTCCGCCGTTGAAACGCCGGACAACCTGTTTTGTCGCCACACAATATCCGCCGCCGTCCATATTCATGAACAGCACGCGCGCGCCTTCGTGGAAGCGGTCTGCCTGGGTCCTGTAGCTTTCCAGCAATTGCAGGAAACTGTGCCGCTCCAACAACCCGACGCTGTCAGCGAACATGGCGAAAATGCATTGCATCACAAACAGCGCGGTTTTCTCCGCCTGCGCGGCGGCAGCGACCCTATCCAGTCCAGCCTGCCGTCGGCCGTTGATCGAACGAACGGTCCAGGCCAGGCGCGCTGCGATCGCCGTCGTCACCTCGACAGCTTTCGCCGCGGGGTCCAACGACATCGGATCGGTCCAGACTCGCCGCAGTCGGTCCCGCACTTCGGGCGCACGCAATTGGTCGAGCGTGATCCTATAGCTGGCGCGGTCTGGGAATGGGGCGTAGATTTTTCCCTGCCGCGCAAAATCCGACCACAGTTCGATCGACCGCCCGACGTCGATCAGCACCAGGAAGGGCGGCCATTCATCCAACGCCTTGGCGTAGTTTTCCGCTTGCCGCTTCGCCGCGCGCATGAAGCCGTCCAAGGCGACATCCGGCCGGACCTTGGTCGCTGGACCGACGACCAGGGACAGTTGGACCGCCTGGTCCAGCGAGCCGCCATCACGCCGTTTTCGTGACTGCTTCGCCTCCAACACGAAACAATCCCGCTTCGCGCAGTCGATATAGCCAGCCTGGCTGGATCCGTCGTCATGGCGGAATCGCACAGGCCGCTCAAAACAATAATCGAGGTCGCCGACGCGCTCGTCGTCCGGCGCCGGTGCGCCGATCAGGCGGCAAAGTTGTATAATGAAGGTCTGATAATGAGCGCGTTCGCTGATTGGGGCGACTGACCAATGAGCGATGAAAGATTCGACATCGTCCGATTGATTCCCCGACATGAAATCAATCTAAGGTTATTCGTTGTTTTTATGCAACCTATTGATGTTCTCCAGCGATAAATCGGCGTGTATGCAAGGGCTTGCCCAGCCAGTACGCCAGTTCGGCCGGGCGCGAGATGTCCCAGACCGTCAGATCGGCCGACTTGCCGGCCTCGATCGTTCCGACTTCAGCGAGGATGCCCAACGCCCGCGCCGCCTCGCGGGTCGCGCCGGCCAGCGCCTCTTCGGGCGTCAGGCGGAACTGGACGCAGGCCAGGTTCAGCGCCGCCGTCATCGAGGCGACGGGCGAGGTGCCGGGGTTGCAGTCGGTGGCGACGGCCATGCGGACGCCGTGGCGGCGCAGCAGGTCGATGGGCGGCGCCTGGGTCTCGCGCAGCATCAGAAAGGCGCCGGGCAGCAGCACCGCCACCACGCCGGCGGCGGCCATGGCGGCGACGCCCTCCTCCGTCGTATGTTCGATGTGGTCGGCCGACAGGGCCTGGTGTCGGGCCGCCAGTTCCGCGCCGCCGCCGTTCGACAGCTGGTCCGCGTGCAGCTTGACCGGCAGGCCCAGGCCGCGGGCCTTGTCGAACAGCCGCGACACCTCGTCGGTCGAAAAGGCGATGGGCTCGCAATAGGCGTCGACCATGTCCACCAGCCCCTCCGCATGGGCGGCGGGCAGGATGTCGTCGATGGCCAGATCGACATAGGCCGCCCGATCCGCGCGATACTCCGGCGGCACGGCGTGCAGGCCCAGATAGGCAGTGCGGACCCGCACCCCGCCCTCGCGGCCGATGCGACGGGCGACGCGCAGCATCTTCAGTTCGCTCTCGCGGTCCAGGCCATAGCCGGACTTGATCTCGACCGTGGTGACGCCGGTGGCCTTCAGCCCCTCCAACCGGCGCATGGCCGAGGCGAACAGTTCGTCCTCCGACGCCGCCCGCGTCGCCTTGACCGAGGAGACGATGCCTCCGCCGGCGCGGGCGATCTCCTCATAGGTCGCGCCTTGCAGACGCTGTTCGAACTCGCCCGAACGGTCGCCGCCGAACACCAGATGGGTGTGGCAGTCGATCAGGCCCGGCGTGACCCAGCGCCCGTCCAGCCGGTCCGTCTTGGCCGCCTCAACGCTCGGCAGGTCGGCGCGGGGACCGACCCAGGCGATGCGGCCGTCGTCGATAACCACCGCCGCGTCCTCGACGGCGCCGTATGGGACGGCCCCCTCGACCATGGTGGCGACGTGACAGTCGATCAGCAGGCGGTCGGCCTTCATCGGCGTGGATCCTTCGCGTGGGCGGACGAGAAGCGGGCGACCAGATCGTAGCGGTCGCCGGGGAAGGTCTGCCAGACCCGCGTCACCCCCTGCCCGTCCCGCCAGGTCCGGCGCTCGACGCAGAGGCAGGCAGCGCCGGGCTTCAGGTCAAGCAGTCGCGCGACGCGGGCGTCGGCTTCGACGGCCGAGATGCGGTTCTCGGCCTCGGTCCAGGGCGCCGAATCCAACAACCAACTGCCCGGCGGCACGGTGTGAAAATCCACGCCCGCAGCCTGGGGCGCCGCGCCGAGCGCGATCAACCGCCGCTCCAGCGCCAGCGGAACGCCGTCCGCCCGGTGCAGGCACGTAAGGTCCAGCAGGCGCTGGCCGCCCGCCAGATCGGCTTCCTCCCCGTCGCGCGGCTCGCGTTCGGCTCGGTCCAGCAGGGCGTAGTCGTAACGCTGGCCGCGTTCCAGAACCTCGGCGCGCAGGTCGGGAATGGCCAGGACCGCCGCGTGCGCCTTGGGCTGGGCGACGAAGGTCCCCGCGCGGCGCCGACGCGTGACCAGCCCCCGCCCCGCCAGTTCGGACACGGCCCTGGACACCGTCATCCGCGAACAGCCGTATCGGGCGCTCAGTTCGTGCTCGAAAGGAATGCGGTCGCCGGGCGCCAGGTCGCCGGACAGAATGCGGCCTTCCAGATCGGCGTAGATGCGCCGGTGCAGGGGCGCAGGGGTCATGCCGAGGTCTCGGCCAGCACAGTCGCCAGCGCCTTGCGATAACGGGCCTCGACGGCGTCGCGGGCGACGTGGCGACCGTCCCGGACCACCTCCCGCCCGGCCCGCCACACGGAGGCGATGGAACCGGCGGGCGCCCCGAAGATCCAGCTGTCCAGAACCGCATCGCCCGACCGCCCGGCGAAGGCCAGGCCGCGCGTATCCAGCGACACCACGTCCGCCATTGCGCCGACGACCAACCCTGCCTCCGCGCCCGTCGCCTGAACGCCCCCTGCCAGCGCGCGCTCGAACAGGGCGCGGCCGGTCGAACGCTGTGGATCGGCCATGACCGCCCGCCCGCGCAACGCCAGCCGTTGGCTATATTCCAGCATCCTCAACTCTTCGGCCACGCCGATCTGGACGTTGGAATCCGTGCCGATGCCGAACCGCCCTCCGGCCCGCGTGAAGTCCACGGCCGGAAAGACTCCGTCGCCCAGATTGGCCTCGGTGACCGGACACAGGCCGACGACGGCCTGGCGCTCGACGATCCCGCGCCATTCCGGCTCGGTCACATGGGTCGAGTGGATCAAACAGCAGCGCGCATCGACCGGCGCATTGGCCAGCAGCCACTCCACCGGCCGCGCGCCCGACCAGGCCAGGCAGTCGTCGACCTCCTTGGTCTGTTCCGCGACATGGATGTGGATCGGCCCGTCGCCGGCCAAAGCAGGCATGGCCGCCAGTTCCTCCGGGCTGACCGCGCGCAGGCTGTGGGGCGCCACGCCGACGACCGCATCCAGCAGGGCGCCGGTCAGGACGCGGCACCGTCCCACCAGATCGGCGAAACCGTCCAGGTCGTTGATGAACCGCCGCTGCCCATGCGCCGGCGGCTGCCCGCCGAACCCTGCGTGGGCGTAGAAGACCGGAAGCAGAGTCAGGGCGATCCCGGTCGCCTGGGCCGCCGCGACAATCCGCGCGGCGATCTCGGCCCGGTCGGCATAGGCCGCGCCGGACGGGTCGTTGTGCAGATAATGGAACTCCGCGACGCGGGTGAAGCCGCCCTCCAGCATCTCCATGAAGGCCAGGGCCGTGATCGCCTCGATCTCGTCCGGCCCGCCCCGGTCGAGGAAACGGTACATCAGCGCGCGCCAGGTCCAGAAGTCGTCGTCGGATGGCCCCCGCGCCTCGGTCAGACCGGCCATGGCGCGCTGGAAGGCATGGCTGTGCACATTGGCCAGCCCCGGCAGGGCCACGCCGCCGCCCGCGTCCGTCGGCCCGCGCTTGACGCCCGTTTCCAGCCCGACGATCCGGCCGTTCGCCACCCTGATCCGCACATCCCGCGCCCAGCCCTCGGGCGTCAGGGCCGCCTCGAACCAGAGGGCGCGATCCACGGGCTGCGGCTCTTGGGTCACTGGACAGGTCCGTCTCGTTGCGATCAATATGTCTAGACATACCACGACGGATCGATTTGGCGAGGGAGGCCGAGATGACGCACGACTGGCTGACCGTCCACGAGGGTTCGGGGCCGCTGGTGATCGGCCTGCCCCACACCGGGACCGAAATCCCCCAGGCCATCGAGGCGCGGATGATCTCGCCCTGGCTGGCGCGAAAGGACGCGGACTGGTGGGTGGACCGGCTCTATGACTTCGCCGCCGACATGGGCGCGACCCTGGTCCGGACCGGGATTTCCCGCAGCGTCATCGACGTGAACCGCGATCCGTCCGGCGCCTCCCTCTACCCCGGCATGGCGACGACCGGCCTGTGCCCGACGGAAACCTTTGACGGCGAGCCCCTATATCGCGACGGCCAGGAGCCCGACGCGGCCGAGATCGAGGAACGACGCACCGTCTGGTTCGACCCGTACCACGCCGCCCTGCTGCATCAGATCAAGCGGCTGGGCGAACAGGGCCCGGTCGTCCTCTATGACGCCCATTCGATCCGCTCGGTCGTGCCCCGCCTGTTCGAGGGCGAACTGCCCCAGTTCAACATCGGCGACAACGGCGGCGCGACCTGCGCGCCCGAACTGACCCAGGCGGTCGAAGCCGCCTGCGCCGTCAGCGGGTCCAGCCTGGTCGTCAATGGCAGGTTCAAGGGCGGCTGGACCACGCGTCACTACGGCAGGCCCGAGACCGGCGTCCACGCCATCCAGATGGAGCTGGCAGACCGGGGCTATATGGCCGATCCCGCCGGGCCGGTGACGCCCGACAACTGGCCCGGCGCCTATGACGCCGAATACGCCGGACCGATGCGCCAGCATCTGCGCCGCGTCCTGACCGCCTGCATCGCCTTTGCGGAAAGCCTCCGATGAACACTCCCAACGCCCGTATCGTCCGCAGCCCGCGCGGGCCGGAAATGACCGCCAGGACCTGGGCCGCCGAGGCCGCCCTGCGAATGCTGATGAACAACCTCGACCCGGAGGTGGCCGAACGGCCCCAGGACCTGGTCGTCTATGGCGGCATCGGCAAGGCGGCGCGCGACTGGGCCGCCTTCGACCGCATCGTCGAGACGCTGAAGACGCTGGAGGCGGACGAAACCCTGCTGGTCCAGTCGGGCAAGCCGGTCGGCGTGTTCCGCACCCACGCCGACGCGCCGCGCGTGCTGATCGCCAACTCCAACCTGGTGCCCAAATGGGCGACCTGGGAGCATTTCAGCGAACTCGATCGCAAGGGGCTGATGATGTACGGCCAGATGACGGCCGGGTCGTGGATCTACATCGGCACCCAGGGCATCATCCAAGGCACCTATGAGACCTTCATGGAGGCGGGGCGCCAGCATCATGGCGGCGACTGGTCGGGCAAGTGGATACTGACGGCGGGCCTGGGCGGCATGGGCGGGGCCCAGACCTTGGCGGCGACCATGGCCGGCGCCTCCTGCCTGGCGGTCGAATGCCAGCGCAGCCGGATCGAGATGCGGCTGAAGACCCGCTACCTCGACGTGATGGCCGAGACGCTGGACGAGGCCCTGGCCCTGATCGAAGACGCGAAGGCGACCGGAAAACCCATATCCGTCGGCCTGTTGGGCAATGCGGCGGATGTGCTGCCTGAACTGGTGAAACGCGGCGTCCGGCCCGATCTGGTGACGGATCAGACCAGCGCCCACGACCTGGTCAACGGCTATCTGCCGTCCGGCTGGACCGTCGCGGAATGGGAGGACAGGCGCCAGTCCGATCCCGCCGCCGTCGAGGCCGCCGCCCGCCGCTCCTGCGCCATCCACGTTCAGGCCATGCTCGATTTCCAGAAGGCCGGCGTCCCCGTCGTCGATTACGGCAACAACATCCGCCAGGTCGCCTTCGACCAGGGCGTCCAGAACGCCTTCGACTTCCCCGGCTTCGTGCCCGCCTATATCCGCCCGCTGTTCTGCCGCGGGATCGGACCGTTCCGCTGGGCGGCCCTGACCGGCGATCCAGAAGACATCAGGAAGACCGACGCGGCCATGAAGCGGCTGTTCCCCGACAACGCCGGCCTGCACCGCTGGCTGGACATGGCCGGCGAGCGCATCGCTTTCCAGGGCCTGCCCGCCCGCATCTGCTGGATCGGCCTGGGCGACCGTCACCGCGCGGGGCTGATGTTCAATGAGATGGTGGCGTCCGGCGAACTGTCCGGCCCCGTCGTCATCGGCCGCGACCACCTCGACTCCGGCTCGGTCGCCAGCCCGAACCGCGAGACCGAGGCGATGATGGACGGTTCGGACGCCGTCAGCGATTGGCCCCTTCTGAACGCCCTGCTGAACACGGCCTCGGGCGCCAGCTGGGTGTCGCTGCACCACGGCGGCGGGGTCGGCATGGGCTATTCCCAGCATTCCGGCGTCGTCATCGTCGCCGACGGCACGCCGGAGGCGGCCAAACGGCTCGAACGCGTCCTGTGGAACGACCCCGCCACCGGCGTCATGCGCCACGCCGACGCCGGATACGAAATCGCCCGCGCCGCCGCGCGCGAACACGGCCTGAACCTGCCCAGCCTGAAGGCCTGATCCATGACCACCCTGACCATCGGCCGGTCCCCCCTGACCCTGGCCCAGCTTCGCGCCGTGCTGGATGGCCCGGTGACCGTCTCGGTCGCGCCCGCCGCCTGGGCCGATGTGGAAAGAGGCGCCGCGACCATCGCCGCCATCGTCGCCGAAGGCCGCACCGTCTATGGCGTCAACACCGGCTTCGGCCTGTTGGCCAACACCTCCATCGCGCCCGGCGACTTGGAGACGCTGCAACGGAACCTGGTGCTCAGCCACGCCTGCGGGGTCGGGCCGCTGCTGCCGGACGCGGTGACGCGCCTGTTGATGGTGCTGAAGATCGCGTCGCTGTCGCGCGGCGCCTCGGGCGTCCGGGTCGAGACGCTTCAGGCGCTGATCGCCCTGGTCAACGCCGACGTCCTGCCCTGCATTCCATCCAAGGGATCGGTCGGCGCCTCGGGCGACCTGGCGCCCCTGGCCCATATGTCGTGCGTCCTGATCGGCGTGGGCGAGGCGCGGGCGGACGGCGAGACGCTGGACGCCGAAACGGCCCTCGCCAGGGTCGGGCTCCAGCCCCTGACGCTGGGTCCCAAGGAAGGCTTGGCCCTGCTGAACGGCACCCAGTGTTCGACCGCCCTGGCTCTGGCCGGCCTGTTCGCGGCCGAGGCCGTCTTCGCCGCCGGGATCGCGGCCGGCGCCCTGTCGGTCGATGCGCTGAAGGGATCGGACGCGCCGTTCGATCCGCGCATCCACGCCCTGCGGGGCCAGCCGGGCCAGATCGCCGTCGCCGCCCGCCTGCGCGAACTGATGGCGGGATCGGCCATCCGCGACAGCCACCGCGACGACTGCGCCAAGGTTCAGGACCCCTATTCCCTGCGCTGCCAGCCCCAGGTCATGGGCGCGGTGCTGGACGTGCTGAACACAGCCGCCGCGACACTGGAACGCGAGGCCAACGCCGTCACCGACAATCCGCTGGTCTTCATCGAGGACGGCGACGTCATCTCCGGCGGCAACTTTCACGCCGAACCCGTTGCCTTCGCAGCGGATCAGATCGCCATGGCTTTGTGTGAAATCGGCAATATCTCCGAACGCCGCACCGCCATTCTGGTCGATCCGAAGATGAGCGAACTGCCTGCCTTCCTGGTCAGGGAAAGCGGCCTCAACTCCGGCTTCATGATCGCCCAGGTGACGGCGGCGGCCCTGATCGCCGAAAACCGCATGGTCGCCCATCCGTGCAGCGTCGACACCGTCCCGACCAGCGCCAATCAGGAAGACCATGTCAGCATGGCCACCCACGGCGCGCGCCGCCTGCTGGACATGGCCGAGAACGCCGCGACCGTGGTCGGCATCGAACTGCTGGCGGCGGCTCAAGGCCTGGAGTTTCACCGCCCCCTGACCAGCTCGCCCGCCCTTGAGCAGGTCTTCGCCACCGTGCGCGAGGCCGCCGCCCCCTATACGTCCGACCACTATTTCGCGCCGGACATCGCCCGCGCCACGGACGGCGTGCGCTCGGGTCGCTATCGCGCCTTCGCCTACGGTCTGCTGCCGTCGGCCTGACGTTCAAGAACGCGTCTGCATCGTTTCTGCACTGACAATGGTCTGACGGACCACGCCCGGCCCATCACGCAGCCATGAGGCGCGGCGAGGATGGCGCTCCCATCGGAGCCGCCCATGCCCTTTCGCCGCCCATTCAACATCTCCATCGCGTTCAAGCTGGGCGTCGGCCTCGGCCTGGCCCTGCTGGCCGAGCGCCTGATCTTCGGCCACGCGCCGGGGACCACCGTCGGCGTCTTCGCCCTCGCCTGGTTGGTCGGCACGGCGGCGACGCGGCCAGGTCTTGTGCGCGAACCCCGCGCGGCGATCGCGCTGGGGCTGGCGCTGCTACTGGCCTTGGCGATGCTGGACCGGCCGGGTTTCCTCGGATGGCTGCTGTTCGGCGTCGCCATCACTATCGCCGCCATGTCCGCCAGGGTCCGCGCGGGCGAACCGGCCTGGCGCTGGGCCCAGCGGCTGGTCGTCCAGGGAATCGTCGGTATCTTCGGACCCTTGATCGACCTGCGCCGGCTGAAGAAAACCCGGCGCGGCCTGCAAGGTCCGCCGCCATCGCGCCTGCTGCGCCTGGCCGCCCTGCCGCTTGCCGGGGGCATCGTCTTCCTGTGGCTGTTCGCCAGCGCCAATCCCATCATTGCTGACGCCGTGGGCCGGCTGCGCCTGCCGTCCGTCTCGTTCGACACGGTCGCCCGCATCGTCTTCTGCGGCTTGGTCTTCATCATGGTCGGCGCGACGCTCAGCCCGCGCTGGCGCAGGCGGCTGATCGCCCTGCCGTCCCTGGAAGGCCGCGCCGTTCCGGGGGTCAACGCCGGATCGGTGATCCTGTCGCTGTGGCTTTTCAACGCGCTGTTCGCGCTCCAGAACGGCCTCGACCTGGCCTTTCTGTGGAGCGGCGCCCCTCTGCCCGAGGGCGTCACCCTGGCCGACTATGCGCATCGCGGCGCCTATCCGCTGATCGCCACCGCACTGTTGGCCGGCGCCTTCGTCCTGATCGCCCTCAGGCCCGGCTCAGAGACGGCCGAGCGTCCGCTGGTCCGTCGCCTGGTCATGCTGTGGGTGGCGCAGAACATGCTGCTGGTCGCCTCCAGCCTGCTGCGCACCCTGGACTATGTCGACGCCTACGCCCTGACGCGGTTCCGGCTGGCGGCGATGATCTGGATGGTGCTGGTCGGGGTCGGGCTGCTGCTGATCTGCTGGCGGCTGTTGCGGAACCGCAGCGCCCACTGGCTGATCGACGCCAATGTCGTCGCGACGCTCGGCGTCCTGGCCGTGGTCGGCGTGATCGACCTCGGCGCCGTCGCCGCCGCCTGGAACGTCCGCCACGCGCGCGAGGTCGACGGGACTGGCGCGGCGCTGGACCTCTGCTATCTCGACCGTCTGGGGCCCAGCGCCCTTGTGTCCCTGGCCACGCTGGAACATCACGCGACCGATCCCGCCCTCAGGGAGCGCGTTTCGGCGGTCCGCTATCGCGTCCAGAGCGGTGTGCTGGAAACCCAGGCCGATTGGCGCAGCTGGCGATGGCGCGACGCGCGACGCCTCGCCCGCGTCCATGCCCTGATCGGCGACGCCCCGGCCCCGGCGCGCGTCTGGGACCGGTCCTGCGACGGCGTGATCGTCACGCCGCCCAGGCCGCTCGCGCCCGTTCCCGGCCCGCCCGAGATCGTTCCCATTCCCGAACCGCGTCCGGCCGTCGCCGGCCCCGCGCAGTTGACGCCGAAGACAGGAGACTGAACATGACCATCATGCAGCGCACCGTTCTGGTGGTCGACGACGACCCTCACATCCGCGACCTCCTGGTGTTCGCGCTCCAGAAGGCGGGCCTGGCCACGCGCGAGGCGGCCGACGGCGAATCCGCCCTGGTCGATCTGGAGGTCCATCGCTCGGACCTGGTGATCCTGGACATCAACATGCCGCGCATGAACGGGATCGAGGCCTGCCGCCGCATCCGCGCCAAGGACGATCTGCCGGTCCTGTTCCTCTCCTCGCGCGACGAGGAGATCGACCGCATCCTGGGCATAGAACTGGGCGCGGACGACTATGTCACCAAGCCGTTCAGCCCGCGCGAGGTGGTCGCCCGCGTCGCCGCCATCCTGCGCCGCGCGGCGCGCACGCCGCCGCCCCTGCCCAGCGGCGGCCTGACCCATGGCCGGCTGACCCTGGATTCCGAGGGCTGGCGCGCGGCCTGGAACGGCGTGGACGTGCCCCTGACCGTGACCGAGTTCGCCATCGTGCGGGTCCTGGCCGCCGCGCCGCGCATGGTCTTCACCCGCGACGCCATCATCGACCGCGTCCACGGTCCCGGCTTCGCCATGACCGACCGCACCATCGACAGCCACATCCGCAATCTCAGAAGCAAGTTCCAGGCGGTCGGCGGCGCCGACGTGGTCGAGACGCGCGCGGGCCTGGGCTATCAGATGGGCCCCTGCCTGGGCGAGGCGCCGTGATCGCACGCCTGCGCGCCTTCGTCCGCGCCCATTGGCCGCCGCTTCGGCTGCGCGTCATCCTGCTGTCGGTGCTGATGTTCGCGGCCATCCTGCCGGGCGTCAGCGCCATCTTCCTGCGGGTCTATGAAAACACCTTGGTGCGCCAGACCGAGGCCGAACTGGTCGCCCAGACCGCCGCTCTGTCCGCGACGGCCGAGGCCCTGTGGCCGGGCGCCCGGCTTCGCCCCGCCACCCCCCAGGACCGCGAGCGGCCCGACTATTATCAGCCCGAGCCGGCGACGATCGACCTGCGTTCCACCCCCGTCCTGCCGCCCCGGCCTTCGCCAGCGCAGGCGCCCGCGCCGCCCGACCCGGAAGCCCAGGCGACCGCCGCCCGGCTGGCGCCGATCATGGACGAGACCGGCCGCACGACCCTGGCCTCCATCATCCTGCTGGACCGTCACGGGGTCGTCGTCGCCGGTCACGGGCTGGGCGGAAGCTGGTCCGATCTGCCCGAGGTGCGCGCCGCCCTGGCCGGAAACGCCCGCACCGTCCTGCGGCGCAACGCCGGCTATCACCCGCGCTATTCGATGGAGTGGCTCAGCCGCGCCTCGGCCCTGCGCATCCACCACGCGCGGCCCATCGTCGTGAACGGCCAGGTCGAGGGGGTGGTCCTGACCTCGCGCTCGCCCCGCGCCCTGTTCCGGGGCATCTATCAGGATCGGGGCAAGATCGCGCTAGGCATACTGGGCACCCTGGGGGTCATCGCGGTCCTGGCGCTCCTGGTCTCGCGCGGCATCGCCCGGCCCATAGAGGCCCTCAGCCGCGCCACCCGCGACGTCACGTCCGGCAGCGGCCAGGTCCCGCCCGCGCCCGCCACGGCGGCGGTCGAGATCCGCGCCCTCTATGAGGATTTCGGCGTCATGGCCGAGGCGGTCGAGCGCCGCTCCCGCTATCTGCGCGACTTCGCCGCCGCCGTCAGCCACGAGTTCAAGACGCCGCTCGCCGGCATCCAGGGCGCGGTCGAACTGTTGCAGGACCATGGCGAGACCATGTCGCCCGACGAGCGCCGGCGCTTCCTCGGCAACATCGCCGGCGACGGCCAGCGCCTGTCCGCCCTGGTGTCGCGGCTGATGGACCTGGCCAAGGCCGACATGGCCCGGCCCGGGGTCGGCCTGTCCACCGACATCGGCCCCATCCTCTCCAAGGTCGTGGACGCCAAATCCCAAGGCATGGACATCTCCGCCCCGCCCCTTGCCGCGCCTGCCGTCGCCGTGCCCGAGGCGACGCTCGAAATAGTCTTGTCCACCCTGCTGGACAACAGCCGCCAGTCCGGCGCCCGCTCGGTCGCCCTCACCACCCGCCAGGACGGCGACCGCCTGATCCTGTCCGTCGCCGACGATGGTCCGGGCGTCGCCGCGGGCGATGTCCCGCGCATCTTCGAGCCGTTTTTCACCACCCGTCGCGGCGAAGGAGGCGCGGGCCTGGGCCTGTCCATCGCCTCCGCGCTGCTGGCCGCCAACAAGGCCCGTATCCGCCTGGCTCCGTCGAAAACCGGCGCGACCTTCGAGATCGACATGCCCCTGGCCCTTCCCGATTTGAAGCGACCCTAGAGCCGTCGCCACCGATCACACGCACGCCGTTCGGAACGCGATCCGGCCCTGACGGATTTCCTTCTGCGGGCGGCGGACTGTGCGTTTCGACGCCCGCCCGGCGGACGGCTGCGATCACATTCGAGAAATCGCGGTCATACGCCCACTTGGCAGAGGCGGATTTATCCGATCCCCTCTCCACTCATCGACGACGGGAGGCTGACCATGATCGATCGACGCGGACTGCTGGCGGGCGCCGGCGCCCTGACCCTGGCCGCCTGTTCGCCGCGTTCGGGCGGGGCGGACGGGGCGTCCCTGCTGAATGTATCCTATGATCCGACGCGCGAGCTCTACCGCGCCTATAACCAGCTGTTCTCGACCCACTGGCGCGAGACCGGCCAGGGCGGCGTCACGGTCGAACAGTCGCACGGCGGATCGGGCAAGCAGGCGCGCGCCGTCATCGACGGGCTCCAGGCCGATGTGGTCACCCTGGCGCTGGCCGCCGACATCGACGCCGTCGCCGAGCGCGGCCTGACGCGGCGCGACTGGGCTGCAGCCCTGCCCGACAACGCCTGCCCCTATACGTCGACGATTGTCTTCCTGGTCAGGAAGGGCAATCCCAAGGCCATCCGCGACTGGCCCGACCTGGTGCGCCCCGACGTCCAGGTCATCACCCCCAATCCCAAGACCTCGGGCGGCGCGCGCTGGAACTATCTGGCCGCCTGGGGCGACGCCATCCGCCGCCCGGGCGCGACCGAGGCGACCGCGACCGCCTATCTGACCGAGCTGTTCAAACGCGTGCCGGTGCTCGACACCGGCGCCCGCGGGTCGACCACCACCTTCGTCCAGCGCGGCATCGGCGACGTCCTGCTGGCGTGGGAGAACGAGGCCTTCCTGGCGGTCGAGGAACTGGGCGCCGACACCGTGGACATCGTGGTCCCGCCCTTCTCCATCCTGGCCGAACCCCCGGTCGCCGTCATCGACAAGGTCGTGGACCGCAAGGGGACCCGCGAGGTCGCCGAGGCCTATCTTCGGTATCTGTACGAAGAGCCGTCCCAGATGCTGATCGCCCAGAACTACTATCGCCCGCGCAACCCCGCCGTGGCCCAGAGGTTCGCCGACAAATTCCCGCAACTGGAACTGGCCACCATCGCCGACTTCGGCGGCTGGACCGAGGCCCAGGCCAAGCATTTCGCCGACGGCGGGGTGTTCGACCGCATCTATCAGCCGAGCAGCGGCGGCGGCGACGCGTGACGTCCATTCCCCTGGCTAGACGATGGCGATGGAAGGAACCCAGCGTCCTGCCGGGCTTCGGCCTGACCTTCGGCTTCGTGGTCTTCTATCTGTCGCTGTTCGTGCTGATCCCGCTGGCGGCGCTGATCCTGCGGCCGTGGGAACTGGGCCTCGACGGCGTCTGGAGCCAGGTCACCAGCCGCCGCGCCCTGGCGGCCCTGCGACTCAGCTTCTACACCGCCGCCGTCGCCGCCCTGATCAACAGCGTCATGGGCCTGATCCTGGCCTGGGTGCTGGTGCGCTATGATTTTCCGGGCAGGCGCATCGTCGACGCCCTGGTCGACCTGCCCTTCGCCCTACCGACCGCCGTCGCCGGCATCGCCCTGACCGCCATCTATGCGCCGAACGGCCCCATCGGGTCCTGGTTCAACGAGATCGGCGTCCGCATCGCCTATACGCCCATCGGCATCCTGCTGGCGCTGATCTTCGTCGGCCTGCCCTTCGTCGTCCGCTCGGTCCAGCCGGTGCTGGAGGACGTGGACCACGAGGTCGAGGAGGCCGCCGAGACCCTGGGCGCCTCGCCGTTCCAGCGCGCCCGCCTGGTCATCCTGCCCGCCGTCCTGCCCGCCCTGATATCCGGCGCCGGCCTGGCCTTCGCCCGCGCCGTGGGGGAATACGGCTCGGTCATCTTCATCGCCGGCAACATGCCGCTGAGGTCCGAGATCGCGCCCCTGCTGATCGTGATCCAGCTGGAGCAGTTCAACTATGCCGGCGCCGCCGCCGTCGGCCTGGCCATGCTGGGCCTGTCCTTCCTGATCCTACTGGTCATGAACGGGTTGCAGGGCTTGCTGCTGCGACGAGGCCGCAAGTGACGGCGGTGCGTCGTTCGCCCTGGCGGGGGGCCGCGCCCTTCCTCATCGGGATCGCCCTGTTGTGGCTGGCCGTGACCGTGCTGCTGCCCCTGGGCATGGTCTTCACCGAGGCCTTCCGACGCGGGCTGGAAGGGTTCCTCAGGGCCTTCGAAGAACCCGACGCCTGGGCCGCCGTGCGCCTGACCCTGCTGGTCGCCGCCATTTCCGTGCCGCTGAACGCCCTGTTCGGCCTCGCCGCCGCCTGGTGCGTCACCCGCTACGAGTTTCGCGGCAAGGCGCTGCTGACCACCCTGATCGACCTGCCCTTCTCGATCTCGCCGGTGATTTCCGGCCTTGTCTGGGTGCTGCTGTTCGGTTCGGCCGGCTGGTTCGCGCCTCTTTTGGATGCGCTGGGCATACGGATCATCTTCACCGTCACGGGTCTGGTGCTGGCCACCATCCTGGTCACCCTGCCCTTCGTCGCGCGCGAACTGATCCCCCTGATGGAACAGCAGGGCGCCGACGAGGAACTGGCGGCCATCACCCTCGGCGCCGGCCCGTGGGCGATCTTTTCCAAGATCACCCTGCCGAACGTGCGTTGGGCGCTGCTGTACGGCGTCCTGCTGTGCAACGCCCGGGCGATGGGCGAATTCGGGGCCGTGTCCGTGGTCTCGGGCCATATCCGGGGCCTGACCAACACCCTGCCGCTGCACGTCGAGATTCTTTACAACGAATATGACTTCGTCGGCGCCTTTGCGACCGCCACGGTGCTGGCGGGCCTGGCCTTGGTCACCCTGCTGATCAAGAGCCTGCTGGAATGGCGCTTCGCCGACGAACTCGCCGCCACGAGGCGCCACTAGATGCCCCTGACGATCAAGAAACTGAGCAAGCATTTCAGAGGCGTCGCCGCCCTGAACGCCGTCGATCTGGAGGTCGGCGACGGCGAATTCCTGGCCCTGCTCGGCCCGTCCGGTTCGGGCAAGACGACCCTGCTGCGCATCATGGCCGGCCTGGACCAGCCCGACGCCGGCGCGGTCATCTTCGACGGAGAGGACTTCCTGGCCCAGACCCCGCGCCAGCGCCGCGTCGGCCTGGTCTTCCAGCACTACGCCCTGTTCCGGCACATGACGGTGGCCGACAACATCGCCTTCGGCCTGAGGGTCCGCCCGCGCGGAGAGCGGCCGTCCAGAGGCGCGATCCAGGATCGGGTCGCCGAACTGCTGCGGCTGGTCCAGCTTGAGGACCTCGGCAAACGCTATCCGGCCCAGCTGTCGGGCGGTCAGCGCCAGCGCGTCGCCCTGGCCCGCGCCCTGGCGATCCAGCCGCGCCTGTTGCTGCTGGACGAACCCTTCGGGGCGCTGGACGCCAAGGTCCGCCGCGAACTGCGCCGCTGGCTGCGCCACATCCATGACGAGACCGGCGTCACCACCGTCTTCGTCACCCACGACCAGGAAGAGGCGCTGGACCTGGCCGACCGCGTCGCCATCCTGAAGGAAGGCCATATCGAACAGGTCGATACGCCGCTGGACCTTTACCGCCGCCCGTCGTCGGCCTTCGTTCACGACTTCCTGGGCGGCGCGGTCCACCTGCCGGCCAATGTCCGGGACGGCGTTCTGACCGTGGAGGGCTGGCGCACCCCGGCGCCCGCGAACGCGCCGAGCGGCGACGTCATGCTGGCCGTTCGCGGCGAAGACCTGGCGCTCGGCGAAGAAGGCCTGGAAACGAAGATCCTGACGCTCAGCCCGCGCGGCCCCCGCACCCGCATCGGCATCGAGATCGCCGGTCAGGCCCTGGACCTGGAGCGGCCCTCCCACGATCCGCTGTCAGGTCTCGACGTCGGCCAGACCGTGCGCCTGTGCCCCGATCTGATCCATCTGTTCAAGGAATAACGCCCTCAGATCAGGCCGTGGCCCTTTGGCAGTTCGGCATAGCGGTGCACCCGCGTCGCCATGACCAGGCCGAAACCGATCATCACCGTCAGCATCACCGTGCCGCCATACGACAACAGCGGCATGGGCACCCCCACAACCGGCGCCAGCCCCATCACCATCGCCCCGTTGATCAGCACATAGAGGGCGAAGGTCGCCGTCACCCCCGACGCCCCCAGCCGTCCGAAATGGCTGTGCGACAGCGAGGCGATCCTGAGCGAAATCAGGATGATCGCCGCATAGCAGGCCAGCAGGGTGAAGGTGCCGACAAAGCCGAACTCCTCCGCGAAGGCCGAAAAGATGAAGTCCGTCTGGCGTTCGGGCAGGAACTCAAGCTGGCTCTGGCTGCCCAGGCCGAACCCGCGTCCCAGCAGGCCGCCCGACCCCATGGCGATCTTGGACTGCACGATCTGATAGCCCTTGTCGGCCATGTCGGCTTCCGGGTTCAGGAAGGTCAGCACCCGGTGCCGCTGATAGTCGTGCATGCCGAACATGACATAGGGCGGAACCAGCACCGCCGCCGCCGCGAACAGCGGCACGATGATCCGCCAGCTCAGGCCCGCCGCGAACATCACCGCCGCCCCCGTCAGGCCGATCAGCATGGCCGAGCCCAGATCCGGCTGGTGCGCGACCAGTATGAACGGCAGTCCGATGATGGCGACCGGGACGATCAGCTTCCAGTGAAAGCTGGCCTCCTGGGCCGAGGCCCCATGATACCAGCGCGCCAGGGCCAGCACGACGCCGATCTTCATGATCTCGGACGGCTGGATGCGGGTGAACCCCAGGTCCAGCCAGCGCGTGGCCCCCAGGGCGTGATACCCCAGCGGCGTCTCGACCAGCCCGAGCAGCACCAGCGCCACCCCATAGACCGGATAGGCCAGGGCGAACCAGTAGCGGATGTTGATCATCGACAGCGTCAGCATCAGCGCCAGGCACATGCCGAACCGGATCAGGTGTTTGGCCGCCCACGGCGACCACGATCCGCCGGCGACCGAATAGAGCATCAGTCCCCCGGTCCCGGCGACGACGCACAGCAGCGCCGTCAGCCGCCAGTCGATCTGGCCCAGCTTGGTCGAGACGCGTTCGCGCTCGCCGGGACGTGACAGGGCGGACGCCGTCATCAGCGCGGCTCGGACAGATAGGGGCGCGGACCGCTGGTCGCGGTGGGGGCCGGCCTCCGGGGCGGAGTCGGTGCGATCTCGTCCGGCTCGGGCGCCGCGCCCACCAGACCTTCGTCGACGGCCGGTCCGATCGGTTCAGGCGGCGGGGGCCGTTCGATGCGGGCGCGCATATCGGGGTCCTTCAGCAGAACTGTCCGCATCACCTCGCGCGCACGAGGCGCGCCGGCGGTCGCGCCGCCCTTGCCGCCATGTTCGACGATCACCGCCACGGCGTAACGCGGCGCATCGACCGGGGCGAAGGCGACGAACAGATTGTGGTCCTTCAGCGCCCAGATGTTCGATTTGCGCGAGCCGGACCCGTAGTTGCGAACCTGCGCCGTCCCGGTCTTACCGGCCATCTGGATGTCGCCCAGGCCCAGCTGGCTCTGGCGATAGGCGGTGCCGGATCGGTCATTGGCCACCGCGATCATGCCCTGGCGGACGTATTCGACGTGCGCGGGATCGAACGGCAGGTCCGGCGCCTCCGCGCCGCTGGGCTGTTCGACGCCGCCGATGGACTTGATCAGGCGCGGTTGCAGCGCCTTCCTGCCGTTCGCCAGCCGCGAAGTCATCACCGCCAGCTGCAGGGCGTTGACGGTGATCGCCCCCTGCCCGATGGCCACCGAGGTCGTCTCGCCCGGATGCCAGACCGGATCGCGCGGGAAGGTCCGCGCCTTCCATTCGGTCGAGGGCAGAAGCCCCTTCTTCTGGTTATCCACGCCGATGTCGAAGATGTGCTCGAATCCCAGCGCCATCCCCGCCTTGCGGATATTGTCCACGCCCGCGCGGTTGCACATGCTGTAGAAATAGACGTCGCACGAGTTCTTGATGGCGTTGTGCATGTTCTGCACGCCGTGCCGGCCCCAGCACCGCTGAATGCGGTTGCCGTTCCGGAACGCGCCGGTGCACACCACCGTCTGGTTCGGATCGACCCCGGCCTCCAGCAGCGCCAGCGCCGTCGTCGGCTTGAAGGTGGATCCCGGCGGGAAGGTGCCGTTGATGGTCTTGTCCAGCAGCGGCTTGCGCTCGTAATCGGCCAGGGCGCGATAGGTCTTGGTCGGCACGCCGCCCACGAACAGGTTCGGATCGAACGACGGCGCCGACATCATGCACAGGATGTCGCCGTTGCGGACATCCATGACGACACAGGCCCCGGACTCGTCGCCGAACACCTCCAGCGCCCGGTTCTGCACGTCGGCGTCCAGCGTCAGGACGACCTCCTTGCCGGGCACGGCCGGGCGTGAACCGCCGATGTCTTCCGCCACCACCCGGCCGCGCGCATCCACCTCGACGCGATTGCCGCCGGGCTCGCCCCTCAGCTGCTCGTCCAGCGCCTTTTCGACACCCTGGCGGCCGATACGGAAACTGGGGTTGAACAGCAGTTGCGGGACCTGCTGGCCCTTGTCGCGGATCGCCTTGACGTCGCGGTCGTTGACCTTGGCCACATAGCCGATGACGTGGGCGAAGGCGCCGCCGAACGGATAGTACCGTGCCTCGTTCATGTCGGCCATCACGCCCGGCAGCTCGTTGGCGTACAGATTGACCTTGGCGAATTCCTCCCAGGTCAGGTCGCTCTTGACCGGCACCGGATTGAACTTGGGCGAGGCGTTGACGTCGCGGATGATGGCGCGGCGCCGTTCCAGCGTGTCGGGCAGCAGTTGGCCCAGCAGGTCCAGCGTCTGGTCCAGATCCTTGGTCTCGTCGCGGATCACCAGCACGCGGAAACTGGGACGGTTGCCGGCGATCACCACGCCGTTGCGGTCCTTGATCACGCCACGCGGCGGCGGGACCAGGCGGAAGTTGAACTGGTTCTGCGACGACAGGGTCGCATATTCCTGGGCCTGCACGACCTGCAACTGGCCCAACCGCCCGATCAGCGCCGCGACGCCCAGGGCCGTGGCCCCGCCCAGCACGAAGGTCCGGCGCAGGAAGGATCCCTGCCGCTCGTTGACGTCCGAGAAGAAGATGGAGGGTTCACCGCTCATCGGAACCGAATATCCCCATCGTCGAACCGTTCCAGCATCCAGTTGGCGATCGGATACAGGATCAATGTGGGCGCAATCTGACCGATCAGCGCATAGATCGACGGCGCATTCCCCGCCAGCGCCGCGACGACGACATAGGCCAGCAGAAACGCGCCCAAGGTCGTGGCCAGATACCAGCCGAAACGGATCAGGCCCTCATGGCCCGCCAGCAGATTGCGCGACACCAGCAGGATTCCATAGACGGCCATGAGGCACAGCGGCCACAGGCCCAACGGCCCGCCCCAGAACAGGTCCAGAAACAGGCCCAGCGCGAACAGCATCGCCGCCGCGACCATCGACGGGCGGATCAATGGCCAGGAAAAGGCCAGCACCATCGGAAACACCGGTTCCGGCAGGTTCAATCCGAACAGCTGGATCGGCGTGCCCAGGACGATGGTGGCGGCGATGGCGGCCAGGGACGGATAGACGACCCATTGCAGTGGCCCGACGACGCGAACCGCGACTGGCCGTCTCACCGCTCGTCCTCCGGCGCAAGCGTCGGGGTGGAGGCCGGCGCCTGGGGCGTCGGCGTCTGGGCAGCCGGCGCCGGAACAGGGGCCGTCTGAGCCTGTGGGGGTCGCGCGGGCGGCGGCGTCGAGACCGGCGCGGCGGCGGCGGCCGCAGCGTTGGCGGCGCGGGCGCGGTCGGCCTGGTTCTGGGCCTGCGCCTGGCGGCGGGCGGCGGCGTCGCCGATGGCGGCGGCCTGGGCGGCGGTGGGTTCCGGCGCGGTCGACAGGCCGGCCAGGGGCGGCGCATTCAGGGCGCCGGGGTTCACCAGCTGGCCGAAATCCTGGAACAGCAGGACGCGCACATAGTCGATCGCCCCCCTGTCGCTGAACAGCTTGACCCGCCAGCTTCCGTCTCTCCCCTTGGCCGCGACGCCGACCGGAATGCCGCGCGGCAGGCCGCCGCCGTCGCCCGACGTCAGGATGCGGTCCCCGACCTGCAGGGCGCCGGCGCCGCGCACGAACTCCAGCCTGGGATTGTCGCTGCCGTCGCCGGTCAGCACGGCGCGGGCGTCCGTGCGGTCGATCAGGACCGGCGTCCGCGACGCCACATCGGTCAACAGCACCATCCGGCTGACCCCGCCCGTCACGCCGCTCACGCGGCCGACCAGCCCGTTCTCGTCCATGACAGGGTTGCCGATGCGGACCCCCTTGGCCGCGCCGACGTCGATCAGCTTGGCGTTCTTGAACGGGCCGCGCGTTTCCGAAATGGCGTGCGCCGCCACCATGGGAATGGCCGGCTCGGTGCGAAGCCCCAACAGGGCCTCGTAGCGCGCATTGACGTTCTTCATCGCGATGGCGTCGGTCTTCCATCCCTCCAGCTCCGCGATCCGGGCCTTCAGGCGACGGTTCTCGGACACGGCGAAGAAATAGCCGCCGATCGCATCGCCGACCGAGCCGACCCAGCGCACCGGCGCCGCCAGCACCCCGCCCACCGGCCCGGCGGCGGCTTCGAATCCGCCCCGCGCGCCGCTGAAGGTCGAGTTTCCATCCGCCGTCTGACGATCGCCGATCAGCAGCAGGGCCGCGCCGATGATGGCCACGACCACGACCACCGCGGCGGTCCACGCCAGCGGCACCTTCAGGTTCTCAAAAGGGCCGTCGCGAAACGCCACGGGCGACCTTTCACTCAAGGGGTTAGGAATCGGCCGAACGTCTTCGGCCTGGTTGACAGCCTATCGCAAAATCGGCGCCGGAATGAAACCGCCCATCACGCCGCTGACCAGGATGTGAGGCCGGCCCTTCGCCCGGCCGCATCGGGATCAGAGCGCGGAGTCGAGCACGCCCTTCATCCAGCGAGGATGTTCCAGCACCCGGCCGCAGCCGATGGCGACGCACGACAGCGGATCGTCCGCCACCGAAACCGGCAGGCCGGTGTGGTCGCGGATCTCGACATCCAGGCCGCGCAGCAGGGCGCCGCCGCCCGTCAGCATGATGCCCTTGTCGGCGATGTCGGCGGCCAGTTCCGGCGGCGTAGCTTCCAGCGCGACCTTCACGGCCTCGATGATCTGCGTGACCGGCTCGGCCAGGGCCTCGGCCGCCTGGCGTTCCGAGATGCGGACTTCGCGCGGCACGCCCTGCATCAGGTCGCGGCCCTTGACCTCGATCGACAGGCCTTCGCCGTCGGCGGGGATGCGGGCGGTGCCGATGTCCTTCTTGATGCGTTCGGCGGTCGTCTCGCCGATCAGAAGGTTATGGTTGCGGCGCATATAGCTGATGATGCTGTCGTCCATCTTGTCGCCGCCGACGCGGACCGAGCGCGAATAGACGATGCCCGACAGCGACAGCACGGCGACTTCCGTCGTGCCGCCGCCGATGTCGACGACCATCGAGCCGGTCGGCTCGTGGATCGGCAGGCCGGCGCCGATCGCGGCGGCCATCGGCTCGTCGATCAGGCCCACGCGGCGGGCCGAGGCGTTCAGGCAGCTGTCGTTGATCGCGCGGCGTTCCACCGCCGTGGCGCCGGACGGCACGCAGACGATGATCTTGGGGTTCACGAAGCCCTTGCGGTTATGCACCTTGCGGATGAAGTGCTTGATCATCTCTTCGGCGACTTCGAAGTCGGCGATGACCCCGTCGCGCATCGGGCGGATGGCTTCCATATGGCCCGGCGTGCGGCCCAGCATCTGCTTGGCCTCGATGCCGACGGCGTGCACGACCTTGCGCCCCCCGACGTTTCTCAACGCCACCACCGACGGCTCGTTCAGGACGATGCCCTTGCCCTTCATGTAGATCAGGGTGTTGGCGGTGCCCAGGTCCATCGCGATGTCGTTGGAGATCGCGCCGAAAAGGGAAAAACTCATGGGAAAGGATACCGTTGTTTGCTGGCCAGGGCGTCTTAATTTCGCAGTCGGTGGCGACGCCCCCGCTGCCTCGACATCCCCACGCCGGACAGCTTCCTGATCGTCTTCGCCACGCCTACTCGGGCCCGTTTGCCCTCATGTTCACGCGATTACAAGCCCTGATCACCGTCTCGTCAACGCAGCGGTCGATGTCGCTTCAGGACCCGGCCCTCGCTTGCCCGGAAACACTCCGTCAACGGATGGAGCCGACGCTCCTCCGGTCGATCCGGTTCCCGCCACGCCCCGGACGTCTCTCCCTCAGTCGCCCCTCGCCGCCTCCCGACGCCGCACGATCTCGCGCACCCCCAGCATCAGCGCCAGCCAGCCGACGGCGACCCCCGCCAGGATGGCCGAGGTCCAGACGCCGTCGCCGCTGACCGCCGACATGAACGACCCGCCGAAGAAGGCCACCAACGCGGTCTTGGGTAGCACCCCCAGCGCGCATCCGGCCAGGAAACCGCCGAACGAGGCCCGCGTCGCGCCGAACGCCATGTTCACGACGATGAAGGGCGCCGAGGGCACGTTGCGGATCATGAAGCTGGCGTAGAAGGCGTTCTTGCCCACGAACCGCGTGAGCCGCCCCACCGTCCGCCCGCCATGCCGCGCCAACAGCCGCGCGGTCGGCCCCCGCCCCAGCCAATAGGTCACCCCCGCCGACACCACGGTCGCGATCCAGCTGTACAGGAATCCGAACCATGGCCCGAAAGCCACCACGCAGGCGGCGATCAGGATGAACTGCGGCGCGCCGAAGAAGGCCGAGACGGTGAACACCACGATGGCGGCGACCAGGCCCCACGGACCGTGCCGGAACCCGGCCAGCCAGGCCTCCAGCCGCTCCTCGGCGCCCAGGCCCAGTTGGCTCTTGCCGATGGCGAACAGGGCGATCATCGCGCCCAGCAGCAGGACAGTCGCCAGCACCGCGCGCCAGCGACGCGCCTCCATGTTGGACAGGAAATCGACGATCCAGCGCATCAGATGCGCCGCTTATCATCCCGGCCGCACATTAGCGAGCATCCCCGCATTGTCCCAAGCGGCGCCGCCGCGTAAGGAACCTCGCCTCCCCTTGGCAAGAAACTTCCAAAATCACGGGATAATCATGTCCAGCCTGCAATCGTCCGCCCTCGCCCGCGTCAAGCCGTCGGCCACCATCGCCGTCACCGCTCGTGCGCGCGAGCTGAAACGCGAAGGCCGGGACGTGATCGGACTGGGCGCCGGCGAGCCGGACTTCGACACGCCCGAGAACATCAAACAGGCCGCCATCGACGCCATCAATCGCGGCGAGACCAAATACACCGACGCCGACGGAATGCCCGAGCTGAAGGCCGCCATCGTCGACAAGTTCAAGCGCGAGAACGGCCTGGACTACGCGCCCGCCAACATCCACGTCGCGCCGGGCGGCAAGCCGGTCATCTTCAACGCCCTGGTCGCCACCCTGAATCCCGGCGACGAGGTGATCGTGCCCGCCCCCTACTGGGTGTCCTATCCGGACATGGTGCTGCTGGCCGGCGGCGAGCCGGTCACCGTCGTCGGCGAGGAGAAGGACGGCTTCAAGCTGCGTCCCGAGGTGCTGGAGGCCGCCATCACGCCCCGCACCCGCTGGCTGATCCTGAACAGCCCGTCCAACCCCACCGGCGCCGCCTATTCGCGCGCCGAGCTGGAGGCCCTGGCCGAGGTCCTGCGCCGTCATCCGCACGTCTGGGTGCTGACCGACGACATGTACGAGCACCTCGTCTATGGCGACTTCGAATACACCACCATCGCCCAGGTGGCGCCGGACCTTCATGACCGCACCCTGACGGTCAACGGCGTGTCCAAGGCCTACGCCATGACCGGCTGGCGCATCGGCTATGCGGGCGGCCCCAAGCCGCTGATCGACCTGATGCGCAAGGTGGCCAGCCAGACGACCTCCAACCCCTCCACCATCAGCCAGTGGGCGGCGGTCGAGGCGCTGGAAGGGCCCCAGGACTTCATGGCCGAACGCCGCGCCGCCTTCGAGAAACGCCGCGACCTGGTCGTTTCCATGCTGAACCAGGCGACGGGCATCGCCTGCGCCACGCCCGAGGGCGCCTTCTACGTCTATCCGTCCATCGCCGGCCTGATCGGCAAGACGACGGAGACGGGCGTGGTCATCGACGGCGACGGGACCTTCGCCACGGAGCTGCTGAACGCCGAGGGCGTCGCCGTCGTCCAGGGCGAGGCCTTCGGCCTCAGCCCCTATTTCCGCATCAGCTACGCCACCTCCGACGCCGTGTTGGAAGAGGCCTGCGCCCGCATCCAGCGCTTCGCGGCCTCGCTGCGCTGAGTTGAGTCGGGTGAGCGAGTGCTAGTGCTGGTGAGCAAGGAGTGAGCAAGAGGTGAGCCAAAAAGCCTACTACCTCACTCACTATCCTTGGCGCCCGCACATTCTTCGCTCACCCCTTGCTCACTAGCACTATTCACCCGACCCCAATCGAAAACGGCGGCCCCATCGGAGCCGCCGTTTTTTTAATGCCGCAATGAACGCCTGATCACGGCCGGCTGGCCATGCCCAGCTTGATCGGCTTGGCGTCGTCGGACGCCCCGCCGCCGCGCTTCACGCCCCACAGCAGGATGATCGGCGCGCCGACATAGATCGACGAATAGGTGCCGATGACGATGCCGAACATCAGGGCGATGGAGAAGCCGAACAGGGCCTCGCCGCCAAACACCGCCAGCGCCGCCAGCACCATCACCGCCGTCACGCCGGTGATGATCGTCCGCGACAGGGTCTCGTTCAGCGACAGGTCGATCACGTCGCTCAGCGGCATGGTCTTGTACTTGCGCAGGTTCTCGCGCAGGCGGTCGAACACCACGACCGTGTCGTTCATCGAATAGCCGATGACCGTCAGGACGGCGGCGACCATGTTCAGGCTGAACTCCAGCCGGAACAGCACGATCAGTCCGAACGTCAGGACCACGTCGTGCAGCAGGCCGACCACGGCGCCGAAGCCGAACTGCGGCTCGAACCGGAACCAGATGTAGAGGAACATCAGGCCGATCGCGACGCCCAGGGCCAACAGGCCCGAGGTGAACAGTTCGCCCGACACCTTGGAGCCGACCACGCTGACGCCGGAATAGCTGACCTGGCCGACGGCCTGGCTGATCGCGCCTTCGACCTGCTGGACCACCTGGGTCTGGTCACGACCCTCGGGCACCTGGAAGCGCAGGATGGCGGTCGAGCCGTCATCCACATTGCTGTCGCGCCGCGCGATCCCCTGCACCTGGACGTCGCCCAGGTTCAGGCTGTTGACCGCCTCGCGGACGCGATCCAGCTGGATCTCCTGCCCCGCAGGCTTGGCGACCTCCATCGAGGCGCCGCCCCGGAAGTCGATGCCCATGTTCAGGCCGGGGACGAAACAGGCGACGATCGACGCCACGCACAGGATCACCGACAGGACGCCGGCGCCGCGCGAATATTTGACGAACTTCAGGTTCGTCTTGTGCGGCAGCACTTTGATGAGGGGCCATCCACGCATCGCCATCACTCCGCGATCGGCAGTTTTTTGGGCTTGGCGACCTTGAGCCAGTAGCCAAGCATCACCTGGGCGACCATCACCGAGGAGAACATGGAGGTGAAGACGCCGATGGTCAGGGTCCAGGCGAACCCGCGCACCGGCCCTTCGCCGAACACGAACATGATGCCCGCCGCGACCAGGGTGGTCAGGTTGGCGTCGACAATCGTGCCCATGGCCTTGTTGAAGCCCGCGTCCATAGAGGCGATCACGCTGCGGCCCGACCGGGCCTCGTCGCGCATCCGCTCATAGATCAGCACGTTTGCGTCCACCGCCACCGCGAAGGTCAGGATCAGACCCGCGATGCCCGGCAGGGTCAGCGTCGCCTGCGTCAGCGACATGGCCGCCACGATCAGCACCCCGTTCAGCACCAGGCCGACCACCGACACGCCCCCGAACAGGAAGCCGTAGGCCAGGATCATGAACAGCACGATGATGCCGAAACCCACCGCCGTCGACAGGGCGCCGGCGGCGACCGCGTCCGCGCCCAGTTCGGCGGTCACGGTCCGGCGTTCCTCGACGTTCAGCGGCGCCGGCAGGGCCCCGCCGTTCAGCAGATTCACCAGGGTCGAGGCTTCCTGAATGGAGAAGTTGCCGGTGATCTGGCCCGAACCCGAGGTGATCGCGCTCTGGATCGTCGGCGCCGAAATCACCTTGCCGTCCAGAATGATGGCGAAGGGCTTCTGCAGATTGGCGGCGGTCGCCTCGCCGAACCGGCGCGCGCCGGCGCCGTCGAAGCGGAAGTCGATGGCCGGGCGGCCGCTCTGGTCGGAGCCGACGCCCGCGCGCGTCAGGTTCTCGCCCGACACCAGCACGCGCTTCTTGACCAGATAAGGCGTGCCGTCCTCGCCCTGCAGCAGTTCGGAATCCGGCGGCACGCGGCCGGCCATGGCTTCCTGGACCGAGTTTTCGACATCCACCATCTGGAAGGTCAGTTGCGCCGTCTGGCCGATGACCTCTTCCAGCTTGGTCGGATCGCTTTCGCCCGGCGCCTGGACCACGATGCGGTCGGCGCCCTGGCGGGTGATGGAGGGTTCGCGCGTGCCCAGGCTGTCGATCCGGCGGCGCACCACCTCGATCGACTGGTCGACCGCCGTCGCGCCCATGCTGTTCAGCGCCGCGTCGGTATAGGCGAAGCGGATGCGGCCTTCGCCCAGCCGCGTCGCCGCACGCTCGACCTGGCCGCCCGGTCCCGTCTGGCCGCCCAGCTGCTGCAACGCCTTGAAGGCCGCGTCGCTCTGGGCCGGATTGGACAGGGTCACCACCACGCCGCCGGCCTCGCGCTGGAAGCCGTTGGTGGCGATGCCGTCGCCGTTCAACGTGACACGCACATCCTCGATCAGGTTGGTGACGCGCTTTTCGCGCATCTGCGGCACATCGACTTCCAGCAGCAGATAGGAGCCGCCCTGCAGGTCCAGCCCCAGGTTCAGCGCGTTCTTCGGCAGCCAGCCGGGCAACGCCGCCCGCTGGGCCGGGCTCAGCAGGTTCGGATAGGCCAGCAGGCAGCCGATGATCGCCGAAGCGACGACGAGTATGATTTTCCAGCGCGACAGCTGAATCATGTGGGCGGTCTCGCTTCAGCGATGCGTGGGTGTCAGGCCTTGGAGTCGTTGGCGGCGATGGCCGTGCGGTTGCGCACCTCGGCGATCATCGACTTGACGACGCGGACGTTGACGCTGGGGGCGATCTCGACATTGACCTCGGCCTCTTCGACGCGGGTCACCTTGCCGATCATGCCGCTGCCCAGCACGACGGTGTCGCCGCGCTTCACGGCGCCGATGGCCGCCGCATGTTCCTTGGCGCGCTTCTGCTGCGGACGGATCAGCAGGAAGTAGAACAGGATGAAGATGGCGACGATCGGCAGGAACTGCACGATCACGGTCATCATGCCGCCGTCAGCTTGGGCGCCCATGGGAGTCTCCGACACAGGGGAGGCAGCCCTCGTCGGCGCCCCCATTAAAACGAGGCGCGGAACCTAGGGCCGACGTTCACGGATTGCAACGCGGCGAAAGCGTCACCTGGGCAACACTGTCAAAGGATCGACCGCCACGGGGTCGTCGCCGCGCATCTGACGGGTCTCGAAGTGGATCGAGGGCCGTCCGTCCCCGGCGGTCAGGCCGACCGTGCCGATCTGCTGGCCGGCGCGCACGTCGTCGCCGTCCTTGACCGTCGCCGAGCCCAGATGGCCGTAAACCGTCCGCCATCCGCCCGCGTGCACCACCAGCACCGTCAGCCCCTGCCCCACCAGGTCGTCGCCGACATAGGCTACCCGGCCCGCGGCCGACGCCGCGACCGCCGCTCCGGCCGAGGCGCCGATGTTGATGCCATTGTTGCGCTCGCCCATGCCCACGGGGCCGAAACGCCGCACGATGTCGCCGCGCACCGGCCATTGCAGCGCGATGGCGCCGCCCGCGACGGGCGGGGCGGCGGCCGGCGCCGTCGGGGCGGGCGCGGTCGGCCGGGTCTGGGCCGGCAGGGCGGCGTTGCCCGACGGCGGCGGCGGCGGGGGCGGAACCGCGCCGTTGTTCGGCACATAGACTCCCGCGGGCGACGGTCCGGTCGCATAGGGATCACGTCCGGTATCCACCGCCGCTTCCGGCAGGATGATTCGTTGGCCCGGCGTAATCGCCCCCCGCGGCCCCAGACCGTTCAGATCGATCAGAGTCTGCACCGGCGTCTGGAACCGGCGCCCGACGCCCGAGATCGTGTCGCCGGCCTGGATCACATAGGCGGCGCCCGGCGCGGTGGAGCCCGACGTGACCGCTGCGGGCGGGTTGCTGGCAGGCGGCGTCGCATAGGACGGCTGGCTGGGCGTCACGGTGACCGGCGGCGGCAGCGCCCCGCCCTCGACCTGGCCCACCGGCGCCGTCGCCGGCGGCGGCGATTCATAGGGTTGCGGCTGATAGGGCTGGCCCTGCGGCCCGTTCGGATAGGTCGCCTGTCCCGGCTGGGCCGGATAGGCGCCCTGCCCGACCGGCATCGGATGCGTCGAATAGCGCGGCTCTGACGGATAGCTCATGCAGGCCGCCACGCTCAGCGTCGCCCCCGCGATCATGACCACTCTCATCCAGCCCGATATCACCGCCACCGGCCGCTCCTCACATGGTTAAACTCGCCCGCCCGGTGTGCCCGCTCGCGCCGCCGAATCCAACCCCGCAATACGCACGGAATTGGGGCGCTAAAGTTAACGGTGCGGACAAGTGGGTGAATAGTGAGTCGTGACTCGTGAGCGGCCGTCCTTCTGGCTCACGAGTCACGACTCACTATTCACTTCCGCCGCATCACCCCTCCTTCGCCGTCCCCTCGACCAGAGGCACGAACCGCACCTCCGCCAGGCTCTCGCGCCGGAACGATCCGTCGCCCTGGCCGACATAGCGGTGCAGCATCTGCACCGACGTCCGCCCCACCGGCGCGACCAGCACCCCGTTCGGCTTCAGTTGCTTCAGCAGTTCGGTCGGCTCGGCGGGCGAGGCGGCGGTGACCATGATCCGGTCGAACGGCGCCTGTTCGCGCCAGCCCAGACCGCCGTCGCCGTGCCGGGTGATGACGTTGTCGATCTCCAGCGCCCTCAGACGCGCCTCGGCCTCGACCAGCAGGCTGCGGTACCGCTCCACCGAATAGACATAGCGCGCCAGCCGCGACAGCACCGCGCACTGGTATCCGCTGCCGGTCCCGATCTCCAGCACCCGGTGGCGCGGCTGCACGTCCAGCGCCTGGGTCATCAGGCCGACGATATAGGGCTGGCTGATCGTCTGGGCGCAGTCGATCGGCAGGGCCTGATCCTCCCACGCCTGGTCCAGGAATTTCTCGTGCACGAAGACCGAGCGGTCGATGCTCTCCATCGCCGCCAGCACGCGCGGCTCCGTCACCCCCTGCTGCCTCAGCGACAGGATCAGCCGTCCGGCGCGGTCGTCGTGCAGATTCACGAGATCCTCCCCCGTTCACGGAGGAGGGGGACCCCGAAGGGGTGGAGGGGGCGGACGCATGCACCGTGTCTGGGGTCGCCCCCTCCACCACGCTGCGCGCGGTCCCCCTCCCCCGCTGCGCGGTGGAGGATCACGCCACGCGCTCCACCGTCTTCGGCGGCGCCCCGCCCAGCACCTTCTTCAGGTCATGCACGCTGGCCATGTGCGTCAGATCGACATGCAGCGGCGTGACCGATATCCGCCCCTCGTCGATGGCGCGCAGGTCCGTGCCCTCGGCGTGTTCCTGCTTCTGGCCCCGGAAGCTCATCCAATAGTAGTCCCGGCCGCGCAGGTCGGTGCGCCGGACCGCGTGCATCTCGCCCACGTCGCGGAACCCTTGCGTCGTCACCTCGACCTGCTCGACCGCTTCGGGCGGCCGGTTGGGGAAGTTCAGGTTCATCACCACGCCCGGCGCCCATTTCTGATCCAGCAGCCGGCTGATGATAGCGGGCGCGAAGGCCTCCGCCGTCTCCCAGTGCGCCACCACCGCGTCGTGGAACCGCTCCAGGCTCTGGCTCAGGGCGATAGAACGGACGCCGAACGCCATCCCCTGCAAGGCCCCGGCGACCGTGCCGGAATAGCTGACATCCTCGCCGATATTGTGCCCCCGGTTCACCCCCGACAGCACCAGATCGGGCTTGTCCGGCATCAGGTCGTTGACCGCCAGCACGACGCAGTCGGTCGGCGTCCCCGTCACCGCGAACCGCTTTTCGCCCAGCCGATGCACCCGCAACGGCTCGGTCAGGGTGATCCCCCGCCCCTTGCCCGACTGTTCGACGGCGGGCGCGCACACCCAGACGTCGTCGCTGATCGTCCGCGCGATACGCTCAAGACATTCAAGGCCTTCCGCCTCGATCCCGTCGTCGTTGGTGAGAAGAATACGCATGTTCAACGCCTTCCTTCTCCCGTTGGGAGAAGGTGGCCCGTAGGGCCGGATGAGGGTTCCGCCGGGGGGCCAACTCGCAACGCTGACCCCTCACCCTTTCGCGCAAGACCGATCGCTGAGGCTCTCGGGCGCTCAAGCCCTCTCCCGCAGGGAGAGGGGGTCACGCCACGCCCCCCACGAATTCCAACCCGCCCATATAGGGCTGCAGCGCCGCCGGCACGGCGATCCGCCCGTCGTCCTGCTGATAGGTCTCCATGATCGCCACCAGCGTGCGCCCGACCGCCAGTCCCGAGCCGTTCAGCGTATGGACGAATTCGGTCTTCTTCTCGCCGGCCCGCTTGAACCGGGCGTCCATCCGCCGCGCCTGGAAGTCCCCGCAGTTCGAGCAGCTGCTGATCTCGCGATAGGTCCCCTGGCTGGGCAGCCAGACCTCCAGGTCGAAGGTCTTCATCGCCGAAAAGCCCATGTCGCCCTTGCACAGCAGCATCCGCCGGAACGGCAGCTCTAGCGCCGTCAGCACGGCCTCGGCGCAGCCCGTCATCCGCTCATGCTCGGCCTCGGAGTCTTCCGGTCGCGCGATCGACACCATCTCGACCTTGCTGAACTGGTGCTGGCGGATCAGCCCGCGCGTATCGCGCCCCGCCGACCCCGCCTCGGCCCTGAAGCACGGCGTCAGCGCCGTCATCCGCATCGGCGTCGCGAGATCGTCCTCGGACAGTATCTGCTCGCGCACGAGGTTGGTCAGGGAGACTTCGGCGGTGGGGATGAGGTAGCGGGCGTCCAAGTCTTCACGGATATCATAGCTGAGCCCGGCTCCGGCCTGATGAAGCTCCGCCATCTTCTCCACGACAGCGGCGAAATCCCCCGTCTTGAAAAGGTCTTCCTCGAACTTCGGCAACTGCCCGGTCCCGAACATCGCCTCGTCGCGTACCAGCAGCGGCGGGTTCACCTCCAGATACCCGTGCCGATCCGTCTGTAGGTCCAGCATGAACTGCCCCACGGCCCGTTCCAGCCGCGCCAGCTGCCCCTTCAGCACCGCGAACCGCGCGCCCGACATCTTCGCCGCCGCCTCGAAGTCCAGCATCCCCAGCGCCTCGCCCAGGTCGGCGTGATCCTTGGCCGGACCACTGGCTCGCGGCGTCCCCCAGCGCGAGACCTCGACATTGCCGGCCTCGTCCTCGCCGTCCGGCACGTCCTCGGCGGCCAGGTTCTTCAATCCGGCCAGCAGGTCGCGCAATTCCTTGCCGACGCGGCTCTCGACCTCGGCGGCGGCGGCGATCTCGCCCTTCAGCGCCTCGACCTCGGCCTTCAGCCTGTCGGCCTCGGCCATGTCCTTCCTGCCCATGGCCGCGCCGATCAGCTTGGAGGCGGCGTTGCGCCTGGCCAGCGCGTCCTGCCCCGTCGTCTGGGCCTGACGCAGTTCGGCGTCCAGCCTCAGGATGTCAGCGACCAGCCCGTCGGCCTCGTCCACCCCGCGCGACGACCAGCCCGCCACGTAAACCTGGGGGTTCTCGCGAATGGCTCTGATGTCGTGCATGGCGTGTAACTTCGGTCAGGCGGGAGAAGCCGAACGCTCTACCCGCCCGCGCGGAGTCGGGCAACGCGCGAACGCCCCACTATCGTCTCCTCCCCGCCTAGCGGGGAGGAGACCGCGAAGCGGTGGAGGGACTCTTGACGCCCCACAGGCGCTTGCGACGCCGCGAAGACCCCCACCGTCTCGTCGGCTTCGCCGCCGATCCCCCTCCCCATCGCTGCACGACAGGGAGGAGACGATGCGCGTGGCGCGAATCCGTCGCAGCCCCTATCTTCCCCGGTCTGATGCCCATTCGTCGCCTCTCCCCCGAAACCGTCAACCGCATCGCCGCCGGCGAGGTAGTCGAACGGCCCGCCAGCGCCATCAAGGAACTGGTCGAGAACGCGCTCGACGCCGGCGCCGCCAATATCGAGATCCAGGCCGACGGCGGCGGCCTGTCGCGCATCCTGATCGCCGACGACGGCAAGGGCATACCCAGGGACGAACTGCCCCTGGCCGTCGAACGCCACGCCACATCGAAGCTGGAGCCCGACGACGCCGGCGACGTGGACCTGCTACGCATCCACACCCTGGGCTTCCGGGGCGAGGCCCTGCCCTCGATCGGCTCGGTCGCCCGCCTGTCGATCACCACCCGCGCAAAAAGCGACTCTGGCGACGAAAAGGACGCCTGGGTCATCCAGGTCGAGGGCGGCGACCAGCGTCCGCTGTCCCCCGCCGCCTTCCCCGGCCCGCACGGCGCCCGCGTCGAGGTTCGCGACCTCTTCTACGCCACCCCCGCCCGGCTGAAGTTCATGAAGTCCGAGCGGTCCGAGGCCATGGCCATCTCCGAGGAGATCAAGCGCCAGGCCATGGCGCACGAGGCCGTCGCCTTCACCCTGTCGCTGGACGGCAAGGTCACGCTGCGCCTGCCTGCCGAACATCCCGGCGACGAAGGCCGGCTGAAGCGCCTATCCGCCCTGCTGGGCCGCGACTTCGAGGCCAACGCCCTGCTGATCGACCAGGAACGCGACAGCGTGCGTCTCAGCGGATATGCGGGCCTGCCGACCTATTCGCGCGGAAACGCGGCGCACCAGTATCTGTTCGTCAACGGCCGTCCCGTGCGCGACCGCCTCCTCCAAGGCGCCCTGCGCGGCGCCTACGCCGACTTCCTGGCGCGCGACCGGCATCCGGCCGCCGTCCTCTTCCTCGACATCGACCCGCTCTATGTCGACGTCAACGTCCATCCGGCCAAGGCCGAGGTGCGGTTCCGCGATCCGGCCCTGGTGCGCGGCCTGATCGTCGGCGCCCTGCGCCACGCCCTGCATGCGGCGGGCCACCGCGCCTCCACCACCGTCGCCGCCGACGCCCTGTCCAGTTTCCAGGCCGGCTTCCAGGCCCACAGCGGAGCCGGCGCCTACAGTCCCTCCTCCCCCTCCGCGCAAGGGTTCAGCGGCTGGACCGGCTGGTCCCAGCCCGCGGCCGCCGCCCAGGTCCTGCCCGGCCTCAACGAACGCTCGGCCCGCGTCGAACCGAACTGGGACGGGCCGGCATGGGCCTCGCAACCGGTCCCCGACCCCGCCAGTCACGAGTCACGATTCCCCCCTCACGCCGTCCCAACCGATCCCCTCGACTATCCCTTGGGCGCCGCGCGGGGCCAACTTCACGCCAACTACATCGTCGCCCAGACCCGCGACGGCCTGGTCATCGTCGATCAGCACGCCGCCCACGAACGCCTGGTCTATGAGCGGATGAAGGCCCAGATGGCGCAAGGTTCCGTGACCCGCCAGGCCCTGCTGACGCCCGAGGTGGTCGAGCTCGACCCCGCCGAGGCCGAACGCGTCGCCTCCCGCGCCGAGGAACTGGCGGAGATGGGCCTGGTCGTCGAACCCTTCGGCGCCGGCGCCGTGCTGGTGCGCGAAACCCCCGCCCTGCTAGGCGATACGGACGTCCGGGGCCTGATCCGCGACATCGCCGACGACCTGGTCGAACACGGCGCGGCCCTGTCGCTGAAGGAACGGATGGCCGACGTCTGTGGGACCATGGCCTGCCACGGCTCGGTCCGCTCGGGCCGCGTCCTCTCGGGCCCCGAAATGAACGCCCTGCTCCGCCAGATGGAAGCCACCCCCCACTCCGGCCAATGCAACCACGGCCGCCCGACCTATGTGGAGCTCAAGCTGCACGACCTCGAAAAACTGTTCGGACGGCGGTGAGCACACCCCAAATCCCGCTCATCCCGGCGAAAGCCGGGACCCAGTTCTTTGGGCGCTCGAACGGCGATTTCGCGGTCTCTAGCATCAATCCCAGACGCCGGAGATGCAAAACCACTGGGTCCCGGCTTTCGCCGGGATGAGCGGAGAGAAAGACACGTGACCCCCTCCATCCTCTTCGTCTGTCTCGGCAACATCTGTCGCTCGCCGCTGGCCGAGGCCGCCCTGAGGGTCGAGGCCGAGCGCCTGCGTCTCGACCTGGTTGTCGATTCCGCCGGGACCGGGAACTGGCACGCGGGCGAGCCGTCGGACCCCAGGGCGCAGGCGACGGCCTTGCGGCACGGGGTCGATATTTCCGGCCTGCGGGCGCGGCAGGTCAGGCCCGCCGACTTTCGCCGCTTCACCCACCTGATCGCACTGGACCACGAGAACCTGGCCAACCTGAAGCGGCTGGCCCCGGCCGACGCCGTCGCCGAACTCAGCCTGCTGCTCGACCATGTTCCCGGCCGCGAAGGTCAGGCGGTGGCCGATCTCTGGTTCGGCGACGAGGCCGGGTTCGAGACGACCTGGGCCGAGGTCACGGCCGCGGCCCGCGGCCTGGCGGCGCGGCTGGCGCGTCGCCGCGCCTGATCCGCCGTCACGTCCGGTCCTGACGTAGCGTTGGTTTACGGCGGAAACCATGACCGACGTTTACCGCATCCGCGCCGCCCAGGTCTGGGCCCAGGCCCGCGACGACTATCTATCGGGCATGAGCGCCGAGACCGTCTGTCGCCGCCACGACCTGGGCCTGTCCGCCTTTCGCCGCCGCGCCCGCAAATATGGCTGGCGGCGCAGCGATCAGGTCGAGCCCCCGCCCGGCGAGACCGATCTGTCCCTCTATGACGATGTGGACCTGGACGATCTGGCCCAGACCGCCCGCCTGCGGTTCGTGGAGGCGCTGGAACACGGCAAATCGACCGAGGCCCGCCGCTGGCGCCGTCTGTGGGAAGAGTTGAAAGAGGCGTGCCGCCAGACCGACACGGACTTCTATCGAGGCATGAGCCACGAAGAGATCGCGGACCTGCGCGACCTTGAACGACGCGAGATCGACGAGGAGGACGAGGCGCTTCTCGGCCCTCCCCCGCCCGACTGACCCGCGAAAAGTGCACTAAAGTGCACTCAAAAAAATTTCGCGCCGCTCAGCCCGCCGCCGCCACGGCCCTGAGGAACAGCACCCGCGCCGCGCCATAATCGCGCGCGTCCAGCCGCTCATAGCCCGGCGTGTCGATGTCCGGCTCGTCCGAGCCGCGCTCGAACACCACCAGGGCGCCCGGCTTCAGCCAGCCGCCCTCAGCCAGCCGCGCCAGCGTCTGCTCGCCCAGCCCCTTGCCATAGGGCGGGTCCAGGAACGCCAGATCGAACGCCTCGCCCGCCGAACCGGGACGCACGCCCAGGTCGGTCGCGCTGCGCCGATGCACCCGCGTCCTGCCCATCACGCCAAAGGCGTCCGCATTCTCGCGGATCGCGCCCCGCGCCCCGTCGTCGATCTCCACGAACAGGCAGAAGCCCGCGCCCCGGCTTATGGCCTCGAAGCCCAGCGCGCCCGATCCGGCGTACAGGTCGATGACCCGCGCGCCGTGGAGCGGCTCGGCCCAGGCCGCATGTTCCAGCACATTGAACACGGCCTGCCGCGCCCGGTCCGAGGTCGGGCGCGTGCCCTGCCCCTCCGGCGCGACGATGGCCCGGCCCTTCAGGCTCCCGGCGACGATCCGCAAGGCTCAGCTCCGGGGCGTGCGGGGCTTGCCCCCCGGTCCGCGACCGCTGGTCCCCGAAGGTCCGGCCGGCTTTCCGCCCGAACGCGGCGGGCGGATGTCCCGGCCGCTCGAAGCGCCCCCGCCGCGCGGCTTGAAGTCACGCTTGCCGCCGTCGGCGCCCGCCGTGCGCGGCTTGTATTCGCGCTTGGGCCCATCACCGCCGCGCGCCGGAGCGCCGTCGCGGGGCTTATAAACGCGGGCCGGGCGTTCGCCGTCGGTCGGCGCGCCTTCGCGCGGCTTGAACACCCGTTTGGGATGGCTGGTCTTGGGCGCGGCCTTGGCCCAGCCCTCCTTCTTGGGCGGACGCTCGCGGCGCTCGACCGCATCGGCCTGGGCCGTCTCGGCGGCGCGGACGCGGCTGGGCTTCCTCGACGGATCGGACATGGCCGAGCCCGAGCGGCCCTTGACGATGGGCGTCGAAATCCGGCGACCGGGGATGGGCGCGGGCGTCTCGACCGTGTTTCCGGTCGGCAGGTTCTCGGGCCGGATGTATTCGGCCAGCAGTTCGCGGATCACGCGCGGCCCGACCTCCTCGACCGACCCGACCGGCAGGACGTCCAGGCGGAACGGGCCATAGGCCAGGCGGATCAGCCGATTGACCGTCAGGCCGACCGATTCCAGCACCTTCCTGACTTCGCGGTTCTTGCCCTCGGTGATCGAGACCGAGATCCACAGGTTCGCCGGCGCCTTGCCGTCCTCGGCCTTGCTTTCCTTGGCCTTGTCCAGCGTCGCCTCGATGGGACCATAGGAGACGCCGTCCACGACCACGCCGTCCTTCAACGCATCCAACTGCGCCTGGGTGATCTTGCCCCGCGCCCTCGCCCGGTACTGGCGCACCAGCGAGGTCGAGGGCAGCTCCAGCGCCCGGCTCAGCTCGCCGTCGTTGGTCAGCAGCAGCAGGCCCTCGGTCGCCAGGTCCAGCCGTCCGACCGAGATCACGCGCGGCAGGCCGGCCGGCAGGGCGTCGAACACCGTCGGCCGTCCGGCCGGGTCGCTGTGGCTGGTCAACAGGCCCGCGGGCTTGTGATAGCGCCACACCCGCGTCGCCTGGGTCGAACCGATCGGCTTGCCGTCCACGGTGATCACGTCGTCGCGCGTCACCAGGGTCGCGGGCGTGTCCAGGATGCGGCCGTTCACCGCCACCTTGCCCAGGCCGATCAGCCGTTCGACCTCGCGGCGCGAGGCGATGCCGGCGCGGGCCATCGCCTTGGCGATTCGCTCGGCGCGCAGCGGCGTGTCGGACTTGGAGGGCTTCGCGTCCTTGTCACCCCCCCTGTCGCTGCGCGGGCGGTCGCCGCCGCCAGCGCGCGCCGGCTTGTCGCCGAAGGGCTTTCTCGGCTTGTCGCCAAAGGATTTCGTCCCGTCGCCGCTCTTGCGGGGACCGGAGGATTTGAAGGGCCGGGGCGACCGTTCGTCTTGACGGGCGCGGGGCTTCTTGTCGTTGTCGTCTGTATGGCGGACCATGATGAGCGGTTCATGCGCATGGCGCTGGACCAAGCGCAAGCGGCGGCGGACGCGGGAGAGGTCCCCGTGGGCGCAATTCTGGTCGATCCGGCCACCGGAGCGGTCATTGCGACCGGCGCCAACGGCCCCATCGCCGCCCACGACCCCACCGCCCACGCCGAGATCGTGGCCATGCGGCGGGCGGCGGCGGCGCTTCAGAACTACCGCCTCACCGACCTGACCCTCTATGTGACGCTGGAGCCCTGCGCCATGTGCGCCGGCGCCATCAGCCACGCCCGCATCGGCCGCGTCGTCTGGGCGGCGGACGATCCCAAGGGCGGCGCCGTCGTCCACGGCCCGCGCCTGTTCGAACAGCCGACCTGCCACTGGCGCCCGGCGACAGACTCGGGTCTTTTGGCAGAGGAGGCGTCCAGCCTGCTCAGGTCCTTCTTCCGCCAGCGCCGGGGAACGGCCTCAGGCGGCGCACGTTAGAACCCGGCGCCAAGCGGCGCCGTCGGAGGAAAGCCCCTTGTCCAGACCGGTTCTGCCGCAGTCGATCGTCCTCAGCAGCCTGGCGGCCCTGGCCCTTCTCGGGGCCTGCGACAATCGGAACAAGGCCCCCCAGACCGGCGACGAGGTCAAGGAACGCGCCATCGAGGCCCAGACCGCCCGCCAGCGCACCGGTGCCGAGATCCAGGACCGCACCCTGAACCGCGTCGTCCACACCGTCTATCTGTGCGACAACGGCGAGCGCCTGTCGGTCGATTTCGACAATCCCCGCCAGATGGCGACCATCCGCAACTCTTCCGGCGAGGCGGTGGACCTGTATCAGGAACGCGCCGCCGACGGCATCTGGTACCGCGCCTCCAATGTCGAACTGCGCGGCAAGGGCGTCCTCGCCACCTGGTCCGTCGAAGGCCGCCAGCCGACGCAGTGCCGGGCGGTGGACTGAACCCGTTGCGGGGACCGGTTCCGCTCCGTAAGTCCGCCCCATGTCTCTGATCGAACAGCTTGGCCTGACGGCCCCCCTCGTCCAAGCGCCGATGGTCGGGGTCTCCACGCCGGCCATGGCCGCCGCGGTGTCGAACGCGGGCGCGCTCGGCTCCATCGGCGTGGGCGCGACAGACGCGGCCGGCACGGGCAGGATGATCGCAGAGACCCTGGCGCTGACCGACCGCCCGTTCAACGTCAATCTGTTCGTCCACGCCGCGCCCCGACGCGACGTCGCCGTGGAAGCCGCCTGGCTCCAGGCCCTGGCGCCCCAGTTCGAAGCCTTCGGCGCCACGCCGCCCGCCGGGCTGACCGCCCCTTACCAAGGCTTCGCCGACGACGACGCCATGCTCGCCCGGCTGGTCGCCGACGCCCCGCGCGTCGTCAGCTTTCATTTCGGCCTGCCCGGCCAGGACCGCATCCGCGCACTGAAACAGGCCGGCTGCCTCCTTCTCGCCACCGCCACCAATCTGCAAGACGCGTTCGCCTGCAAGGCGGCGGGCGTGGACGCCGTCGTCGCCCAGGGCTGGGAGGCCGGCGGCCATCGCGGCATGTTCGACCCCGATGACGCCGACAGCCGCCTGGGCGCGATGGCCCTGACCCGTCTGCTGGTCCTTCGTTCCGGCCTGCCCGTCATCGCCGCCGGGGGGATCATGGACGGCCGGGGCGTGCGCGCCGCCCTCGACCTCGGCGCCGTCGCCGCCCAGTTGGGCACCGCCTTCATCGCCTGTCCCGAAAGCGCCGCCGACGCCGCCTTCCGCCAGGCCCTGGCCAGCGACGCCGCGCATCACACCACCATGACCCGCGCCATCTCGGGCCGCCCCGCCCGCTGCCTGCGCAACCGCTTCACCGAATGGGGCGCACAGACCGCGACTGCCATCCCCGACTATCCCGTAGCCTACGATGCTGGAAAGGCCCTCAACGCCGCCGCCAGGGCCGCGGGCGACTCCGGCTTCGGCGCCCAGTGGGCCGGACAAGGCACCCCGCTGGCCCGCGCCCTGCCCGCCGCCGATCTGGTCGCGACCCTGATTGAAGAGATGAAGACCTAGGCGAACGGCCAATCTGCATCAGGCCGCGCCTTCCTCCATCAGGAAGGTCCGAACCCTGTCCGCGTCCACGCCCTTGGCGACGAAGGCCTGGCCGATCCCGCGCGCCAGGATCAGGGTCAGCGCGCCGCCCTCGGCCTTCTTGTCGCCCGCCATCAGGGCCAGCAGCCGGTCCGCCTCGAACGCCCCCGCCTGGTCCAAACGCGTCGGCAGGCCTGCGGCGGCGACCACCGCCTCGACCCGCCGGGCGTCCTCGACCGAACACAACCCATCGCGCGCCGAATAGCGGAAGGCCATGCAGCACCCCAGCGCCACCGCCTCGCCGTGCGCCAGCGCGCCCGCGTCAAACCCCACGTCCGTCTCGACCGCATGACCGAAGGTGTGGCCCAGATTCAGCAGGGCGCGCCGCCCCGCCTCCTTCTCGTCCTCGCCCACCACCGCGCTCTTGATCTCGACCGAGCGGATAACCGCCCGCTCCAACGCCGCCGGATCGCCCGATGCGCCGCCCGCCCCCTCGCCCGCCAGCCAGTCGAAGAAGGCCGCGTCGCAGATCAGCCCGTGCTTCAGCACCTCGGCCCAGCCCGAACGCACCTGCCGTTCCGGCAGGGTGGCCAGCACGTCGATGTCGGCCAGCACCAGACGCGGCTGGTGGAAGGCGCCGACCAGGTTCTTGCCACGCGGCGTGTCGATGGCCGTCTTCCCTCCGACCGACGAGTCGACCTGGGCCAGCAGCGTCGTCGGGATCTGCACGAAGTCGATGCCGCGCATGTAGAGCGCCGCCGCCAGCCCGGCCAGATCGCCCACGACTCCGCCCCCCAGCGCGATGACCACGTCCTTGCGATCCAGCCCGATCGCCAGCAGCCGGTCCAGAACGCGTTCCAGCTCGGCGAAGGACTTCGATCCCTCGCCCGCCGGAACCGCTACGATCTCGCTCTTTACGCCCGCCGCCGCGAGCGACGCCGTCAGCGCCTCGGCATGGATGCTCGCCACCGTCTGATCGGTGACGATGACCGTCCTGCCCTTCGCCAGCGGCGCGATGCGCGCGCCGGCCTCGCCCAGCAATCCGCGCGCCACCACGACGTCATAGGCCTGAAAGGCGCCTCCGCTGACCGGAATGATCGTCATTGGCCCTTCTCCGCGCGCCGTCTCTGGCGCCAATGGCGGCGCAGGTTCTTGTGGATGGCGTCGACCGCCTGGCCGTGCGAGCCTTGGCCCACATCCACCGTCACGTCCGCCTCGCCATAGATCGGATAGCGCGCGTCCGCCAAGGTCGTCAGCACCGCCAGCGGGTCCTGGCCACGCAGCAGGGGCCGGGTGTCGCGCCGCGCCACCCGCTCGGCGATCACCGAAAGATCGGCCCTCAGCCAGATGGTGTCGGCCCTTTCCTTCAGCAGCGCCCGCGTCTCGGGATTCAGCATCGCCCCGCCGCCGGTCGCCAGCACGATGGGCGGCCCCTCCAGCAGCCGGCGCATGACCCGCGCCTCGCCGGCCCGGAACGCCTCCTCGCCCAGGACGGCGAAGATTTCCGACACCGTCATCCCGGCCGCCGCCTCGATCTCCACGTCGCCGTCGGCGAACGGCAGCTTCAGCCGGTTCGCCAGCCGCCGCCCTACCGACGATTTGCCCACCCCCATCAGGCCGACCAGGGCTATGGTGCGTTCGGGCGCCGGATTCGTGCGCCGCCTCATCCGGCGGCTCCGGCGGAACAGACGGCTGAAGGAACGGCGAAGGCGGCGGCGCGGGCGGACATGATCGAGGAAACCTCTACACCAAGCCAGACCCTGCGCCATCCGTTCGCGCGACGGATCGTCCGATGACGCCCCAGATCGAGGCCTTTCTGGAGATGATGGCGGTCGAGCGCGACGCCTCGCCCCACACCCTGTCCGCCTACAACCGCGACCTGACTGACGCCGAGACCGCCCTGTCCGACGCCGGCGGCCTGATGCGCGCCGACGCCGAGGCGGTGGAGGGTTGGTTCGCCGACCTGTCGCGGCGCGGCCTGTCCGCCGCCACCGCCGCCCGCAGACGCAGCGCCGCCCGCCAGTTCTACCGATTCGCCCTGGCCGAGGGTTGGCGCACGGACGATCCCTCGCGCCGGCTGGATGCGCCCAAGCAAGGCCGCGCCCTGCCCAAGGTCCTGAGCCGCGACGAGATCGACCGCCTGCTGGCCGCCTCGGCCGCACGCGATGCGGCGGCGGGCCTGCGCCTGGTCGCCCTGGTCGAGATGGCCTACGCCTCGGGCCTGCGCGTGTCGGAACTGCTGGGCCTGCGGGTCGAGGCCGTGCGGCGCGACCCCGCCTATCTGATCGTGCGCGGCAAGGGCGGCAAGGAACGGCTGGCCCCGCTGAACGCGGCCGCGCGCGAGGCGATCAAGGCCTGGCTCGCCGCCCGCGACGCCAAGCGAAAACCCGAGGCGCCCGACAGCCCCTGGCTGTTCCCCTCCACCGGCAAATCGGGCCGCCTGACCCCGCGCCGCTTCGCCCAGCTGCTGGACGAAGCCGCCGTCGCCGCCGGCATCGACCCGTCGCGTGTCAGCCCCCACGTCCTGCGCCACGCCTTCGCCACCCATCTGCTTGAAGGCGGCGCCGACCTGCGCGTCGTCCAGACGCTGCTGGGCCACGCCGACATCGCCACCACCCAGATTTACACTCACGTCGCCACCGACCGCCTGGCCCAGGTGGTCGGTCGCCTTCATCCCCTATCGAAGTCGGAATAATCGGCCGGATCAGAGACTCGCCTTTCGCCCAGCGTCAGACGATAGGTCTTGCCGTATCGCCGAGGATTGCCGCACATCCAGCAGGAACAGGCGGCCAGATGTTCCGCCGCCTTCGCCATGGGATCGTGGTCATAGATGCGACGCGCCTTGTCGCGCATCCGGCGCAGATCACGCCGACGTCGCGCCCTTTTCGACTTTGAAGCTTCCATCTCCGTCCTGCCAACTCTGGTTCCAAGTGGCAGTCGGCCCCGCGCACTACCGTGCCGGGGCTGGAGACGCATTGCATCTGACGACAGATTCATTCGTTTATCATCCCAGGTCAACCGCCGCTTGCCCGGCGGCGTTGACCTCTCTAGGTTCCCCCGCCTTCCCTTGGGGCGCTCTTTGCGCGCCCTGCTGCCCCGGACGCCTTTATGGCCACGCACTATCTCGATTTCGAAAAGCCGATCGCCGATCTGGAAGCCAAGATCGAGGAACTGTCGGCCCTGTCCGAAAGCTCCGGCTCGTTCGAGTCCGAGATCGCCGGCCTCAGGAAGAAGGCCGAGCAGCTTCGCAGGAAGACCTACGCCGGGCTGGACCCCTGGATGAAGACCCAGGTCGCGCGCCATCCGCAGCGCCCGCACTTCATCGACTATGTGCAGGCCCTGTTCACCGACTGGAACGAACTGCACGGCGACCGCCAGTTCGGCGACGACCAGGCCATTCTGGGCGGGCTGGCCCGTTTCCGGGGCCGTCCGGTCGTGATCATGGGCCATGAGAAGGGCCACGACACCGCCACCCGCATCACCCACAACTTCGGCATGGCCCGGCCCGAGGGCTATCGCAAGGCCGTGCGCCTGATGGACATGGCCGAACAGTTCGGCCTGCCTGTCCTCAGCTTCATCGACACCGCCGGCGCCTATCCGGGCCTGGGCGCCGAGGAGCGCGGCCAGGCCGAAGCCATCGCCCGCTCGACCGAGCGTTGCCTGACGCTGGGCGTGCCCTCCATCGCCACCATAACCGGCGAAGGCGGTTCTGGCGGCGCCATCGCCATCGCCGCCGCCAGCCGCGTGCTGATGCTGGAGCATTCGATCTATTCGGTCATCTCGCCCGAAGGCGCGGCGGGCATCCTGTGGCGCGACGGCGCGCGGGCCAAGGACGCGGCCATGGCGATGAAGATCACCGGCCCCGACCTGATCGACCTGAAGATCGTCGACCGTCTGATCGACGAGCCGGTCGGCGGCGCCCACGCGGACCGCGAGGCCGCCATCGCCAATGTCGGCGACGCCCTGGACGAGGAGTTGGCGACCTTCCAGGGCCTGTCGCCGCAGCAGATCAAGAAGCAGCGCGCCGACCGCTTCTATGCCATCGGCGCCCTGTAGCGCCCGGATCGCCTCCGGGTCCCCTTGGGGGCGTTAACCACGCATCCATCCTCGACCGCCATGCTGCGCGCCAGGATATGGGGAGCGAGCGGTCGGCCATGGGCGAGACAGCGGGGTTTGATCGCACATGAGTTCCGGGGATTCGCTGCGCGAAAGCGCGGTCTTCAACCTTAGCGACGCCGTGACGATGATCGTCGATGATTCGCCGTTCTCGCTGACGCTGACGTCGAACGCCCTGTCGGGTTTCGGCATCCGCCCGGCCTTCGCCGTGGGAACGGGGGCCGAGGCGAAGCGCATCCTTCAGGACAAGACCATCGACCTGCTGATCGTCGACACCGACATGCCCGACATCGACGGCTATGAGCTGGTGCGCTGGCTGCGCCGTTCCAACCCCAATCCCAACGCCTTCACCCCCGTGATCATGACCGCCAGCCATATCCGCCGGGGGCGGGTGGCCGAGGCGCGCGACTGCGGCGCCAACTTCGTCGTCACCAAGCCCTTCAGCCCCACCCTGTTGCTGGAGCGTATCCTGTGGGTGGCGCGTGACCGACGGCCCTTCCTGGAGGTCGGGGACTATCTGGGGCCGGATCGCCGGTTCAGGACCGAAGACTATGACGGCGTCGAACGTCGCGCGGACATGATCCGCAAGGCCGCCGTCGGCACGGAGAGCGCGGCATGACCGTCATCACCCATGTGCAGCGCAAGTCCCGCCTCGCCGAAATGGTGGACAAGCCCGGCGGGGTCAGCGTCGGCGCCGCCCTGGCCCAGGCCAAGGCCAATCTGGCGCCGCTGGAGGCCCAGGCGAAGACGATCATCGCCGACAGCATCGCCGCCCTGCTGGCCGAACCGGCGCCGGGCATGATCGAGCCGATGCGGCTGGACATGGCCTATGCCGCCTCGGGCCAGATCATCGACGCCGCCAGCCCCTTCGCCATGGACGACCTGTGCACGGCGGCCAAGGGCCTGTGCGACCTCCTGGACGCAGCCCCACGCCAGGGCGGGTTCGACTGGCGCATCGCCACCGTCCACGCCCAGGCGATGAAGGTCCTGCTGTCCCTGCCCCCGCAGGAGGCGGCCGCGCGCGCCGCCATCCTGGCCAATCTTCAGGAAGTGCTCAGGCGCAAGCTGCCGGCGGCGGGCCAGCCTCAGGCCTGAACGGGCTTTCCGGCCCGCGTCTGCTTCTTCCACAGGGCGGCGTATTCCCCGCCTTGGCGCGCGACCAGCTCGTGGTGCGCGCCGCGTTCGACGATCCGTCCAGCCTTCAGCACCAGGATCTGGTCCGCGTCCGCCACGGTCGACAGCCGGTGCGCCACCACCAGCGTCGTGCGGCCGGTGCGCGCGCGCCGCAGAGTCTTCTGGATCGCGGCCTCGGTGCGGCTGTCCAGCGCGCTGGTCGCCTCGTCCAGGATCAGGATCGAGGGGTCGGCCAACAGGGCGCGGGCGATGCCGACCCGCTGGCGTTCGCCGCCCGACAGCTTCAGGCCGCGCTCTCCGACCCGCGTCGCCATGCCTTCGGGCAGGCCGCGGATGAAGTCGGCCAGTTCCGCCGCCTCGGCCGCCGCCCAGACCTGGGCCGCATCCGCCTCGGGCCGGGCGAAGGCGATATTGGCGGCGATGGTGTCGTTGAACAGGGCCACGTCCTGCGGCACCAGCGCGACCGCCGCCCGCAGCGACGCCTGCGTCACCTGGCGCGCGTCATGGCCGTCGATCAGCACCCGGCCCTCCTGCGGGTCCAGCAGCCGCAGCGCCAGCTTGACGATGGTGGACTTTCCCGCCCCCGAGGCGCCGACCAGCGCCGTCGTCGTGCCCGGCGCGGCGAAGAAGCTGACGTCCTCCAGCCCGTTGGCGCGGGCGTCGTGGCGGAAGCCGACATGCTCGAACGCGACCGAGGCGCCGCGCGCATCGGTCGGACGTGGCAGGGCGACGGCGTCGGCGGCGTCCGTCACCTGCGGCGTCTGGCGCGTCACCTTCAGCATCTCCTCCATGTCGATGAAGGACTGGCGGATTTCCCGATAGGCGAAGCCCAGGATGTTCAGCGGCGCATACAGCGAGATCATGATCAGCACCGCCGCCGTCACATCCCCCGGCCCCATCCGCCCGGCCGCCGCCTCGAACCCGGCCATCACCGCCATGACGCCCAGACCCAGGTTCATGATCAGCGCCTGGATGCCGTTCAGCAGGGCCAGCGAACTGTTGGCCTTCAGCGACGCCGCCGCATATTCGCCCAGCGCCTGGTCATAGGTCCGCGCCGCCCGCGTCTCGGCCCCGAAGGACTTGACCGTCTCATAGTTCAGCAGGGCGTCCACCGACACGCCGGCGGCCTCTGAATCCGCGGCGTTCATCACGCGCCGATGCTCCAGCCGCCAATTGGACATGGCGAAGGTCGCGGCGGTGTAGACGGCAACCACCGCCACCGCGACGGCGGCGAAGCGCCAGTCGTACTTGCCGCCCAGCACCGCCGCCGCCAGCACCAGCTCGACCCCTGTGGGAACCAGGTTGAAGGCCAGGATGCGCAGCAGGAAGTCCACCGCCCGCGAGCCGCGATCCATCGTCCGCGACAGGGCGCCCGACCGTTTGGTCTGGTGGAAATCCAGCGACAGGCTCAGCGCATGGGCGAAGGCTTCGGCCGCCGTCGCCCGCTGCGCCGCCGCCCGCACGGGGGCGAACACCACGTCCGAAATCTGCGGCGCCGCCGACGACAGGAAACGCACCAGCGCCCAGCCGATGGCGAAGGCCGCGAAACCCCAGCCAACCGCCACGGCCGTCCCCTGCCCGGCCGCCAACCGGTTGACCGCGGCCCCCAGCACCAGCGGGGCCATCACGCCCAGCCCCTTGCCCGCCAGCGTCAGGCCGATGGCCGAAACCAGCCGCAACCGCAGTTGCGGCGCGCCCGACCGGCCGACCAGCCGCGCCAGGTCCGCCAACGCCTGCAGCGTCGGGGGGCCTTCCGTCTTTTCCTGCATGCTCCCCGCCTGTTGCGCCTTGACCGCTGGGTCGCGCCGGCTGCCGGAGCGTTCGCCACGCATCGCCATGGCCCGCATATGGACACCCTATGCGACCGCGAAAAGGCCAAGCCCGATCAGGCGGATAGGAAAACGTCCGGAACGCCGGTCAGGCCAGTCCGGCGATCGCCTCGACCAGCTCGTCCACGGCGCCGCCGTGTGTCGACCAGGAACAGACGAAGCGCACCGATCCGTCGTCGAACGGATAGCAGGCCCAACCCAGGGCGTTCAGCCTCTGGTACGCCTCTCCCGGCATCCGCACGAACACCGCATTGGCCTCGACCGGATGGGCCAGCACATAGGGGGAGCGTTCGGCGATCCCCGCCGCCAGCCGTTGCGCCATCAGATTGGCGTGGGCGCCGCCCGTCTCCCAGTCGCCACTTTCCAGAAGGCCCAGCATCGGCCCCGACAGCAGCCGCGCCTTGGACGCCGTCTGCCCCGCCTGTTTCAGCCGATTGTCCAGCCGCCGCGCCAGCGCCTTGTCGAACAGCACGATGGCCTCGGCGCAGTTGGCCCCGGCCTTGGCGCCGCCGAACACCAGCACGTCCACGCCCAGGCGCGGAATGTCCTTCAGGTCGAACCCGGCCGCCGCCGCATTGGCCAGGCGCGCCCCGTCCATGTGAACGCCAAACCCCAGCGCCTTCACCGGCTCGATCAGGTGGCGCAGCTCCTCCTCGGTATAGACCGCGCCATATTCGGTCGCCTGGGTCAGCGACAGGGCCGCCGGCGGCTGGCGATGACCGACCTCCGGCTCGGCCAGCTGCGCGGACAGGGCCAGCGGATCGATCTTGCCCGAAAAGCCCGGCAGGCCGATCAGCCCCACGCCATGCCCGAAAAAGCCCGGCGCCCCCGTCTCGTCGGTGCAGATATGGGCCGCATTGTGCGCCAGCACCGCCTCATAGGGCTGGGCCAGCATCGACAGGGCGATGGCGTTGGCCGCCGTCCCGCTGAACACGAACCGCACCTCGGCGTCGGCGTCCAGCCGCTGGCGTATCTGGTCGGCGGCGCGCGCCGTGACGTCGTCGGCGCCGTAGGCCCGTGCAAAGCCGACATTGGCCCGCGCCAGCCCCTCCAGCGCGCTCATCGCCATGCCGGCGGTGTTGTCGGAGGCGAAATCGTAACGCATCACGCCGTCTTTCCGTCCTTGGCCGGCGCCGGATCATTCTCAGGCGGCGTCTCGCCGCCATGGGGCACGGCGACCTGATGGGGATAGGGTATGTCGATCCCGGCGGCGTCCAGCGCCTCCTTGCCGCCCTGCATCAGGTCGGCCTGGGTCTGCCACCAGTCCCCGACCTTGACCCAGGCGTGCAGCGTGATCTCGACCGAACTGTCCAGCAGGGCCGTAACGCCGGTCCAGGGCGCGGGGTCCTTGAGCACCCTGCCATGCTTCGTCGCCACGGCGGCCAACACCGCCCGCGCCTGGTTCAGGTCGTCGCCGTATCCGACGCCGAACCTGATCTCGATCCGCCGCGTGGTCTGGCCGGTGATGTTGGTCAGGGAATCGCTCAACACCTTGGAATTCGGGATGACGATCTTGTGGTTGTTCGCGTTCGACAGCTGGGTGGTGAACAGGTCCAGCCGCTGGACCGTGCCCGACATGCCGCCCACGTCCACCACGTCGCCGACGCGATAGGGCCTCAGAACCAGCAGCATAATGCCCGAGGCCACGTTCGACAGCGTCCCCTGCAGCGCCAGACCGACGGCCAGGGACGCCGCGCCCAGCACCGCGATGATCGAGGTGGTCTGCACCCCCAGCCGTTGCAGCACGGCGATCATGCCGATGATGATCACCACCACTCGCACGACCTGGACCGCAAAGCTCAGGACCGTCGGATCGTGGCGGAAGCCACGCACCCGCGACAAGACCCTGCGCGCCGATCCCGACGCCCATTTGGCCGCGAACAGCGTGACAGCGAAGATCAGCGCCGCGATGGTCAGGTTGATGGCGAAGTCGCCGGCCATGTCGGTCAGCTTGGCGATCACGGCCGCATCGACGGCGACGGCCTGACGACCCGCGGCGACCGCTTCGGCGATGGGAGAGGCGTTCGTGGACATAGGCCGGGTCTAACGCGTCAGACGGCGATTGGAAGCCCCGGCGGCGGCATTTTCAGGCCTTGGCGATCCGCCCGCCGCCGCTTTCGATGGCGTCCAGCAGGTCCATGACGTCGTCGATCGTATTGGCTTCGCGCGCCGGCTTGTCCCAGCGGATGCGGCTGATGCGGGGAAAGCGCATGGCCACGCCCGACTTGTGCCGGGTCGAGCGTTGCAGGCCCTCGAAGGCGATCTCCAGCACCAGGCCGAAATCCCGCTCGGCCCGCACCGACCCCACGGGACCGAACCGCTCCACCGTGTGATCGCGCACGAACTTGTCCAGCTGCTTCAGTTCCTCGTCGGTGAAGCCGAAATAGGCCTTGCCGACCGGCGTCAGCGCCCCCTCCTCGGTCCAGACGCCGAAGGTATAATCGGAATAGAAGCTGGACCGCTTGCCGTGTCCGCGCTGGGCGTACATCAGCACCGCGTCGATGACGTGCGGATCGCGCTTCCACTTGAACCACGGCCCCTTGGGCCGCCCGGCCAGATAGGGGCTGTCCCAGCGTTTCAGCATCAGCCCCTCGGCCGCCGCCCCCACCGGCGGATCGACCCTCAGCCGGCCCAGTTCGTCCCAGTCCGCATAGTCCACCAGCGGCGACAGATGCAGGCGCGATCCGGCGTGCCCGGCGACCAGCGCCTCCAGCCTCGCCCGGCGTTCCCGCAGCGGCAGGATTCTGAGGTCCTGAGGCCCTTCGGCCAGAATGTCATAGGCGACCATGGCCGCTGGAAAGGCCGCCATCGCCTTGGCGTCCACCGTCTTGCGGTTCAGCCGCTGCTGCAGGTCGCCGAACGGCGCGATCACGCCGTCGCGCCACACCACCAGTTCGCCGTCCAGCGCGCCTTCGAACGCCAGCGCCTGCATCAGGTCTGGAAAGGCGCCGGAAATCTCGTCGCCGGTGCGGGAATAGAGCTTGCGGACCCCGCCCTCGACCACCGCCTGCACCCGAATGCCGTCCCACTTCCATTCAGCGGCGTAGTCGGCGGGGTCCAGCTTCGGAAAATCCACAACCTCGTCGATGGCGACGGCCAGCATGACCGGCCGGAACCGGCCCGGCGCATCGGGGCTGGGCCGCTCCGCCCGCCCTTCCAGCCAGGCGAACAGGTCGGCATAGGGCGGATCGACGGCGTGCCAGACCTCCTCGATGTCGGAAACGTCCACCGGCGCCAGGTCGATGCTCGCCTCCTCCCCATCCGGCGACGGCGGCGCGCTGACGGCGGTCGGGCGGATCATGGCGGCGGCGGTCTTGGCCAGGCGGGCCGACAGGCCGACGCGAAGGCCCCCCGTCATCAGTTTCAGCAGCGCCCACCGCGCCTTCGGCTCCAGCGCGTCCAGCCAACTCTCCAGCAACCCTCGGACCTCGGCGCGCGACGCGGTTCGCAGGGCTTCCACCACCTCGGACAGCTCCGGTTCGCGGTTGGGGCGATGGTCCGATGGCGCGGGCCAGATCAGGGCGACCGTCTCGGCCATGTCGCCGACATAGTCGTAGGACCAGCCGAACAGCACGCCGTCCACCCGCGCCTCGACCGCCTTTCTGATCATCGCCGGCTTGGCCGCATCGAAGGTCAGGTCGCCGGTCAGCGCCGCCAGCGCCCAGCCCCGGTCGGGGTCCGGCGTGGCCCTCAGATAGTCGCGCACCAGCACCAGCTTGGCGTTGCGCGACGCCGTCAGCGACAGTCGATCCAGAAGCTCGGCGAAGGCGCGCATCCGCTCACAACGAAGAACGCCCCGGAGGTTTCCCCCGGGGCGTCCCATCATCATCCGTTGCGGATCAGTTGAACAGGCCGGCGATGACCGCCGTGATCAGGCCCGTCGCCACCGCCGCCAGCACGACGTCGTTGCCGCTGCGGACGTATTGATAGCCGCGGGGCGGCGCGCGCAGGCCGTAACGGCTGTAGTCGTTCACCACATAGGCGTTGGTGCGGTAATAGGCCGGCATCCGCTGGCCATAGCTCCAGCTGCGCACGGCATAGCCACGCGGGGCGACATAACGGGGCGCGCTATAGCGGCGCTGGGCCTGCTGCCAGCGGGCATAGCTGCGCTGGTCCTGCCTGGCGTCGCGTCGGTCGTCGCGACGATCGTGACGCTGTTCATAGCGGTGGTCGTTGCGGTGATCGTTGCGTGACTGGGCCGAAGCCGCGCCGGCGGCGCCCAGGGCGGTGGCGGCCAGAACCGCGGCCATCGAGGCGGTAAGGATCTTCTTCATGACGATGTCTCCATCTGCGGTCGAACCATTCGACTTGCCCGCACTATGGAGTTCGCCGCCTGAGGCGTGTCTGAACCGCTCTGCTCACCTGCCGTTCATGCAGCGGGCCGCCTTCAGGCGGCGGCGGACTGGGTCTGACCGGGCGAAACCCCGCTCACCGCCTCGCGCCCGCCCGGCGCCCGCGCCATCAGCTCGGCCAGGGCGCCGAAGTCGATGGGTTTGTTCAGATAGGCGTCGGCGCCGGCGGTCAGACCCGCCTCGTGATCCTCGTTGCGCGCCGAGGCCGACAGCACGACGATGGGCGTCTCTCGATTGACGCCGTCGCCCGCCCGGATCAGGCGCGTCGCGGTCAGGCCGTCCATGATCGGCATGTTGACGTCCATGATGATCAGGTCGAACGGCTGTTCGGCCGCGGCGTCCACGGCCAACTGACCGTTCTCTGCGGTCGCGGTGACATGGGAGGCCGAGCTCATCCAGGCCTCCAGGATCATCCGATTGACGGGATGGTCCTCGACCACCAGCACGCGCAGTCCCTGAACGCCCTGAACCGCGTCGTCCATTTCCGCGACCACGACCGGCCGCGCCCATTCCACCACCTCGGCCTCGATCGACAGGGTGAAACACGACCCTTCGCCCACCGTCGAAGTGACGCTGATGTCGCCGCCCATGATGTTGGCCATGCGCCGGGCGATCGTCAGCCCCAGGCCGGTGCCGCCGAAACGCCGGGTCGAAGAGGCGTCGACCTGGGTGAAGGGCTGGAACAGGCGGCTCAGGTCTTCGTCGGAAATGCCCGTGCCGCTGTCGGTCACGGAGAAATCGAACCGCACACGCTTGGCCGAGATGCGTTCGCCCCGCACCAGGAAATGGATTCTGCCCGCCTCGGTGAACTTGACCGCATTGGACAGCAGGTTCTGCAACACCTGGCAGACCCGTAGCGGGTCGCCGCGCACCACCGTCGGAATGTCGCCCTCGTAGGACGAAACGAACTCCAGGCCCCGGGCTTCCGCCTGGGCCTCGAACGGTCCGGTCACGCGCTTGTGCAGGTCCTCCATGTCGATATCGACGACCTCGAAGTTCATCTTGCCCGCCTCGATCTTGGTCATGTCGAGGATGTCGTTCAGCAGGCTGAGGAGATTGTCGCCCGAGTTGCGGATGATCGACAGATATTCGCGCTGGGTGGTTTCAAGCCGCGTGGCGCTGAGCAGTTGGGCTGCGCCCAGCACGCCGTTCATCGGCGTGCGCAGTTCGTGGGAGATGATGCCCAGGAAGTTCGACTTGGCCTCATTGGCGGCGTTGGCCTTGTCGCGCGCCGTCTCCAGCTCCTCGATCAGATGGGCCTGGTGCGCCTGGAAGGCCCGGATGCGGTCTTCGCGCAGCATGGTCATGGTCACAAGGACGAACAGGCCGGCGGCGGTGAACGGCAAGACGCCCAGCATCGACCAGAACTCCGGCGTTCCCCACAGGCTGAGCAGGATCACCGCCGCAGCGGCGCCATAGGGGGAGGAGATGATCAGGGCCTGGCGCGGCGAACTGCGCAGCTGGGCGAAGACCAGCACATAGCCGGAAATGATCAGGGCGATGGCCAGGGGCTGGCCGAAGGTCGATGGCGCGAACCAGGCCAGCAGGGGCGCAACGGCCCAGGCGGCGGTCGTCACCGTGGCGACGATGGGGAAGATCATGCCCCAGCCGGTCTCGACATTGTGGCTGAGACGATGCTCGACCATGCCGCGCACCGATCCGGCGGCCAGCGTCACGACGAACCAGACGATCGCCTGCCACCAGCCCACCGTGCCCAGGAGGCCCACCGCCCAGGAGGCGATGATCAGATAGCGGAGATATTGCGTCTGCAGGATCGCCGTCAGGGACTGCGCCGCTTCGCTCGCGCGTTGGTCGCCCGCAAGCGCCTTTGCGACGCCGTCCGATTCCACCATGGTTCAGAGCCCCACATTCTGTTTGGTGGCGCGACGCTAGGACGAAGGTTCTAAGACGGAGTGAACGCTGGTCTTTTCGCCGTCACGCCTTGGCCGCGGCCTCCTGCGGCGTCAGGGCCTTGATCGACAGGGCGTGCACCGGCCCCGCCAGCTCGGCCTTCAACAGGGCGTTCACGGCCCTTTGCCGACTGACGCGGGACTGGCCCTCGAAAACCGGCGAGACGATCACCAGATTGAAATGGCTTTCGCCGCCGGGCTGGGCGTCCATCCCGCCTTCGTGGTGGTGGCCGGCGTGGCGCCAGCTGTCGTCCTCGAGCTCCAATCGTTGCGGCGACAGGGCGGCGGTGAGTTTTTCGCGAATAATCGTCGCTACGGGGCCGTCCGACATGATCGTTTCCTTGAAGAGGTCCAATTCCGCACTACACTTCGGCTGATGTCCGCTTCCTTTCAATACAAGCCACGCTTCACCGACATTCGCGTGAAGCCTCCCAAGGCCGAGGAGGAAGCCGCCCAGGCCGACGTCCTGCACCTGAAGCCGGGCGAAAAGCCGTGCCAATGGCCCGACTGCCGCAAGGCCGCGACCGCCAAGGCGCCCAAGTCGCGCGAACGGCTGAACGACTTCTACGACTTCTGTCAGGGCCACGCGGGCGAATACAACAAGGGCTGGAACTTCTACGCCGGCATGAGCGAGGGCGAGGTCCGCGCCGCCCAGGAAAACGAAGCCATGACCGGCGGGCGTCCGACCTGGGAGATGAAGGCCGGCAAGTTCACGCGCGAGGCTGCCGCCTTCGCCGCCAAGATGGGGACGGCCAACACCACCGGCGCCGGTTCCTGGCGCGATAGTTTCGGCCTGTTCGGCCGTCGCGGCGACCAGGCTCCGCAATCCCCGACCGAGGATCGCCGCATCGGCAAGCTGGAACGCAGCGCCCTGGCCGACCTCGATCTGGAGCCGGGCGCCGACAAGGCCAGGGTGAAGGCGCGCTATCACGACCTGCTGAAACGCTTCCACCCCGACACCAATGGCGGCGACCGCGGCGCCGAGGCCAAGCTGCAACGCGTCATCAAGGCCTGGAAGACGCTGAAGAAGGCGGGATTGGCCTGATCTGCGGATAAACCGCCGTACAAAGCCCAACTGTTGCCAACGGCCGGATGCCCTCATGCGCGTGCAACCAGAAGAATATGAGCAGTTGCGAGGCTGGCTCGCGTATATCTTGGTAGCGACGGCTCCGAACTACACACCTGGCTCAGATGACGATCCTATCGTCATCCTCGACCAAGAGGCAGTCCGAGCACCCGCCCGCGCGAGACAAGGGCTTTCGACAGCCATTGGAGACATGGTCGAGATGACCAACGACTGGCCAAGGGATCGAATGGCCGATTTGGATCGCAGATTACGTGACGCCGGTCTGCCTACCCTTTCAGATATTCGCGCGAGGTTCGGAAAGGCGTTGGATCGGATTTGCCGTCGCGGCGCGATAAGAAATGAGGACGAATTCTATCTCGTCCGAAACGCGGCGGATTTGCCCGGCGAACATCAGGCCACGCTGTGGAACTTGATCGAGGCCTACGAAAATGCAGCGAAGGACTGATCGCCGAAAGTTCAAAAGCGAATTCTTCGCTTAAGGCCGCCCCGCCCCGTCGGTCGATGCGGTCATCAGGGGGGCGGGGGGTTCGCGGAAGTAGCGGTCGATGCCTTCGGCGACGGCTTTCATCAGACGGCGGCGGGCGCGGTCGTCGGTCAGCAGACGCTCGTCGTCGGGATTGGTGATGAAGCCCATCTCCAGCAGGACCGCCGGCACGTCGGGCGCCAGCAGCACCGCCAGGCCAGCGTCGCGGTGGCTGCGGCGCAGCAGCGGGTGGTCCGAGCCCTCCAGATGGGTCAGCAGGACGCGGGCGAACTGGGCTGAGCGGTTCTGGGTGGCGCGCTGGGTCATGTCCAGCAGGATGCGGTCCACCGACGGGTCGCGGCCCGGCAGGCGCAGTTCGCGGCCCCAGTTGTCGCCGCGCGTGAACTCCCGCACCGCGCGGCCCGCCCCCTGTTCGGACAGGGTATAGACGCTGGCGCCCCGCAGCGCCGGGTCGGCGCCCGCGTCGGCGTGCAGCGAGATGAACAGGTCCGCGTCGGCCTGACGCGCGATGGCGACACGGCGATACAGGTCAACATAGGTGTTGGTGTCGCGGGTCAGACGCACGCGGTAGCGGCCCGTCCGCTCAAGCTCGGCCTTCAGGGCCAGGGCGGCGGCCAAGGTGACCTGGCTTTCGTTGGCGTGCACGCCGGCTGCGCCCGGATCGCGGCCGCCGTGGCCGGCGTCGATGACGACCAGGGGCCGCTCGGCGCGACGCGGCGCGCTGGGGGCGGGCGCCGGGCGGCTGGAGGCGGGCGTCGCCGCGCCCGTCGCCTTCAGGTCCACGACATAGCGGTAATGGCCGACGCCGTCGCCGGGCGGCAGCAGGAAGCGCCGCTCGATCTCGCCCCCGCGCGCCAGCTCCAGCTCGACCCGGGAGGAACCGCCCGACGACGACACCTGATAGGACCGGACCAGGCCCGATCCGCCGCCGTTCAGGCCGCGTCCCGGCGCGACGCCGCTCAGGGCCAGGGTCACGCGCCCGTCGGCGCCCGTGTCGATGACGCGCCCTTGCGCGGACTTGTCCAGATCGATGACCACGCGGGTCCGGTCGCCGTCCGCACCGAACCGCACGCCCAGGACATCGCCGTTGGCGCCCCAGGCCAAGCCGCGCGTGGCGAACAGGGCGACCGTGCACATGACGACGAAGGCCAGGGCGGTCATCGCCCATTCCCTTGCGCCCCATCGCCGCAAATCTGTCAAAACGCGACCGCTCATTGCGACTGCGAACCCGGAAAAATCTACTAGGACGCCTTCATGCCACGACGCTCGTATTCAGGGGGTTAAGGCGAAACGCTTTTAATTCACGTTTGGCGTGACTATGATTTGATCCGCTCGCGAACCGATCGCGCCCTTCGCCCACGCGAAGTTCAGGCGCGCCCTCCTCGCGGCGCTGACTTTCACCAATCCGAGAACCGCCCCGGCATCGCCGATGGTTCGAAGAGCGGACCAGGGACGCGGCCTTCCTTCGGATTGGCGCGCCCGGTTCAGGACCGACGACTTCCATGGGCCTTTCCGCCTGCCTTCCCCAACGGCTTGATCAAGCCAGCTTCGCCGTTCTCGGCGAGGGGATGTCGCACGCCAGGGCCCTTTTCCCCGTTCGGCGAGCCGCCATGACCCTGCCCAGAGTTCTGGGACGGTCGGCCTGCGCGCGCCAGAGAGAGACTTTCCATGTCAAAGACAATGCTGATCGATGCGGCGCATCCGGAGGAGACCCGGGTCGCCATCGTGGACGGACGGCAGATTGAGGAATTCGATTTCGAATCCCGCGCGAAGCGCCAGCTTCGCGGCAACATCTACCTCGCCAAGGTCACCCGCGTAGAGCCCAGCCTTCAGGCCGCCTTCGTCGAATACGGCGGCAACCGCCACGGCTTCCTGGCCTTCAACGAAATCCACCCGGACTATTACCAGATCCCGGTCGCCGACCGCGAAGCCATCATGGCCGAGGCGCACGACGACGAGGACGAGGACGATCTGGATCGCGAATCCGCCAGCGACGACGTCGATCCCGACGCCGCCCTGGCCGACGAGGAGCGGCTGAAGCGCCGCCTGATGCGCCGCTACAAGATCCAGGACGTCATCAAGCGGCGCCAGATCCTGCTGGTCCAGGTCGTCAAGGACGAACGCGGCGCCAAGGGCGCGGCCCTGACCACCTGGCTGTCGCTGGCCGGCCGCTACTGCGTGCTGATGCCCAACACCGGCAAGGGCGGCGGCATTTCCCGCAAGATCACCAACACCTCCGACCGTCGCCGCCTGAAGAGCGCCGTCGCCGCCCTGGACGTACCCAAGGGCATGGGCCTGATCATCCGCACGGCTGGCGCCAAGCGGACCAAGGCCGAGATCAAGCGCGACTATCAATATCTGCTGCGCCTGTGGGAGACGATCCGCGAGACCACCCTGGCCTCCCACGCCCCCTCGGTGATCTACGAGGAAGAGAACCTGGTCCGCCGCGCCGTGCGCGACATGTTCGACAAGGATTTCGACGGCATCCAGGTCGAGGGCGTCGAGGGCTTCAAGGAGGCGCGCGACTTCATGCGCGTGCTGATGCCCGCCCAGGCCAGGAAGGTTCACCTGTATCGGGGCTCGCGGCCCCTGTTCGCCGCCAACGGCATCGAGGAGCTGCTGACGCAGATCCACCAGCCGGTCGTGCCGCTGAAGTCCGGCGGCTATCTGGTGATCAACCAGACCGAGGCCCTGGTGGCCATCGACGTCAACTCGGGCCGCGCGACCAAGGAGCGCAACGTCGAGCAGACGGCGTTCAAGACCAATATGGAGGCCGCCGTCGAGGCCGCCCGCCAACTGCGCCTGCGCGACCTCGCCGGCCTGGTCGTCATCGACTTCATCGACATGGACGAGGGCAAGAACAACCGCACCGTCGAGAAGGTGCTGAAGGACGCCCTGTCCACCGACCGCGCCCGCATCCAGATGGGCCGCATCTCGCCCTTCGGCCTGATGGAGATCAGCCGCCAGCGCCGCCGCCTGGGCGTGATCGAGGGCGCGACCGAGGCCTGCCCGCACTGCCAGGGCACCGGCCGCATCCGCTCGGCCGAATCCGCCGCCCTGATGACCCTGCGCGCCGTCGACATCGAGGCCGGCAAGAACGGCGCCGGCGTCGTGGTGCTGAAGGTCTGCACCGCCGTCGGCCTGTATATCCTGAACCACAAGCGCGCCTATCTGCAGGATCTGCTGGAACGGCGCGGCCTGAACGTCATCGTCCAGATCGACGACAGCCTGGGCCAGGGCGAGCACAACATCGACCGGATCGAGACGAACGAGGACTTCGTCGCCCCCGAGATCGAACTGCCCAACCTGGACGACGACTTCGATCCCTCGCTCTACGAAGACGAAGAGGATGACGAGGACGAGGAGATCGTCGGCGACGACGAGGACGAAGACGAGGACTCGCTGGAACGCGAGGACACCGACGACGACGAACCGCGCGAGCGGGCCGAGCGCCACGACGCGAACGGTCGCGGCCGCAACCGGCGCCGTCGTCGTGGCGGGCGTCGTGAGGATGAAGCCGGCGAAACGCTGGACATCGTCAACGCCGACGATGTCGCCTCCGACGACGAAGAGGACGAGAACGGTCGCCGCCGTCGCCGGGGCCGCCGTGGCGGTCGCCGCGTCCGCGAGGACGGCGAACGCGACGTCTATACCTGGGTGCGCGGTCGCACGCCGTCGCTGGACGACCCCTATGTCTGGTTCGACCCCCTGAACCCTGGTCGTCCCGAGCCGCGCGCCGAGCGTCCGGAACGCGCCGAACGTCCCGCCGAAGCCGAGATCGAAGGTCTGGACGCCGTGGCGTCGGAAGGCGGCAATGAAGAAGGCGGCCGTTCGCGCCGTCGCCGCCGTCGTGGACGCGGTCGCAATGGCGACGCCCTGGCCCAGGAGATCAAGGTCGAGAACCGCGCCACCAACGAAGGCATGCCGCCCGACGGCTCGCCTGACACGCCGATGGCCGTGATCGTCGAACCGGAGGCCGAAGCCGTGGAGACGGACACGCCCGCCATCGCGCCCGAACCCCAGCGTCGCCGCGTCCGTCGCAAGACGGCCAGCGCCGAGGCGGCCGTTCCGGTCGCCCCGGAACCCGAATCCGTGATCGCGCCCCCCGTTGAACCTCACGTCGAACCCCACCCCGACACGGCCATCGAGCCGAACGAGGCGGCGGTGGACGGCGAACCGGTCGCCCTGGACGTGCCGCCGCAACGGGCGCTGGAGATCGAACAGGCCATCGCCGCCGCCGCGCCGGAAGCCCAGCCCGCCGTCCTGGCCGAGCCCTTCGTGGCGCCCAAGCCGGAGATCGACGTCGAGGCGATCATCGCCGAGGATCCGAACCAGATCGTCGCACCGCCCGAAAAGCCCAAGCGCGGATGGTGGCGCCGCTGATCGGTCACGATTAGGTTGTCAGGATGCAGGCGGGGGCCGGTCGCTATTGGAGTACGCCATGACGTGGCTTCCCCGATCTGCATCCCGCCTTCTGGCGGCGACGGCGGCGGGCCTTATGGCCCTCGCCTTCGCCGGCCAGGCCTCGGCGCAAAGCCTGATTCGCGACACCGAGGTCGAGGGGATCATCCGCGAATGGGCCGATCCTGTCTTCGTCTCGATGGGGCTGAATCCGTCGGACATCCAGGTGCTGCTGGTCAATGACAACGAACTGAACGCCTTCGCCACGCGCGGGCGGATCATGGGCGTCAACACCGGCCTGATCCTCAGGACCAAGAACCCCAACGAACTGCTGGGGGTCATGGCGCACGAGGCGGGCCACATCAAGAACCGCCACACCCAGCGCGACGGCGCCCAGAACGCCGGCCGCCAGCCCATGCTGATGACCATGGCCCTGGGCGCCCTGGCCATCGCCGCGGGCGCGCCGGACGCGGGCGTGGCCCTGCTGGGCTCCAGCCAGTATTTCGGCGCGCTCGGCGCGCTGCACTATATGCAGAGCCAGGAGGGCGAGGCCGACCTGACCGGCGCCCGCGCGCTGGAAGGCGCGGGCGAATCGGGCGCGGGGCTAGTGTCCTTCTTCGAGAACTTCCGCTCGCAGGAGGTCTTCTCGGACGCCCGCCGCTATCCCTATTTCCGCAGCCACCCGCTGTCGTCGCAGCGCATCGAATCCATGCGCCGCTTCGTGCAGGACCAGCCTCACTACGGACACCGCGACAGCCCCGAGCGCATGGCCCAGCACGCGCTGATCCTGGCCAAGATCCACGCCTTCATGGACCCGCCGAACACGACGCTGCGCGCCTATCCATCCAGCGACACGTCCCTGCCCGGCCGCTACGCCCGCGCCATCGCCTGGTATCGCGACGGCCAGACCGACCGCGCCCTGACCGCCGTGGAGGAACTGATCGCCGGCGACACGACCAACCCCTATTTCCAGGAACTGAAGGGCCAGATCCTGTTCGAGGAAGGCCGTCCGGCCGAGGCGGTCGGCGCCCACCGGGAGGCCGTTCGCCTGAAGCCCGACGCCCCCCTGCTGCGCATCAACCTGGCCCACGCCCTGATCGAGACCAACGACAAGGACAATCTGGACGAGGCCATCGACCAGCTGAAACACGCCACTGTCGCCGAGAACGACAACACCATGGCCTGGCGCCTGCTGGCCCAGGCCTACGCGTCCCAGGGCAAGGACGGCGAGGCGCGACTGGCCTCGGCCGAATTCTATTTCGCCGCCGGCAGCGAACAACAGGCGACCCAGTTCGCCCTGCGCGCCCGCGCCGTCCTGGACCCCGGCTCCATCGAATGGCGGCGCGCCATGGACATCGTGCTGGCGTCCGGCGCGACCGACGCCGATATCCAGGACCTCGACCGCCGCGAGGCCGCGCGTCGGCCCGCCACCCTCAACTGATCCCATCCCGCCTGATTGCGAGCCTTCATGACCGATCCCGTCCCCGCGCCCGAAACCCCCACCGCAAGGCCCGCCTGGTTCAGCGGCGCGCGCGCCGGCTATGTCGCCCTGGGCGTTTCGGTGGTGGCGCTGGGGCTTGCGGCGGCGCCCTATTTCACCGGCGGCTCCAATGTTCGGGCCTATCTGCTGCAACATCCCGAGGTGCTGCAGGAGGCCAGCGCGGCCCTGTCGCAGAAGGAAAACCAGGCCCGCGTCGATGAGATCAACCAGGCGGCCACGGCCAACGCCGGCCTTCTGGCGCCCGACAGCCGCGATCCCAGTTTCGGCCCCGTCGACGCCAAGGTGACGGTGATCGAATTCTTCGACTTCCGCTGCCCAGGCTGCAAGGCGGTGGCCCACGATTATCGCGCCCTGATGGCCGCCCACCCCGAGGTGCGCTTCGTCTTCAAGGATTGGCCGATCCTGGACCGGGGCGAGGACGTCACCTCGCAATACGCTGCCCGCGCCGCCCTGGCCGCGCACCAGCAGGGCAAATATCTGGAGGTCTATGACGCCCTGATGAGCGAGCGCGCGCTCACGATGGAAACCGTCGACCGCATCCTGACCGAGCACGGCGTCGATCTTGCCCGCGCCAAGACCGCCCTGGCCTCGCCCGACACCACCCGCCACATCGCCGACATCCACACCACGGCGGCGGCGTTGAGGCTGCAGGGCACCCCCAGCTTCTTCGTCAACGGCAAGGCCAGCGCCGGCATCGACCCCGCCGAGATCGGCCGCATGATCGAGGCGGCCAAACGGTGAATCCGAGGGGCGCTCAGGCCTCGGCCAGGCTCATCGCGCCGCCGATCCATTCGACCCCGGCGTGGCGCAGGGCGTCGTTGGCCGCCGCCTCGTCGCCCAGGGCCAGTTCGGCGCGGTACAGGACGTAATAGCTGTAAGGATCGTTCGGCCAGTCCTTCAGCAGCTCCTCGACCTTGGCCCTGGCCCCCGACGCGTCGCCCGAGGCCAGCAGGGCCGCCGCCAGGCTGCGCCGCGTCGGATACCAGATCAGCGGAGGATCGCCGCCTTCGGGGTTCATGGCCTGGATTGCTGCGGCCCGGCCATAGGCGGCGATGGCGGCCGGATAGTCGCCATCGATCATCGCCGCGCGCCCCTCCAGCACCTTCTGGAACAGTTCGGCGAAGCCTCTCTGACGGTCGGCCATGACGCCCTTGAACGCGCCGTCCGCCAGCAAGCCGGCGATGGCCTCGGCCTCGGTCCGCACCGCCGTCGCATCGCCCCGCCGCGCCGCAGTCTCGCCGCGCGCGTAGCGCCATCCCACCCGCATCAACGGCCGCGCCCCGTCGGGCTCGGCCAGGGCCGCGACCTGCGCCTCCGATCCGAACCGGCCATACAGGGCGTAGGCGTCGGCCGCCATGATCTGGCGATAGATGTCATAGCCGCCCTCGCCCGCCTGCGGTGCGCCCGACAGCTCGGGATAGGTCGCCATATACCAGTTCGCCAGCGCCAGCCCCGGCTCGGCCCCGCCCGCCATCAACGCCCCGCCCATGCCGAAATGGATGTTGTGGGCATGCAGCCCCATGCCCTTGATCCCGCCGGGCGGGCTGGCCAGCTGGTCATAGCGTTTGTCCAGCGCCACGGCGTCGATGTTGGACATCATCGCCTCGCGATACCGCCCCACGCGATAGAAGGTGTGCGACGGCATATGCACCAGGTGGCTGGCCCCCGGCGCCAGCAGCGCCAGCCGCTCGCCATAGGCCAGGGCCCGATGCGGATCGTCGGACCATTCGGTCAGGTGGATATACAGGTGGATGGCGCCGGGATCGTTCGGCTTCACCGCCAAACCATGTTCCAGCAGGGCCATGGCGCGGGTGACGCCCGGATCGGCGGCCGCGCCGTCCTCGTCCCACCAGTCGCCCTCCACCGCCAGCATCCAGGCGTCTGCGGCGATGCTGGCGACGGAGACGTCGTCAGAGTTCCGTTTTGCGATCCGGTCCATGGCGCGGGCGAACCGCGTGGCGCGCGTGGTTTCGCGGCCGGAATAGCGCTGGATCAGGGCGTCGATCATCTGGCGCTGCACTGGGGTTGCGTCCCTCGCCAGCCGCCTGGCCTCGCGCGCGACCCGCAGCCCGGTCTCGATCGAGGCCGGGTCGTTTCCTCCGCCGTTCAGGTTTGGGCCGATGGCCCAGGCCTCACCCCAGGCGCACATGCCGCAGGTCGGGTCCAGTTGCTGCGCCTTGCGAAAGGCCCGCACCGATTCCGAATGTTCGAACGCCCAGCGCAGCCGGACCCCGTGGTCGAACCAGGCCTGGGCCTCGGGGTTCTTCGTATCGACGGCGAAGCCTTCGTCGCCGAAGCCGTCCACCATGACCATGTCGGCGCTGGGCTGGACATCGCCCACCGCGCCCACGCGCCCGCAGACCTGGGGATTGGCGATCAGGGCCAGGGTCGCGCCCGTCGCGGTCGCATCCGCCACCGCCACCGGCGCGATCAGACAGGCGACGGCGGCCGTCGCGACCAGAACACCCTTGCGCATCGTCGCTTCCCCCCCGGCGATCACTGTGCGCTTGAACGCGGCCCAAGCCAAGGCGGCGGCGCCTGGGTCCTTAGGGGACGGTGATCGGCAGGGTGTCCTGCGGCCGCCCGTCCCCGGTCGGCGCCGTAATCCCCAGAAGCCGGGCCAGGAAAGGCTGCACGTCCACGCTGTCCAGGTCGGCCAGCCGCCGCCCCGCGACCACCCCCGGCCCGTGGGCGATGAACAGGGCCGCCATCTCCGGTGCGCGGTTGTCATAGCCGTGCGCCCCGCCCGGCCTGGTCACCGGCCGCGCGCGCGTCGCCGTCAGCCAACCGGTCTGGACCATGCAGACCACCTGGGCCACGCGCGGGTTCGACCCATAGACCAGCCGCGCCGGCACGTCGGCCTTGTTCCAGCACTCCATGTGCGGGTGATGGCCGATCAGCTTCTGCTGCACCTCGGCCTCCCGGCCCGGCGTGGCGTTCGCCGTCAACAGGGCGCCGCCATAGATGACCTGGATCGCTTCCGGATCGATCAGGTCGTCGATCCACACGACACGCTCGGGCGAGGTCGCCGCCATGCCGTGGTCGGACACCACGACCAGCACCGTCCGGTCGTACAGTCCCCTGGCCTTCAGCCCCTCGACCAGCCGACCGATGGAGGCGTCCACCGAGGCCATGGCGTCGCCCGTTTCGGGCGCGTCGGGTCCGAAGCCGTGGCCCGCCGTATCGACGATGTCGAAATAGAGCGTCGTCAGCCGGGGACGCTGCGCCTCTGGCAGGTCCAGCCACGCCAGCGCCTGATCCACCCGCATATCGCCGGCCATGGCCTTGTCATAGGTCGCCCACAGCGACGGCCGCACGCCATGGATGTCGGCCTCCGATCCCGGCCAGAACATGGTCCCGGTGCGCACGCCCTGGCGCTCCGCGGTGACCCAGATGGGTTCGCCCTGGTCCCACCAGCGCCGGTCCGTGACCGCCGCCGCGTCGCCCAGCGAGAACCGCCCCAGTTCGGCGTCCACGATGCTGTTGGCGACGATGCCGTGGTGGTCGGGGTGCAGGCCGGTCACCAGCGTATAGTGGTTGGGGAAGGTCAGGCTGGGGAAGGACGGCGTCATAGGCCCGCTGGCCCCCTCGCTCGCCAGTCGGTCCAGCACTGGCGTCCGGCCCCTATTCAGATAGTCGAAGCGGAAGCCGTCGATGGAGACCAGCACCACCAGCGGCCGCTCCGCCTGGGCGACCGGCTGTGGGGTCGAGGCGCAGGCGGCGACAAACAGGACGAGGACGAGGGAGATCAGACGGAACATGGGGCCCACGACGACAGCAACAGTTGGAACATTGCCTAAGCTTAATGCGCGACAGTTGCACGACGCCTTGTCGGAACACCGTTCGCGCGCCAAGCTCGCCCCATGGAAACCGTCATCGACATCCGCGATCTCACCAAGACCTATGGGACGGTGAAGGCGCTGGACGGGCTGACCCTGTCGATCCCGCGCGGCGGCGTTTATGGCGTTCTGGGACCGAACGGCGCGGGCAAGTCCACCCTGTTCCGCACCCTGCTGGGTCTGATCAGCCCTACCAGCGGCGACGCGACGGTGATGGGCGGGCGAATCGGCGATCCGGCGGCGACCCGGCGCATGGGCTCGATGATCGAGACGCCGCGCTTTCCCCCCTTCCTCACCGCGCGCCAGGTTCTGGAATGGCTGGCCCGCGCCCACGGCGGCGTGCCGGCGAACGAGATCGAGGGCTGGCTGAAGCGCGTCGGCCTGGCCGAGGCCGCCAATCGCAAGGTGCGCGGCTTCTCGGTCGGCATGTTGCAGCGGCTGGGCGTCGCCGCCGCCCTGATGACCAGGCCGGACCTGGTCATCCTGGATGAACCGACCAGCGGCATGGACCCGCCCGGCATCCAGGAAATGCGCGCCCTGATCCGCAGCCTGGCCGACGACGACGGCGTCACCATCGTCCTGGCCAGCCACCAGCTTCAGGAGGTGCAACGCATCTGCGACCGCGTCGCCATCTTCAACAAGGGCAAGGTGATCACCGAGGGGCGGGTCTCGGAGCTGACCGCCTCGGGCGAGCGTCTGCGCCTGTCGGTTACACCGTTGGCCAAGGCGATGACGGTCCTGGGCGCGCGCGCCACGCTGGACGGCGACGCCCTGATCGCCGCCTTGCCCCGCGCCGAGGCCTCCACCGCCATCCGCGCCCTGGTCGAGGCCGGGGTCGATATCGAAGAGGCCCGCTGGATCGGCGCCGATCTGGAGGACGTCTTCATGACCGAGACCGGCTGGACCGGCGTTCAGGGCGCCGACGCGCGGGGAGCCGACCATGCTGGTTGATGCAATTCGCGCCGAATCCTATCGCCTGTCGAAGAACCGCACGGCCCTGTTCTGGAGCGTGCTGTTCGTGCCGATCATCGGTCTGATCATCTCCACGGCCACCTTCGTCTTCGCCAAGGCCAACGAGGCCCGGCTGGTCGGCAAGCTGCCGCCCGGCATCGACCTCAGTTCCGCGCCGCTGAACATGGGCCGGGAGCTGGTGTCCAGCGCCGGCGATTTCGCCAATCCGGCCGTCCTCATGTTCGTGCTGATCGGGGCGGCGATCATCTACGCCGGCGATTATCGCTGGGAGACGTGGCGTCTGACCACGGCCCGCAACAGCCGGGCCAACCTGCTGATCGGAAAGGTCCTGGTCGTCATCGGCCTGACCATCGCCGCGACCCTTGCGGTGCTGGCGGGGGATATCGTTTCCAACCTGATCAAGGCGGCGGTGTTCAAACGGGCGCTGACCTTCGACCTGACGGGGGGCGACGTCGCCGACCTGTGCTGGCTGACGCTGCTGGGCTGGGCGCGCATTGTCCAGTTCACCATGCTGGGCCTGTTGGCTGCGGTCGTGACGCGCTCGCTGCTGGCCGCGCTGTTCGCGCCGCTGGTCGTGGGCGTCGCCCAGTTCTTCCTGCTCCCGGTGCTGGCTCCGATCGGCATCCTGCCGACCGGCTGGCTGGCGCCGTTGCTGTCGCCCGGCCTGGCCGCCGATCTGCTGAAATCCGTCATCCTCGGCGGACCGGCCGCCGTGGACGTTCCGGATCAGGCCGTCGCCAAGGGCTTGCTCGGCCTTGGACTATGGCTGATCGTTCCCCTGATCGGCGCCGTGGTCTGGTTCAATCGGCAGGACCTGTCGAAGGAATAGGCGGCGGCGGACTGCGCTCGCCTTCCGCCACCAGCCAGTCGCGGAAGGCGTCGACCGCCGCATCCCTGCGCCCCTCGGGCCTCAGGAAGGCGAACCACGACGGCCGTTCGACAAAGCCGAAGGGCGCCGCCAGCCGCCCCGCCATCACGTCCGGCGCGACGAAGGCCCAGGGCGCGATGGCGACGCCGAGGCCGGATATGGCCGCCTCGACCAGAGAGTGGTTGTGCGCGAACTCCCGCTCATCGGCCGATGGCGGCAAGTCCAGTCCCGTCAGGTCCGCCCACGCCGACCACGCCCGCCGGAACGTCGCCGACCTCAACCGGGTCGCCCCCGCCACGGCCTGAAGGTCCGGCAAGGACGCCATCAACGACGGCGCTCCGACGGGCCCTTGATGCTGAGCCAGGAACCGCGTCGCCTCGGTGCGGGCATAGACTTCGTCCGGCTCGATGATGCGGATCGCGCCGTCGAACCGGTCGCGACGGAAATCCACCGGCGCATAGGATTCCGACAACCGCACCCGGACTTCGGGATGGGCATCGAGGAAGGCGGGCAGCCGAGGGATCAACCATTTCAGCGCGAAGGTCCCCAGGCAGGAAATCTCGATCTCGCGCGCCGTGACGCCTCGCGCCGCCTGGACGGCGTCCGCAATGGCGCCAAAGGCGGGCGTCAGTTGATCCGCCAGCGCCCGTCCCGCCTCGGTCAGGACCAAGGCGTGTCGCGGCCCGCTGACCAGCGCCACGCCCAGCGACGCCTGCAAGGCTCCGATCTGGCGGCTGACGGCGCCGTGCGTCACGCACAGTTCGCTGGCGGCGCGGGTCATGCTGCGATGACGGGCGAAGGCCTCGAATGTCCGAAGCGCGTTCAGCGGCGGCGGCGGCGCGGCCCGTTTCATGTGACTTTCCCTCACAACCCGCGCCCCGCTTAATCGATTTCGACGCCTCGCGAAATCGGCTTCAAGCTCGCCGATGCCGATATTCGACCCGAAACCCCGACCGCCTCGATTCACCCGCCTGGACCGCATGGTCTACGGCCTGGGCATTCTGCTCGTATGGATTGCGGCCTTGATGGAGTTCTTCGCCGGCTAGAGCCGTTTTTCCATGAAGACGTCGGCCCGGGCGTAGGGCGTCGGTCGGGACGGCAGATGGACGAAGCCGTGGCTTTCATACAGGGTGATGGCCGGCTTCAGGGCGCTGTTGGTCTCCAGATACAGGATCGCGGCTCCCGCCTCGCGCGCCACGGCCTCGCAGCGCTCCAGCAACCGCCGCGCCAGGCCCAGGCCGCGCGCTGCGGGCGACACCGTCATCTTGGAGACCTCGAATCCTTCCGCGATCCGGATCAGGGCGCAGCAGCCGACCGCCTCCCCGTGCCGCTCGACGATGAAGATCCGGCCGCCGCCAGCCAGGAAGACCCCATGGGGATCTTCGATCGAGCGCCGATCCTTGGCCTCGATCGCGAAGCCGCCTTCGGCCAGCCAGCCCTGGTTCAGCCGCGCCCAGGCGGCGGCGTGGTCGGGGCGGTAATCGACGATCTCGATAGTCATGGGCCGCTCATGGCTCAGGTTCGCGCAAAGCAAAAGGGCGGCCGGATCGCTCCGGCCGCCCTTTCGGCGTTCAGTCCTTGAAGAGACGTAAGGCTCAGGCCTCGTCGTCGCCTTCATAGGCCAGGACCGGACCGGAATCCTTGCCCTTGGCTTCCACGTCGCGATCGACGAACTCGATCACGGCCATCGGGGCGTTGTCGCCATGGCGGAAGCCGGCCTTCATGATGCGGATATAGCCGCCGTTGCGTTCGGCGTAGCGGGGGCCGAGCGTTTCGAACAGCTTGCCGACCTGTGGCACGTCGCGGACCTGGCTGATGGCCTGACGACGCGCGTGCAGATCGCCCTTCTTGGCCAGGGTGACCAGCTTCTCGACGAAGGGACGCAGTTCCTTCGCCTTGGGCAGGGTCGTGGTGATCTGCTCGTGCTTGATCAGCGAGGCGGCCATGTTCGCGAACATGGCGGTGCGGTGGCTGGTCGTGCGACCGAGCTTACGATGGGCGGCGCCGTGGCGCATCTGGGTCTCTCCTACTCCGGTCCCGGTATCTTCCTGACGAAAGACCTAGGCCCGTAATCTTCTAACCGCCCCGACATTCTCCCATTGGGAGACGGGCGGAGGGTTGAACTTAGATCTGGTCGTCGAACTTCTTGGCCAGATCTTCGATGTTTTCAGGCGGCCAGTTCGGCACGTCCATGCCGAGGCTGAGGCCCATCGTCGCGAGAACTTCCTTGATCTCGTTCAGCGACTTGCGGCCGAAGTTCGGGGTGCGAAGCATTTCGCCCTCGGTCTTCTGGATCAGGTCGCCGATGTAGACGATGTTGTCGTTCTTCAGGCAGTTGGCCGAACGGACCGACAGTTCCAGCTCGTCCACCTTCTTCAGCAGCGCCGGGTTGAAGGGCAGGTCGGGCTTGCCGTCCGACTGCTCGACAGCCTTCTTGGGCTCTTCGAAGGTGATGAAGATCTGGAGTTGGTCCTGCAGGATGCGCGCGGCGTAGGCCACGGCGTCAACCGGCGTGACCGCGCCGTTGGTTTCGACTTCCAGCAGCAGCTTGTCGTAATCCAGCGACTGGCCCTGGCGGGTCGGCTCGACGCGATAGGCGACGCGCTTGACCGGCGAATACAGGGCGTCGACGGCGATCAGGCCGATCGGCGCGTCTTCCGGACGGTTCAGTTCGGCGGCGACATAGCCCTTGCCGTTCTGGACGGTCAGTTCCATGCGCACCGAAGCGCCGTCGTCCAGCGTGCAGATGACGTGGTCGGGGTTCAGGACCTCGATGTCCGCCGGCACGTCGATCTGGCCGGCCGTCACCGCGCCGGGGCCCGTGGCGCGCAGGGTCATGCGCTTGGGGCCTTCGGCGTGCATGCGCAGCGCCAGTTGCTTGATGTTCAGAACGATATCGACCACGTCCTCGCGCACGCCTTCCAGCGACGAGAATTCATGGACGACGCCGTCGATCTGGATGGCGGTCACGGCCGCGCCTTGCAGCGAGGACAGCAGAACGCGACGGAGCGCGTTGCCGAGCGTCACGCCGAAGCCACGCTCGAGGGGTTCGGCCACCAGGCGCGCCTTGCGCTGGGCGTCGGAACCGATCTCGATCTGCGGCTTCTCGGGACGGATCAGCTCTTGCCAGTTTCTTTCGATCATTTTGTCCCTCGAACGGGTTTCGTCGGCTCCGGCCTTGTCGACGAGGCCATGGTGGAGCCGACGGAGATGGGGGTGCTTTTAGCGGGGTCGCTTAGACGCGACGACGCTTGGGCGGACGGCAACCATTGTGCGGCATCGGGGTGACGTCGCGGATGGTCGTGATCGTCAGACCGACGGACTGCAGGGCGCGCAGGGCCGATTCACGGCCGGAGCCCGGGCCCGAGACGTTCACTTCCAGCGTCTTCACGCCGTGTTCCTGCGCCTTCTTGCCGGCGTCTTCCGCCGCCATCTGGGCCGCATACGGGGTCGACTTACGCGAACCCTTGAAGCCCATGTGACCGGCCGACGACCAGGAAATCGCATTCCCTTGCGCGTCGGTGATGGTCACCATGGTGTTGTTGAAGCTGGCGTTCACGTGGGCGACGCCCGACGTGATGTTCTTGCGTTCGCGGCGCTTTACGCGACCCGGTTCCTTGGCCATCGATCAGCTCTCTCTTACTTCTTCTTGCCGGCGATCGGCTTGGCCGGACCCTTGCGGGTACGAGCGTTAGTGTGCGTGCGCTGGCCGCGGACCGGCAGGCCCTTGCGGTGACGCAGGCCACGGTAGCAGGCCAGGTCCATCAGGCGCTTGATGTTCATCGACGTCTCGCGGCGCAGGTCGCCCTCGACCGTATGATCCTTGTCGATCGTTTCGCGGATCGACAGGACTTCGGCGTCCGTCAGCTGGTTCACCCGGCGGGCCGGCTCGATGCCGACCTTCGCGGTGATGTCCTTGGCGGCGGCGGGGCCGATGCCATGGATGTACTGAAGCGCGATTTCAACGCGCTTGTTGGTCGGGATGTTGACGCCAGCAATACGGGCCACGAAATTCTCCAGATACGCGTTAGTCAGACGCAACAAACGCTCCGGTCAACAGACCAGGAGCGTGGCGCCCTTCGCGGGAAGGCGCCCTTATACAGACGATTCACCGGGCGTCAACATCTGCGGGCGTTTCAACGCGGCGGATGGCCGAAGTCCACGCCCACCGTGACCTGCTGCCCCTCCACCGGGCGCCCGTTCTCCGTCGGCGGCTGAAAACGGAAGATTCCCGACACGGCCAGGCCCGCCTGACCAAATCCCAGGCCGGGCGGCGTCTCGCTGACGACCCGGCAGGCCTCCAGCCGCGTATCCAGCCGAATACGGCACGACAGTTCGGCGCGACCGTATCGACTGCGTGCATTGGGCGGATGGTTGGCGCGGACCTGGGCCATCGTCGGCCCATTGATCAGGCGCGGTCCGGTCGAGCCGGAGCCTGGGCCGGACCCGGCGCCCACGCCCGATCCGCTGCCCGTCCCCTCCCCGCCCTGGCCGAAACCGGACTGGGGCGATGGTGCGGACGCGACGCCGACGACAAGCGCGGGCTCCGGCGCCTGTTTCGGCGGCGCAGGCAGTTCGACGGGACGCTCGACCTTGGGCGGCGGCGGGGTATGGATGCGCGACGGGGCCGCCGGAGCGCCGCTGCCCGTCACAGGCGCGGGCGGCTGTTCGGACAGGGGCGGCGGCGGGTCGTAGAGGACCACCTCGAACGGGTGATCGTCCACGACGGCGATCTCGGGCGGGCGGCCCTTCACCTGTCCCAACAGCAGGAACAGGCCGATCTCGACGACGGCGACCGCGAGGAAGATGGCGGCCATGCGCCAACGCCGGCTGGACGTGTCGGGGGCGGCAGGATCGGCGTCGGACATCGGAGCCTTAACGCCCGACGCCGGATTTGGTCACGCCAGGGCTTCGTCGATCGCCTTGGCGACCGATTCGATCGAGCCCATGCCGTCGGCCTCGGTCAGCTTGCCCTGAGCCTCGTAATAGGGAAGCAGCGGCGCCGTGTTGCGGTTGTAGGCTTCCAGCCGGACCTTGAACGATTCCGGATTGTCGTCGGGCCGCCCCTGTTCGGCGAACCGCTTGGCGATCCGTTCGGTCAGGGCGGCGTCATCGACCTTCAGCCGCACCACGGCGTCGATCTGGGCGCCGCGCTTGGCCAGCATGGCGTCCAGCGCCTCGGCCTGGGCCACGGTGCGGGGGAAGCCGTCGAAGATGGCGCCGCCGGCGGCCTCGGCCTCGGTCAGGCGATCCTCGATCAGGGCGATGACGATCTCGTCGGTGACCAGGTCGCCGCGCGCCAGCACGTCCTTGACCTTCAGACCCAGGTCCGAGCCCGAGGCGATGGCCGCGCGCAGCATGTCGCCGGTGGAGAGCTGGACCATGCCCTTCTCTTCCACCAGCCGCTTGGCCTGGGTCCCCTTGCCCGCCGCCGGCGGTCCGAACAGGATCAAGTTCACGCGTCAGCCCTCCCCCAGGCCTTCAAGTCTAAGTCTTCTAGCGGCGCACGGGCGCGGGCGCGCCACGACCGCCACGTCCCCGCAGCTTGGCCTTCTTGATCAGGCCTTCGTACTGGTGCGCCAGCAGTTGCGACTGGATCTGGGCCACAGTGTCCATCGTGACCGACACCACGATCAAGATAGACGTTCCGCCAAAGTACAGGCTGTTGCCGAACTGGCTGACGATGAACTCGGGCAGCAGGCAGACCGCGGTGATATAGGCCGCGCCGATCACCGTCAGGCGCGTCAGGACATAGTCCAGATATTCCGCCGTCCGCTTGCCCGGACGGATGCCCGGCAGGAAGCCGCCGTACTTGCGCAGGTTCTCGGCCGTGTCCTCGGGATTGAAGGTGATCGAGGTGTAGAAGAAGCAGAAGAAGATGATCAGGGCGGCGTACAGCACCATGAACAGCGGCTGTCCGTGCGTCAGCTGCGCCGTCACCAGCGGCAGCCAGCTCAGCCAGCTGGGCAGGTTGGCGTTGGCCGTCATGGTCGCGACCGTCGTCGGCAGCATCAGCAGCGAAGAGGCGAAGATCGGCGGGATGACGCCCGCAGTGTTGACCTTCAGCGGCAGGAACGAACGCTCGCCCCCGGCCATGCGGTTGCCTTCCTGGCGCTTCGGATACTGGATCAACAGCCGGCGCTGGGCGCGTTCCATGAAGACGATGAAGACGACCGTGGCCACCGCCAGGATGGCGATGAACAACAGGGCGAAGGCCGACATCTGCCCCTGTTGGGCCAGGCCCAGCAGGCGCGCGATGGTCGACGGCAGGACCGCCACGATGCCGGCGAAGATGATCAGCGAAATGCCGTTGCCGACGCCGCGCGCCGTCACCTGCTCGCCCAGCCACATCAGGAACATGGTGCCGCCGGTCAGGGTCACGACCGTCGAGGCGATGAAGAAGATCCCGGGATTATCGACCAGGCCGGGCTGGGCGTTCAGGCCCGCCGCGATGCCGAACGACTGCGCCAGGGCCAGGAACACCGTCAGATAGCGGGTGTACTGGTTCAGCTGCTTGCGGCCGCTTTCGCCGCCTTCCTTCTTCAGCTTCTCCCAGGGCGGATAGACCGTGCCCATCAACTGCACGATGATGGACGCCGAAATGTAGGGCATCACGTTCAGCGCGAAGATGGCCATGCGCTCGACCGCGCCGCCCGAGAACATGTTGAACATGTCCAGAATGCCGCGCTGGCCCGACGGGTCCTGGAAGAACTGCAGGAAGGCCTGCGAATTGATGCCCGGGATCGGCACATAGGTGCCGATGCGATAAACCAGCAGCGCGCCCAGCGTGAACAGCAGGCGCTTGTGCAGCTCGGTCGCTTTCGCGAACGAGCCCATGTTCATATTGGCGGCGAGTTGTTCTGCGGCCGAAGCCATGTGCGTCCCCACGACTGATAGAGTCGTCAGATAGGCGGAAAGCGGCCCTCATGCGAGAGCCGCTTCCGTTGTTTCGTCGTCGCAGATGTAATCAGGTCACGACCTAATCAGCCGCGACGACGCGTTGCTTAGCCCTTGGCGGCGGCGCGCTTGGCGCGGGCCGAGACCTTGTTGGCGTCGCCCTGCGGGGCCTTGGCGGCCGGCGCCTTGCCCTTGGCGGCGTTGCGCTTCTCGACGCGGGCGGCGGCCTTGGCTTCGGCTTCGATGCGTTGTTCGACGACCGAGCCGCCGGCCGCTTCGATGGCCTTCTTCGCGCCGGCGGTGGCCGACCAGACGACCAGGTTCAGCTTGGCCTTGATTTCGCCGGTGCCCAGCAGGCGCACGCCGTCCTTGACGCGGCGGATCACGCCGGCGGCGACCAGGGCGTCGCCCTTGATCTCGGCCTTGGCGTCCAGCTTGCCGGCGTCGATGGCGTCCTGCAGGCGCCACAGGTTCACCTCGGCCAGCTTCAGGGCGTTCGGATTGTTGAAGCCGCGCTTGGGCATGCGCATGTACAGCGGCATCTGGCCGCCTTCGAAGCCCAGCAGGCTGACGCCGGTGCGCGACTTCTGACCCTTGACGCCGCGGCCCGAGGTCTTGCCCTTGCCCGAACCGGGGCCACGGCCGACACGCATGCGCTTCTTGTGCGCGCCTTCGTTGTCGCGGATTTCGTTCAGTTTCATGTGCCTGATCCTTTCGGGTGCTAGCGCCCGGACGTTCGTCCGGACTCGGCGGTTGAATGGGTGAGGAGTGCTAGTGAGCAAAAAGTGAGCGAGAAGCAAGCCCACGCTCACCTCTCGCTCACTAGCACTTTTCACTTTTGACGGCCGCGATGGCGGCCGCCGGTCTTACTTCTCGACCACTTCCACCAGATGGTGAACCTTGGCGATCATGCCGCGCACCGAAGGGGTGTCCTCCAGCGTGGCCTCACGGCCCATGCGGTTCAGGCCCAGGCCCACGAGCGTGGCGCGCTGGTCGTTCTTGCGGCGGATCGGCGAACCGATCTGCTTGACGGTGACGGTCTTCTTGGCAGCCATGACTTAGGACTCCACAGCTTCGGGCGCCGAGGCGCCGTCGTTGCGGCGGCCCATCAGGTCGGCGACCTTCTTGCCGCGCTTCGAAGCCACCTGACGCGGCGACGATTGCACCTTCAGCGCTTCGAAGGTCGCGCGGATCATGTTGTAGGGGTTCGACGAACCGGTCGACTTGCCCACGACGTCCTGGACGCCGAGGGTTTCGAGGACCGCGCGCATCGGACCGCCCGCGATGACGCCGGTCCCGGGAGGGGCCGCGCGCATCATGATCTTGCCGGCGCCCCAACGGCCGTTGCCGTCGTGGTGCAGGGTGCGGTTCTCGCGCAGCGGAACGCGGATCATCGTCTTCTTGGCTTCTTCGGTCGCCTTGCGGATGGCTTCCGGCACTTCGCGCGCCTTGCCGTGACCGAAGCCGACGCGGCCCTTGCCGTCGCCGACGACCATCAAGGCCGCGAACGAGAACCGGCGACCACCCTTCACGGTGGCGGCGACGCGGTTGATGTGCACCAGCTTTTCGACGATGTCCGAATCCGGACCGTCGACAGCGGGAGCGTTGCGATTGTCACGACGGTTGCGATCGTTGCCGCCGCCGCCGCGCTGGGGTTGATGCGCCATGCTTCGCGTCCCTTAGAAGTTCAGGCCGGCTTCGCGCGCGGCTTCCGCCAGCGCCTTGACCCGGCCGTGATAGATGTACTCGCCACGGTCGAAGACGACGTCCTTGACGCCCTTCTCGATGGCGCGTTCGGCGATCAGCTTGCCGATCGCGGCGGCGGCGGCGGTGTCCGAGCCCTTCTTGCCCTTGCCGCCTTCCAGCGACGAGGCCGAGGCGACGGTCACGCCCTGGGCGTCGTCGATGATCTGGGCCGAGATGTTCTTGTCCGAACGGTACACCGACAGGCGCAGACGGCCGTTGGCGACGGCCTTCAGGCGGCGACGGGTGCGCTCCGAGCGGCGCTTGGCTTGTTGTCGAAGAGAAAGAGCCATGACTTACTTCTTCTTGCCTTCCTTGCGACGCACAGTCTCGCCGGCGTAGCGGACGCCCTTGCCCTTGTAGGGCTCCGGCGGACGCAGCTTGCGGATGACGGCGGCGATCTGACCGACGGCCTGCTTGTCCGAACCCGAAACCTTGATCTCGGTCTGCTTCGGAACGGCGAAGCTGACGCCGGCCGGCGGAGCGATGTCGACTTCGTGCGAGAAGCCGAGCTGCAGCGACAGGGCGTCGCCCTTCATCGCGGCGCGGTAACCCACGCCGACCAGTTCCAGCGACTTCTCGAAGCCGGTCGTGACACCGACGACCATATTGTCGACCAGCGTGCGCGACAGGCCCCACATCGCGCGAGCGCGCTGGGTGTCCGAGCGCGGGGTCAGCGACAGTTCGTCGCCTTCCTGCTTGATCTCGATCTCTTCGGCGACGGTCCAGGAGCTTTCGCCCTTGGGACCCTTCACGGTGATGTTCTGGCCGTCGAGCGTGAGCGTCACGCCCTTCGGCACGGCGATGGTTTTCTTGCCAATACGGGACATGTCAGTAGACCCTGCAGAGGACTTCGCCGCCGACGTTCGCGTCGCGGGCGGAAGCGTCGGACATGACGCCCTTCGAAGTCGAGAGGATCGAGATGCCGAGGCCGTTCTTGACCGGCTTCAGATCGCCGATCGCCGAATAGACGCGGCGGCCCGGCTTGGACACGCGTGCGATCTCGGCGATGACGGGCTGGCCGTCGAAGTACTTCAGCTCGATCTCGAACTGCGGAAACTCACCCGGGTTCTGAACCAGGTTGTAGCCGCGGATGTAGCCTTCGTCCTGCAGCACGTCGAGGACGCGCTGGCGCAGACGGGAGGCCGGGGTCAGCACCTTGGAACGCTTGCGGGTCGCCGCGTTCTTGATGCGAGCGATCATGTCGCTCAGGGGATCGTTGATCATCATGTCTGTTCGCTCCCCTTACCAGCTCGACTTCGTCAGGCCGGGAATCTGGCCCAGGTTGCCGAGTTCACGCAGCGCGATCCGGCTCATCTTGAGCTTGCGATAGAACGCACGCGGACGACCGGTCACTTCGCAGCGGTTGCGAATGCGGGTCGGCGCGGAGTTGCGCGGCAGTTCAGCCAGCTTCAGGCGCGCGTCGAAACGCTCCTCGAGCGGCAGGTTTTCATCGTTGGCGGTCGCCTTCAGGGCGGCCCGCTTCGCGGCATACTTCGCAACCAGGGCCTTGACGGCTTCGTTGCGGTTTACGGCGCTCTTCTTAGCCATTGTTCTCTTCCCTTCCCGCTCAGTTCTTCACGAACGGGAACTTGAACTCGGTGAGGAGAGCCTTGGCTTCCTCATCGGTCTTGGCCGTGGTGCAGACGACAATGTCCATGCCCCACATCTGATCGATCTGGTCGTAGTTGATCTCGGGGAACACGATGTGTTCCTTCAGGCCGGTGGCGTAGTTGCCGCGGCCATCGAACGAGGTGCCCTTCAGACCGCGGAAATCCTTCACGCGCGGCAGCGCGATGGTGATGAACCGGTCCAGGAACTCGTACATCTGGTCGCCGCGCAGCGTGACCTTGCCGCCGATGACCATGCCTTCGCGCAGCTTGAAGCCGGCGATGGAGTTACGGGCCTTGGTGGCGACGGCCTTCTGACCGGCGATGGCCGTCAGGTCCTTGAGGGCGGCGTTCGCCTTCTTGGAGTCCGCGACGGCTTCGCCGATGCCCATGTTCAGGACGATCTTGTCCAGCTTGGGCACCTGCATTTCGTTCGTATAGCCGAACTTTTCCTTCATCACCTGGCGGATGCGCGCCTGGTATTCGCCCTTGAGGCGAGGGGTGTATTTCTCGGTCGCCATCAGATGACGTCTCCCGTCGTCTTGGCGATGCGGACCTTGGAGTCCCCATCGATCTTGAAGCCGACGCGGGTCGCCTTGCCGTTGGCGTCGGCGATCGCGACGTTCGACAGGTGAAGCGAGGCTTCCTTGTTCTTGATGCCGCCTTGCGGGTCAGCCTGGCTGGGGCGCGTGTGGCGCTGGACCATGTTGACGCCTTCAACGACGACGCGGTTTTCGCTCGGCAGGACCTTCAGCACGTTGCCCGTGCGGCCCTTGTCCTTGCCGGTCAGGACGACGACGCGGTCGCCCTTCTTGATCTTAGCGGCCATGTTACAGGACCTCCGGCGCCAACGAGATGATCTTCATGTGGTTCTTGGCGCGCAGTTCGCGGGGAACCGGGCCGAAGATCCGCGTGCCGACAGGCTCGTTCTGCTTGTTGACGATGACGGCGGCCGACTTGTCGAAGCGGATGACCGAGCCGTCCTTGCGTTGGATGTCCTTGGCGGTGCGCACGACGATGGCGCGAACGACGTCGCCCTTCTTCACGCGGCCGCGGGGGATGGCTTCCTTCACGGAGGCGACGATTGTGTCGCCGATCGAGGCGTAGCGGCGCTTGGAGCCGCCCAACACCTTGATGCACATGACCCGGCGAGCGCCCGAATTATCGGCCACATCCAGGTTAGTTTGCATCTGGATCATAAGATCAGATCCTTCTGATTACGAGGCCGAGGCGGGCGAGAGAACTTCCCACCGCTTCAGCTTGGACTTCGGGGCGCACTCGACGATGCGAGCGATGTCGCCGACCTTGAGCGCGTTGGCTTCGTCGTGCGCGTGATACTTCTTCGAAAGACGAACGGTCTTCTTCAGAACGGGGTGCAGCAGGGTGCGCTCCACCTTCACCACGACGGTCTTCTCGCCCTTGTCGGACACGACCACGCCTTCGAGAATTCGCTTGGGCATCTTCGTTTCCTTACGAGGCCGCACGCTTCTCGCGCAGAAGCGTCGAGATGCGGGCGATGTCTTTGCGCACTTCACCCACGCGGTGGGTCTTTTCCATCTGGCCGGTGGCCGCCTGGAAGCGCAGGTTGAACTGTTCCTTCTTGAGCTTCAGCAGCTCGTCGGCCAGTTGGTCGGTCGTTTGCGACCGCAGATCGGCGATCTTGGTCATTAGGCGGCTACCTCGACATGGGCGACGCCGGCGTCGATGCGGGTCACGACCTTGGTGCGGACCGGCAGCTTGGCGGCGCCGAGACGGAGCGCTTCGCGGGCGATGTCGTCCGGAACGCCGTCGATTTCAAACAGGATGCGGCCCGGATGGCAGCGCGCGGCCCAATGGTCCACGGCGCCCTTGCCCTTGCCCATCCGGACTTCGGCCGGCTTGCCCGTGACGGGCAGGTCGGGGAAGACGCGGATCCAGACGCGGCCCTGGCGCTTCATCTGGCGAGTGATCGCGCGGCGAGCCGCCTCGATCTGACGCGCCGTGATGCGTTCCGGCTCCAGCGTCTTCAGGCCATACGACCCGAAGTTCAGCGAGAAGCCGCCCTTGGCCGAGCCGTGGATGCGGCCCTTGAAGGCCTTGCGGTACTTGGTCTTCTTCGGTTGCAACATGACTTAGTTCTCACGTCCCCGGTCGCGACGCGGACCGCGGTCGCCACGGGGGCCGCCGCGTTCGCGGCCTTCGTTCGAGGACGGACCCGACGCTTCCTGGGCCCAACGCTTGTCCTGGGCCATCGGGTCGTGCTCGAGCACCTCGCCCTTGAAGACCCAGACCTTCACGCCGATGATGCCGTAGGTCGTCTTGGCTTCGTAGAAGCCGTAGTCGATGTCGGCGCGCAGCGTGTGAAGCGGCACGCGACCTTCGCGATACCATTCCATACGCGCGATTTCCGCGCCGCCCAGACGACCCGAGACATTCATGCGAATGCCCTTGGCGCCCAGTCGCATGGCCGACTGCATCGACCGCTTCATGGCGCGGCGGAAGGCCACGCGGCGTTCCAGCTGCTGCGCGATGTTCTCGGCGATCAGCTGGGCGTCGGTTTCCGGCTTGCGAACCTCGATGATGTTCAGGTGAACTTCACCCTCGGTGCGCGCCGAGATGTCCTTGCGGAGCTTCTCGATGTCGGCGCCCTTCTTGCCGATCACGACGCCCGGACGGGCGGCGTAGATGGTGATGCGGCACTTCTTGTGCGGGCGCTCGATGATGATGCGCGACACGCCGGCGGCCGACAGGCGTTCCTTCAGCCACTCGCGCAGCTTCAGGTCCTGGTGCAGCAGGCGGGCGTAGTCGGCGCCGCCGGCGAACCAGCGGCTGTCCCACGTGCGGTTCACGCCGAGGCGCAGACCGATCGGATTGATTTTCTGACCCATCAGGCGGCCTCGCCGGCTTCACGGACCACGATGGTGATCTCGCTGAACGGTTTCAGGATGCGCGACGAACGGCCGCGAGCACGGCTCGCGAAACGCTTCATCACCAGGTTCTTGCCCACGAAGGCCTCGGCGACGACCAGGTTGTCGATGTCGAGGTTGTGGTTGTTCTCGGCGTTCGAGACGGCCGAATACAGCACCTTGCGGACGTCGCCAGCGATGCGCTTACGGCTGAATTCCAGCTCGTTCAGCGCCTTCTGGACCGGCATGCCGCGGATCGACGCGGCGACCAGGTTCAGCTTTTGCGGGCTGATGCGCACGTTGACCAGCTTGGCGCGGGCCTCGGTCGGGGCGACCCGACGTGTGTTCTTGGTCTGGGCCATCGGTTACTTCCTTTTGGCCTTCTTGTCCGCCGCGTGACCGGGGAAGTTCCGGGTCGGGGCGAACTCGCCGAGCTTCATGCCGACCATCTCTTCCGAGACCGACACGGGCACATGCTTCTGGCCGTTATGGACGCCGAACGTCAGACCGACGAACTGCGGCAGGATGGTGGAGCGGCGCGACCAGGTCTTGATCACGTCCTTGCGGCCCGACGATTGAACGGCGTCGGCCTTCTTGAGCAGATACCCGTCGACAAACGGGCCTTTCCAGGAGGAGCGGGCCATTCTTAGCGAGCCTTCTTAACGTGGCGGGTACGGATGATGAACTTGTCCGTAGCCTTGTTCTTGCGGGTACGGGTGCCCTTGGTGTCCTTGCCCCACGGGGTGACGGGGGTGCGACCACCAGAGGTCCGGCCTTCACCACCACCGTGCGGGTGGTCGATCGGGTTCATGGCGACGCCGCGGACGTGCGGGCGGAAGCCCATGTGACGCTTGCGGCCGGCCTTGCCCAGGTTCTGGTTCATGTGGTCGGGGTTCGAAACCGCGCCCACCGTGGCGATGCAGCCGTCCAGGACCATGCGCAGCTCGCCCGAGCCGAGGCGGATCTGGGCGTAGCCCTGATCGCGACCCACCAGCTGGGCGTAGGCGCCGGCCGAACGGGCCAGCTGGGCGCCCTTGCCCGGCTTCATCTCGATGTTGTGGATGATCGTACCCACCGGCATCGAGCGAAGCGGCATGGCGTTGCCCGGCTTCACGTCGGTCTTTTCGCCCGCGATGATCGTGTCGCCGGCCTTAAGGCGCTGCGGCGCGATGATGTAGGTCTTCTCGCCGTCCTCGTAGGTCACGAGGGCGATGAAGGCCGTGCGGTTGGGGTCGTATTCCAGACGCTCGACCGTGCCGACCACGTCCCACTTGCGACGCTTGAAGTCGATCTTGCGGTACAGGGTCTTGGCGCCGCCGCCGCGGAAGCGGACCGCGATGCGACCGCCCTGCCCGCGTCCGCCCGACTTGGTCAGGCCTTCGGTCAGCGACTTTTCCGGACGGCCCTTGTGGAGTTCCGAACGGTCGACCAGCACGAGGGCGCGACGGCCCGGCGAGGTCGGATTGTAATGCTTCAGAGCCATCTGATCAGAGCCCCGTGGTGACGTCGATCGACTGGCCATCGGCCAGCGTCACGATCGCTTTTTTGATGTCGACGCGACGACCCAGGATGCCCCGGAAGCGCTTGGTCTTGCCCTTTTGGACCAGGGTGTTGACCTTGACGACGTTGACTTTGAACAGGCTTTCGACCGCCGCGGCGATCTCGTCCTTGGACGCCGTGTCGGCGACGCGGAAGACGACCTTGTTCTGCTCGGACAGGATCGTGGCCTTCTCGGTGATCACCGGAGCCAGGATGGTGTCGTAGTGCTTGGCGGTAGGTTGAGCGGCCATTACGCGGCTTCCTTATCGCTGAAGCGGGCTTCGATCGCCTCGATGGCGGCCTTGGTCAGCACCAGCTTTTCAGCCCGCAGGATGTCATAGACGTTCAGGCCGGCGTTCGGCAGCACGTCGATGTGCGGGATGTTGCGTGCGGCCAGGCCGAAGTTCGTGTCGACTTCGGGACCCGCGATGATGAGAGCCTTGGTCCAGCCCAGCTTGCCCAGCGTCTCGCGCAGCGAGGCGGTCTTGGCTTCCTTGACCGAGACGGTGTCGACCACGATCAGGTCGCCCGACTTGGCCTTGGAGGACAGAGCGTGGCGCAGGGCCAGGGCGCGGATCTTCTTCGGCAGGCCGAAGCCGTGATCGCGGACGACCGGACCGAAGGCGCGCGAGCCGCCGACGAACTGCGGCGCACGGCGCGAACCGTGACGAGCGCCGCCGGTGCCCTTCTGCTTGTACATCTTCTTGCCCGTACGAGAGTTCTCGTTGCGGGTTTGAACCTTGTGCGTGCCGGCGCGGCGCTTGGCCAGTTGCCAGTTCACGGTGCGGGCCAGGATGTCGCCGCGGATGTCGGCGATGCCGAAGACGGCGTCCGACAGCTCAACGTCGCCAGCAGCCTTGCCGTCGAGTTTGATGACAGAGAGTTTCATTACGCTTCACCGCCTTCGGTCGCTTCGACGGGGGCTTCTTCAGCCGGGGTCGAGGCGGGTTGAGCAGCAGACTTGCTCGACTTGACGGCGCCCGGGAACGGGGCGTCGGCCGGACGGGTCTTCTTGATGGCGTCGCGAACCTTGACGTAGGCGCCGTCGTGACCCGGGACAGCGCCCTTGATCAGGATCAGGCCGCGCTCGGCGTCCACGCGAACGACGGTCAGGTTCTGGGTGGTGACGGTTTCGGCGCCGTAGTGGCCGGCCATCTTCTTGCCGGGGAACGTGCGGCCCGGGTCCTGACGGTTGCCCGTCGAACCGTGCGAACGGTGCGACAGCGACACGCCGTGCGTGGCGCGCAGACCGCCGAAGTTCCAGCGCTTCATGGCGCCGGCGAAACCCTTACCGATGGTTTCGCCCTGGATGTCCACCTTCTGGCCCGGGACGAAGTGTTCGGCCGAAATCTCGGCGCCCACGTCCAGCAGACCATCCGCATCGACGCGGAACTCGGTGACATAGGCCTTGGGTTCGACCTCGGCCTTGGCGAAGACTTCGCGTTGGGCCTTGGCCGTGTTCTTGGCCTTCTTTACGCCAGCGCCCAGCTGGAGAGCGACGTAGCCGTCACGCTCCTGGGTACGTTGGCCGACGACTTGGCAGCCGTCGAGCTGCAGCACAGTGACCGGAACGTGCGCGCCGTCATCGGCGAACACGCGGGTCATGCCCAGCTTCTTGGCGATCACGCCCGTGCGCATCGGATCCCGCCTCTTTCTACTTTAAATCTTGATCTCGACGTCCACGCCGGCGGACAGGTCGAGCTTCATGAGCGCGTCCACGGTCTGCGGGGTGGGGTCGACGATGTCGAGCACGCGCTTGTGCGTGCGGATTTCAAACTGCTCACGCGACTTCTTATCGACGTGCGGCGAGCGGTTCACGGTGAACTTCTCGATCAGGGTCGGCAGCGGAATCGGACCGCGAACGGTCGCGCCGGTGCGCTTGGCGGTATTGACGATCTCGCGCGTCGAGAAATCGAGGACGCGGTGATCAAAGGCCTTGAGCCTGATGCGGATGCTTTGATCCATATCGGTGCTTACTTCCAATGCGGTCGGAGGACCGCGTCCCTGTGAACCATTTCAAAGACCGAAGGCCTTCGGGCGTGAGCCCTCAGGGAACGCAAATCCGCAAAAACGATCGGCCCACGCAGTCACCCGCGAAGGCCGTTGAAGTCCTGGGTCACTGCAAAGAACAGGGTCTCAGGTCGTTCCTGCGAACCGCGTCTGCATCCGGGGATGCACAGCCGGTCCAACAAGAGTGGCGGCTTATGCCTATCGATTCCGGCTTCGTCAAGCGCGAAACCGTGGCCGATAAGGGATTCCCTCGGCGCCGATCTGCGGCCCGCCCTGGACAGGTTCGACTTCCCTTATAGGCGGGCATGGCCGCAAGCGCGACACGGTCATGCCCGCCTTTGCATGGCCTCCAAGCGCAGGGTTGCGGGCCGTTAACCTCGCGCCCTTGAAGTTCCGCACTAGCGACACATTCCAGCCACAAGCCGTGACGTTTGAGACACGATCTTGCTTCAAGACACTTATGTAACAGCGGTTTAATGCTCCGCTTTGTCCGTATGCGGTAACAGCGCCCTCCCCGGACCCCCATCCGGGTGCTGACTATCAAGGACAAACAAAAATGAAGACGATTCTCCTCGCTTCGGCCGCCGCCGCCACCCTGATCGCCGCTCCGGCCTTCGCCCAGGATTCGGTCGGTTCGGCTGGTCTGGCCTATACCCACACCGACACCGAAGGCTTCAAGACCGACGGCGCCACCCTGGACGGCGTCGCCGCCATGAAGGTCGCCCCGGAATGGACCGTGACCGTCAACGGTTCGGTCGCCTATGCCGACAGCGACTTCGGCGACGACACCGTCGGTTCGGCCGCCGCCCACCTGACCAAGACCTTCGGTTCGGACCTGCGCGCCGGCGCCTTCGCGGGCGTGTCGGACATCGGCGGCGAGAACTATTTCTCGGTCGGCGGCGAAGTGCAGAAGTATCTGCTGTCCACCACCCTGACCGGCCTGGTCTCCTACACCGACCTGGACGGCGCTGACGCCTGGACCTTCGGCGGCGACGCCGCCTACTACGTCAACCCGTCGCTGCGCCTGAACGCCGGCGTGTCGTACAACAACGTCGACACCGACGTGGCCGGCAAGGTCGACGCCTGGGCCTATGGCGTCGGCGCCGAATACCAGCTGGACAACAGCCCGTTCAGCCTGTTCGGCTCGTGGCAGCGCGTTTCGCTGAACGACGTGGACGTCGATTCCGACAACTTCGTCGTCGGCGCCCGCTACAACTTCGGCGGCACGCTGCAATCGCTGGACCGCGCCGGCGCCAACCTGGGCCGCACCCTGGCCGGCCTGCCGGGCATCCGCGGCTTCTGATCCAGCCGCCAGTTCGGACCGGAAGACAAGAAGGCCCCGGCGGAGCGATCCGCCGGGGCTTTTTTCTGGCTGGCGTCTTCTGGCTGGCGTGGGCGCGAAAAAGGCCCCCGGGGTTCCACGACCGGGGGCCCTTCCTCTCGCGGCGAGAGACGGGTCTTATCGCCCGATTATGACATTCCCCGACCCGACGATGGTGCGCGACACCGCGCCGGTGACAGCGGCGACGCGGACGTTGCCGGACCCTGCGATCGTGGCGCTCAGACTGCCGGCCGTGCCGTCGTGACGCACGCTGCCCGAGCCGCCGATTGTGGCCGCCAGCCGGTCCATCCGCCCGCCCCGGACCGTGACCCCGCCCGATCCGCCGATCGAGATGTCGCCTGCGCCCTGGGCGCTGGCCACGGACACGTCGCCCGAGCCGCCGACGGCCGCCTTGAGATTTCCCGTCGCGCCCGCCGAGATCGAGCCCGAACCGCCCACATTGGCCTCCAGCGACCGTGACGTGCCCGCCCGGATGGAGCCTGAACCGCCGACCGCCAGATCCATGTCCCCGTCCACATTGGCCACGGTCCAGTTGCCGCAGCCGCCGCTGCTCAGTTCGAGCGACTGCGCGCCGCGCCCGACCGCGCCGAACACCGCCCCGCCCGCGCTGACGTCCACGTCGCGCGGCATCCGCAGCACGATCATCGGCGCGTCTTCCAGGCGGATGCGGCCCAGGTCGCGCACCTCGACCGTGGCGCCCTGGCCCGGCTGGCTGGCGTCGGACCGACCGCTGTTGCAGCTGCGGATTCCGTCGTCGCCGCCCCACATGCGGCTCCGGCGCAGGCCGCCGTCGATCTCGACGTCGCGACCGTTGCGGCGCACCTGGATCGCGGGCAGCCGCGACTGGCCTTGCGTGACCTCGACGCCCACGTCCTGCCGGTCTTCGACGATGACGACCACGCGCGCCACGGCGCTGCGAATCTTCACCTCGGCGGCGGACGCCGGCGCGGCGACGGCCAACCCTGTCAGGGCCATGCTCGCGGCGGCGGCGATCATTGCGGTTTTCATGAGACTTTCCCTTCCCTTGTCTCAGGAAAAGGTGCGCGCGATCCGCGCCGAAGTCATTTTAACTTCAGGTCATGAACTCGAATTAACGCGTGGCGGACAAGGCGCCCGCGCCATCCGCCGCCCCGACCTCGGGCTCGAAATCGCGTTCGAACCCGGCGATCCGGCTCTTCAGGGCGCCCATCCGCTTCAGCGCCAGCGACGCGGCCCAGCGCGCGGCCAGCTCGGGCGTCGCCATCCCGTCAGTGAAGCGCGGCCGTCCGCCCCGGCTGCGGATCACCGCATTGGTGAACAGCGCCCCGTTCCTGAACCGCGACGGCCAGGTCTGGAAATCCATCGACAGGCTGACGCAGAACCGGTCCAGGTTCTCCACCCGGTGCGGCGCATACAGCGGCCATGTCAGCGCCCTTCCCGGCTCCAGGTCCATGACCTGGGCGTCGTTCTCGAACCCCAGCACATAGGGCAGTTCTTCCGTGGTCTGGCGCGCGACCACCTGTTCCATGTTCCGCTCGGGCAGATGCTGTTCGTCGCCCGGATAGATGAACAGCCGCTTGCGTCCGCGCAGGTGGAACAGCACCACCCCCGCCGCATCGAAATGATAGGGCACCCGCGCCTTGGGCGACGACAGGATCAGCTGGCCGGCGTTACGCACCGCCCGCATCCCCGGATAGGTCGCCTGGATGGCGGCGAAGTCCTTCATCGCCGCCTCCCACAGCTCGGGCCAGCCGGTCTCGACCTCGCGCAGATTGACCCACAGCCGACCCTGTTTGATCGCCTCCAGCAAGTCCTCGCCCGACAGCCGCCCGCGCGCGCCGGTGCGCAGGGACACCTGCCCCGCGTCGTCATAGTCGTACAGGTTGATGTCGAACAGTTCGGCCGGATAGCGGTCCAAGACGGCGGCCAGCGCCGCATCCTCGGCGAAGCCCTGTTCGACCAGGGTGTGCGGATGCTGTCTGGCCTCGGCGATCGGGCCGGGATAGCGGGTGCGGCGGTCGGTCATGATTGTCCCCTCAAGCCCTCAGGCGTGCGCGACGCGCGCCGGCGTTCTCTTCTTGGCGGCGGCCTTGCCCAACGCCGCGCCCACGGCGACGGCGGCGCCCCGGAGGCGCCCGCCCGCCGACGCCTCGCAGGCCTCGATGGTGGCCCATCGCCGCCGCATCGAGGCGCTCAGGGCTTCGCCCCGCCCCCCGGCGCGGGCCAGCACCCCGGCCGCCGCCTCGCCCAGCGACTGGGTCAGCCCCGGCTGAACCACCACGGCCTCGCGCACCGACTGGCGCGCGTTGCAGAAATATTTCTTGTAGCCCTCGCCCTCGAACCCGAAGTCGAAGACGCGGAAGCCCTCCTCGCTGGCCAGCCGCATCGTGTCCATGCTCAGCAATATGCCGGGCGAACACCGCGCCAGCGTCGGCTCGTAGACCGGGAACCAGAAATGGTAGTGCCTGCCGGCGTAGAGCGAGAACTCTACCGCCGTCAGCCTGCCGCCCCCGTACATCGCCGCCATCGAGGCGCCGAAATCCTCGCGCGGATCGGCCATCAGGGCGTGCAGCAGATCCCGCGTCCAGCCGCAGGCGAAGATGTCGTGCAGGCCAGAGCGCCGGTACTGCGCCGCCTTCAGGTCGATCAGATGGTCCAGCAGCGCCGGATCGCGCAGGCCCCGTTCCACCGTCACCGGCCCCAGGTCGGCCTCCAGGCTGCGGCGCGCGCGTTCCTTGTCCTTGAAGTATTTGCCGAAGGTCTTCCGGCGTTCGGCGTACCAGGCGACGTATCCCGCCTCGGGCATTTCCGCCTGAACGGTCTGGCGCAACTGCCCCGCCTCGCCGGCGCCGATCCAACTGGGCACGTTCAGCCGGCGCGCCTTCAGCAGCCGGGCGACCTCCTCCAGGGTGATCGTCTCGTCCACCGCCGCGATCACGCCGTGATAATCGTTCATCGGCGCGCCCAGCGGCTGGACCGCCCCGCCCCGCCGCTGATGCGGAAAGAAGCCCACGATCCGCTCGCCGCGCCGGAACACCGCCAGGGCCGCGCCCGGACAGACGCGCGAGGCGATCTCGGCGTAGTCCCAGCGGAAATAGGGGCTGGTCAGGTTCGGATTGGTCGCCGTCCATTCACGCCACAGGGCGACCCCGGCGGCGTCCAGCGCCTCCGTCCTGATGATGTCGACCTGCAGCGTCTCAGCCATGATTTTCCCAGGCGCCCGGTCGGGGCGCGGTTCGATTCAGCGCCCATCCTGCCCCGGACGCTGTTTCAGCAGGGTTCATCAGGATGGTGAACAGAGGTTGACGCAAATCGGGACGGGAGCCGCCGCGTCCGGCGCGCGTTGTCCCTCCATCGCCGCCTGGCGCCGCTTCGAGAGACGATCATGACCGACACCCGCCCCGACGACCGCGCGGTCGAAAACGAGAACCAGCGTCCGGACCGGGACGGCCAACCGCCGCGCCCCGCCACCGAACCCAAGGGCTCCGAAGGGTCCAGCAACCCCGGCACGACCGAAACCGACCCCGCGACCGGCAAGGAAAACTGATCGCCGCCGTCCCCGCCGCCTGCCTGTCCCCACCTGAAAGCGCCCATGACCCTTCGTATCGCCTGCCTCGCCTCCAGCCTCGCCGTCCTGACCCTGGCCGCCTGCTCCCCGCCTGAAAATCCGGGCCGCGGCGCCGACAGCGCCCAGGTCGGCGCGACCGGTCCCTTGTCGCGCGACGCCATCGAGAACGCCGACTATTCGCCTCCAGCCCAGACGCCGGCCCAGACGCCGCCTCAGCCGACCGACGCCGCCCAGCCTGCCCCGCCGGCCCAGCCCGACCCGGCCCTCATCCGCGCCCAGGTCCTGTTGGAGCGCGCGCGGTTCTCCCCCGGCGCCATCGACGGACTGGCCGGCTCGAACATGCGCCAGGCCATTTCCGCCTTCCAGGCGGCGCAGGGTCTGCCGGTGACCGGCCAACTCGACGCCGAGGTCTTCGCGCGCCTGCGCGCCCAGGGCGCCGGCCCCATCACTACCACCTATGAAATCACCCAGGCCGACATCGCCGGCCCCTATATGGGCGTCGTCCCGACCGACCTTGAGGCCCAGGGTCGGGCGCCCGCCATGGGATACGCCAACCTCGTCGAGGCCCTGGCCGAGCGCTTCCACGTCACCGAGGGCCTGCTGCGCGCCATGAACCCTGGCGCCGACTTCGGCCGCGCGGGTCAGAAGCTGCTGGTTCCGGCCGTCAACACCGGCCCCCTGTCCGCCGATGTCGACCATATCGACGTGGACAAGCGCGAGGGCTCGGTGAAGGCTTTCGCCGCCGACGGTCGGCTGATCGCCTATTTCCCCGCCACTATCGGCAGCGGCGACAACCCCACGCCCACCGGCACGGTCAAGGTCAACGGCGTCGCCCGCAATCCCGACTATACCTACGACCCGTCCAAGCTCAGCTATGGCGACGTGAACAAGAAGGTGGTGGTCAAGCCGGGACCGAACAATCCCGTCGGCGTCGTCTGGATCGACCTGAACAAGCCCAGCTACGGCATCCACGGCACGCCCGATCCTGAGCTGGTCGGAAAGACCGCTTCGCACGGCTGCGTCCGCCTGACCAACTGGGACGCGCAGGCGCTGGCCGACAAGGTCAAGCCGGGGGTCACCGTCCGCTTCCTCTGATTCAGTGAACGGCCCCGAACGGCGTCCCGTCCCAGAAGTCGCAGTGGTGGCGGGCGAAATAGTCGCCATCCAACCGGTCGCCCTCGGGCGTGAAGATCCGCACCGGCCCCGCGCCCTCGACGCGGGGCCATTCGGCGCCGAATTCCGCATGGCCGAACCCGGCCCACAGCCGCTGCATCCGCTCGGACAGGGCGCGCTGCTCCGGCGTGAATCGCTTCACGTCCGCGAACACCCAGCTCGTCCCGAACACATAGGCCAGTTCGCTGGCGTGATAGGCGCCGAGGTCCAGTCCCACCAGCCAGTCCGGCAGCACGAACGGCGCCCCCCGATCGGCGAACTCATAGCCCCACACCGGGACATGACGCGCCAGCTGGCGACGCAGGGCCTGTGAGGGACAGGCGAACCTCTGATCGGTGAACTGGGCGGCGATGGCGTAGGCGGGGCCGTCCTCCCCGACCGGATAGCGGTCCAGCACGCGCGGTCCCTCGTCGCCGTACATCCAGACGGTCTCCTTGCGATAGCGGTCCATGTCCTTCACCTCGGTGGCGAACAGGCGGCCTTCGTCCAGATTAGCGCCGACGATGACGGGCACGCGAGTGAACCGTCCCTCGGCGAAGGCCGCCGCCGGATTTTCCGACACGGTCGCATCCGTATGCACCGGCCCCCACGATCCCGGCCCGTTGATCCCCGCCCGCACCGAGGCCGCCCGCGACAGCCGCCACGCCGGCAGGGCCTTCAGGCAGGCGACCTGGTCCTCGCCGGTGCAGCCCAGCCGCTCGGCGAACAGCGGACCCGACGCCGCCGCCTCTTCGGCGCTGACCAGCGACGACGGCTCCAGACAGCCGCCGCTCTGCATGATGACCCGTTGGTACAGCCCCTCGGACTGCGGCGACGTCATCAGGTAACAGGCCGTCCAGGCCCCTGCGCTTTCCGCGAACAGGGTGACATTCCCCGGATCGCCGCCAAAGGCGTTGATGTTCCGATGCACCCATTTCAGCGCGGCCTGCTGGTCCATCAGGCCGAAATTGCCGCCGAACCCCTCGCCCTCGGCCTGGAACCCCGGATGCGCCAGCCAGCCCAGCGCCCCCAGCCGATAGTTCAGGGTCACCACCACCCGCCCCTGCTCGCGCGCCAGTTTGGACGGGTCGTAGTTGGCCCCAGATCCGATGGTGAAGGCCCCACCGGGAATATAGACCATCACCGGCCGCGCCTGATCGGCCTCGCCCGCCGGCGCATAGATGTTCAGGTAAAGACAGTCCTCGGACCCCACGACGATTCCGCCTCCGCCGCCCAGTATGGCGCGTCGTCCGATGGCCTGGGTGCAGTCCGCCCCGATCCGCGTCGCATCCCTGACGCCTCGCCACGCCTCGACCGGCTGCGGCGCCCGCCAGCGCAGGTCCTCTACCGGCGGCCGGGCGAACGGCACGCCCAGGAAGGCGCGCACCCCCGCCCCTTCCACGCCCTGCACGACCCCGCCCTCCGTCGTCGCCAGCACCGGCTTCGCATCCCCGGCGAACCGCACCGCATTCACCCGGCCCGGATGGGTGGCGCACGCGCCGAGAACCAGCAGCAGGATCAGCAACAGACCGGGACGCATCGGACGCCTTCGACAGTGGACGATGCACCCTAACGCCCGATTCCCTCGGCGTTTCCATGGCGTCTCGCGCGCCCTCAAGCCCCGTCCCGCCCCACATGCCGTCATTCTCGGGCTCGACCCGAGGATCGGGTGGTCCGCCGCATGGCCTGGCTGGCGACGCACAGCCCGACCGACGCCCGGTCCTCGGGTCGAGCCCGAGGAGGACGGGAAGGAAGAACCGCGCCCCCCAAGCAGAAACGGCCCCCGGATTGCTCCGGAGGCCGCTCTGGTACGCTACTGGCGGCCCGAAGGCCGGCTCGTCGATTACTCGACGATCTTGGCCACCACGCCGGCGCCGACCGTGCGGCCGCCTTCGCGGATGGCGAAGCGCAGGCCCTGGTC